>Ga0206106_100029_pt1 | contig 383134 bp, 380 predicted proteins | sample 1B1ome_FD_148677 | JGI IMG/M metagenome (GOLD analysis project Ga0206106, IMG submission 148677) | Enriched microbial communities from leaf-cutter ant dump, University of Wisconsin, Madison, United States - 1B110A | ecosystem: Environmental > Terrestrial > Nest > Insects nest > Nest dump... | reverse complement strand
CTCGTTTCAACAAACCAAAGACAGGTACTTTGCCAAGAGCACCACGCCCGCGTTTGCCTTTACGGACGCCACCGAAGTAGCTCTCGTCAACTTCGACTTCCCCGCCGAGCAATTCCTCATTCGTGGCAGCTTGTTCGACAATGAGTTCGCGTACCTTGCGGTAAAATAAGGCTACCGTATTGACCTGCAAATCCAGCACATCGGCCGCTGAACGCGCTGTGACTTCCAGAACAAAAAATTCCAGAAGCTTCAACTGCACTTTTCGGCTTAATTTACAGCGTTTTAGACCCACGAAACCACCATAGATAAGTTATCTTATCTACGACAGCCCCTATATTTATATACCAAAAAGGTATATTTATGCAACCCCACCCCGCAGGCGCTGGGCGATCTTGTCGCGGCCGATCAGGAAACTCAGCGCCCCCATGTCCGGACCGTGATCCATGCCGGTCAGGGCCTGGCGAAGCGGCATGAAAAGCGCCTTGCCCTTGGCGCCGGTGGCTTCCCTGATCGCGCCCGCCCAGGCTGACCAACTATCGCGGCCATATTCGGCCGGCAGCAATTCCAGAGCCTTGGCGGCAAAGGCCGGGTCTTCGATCTTCGGCGTGATGTCGCCGCCGATGATCCGCGCCCATTCGGTCACCTCGGTGAATTTGTACAGGTTCATCTTCACCGTATCCCAGAACAATTCACCCAGATCGGCGTTCAGCGCTTCAAGACGCGGCCTCGCCCGGTCATAGGGCATGGCTTGCAGAACCTGCGCATTCAGGCGCATCAGGTCGTCGAAATCGTAACGCGCCGGCGCGCGGCCCATCTTGCCGAAGTCCTGACCTTCCACCAGGGCCATCAGCGAGGGCGCCGCCTCCAGCGCGTCGGAAGTGCCGATTTTCGCCAGATGCGAGGTGATCGCCAGCGGTTCCAGGCCATCGTCGCGCATCTGCGAGATCGACATCGAGCCGAGGCGCTTGGAAAGCCCTTCCCCATCGGCGCCGACCAGCAGTGGCATGTGCGCGAAAACCGGCAGCGGCGCGCCGCCGAAGAGAGCTGAAAGGGCCTCGAAAATCTCAAGCTGGGTGCCGGTATTGGCGACATGATCCTCGCCGCGGATGACGTGGGTGATCTTCATGTCGATATCGTCCACCACCGATGGCAGGGTATAGAGAAACGCGCCATCCTCGCGGATCAGCACCGGATCGGACATGGAAGTGGTATCGACTTCGCAATGGCCGCGCACCAGGTCTTCCCAGGCGACGCGCTTGCCTTCGAGCTTGAAACGCCAATGCGGCTTGCGGCCTTCGGCTTCAAATGCGGCCTTTTCGGCATCGGTCAGGTTGAGCGCCGCACGGTCATAGATCGGCGGCTGGCCGCGCGATTGCTGAACCTTGCGGCGGCGATCGAGTTCCTCGGCCGTTTCGTAACAGGCATAGAGGCGTCCGTCGGCCTTCAGGGCGTCGGCGCACTTCTGATAGATATCGAAGCGTTTCGATTGATTGTAACGTTCGCCCCATTCGAGACCCAGCCACTTCAGGTCCGTCTCGATCAGGTCTTCGTTTTCCTTTGTCGAGCGTTCCAGGTCGGTATCGTCGATCCGCAGCACGAAAACGCCCTGATGCTTTTGCGCGAACAGCCAGTTTTGTATGGCGGCGCGCACATTGCCGGCATGGATGCGACCGGTGGGCGAAGGGGCAAAACGAACCTTGACGGTCATGGGAATAATCTCATCTTAAAATCGGAGCCTTCCCTTACCCCCCCGCGCCTGATTTGAAAAGGCTTGATGCAAAACAGAGCTTGCGACGGAATAAGGCTTAAGCCTGCAAACCTTGCGATACAATACCGATGACCGGCAACTCCCTTACCTGACTGGCCGCTGCAATGAGACAGGCCCGCTCATCTTCCGTCAGCCCCTGCAAATCGCCACCTTCAAAATAAACCAAGGCTTTCAGGCTCTCACCGGGCTGAAAAGTCGGATGAAATAAGGTTCGTGCCGCCGCCAGCCCCTTTTCAAGCGCCACTCCCGCCTTCAATAAAGCGGCTATATCACGATAGTCCTTGGCCTCTATCCGCTGCAGGATAACCTTGAGTTTGGTCGCCATCAAATCCTGAAGCGAGGCCACCTGCATTACACCATCGCGGGTGATTTGCGGCAAGCCGACGCGGCCGAAGCGTATGGGGCCAAAGAACGACAATTTTACGTATTGCCCGCCAACCGGCACAAGCACACTTAACGTATCAGCCTGTTCCTGAATGGCCGTGGCGTTTTCCAGAAAAGGGAAGGCCGTGCGCAGTTCCGCATGATCAAGCGGCGCTTCCCGAAAGAAATCGAAATCGATAGAAATGCGATGACCAAGCCTGAGCGCAATAGCCGTTCCGCCATAAAGGACAAAACCCAGATCAAGCGCGGGCTGCAATCTATGCCAAAGAACCTGCTGCGCCTCTGGGAGCGTATGCAGGTGCGGTTCAAAAGCACCAGTCATGCCAGCTTGCGTTCAGGCATGGCCGGCACCTGTCCGGGCAGTGAAAGTCCGAGGCGATAGTGCCAATAGGCCCAGGACCGGGGGTTGAATTCGCCCATCTCGGCCTTTTGTAACACATCCCGAAGCAAATCTTCGCCAACCGATTTCACCAGGTTTTGCATATCGTCATAGTCACCGATATTCATGACCTGGGCCATGACGCGATGCGGAAACAGCATCGCCTCATCCGGCGTTTTCCACCAGATATACTTACGCGCCAGACTTTTCAGAAACTCGGATTCCATATTGCAGCCTAGCATGGACCGCCTTCATTCGTCGAGGCCATCAGGTCAGGATGCAAACGTCGAGGCCATCAGGTCAGGATGCAAACGAAAAGCCCCACGGCTGACCATGGGGCTTTAAATCTCAGTCATCCCGGTGAACGCGTTCGGAGCGTTCGTGGCGTTCCTGTGCTTCGATGGAAAGCGTCGCCGTCGGGCGGGCTTCGAGGCGGCCCAGGCCGATCGGTTCGCCGGTTTCCTCGCAGAAACCGTAAGAGCCGTCATCGATGCGCGAAATGGCTTCGTCAATCTTGCTGATCAGTTTGCGCTGACGGTCACGCGTGCGCAGTTCGAGGGCGCGGTCGGATTCCGACGAGGCGCGATCCACCAGGTCCGGATGGTTCTCCGTTTCCTTCTGCATGATATTAACCGTTTCCTTGGCGCCTTTCAGGATCTCGTCCTTCCAGTTATTCAACTTGGCGCGGAAATAGGCCAGTTGGCGGGTATTCATATATTCTTCGTCTTCTGTCGGACGGTATTGTTCCGGAACTTGCACGGCAGACATTCGCTTTGACACCCCTGTTGATCACGTATGGCCCGGTGTCTCAAGGCCGGACACCGTAAACCCCAAATAGCAAAAACGATTCCAGTCGCGTCCGCCTTCCCCGCCGGTCATGGCGACACGATGGCGCGGCTTATAAAGAGGTCTGATTAACCTGTGAAGCGATTTTACGCCCGCGCCCTTTTTTATGCGTGGGTGATCCGCTCAGGCCGCGCTGAATCACATCAGCCGGCGCTTGGCCAGTTCGACGCAGGCGCGAGTCTCGATTTCATTGAGAACGCCCTGCAAACGGTCATCCTCGATCTCTTCCCGCTGAAGGGCGATCATCGATTGCAAACGGATCAGGGCCTCATCGTCGATCTCGCCCGAAAGCACACTGACCTTAAGATCATCGAGGGCATCGAGAATATCATGCGAGCGCTTGATCTGGCGACGGCGGCGGCCGGTCAGCACGTCTTCCTCGCCCTGCAGGGCCATCAGGGCATCGATACCCATCATGCCGAAGGCGGCCGAGGCCTGACCAAGACTCTGGGCCGTGGCGGCGGATTTCCCCGCGCCCTCCTTGCCGGACAGCGAGAACGCGCCACCCGTCTTTTTCACGCCGCCGGATGATCCGCTGATCGGCGCGCCGGTAACCGAATTGATCCTGAACGTCATGATTAGACCTGCCTCGAACCCACACATCATACTGAAACGCCGTGCAGTTCTGCTTTTTCGCTGTTCCCGCGGAACCCTGGCGAAAACCGGCCTTATGCCGGTAATGACGACAGGTCATTATTGCCGCCTTAGGGTAAGCGAAGCCTTAACGCCCCGGCACATTTTTCCCGTTGACGATTATCTCCGCAGAGAGCCACGCCAACCCACTGATATAACTGGCAAAAAACAACACCGATTCGTGGCACGGATTTCGCAACCAGACAGGCAGTTATGGTTAACGGGTAAATTCATGCTGCTGACGAAACTGAAAGCCGCGTTTGGCGTCATTCTGGGCGCCGCCGCCATCGCCGGGATGCTGCTGTACGCCCCCGCCGCCACAGCCGGCGCGCGCATCAAGGATATTGTCGATGTCGAGGGCGTGCGGGCCAATCAGCTTATCGGTTACGGCATCGTCGCCGGCCTGAACGGCACCGGCGATACGGTCCGTAATTCCCCCATGGTCAAGCAGAGCATGGAGGCCATGCTGGAACGCCTGGGCGTCAATATCCGGGACGCCCAGCTCAATACCAAAAATGTCGCGGCCGTCATGGTCACCGGCGAACTGACGCCCTTCGGCGCTTCGGGATCGCGTATCGATGTCACCGTCTCGGCCATGGGCGACGCCAAGAGCCTGCTGGGCGGCACCCTGCTCGTCACCCCCCTGCTCGGCGCCGACGGCGAGGTCTATGCCGTGGCGCAGGGCACCGTCCAGACCGGCTCGGTTTCGGCCGGCGGCGCCTCCGGTTCCTCGATCACCCGGGGCGTGCCCACGGCGGGGCGCATCGCCTCGGGTGGCATAATCGAGCGCGAGACGGCGTTCAATTTCAACTCCATGCCTTTCCTGCGCCTGACCCTGCATAATCCGGATTTCGCCACGGCGCGCCGGATCGCCGATACGATCACACGGCAATATCCCGGCACCGCCATCGCGGAAAACCCTTCGATCGTCGCCATCAAGCCGCCCGCCGGCATGGCCATGATGGACTTCATGACTCTGGTCGAACCGATGAGCGTCGAGGTCGATACGCCGGCAAAGGTGGTGATCGATGAGGTCAACGGCGTCATCGTCATGGGTGAGAATGTCCGCATCTCCCGCGTCGCCATCGCCCAGGGCAATCTGACCATCCGCGTCGATGAACAACCCGGCGTCAGCCAGCCCCTGCCTTTCTCACAAGGCCAGACCGCCGTCATCCCTTCCAGCGCGGTCAGTGTGGACGAGGAAAAGGGCAAGCAACTGATCCAGTTGGGCGGCGGCTCGTCGCTTTCGGATCTGGTGGCCGGCCTGAACGCCCTGGGCGTGACCCCGCGCGACATGATCGCCATATTGCAATCGATCAAGGCCGCCGGCGCCCTCCAGGCCGATATAGAGGTGATGTAATGGACAGCGCCGCCCTGCTCACGCTCCAGTCCGCCCAGACCCAGAGTGTCCAGACCCAGGCCGCCACCGCCCGGCAGGATCAGGCGACGGCGGCCCTGCCCCGTCATAACGGCAAAAGCAACGCCAAATTAGGCCTCGATTTTGAAACCATGTGCCTGACCAACCTGCTTGCCCCCATGTTCGAGGGCCTTTCGACCGGCGGTCCTTTCGGCGGCGGCCATGCCGAGGAAACCATGCGCTCCTTCTATGTCGGCGCCATGGCCGGCGAGATGGCGAAACGCGGCGGCATCGGCATATCCGACATGATGCAAAGCCAGTTATTGAAATTGCAGGAAAAAGGAGCCGCCTGATGGCCCTCGCCGCCGCCAACGCCACCGAACGCGCACAGCAGATGATCGCCCTGACGACCCGTCTGGGCGAACGCTTGGTCAGCGACACCGCCAGCCTGGCCGCGCGCCGGCCGCAGGATATTTACGAAGGCATTGAGGAAACGCGCAAGCTGTCGAACCTCTACCGCCATGAATCGATGCGCATCAAAGCCGATCCCGGCCTGCTGGAAGGCCTGAGCGCGGCCGACAAGAAGGCGCTGCGCGAGGCGACGGAACTGTTTCAGGAGCGGCTGCATCAGTACGAACTGGCGGTCAACGCCGCCAAGGCGATCACCGAAGGCATTATCAACGCCGTCGCCGAAGACCTGAGCAGCCGCCGCAATCAGGTTTCGCCCTACGGCGCCAAAGGCCGCACGCTCGACACCGGCCCGCAATCCTTGAATTTCGGCAAAAAAGCGTGAAAAAACAAACAAACGCCAAATAAATAAAAACAAAATACGCATTAACCCTGTTCCTTAAAGCGCATTTTACCGCCAACCGCTATCTTTGCCCCGAAGAGTTCACGGGGATGACGAGCAAATGCGACCGGCAGACAGGCGTTTTGTTTTACAAAAACATTCATTTCTGAGGGATTGCCGCGGCAATGTCGCCGTGGTGTTCGCCCTGTCGGCCCTGGTGGTGATCGGCGTCGCCGGCGGCACGATCGATATGAGCAACGCCACCAGAGTGCGCCAGAACATGCAGGATGCGCTCGACATAGCGGTTTTGGCGGGCGTGAGGGCCGATGAGGCGCGGATGGCCACCGTGGCCGGCGCCGTTTTTAACGACAACATCAATACCGCCGCCGGCGACAGCATTCAGCAATCCTATGTTGCGGGCACGATCGACGGCGGCACAAGCCTGACCGGTACAGCCGTCTTCGACAGTCCGACCTATATGCTTAAGCTGATCGGCATGAACGATATAAAGATCGGCGTCACCTCCACGGCCGTTCGCAATGCCGCCCAGGACGCCACGCCCTGCGTCTATGTTCTCGATCCTGACGGCTCGCAGGCCCTGCTGGTCAACAGCGGCGCACAGATCAGCGCGCCCAATTGCGAGATCGCCGTCAAATCCACCGGGAGGCCGGCCGGCATGTTCAATTCAGGCAGCCAGCTCGATTTCAAGCGTGTCTGCGTCCAGGGGGCGCAGGTAACGCAGAATTCCACCACCGTGGCCAATCTGGCGCTGAATTGCAACAGTTCGGATGAGCCTTACGCCGGCCAGTTGCCGACTCCGCCTGCCGATAGCTGCAATTTTTCCAACGGCAACTACAACGACGCCACGGTCAATCTGACGCCCGGCGTCTATTGCGGCTGGTTCAACTTCAACAACAGTTCGGCCAGGGTCAATTTCGCGCCCGGCGTCTACGTCATCAAAAACGGCGGCTGGAATGTCAATGGCGGCACATGGACCGGCAAGGGCGTCACCTTCTATTTCGCCGACACCTCGAAAATCCAGTTCAACAGCGGCATCTCCGCCACCCTGAGCGCCCCGGTCAGTGGCGCCTACAAGGATTTGCTTTTCTATGAAGCCGCCAACCTGCCGAAGTCCGACTTCATCTTCAACGATTCCGTCGCCAATAACCTGACCGGCGTGATCTGGCTGCCTTCGCGCACCGTGACATGGAACGCCAAATCCGGCGTGGCCAGCGATTCCCTGATCCTGGTGACCTGGCGGCTGATCCTCAACAACACCACCTGGACTCTCAATCCCCTTGAGAAAACCGGCGGCAAGGCCGTGGCCAGCGTCCGGCTGGTAAAATAATCACTTCGCTTCGCTTTTCGGGTCGGCGGTCCCGCCGCCATTGCCCATATTGCGCTGATCCTTCGCATTGGAATAGGCGCCCGGTTGCGGCGCCTGATCGCGCTGATCGGCGGCCGTCGGCACATGGGTGACGCGTTTCCAGTAGGCGTCATTGCCGGGAGATGTTTTATAGCGCAGAGTCTTGTCCTTTTTCGCCACGGCGGCCTGCAAACCGGCGTCAGGCTTCGGTCCCATTCCCTTCTGACCGGCCAGGTCGCTCATCCGGCAATCCGCCGGCAGGGGCTTGCCCGCCTTCTGGGTCGAAACGCACCAGTCATGATTCTGCAAGGCCTGCGTCACCTGTCCGCGTCCGCCTTTCAAAGTGCCCGTACCGCTCGGCAATCCGGCGGGCGGCTGCATGGCGCCCAGCCGCCCGCCGCCATTCGCCGGCGCCAGACCGGAAGGCGCCACCTTTTGCAAAGCCGGGATATTGATATTCGGTGTTTCATGCAGGTTCAGGTCACTGACCTGGCCAATTGAGTCCTGCGCCTTCGCATCCAGTTCTTCCCGCGCCTTCTTCCTGGCCCTGGCGCTCATCGACGGGCTGGGCGGCGCATCGGCGACCGTGGCCGGCGCGGCGATATCGAGCGGCTTTTCCTTTGGAAGGGTGACGGTGATCGGCTTGACCGGTTGCGGTTGAACGACCGGTTGCGGCACGACCGCCGGCGGGGCCTCCTCCGTTTCGCGCGGGGCTTCATCGACCGGTTGCGGGATATCCGGCTGCTGCACGTCGCGCGGCACGATAACCGGCGCCGGTTCCGGCGTCACTTCGGGTTTTGGGGGCGGCGGCGCATCCCAGATCTCGGCGGGCAAAAACGGTTCTTCGATGATCTGGCTGTCGAGGTTCCAGATATCGGGATGGGTGGCGATCAGCATCCACAGCAACAGGCCGTGCAGCATTAGCGCCAGAATAACAGAACCCGTCAGCCGTGAGCGGTGACTGGTGCGCGCAGAGAGAGTCGCCAGCCACAATTCCAGGCTGTCACCTACGCGGTCCCTCATCCGTATGATGCCAGCCTGCATATGATTTTGGCCCTCTTTCGCCCCACCCTGACGATAGATTCAGGCCGTACTTTGTCCTGTTTGTATTAAGGAGTCAAAATGTTCCCATACTGACGGATATCGTCATTGCCTCCTGTCAGAATCCGATGGGTTTTGTGATGTCAATTCATTAATGTTGCCAAATTGTTCTTGCGCCCCACTGGCAAATCGCGGCAAAGCCTCTATATACTCCCCTGTTCCAGATATTGAGGATTATGCGCGTATGGCCAAGGCTTTCGATCAGGACTTCATCAAGGTTCGGGGCGCCAGGGAGCATAATCTCAAGGGCGTGGATGTCGATATTCCGCGCGGCGAACTGGTGGTCCTGACCGGCCTGTCCGGCTCCGGCAAATCCTCGCTCGCCTTCGATACCATCTATGCCGAGGGCCAGCGGCGCTATGTCGAATCGCTTTCGGCCTACGCGCGCCAGTTCCTCGAACTGATGTCCAAGCCCGATGTCGATCTGATCGAAGGCCTTTCCCCCGCCATTTCCATCGAACAGAAGACGACCTCGAAAAATCCGCGTTCGACGGTCGGCACGGTCACCGAAATCCACGACTATATGCGTCTGCTGTGGGCGCGCGTCGGCATCCCCTATTCGCCGGCCACCGGCCTGCCCATTGAATCCCAGACCATTTCCCAGATGGTTGACAAGATCATGGCCCTGCCGGAAGGCACGCGCCTGCTGCTGCTGGCGCCTTTCGTTCGCGGCCGCAAGGGCGAATACAGGAAGGAGATCGCCGACCTTCAGCGCCAGGGCTTCCAGAGGCTGAAGATCAACGGCGAATACTATCCCATTGAAGACGCGCCGAAACTCGACAAGAAGTTCAAGCACGACATCGACGTGGTGATCGATCGCGTGGTGGTCAAGTCCGGCATCATGGCGCGCCTGGCCGACTCGCTGGAAACCGCCTTGCGCCTGGCCGACGGCCTCGCCATCGCCGAACATGCCGATATCGAAGAGGGTGACACCGAACCGAAGCGCATCATCTTCTCGGAAAAATTCGCCTGTCCGGTTTCCGGCTTCACCATCACCGAGATCGAGCCGCGCCTGTTTTCTTTCAACAACCCTTACGGCGCCTGCCCGACCTGCGACGGCCTCGGCGTCAAGCTGGCCTTCGACAAGGAGATGATCGTCGCCGATCCGAAGCTGTCGCTGACCGGCGGCGCCATCGCGCCGTGGTCGAAAGGCCCCTCACCGCTCTATGCCCAGACGCTTCAGGCGCTCGCTATTCATTACGGCTTCAAGATGGACACGCCGTGGGAAAAGCTGGGCGAAGAGGTGCGGAATGTCATCCTGCATGGATCCGGCGGCCAGAAGATCAAATTCGTCTATGAAGACGGCAGCCGGCGCTACGATGTCACCAAGGTGTTCGAGGGCGTCATCCCCAATATGGACCGGCGCTGGCGCGAGACGGATTCCTCATGGGTGCGCGAGGATCTGGCCCGCTACCAGTCGGAAACCCCGTGCGAGGCCTGCGGCGGCGCGCGCCTGAAACCGGAAGCCCTGGCGGTCAAGATCGGCGCCAAAAACATTTCGCAGATTTCGGGCCTGTCGATCCGCAAGGCGCACGAATGGTTTTCCCATATCGAGGACAAGCTGACGCCGCAATCGCAGGAGATCGCCCGGCGAATCCTGAAGGAAATCAAGGACCGGCTGCGTTTTCTGAATGATGTGGGTCTGGATTATCTCAACCTGTCGCGCAATTCCGGCACGCTTTCCGGCGGGGAAAGCCAGCGTATCCGCCTGGCCTCGCAGATCGGTTCCGGCCTGACCGGTGTGCTCTATGTGCTGGATGAACCCTCCATCGGCCTGCACCAGCGCGACAATGACCGCCTGCTGGTCAGCCTCAAGGGCCTGCGCGACCTCGGTAATTCCGTGCTGGTGGTCGAGCACGACGAGGACGCCATCTTGCAGGCCGATTATATCATCGACATGGGGCCGGCCGCCGGCGTCCATGGCGGCGAGATCATTGCCCAGGGCAAGCCAGCCGATATCAAGGCCAATCCGAAATCCCTGACCGGGCAGTACCTGACCGGCAGGAAGGAAATTCCGCTCTTCTATGGCGCTGGCCATAATGATCAGCGTCGCCCGGTCAACAGGAAGAAGATGCTGAAGGTGATCGGCGCCCGCGGCAACAACCTGAAGAACGTCACCGGTGAAATTCCGGTCGGCGTCATGACCTGCATCACCGGCGTATCGGGCGGCGGCAAATCGACCTTTACGCTGGAAACGCTCTACAAGGCCGCCGCGCGCCGGCTGAACAACGCATCGGCCCATCCGGCCCCGCATGACAAGATCGAGGGTCTGGAACATTTCGACAAGATCGTCGAGATCGACCAGTCACCGATCGGCCGCACACCGCGCTCCAACCCCGCCACCTATACCGGCGCCTTCGGTCCGATCCGTGACTGGTTCTGCGGCCTGCCGGAAGCCAAGGCGCGCGGCTATGGTCCCGGCCGCTTCTCCTTCAACGTCAAGGGCGGGCGCTGCGAAGCCTGCCAGGGCGATGGCGTCATCAAGATCGAAATGCACTTCCTGCCCGATGTCTATGTCACCTGCGATGTCTGCAAGGGCAAACGCTATAACCGCGAAACCCTGGATATCGTCTTCAAGGGCTATTCCATCGCCGATGTGCTCAATATGACGGTCGAGGAAGGCGCCGAGGTTTTCAAGGCGGTGCCGTCGATCCGCGACAAACTGAAAACCCTGGAGCGCGTCGGCCTCGGCTACATCAAGATCGGCCAGCAGGCGACCACCCTTTCCGGCGGCGAGGCCCAGCGCGTCAAGCTGTCCAAGGAGCTTTCCAGGCGCGCCACCGGCAAGACGCTCTATATCCTGGACGAGCCGACCACCGGCCTGCACTTCGAGGATACGCGCAAGCTGCTGGAAGTGCTGCACGAACTGACCGACAACGGCAATACGGTCGTGGTCATCGAGCACAATCTCGATGTCATCAAGACCGCCGACTGGCTGCTCGATTTCGGCCCGGAAGGCGGCGACGGCGGCGGCGAGATCGTGGCTTACGGCACGCCGGAACAGGTGGCGGCGAATGACAAGAGCTGGACCGGCAAATATCTCAGGGAGATGCTGGCCAGGCACCGGCAGCGCCGTCTCGAACCGGCGGAATAGTTCGCGCATCGGGCGAAGCGCTTAATCTCCGTTAACCCTTTTTCGGCACTGTACGGACATGAAAAGCCCGAGTCGCACCTCCGCCGTTTTGGTGGCCAGCCTGCTGGCCCTGTCGCTTGCCGCCTGTTCGGGCAAGAAGGACGCCCATGCGCCCGCAAATGCCGAACAGACGCATGGCGGTCCACCGGTGTCCAAATGGACCTATGACGGCGATACCGGCCCGGCGCACTGGGCGCAGCTTGGCGGCGCCTCGGCGATCTGCGGCAACGGCCAGCGCCAGTCGCCGGTCGATATCACGGGTCAGCCGAAGATGCAGTTTTCGCATATCCTGCTGAATTACAATTCGGCGACCGCCACCATCCAGAATACCGGCAAGACCGTCCGCGTTGTCCCGACCAATGGCGGCGATCTCGAACTGGACGGCGCCAGATATGCGCTGAAATCGATCGAATTCCACAGCCCCAGCGAACACGCGATCAATGGCCATCACTCAACCCTGGAAAGCCAGTTCATCCACGCCGATGACAAGGGCCATAAGGTCATTATCGCCGTGCTCTATGATATCGGCGTGGCCGATCCGATGCTGGGATCGCTGTGGACCTACCTGCCTTCCGATCCGGGCCAGCCCATTCCCCTGCCGGATCTGCTGATCAGCGCCCAAGCGCTCATGCCCGGCACTCAGGATTTCTACGTCTATTCCGGCTCATTGACCACGCCGCCCTGTTCCGAAGAGGTGACCTGGATGATCTATACCGCGCCGCTCACCGTCAGCGCCGAACAGGCGGACGCCTTCCAGCGCCTGATCGGCCCGAATGCCCGGCCATTGCAGGCACGCAATAACCGTGACTTTTTCCGCCTGGCCGGCACGAATTAACCGGCGGCTTCTTCCCCGACCTCGTGCGGCTTGATCTTGCCCCGCAAAATCCGATAGGCCGCCGCGGGCGCCGCCAGTTCGATGCTGATTCCCAGCGGCATGACAAAGGCGAAGGTCAGGCCGGTGGCGATCATCGAGGCCGGCGTCAGAAAACTATCCACGCTTGTCATATCCGGCATCTGCACCTGGCCCGTGACCTTCAGGCCGAGCGCCAGCACCTGAACGGCTTCGATGATCTTGTCGCAAAGGAAAGCCACCACCTGGGCCAGGGCGAAAGCCGTGGCGTAACCGGTGAAAAGCGACCAGAAACGCTCACGCGTCAGGGCAAAACTGCCGAACAGATCAAATCGTTTCAGGTCAAAGCTCTGAGCGCCGTTCAATGACAGCCTTATGCCCAGCCATAGAGTAACCCCAATGGCGGCGATAAAACCGAGGGCCTGAATGCCCGCCGCCGCCGGCGCATTCCCACCGGTAACCAGCAGCCCCAAAAGGCCGGCCAGTGCTGGAATCGCCGTCAGGACGCCGAGCAGAATGATCAGGGAAAGCGCCCGCACGGCCATGATGCGGATTTCCTGCCAGCCAAAAGCCAGAAATCCCATGCGGTCATCCGTTTCGCCGAACGCAACGCGGCAAACCGCGCACACAAGCACCGAGGACATGAGGATATAGACGGGCGCGCACAGGATAACCGCCGGCGCGATTTGCAGATTGAGCGCACTGAGCGCCGCGGGATCGAGCTTGCCCGTTTGAAACATCGCCAGTGCCTGCGCTATCGCCGGTCCCGCGACATGGACCATGATCAGGCTCATGACGCCATAACCGAACAGGGTGACCGCCCCCCAAAAGGCAATCAGTTTCGGCCGTTCGCGGATAATGCGAAAGCCCTCGAAGGCAAAATTAAACGTCAGGTTCATGCACTGGTCTCAGCCGTCCGCACGTTTGCGGACGGTCTATTTAGACCTGATCGTTACGATCTGCCTATAGGCGGAGGCCAAAAATCCGACAATCAACGGGAAAAGGCCGAAAATAGCCAGCGCAAGACAGGCGGTATGGAGGGATATTAAAGCGTTTCCGCCTCCCAAATGACGCGCGGCCAGGTTTTCGGCCAGGTTTCCGACCAGGCCGCCAGCCAGCACAAATGGCAAGATGATGATCATCAATCCGATGAACAGCCTGCCGACATTGCCGGTGCTCAGGCCCAGGGCGTTCAGCGTCACCAGCTTGCGGCCGCCGATATTGGCCGCCGGCAGCAGGGCGAATTTCAGCGCCATGAAAAGCAGGAACAGAACCGAGGCGGCGATATAGGCGATGAACACATAATCAACGCCGCTGTGACGCCGCCACAGAGCGCATACCGCCGCCAGCGAACTGTCGTAACCAACCGCCAGTCCCGACAGGCTGAGAGCCATGGCGAAAACAATGAACAGCGCCACTATAATGAGCAATACAAACGCAGCGACGATCAGCGAGGCCAGAAGCAGGCGCAGTTCGGGACGCGCGATCTGCAAACCGCCGAAACCCAGCCCTTCCGCCCTCGCCTCTCGGCCAAACAGCGCAAGGCGATATAGCGCGCCCTGTAAGATCAGCTTGAACAAAAGGCTGGCAAAAATAATGACGAGTGGTGTGAAAATCAGCGGCAATTGATGCGCGGCCAGCAGCAACGGTCCCCCAGCCAGGACGGCGAATAGCAGGATAAGCGCCAGCCATGCCCCTACCCACGCCTGCGGCAGGAACGCCACGGCGGCCTTCAAAGCCCTCGTCATTGAAAAATCCGCACGCATCCTGCCCCCGCCATGGCCTGTCCCGTTATTTCAGGCCATCGTGATTTAGAAACAAATCCATTCTCTTTAAAAGCTTATTTCGCTAAGACCGTCGCATTTCCCATTCGCCCTTGCTATAGCGCCACACCATGACAACCAATCCTTCCCCTGTTCACGTTATCGGTGGCGGCCTCGCCGGCTCCGAAGCCTGCTGGCAGCTTGTGTCCGCCGGCGTTCCGGTCATCCTGCACGAAATGCGCGGCGGTATGCGCAATGGCGAGCCGATCACCACCAATGCCCACCAGACCGACGGCCTGGCCGAACTGGTCTGCTCCAACTCCTTCCGTTCCGACGACTGGCAGTTCAATGCCGTGGGCCTCTTGCATGAGGAAATGCGCCGCGCCGGTTCGCTGATCCTCGCCTGCGCCGACAAACACCAGGTGCCCGCAGGTGGGGCGTTGGCCATGGACCGTGATAATTTCAGCGCCGCCGTGACCGAAGCCCTCAGCAATCACCCACTGGTGACGATTATTCGTGAGGAAATCACCACACTGACCGACAAGGACTGGGAGAATGTCGTGGTCGCCACCGGTCCTCTCACTTCCGAATCTCTGTCGCAGTTCGTGCTCGATGTCTCCGGCGAAGGCCAACTCAGCTTTTTCGACGCCATCGCGCCGATCATCCATTATGAGTCCATCGACATGTCGAAGGCGTGGAAGCAGTCGCGCTACGACAAGGAAGGTCCAGGCGGAGACGCGGCGGCCTATATCAACTGCCCGATGGATAAGGATCAGTACGAAGCCTTTATAGACGCCCTGCTCGATGGCCCGAAAGCCGAATTCAAGGAGTGGGAGCACGTCCCCTATTTCGACGGTTGCCTGCCGATCGAGGTCATGGCCGAGCGCGGCCGCGAGACCCTGCGCTATGGCCCGATGAAGCCGGTAGGGCTGACCAACCCGCATAACCCGACCGTCAAAGCTCATGCGATTATTCAATTGAGGCAGGATAATGCCTTGGGAACATTATATAATATGGTCGGCTTCCAGACCAAGCTGAAGCACGGGGCACAGGCCGATGTCTTCCGCATGATCCCCGGTCTGGAAAACGCCCAGTTCGCGCGTCTCGGCGGCCTGCACCGCAATACCTTCATCCAGTCGCCGAAGATCCTTGACCGCGAACTGCGTTTGAAATCCCACCCGGCAGCGCGTTTTGCCGGCCAGATTACCGGCGTTGAGGGCTATGTCGAAAGCGCCGCCATCGGCCTGCTGGCCGGCCGTTTCGCCGCCGCGCAAGCGCTCGGCCGCACACTTTCCGCCCCGCCGGAAACCACGGCATTGGGCGCCCTGCTCAACCACATTACCATCGGCCATCTTGAAGGCGGCTCTTTCCAGCCCATGAACATCAACTATGGCCTGTTGCCGCAACTGGAAGCGCCGAAGGTCGATGACGAGGGTAAGAAAATCCCCCTGAAAGAACGTGGCCGCGCCAAAAAGCGCCTGATGTCCCTGCGCGCCTTGCAGGATTTGCAGGGCTGGCTAAATATCGCCTGAATTTCCGGCTAACTGCCGGAGATCGTGAGGAAAGCAATTCAGGTCATTATCGTGCGTTTGTTGAAGTTCATCTCTTTGGCTGTCTTGCTGGCGGTCGCTGGCTGCGCCACCGAGAAAACGACCGAAACCATCTATGTGCCGGTGGCCGCGCCGATCCTGCCCAGTTCGCTGACTCCTCTGCCGATCATGCTGTTCAACCAGACCAAGCAGGGCCGCAAGCTGTTCACCCTGAACGCCGAATTCCCCTATTGCGATCCCGGCACCGGCATGGTGATCGTGGTGCCCAAATGGTACGTAACCGACTTCGCATCGGTGCCCTGGTACGGGCAGGGCGTGATCGATCCGCAAGGGCCGACGGCCCGCGCCGCCATCATTCATGACTGGCTCTATACCATCGGCGAACCCGGCAAACGCGACGTGGCCGACGGCATATTCTATCGCGCCATGATCAAATACGGCGTACCGGAATACAAGGCGCGCATTGCCTATAACGCTGTCCATATCGGCGGCCAGGGCGGTTACGGACTGGCCAGCGACTGGCAGTTCATCGATCCGGCGCATCAGGACATGAAGCAACTGCCGCCCTTCCCCAAGCCGCGCACCGGCGCCGTGCGTATCATGCCGAAATGTCAGGGCTTTAACGAACTGATCCAATCCGGCTGGCGGGCATACCCGGAAAAGCCGGTCGATATCGCCGTACCGCCGCCGGTCGTGGTGACGGAAACGCCCTATGATCAGGTTCTGAAAAAGCTGCCCTGGGGCAAGAAGAAAAACTGACTGTCTGACGATGTTTTTGAACCACGAAACTTCGTTTCGCGGTTTCATATCCGACCGGTCACGAATGACCAGAACAGCCGCAGCCGCTTGGACAGCGGTCCCGGTTTTCCGCCCCGCCAGTAAATAGCGGCCAATGACGCCGGCAGGGCCAAGGGCATCAGAATGGTCGGCACGGCCCTCGTGGCCTTCCCCGCTTCGCGCTTGAGATGCGCCAGTTCCATATCGCCCGCATCGCTCAGGCCACGCATCGCCTTGATCCGGGCCATGCCATAGAGACGCGCGATATCGGTCAAATCGGCGGTTTCGCCCAGTACCTGCGCCGCCAGACGAAACAAATTCCCTTCACCGCGATCGATTACGCCGAGCGCGTCCCTGACGGTCAACGGTCCCTTGTCGAGCAAAGGCATCTGCCCTTCGATCATATCATGGAAAGTCCCGGCCGGCAGGCTATAACGCTCGATCATCGCCTTGATGGCCTCGATCAGCGGATGATAGCGAACCGGCCGTTCTTCCTTGATTTCGTCGATAGCCTCATACCACCAGCGCAGGCGGATTTCCCCCATCAGCGGATCGGTGGTGCGCTCCGGAATATCGCGCAGGGTTTCCAGGAAGGCGAACAAGGTCAGCACCTCGGCACGCTTTCCGGCGTCGGGGATGAAAGCGCAGGCCAGACGAATGTCCTCGGACTTCGGCAATAACTCGGAGGACATCATTACCCGAAAATGGTCTGGTACATAGCCATGCTCGCCAACATGGGCAGAGACAGCAGCGTATTGATACGGCTGAAAATCATGGCTTTCCTGGCTGCTTTAGCCTTCTGTTCTGGCGTAACGCTTTCGCGCAGGCCCAGCGCGATCTTCTGCGCCGGCCAGATGGCGTGCCAGACGTTCATGAACATGATCAGGGCCAGCCACATGCCGACGCCGATAAAAATGAACTGGGCATTGGCCCTGTCAAAACCGAACACATAGCCCATGGCCGCCGGCGCGGCGAAACCCAGACTCAGCGCCTGGACGATATAGCCGCGCAGCCACGCCAGGGCCAGACCGAACACGACGGTGAACAGCGCCGAATAGCGAAACCAGAACAGAGCTTCCGGGGTAATATATTTGCTGACGGCCGGTTTCAAATCGGCGGGCATATCCGGCATGACGCGCATCTGCACGAAATTGAAATAATAGAGCAGCCCCACCCACAGCACGCCGCTCAGGACATGCGCCCAGCGCAATACAGCCGTCAGGAAAATAGCATCGAACCCGTCCGGCGCATGAATACCGAACCCAACCATGACCACGGCCGCCAGCAACAGGCTGACGATCATCACATTGCGAAGATTACCCAGGAAACCCGCCATGACTTAACCCCTCTTTGAAAGCGCCGCATCCTATGCGAACTCCGTCCACAAAGCAAAACGGCCTCCGATCAGGAGGCCGCTGCGTAAAGTCTTACGGCATTTGCTTCGGTTTCTTGCCATCCTTGAAGCCGCCGAGATCGACGATTTCAGCATCCGGATCATTGCGGTTGACGCCCCAGATCAGGATGATCGGCAGGGCGACATAGATCGACGAATAGGTGCCGATCAAAATGCCGAACACCATGGCGAAAACCAGCGGGAACAGGGCCGGCCCGCCGAGGAACAGCATCCCCGCCAGCGCCAGGACAGCGGTCGAACCGGTGATGATAGTCCGCGACAGACGTTCGTTTTCAGAGAGGTTGATGATATCGGCCAGCGGCGTCTTCTTGAACTTGCGCAGGTTTTCACGCAGCCGGTCGAAGGTGATGACCTTTTCATTCATCGAATAGCCGATGACCGTCAAAAGCGCGGCGATCGAGGTCATGGTGAATTCAATTTGCAGGAAAGCCATCATGCCGACGGTCAGGGCGACATCGTGCAGCACGGCGATGACCGCGCCGGAACCGAATTGCAGGCCGGACGGGAAACGTATCCAGATATAGACCAGCATAAGCAGCAGGGCCGCCCCAAGCGCCAGGAAGCCGGAGCGCAGCAATTCGCCCGACACCTTGGGACCGACGACTTCCGTGCGCTTGAAAGTAATGCCCGGCACGGCGGCGGCGAGCTTGGATTTCACCGCCTCAACGCCATCATTATTCTGCTGCTGTTCACTCAGCTTGAACTTGATGATGACATCGCGCGGGCTGCCGAAGGCCTGGACCGAGGCGTCTTCCGCACCGAAATCGGTCATGCGCGCGCGCAGCATGCCCAGGTCGGCGGCGGCGGGCGTCTCGACTTCCAGCACATTGCCGCCGGCGAAATCGGTGCCGAGATTCAGGCCGTGCGTGAACAGAACGACAACGGTCGCAATAATGGCGAGACCGGAGATGATGGCGGCGACCGGCGCATACTTCGTGAAGCGGAAGTGGAACTCGGTCGGCAGGTTTTTAATCAGTGGCCAGTGCATATGCTCGGAACCTTAAATCGGAAGTTTTTTGGGCTTGGTGGCGCGATACCACCAGCCAAGCAGAACCTGGCTGACCAGGATGGCCGAAAAGACGGAGGTGAACACGCCGATCATCAGGGTCCAGGCGAAGCCGCGCACCGGACCGGCGCCGAAAACGAACATGATCAGGGCCGAGATCAGCGAGGTGATGTTGGCGTCGAGGATCGAAACCAGGGCGCGCGAGAAGCCGACATCGAGCGCGGCGACCGGTTTGTGCCCGCTGCGCTCCTCGTCACGGATGCGCTCGTAGATCAGCACGTTGGCGTCAACGGCCACCGCCAGACTGAGGATCAGGCCCGCCACGCCCGGCAGGGTCAGGGTGGCCTGGAAGACCGTCATCGAGGCGATGATCAGCAGCAGGTTGACCAGCAGGGCGGCGATCGAAACGCCGCCGAAGATGAAGCCATAGGCCAGGAACATGAAGGCGACGATGGTGATGAAGGCGATGATTGTCGAAATCATGCCCGCGTGAACGGCATCCGCGCCCAGTTCGGCCCCCACGGTACGCTGGCTTTCGAAATTCAGCTTGGCCGGAAGGGCGCCGCTTTTCAGCACATTGACCACTTCGGAGGCTTCTTCGTGGGTGAAGGAACCGGTGATCTGACCGGTGCCGCCGGTGATCGCGCCCTGGATGGTGGGCGCCGAAACGATATGGCCATCGAGGATAATGGCGAAGCGCTTGCCGATATTGCGCGAGGTCGCCTCGCCGAACGCCTTGGCGCCCTCGCCGTTAAAGGCGAAATCAATGGCCGGGCGCTGATACTGATCGACGCCGACATTGGCGCGGGTCAGGCTGCCGCCGGCGACCAGGATGGCCTTGCGCACGACAAGTTTCTGGCCGGTACTGTCATCCAGAAGCGCCTCGGAGCCTGGCGGAATGCGGCCGGCGGCGATATCGGCGGGACTGACGGTTTCATCGACCATCTGGAAGGTCAGCTTGGCGGTGCGGCCGATGATCCGCTTCAACTGTTCCGGGTCGCTCTCGCCCGGCGCTTCGATGACGATGCGGTTGATGCCCTGGCGGCTGATCGACGGCTCCTTGGTGCCAAGGCTGTCGATCCGCTTGCGGATGACCTCGATCGAGGTTTCCACCGCTCCGGCGGAGGTCGAACGGATGCCTTCCTGGGTCAGGGTCAGGGTGATGGTCTGGTCGTTGCCCTTCTGGACGTTTATGTCATTGACCGCGGCATTCTTGGGCAGGGGCGTGGCCAGGCGGGTCAGGGTGCTGTAAGCCTCGCTGACGGCCGCCGCATCGGTAATGCGGACGCTGACCATGGTGCCCGAAGCCACCAGGTTCGAGAAACCGATCGATTTTTCGTTCAGGCGCGCCCGCACCTCTTCGGTGACGCTGCTGATCTTGGTTTTCACCAGATCGTCCGTATCGACCTCCATCAGCAGGTAGGAGCCGCCTTGCAGGTCAAGACCCAGGTTCAGTATCTGGGTCGGCATGAAGCCTTTCACCTGATCCCGCACACTGGCCGGAAGGAAGTTGGGCAAGGAGAAAAGGATGCCCAGAAGGACGGCGGCGATTACCAGCCCTACCTTCCAGCGTGATAGATTGATCATGATCGGAATGCTCGGTCTTGAAACTGCAAGTGTGTAGGGCTTAACTCTTGGCGTCGTTGGCGGGCGCCGGTTCGCCCTTGACGCGGACCTCGGCGATCATGGCCTTGACCACGCGCACATTCACGCCCGTCGCCACTTCAACCATGATTTCGGCGTCCTCGATGCGGGTCACCTTGCCGACCAGGCCCGAAGACAAAACCACCGTGTCGTTGCGCTTCAGGTTGGTGAGCATGGCCTTGTGCTGCTTGGCGCGCTGGCTTTGCGGACGGATCATGAAGAAGTACATCGCGCCGAAAAGGATGAGCATCATCGGCAGCATGGTGAGAAGGTCGCCACCGGGGGTAGCGGCGGCGCCGGCGGCCTGGGCAAAGGCGGGTGTTGCGAACACGAACGTCTCCTAAAAATCATTGATTCTTTACGCGGCAAGGCTTGCCGGTAAAAATTTGTTCGCCATACATAGGCACAACCGAAAAAAGGTCAATGACATATTTGCCAAGACGCTCTTAAGCAGCAGACGGCTTTGAGGCTCTGCTTTTGGAAGCTGCGCCTACGGCAGCACCAGTGCGGGGTCGATTGGACGGGCGATATCGGTCGAGGGCGTATAACGGATTTCAAAGTGCAGTTGCGGCTTGTCGATCGTGCCGGTCTGCCCGACCGTGCCGATCACCTGCCCCTTGCTGACGCGCTCGTTATTCTTCACCTTCATGCTCTGGAGGTGGGAATAACCGGTATACCAGCCGCTCTCGTGCTTGATATAGATGGTGTTGCCCAGTTCCTTGACCTGATCGCCTTCATACACGACAATCCCGTCCGAAGCCGCCTTGACCTCCGTGCCCGAACTTGCGCCGATATTGATGCCGTCATTGCGGACATTGGGCGCCAACTGGCCGAAGGGCACAAGCACATGCCCCTTCACCGGCCAGACAAATTTCCCCTTGCCCATCTGGGCGATCTGCGCGTTGGCGGGAAAACCGGCCACAGGCGCCGGTTTGGCCACCACGGGTTTCGCCGCCGCAACGGGTTTCGTCTCGGTCGCGGATGGGGCGGCCACGGCGGGCCTGGTTACAGCCGTGGCCGCCGTGGTAGTGGATGACGCCGGGGCCACGGGCCTGGCCGGTTCGGTAACGGCCGGTTTCGCCGCCGCCGCCAGCATCGCCTTCACCCGGGTCATGGTCGGGCCGTTGGCGTGTTCTTCCACGCCCTTGTCAACCGCCGAAGCGGGCAGCAGGATTTTCTGGCCGACGCGTAACGCCGAAGACACCGAAAGGCCATTCAGCGCATACAGGCTTTTCACCGGCACGGCGAACCGGCGCGACACGCCGAACAGCGTATCCTTGGACTGCATCACATATACATAGGCTGCGCCGGAGGATTGCGCCGCCGCCGCGGCAGGCGCCGGCTTGATCGTTTCCGCGGGCGGAGGGGGCGGCGGTGGCGGGGGCGCCAGCGGCGCCAGATCCGTCGATTGCACACTCCCCGAAGGCGAAGGCGCGACGGCGACCGGCGGCGCTTCCTCGACCGGGGCGGGCTGGGCCGTCTCCACCGGTTCGGCGGGCCGGTCCTGCATATAGATGGGATATTTCGGCTGGGGCATCCCGCCGGCGCAGCCTTGCAGCGCCAGCGCCGCCGCGCAGGCCAGAGCCGCGCAGGTCAGACCCGCCAAAGGCAATTTGGCCGCCGGAACACGAAAACGGCCACAGGAATTCAGAAAATGCGGGATCATAACAGGCTCCACGGGTCGCTGGCGGAAAAAAGGCCTTGGCCAATAGATACTCTATGCAAACTTATGGCTAACGATTCGTTTACGATATCTTCCGCACTCTGCAAAAACGGGGGATGCTTAAAAATTCAATTTATTTTGATCCGCCGCATCCAAACCCGGCGGCGGCGGACATCAAGTCTCAGATGGCATGAGGCCACACGGAGAGACAAAAATGTTCGTAACCCTTTTCACGCATTACTGGTGGCTGCTTTTCCCGCTTGGCTTCGGTCTGTCCTGCCTGATCCGCATGATCCTGAAGGATGATGAAAACCGCCGCGCCATGGCGCTGATCCGCAGCTATACCGACCAGGGCAAGGAGGTTCCCCCCGAATTACTGGCCCTGCTCAAGCGCTGACCGCAAGGAGAGCCTTCAATGACCGCAAGTCAACTTTTCACCAGCTTCTGGTGGCTGATCTTCCCCCTCTTCGGCATGGGCATGGGCCTGGTCGGGATGCTCGGTCATTTCCGTCATCGCAGCGAAACGCTCAAGCTGATCAAATCCTATGCCGACCAGGGCAAGGAACCGCCCGCCGCCCTGCTCGACGCCCTGCGCTCCGATGAAGACCGCGCTTACGATCATGGTTATTATCGCCGGCGCTGCCGCAACAATGGCGTTCGGTGGGGCGGCGTCATCACCTTTGGCGCCCTGGCCGCCGGCTTCGGCTATTTCGGCTATTACGGCGAAGGCGGCAGCACCTTCATCGCGCTCGCCACCGGCTTCGGCGTCGCCGCCTTCTTCATGCTGATCATCGGCATTACACGCAGCCTGTCCGCGGCGCGTTACCGCGACGACCGCCTTGATGACGACCTGAAAAAATAAGACGGAATGCCGACCGCCCTACCTTCCCAGGCAGATCTGATCCAACGCGCGCGCCAGGGTTCGGACGAGGCCTTTTCGCGGCTGGTCAATGCACATCAGCAGGCGGTGCGCGCCTTTGCGCGCCGCCTGTGCGCCCGGCCCGACGATGCCGACGACCTGGCGCAGGAAACCTTCGTCACCGCCTGGGCCAACCTGCAAAAGCTGAGGGAGGGCGTATCGTTCCGCACCTTTGCCTGCGGCATCGCCTATCGCAAGGCGCTGAATGACCGCCGGCGTTTCAACCGTTCGGGCGCCCGCGAAACGGAATGGTTCGGCTTGCAGGAACAAAGCCGCGGATCAACGGTTGACGCGAAGCTGACCGTCCAGGCGGCGCTGTCAGCCCTGCCGCTCGATCAGCGCGCCGCCGTATCATTATGCGTCGCCGCCGATTACAGCCACGCCGAGGCCGCCGAGATTTTAGGCCTTCCACTCGGCACGATTAAGTCGCATATTCTCAAGGGAAGGGCCAGACTGAACGCCCTTCTGGGTGTACCCGATGACAACTGATCCTTTAAAAGCCCTGTTGATGAACGCCTTGTCCGCCCCGCCGGCGCGTGACCTGGGTTTTACCATCGCCGTCATGAAACGGATCGAACAGCGCCGCCTGATCGAAGGTCTGGCCTGGCTGGTGGCCGGCATGGCCGCCCTCACCGCACTTCTGTTCGTGATCATGCCCTATGTGACGCCGGTCCTGACTGCGTTCGGCCAGTCGATCTGGCCGCTGGTCATTATCGCAACCGTCGCCGGCTTCTCCCTGATCGGATTTGAACAGACCCGCCGGGCATTTGGGCTGCGGTTCTAGTTTTCTTTAGCCACACCGGCGATCAGCGGCACGAAACGCACCTCGCCCAGATCTTCCGTCTCGTAGCCATCCGCCGTTTTGATATAACGCAGCAAGCGCTGGGTCGATCCGCGCCCTTGCGGCCCGACCATGATCCCCCTGGGCTTCAACTGCGACAGCAAAAGCGTCGGCTCATCCGGCAGGGCGGCTGTCACCAGTATGCGATCAAACGGCGCCTGTTCCGGCCAGCCTTCCCAGCCATCGCCGAAGCGATAGATGATATTTTCCAGCATCAGACGCTTATGACGGATCTCCGCCTCGACCATCAGCGAGCGATAGCGTTCGATGGTATAGACATAGCGCGCCAGGCGGCTGAGGACGGCGGTCTGGTAACCGCTGCCGGTGCCGATTTCGAGCACGCGATGGCGGCCTTCGATCTTCAGCGCCTGGGTCATCAGGGCCACGATATAGGGCTGGGAAATCGTCTGTCCGCAATTGATCGGAATGGCCGAGTCTTCCCACGAGCGATCGAGGAACAGTTCCGGCACGAACAGGTCGCGCGGCGTATGCTCCATCGCTTGCAGAACTTTTCTGTCGGTAATGCCCTGCTCTTTCAGACCACTAAGCAGGCGTTGCAGGCGGGTCGGTTCTTCGCTCATTGTGCCGCACCCATTATTGGTTCCACCTTTTTGGGCGCCACGCCCCCGAGCGTCTTTTTCAGGCGGTGAAGAGTTTCGTTATGCGTCAGATCAAGATGCAGCGGCGTCACCGAAATGCGCTTTTCCGCCACGGCCTTGAGATCGGTGCCATCGATCAATGATTGCTCATAGGCGTGGAAGTCGATCCAGTAATAATCGCGGCCGCGCGGGTCGGTACGCCGGATGGCATGCATCTCATGCAGATTGCGCATCCCCTGGCGGGTGACCTCGACGCCGGTCACTTCATCGGCGCCGCAATCGGGGAAGTTGATGTTCATGATGACATCGGCCGGCCAGCCCTGCCCGATCAGATTGCTGATCACCGGCGCGCCATAGACCTGCGCCGCCTGCCACTGGGCTTCGATATCGAGGTCGAAATCCAGGCACTGCGATAAAGCAATGGACGGAATGCCAAGCGACATGCCCTGCAAGGCGCCCGCCACCGTGCCCGAAAGCGTTACGTCCTGCGCCAGATTGAATCCCCGGTTGACGCCGGAAAGCACGAGATCGGGCGAACCGTCCATCAGGTCGCTGACGGCGATCTGCACACAGTCGGTCGGCGTGCCCCCGGCGGCGAACCGGCGCTCACCGAGACGGCGGACGCGGACCGGATCATGCAGGGAAACGCCCCTGCCCTTGCCGGACTGCTCCAACACCGGCGCGCACACCCACACGTCATCACTAAGCGCCGAGGCGATATCGTAAAGCACCTTCAGCCCGAAAGCGTCGATACCGTCATCATTGGTGAGCAGGATACGCATGGGGCGTTTGTACGGCGATTTCAGAGGCCGGGGCAAGCCGCGCGACGGCTTTTTTTGAAGGAAGGCGCCCCCTCCGGCGGGACAAGCCCGCCACCTCCCCCGCTTCGCAGGGGAGGATCAATTTGGAAGCATCCTCCCCTGCGAAGCGGGGGAGGTGGCAGCGCGAAGCCCGAAGGGCTGGTGTCGCTGACGGAGGGGGCTTCTTCCGTGCCCTAACCGATATGCGTCAGGCCGCCCATATAGGGCTGGAGCACGGCCGGGATGGCGATGCGGCCGCCTTCGTCCTGATAATTCTCCATGATAGCCACCAGCGTGCGGCCGACCGCCAGGCCGGAACCATTCAGCGTATGGACAAAGCGTGTGCCCTTTTCGCCAGCCTTGCGAGTGCGGGCATCCATGCGGCGGGCCTGGAAATCCCCGCAGTTCGAGCAGGAGGAGATTTCGCGGTAGGTATTCTGCGAAGGCAGCCACACTTCGAGGTCATAGGTCTTCTTCGCACCAAAGCCCATATCACCGGTACACAGCAGCATGGTGCGGAACGACAGGTCGAGCTTTTTCAGGATGGTTTCGGCGCAGTTGGTCATGCGGTCATGTTCGGCAGCGGATTGCTCCGGCGTGGTGATTGAGACGAGTTCGACCTTCTGGAACTGGTGCTGACGGATCATGCCCTTGGTGTCGCGCCCCGCTGAACCGGCCTCGGCACGGAAGCAATTGGTCAGGGCCGTCAGGCGCAACGGCAGTTCTTCCTCGGCGGTAATGGCTTCACGAACAAGGTTGGTCAGGGTCACTTCGGCTGTAGGGATCAGGTAATATTGAGGCTTTGTGGATTGTAAATATTCAACCAGTTCACCCTGAATAGTGCGAGCAGTTTCATAGTTTTCCACCATTTCCTCAAATAGGGAACTTGCGCCATGCTTCTCAATTTGCTTTTGGATTTCCGCCTGACTGGTTTCCACCGTCTTGAACAGGTCCTCTTCAAATTTCGGCAACTGTCCGGTGCCATACAAAGCTTCTCCACGAACCAAAACCGGCGGATTGACCTCGGTATAACCGTGCTCGGTCGTCTGGACATCGAGCATGAACTGCCCGATGGCGCGCTCCAGACGGGCCAATTGACCTTTCAGCACCACAAAGCGCGAACCGGATATTTTTGCCGCCGCTTCGAAATCCATCATCTTCAGCGCTTCGCCCAGGTCGGCATGATCCTTGGCGGGGAAGCTTAAGATATTCGGCACACCATGCTTGTGGACTTCGTCATTGCCATACTCATCGGCGCCTTCCGGCACATCCTCAAACGGGATATTCGGCAACGAGGCCAGCAGGTTGCGTAATTCCTCGCCTTTAATACGCTCGACTTCTTGCGTGGCCTCAATCGTGGCTTTCAGTTCCGCCACCTCGGCCATCAAGCTCTGCGCTTTAACTTCATCCTTCTGCGCCTTGGCCTGGCCAATCTGCTTGGAAGCCTCGTTACGGCGGCTTTGGGCGGCCTGGAAAGCCGTCTGGGCGGCACGTAACTCTTCATCCAAAGCGCGCAGGGCATCGACATCGGACTGCGCGGTTTCGCGGCCGCGCCGTGACCAGCCATCAACAAAACTCTGAGGATTTTCGCGGATCGCCTTGATATCGTGCATTTTAGAAGCCTTGACGTGTAAGCGGGGAATGGCCCCCTCCGGCGCGACAAGCGCGCCACCTCCCCCGTTTCACAGGGGAGGAGAAGTAGGCCGTCTTATACTGTGTGGTCTATATCAGGCAAGCCCATAGACTGCGTTACATCCATTGTCGAGTAACGGGTCAAGGGGCGTTACGCCCCTTGCGCACCCTTGCGGAGTTCGATGACCTTAACGCACAGGATCGAGATTTCGTAGAGCAGCACGATCGGGATCGCCAGCATACACTGCGAAATCGGATCAGGCGGGGTCACCACCGCGGCGACCACCACAATGCCGAGAATGGCATAGCGGCGCAACGAGCCGAGCATTTTCGAGTTTACCAGTCCGGTCAAGCCCAGCAGGGTCAGGACCACCGGCAACTGAAAGCAAAGACCGAAAGCGATCATCAGGGTTTCGATCAGTTGCAGATATTCCGACACCTTCGGCATGAACTGCACGACCACACCGCCTTGCCCCACCACCTGCTGGTTCAGCGAAAACCACAGCACCATCGGCAGCATCAGGAAATAGACCATCGCCATGCCGAGGACGAACAGCACCGGCGCGGCGACCAGGAACGGCAGGAAGGCCATGCGTTCGCGTTTGTAAAGGCCGGGCGCGACAAAGCGATAGAGCTGGAAGGCCAGGACCGGAAAACTGACGATGACGCCGCCGAACATGGCCAGGCGCAGATTGGTGAAAAAGACCTCCATCGGCGCCGTGGCGATCAGCGGGATTTCCTTGACGTTTCCAATGGCTTTCAGGCCCATCAGCACGGAAATCAGATCGAATGGACCACCGTGGCCGTGTGTCTTCTGCTCTTCATAAAGCGCAGAAGCCACCGCCAACGGATGGGTCAGCAGCGACAGAATGGTGTTATGGAAGGCATAGCACGCGATCACGCAGACAAGGAACGCCGCCACCATGATAATGATGCGCGACCGCAGTTCGACCAGATGATCCATCAACGGCGCGCGCGAGGCCTCGATATCCAGTTCGTCCGGATCGGCGGTGATGATATTGCGTTTGGACTTGTCCTCTACCTCGGCCGGCAGCTTGATCTCTTCGCTCATGTGGCGCTCTTCTTGGCACGCTTGCGTTTGACGGGCGCGGGAGCCGGTTCAGACGCGGCGACCGGTTCAGGCGCGGCGGCTTTCGGCTTGCGGACCCGCTTGGGCCTGACCGGGCTTTCCGATGCCGCCGGCTGCGGCGGCAGGCCCTCCAGTTGCGGGTTCACCGGTTCTTCCGCTGAGGCCAGATCGTAGCTGTTCGGCTTGTAATCCGGTGTCGGCGCGTTCAGGCTGGAATTGATATCGCTTTCCAGCGCCTTCATCTGATGGCCGACATCCTCAAGCCCCAGCTTGCCGGCCCTGAGCGCATCGACCTCCTTGCGCAGGTCGTCCAGTTCGCTTTGCCGCGCCATGTCGTCAAACGAGGTGCGGAAATCATCCGCCATCCGCCGCATCTTGCCGACGAAGCGGCCAAGCTGGCGCAGCAGCTTCGGCAGATCCTTCGGCCCAACGACAACGAGGGCCACGACCGCAATAAGGACGAGTTCACCGCCCCCGATACCGGGCACCATGTGAAAGACTTTCTCTTAGAAGGTTTGGCTCTTTTAAGCCTTCGGTTCTTCGTCGGGCTTCTTGGCCTTCACATCGTCTTCATCGTCCTTCAGGCCGTTCTTGAACGCCTTGATGCCCTTGGCGGCATCGCCCATCAGACCCGACAGCTTGCCGCCGCCGAACAGAAGCACCACCACCAGGGCCACAATCGCCCAGTGCCAGATACTCATTCCACCCATTTTACAATCTCCTGTAAGCGCCCGCCCAGCCTTAAATAGGCGTCCGCGCTTTAAATGTCAGTCCATAAGGACCAATTGTTACTTGCTTATTGGCCTTATAGGCGCGTTTTAACCTGTCTTGGAAGTGTTTTTGCGCAAAATCACTCTTTCTCGAAGAAGTCCTGCGCGAATTCGGTTTCTTCCATCTCCTCCAGAAGCAGAGGATCTTCGGCGGTCTGTCCGCTGGAAGGATCGGGCACCATAAAATCCGCCGGCACATTGATGTCAAGCAGGCCGGCCGCGCGCATTTCGGCGGCGCCCGGCAGATCGGCCAGCGAAGGCAGCGAAAACTGTTCCAGAAAGGCGTCGGTCGTGCCATAGGTCACCGGCCGCCCGGGGGTCCGCCTGCGTCCGCGCAAGCGTATCAGGTTCATTTCATGCAGCACATCGAGCGTGCCGCGTGACAGACCGACCCCGCGCACGGCCTCTATCTCGGCGCGCGTCACCGGCTGATGGTAGGCGATGATCGCCAGGGTTTCCAGCGCCGCCTTGGAAAGCCGGCGCGGCTCCTCGCGCTCCTCGACCATCAGATAGCCAAGATCGGCGGCCGTGCGAAACTGCCAGCGGTCATTGATGATTTCCAGCGAAACGCCCCGTCCGGCATAACGCGCGCGCAAGGCCGCCAGCGCCTTGCCCACATCGGCGCCTTCCGGCAGGCGATAGGCGATCTCCGAGGCCGACAACGGTCCATCGGCGGCGAACAACAGCGCCTCTATGGCGCGCTCGACCGTTTCGGGCGTCATGACTTTTCTCCCATCAGCGCCTGCCTTTTACGCATATAGAGCGTCTCAAAGGTCGCCAGTTGCTGGAGTTGCAGATGACCTTCCTTGGCCAGTTCCAGCGAGGCGGACAAGGTAGAGGCGACATAGGAGACGCGCCGCGGCCCATCGCTGCGCACCGGTTGCGGGGCCACCTCATCGAGCGCCGTCCAGTTGGTCAGCTTCGGCAATTGCGCGCGCAGGTTATCGCGGGCGTCTTCCAGCGAATAGGCCTCGATGCGGCGCGTCGGATCATAATGCCGCTCCAGTTCGCGGCGGCGCTGGGTGACATAGGCGCTCATCAGATCGAAGACATTGGCCTCGATACGTGACGACGGAATGATCAGCCGCGCTTCCGGATCGCCGCGGGCAAAAACATCGCGCTTGAGCTGGGGCCGCGAGGTCAGGGCCTCCACGGCCTTGCGCATGGCTTCCAGTTTTTGCAGACGATAGGCGAGCGACAGCGCCAGTTCTTCCGGCGCGGGTTCGTTGGTTTGCTTGCGTTCGGCCTGCGGCAGCAGCAGACGCGATTTCAGGTAGGCCAGCCACGACGCCATGACGAGATAATCCGCCGCCAGGGCGAAGCGCAGACGGCGGGCTTCCTGGATGAAGGCGAGATATTGCTCGGCCAGGCGGGTGATCGAAATCTTGAGCAGATCGACCTTTTGCTGACGCGCCAGCGCCAGAAGGACGTGCAGCGGCCCTTCATAACCGTCGAGTTCAAGGATCAGCGCCTCGTCATTGGCGATTTCATCGGCGACTTCCGGCCCCGGCCCTTCAAAATCGAGCCGCCTTTGCAGGACATCGTGCTCCAGCCCCTTCGGCGTGGTGTCGCGGCTCATGACGGCACGGCCGCCTGATGGCCTTCGGTCGGGTCGGCCTTGATGCCCGTTTCCTGTCCCCGCGCCATGACCACATCAAAGCGCGCGCGGGCCTCGGCGGCATCGAGCGGTTCCGGCGTTTTCAGGATGCGCCGGATGGCCGCTTTCGCCCGTCGCAAGGCCTCGCCTTTCAGCTTTGGCGTCACCTGCGCGACCTGTGTCATCTGGTCCATTTGCCCGTTGCAATGCAGCAGCACATCGCAGCCCGCCCGCAGGGAGGCCTTCGCGCGTTTTTCCAGCGTGCCGGAAAGGGCGTTCATCGACAGATCGTCGCAGATCAAAAGCCCATCGAAACCAATGACATCGCGGACAATCTTCAGGCACTTCTTCGAGGTGGTCGCCGGATTGCGCTTATCGATGGCGCGATAAAGCACATGCGCCGTCATGGCGATCGGCATGTCGGCATTGACCTGGAAGGGATAGAAATCGACCTTCAGCAAATCATCGAGCTTCGTATCGACACGCGGCAGGTCGGTATGCGAATCGGCCCCTGCCCGTCCGTGGCCGGGAATGTGCTTGATCACCGGCAGGATCCCGCCAGCCAGCAAGCCCTCGGCGCAGGCGCGGCCCATGACGGCGACCGCCTGCGGCGTCAGGCCATAGGCGCGGTCGCCGATAATATCGTGCGCGCCCGGCTGCGGCACATCCAGCACCGGCGCACAGTCAACATTTACCCCCAGTTCGGCCAGATCATGCGCCATCAGACGCGCCCCCAGACGAACCATTTCGCGCTCTTCGGAAGGATCATTGGTCACTTCGGCAAAGCGGGAAGCCGGCGGATAGTCCGGCCAGTGCGGCGGCCGCAGGCGGCGAACCCGTCCGCCTTCCTGGTCGATCAGGATCAGGGCATCATGCGCCACCAGGCTTTTCAGTGACGCCACCAGCGCCTTGACCTGCGCCGGCGCTTCGATATTGCGGCGGAACAGAATGAAGCCGAGCGGCTGGAGATCGCTGAAAAAGCGGCGCTCCCCAGGCGTCAGCTCCGTGCCCGCAAGCCCCAGTATGCACGCGGCTATGCCCTTGCCCACCTGCGCCCTACTTCACAATGCAGTCATGGCCCGAAGCCTTGAGCGCCGAACAGAAGGATTTCGCCTTGTCGGCGCTCAGGCCGGTAAAGGCCGTGCGATAGAAGGTGCCGTTGGGCGTGGTGACCTTTTCGATCCGCTTGCTGGCGCCGCCGACAAACAGGCCGTAGGAAGACGCCACCTTGGCGTATTCGGCGTTGGCGATATCGGTCGAGGTATAGGCGCCGATCTGGACGGAGGCGGTGCCGGATGTGACCGGTTTGGCGGCGACCGGCGCGGCCGGTTTGGCGGCGGAGGAAGACGCGGCGGCGCCCGGCACCGGTGTCGCGTCAACGGTCGCCGGACTGCTGGCCGTCGCGCTGACGCTGCTTTGCGACGGCAGGGGGCCTTCGATCGGCGCCGCCGGCAGGGGCGCTATATCCACGGTCGAAACACTGGCCGCCGGGCGCGCGCCGGGCACTTCCGAACCGGGCGCGAAGGTGGCGACGCCGGAATCGTTCAGATCCTGATCGCTCAACGGCTTGGCGTCCTGAACCTGGCCTTCCTTGATATCGCCAAGGGTATCGCCGACTTCCGGCGCGATGCGGCCATGCTTGTTGAGCGTGCCGGAATTATAGAGAATGACCACGACAAGCAGCAGAACCACCAGGCAGATGCCGCTGATGATCAGCGTGATCGGGGCCTTGTCACGCGAAACCGGCGTCCGGTGCGATTCATAGCTCAGATTATCCTCGGTTGGGGGCGAATAGGTGCCGCGATCTCCGAAATCTCCGCGATCCTTATCTGACATGGTGAAAATCCCCAAAAGGCCCGGCGGCGCCATGCCGGAAAAACGACAATAGGTCCGATTCCTCACGGGAGTCGCGCGGAATCGGGCGCGAAGATACAGACTACCGATCGATTTTGACAGCCCTGTGACCAAAAATGTCGCCACCGCCGCCCTCCCGCATTGCGTCCTTATTCACGCCTGCCTATGTCTTCGGTAAAAGGAGCGCATCATGAAACAAGCCGTCATCGATAATGCGGGCGAAAGCCGTTTCGAGCTGGATATCGACGGCCGGATCGCCCATGCCGATTACCGGGTGGCCGGCGATACCCTCTATATCGATTATGTCGAGGCCCCGCCGGCCCTGCGCGGCACCGGCGCCGCCGGCCGGCTGATGGAGGGCGTCATGAGCGCCGCGGCGGAAAAAGGCTATGCCGTCGTGCCGATCTGCGGCTACGCGGCGGCGTGGATGCGCCGGCATCGCAAGCTTTAGGACGGTATTTTCAAGGTAAACCGCGTTTCTTCCGGCCCGGAGGCCGCACTCAGTTCACCGCCATGCGCGCGGGCGATTTCCGAAGCGATATAGAGGCCCAGTCCCAGGCCCTGCTGAAGCGATTGCCCGTTCGCCCGCGCGAACGGCTGGAAAAGCCGCGCCATGACGGCATCCGGTATGGGCTGGCCGCCATTGGCGACAAATAACTCAAACGTTCCGGGGCCGCTTCTGGCGCCCACGCGGACCGGCTCATCCGCCGCGCCATAGCTCAACGCGTTTCCCAGCAAATTGGAAAAAAGCTGGGCGATGCGGCTGCCGTCGCAATCGACCGGATGGCGCAAATCGTAATCCACCGAAATCGCCCGGTCCGGCCAGCTCGTCCGCAGTTCGCTGACGACCTGATGCAGAATGGGTTCCAGCCGGGTATCCTTCCGGATATCCAGTATAATGCCGGCGCCCAGCCGGCCGCGGGCGAAATCCAGCACATTCTCGATCAGCTCCGTCATGCGGCTGGCGCATTTCTGCATCATGGCCACCAGGCTGGCTCCGCGTTCATTGAGCGGCGTTCGCTCCAGCAGCGTCACCCCCGATGAAATCGCCCCCAACGGATTGCGCAGGTCATGCCCCAGCACGGCGATGAACTGCTCGCGCAATTCGGCGGCCCTGCGCGCCTCCGCCAGTTCGGACTGGGTGGCGATCATGTGATCATGGCTGTCGAGATGGTGGGCGATCAGTTCGGCGTAAAGCTCGAACATGCCGATGATTTCGGGCGTATCGACCCTGGCCGGGCGGTTGCCGATGGCGCAGAGCGTGCCGAAAAAACGACCGTCAGGCAGCACGACCGGCACGGAGATATAACTTTTCAGGCCATACATCGCCGGCGTATGATGCGTGGCGTAGCGCGGATCATCGTCGGCGTTATCGAAAACAATCGGTTTCCCGCTCTCGCGGATTTCGTGGCAGAGGGTGGTTTCGACCTTGAGTTCGCCGCCCGGCAGCAGACCAAATCCCATATTGTCCCGAACCTGGCACGCCACCCAGCGCTCCGGCGTGACGCGCGCGACGGCGGCGAACCCCATGCCGGTGGTCCGGCATACCAGATCCAGTATCCGCGGCACGGCCGCAATGCCGGCGACGGCCTCGATATCCGGCCGAAAATCGTGTTGGGCTATGTGTTCCAGCGCATCCATGGAATGGCAGTTGTTCATACCTGACGCGTTAAGGCAAATACTGTTTTCCCTCATTGCGGGAAGATATCCGAAACGCGCGGATACATACGCATTTTAGCCGGAATGCGCAGCAACGCCGCCCTGACCGTTATCAGTATCTCGTCCAAAGCGCCTTTATCCCCCACAATACCCGCCTAGATCACCAGCGCCGCACCGGAACAGCGCAAACCATTGACCTGGGCATCGACCTCGCCCAGGCCGACGCCCAGTTGCTCCAGCAGGGCATTGATCATTGGATCGAGCACCGGTCCCAGGTCGGCGATCAGCTTGCCGAGCGCCACCGTCACCAGATCGAGGCCGATGCCCAGCCCCAGCGCATTGGCCGTCAGGTGCGTCCGGCTTGTCAGCGAACTGCCGATACTGGTCACGGCGTCATTGGTCCGCACGGTCTTGACCGTCTGGTTGCTGATGTCGGCTGCCGTGAAGGTGGCGGTTTGCCAGGTCGTGCCGCCGATCATGATCCGTGATTGCGCCGATACGCCGCCGACCAATGGAATCGTCACCAGTTGCGCCGGCGAAACCGTCAGCGGTTTCTTGAAATCATCCAGATCCGCCGGATTGATCGTGCCGATGGCGGCCTGTCCGATACCGGGACTTAAGGCGAGCGTCACGCTGTTGAGCGTCTTGTTGGCATTGCAGGAAATATTCGACAGCTTGCCCCGCGCCGAAGCCAGTTCGACATACAGCGGTATGTGGACCAGGCCGACGCCGCTTAAGCCCGGCGCCAGAGAGGCGTCGATATAGAGCCGCGTCTGCGCCGTGCGGATGACGGGTTCACCGGTCCGGGCCACAGTCAGCCAGGCGGAATGATTGGGGCGTTCGCCGATCGCCATCCAGACGTTCAGCCCGGCCAGGCCAGAGGCCTGCGCGCCGAGATCGAGCCGCACCTGCCGGTTTTGGTTGGCCAGAGACAGGATCGCCCTGGCCAGGCTCAGGCTGTCGATACGGATCGCGGCGTCGCGCCCGCCGGCGATCCGGTCCTGTTCGCCATAGGCGCCGATATCGACCAGATCGCCGAGCCTGATCCTGGCCGATCCGATGGCGCCGCCGGCCAGTATTTTCAGCGGCGCTTTGGCGTTCGCATCCGCTTCATCGGCCAGCAGGCTCAGGGCGTCGCCGACCGTGATATCGCTGGCCAGCGACTGATCGAAAGTGGCCGCCGTCAGGTTGGCGTGGGCATGCAGGGTCTGGACATAGGTCAGCAGATCGATCTTCGCCCCGGCGAGAGCGTTGTAATCCATGACGGAAAGATTGACGCGGCTGCCCGTCAGGCCGCTCAACAGGGCATTGGCCACCCCGCCATTGACCGAGGCCAGCCGCGTACCGATGCTGAAAGCCGCCAGTTTCACCGATGAGGCCGTGGCCGTGCGGGTGATATGCGCCGTATTCTGGCCCAGCATCCGGCCGAAGAACAGATCGGCGTCCTGGCTCAGGGTCACCTGCGCCGCATTGGCGTCGGCCGCCGGCGTTAAGCTGAACCGCGCGGCCGGCGTCAGGCTGGCGCCGGCGTCATAAAAGCCGGTCCGGGTCGTGGCCGTGATATGGTCGCCATGCGCATTGGCCCGCACCACCGCACGCGCCGCGCTTTCAGCCGTGGCCAGGTTCGCCGCCGCCGACATCGCCGCCAGGTCGGCCGTGCCCTGCAATTCCCGGCTTTTGACATAGACATAGCCCATATCGACCGCAAAAGCCGCCAGGCCGATCGTTATGATCATCAGCCCCGCCCCCATGATCAGGGCCGAACCTTGGGTATCGCGCCCGAAACGGCTCAGAAACGCTTTCATGACGCCCTCCGGATCAATAGCCGCCGCGCACGATGGATGCCGAACGGGTAATGGTGTCAGGCATGCCCGGCGGCAGCGGGAAAAGCTCGAAAGAGCCGGCATCGGGTTTGTAATTGAGCGTGACGGTCACAACCTGCGCCCCTTCGGTAATGGAAAGGTCGGCCGTGCCCGTTGACAGGAAGGCATATTTATCGGCTTCGCTATCCATGACGCCTTGCGCCAGTTCGAGCCGCTCCGCAGCGGTGCGACCGGCGATGGCGGTGCGCGCGGCGTCGTTGACCACCTGCTGCACGCCATGCGCCGCCGAAAAATAGCTGCCGTAATCCACAATTCCCGCGAGCATCAGCAGGAACAGCGGACTGATCAGGGCGAATTCGACGATGGCGGCGCCGGAACTGTCGGCGTGGAAGGACGATTTGGGGAAAAGCTTGTGTGGCATGGCCTTATGACCTGACTTTCCGCCTCGTTCGGAGGCAAGAGCGCAAAAAACTCACAACGCGAACACAACCCTAAATTGTCACAATTACGTTTCCAAAAGTCTAACGGCCGAAAAATACATTTTAAGATTGTGCCCAGCCTCTTTTTGATTATACGCTTACGTAAACAGACCCAGCCCCCTACAGCGCGTTTGCAAACAGACCATTAGCCTGCCACTTTTCGATAAATGTCTCTGGAGCGCGAAAAATGGCCACGCAGAAATCCCAAAACAACCTGCTTCTGATTATCACCTTCGCCATCATAGCGGTCGCCATCGCCGGCATATACATGATGCAGGATCATCGTTCATCGAGCGAACGCGTGGGCGACGCCATCGAGGCCGTGCCGGAGGGTCTCGACAAGGCCGCCAATCAATTGGGCGACCAGCCGCCCGCCAAGAACGTCGAACGCAATCTGGGCGAGGCGGAAAAGAAGATAAATGAGAAGGTGAACTGACTTCGGAAGAAAGTGGTAGGCGAGGAGGGACTCGAACCCCCAACCAGACCGTTATGAGCGGTCGGCTCTAACCATTGAGCTACTCGCCCCCGACAAGCGAAGGGAGGCCGTGCTAACATGCACGCCATCAGATTTAAAGGCTATTTTTAAGCTATAAGCCCCGTTCAGCCCACATTCATGCGCGTTCGATCATCATGGAAATACCGCAGAGTCCTTCCAAAGCTTTACGGAACTCAAACAAGAAAGACCATCCACATGCCCGCCATCAAATCCGCCCTGCTGAAATCCTTCGCCTTATGCGCCCTGAGCACCGGGCTGGCCGCCGCCCCGATGATGGCGCACGCTCAGGCCACGCAACCCGTGCTGATGATGCCGGCGCCGAGCACCCTTTCCCTCAGCGCCAATGGCGAGGTCAGCGCCGCGCCCGACATGGCGACCATCAATTTCGCCGTGGTGACGCAAGGCAATACCGCATCCGACGCCATGAAAGCCAATAATGTCCGCATGAACGCGGTCATGGCCTCTCTGAAGAGCGCCGGCATCGCGGCCAAGGATATCCAGACGTCAAGCCTCAATCTCAACCCGCAATATGACTATACCGATGGCCAGGCGCCGAAGCTGACCGGTTATCAGGCGCAGAACCAGATCACTGTCCGCGTCAACGACCTGAACCAGACCGGTCCGGTGATCGACGCCGTGATCAAGGCCGGCATCAACCAGGTCAATGCCATAAATTTCGGACTGAAGAACGATGAATCCATGACCGACCAGGCGCGTCAGGCCGCTATCGCCACCCTGATGAAGCGCGCCAACCTCTATGCGGCCGCCACCGGCATGAAGGTCAAGCGCATTATCTCGATCGAGGAAGGCGGCCCGGTGTATAACCAGCCGCAGCCAATGATGTTCCGCGCCAACAAGATGGCCGATGCCTCGACGCCTGTTTCCTCCGGCGAACTGCAACTGAGCGTCAATGTCTCGGCGACTTTTGAGCTGGAATAACCTCCCCTCCCCCTGCCCTCAGCCTGTCGCGCTCCGTAACGCGACAGGCTTTTTTTGTGCATAAAATTCAATCGACGCGATAAAGGAGATGACGCAAAATTAAGACTTTATCAACCTGCCAACATGTTTGGAAAACGTGTCCCTTCACATACGATGGCAAAAGTTGCCCCGGCCCTGCCCGCCTGGCTCGCCATTGACAGCGCGTTCAATCCGGTAAATGTCGGCATCTTCATGGCCGCTTTGCTTTTCGGTATGAACGCCTGAATAACCAGCTTGCCCTGCCCGCCTTGCGGGATTAGGACAGGCCATGACAAAGACCGCACCCGCCACCGTTTCGCCCCTGTTCGTCACCGAACTGTACCGCGCCGATCTGGCTAAGCAGGCCGGCTTCGAGGATTTTCTCGCCGAACTGGATGACACCTGTCGCGCCATCGCCGACGAGGATGAAGCCGGCCAGACCTGGTCTCAGACCAAGGGCTATCTCGGCTATACTTCTTATGCTTCGCTCAATGACCTGCCCGCGCGCGCCAGCGTCTTCGCCGACCTGAAGGCGATGCTCGATACCCATGTCGCCGCCTTTGCGGACAAGCTCGATTTCGACCTGCACGGCCAGAAACTGAAGCTGAATTCCCTGTGGATCAACATCCTGGAACCGATGGGCCATCATTCCAGCCATATCCACCCGCACAGCGTCATTTCCGGCACCTTTTATGTGTCCATCCCCGAGGGCGCCAGCGCGCTGCGTCTCGAAGACCCGCGGCTCGGCCTTATGATGAATGCCCCCCTGCGCAAGGCCAGCGGCCGGCCGGAACACCAGACCTTCGTCAACGTCACCCCACAGGCCGGCACCGTGCTGCTGTGGGAAAGCTGGCTGCGCCACGAAGTCCCCATCAATCTCAGCGACGATGTCCGCATTTCGGTGAGTTTCAATTATGGCTAGTGTGAAAACCGCCCTCGTTGGTTACGGCTACGCCGGCAAGACCATCCATGCCCCGTTGATCCGAGCCGCAAAAGGCCTGGAACTGGCGACCATAGTGTCCTCCAGACCGGCCGATGTGTTAGCCGACCTGCCCGGCATGACCGTGGCGCCGGACCTCACCACCGCCCTTGCCGATCCGACCATAGAGTTGGTGGTTATCGCCACGCCAAACGACATCCACGCCTCCATGGCGCATGAGGCACTGGATGCGGGCAGGCATGTGGTCATCGACAAGCCGTTTGCTCTCAGCGTGGCGGAAGGCGAATCCGTGCTGGCCCATGCCGAACGTGTCGGCAAAACGGTCTCTGTCTTCCATTGCCGCCGCTGGGACAGCAATTACCTGACCCTCCAGGCCCTGCGCCCTCGCCTGGGTGATCTCTATCAGGTGGTCTTGCGTTATGACCGTCTGCGTCCCGTGGTGCGCAATCGCTGGCGGGAACGCGCTGGTCCCGGCTCCGGCATCTGGTTCGATCTCGGCTCGCATCTGGTCGATCAATGCTTAAGCCTCTTTGGCTGGCCGGAATGGATTTCGGCGGATATTGCCGGCCAGCGCCCAGGCGCCCAGACCGATGACTATTTCCATGTCCTCCTCGGCTATGGTCGGCTGCGCGCGATCCTGCATTCATCGATGATGACCACGATCCCCGGCCCGGCGCTTGAGGCCCAGGGCGCGCATGGCGCCTTCGTCAAGTTCGGCATGGATACGCAGGAAGAGATGCTGAAGGCCGGCCGGGTGCCTGGTGATACCGGCTGGGGTATTGATCCGGTCATGGGTATTTTCACGCCGGTGGCTGGTGAAATAGCTGGGCAATCACAGGAAGTCACCGCCACGCCGGGAAACTATCTCGCCTATTACGAAGCTATTGCAAAAACCATACACGAAAACGCGCCCAATCCGGTGGTCGGAGAGGACGCGCTCAAGGTAATGAAACTGCTGGAACTAGGCTTTGTCAGTTCTCGTGAAGGACGGAAGGTCGTTACCTGACTTCCGAGACACCTGCGTTTCGGCAAGGGCAAGGGCCGCCTGCGCGGCCTCTGAGCGCCTATAAAGGCAATACTCGGCGCTTTTTCGAGAAGCTCATATAACCGACATTAGCCCCCAGGCGGAAACCAACGCCGGCGCGGATGGGCGCCAGTACAATGCCTTCGGCGCGCTGGTAGGTGATGCCGAGGCCGCCGATGAAATAGGCCGAGCCTTCGACGCCGGGGAAACGGCGATACATGAAGATCGGCTCGCGCAGGTTATAGACCAGGGTGAAGACGCGCGAGGCGTTGGCGCCGGTATCGAACCCGATCGAAGGCCCCTGCCAGTACATGTGGGTCGGCTCGGCAACGTCCTTCATGAACAGATTGCCCTTGCCGTAGCGCACGCCGATACCCACGGCGCCGGAGGCTTCGGTGCCGGCGATATAGGCGGTGGGGTGATCGCCGTAATCGGCGAAAATCTTTTCCAGCGCACCGCCCAGGGCTTCGACCGTCACGCCCAGGAAATCGGAACCGGCGGTCAGGATTTCATCGCGGGTATAGTAACGGTATTCCTTTTCCTCGGCCGGCTGGTCTTTCTCGGTCGGATAGGTCTGGGCCATGGCCATACGCGGAGCCAGGCCGGCGATCAGGGGCGCAGCGGTGGCAGCCACACCGGCCAGAAGAAACGAGCGGCGTTCCATGGGTGAAAACTCCTCAATACTTGATCGGTGGGGTCTATAGCGGCCAAGGTTAACAGATGATTTACTAACATCCCCTTACGCGCCTATTTCCCGTTTCAGGACAGGGTGCCCGCGCCGTGTGTCCTGAATAGGGCTTAAGCTGCCGCGACTTCGCCGTAATTCTTAACGCAAACCTTCATCATTTGGCATAGGCTCGACCATTCAGGGGGGGGCTATGTGGGGTGACGAGCCGCGACCGGCTGCGGTGGATGCTGCCACAGATACCGTCCCGGCGGTGGCCATCATATCCACGGCCACCATGACCATCTACCAATCCCGACGGAAGATTGCCCCCGCGATTATTGCCGTTCGCCGTTTGAAGCCTCGCGCGCGCCCTTGAATTCTGAGGTATCGCGCCAGGTGGGCCACTGATGCGAATTGGCCAGGGCCGAGCCAATCCGGTAATAAAGCGTGGCGTCCTCGACCAGCCCGCCCAAATCCCAGTCCGCCGACCATTCGTCGCCGGGCTGATGGTAACGCTTTTCGTTGTAATCCTTGCTGAAGGCCTCCCCCGCCGCTTTGCCGCCCTTGATCATGTCGTCGCCCGAATAGGCCACCAGCATCGGCACGCCGCGCTTGACCAGCGGGAAGTGGTCCGAACGGAAGAAGCCGCCGGCTTCCGGGCGCGGATCGGGCGTGAGGGTGCGATTCTGCTGGCCGCCATAAAGCGCCACCATGTCGTCCAGCGATGACTGGCCGACGCCTTCGACCACAATATCCTTCGTCGGCCCATTGACGTTGAGCGCGTCCATATTGATGCCCGCCACCGTCTTCGCCAGCGGATAGAGCGGATTGCTGGCATAATATTCCGATCCCAGAAGCCCGCTTTCCTCGGCGGTGAAGGCGATCATGACAATGGAGCGTTCAGGAGGCTTTTCCGCCTTGCCGAAGGCCCGCGCCAGTTCCAGCAGGGTGGCGATGCCGGAACCGTTATCGACGGCGCCGTTGCAGATCTTATCCGCCGCTTCCGGCGCACAGACGCCGAGGTGATCCCAGTGACCGGTAAACAGCACGGTTTCGTCCGGATATTTCGTGCCCGGCAGGCGGGCGATGATGTTATGGGTGGTGATCTCACTGGCCGCTACCTTGTAGCCGCCGCTTAAAGTGACATTCAAGGGCACCGGCTGGAAATCCTTCGCGCGCGCCTTGACGCGCAGGTCGGCCAAATCGAGCTTCGCCGCCTTGAAGAGCGCGTCCGCCGTCTCGTGGGTCATCCATGATTCCAGCTTCGGGCTGGCGGTCGAGGGATCGGGCCGGACGATATCGAACTGCGGTCCCGCCCACGAATTGCGCACCGTATCCCAGCCATAGGAGGCCGCGTCGGCGTCATGGATGATGATCACACCGGCCGCGCCTCTGCGGGCCGCCTCCTCGTACTTGTAGGTCCAGCGGCCGTAATAGGTCATGGCCTTGCCGCCGAAGGTCATCAATTGCGGCTCGACGAAATCGGGGTCATTGATCAGTTCGACCAGGATCTTGCCCTTCACATCCATGCCCTTGAAATCGTCCCAGCCGCGTTCGGGCGCCGTCACGCCGTAGCCGACAAAGACCAGCGGCGCCTTGTCGAAGCTGACATCACCCAGCGCCCCACGCGTCGAGGCGGTGATGTCAACGCCCTCCTTCAGGTCCAGGCGGTGGCCATCGGCGAATGTGAAGGCCAGCTTCGGATTACTGACGATGAACTGGCGCAGGTGAACCGCTTGTGCCCAGCCGCCGTTTTCGCCGCCGGGCTGGAAGCCGGCGGCGGCGAAGCCTTGCGACATATAATCGATGACTTTTGGCTCCGCCGGCGTGGTGATGCCGCGTCCCTCGAACGCGTCAGACGACAGCACCTTGATATCGTTGGAGATACGCGCGGCGCTGATCTCCTGGCTATGCGCCGCGCCGGACAGGCACAACAGGGCCGCCGAGGCCAGCAGGACGGATTTCAACATGGCGCAATCTCCCGAATTGGTTTCCAATGATGCTAGTTTGCCACGGCCAGGAGTCAAGACAGCAATCGGCGGCGCAGGCCGTTTATACTTGCCCAGGACAGCAAACCCGGCCATAAATGGCGCTGATAGCGCTAACAATTATAATATCATTGGGAGAGTGAGATGGCCCTGTTCAGACTGACGCGCCGCGCCGCCTTCGCCGCAGGCCTGGCCCTGGCGCTTGCCGGTCCGGTTTGCGCCGAAACGCCCGCGCCGCATTGGGTGACGGTGTGGTCCACCGCGCAGATGACGCCCGGCGCCGACAGCGCCCTTTCTCCCACTGACGCGACCGGCGCCACCCTGCGCCAGACGATCCATATCGCCAAAGGCGGCAAGACCCTGCGCCTGCGCCTCTCCAACGCCATGGGCACGGAACCGCTGCGCCTGCGCAATATCCATGTCGCACCAGCGGCGGCCACCGGCGTCTCCGCCATCGATCCGGCCGATGACCGGCCCGTCACCTTCGGCGGCCAGGGCGATATCGTCATTCCCGCCGGCGCCGATTACATTTCCGACCCGATCGAACTGGCCCTGGCGGACCAATCCTCCCTCGCCATCAGTTTTCACATGCCGGAAACGTCGAAGCAGCAGACCGGCCACCCCGGTTCGCGCACCACTTCCTGGCTGGTTTCCGGTGACCATGCCGCCGACGCCGACCTGCCGAATGCGCAAAAATTCGATCACTGGTTCAATATCGCCGCCGTCGATGTGGACGGCGGATCGGCCAGCGCCGCCGTGGTGGCGTTCGGCGATTCGATTACCGACGGCTACGGCATCAAGCCCAACAGCGACGCCCGCTGGCCGGATTTCCTGGCGGCCCGCCTGAAAGATACGTCCGTCGCCGTGCTAAACGCCGGTATCGGCGGCAATCGCCTGCTGCTCGATGGCCTGGGACCGAATGGACAGGCGCGCTTCGACCGCGATGTGTTGAGCCAGAGCGGCGTCAAATATGTGATTGTGCTGGAAGGCGTGAACGATCTCGGCATGTTGACCCGCGACGCGCCGGTGACCGCCGAAGCCCACGCCGCGCTGGTGACACAGATCAAGACCGCCTATTTGCAGATGATCGCCAAGGCGCACAGCCATGGCCTGAAAATCTACGGCGGCACCATCACGCCCTTCATGGGCATGGATTACTACCATCCCGACGCCCTGAACGAGGCCGACCGGCAGGCGGTGAATACCTGGATCAGGACATCCGGCGCTTTTGATGCGGTGATCGATTTCGACGCCGCCCTGCGCGATCCGGCGCAACCCGACCGCCTGTCACCGGCCTATGACAGCGGCGATCACCTGCATCCCTCATCCGCCGGCTACAAGGCGATGGCGGAAATGGTGGATCTGAAACTGTTCGAGAATTAACGGCTGCCGGCCAGTTGCTGCGCGGCCTGCCCGCCCGGCAGTTTCCAGTTGGTGGTGAAGCGCAGCCAGTCGCCGGCATGATGCCCTGGCTGGCGGGTGTCGGTCTGCGCCCATTTCAGCACGGTCACCGCCAGTCCCTGCCCCAGGCCGTAGCCTGGCTGGCTTTCGGCGGCGATCACACATAGCGTCAGTCCGCCATCCTCACCGATCCGGCAATCGACCTGGGCCTGCCCCTCGATGGCGCCGATCTTGGCCGCCCGCGGATATTCACCGGCCTGGCTGAGATCGCTGTCGCGGGTATAAAGCCGTGTCCCGACCGGAATGACCGGCGCGGTTGTCGGCGCGCACCTGACCCCGCCGCCGGTCGCGGTGGCGTCTTGCGCCAAGGCTTGCGTGGCCATCAGACCGCACAGGACGGATAAGCAAAACACAGTCGTTTTCATTGCGCCACACTCACCAGAATTTCCGTCAGTAAGCCACCTGAAGACATAAGGGGACAATCAGGAGATTCCCGCAATCCCTAAATTTGAAATAGGTGGTTAAGGCCGCCTTAGCCCTGATGGAGACACATGCGCCGTCCCCCTTCCCTCTTGCAGCGCATCATGCTATCGCCACGCGCATGAGCACAGACCTTTCCAAGATCCGCAATTTTTCCATCGTCGCCCATATCGACCACGGCAAATCGACCCTCTCCGACCGCCTGATTCAGTTCACCGGCGGCCTGACCGCGCGCGAGATGAAGGAACAGGTGCTCGACAATATGGATATCGAGCGTGAACGCGGCATCACCATCAAGGCCCAGACCGTCCGCTTGAATTACAAGGCGCATGACGGCCAGACCTATGTGCTGAACCTGATGGATACGCCGGGTCACGTCGATTTCGCCTACGAGGTGTCGCGTTCGCTGGCCGCCTGCGAAGGCTCGATCCTCGTCGTCGATGCCTCGCAGGGCGTGGAAGCGCAGACCCTCGCCAATGTGTATCAAGCCATCGACAACAATCATGAGATCGTGCCGGTCCTCAACAAGATCGATCTGCCGGCCGCCGAACCCGATCGCATCCGCGCCCAGATCGAGGATGTCATCGGCATCGACGCCTCGGACGCCGTTCTGTGTTCGGCCAAGTCGGGCCTCGGCATCGAGGATGTGCTGGAGGCCGTGGTCACCCGCCTGCCCGCTCCGAAAGGCGACGAGAACGAACCGCTGAAGGCCCTGCTGGTCGATGCGTGGTATGACCCCTATCTCGGCGTCGTCGTTCTGGTGCGCGTCTTCAACGGCCGCATGAAGCCCGGTCAACAGGTCAAGCTGATGAACGCCGGCGCCACCTATAAGATCGACAAGCTGGGCGTCTTCCAGCCGAAGGCCACCGATGTCGAAAGCCTTGGCCCTGGCGAGATCGGCTTTTTCACCGGCCAGATCAAGGAAGTCTCCGACGCCGCCGTCGGCGACACTATCACCGACGAGCGCAAGCCGACCGCCACCGCCATGACGGGCTTCAAGGAAGTCCAGCCGGTCGTCTTCTGCGGCATCTTCCCGGTTGACGCCGCCGATTTCGAGGATTTACGTTCGGCCATGGGCAAGCTGCGTCTCAATGACGCCAGTTTCTCGTTCGAGATGGAAACCTCGGCCGCGCTGGGTTTCGGCTTCCGCTGCGGCTTCCTGGGACTGCTGCATCTGGAAATCATTCAGGAGCGCCTCAGCCGCGAGTTCAATCTCGACCTGATCGCCACCGCCCCCTCGGTCGTCTACAAGATCTACATGAACGACGGCGAAGTCATCGACCTGCATAATCCCGCCGACATGCCCGATCCGGTCAAGACCGACCACATCGAGGAACCGTGGATCAAGGCCACCATCTTCTGCCCCGATGACTATCTCGGCGCCATCATCAAGCTCTGCCAGGATCGCCGCGGCGAACAGGTCGATCTCTCCTATGTCGGCGCCCGCGCCATGGTGGTTTATAACCTGCCGCTCAATGAAGTGGTGTTCGATTTCTATGACCGCCTGAAATCGGTTTCCAAGGGCTACGCCTCGTTCGACTACAATATCGAAGGCTACCGCGAGGGCGATCTGGTCAAGATGTCGATCCTGGTCAATTCCGAACCGGTCGATGCGCTTTCCATGCTGGTCCACCGCGATCGCGCCGAAATGCGCGGCCGGGGCATGTGCGAGAAAATGCGCGAACTGATCCCGCAACACCTGTTCGTTATCCCCATCCAGGCGGCCATCGGCGGCCGCATCATCGCCCGCGAAACCGTGCGTGCCCTGCGCAAGGACGTGACAGCCAAATGCTACGGCGGCGACGCCACACGGAAGAAGAAGCTTCTGGAAAAGCAGAAGGAAGGCAAGAAGAAGATGCGGCAGTTCGGCAAGGTCGAAATTCCGCAGGAAGCCTTCATCGCCGCGCTCAAGATGGATAATGACTAAAGAAAAAGCCGGAAGCAGATTGCTCCCGGCTTTTTTAATGCGCCTTTTGATAAGCCAGGGTTTCTTCCTTCGTCAAGGCTTCGACCGTATCCACCATGCAGCGCATCGGCACGACAGTCGTGATGTCGCCGGTAATATCGACATCGAGCGGTCCGCAGATGCGCGTGCTGCCGCGATATTCCATCTTGATAGCTTCGGTCTTCGACATGCACGGACCGGTCATGTGCATGATCAGCGAATTGCCGCTGCGATCGGTCAAAAGCAGGGTCTGCCGATCGATCACCGTCGAGTTTTCCAGCGGCGACGAGACGCATTGCGCCGCCGACACCGACCGCACACCCGGATTGGGTTGTCGGTCAGCCTGTGAATTGGCGGCGCAACCGACAACCGCGGCCGCCAGCGCGGCGGAGGCTCCGGCCAGGATCAGTCTGGCGTTACGCACCTTAGTTATCCTTGTCCAGAAGCGCCGCGGCTTCGCGGGTGATCGGCTCGAAACCGTTAATCAGGCAGGTCACCGGACGTTCGCCGTTTTCCGAACGCAGGATCTTGGCGTCATGCGCCCGGCATATCTGGTTGGTGCCATTGAATTCAAACCCGATCTGGGAGAAATCGGTCATGGACCGGCACGGCCCCCGGACATCCATCTTGTATGGATTGCCCCAGTTGTCATAGACCAGCAGGGTATGGTCATCGACCACATGCCGGCGGCCGATATTGCGGCCATCGAGGCATTTCGGTGTGACCTGGGTCTGCGCGGCGGCTGGCGCGTCTCCGGCGGGCGGCGTGGCGGCGCAGGCGGTCACGATCAGCCCCCCGGCCATCAGGCCCGCGGCGGCGAAACCGGCCAGATAAGTCATCTTCACCATCATCATACTCCTCTGTCTTTTTAACTATTTGGCTTTTTAACTATTTGGGTTTATCGCCCCTGGGTCTGATACCGTAAGCCACCGCCTCTTCCGGCGTCAGGTGGCGAATGGCCTGGATAGGACAGGTCTTGAGCGGCCGGTCGCCCATGTCGCTATAGACGATCTCGCCATCGAACGGCCCGCAGATGTTATTCATGCCGTTTACGCGCGACTTGATGCCGATACGGAAACTGGAATCCAGTCCGATACAGGCCGGCATCATGGTCAGTTCGTAAGCTTCGTTCCAGTTGGAAATGATGATGATTTTATTATCTTTTTCCGTCTGGAAGTTTTGCACCTGGGACGCATCGAAACAGGCCCTCGGATCGCGGGCCGGCTTGTTATCCGGCGCCGGCCGCCCGGCCGACATGGCCAGCGCCGCGCCCGTCACGGCAATGCCACCCACGACAACGCTCCCAAGTCCCGCAGCGAAAAGGACGGCGATACAGGTCGATTTCTTCATAACGGCACCTCTTATGACAAGGGATAGGCTCTCGAAGCTGAACGCGGGATGAACATGGTGTTTATACGTCGCCACCGGACAAAAGGCGTCGCGGGTCGAGCCATTTTTTTGCGGCGCGCGGCAAGGCGGACGGTACGCCGATAATTTGATTTAGCAAGGCTTTCGCCAGCAAGGGCGCAAGACAAAATCCGCGCGCGCCCAGGCCGGTCAGCAGCCAGACACCTTCATTCGCCGCCCCCACGACCGGCAGATAATCGCGCGTCATGACGCGAATGGAGGCCCGCGCGCGAAAAGGCCCGCCGGATACCCGCGCGGCGCGGTCCGGCATGGCCTTGGCGAGACTGTCGAGATTGCGCGCACGGTCGGCCGCGCGGACCTCCGTGCCCCGGTCTTCGCGTTCGTGGGTCGCGCCAAAAAGGAAACCATCCGCCAGGGGAATGGCATAGCCGCCCCAGCTCAGGGCGCTTTCCAGCGGTATGGGATCGGTGACGATTTCAAGCTGTCCGCGCACCGGGCGCAGATCGAAGCGCGTCCGGTAATCCGCCAGGTCGAAAATGCCGTCGCCGCAGGCGAAGATCAACGCCTCATAACCGGCCTGAACCGCGCCGGATGCGGTTTCGAGTGCGTAACCGTCATCCGTTCGCCTGTAACCCGTAACCTGATCGGGAATGCTCTCCTGCGTCCCCAGCAAAACCCGCAAAATCTCAGCCGGTTTCACCCATAAGGCTGTGTTGAGGCGGATGCCGGCGGCCTGCGGCATATCGGCGGCGTCATCGGCAGCAAACAGGCTGAGGTCCGCCGTCGTGAAAGCGGTCTGGCGGGCAATGCGCTCAAAACGTGAGGCATCACGAGGCGTCGCCTCGCATTGATAGACGCCCTCACCCAGGATTGCCTGCGGGCACAGGCGTCGATAAAGCGCCGCGGCATAGGCGAAGGCATCGGCGAACAGAGCCGATATGTCATTGTCGCCGGCGTCAAGGCGCGGCGTCACCAGGGCGGCGGCATTCCCGGAAGCGCCGGCGCCGATCGCCTGCGCCTCGAACAGATCGATTTCCAGGCCCAGTTGCCGCGCCTCATGAACCAGCGCGCAGCCGGCGATGCCCGCGCCGATCACAGCCACTTTTTTCGGGCGCGCCGCGATCGCCTGAACCTCACCGCCAAACACCGCTTCCAGCCGCTCGCGCTTGCGGCCGAAGCCGGGGCGCTTTTCAACGGTGAAACCTGCCGCCTGAAGTCCGCGCCGGACGAACCCCGCCACGGTGAAGGTCGCCAGACGCGCCCCTGCCTGCGCCCGGTCGGCGATCAAGGCCAAGACATCATCCGCCCACATATCGGGATTGAGCGCCGGCGAAAAGCCATCGAGAAAAACGGCGTCGGCCTTGCCTTCCCAGGCCGTCAGGGCGGCGCGGACATCCATCAGGCCGAGTGTCAGGCTGACGCCCCACTGCGGGAAATCCATATAGTGAAAGCCGCGGCGCGCTTTTGGCCACTGCGCCAGCAAGGCCCGGGTGAAAGCCGCCAGTTCCGGCCACGCCGCCAGCGCCTGCCCCGCGTCTTCGGCGCTCATCAGGAAGCCTTCGATGGAAAAGATATGCAGATGCCCCCCAGCCGGCCGCGTCCGTGACCACAGGTCCATGACGGCGGCGATATTCAGGCCGGTGCCGAAGCCCAGTTCCAGCAGGGTAAAATCGCTCAGGCCAGCCCAGATATCCGGCATGTGGCAGCCAGTGAGGAAAACGGCGCGGGATTCGCTCAGGCCGTCTTGCAGGGAGTAGTAGATATCGCCGAAGCGGCCCGAACGCGGGGCGCCGTCCTCGGCGAAATAGAGTTCGGGATCAGTGGAAGCCATGCCGCCTTCCTAGCGCAGGCCATAAAAAAGGGCCACCCAAAGGCGGCCCTTTTCACATCAAATGCCCGAAGGCGAATGATTAGGAAGAAACGGCTTCCGAAGCGGCTTCCGAAGCAACAGCCGATTCAACGACGGCTTCCGAAACGGCGGCTTCCGACGAAGCAGCGGCTTCTTCGGTCGGGGCCTTCGGGGTGCAGGCGGCGACGGACAGAGCAGCGCCGGCAACGGCAGCGATCAGAGCGATACGAACGATCTTGGAGGTCATGGATCAATTCCCTTTGATAGTTTAAAGGCGCAGGACCATTCCTGAACCTATTGCCGGGGATGCCTGGACACCCCCGTCAAATCTTGTGATTAGGAAGCAGCCGAGGCTTCGGCGGCGGCGGGCGAAGCGGCGACGGCAGCGTCAACAGCCGCCGACGAATCGGTGGCGTCAGCCGGAGCGGCTTCAGGGGCCATTTCCGAGGCAGCGGTTTCTTCAGTGGCCTCAGGCTTTTGGCAGGCGGCGACCGACAGGGCGGCGACGGCGGCGGCAGCGACCAGAGCGGTACGAACGATCTTGGAGGTCATGCGATCAGATCCTATATTTCTACATTAGAGCGCCAGGAACTGAACCCAGGCCCGAACCTTTTCATACCTATTTTGGCCAAGTCCCGCAAGAGTTTATTTCACAAAACTGTGATCACTCCTGTGACTGATTGCGTCTTTTTCATCGAAAAGAAGGTAATTTCAGCGGAAAACGGCCTTGTTAATCAGTATTAACAGAGAAAACGGGGCCGAAACCTGGCGCTCCCACCTCCGCGCCGGTCATGCCGCGCAGCATAATACACCGTCAGGCGCCTTGCGGCGCCTCGGCCGGTATATTGTTGAGCGATTCTTCCATTTCCAGGAAGGTGGGCTGCAACGGGGAAGGAATGCTGCCGCGGCCGATTTCGACTGAAATCTGCGCCGCATTGCCATGGAGGTGCGCCACAAGCACCGACTGGATAATCTTGTAGAACGACGAATCCTCCTCCACAACCCCGCTCATGCGCGCGGAAAACGGCCCGACCAGGCCGTAGGACAACAGGACGCCGAGAAAGGTTCCCACCAGCGCCCCGCCGATCATGGACCCCAGAATTTCCGGCGGCTCGGTGATCGATCCCATGGTCTTGACGACGCCGAGAACGGCGGCGACGATCCCCAACGCCGGCAGGGCGTCGGCCAGCGACTGCATGGCGTGGGCCGGTTGCAGGGCTTCGTGGTGGTGCTTTTCAAGCTGCTTTTCCATGGCGTCCTCGACCTGGTGCGGGTCTTCGAGGTTCATGGTCATCATGCGCAGGGTATCGCAGATGAAGTCGGTGGCGAAATGATCCTTCACGATCTTGGGAAAGCGGTTGAAAAGGCTTGAGTCATGCGGCTTTTCGATATGGCTTTCCAGCGCGATCACGCCCTTCGATTTCATGGTCTTGGTCAGCAGGAACAGCAGGGACAACAGGTCGCGGTAATCATTGGCCTTCCATTTGGTGCCCCCGAACACCTTGCCCATGCCGCTGCCGATTCCCTTGAGTGTGCTCAGGCTGTTGGAGATCAGGGTCGCGCCGATGGCCGCGCCGCCGATGGCCATCAGTTCGTGCGGCAGGGCATGAAGGATCGGCGCCATATTGCCGCCGGAAATGATGTAACTGCCGAACACCATGGCGAACAGGCAGACGATACCGATAATCTGAAACATTTAGAGGAACACCCAGCGACTCATTTATGCGCCTGACTATGGTGACCAATCCTTAAAGGGGCGTTAGCCGTTAACCGCGTTTTTTAACGGCTGCCCTATCTGACTTCCGCCACGCCGCCGGTCATGACCAGAAACCGGTTGGCCAGGTCGAAGCTGAGATAGCCGTCAGCCGTCAGACTATTGGCTTTTTGCCACTCGCGGATCGCGGAGCGGGTGCCGACGCCGATCACCCCGTCGATCGGTCCCGGATCGAAGCCCGCCGCCTTGAGCGCTTCCTGCGATTTAAGGCGCTGGTTGAGACTGAGCGGCTGTTCGACAGGCCACGGCCTCACCGGCCCCGGCTTTCCGGCGATGCCGTCTGCCAGGAAACCGACCGCCAGGGCGTAGGCGGTGGAATTGTTGTATTTGCGGATGATGTAATGGTTTGGCAGGGCGAGATACGCCGGCCCCTTCGCGCCCGAAGGCAGCAGGATGGTGGACGACTCCCCGGTTTCGGCCGGTTTCCAGTCGCCGCCATCGGCGCGTTTGACGCCGAGCGCCGCCCACTCGACCGGCGTTTTTTTGGCGGTTTCGGCCAGGTAATAATCGAAGCTTGCCGGCAGCACGACCTCGACCGCCCATTCCTCATCCGGCTTCCAGCCGGCTTTCGCCAGCAGGTTGGCGGCTGAGGCCAGCGCGTCGGAATCCGATTTCCAGATATCGATCTTGCCGTCATGATCGCCATCGACGCCGAGCCTGAGATAACTATCGGGCAGGAACTGGGTCTGGCCCATCGCCCCGGCCCAAGAACCTTTCAGCGTGTCGCGGCTGATGCCCGAATCACGCAGGATTTTCAGGCAGGCGATCAGTTCGCTTTCGGCCCAGTCACGCCGGCGTCCGTCATAGGCGAGCGTCGCCAGCGCCGAAACGACATCCGTATCGCCCTGGACGCGACCGAGATCGCTTTCCATGGTCCAGATGCCGCCCAGCAGTTCGGCGGGCACGCCGGAGGTGCGGACGATTTCCGGCACATTGGCGTTGGCGTCGAGCCGCGCGCGGGCGGCGGCGAAGCGGGCGGCGGTCACGGTCTGCCGGATATAGCTACTGGCCGGTTTAGAAAATTCCGGCTGCTGCGAATCGGCGGCGAGAACGCTGGCGCGCGGCGTGACCGTGCTCAATACCTGCGCCGTGAACATCGGATCGAACCCCTGCCCCGCCGCCCTGGCGATGAAGCGCTCTTTCCAGTCATCGAAGGTGGCGTTGGCGGGCAATGGCGTCGCCTGAGGCGCGGGGGGCGCCGGGACCGGGGCCGGTGTTGCGCTTGACGAGGACGCATCAGCGGACGCGGAGGGCGTGACCGGCGGAGTCGCCTCCGGTTGCGGCGTGGCCGTGCTGCAGGCGGTCAGAATGGCGAACAGGCTGATGTAACGTAACCGCATGATAATTCCTTCGTCCGGGCGAACAGCTAACCTCATTGCGTTCGCCTTTCCAAGTCCTTAAAAGCCTCACTTTGTTGTCAGAATGATGTGACAGGCTGAAAAAACAATGATTTCGGCAAATCATCGTTGACAATCCGGGGCCTCTCCCCTAGATACCCGCCCTCTAACGAAGTTGGCCATGCGCGCGACCCGGTTGCGGTTGCCCAGTTTCCTGCTTCTTCGCAGCTATTTTTAAGATCAGGTGAAAACCAATGAAAGTCCGCAGCTCGCTCAAGTCGCTCAAGGGTCGTCACCGCGATTGCAAGATCGTGCGCCGCAAGGGCATCGTCTATGTCATCAACAAGACCGATCCGCGCTTCAAGGCCAAGCAAGGCTGATCCAGCCAGGCTTCATGCTTTGCGATAATGAATAACGCTTAAGGCGCTTGCTTTAAGCGTTTTTTCGTGCCCGGACGCTTCATTAATCCACAGGCGAAGGTCACTTATCCTCAAGCCAGGCGTTGAGAAGCTGATTCGCAACCGCTATGGTTAAACGAACAGCTTTTACAGGATATCCGCCATGGCCGATGACGCCCCCCTTTCCTTTTCCGCCGACGATGTGATTTCCGGCGCCGCCCAAACCCGTCTGCGCACCATCATCGAGCGCATAGAACGCCTTGAAGAAGACAAGGCCGGCATCATGGGCGACATCAAGGAGGTCTATGATGAAGCCAAGGGCGAAGGGTTCGATGTCAAGATTTTGCGCAAGGTCGTTTCCCTGCGCAAGAAAGACAAGGTGAAGCGCGACGAGGAGGAAACCATCCTCGACCTGTACCTGACCGCCATCGGCGACCGCTAACCGCCTCACGCCAAAAGTGGCCACCACTTTGTTGGATAAACGTGAGGCGCAAACAATGCCTTGACGATATTCAAAGCCGTCCGCATGTTCACTGCATGAGGACGGCTTTTTCATGCGGGTTCGGCCATGGCTTTTAAGACGCCATCCAAACCCATGACGCGCACCAGGGGCTTGCAGACGACAAAGCCTTTGCAGGCCAAAGCGCCATCCCCAACCGACCGGATCAAGGCACAGAAGAAGGTCATGCAAGCCGCAACGATCCGCGCCCTGGAAAAGGCCCGCCGCATCGCCGCCGAACAGGGCGTCACGCTTTCCGAATGGGAAACCGACTTCATCGATGGCGTGACCGAACGCGTGAAAACCTACGGCCGCGCCTTCGCCGATCCCGACAAGGGCGCCATGAACGGTACGCTTTCCCTGCGCCAGGGCGTGAAGCTGAGGGAAATCCGCAAGAAGGCCCGCAAAGGCAAGGAAGAATAATGACGCCCTCCCGCCGCACCGTATTGACCGCTCTGGCCGCCACAACGCTTTGGCCCTTCGCAGCGTGTGCGCAAAAGCGCCCGCAAAAGGAAGTGCTGGTCTTCTATTACGGCTGGTATGGCACAAAGGCGCATTCCGGGCAGGACATCCACTGGCTGAACCCCGATCCGGCCCGCCGGCATATTGACGATTCTCCCGATTATCCGCTTGGCGGCCCGTATGACAGTCTCGATCCGGCGGTCATCGCTCGTCAGATGACGCAGATCAAAGACGCCGGCATCACCGGCCTGATTGCTTCCTGGTGGGGCCAGGGCGACCGCACTGATACGCAGTTGCGCCGCTTGCTCGACGCCGCCGGCGCGCAGGGACTGAAGGTGACCGCCTATATCGAACAGGCGATAAGCGCCGAAAGCGTGGCGGCGGACACGCTTTACCTTCATGAGACATATGCCCGTCATCCGGCCTGGCTGCGCCTCGATGGCAAGCCGGTGATCATGTATTTCGACCGGCTGATGCAGGATATCGCCCCTGAAGGCTGGCACAGGGCGCGCAACCTGATCGAAAAACAGGCCCCCGGCGCCATGCGCTTTATCGGCACCGCCAACACGCTGGAGGAAATCGCCACGCGCAAATCGAGCTTCGACGGCTTGCATATCTATTCGCAGCAGTTCGAGGGCGCGGAATTCCGCCTGTTTCCGGCCTTGTGGCGCGGCCGCTATTACCGGCAATGGGTCAGGGCGCAGCAGGGCGCGAAAGTGACCACCGCCACCATCCTGCCCGGTTTCGACGACCGCCGGCTCCCCGACCGCAAGGGCAAGCGCCCGGTGATCGAACGCGGAGACGGTGAACCATTTCGCCGGCTGTGGGAAGCGGCCATCAACGCAAAACCGGACTGGATACTGATCGTCTCGTTCAACGAATGGCACGAGGCCAGCCAGATCGAGCCTTCAATCGCTTATGGCACGCGCGAACTGGACACCTGCCGCGAGATGAGCGCGCGCTTCCTCGCCTTGTAATCGATCACAACTTTCGCGTGACAACGCTTTCCAAAGGCCGTGCGCCCTGCTAACTTCGCTCAAACAAAATTATAAATGTTGGGAATGATGACACAGGACGCGAAAGCCGCCGCCCCGCCGGGCTGGCTGGAAAAGATCAGCTATGGCTCAGGCGATTTCGGTTTCAACCTCTACTGGACGACGATCAGCGCCTTTCTGCTGATCTTCTATACCGACAGTTTCGGGCTGAATGCCGCCGCCGCCGGCACCATGCTTCTGACCACCAAGCTGGTGGACGCCTTCGCCGATCCGATCATGGGCGCCGTGGCCGACCGCACCCGCACGAAATGGGGCCGCTTCCGGCCGTGGCTTCTGTGGGCCGCCGTGCCACTGGCGGCTTCGGGCGTCCTGACCTTCACCACGCCCGATCTCGATTCCACCGCCAAGCTGATCTATGCCTATGTCACCTTCGCCCTGATGATGGTCATCTATTCGGTGATCAATATCCCTTACGGCGCGTTGTCCGGCGTGCTGACCAACGCACCGCAGGCGCGCACCCAGCTCAACAGCTTCCGTTTCGTCGGCGGCTTCCTGGGCGGCACCTTTGTCACCTTCATGACGCCGAAACTGGTCAAGGCCCTGGGTGGCGCCAATGAAGTTCTCGGCTGGCAACTGACCATGACGCTTTATGGCGTCATCGCCTGCGTTCTGTTTTTCACCCTGTTCCTGACCGCCCGCGAACGGGTCGAACCCGTCATCGAGCAAAAGGTCAGTCCATGGAAGGATGTCGGCGACCTGCTGCAAAACCGGCCCTGGCTGATCATGTTCGTGCTGGCCCTGGTGGTCATGGTGACGATCAGTACCCGTATGGGGGCCAGCGCCTATTACATTAAATACTATGTCGGCAAGCCGGAGCAGACCGCTTCCTTCCTGACCGTTTATGGCGTGGCGCTGGCGGCGGGTTCGCTGATCACGCCCCTGCTCACCCGATTTATCGACAAGCGCCGGCTGCTGATCATCCTGATGGTGCTGGTCGGCGTCCTGTCTTCGGCCTTCTTTTTCATCCCGAAAGACCAGATCCTGCTGATGTACGGTTTGCAGATCGCCATCGGGCTTTGTTTGGGGCCGAAATCGCCGCTCACCTTTTCGATGTACGCCGATTGCGCTGATTATAACGAATACAAGACCGGCCGCCGCGCCACCGCCATGACCTTCGCCGCCGCCACCTTCTCGCAGAAACTGGGCGGCGCCCTGGCCTCGTTCGTCATCGCCAGCGTATTGGCCAGCCTGGGTTATGTCGCAAACCAGGCGCAGAGCGGCGCGTCGCAGACCGGCATCGTCCTGCTGGTCAGTGTGGTGCCCGGCGCGCTGGCCCTGCTGGCCGCCGTCATCATGTGTTTCTACAATCTGACCGACGCCCGCCTGGCCGATATCCAGGCGGCGCTCGCCGAACGGAAATCCCAATCGTGAGTTTTATTGATTTCTCCGCCAACCGCTGCCGCCTGACCACTCCCACCGCCCTGCCGCTCGCCGCCGGTTTCCTGTGGAATCCGCATATGATGATCCACATGACGGCGCGCGGTTACGCCACGGCGCAGTTCATGCAGCCGGAACCGGCGAAATACGCCCGCGCCCAGATCATGGAAGCCAAGCACTTCATGCTGCCGGAACAAGGCACCTATGCGCATCATCCAGGCCGTTTCTTCTATGTGAAGGACCGCGAAACCGGCAGCCTGTTTTCTGCGCCTTATGAGCCGGTGCGCGCGCCGGTCGATGCCTTCGCGTTTGAAGTGACTCCCGTCGATATCCGCTGGACGGTGGACCGCCCCGGCCTGCGCGTCGAAATCACCCTGACCCTGCCGGTCGATGACGCCTGCGAATTGTGGGCGGTCAGGCTGACCAACAGCGGCAAGCGCGACCGGAAGATCGGTTTCTATCCCGCCTTCCCGCTTGGCCTGATGAGCTGGATGAATCAATCGGCGCATTACGATGCGAGGCTGGGCGGCATTGTCGCCGACAGCGTGACGCCCTACCAGAAGATCGACGATTACTTTAAAAACAAGGCGTTAAAGGATAAAGTTATCCTTCTGAGCGAACAAACACCGCTGGCCTTCGAGACCCGCCAGACGCGTTTTGAAGGCGAAGGCGGCCTGCACAAGCCCGACGCCATCATAGCCGCGCAGATGGCCGATGGCGTGGCGCTCTATGAAAACCCGATCGCCGCCCTGCAATTCGATCATGACCTGGAAAAGGGCGAAAGCGTCACCCATCGCTTTCTGTTCGGCCCGGCCTTCGATGACGCCGAAATTCAGCGCCTGAAAGCGCTCTATCTTTCGGAAGGCGGTTTCGCCAAAGCGCGTGACGCCTATGCCGCCTATATGTCGGCCGGCGCCAAGACGATCAATATTGATACGCCCGATCCGCACCTCGACGCCTTCGCTAATAGCTGGCTGCCGCGACAGGTCTATTATCATGGCGACACCAACCGCCTGAGCACCGATCCGCAGACGCGCAACTTCCTCCAGGATGCTATTGGCAGCGTCTACGTCAAGCCCGAAACCGCCCGCAAGACGCTTCTGAAGGCCCTGTCACAACAGCACGCCAACGGTTCCATGCCGGACGGCATCCGCATGTATGAAGGCGCCGAACTGAAATATATCAATCAGGTGCCGCACACCGATCACAGCGTCTGGCTGGCCTTGTTTCTCGAAGCCTATCTCGACGAGACGGACGACTATGCCGTGCTCGATGAGGTGGTGATCGACAGCGAAACCGGTACGGCGCGCACGGTCCGCGAGCGCATCTCCGCCGCCAATCAATGGTTGATCGGAGCAGTGGATCACCGCGGACTGAACGTCATCGATCAGGGCGACTGGAACGATCCGATGAACATGGTCGGCTGGAAAGGCAAGGGCGTTTCCGGCTGGCTGTCACTGGCCACGGCCCATTCGCTGCGCCTGTGGTCACAGATTCTGGAACGCGACGGGAAGGACGGCCGCGCCTTTGCCTGGGCGTCGAAAGCCTTCAATGACACCATGAACACCCACCTGTGGGATGGCGACTGGTACGGCCGCGGCATCACCGATGATGATGTGAAATTCGGCGTCAAGGCGGATATCGAAGGCCGTATCTTCCTCAATCCGCAGAGCTTCGCCCTGATGAGCGGCGCGGCCGACGCGGACAGGCAAAAGCGCATGGTGACCGCCATCGCCGAACAGATGGAAACGCCCTATGGCGTCGAAATGATCGCCCCGGCCTATACCCACATGCGCGAGGATGTGGGCCGCCTGACGCAGAAATTCCCCGGAGTGGCCGAAAACGGCTCGGTTTATAACCACGCCGCCATTTTCTATGTTTACTCATTGTATCAGGTGAACGAACCGGAAAAAGCCTTTGAATTACTGCGTAAAATGCTGACCGGATCCAATGATGAAGACTATCTGCGGCGCGGGCAATTGCCGGTCTTCGTGCCCAACTATTATCGCGGCGCCCATCGCCAGCATCCGGAAGCCTCCGGCCGGTCGTCGCACCTGTTCAATACCGGCACGGCGTCGTGGCTTTATCGCAGCCTCATCGAAGGCCTGTTCGGTTTGAAAGGCTGCCGCGAAGGCCTGCGCATCCGGCCGCAACTGCCCGCCGGCTGGCCTTCGGCGCGCGTCACCCGGCATTTCCGTGGCGCGACCTTCGAGGTGGAGATCACGCGCGGCAACCCCGGCCTGACAGTTGACGGACACGCAATCGCCGGCGACCTGATCCGCGATATCGTTGCCGGCAAAAGCTACAGCGTAAAGGTCAGTATTTAAGCTACCACACCGATAAAGACCGGAATCGATACGTCGATCTTCTGGTCTTTCGCTGCCAGCGTACCGTCGGCCTTCACCTCGAAAACGACCAGATCATTGCTTTTCTGGTGCGCCACGACCAGGCGCTTCTGGTCCTCGTACAGGGCGAAGAACCGCGGCCAGTCGCCGAGCGTCGGCGATATCTGGCGCAGGCTCAAACGTCCGTCCGCCGCCACATCGAAAACGGCGATGCTGTTATGGCCGCGATTGGAGACGTAAAGCCGGTCACCGGCGGCATTGAGCGTGACATGGGCGCAATAGCTCTCGCCGGCAAAGCCTTCCGGCAAGGGGCGGATCGTCTGAATCGCTTCAAAGCGCCCGTCCACCGCCTTTTTCAGGACGATAACGACATTGCTCAGTTCGGTAACGAGATAGGCGTGAACGCCATCGCCATGAAACGTCAGATGACGCGGCCCCGCACCGCCCGGCGCATGATAGGCCTCGAACGCCTCCCCCACCGCGCCGCTGGCCGCATCGAAACGATAGCCCAGCACCTGATCCGTCCCCAGATCGACGCTGTAGATATGATCGCCATGGAACTGCACCCAGTGGGCGTGCGGCCCTTCCTGGCGATCCTTGTTCGGACCAGTGCCCGTATTCTGACGGTTGACTGGCGGCGGCTCCAGACCGCCCTCGGCGCCTATTTTGAAGACAACGATATTGCCCGATGAATAGTTGGCGACCGCCAGCCAGCCGCCGGTCGGATCGACCGCCGCATAACACGGACTGCTGCCCTGGCTGGAGATCTCGTAAGTTTGCGTCCATGATTGATCATAAACGCCGATACGCCCCTCATCCTTCTCGTTGAGCAGATAGTAATGCTTCGAGGCGGGGCTGTAGACGCCGAAGGAGACATTTTCGATGGCCGGCATGGCGCTTCCCAGTGTCCAGCTATCGGCGGCGGCGGCATAGGTCAGCGGATAGACGCCCTTCGCCGTATCCGTGCTGTAAGTTCCGACAAAGAGTTTCAAATCCGCTTCCTTCGCTTGAGCCAGGGCCGGCAGGGTCAGAACGGCCGCGCCGCCGGCCAGGAATATCCGGCGATCGGGGGTAAAAACGCTGCGTGTCATGTCGTCCTCCGGCTTTTATATCGCGGCACCCTAGCCGAAACGTCCTGATAGAGGCCAGCGTTTTCCGCATTCGCCCGTCACGCGAAAACATCCCCGTCTCTTTTCACTTCATTAAGAGATAGGGATAACAATGGTCGCATAACAGTATGCCCATAGGCCTTGCGTATCTATGAAACCCGTTTCCAGCGACAAAGCGGCTTTGCACGCCTACGAACCGATACGGATCGGAGAGATCGCCAGCTACAGCCTGGGCGACGCCGGCTTCAACCTGTATTGGGCGCCGCTGTCCGCCTTCCTGATGATCTATCTGAGCGATGTGGCGGGCCTCAGCCTTGTCAGCATCTCCACCCTGCTGATCACCATGCGCCTGGTCAGCGCCTTCGCCGATCCGGTTTTCGGCGCCATCGCCGACCGCACCCAGACCTCATACGGCCGCTACCGCCCGTGGTTCCTGTGGCTGTGCCTGCCCCTGGCGGCTTCGGGGATCATGTTCTTCTCCATCACCAACGCGCCCGCCGATACGCGTTTGCTCGGCGCCTATATCGGCCTGATCCTGATGAACCTGATCTATACGGCGGCCAATACCGCCTATAACGCCCTGTCCGGCGTGATCACCCCGGATTCGTCCCAGCGCGAACTGATCATGAGTTCGCGCTTCGGCGCGGCCTTCCTCAGCGCGGTCTTCATCACCTGGATCACGCCGAAGCTGATCACCTGGGCCGGACATGGCGACAGGGCGCTGGGCTGGCAGTTCGTCATGACGATTTACGGCCTGATCGCGGTCGCCATCTTCATCAACCTGTTCCTGCAAACGCATGAACGTTTCGCCATGGCCTCGCGTCCCAACGCCAATCCGCTGCGCGATATCGCCGACCTGTTCAGGAACCGCCCCTGGGTGATCCTGTTCGCCCTGGCCTGCGTGGTGATGGCCGCCTCGATGCTGCGCACCTCGGTATCGCCCTATTTCATGAAAACCTATGCCGGTCGTCCCGATCTGGTCGTCAGCTTCCTGATGACCTTCACCCTGGGCCTGGCGGCGGGGTCCGTCACCGTGGCTTTCCTGACGCGCCGGCTGTCACGGCAGGCTTCGCTCGCCCTCATGCTGGGCGTGATCGCCATATCGGGCCTCGGCCTGTATCTGTGCGGCCCGCATCAGATTCTGCTGATGTTCGCCCTGCAAGCCATAAGCGGCGCGGCCTTCGGCTTCATCGGCACCCTGACCTTCGCCATGTACGCCGATACCGCCGACTACAACGCCTGGAAAACCGGTCATCGCGCCACGGCCATGACCTATTCTATGATCATGTTCTCGAAGAAGGTCGGCGCGGCGGGCGCGGCCGCCTTTATCGGCTGGGCGCTGGCGGGCTATGCCGCCAATACGCCCGCGCCACCGCTGATCATGGATAATATCCGGCTGTTGACAGGACTGGCCCCGGCGATACTCGCCTTGGCCGGCATCGGCATCATCGCGCTCTATGACCTGACGCCGGAAAAGGTCGTCAAGCTTCAGGCGCAATTGCTGGGCGGGCTTGGCGCCAGGCCGGAAGCATCTTAAGCCCAGTAAAGCCTGCAGCATGTGCAGCCCCCCCTTCAGCCATTGACCAAAACGCGCAACACCTCTAAGATGTCATCTAATGACATAAGGAGGTTTTATGGGTACGCACGTCAGCCTTGGCAACCATTATGAGCATTTTATTCATCAAATGGTCGAAAACGGTCGCTATAACAATGCCAGCGAAGTCGTCCGCGACGGACTGCGCATGATGGAAGAGCGTGAGCGCCGATCAGCCGCGCTTGATACCCTCCTGAGCCAAAGCCGTGCCGATGCAAAGGCTGGACGGATAAAGCCGGCTGAACAGGTGTTTGACGAACTGGAAGCCGAGATTATGGCGATGCCGGACAACAACGCGGCATGAAGGTCGCCTTCACCGATACGGCGAAGGCCTGTCTGCGCGAAATTGGCCACTATATCGGGCGGGATAGCAAGACCCGCGCCCTTTCATTCGTGCAGGATCTGCGAAAGGCCGCCCTTGCGCTGAACGATTACCCGGAAGCTTACCCACTTATCCAGAATTATGAGCGCTGCGGCCACAGATTGAAACCGTATAAGGATTATCTCATTATCTATACGGTGGAACCCGATCGCATTATCATAGACGCCATTCTTCATGGCGCGAGGGATTACACTGCAATCCTCTTTCCCGAATCCTGATTAACCCGCTTCCTTGACCAGGCCTTCCAGCCCGCAATCACGTACCTTGCGGTAGAGAGTCGAGCGGCCAATGCCCAGACGCCGGGCGACTTCCGACATGTGGCCGGCATAAACGCCGATGGCGTGTTCGATCAGGTCGCGTTCGATATCTTCCAGCTTGCGCAGGTGTCCGGCCTCATCGAGGATACGCACAGGCGCGTCATGCAAGGCATCGTGATCATCGGCCATATGCACATCGGCGGAGAGAACCAGAGGCTCCGACACCGGCATGGCCGCTATCTGGGGCGCCACCTGGCCGCTGATCGCCGGGAAATCGAAGGCCTGCAAATGCGGGCTGTCAGCCAGGACGATGGCGCGATAGACGGTATTTTCCAACTGGCGGACATTGCCCGGCCAGTCATAGGCGCACAAAAGCTGCATCGCCTCGGCTGACACGCCGCTGACGCGCTTGCCTTCCTCGACAGTGAAACGGCGGACGAAATGATCGATCAGCGCCGGAATATCCTCGCGGCGTTCACGTAAAGAGGGCGCCTCTATCGGGAAAACATTGAGACGATAGAACAGATCCTCGCGGAAAGCCCCGGCCTTGACCTGATCGGCCAGGTTGCGGTTGGTCGCCGAAATGATGCGGACATCGACCTTGACCGGACGCTTGGCCCCCACCGGATCGATTTCGCCTTCCTGAAGCGCACGCAACAGCTTGACCTGCATGTCGAGCGGCAGTTCGCCGACCTCATCGAGGAACAACGTGCCGCCATGGGCTTCCTGGAACTTGCCGAGATGCTTGTCCGAAGCGCCGGTGAACGCGCCTTTTTCGTGACCGAAAAGAATGGATTCGACCAGGTTTTCCGGCAGCGCCCCGCAGTTGACCGCCACGAACGGCTTGCCGGCGCGCTCGGAACAGCCCTGAATGGCGCGGGCGATCAGTTCCTTGCCGACGCCGCTTTCACCGAGGATCAGTACCGGAATGGATGATTTGGCGGCGCGTTCGCCCAGGCGGCGCACCAGCGCCATCGGGCCGGACGCGCCGATCAGGTCGTCGAACGCAATGCGGTTGGCGGTATGCTTCTTCAGGCGCGCCACCTCGGCCACCATATCGCCCATTTGCAGGGCGTTGCGCACCGACACCAGGATGCGTTCGGCGGAAGCGGGCTTGATAAAGAAATCCTGCGCGCCCGCCTGCATGGCCTTGACGACCGTATCGATGCCGCCCGAAGCCGTCAGGACGACAACGGGAGTGCGGATGCCGGCGGCGCGGATTTCCTTCAGCGTATCGATGCCGGACTGGCCGGGCATGACGAGATCGAGGATAACGGCGTCGATGCCGGAATTCTGCGACAGGCGCTCATAGGCCTGCGCGCCATTTTCCGCATGAAGCACCGAAAACCCCTCACGCTCCAGAACGGCCTGAATCAGGCGGCGCTGCGTCGGATCATCGTCACAGATCAGGATCGTTTTCGCCATATCAATATTCACCATCGGTCTGATGGGCCGCATCGAGACACGGCCTGTTTTGGGACAAACCTACATCCGCCGGATGAAAATGCGGTGTAGACCTATGGTTAATGTCCCGTTTTCGCACCCTTCAGCGGGTTCCTTCCAGGGACGATGGCACATAATCGGTGATGACCTCTCGATTTTTGACGGCTTTATCGCTATGTCCCTGAGCATGAACACACACGCTCCCCTCTCCGCCGAAGCCCTCCCGATCTGGGATTTGTCCGACCTCTATTCCGGCCCGGAAGACCCGAACATCGCCGCGGATTTCGCCCGGAGCGCACAAAACGTCAAGGAACTGGCGAAGCTTGAGGGGCAGTTCGTTTCGGCGCGCGCCAATCCGGAACGCCTGGGCCTGCTGATCGATCAGGCCGCCGGCCTGTATGAGAAAGCCATGGACGATATGGGCGGCGCCCTGGCCTATGCGACGCTGGCCTCAACCATTGACCGCGAAAATGCCCGCATTGCCAAGATGCAGTCCGATCTCGGCACCCAGGCGGCGATGATCTCCGCCGACAGCCTGTTCCTCTCTCTGGAACTGAACCAGCTCGAAGACTGGGAAATCGAGAACGCCTTAAAGGCGACCGCCAAGGCGCAGAGGTGGCGACCGTGGCTGCGCCGTATCCGCGCTTCGCGGCCGCATGAACTGACGCCCGATCTTGAGCGCCTGATGCTGGAGCGGATGCCGGCGGTCGGCCAATGGACGCGTCTGTTCGATGAAACCCTGACCCGGTTGCGCGCGAAAGTGGGGAAAGAGTCGCTGACCTTGAATGAGGCTCTCACCCGCCTCTCCGCGCCCCAGGCGAACGTGCGCAAGGCGGCGGCGCAGGGATTGAGCCTGGCCCTGAAAGAGAATGCGCCGGTTCTGGCCCTCTCGCTCAACACGCTGGCCTTTGAAAAACAGGTCGAGGACCGCTGGCGCAAATATGACGATCCGGCCGCCTCGCGCCACCTCGCCAACGAGGTCGATAAGGACGCCGTGGACGCCATGGCCGAAGCTGTCAGCGAGTCCTATGTCAACCTGTCGCACCGCTATTATCAAATCAAAGCCAAGGTGCTCGGTAAAAAACAGCTCGATTACTGGGACCGCAATGCGCCTCTGACGCAGGATGTCCAAAAGCTCTATAGCTGGGCCGAAGCGAAACGGATCGTGCTCGACAGCTTCGCCCGGATGGGGCCGGAATTCGCCGAACGCGCCCAGCGCTTTTTCGATCAGCCTTGGATAGACGCCGCCCCGCGTCCGGGCAAATCCTCCGGCGCCTACGCCCATCCGGTCACCGCCAACCGCCACCCTTACGTCATGCTGAACTTCACCGGCGACCGCCGCGAGGTTCTGACCCTGGCGCACGAACTGGGCCATGCCGTCCACCAGACCCTGTGCCAGCCGCTCGGTTCCATTCTGGCCGATACGCCGCTGACCCTGGCCGAAACCGCCTCCATCTTCGCCGAGGGACTGGTGTTCGAGCATCTGGTCGCCACCGCATCGCTGGAAGAAAAGAAGGCCCTGCTGGCCGGCAAGATCGAGGACGGGCTGAATTCCGTCATCCGCCAGATCGCCTTCCACCGCTTCGAGGAGAAGTTCCACGCCGCCCGTCTGGAAGGCGAAGTGGCGCTCGACCAGATCAACGCCCTGTGGCTGGAGGTCATGGGCGCATCCTTAGGCCCGGCGATCAGGCTGAATGACGGCTATGAGGTCTACTGGGCCTATGTCAGCCACTTTGTCCACGCGCCGTTTTACGTATATGCCTATGCCTTCGGCGACCTGCTCGTCTCGGCCCTGATGGAAAAGCGGCGCGAAAATCCGGAAGCCTTCACCCCGCTCTACCGCGAACTGCTGGCCGGCGGCGGCGCCAGAACCTATGTCGAGGCGCTGGCGCCCTTCGGCATGAATCCGCGCGACAAGGCGTTCTGGAAAATGGGCTGCGCCCGATTGGAGGGATTGATCGAAGCGTTTGAGGCTTTGGTCTGAGCGGGACGCCTGAACCACGAATGCACACGAATAGACACTTATTATTCGTGTGCATTCGTGTCTATGCTGCTTTCGTAAAACCATTCCGTCAGACATTGACCAAACGGGCGGGCTTTTGTAAGACCGGTGCAGGAAACACTGTTTGCAGGGACACATCACCTGCCCGTTAAAGGATACGACCATGGCTGATCATCACGACGATTCCGAGTATGTACACGGCCAGATGGACGTTCATCAGCAACAGCATTCCTATGAATTGTTCGCCAGCCTGACCAAGTGGAGCAGCCTGCTTACGGCCGTTACGCTGGTGTTCCTGATTATCCTGACCTGCACCCAGATGAGTTGGCTGACCGCCGTCATCGCCGCCGTGATCGTCGCCGCCATCGGCTGGGTCATGCTCAAGAAAAAACCCGACGCCACCCATTGACGACGCAATTGCCGGATGCCCTGCCGCTCCGGAAAAGGCTTACAGCGCCTTCAGCCGTGACTATCGGCTCGCCGCGTTAAACGGCGTCCGCCTCAGCATTCAGGACTTGATCCTGATGTGAGCCATTATGTGACTAAGTAAAGCAACGTACAATCTTATACCGCCCCGCTGGCTGGGCGGTATAAGAGCGATCCGGCCCAGGCGGCGCGCTCATCGGGAAATTCTGCAATCCGGTCCGATAGCGCCTCACCGGCGTTTTTTCGCTTGCGGCGCGCCCTCGCAAAAATTCATGACACCGGTAGCAATTTAGTGTAGGTAACGATTAGCGCGATCATAAATCGCGCAACAAGGCTTTGACTCGAAGTCCGTTTGACCATTACAAACAGAGTAACGCAGTTACGCCCCCAGGGCGCAACATACATAACTATGCAGCCGTTCAGAGGGAAACACAGTGGGCCTAACCCTTGCCGTCACCACAGAACAAACCATCGGGGAAACCCGCGTCGCCGCCACGCCGGATACGGTGAAGAAGTGGACCGCCGCCGGTCTGACCGTCAATATACAGTCGGGCGCGGGCCTGGGCGCCTCGATCACCGACGACGCTTTCAAAGCCGCCGGCGCCACTATCGTCAGGACGGCGAAGGACGCCCTCAAGACCGCCGATATCGTGCTCAAGGTGCGCGGCCCGGCAAAGGATGAGATCGCCGCCCTGAAAAAGGACGCCATCGTCATCGCCACGCTCGATCCCTACCGCGAAAAGGACGCGCTGAACGCTCTGGCCGCTCAGGGGGCTTCCGCCTACGCCATGGAGTTCGTGCCGCGAATCACCCGCGCGCAGGTGATGGACGTGCTGTCCTCCCAGGCCAATCTCGCCGGCTACCGCGCCGTCATCGAGGCCGCCAGCGCCTATGGCAAGGCCTTCCCGATGATGATGACCGCCGCGGGCACGGTCGCCCCCGCCAAGGCGTTCATCATGGGCGTCGGCGTCGCCGGTTTGCAGGCCATCGCCACGGCCCGGCGTCTGGGCGCGGTGGTTTCGGCCACCGATGTTCGGCCGGCCACCAAGGAACAGGTGGAAAGCTTGGGCGCCAAGTTCCTGGCCGTCGAGGACGAGGAGTTCAAAAACGCCCAGACTGCCGGTGGCTACGCCAAGGAAATGTCGGCGGAATACAAGGCCAAACAGGCCGAACTGACCGCCTCGCACATCGCCAAGCAGGATATCGTCATTACCACGGCCCTGATTCCCGGCCGCGCCGCGCCGATTTTGGTGACCAAGGAAATGGTCGCCAGCATGAAGCCCGGTTCGGTGCTGATCGATCTGGCCGCGCCTCAGGGCGGCAATGTCGAAGGCTGCAAAGCTGATCAGGTGGTCGATGTAAACGGCATCAGGATTATCGGTTTCTCCAATATCGTTTCCACCATCGCCGCCGATGCCTCGGCGCTCTATGCCAAGAATCTGCAGGCCTTTGTCGGTTTGCTGATCGACAAGGACGGCAAGCTGGCGCCAGACGCCGAAGACGAAATCCTCAAGGCCGCGCTGGTCACCTCCGGCGGCGCAATCGTTCATCCCAATCTGAAAGGCTGATCATGGAAGCCGTTGATCCCACCATCTTCCGCCTGGCCATCTTCGTCCTGGCCATTTTCGTCGGCTATTACGTCGTGTGGAGCGTAACACCCGCCTTGCACACACCGCTCATGGCCGTCACCAACGCCATTTCCTCGGTCATCATTGTCGGCGCCCTGATCGCCGCCGCCGCCCATGCCGATGGCGCGGGCATGGGCGTTTGGATATCCAAGGGCGCGGGTGGCCTCGCCTCGGCGCTCGCCGCCGTCAATATCTTCGGCGGTTTCATGGTTACGCGCCGGATGCTGGCCATGTACAAGAAAAAAGAGAAGAAGCAGCCCTCAAGCAGCGAAGCGGTAGGGCAAACGCAAAATGAGGGGGGCAAGTAAATGGATTTCGCCAATATCTCGGCCCTTGCCTATCTCGTTTCGGGCGTCCTGTTCATCCTGGCCCTGCGCGGCCTGTCCTCGCCGGAAACCAGCCGCAAGGGTAATCTCTACGGCATGGTCGGCATGGCCATCGCCATCGGCGTCACCCTGCTCTCTCTGCTCGGCAAGGGCGACCTCGATCCGGTCACCATCGTCATCATCCTGTGCGGCGTCGCGGTCGGCGGCATTGTCGGCATGACCATCGCGCAGAAGGTGTCCATGACCTCCATGCCGCAACTGGTCGCCGCCTTCCACTCGCTGGTCGGCCTGGCCGCCTGCATGGTGGCGGTCGGCGCGCTTTATGCCCCGCAGGCCTTCGGCATCGATGACGGCGCGGGCGGCATCAAGGCGCAATCATTGATCGAACTGTCGCTCGGTGTCGCCATCGGCGCCATCACCTTCACCGGTTCGGTCATCGCCTTCGCCAAGCTCAACGGCAACATGTCGGGCGCGCCGATCATCCTGCCAGCTCGTCACATCATCAATATCGCGCTCGGCGTCGCGGTTGTGGCCCTGATCGCCATCCTGATTGTCACGCACGGCCTCGCCACCTGGGCCTTCTGGGGCATCTTCGCCCTTGCCCTGGTGCTCGGCATCACCCTGATCATCCCGATCGGCGGCGCCGACATGCCGGTCGTCGTCTCGATGCTCAACTCCTATTCGGGCTGGGCGGCGGCGGCGCTGGGCTTCACCCTGGAAAACATCGCCCTGATTATCACCGGCGCACTGGTCGGCTCTTCCGGCGCCATCCTTTCGTACATCATGTGCAAGGGCATGAATCGCAACTTCTTCAGCGTCATCATGGGCGGCTTCGGTGGGGATACCGCCGCGGCCGGCGGCGGCGCGGTCGAGACGCGCCCGGTCAAGCAGGGTTCGGCTGACGATGCCGCCTTCATCATGAAGAACGCCAGTAAGGTCATCATCGTGCCGGGTTACGGCATGGCGGTGGCCCAGGCCCAGCACGCCCTGCGCGAAATGGCCGACAAGCTGAAGGAAGAAGGCGTGGAAGTGAAATACGCCATCCACCCCGTCGCCGGACGGATGCCGGGCCACATGAACGTCCTGCTCGCCGAAGCCAATGTGCCCTATGATGAGGTATTCGAGCTGGAGGATATCAATTCCGAATTCGCCACGGCGGATGTCGCCTTTGTCATCGGCGCCAATGATGTCACCAACCCCGCCGCCAAGACCGATCCGTCCTCGGCCATTTTCGGGATGCCGATTCTGGAAGTGGAAAAGGCGCGGACCATCCTCTTCATCAAGCGCGGCATGTCGGCGGGCTATGCCGGCGTCGAGAACGAACTGTTCTTCAAGGACAACACCATGATGCTGTTCGGCGATGCCAAGAAGATGGTCGAAGGGATAGTGAAGGGCCTTTAAGGCGAGGGGACGCGTCCCCTCGACCCCGAAACAGATCAGCGCCTCTTCGTCATCCGGCGGAGAGGCGTTTTCATTCAGCTCCCATTCAGCCTTAATTTTTTACAATGCCGCACGTTATGATAGGTTCATAACAAACAAAGTAAGATGGTGCTGATGTCCAGATTTTTGAAATCCCTGCCTAACCCCGCCGCTGCCGCCATTGCACTGGCGCTGGTCTGCGCACCTGCGGTCGCCATGGCCGCCTCGAAACCTGTCACCCAGAATGGCATTACCACCCAGACCGCCGCGGCCTCCGAAGCTTTTCCGGGATATCAGAAGTTCCTTTCCCTGCCCGCCGCCGACCGCAGCCAGGTCAATGTCTATTACGTGCTGCGCATCAAGCATTGCGACGCCTCGAAGGTCAGCGCCACCCTGACAACCGGCGGGCGCCAGATCCCGCTCTCCATAGCGCGCGATGGCCGCATCACCCCGCTGCCGACCCTGGCCCAGATGAATGACGGCGCCCAGGTCACAACCCGCAAGCCCGCCGAATGTACGGTCGGCATGAAGATCAGGGTCTTTTCAACCCAGCCAAACGGCAATACTTATGACGCCGCCGCCCTGGCTTCCGGCATCAGGCAGGGCAATGCCGCCATGGGCAGGATCGCCGGCCCCCTCGCCCTGATGCTGCCCAAGCTCGATCGCGTCTATTTTACCGGCGGCGGCAATGGTGAGGCGGAATTCGCGGGCGGCCAGAAGAAACCCCTGCCGAGGACCACCTCAGCCGGTGAATACCCGGCGGGCACCCCCTATTTCGTGCCGTCGCAGATGAACGGCGCCACCCGTCTGCATTTCAGCCATGCGGTCAGCGTGGCGAACTACGATACGCCGCCGAAGTGATTTTCAGATTTCCGCCTGTTGCGATTTGATCGCTTTCTGCGCCGTCATGTACATGCCCAGCCAGCCACTGGCGAAGGCGCAGACGCCGACGATAATCGGGCACAGGATGAACAGGGCCGTCGTGTTCGGCAGGTGCAGCAGGTCGATCCAGAAATAGGCCGTCAGCAGAATTCCTGTCAGCCAGGCGGGAAACTGCCCGGCCTTGCCCAGCAGGGTGGCGAAATAACCGCCCACCAGCGTACCGACCGCCCAGGTGACGGGGATAACGATAAAGACCTGCCCCGCCACCGTCTTCATCAGTTCGGCCTTTTGTTCGGCGTCAACCATATAGATGCCCGGCGGAAACGGAAAAAGCTGATCGAGCACATATTTGGCGATCGTATAGACCAGCATCCCCAGCAACAGGCCCGACAGCACGACCAGAACCACAACCAGAACCTGTCGCGTCTTGGCGTCATCCCATTCGCTGATCCAGTCCTGAAAGCGGGCGAACGACGATTTGGCCATAATGGATACCCCTCATCCTGCTGTTTGACACATTGATGTCCCTGTTAAGCCATCCGGTCAATGCCTTATTATTAACACAATCCCGGCAGCCCTGGCAAAGGCGATGTTTAGCCCTTGACCGGACGCGGCCGGCCCAGTTCATCGATAGCGACGAAGGTGAAAATAGCCTCGGTGACGCGGATTTTTTCCTCGCCCTCGCGCGGACGGCGATAGGCGTCCACCTTCATCCGCATCGAGGTGCGCCCGACCGACAGAAGCCGGGCGTAGACGGTCACCTCGTCGCCGACCTGCACCGGCGTCAGGAAGACCATGCCGTCCACGGCGATGGTGGCCACGCGCCCCTTGGAGGCCCGCGCCGCGATATTGCCGGCCGCGAGGTCCATCTGCGACATCAGCCAGCCGCCGAAAATATCGCCCGACGGGTTGGTATCGGCCGGCATGGCGGTGGTCAGTATGCCGAGGTCGGCCGGGTCGGGCTGTTCGGAATGGTCGTGCGGGCTGTTGGCCATAAGAATCTCCTGAAGCACGGACAGCAAAAAGCGCTGAAAGCCGTGCCCTCAGCGCTTTATAACTTTATGCTTATCCGTTCAAAATCTTAAACGGATACTAGGCGCGCACCGGACGCGGCGAAGTGGGGGCGCCGCCTTCACGTTGCAGACGCTTGCGGGCCAGCTTGCGGGCGCGGCGAACGGCTTCCGCCTGCTGGCGGGCGCGCTTTTCGGAGGGCTTTTCGTAATGTACGTGACGCTTCATTTCGCGGAAGGAACCTTCGCGCTGCATCTTCTTCTTCAGGGCTTTCAGGGCCTGGTCGACATTGTTGTCACGGACGAAAATCTGTACCAAAAGGTATCTCTCCATTCAGGGTTCGGAGGCCGGTGAGGACATGCGCCAGAAAATCCCGGCAGCGGCCCCTCGGCCAATTGTGAAAAAGACGCTTACGCCCGCAAACCAAAGGCGTGCAGGAAGATCGGCCTTGCCCTTACATGAGGTGAGCGGCCTTGTCCAGACGAAGCCTCTCTTAAAAGGGAGTTTTGATCGCTTTTTCACCCTTTTTCTTTACCGCTGAGATGTTTACGCCAGTCGCATATGCGACAATTTGTTGCCGAAATAACGCCGCCGCCCCCTTGGCGCGACACCGGACAAGGCCTATTGTAGCGGCATGACCCTATCCACGCCCCTTTCCGGCCCCGCTCCAGGTCTTCGGGCCGCCGAATCCCGCCTGGCAAAGGCCGTGGCCGGTTATGTGCCGCAACTGGGCCTGAATCGGATGAGCGTGGAAGCCGGCGCCCGCAGCTTAGGTCTCAGCGAAGGCGAACGCGACCTGATCGCGCCGCATGGCGCTTCGGATATCGCCGCCATCCTGTGGCGCGAGCATGATACGGCGCTTCTCAGCCCTGAAACCGCCGAATCGCTGGCCGGCATGAAGATCCGCGAAAAGATCGGTTTCCTGCTCAACAGCCGGCTCGATGCCGCCGCGGCCGACGAAATGCTGGCCCGCCGCCTGATGGGCTATTTCACCCTGCCCCACCATGCCGCGCTTTATCACCGCCTGCTGTGGAAAACCGCCGATATCATCTGGCGGCTGGCGGGCGATACGGCGCTCGATGAAAACCATTACTCCAAGCGCATGATCGTTTCCGGCATCATCACCACGGCGATGATGAGCCGCCTGTCACGTGGTCGTGAGGCCCAGCTTGAACAAATCGACCGCAATATCGAGCAGGTCATGCAGTTCGAGAAATTCAAGGCGAAACTGCCGGTAAAGCCGGAAGAGGTCATTCTGACTCTCGCCAGATCGCTTGGCCGGCTGCGTTTCGGACAGAGCGCGGCATGACGGTTTTTCGCGCCCTGCTTGCCGGCATCTGGGTGTTGTTTTCACTGACGGCGACCGCCACGCCCGCAACGGCCGCGGATATGCCCTGCCATATGGACCATATGGAAATGAGCGGCGAACCCCATAGGCCGGATGCCCCGGCGACGCCGCAAACCGTCATGCCCTGTTGCAGCCAGCCGGTTCTGGCGGCTGACGCCGAACCGGCGCTTCTCCTGTCGCGGCCCTGTGAACCGGCGCGCTTCGTGCCCGTTCCGGCCGCGCCGCTGACAGGCCTGACCTCGCGTCTGGAGCCACGTCCGCCGAAAACCGTTTGATGGAATAAACCCTTTCCCATCAAATATTTTCAGGAGACAATTTATGTCCCGCTTTAAACTGGCGACCGCCACGGCGGCGTTTTTGGTGCTGACCGCCTCACCCATTGCCGCGCAAACCCCCGTTTCCACTCAAACCATGGATCATGATATGTTCGGCCACGATATGTCCGACATGGATATGGCCGATATGGATATGGCGCCGCAAACCGGCTGGCAGGTCATAACCCACGCCGCCCTTACCTTCGTTGCCGATGATCAGGAAGGCCCGCGCGGCGGTTCCAAAAGCTTCGTCGAAGGCATGATCATGGTCATGGCTTCGCGCAGGCTTGACGACCGCAACACCCTCGACCTCAACCTGATGCTGTCGCCCGACGCCTTCATGGGCAAGGGCGGCTATCCCCTGCTGCTGCAAACCGGCGAAACGGCCGATGGCGCGCATCATCTGGTTGACGCGCAGCACCCGCACGATCTCTTCATGGGCGCCACCGCAAAGTTGACGCACCGTTTCGATGGTGACGCCAAAGCCTTTGTACTGATCGGTTGGCCCGGTGAATTCGGCTTCGGCCCCACCGCCTTCATGCACCGGGCTTCCGGCGAAAACTTCCCAACCGCGCCGATCACGCACCACTGGCTCGATTCCGGCCATATCACCATGGGCGTGGTCACAGCGGGCGTGGCTAAAGGACCATTACAGCTTGAGGTGACGCAGTTTACCGGCCGCGAACCGGATCAGTATCGCTTCAATCTCGATACGCCAAGGCTGGATTCCACTGCCGTTCGCCTCACCTGGTTAGTCAGCGACGCCCTGACCGCGCAGGCCTCATGGGCGCGTCAGGTCAGCCCGGAACAACTCGCGCCTGATGAAGACCTGCAACGGCGCTCGGTGAGCCTCGATTACAACCATGCCTTCAAGGCCGGGACGCTCTATTCGACCCTCGCTTACGGGCGCAAGGAAATCGAACACAGCGCGGAGAAACCCGCAGACGCTTACCTGTTCGAGAATACGTTCAAATTCAACGGGAAATGGATGGCGCTGGGCCGTCATGAGCGCGTCTATAATAACGAACTGGTCCACGATAGCGCCTACTGGGTGGCCAAGACGGAGATCGGCGCCATCCGCACCTTCGCCCTGGGCCATGACATGACGCTCGGTCTGGGTCTGGTGCGGCAGTTCAATACGGTGCCGGATGCGCTGAAACCGGTGTACGGCGATCATCCGAACGGCACGATCGGTTTCATCCAGTTCAAACTGCATCCGATGAGCGACATGAAGATGTAAAGGAAACCCCTCCGCAGCCAGGCTGTGGAGGGGTTTTACTTTAGGACTGATCGACATTCATCGACCTTTGCCGACTTTGCCGATTTAAGAAAAGGGAATCCACAGATTACACAGATTACACAGATTTTTCAGCGCCTTACTGGCTGATTTCCGCGCAGGCTTTTCCATAATGGATTGGCGCTTCGCGCCGAAAATCATCTATTGTGATGCGGGGAATAGCATTCAAAGACACTGAAAAATCTGTGTAATCTGTGGATTCCCTTATCCTTTACCTTTCTGGAGCTAGCCACGCGCGGCTAAGTCAAATCCTGAAGGTCGATCCGGCCTAGTCCTTGAGGCCTTCCAGACCATCGGCGGTCGAGGTGATGTTGACCTCGGCGATGGTATAGTCCGCCACGCCATTCACATTGAATGGATCGCGTTTGATCATGGCTTCAATGGCCTCACGTTCCCCTTGCGCGAAAACCATGCCGCCGGTGCGCGGCACGCGGCGGCCGGCCGCCAGGAAGGTTCCCGACGCATAGCCTGCCTTCAGCCAGGCCATATGGCCTTCGAGATGGCGGTCCACTTCGTCATTGGGAACCTTGTAGGTCAGGGTTATGATGTGCATGGTCGTTCCTTTTTGATATGCGGCCGTCATTGTCCCGCTTCGCAGCGGGAGGAAATTCGCAACGGCGATGAAAACCTATTTTATGCGGTTGATATGGCCCATCTTGCGGCCCGGACGCGGCTCGTCCTTGCCATAGACATAGAGGCGCGACCGCGGCTCGGCGGAAAGGTCCGGCCATTTCAGGATGTCCGCGCCCAAAAGATTGGTCATTTCCACCGTGCAGCGGGCATTTGTATCGCCCAGCGGCCAGCCGGCGACGGCGCGGATATGCTGCTCGAACTGGTCGCACAGGCAGCCGTCCTGGGTCCAGTGACCGGAATTATGGACACGCGGGGCGATCTCGTTGAGCAGCAATTCATCGCCCGGAAGGACGAAAAGCTCCACCGCCAGCACGCCGACATAATCGAGGCCTTCGAGCACCTTGCGGGCGATTTTATGCGCCTCGGCGGTCACCGCTTCGGATACCTGCGCCGGCGCCAGGGTCGTCGAGAGAATGCCGCCGACATGGTGGTTCTCGCCGATCGGGAAGGTCCGGACCTCGCCGTTCCAGCCGCGTGCCGCCACCACCGAAATCTCACGGGTAAAGCTGGCCTTGGATTCCAGAATCGCCGGGCGATAACCAAGCGATGCGTAGGCTTGTTCTATATCATCGCCCTTGCGTATCCAGATTTGTCCCTTGCCGTCATAGCCTTCACGGCGCGTTTTCAACAGGGCGGATTCAAATCCGGCGCCATGTTCGGAGATTGCGTTTCCCAGATCCTCAACGGAATCTATCGGGAAATAATCCACCGTTCCAATACCGGCATTCCGCGCAAAATCCTTTTCCAGAATACGATCCTGGGTAATGCGCAGCGCCTTGGACGACGGCGCGACCACGGCGCCCTTGCCGGTCAGGAAGTCCAGACTGGCGGCAGGCACGTTTTCAAATTCAAAAGTAATGACATCGCAGCTTTCAGCCAGGCGCGCCAGAACGGCCTCATCGGTATAGGCCGCCACCTTGGAGGCCAGCGACACCTGCGCGGCGGGCGAACCGGCATCGGGTCCGAAGGTCACCACCTTGAAACCGAGGCGCGACGCCGCCTGCGACAGCATCCGGCCCAACTGGCCGTCACCGAGAATACCGATCGTGCCGCCGAGCGGCAGGGTTTCTTTTAACATCTTAGTCTTCTACTGTATCGGGAACGCTGTCGGTCTGGGCCTGGCGCAGGGCCTCGATACGCATCCCCAGCGCCGGGTCATTGAGCGCCAGTATCTGCGCCGCCAGCAGGCCGGCATTCTTCGCGCCAGCCTCGCCGACCGCCAATGTGCCGACCGGCACACCACCGGGCATCTGGACAATGGAGAGCAGCGAATCGATTCCCTTCAGGCCGTCACGCACCGGCACCGGCACGCCCAGCACCGGCAGGGTGGTCATGGAGGCGGCCATGCCCGGCAGATGCGCCGCGCCGCCGGCCCCGGCAATGATCACCTTGTAACCCGCCGCCTTCGCACCGGTGGCGAAGTCATAAAGCCGTTGCGGTGTGCGGTGCGCCGAAACGACGCGCGACATGTAGCTGACGCCCAGTTGGTCGAGCGCGGTGGCGGCCGCCTTCATCACCCCCCAGTCGGAGCGGGAACCCATGATGATGGCAACCTGCGGCGTATCGGCCATTTTAACGTCCTGAATAGGGGCATTCGAGAAAGGCGCGGAGTATAGTCAGAAGCGTTCGCACTGCAACCCCCCGCGCCTGTTCCAAAATCCTTATTTTCACGCTGCTTCTTCACAGGAATGGTGGGGGAATGTCAGGCGGAGCGCATTGCGCATGACGGGCTTCCATGCTTTGATATGAGGCTCAATGACCAGCGCCACCCTCATAAGACTTTCGGACAGAATGGGCCTAGACTCGCATCATCCAAAAACAGGAACATCTTCCGCGCCTGAAAACGCCCTGGAAAAGCCTGCGCGCGCCACCACCGCCTCGATGCAGAGCCTGCTCGCCCAATATTTCGCTTCCAGTGAAGCCGCCCCGAAGACAGCCACGCCTTACGAAGCCGAACAGGGCCATGCCCTGAGCAGCCCGCAAAGCGAAACCCGCGCCATCGGTCCGGCCGCCGCGCCGCCGCCGCGCGCCACGGATGCCGCCTTTGTGCCGATGCCCGCCTCCCCCTCTTCCCTGGTGGCCCAGCCCGACTGGCCGCCGGCAGCGCGGGCGCTGGTCGATTCGCTGATGCGGGAAAACGACTCCCTGCGCGAACAACTCCAGCAACAAGTCCTGCTCCTGCAAACCGCGCAGGGCCAGGCCGACAGCGATGTCCTGACCCCAACGCTCAACCGCCGCGCCTTTCTGCGTGATGTGCATCGCGCCATGGCCGATTGCCGGCGCTACGGCGAAGAGGCCAGCCTGATCTATCTCGATATGGATGGCTTCAAGGGAATCAATGACGCTTATGGTCATTCGGCGGGCGATGCGGCGCTCGTCTATGTCGCCGAAACGCTCAATGCCAGCGTCCGCGAAGGCGATAGCGTCGGCCGCATCGGCGGCGATGAATTCGCCATCCTGCTGCGCCATGCCGACCTGAAAGCCTCACGCATCAAGGCCATGCGGCTTGAGGCCGAACTGATGATCGGCACGTTTGAATATGGCGGGCTTCACCTCAAGACAGGCGGCTCCTTCGGCGTGCGCGCCTATGCCGCGCAGGCCTCGGCCGAGGCCTGGCTGAGTGAAGCCGACGCCGCCATGTTCCTGGTCAAGAAATCGTCGCGCTGACCTTACATCGAAGAGGACGATGACGCGGCTTCGGCGCCGGGCAGCGAACTGTCCACCGGCGGCGGCGTGGGACTTTTGTCGGTCATCCACGACGAACAGCCCGCCAGTAAAGCCGCGAACAGACCGGCGAAAATAAATCCGGCGAGTTGCCTGCGCATGAAAGGACTCCATAAAAATGACCGGATATCGGAATATCCGGACTTAATAGCTGGATGAACTGCTGACGCTGGAGGATGACGTCACCGTGCCGTCCGGCGAGACGGAACTGGTGGTCGTTTCGGTCGAAGCCCCCGTAACGACGCCATCCTGAGATGTCACTGTGCTGGTCGTCGTGCTGGTTTCCGAACCGGAAGCGCAGGCCACGAGCGTACTGGCGAGGGCGATCAGGGCGGCGGCGGAAGCGGACTGGATAAAGGTCTTGCGCATGATGAAATTCCTTTGTTTAGAGGATCAGCCGGACGCCCGGTAACCGCCAACAAGGAAACGCATGCAGAAGGTCAGACTGCGCCAGCCTCGGCATGGTGAGCGTGAAATCGCAAAATCGCAGCGTGATTACCTGTCCAATTTCATAAGGGGCGCGTGTTATCCGCCGAAGGAAAACAGCCGCTTCTGTTCATCGATGGCGAAGGCGTCGGTCATGCCGGCGATATAATCGCAGATCACCCGCGCCCGCGCCGTTTCGCTGTCTTTCGCACATACCCGCTGGAACCATTCGGCCGGCAGGGTGTCCGGCTCCTCCATGAACAGGCCGAACATCTCTTTCAAGGTCCGCTTGGCGTGGCTGCGCGTCCGGTTGAGCCTGTAATGCTTGTACATGCGTTCGAAGAGGAAGCCGCGCAGGCGCGAGAGGTCGTCATAGACCGGCTTCGAGAAGGCCACCATCTGCCGGCGGGCCATGCGGACATCCTCACCGGTTTCCACGCTGTCCTCTTTCAGGCGGCGCGCGGTCTCGGCCAGCACATCGCTCATCATCAGGCCAATCATCCGCCGGATGCCTTCGAGACGCAGAAGCCGGCTGTCGATGGCTGGCCAGTCCTTTTGCACCGAGGCCAGGGCCGGGCCGATCAACGGGATTTCCATCAGGTCGCCGATGGTGAAAAGGCCGGCGCGCAGGCCGTCATCGACATCGTGATTGTTATAGGCGATATCATCGGCCAGGGCGGCGCACTGAGCCTCCATCGAGGCGAAGGTGTCGGTGCGCAGATCCCACTGATTATTGAAATCAACGATGGATTTCCACGAAGGTTCCCGCATGTGGTGACTGACCGGCCCGTTATGCTTGATGATGCCTTCGAGCGTTTCCCAGGTCAGGTTCAGGCCGTCGAACGCCGGATAGCGCACCTCCAGCCGGGTGATGACGCGGAAGGTCTGGACATTATGATCGAAGCCGCCCCACGGCTTCATGCACTCATGAAGCTGGTCCTCCCCGGCATGGCCGAAAGGCGGATGGCCGAGATCGTGCGACAGGGCGATGGTTTCGGCCAGATCTTCGTTCAGCCCCAGCGAATGGGCCAGCGAGCGGGCGATCTGCGCCACCTCCAGGCTGTGGGTCAGGCGGGTGCGGAAATAGTCGCCCTCATTGGCGACGAATACCTGCGTCTTGCCCTTGAGGCGGCGGAAGGCGGTGGAATGGATGATGCGGTCGCGGTCACGCGCGAAGGCGGTGCGCGTCCGGCTGTCGGCTTCGGGATGCAGACGGCCGAGGCTCTTTTCGACATCGGACGCAAAGGGGGCCAGGGACTTCATGATTTCTCCGCAAGCAGTTCACCGTGTGGCTATACTGATTTCCTTTAAAAATCTTTGTGAAATGTAGAGCGAGGGGCTGATTTTGCCGGCAAATACGCCCATATTGCCGCCATGAGCCACAATATCACCCTCACCGCCGCCGCCGCGAAACATCTCAATGCCCTCAGCCGCGAGGCCGGGCATCCCGTCATGCTGCGCGTCCTGGTCGAAGGCGGCGGCTGTTCGGGCTTCCAGTATGTGCTTGATCTGACGGATAGCGCCAACCCCGATGAAAGCCGGATCACCCATGACGGCGCCACGGCCCTGGTCGATGAAATCTCGGCGCCGCTGATGACCGGCTCCATCATTGATTACGTCGAGGAACTGGTCGGCTCGCAGTTCAAAATCCTCAATCCGCTGGCCGTGGCTTCCTGCGGCTGCGGCACGAGCTTTTCTCTTTAAAGAAGATACGGCACGAGCCTTCCCGCTTCCATCGCCGCCAGACCGTTCATGCGGAAATCATTCGGCTATTGCCCGAATCCGACGGCCAGCCTAGAACCATGACATGAAACTCGCCACCTGGAACGTCAACTCCGTCAATGCCCGCCTGCCGCTCCTGCTGGAATGGTTCCGCGAGGCGCAGCCCGATGTCTGCGGCTTGCAGGAAATCAAGTGCATCGACGAGAAGTTTCCCTCTGAAGCGTTTGAATCGCTTGGCTATAATTGCGCCGTTCACGGTCAGAAATCGTATAACGGCGTCGCCATCCTGTCGAAATTCCCGATGAGCGATATCCGGCGCGGCCTTGACGATGAGGCCGACGACCATTCGCGCTATATCGAGGCGGTGATCGAGGCGCCGGAGCCGGTGCGTTTCGGCTGCATTTACCTGCCCAACGGCAATCCGGTCCATACCGACAAATACGCCTACAAGCTGCGCTGGCTGGAGCGGCTGCGCGCCCGCGCCGAAGCGCTTTTGAAGCTTGAGGAAATGACCATTTTAACCGGCGATTTCAATATCATACCGACAAAAGATGATCTTTGGAAAGAAGGCCCGTGGCTGGATGACGCCCTTTACCAGCCCGCCGTCCGCCGCGCCTATCAGGGCCTGAAAAATCTTGGCTACACCGATGCCTTCGACGCTATGCCCCCGGAAGGCAACCGCTATACCTTCTGGGATTACCAGGCCGGCGCCTGGCAGAAAAACGAAGGCATCCGCATCGACCACCACCTGCTTTCCCCGCAAGCCGCCGATCGCCTGTTCGACCTGGTGATCCACAAGGCCGCGCGCGGCATGACGCATGACGAGGCCAAGCCTTCCGATCATGTGCCCGTTGTCGTTGAATTGACAACAAAATCTTAACCCGTCCACGCCACAATAAGGGGTTGTTATCCATAACCTTCTGGCGTGATCTTCCCGATGGCCCATGCCGCGCGTATCCTGCTTTATTTCCTGTTCGCCGGCATCGGCCTGACCCTGATCGCCTCCGGCCTGATGTGGTGGTTCGAGGCCTCGCGCCGCCTCGCCCGCGCCCTCAATACGGCCCTGGGGAAAACCGCGGACGCCGTGGTCTATGACCTTGGCGGCCATAAGGCGGCCGGTCTTGATTTCACCGCCGGCGATCTCGCCATCATGTGGAAGACCGGCGCGCAAGGGCTTGTCTTCGCCTTCGATGAAATCGAGGGCGCCGAACTGATCGTCGATGAACGCGTCGTCGCCCGCGCGCAAAAAGGCGAAAGCCGCAAGGTGCTCAACGAAACCCACGCCCAGGCGTCGAAAGTGACCCTGCGCCTGATGTTCGATGACGTGGAGACGCCGGAATTCGAGATCAACCTGTTCGGCGAGGTCAGCCACAATCCGGTCCACGCCAAGACCGCCGCCGAAGCCGTGCGCATCGGCCGCAAATGGCTGTCTCATATCGATGCCGTCATCAAACGCATGCCGGCCGATCGTTCGCCCTATCCGCCTGAAGAACAGGCCGCGCCCGCGCGCCAGGCGCAGGTGAACGCCCGCCCCGCCTTCAGCGACCTGCCCCCCTGGGAAGATATGGGGACTGACGGCGAGGATGACCTGAACGACACTTACGGCGACGAAAAACGGTGAACCCCAAGCTTAAGACTTAACGCGCCCTGAAAATCGTGGTTAACTTCCTGTTGATGAATTCATATATGCTACAGGTAACCTCGCCTTGCCGACCTATCTGCCTACGCTCATCATCCTTTCGGCGGCTATGCTGGCCATTCTGGTTGTGCTGTATCGCCTTTACGACTCGCGCGTCGAACAGCCGAAAAAGCTGGAGGACGAACTGCGCGAGGGCCTGACCGACGCCGATGGACGGCGTTACAAGGCCGATGTCATGGCGCTGGAACCGGTGCGCAAGGCCGCCGCCGCCAGTTCCTACGAAGGCAACCGCGTCATCATCGTGCGCAATTTCGGCAAGATTCCGCACAAACCCTATTCGATGCACGAACTGCTCGGCATCGAGATATTCATCGATGACAAGGTGGTCGGCCGGGTGATGCGCTCAGGCCAGCACAAACTGCTCGATGATATCGCCCCGGTGGTCAATCGCGTCACCATGCGCCTGATTTTCGACGATCCGTCCGATCCCGATTTCGAACTGGTGTTGTGGGATCCGCACGACAACCTGACCGCCCGCGCCGAAGGCCCGCGCGCCGCCATGAATAACGCCCGCAAATGGTTCTATCACGTCGAGGCCGTCCTGCGCCGCACCATCAGCGCGCCCCAGCCGGTGGTCGGCGCGCCGGCGGCCGCCGCGCCCGTGCGCCTGGCCGATTTCGTTCCCGCCCCCACCACGGCCCCGCCGTCAGCCCCACCGCCCATGAGCGCCGCCGCTTCACATGCCGCGCCGCCGAAAGCCGAAGGGGATGTGCTGAACGCGCCGATCATCCCCTATATCTGAGCCGTTCATTTCCGTTTTCCACCGCCCTGCGCCCGTTCCGCATGGCCATTTCCGCTTCACCATGTTAGGCGTTGTCGCAACGAGACTGTCATACTGTCGGAAAGTGCTCTTATGTGGACTCTGGCACTTGCGTGCGCCTTCTTCCTCTGTATCCATCTGATGATCAGCGGCACCACGATGAAGGACCAGATCATCGCCAAAATCGGCGGGATCGCCTACTACATCCTCTTCTCTCTGTTTTCGATCGGCGGCCTTGTCTGGATGATCATCGCCTTCGGCATCGCCCTCGGCGATCCGATGAACGTGGTATTGTGGAAATCGGAAACCTTCCTGCGCGTCATCGGCCTGTTCGGCAATTTCCTGGCCTTCCTGCTGGTCGTCGTCGGCATCGTCACGCCGTCGCCGACCAACCTGATGGCCCTGCACAGGTTGCCGGACAAAACGGTTTACGGCATCGTCCGCATTTCACGCCACCCGATCCTCGCCGGTGTCGGCCTCTGGGCCTTCACCCATATCATCTGCAACGGCAATCTGGCGGCGTGGATATTCTTCGGTTCGCTGCTGGCCCTGTGCGCGCTCGGCGCCAATAATATCGACCGCAAGCGCATGGCCCTGATGGGCGAGACTTACGCCTCCATCAAGCGGCGGACCTCGATCATTCCCTTCGTCGCCATCATCGAGGGGCGCGTCGCTTTCGCCCCGGAAGAACTGGGCGTGGCGCGGATGCTGCTGGCCGTTTCCATGTTTTCGGCTGTTACGGTATTGCACGAACTGCTTTTCACCGCCCGCGCGATCTGATCCGCCGCGCTTGCGAAAATCCGGACGGACCGTCCCGGAAAGAGCCAGTTTTCCGTTGATCTTATCACAATTGTTTGAACAAATGCGCGCATGGCGATCTGAATACGTCAAAAGGGTGGGTTCGCGTCGGTTATGAAGCTCTCGGCTTTTACCTTGTTGCTGTTTTTTATAGCCGTGGCGCTGGTCATGGCCAGCCTGATCGGGCATTTCCGCACCGTACCCCATATAAGCGAATATGCCTACTGGCTGATGACCGCCGCCTTCGGTGTGCTCACCTTCGGCATTATCTTCAAAGGACGAACGGGCTGATCTCCGGCGCCAGTTCCTCATCGATCGACAGGGCCAGAACCAACGCCTTCAGGGCCTCCTCTCCCGTGCACAGCGGCCTTTCGCGCGCGCCCCGCACCGTATCGAGAAAACGGAAGACACTGGTGCCCAGAGGGTCTTTGGCGATATCCGCCTCGGCGAAATCGGCATTGAGCGTGAAAGGCGTATTGTTCTCGAACCTGCGGTTCAGCAGATCGATATTGACCTCGCCGCCGGGATAGACGATCCGCATGGTGCGCTCACGCGCCTCCGCCATGCGCGATGCCCGGAAATGCGCCGTCATGCCGTTTTCAAACTCGACTTCCGCCGTAACCTCATCGGCGCCGACCGCCTTATAGCCCGCATCGGCACGGTAGCGCGCCGCGGCCTTCATGCCGCCCGGCCCCACACCGGCCAGGCTCTGGGCGAGATCGAGATCGTGGATCATCAGGTCGAGCACCACGGAGACATCGAGATTGCGCGTCGAGGCCGTGCCGTTGCGCACCGCTTCAAGCCGCAGCGGCGTTTCCGGCACGTCATAAAGCCCCATGGCTTCGAAGACCGCGCGTTCCTGATGGCCGCAGGCCAGGACCAGCCCCTTTTCCGCCGCCAGGTCCACCATCGCATGACCATCCGCAGTCGTTATGGCCAGCGGCTTTTCGCTGTAGACATGGACGCCCGCCTCCAGCGCCTTGAGCGCCACGTCGGCATGGGCGAAGGCCGGCGTGGCTATGGTGACGGCATCGATCAGAGCCAAGAACGGCTCCAGTTCATCGCCGCTGAAGGCCTTTACGCCATGCTGAACCGCCAGCGCCTCGGCGCGCGCCTTGTCGAGGTCATATATGCCGATCAATTCGACCCCTTCGGCCTGTCTGTATTTATTGGCATGATAACCGCCGAACACCCCGGCGCCCGCCACGCCCACACGCAAAACTTCAGTCATGACAAACTCTTCCGCCATTGTTCCGCGCCCTGCTTAACCTGCTTCGCCGCAAAAAAGGAATACAATTTACGCTACATAAATTGTGCAAAGCCGCACAAACCGCTTTTTCGCCAGGCTGATCGGGTCTAAACAAGGCCAACTTTTTGCTTGGAGTAGAGCCAGTGTCGCGTCTTTTTGGGGCCTACGTTATCGTTGACTACAGCGCCGCCGAAGGCCGGAAAACCGGCGAATCCTCGGTATGGATCGGCGTGATGAAGCGCGATGTCCGCTTTCGCCTGTCCTACGAGTCGCACAATCCGGCCACGCGCGCCGAAGCCATGGCCCTGCTGAAAACGATCCTGGCCGACCTGCACAAGCGCGGCGACCGCATCTTCCTCGGCCTCGATTTCGCCCTGGGATTCCCGCGCGGCACCGCCGCCCGCCTGCAACTGAAAGGCGCGCCCTGGGCCGCCCTGTGGGCCTTCCTGGCGAAAAACATCGTTGACAAGACCGACAACAAGAACAACCGCTTCCAGGTGGCCGCCAAGATGAACCGCCTGATGACCGACGCAGCCTGGCCCTTCTGGGGGTGTCCGAAAAGCGACGCGCAAAAATGGCTGTCCACGCTCAAGCCGGAAAGCCTGGGTGATTTCCCCGAATTCCGCCTCACCGAAGAGGCCGCCCGCAAGGCGCACAGGAAGGCGCAAGCCGCCAAGAGCCTGTGGCAGATGCACGGCGCCGGCGTCGTGGCCGGCCAGACCATGCTGGGCATCCCCGCCATCAAGGCATTGGCGGAGGCTCTGGGCGACAATGCGAAAATCTGGCCGTTCCAGACCGGCTTCGGCGCGCTGGACGAGGCCGCGCTGGAAGGCGTATCCACCCTGATCGCCGAGGTCTATCCGGCGGTTTTCGAGGGCGAGGCCGAACCGGGCGAGGTCAAGGACGCCACCGGCGTGCGCATCGCCGCGCGGGCACTGGCCGAGGCCGACGACAAGGGGCAACTGGGCGCCCCGTTCGCCGCGCCCGGGGGTCTGAGCGAGGCAGAGGCGCATATCGCCACCGAAGAAGAAGGCTGGATACTTGGCGTTTAAACCCCTCGCCGTCTATATCCTGGCGGCCATCGCCGAAATCGCCGGCTGCTACAGTCTGTGGGCCGTGCTCAAACTCAGGCAATCGCCCTTGTGGCTGATCCCTGGCGCACTGTCATTATGCGTGTTCGCCTGGCTGCTGACCCTGATCGATACGCCCGCCGCCGGACGCGCCTATGCGGCCTACGGCGCCATCTATATCACTGCCTCGATCGGCTGGCTGTGGTGGGTCGAAAAACAACGGCCCGACCTGTGGGATTTGGCCGGACTGGGCCTCTGCCTGGCCGGTTCGGCGGTTATCCTGTTCGCACCGCGTCCCGGCTAGCCCGCCGGTCAAGCCAGAGGAAACGCGCCGTCTGGAAGGCGCCGGAAATCAGCGAGGCCGCCACCACGGCCCAGACCAGCCCGGCCACGCCCCAGCCAAGGACGATGCTGAACACAAATCCCAGCGGCAGCATGATCGCGCCGTAGGACACATAATGGATGACTGTCGGCGCCAGGATATCCCTGCGCGCCCGCAGGGCCTGCGAGGCCACCACCTGCAAGCCGTCCGGAATAAAGAAAAAGCACGACAGCAAAAGCCCCATCCGAACGGTCGGCAGGAGCGCCGCGTCGTGGCTGTAGAAGCGTGAGATCATGCCGGCGCACAGGGCCGTGAAAAGCACCACACAGACCATGAATCCTGCCGCCGCGATGAAGCTGACCCGGCCCATCCGCGCCACGGCGGCGAAATCGCCGGCGCCGAAGGCCTTGCCGACCAGCACCGAACAGCCCGCCGAAAGCCCCATAGGCACCATGAACACCACGCTGGCATAGTTGAGCACGATGGTCCAACTCGCCACCTCGATCTCACCGATATGGCCGGCGAACATCGTCATGCCGGCGAAGGCGCCCACCTCGATGAAATAAGCCGCCCCCGTGGCATAGCCCACATGGCGCTGTTCCACCGCGCCGTGATGATCCCGCTCCTGCCGGCCCAGCAGATCGAACGGCTTCGTTTCCTTCAGGCGCAGGATATGGATCAGCAGTCCCGCCGATTGCAGGGCGCGCGCGATCAGGGTGGCTGTCGCCGCGCCCATGGCGCCCTCGAAATGAATGCCGAACAGGGTGACATGCCCCGGCACCAGGAGCAGCAACAGGACCACATTGAGGGCATTGGCGGCCAGGGTGGCGACCAGGGTGTCACGCGTGCGGCCGAGCGCCTCCAGGAACAGCGACCCCACCTGTCCCGGCAGGAAGACCGGAATCGAACAGGCGAACAGGATCAGTGGCAGATGCGCGCCAGCCACCATATCGGGCCTGACCGCCAGGGCCAGGAACTGCGCGCCGCCCAGCAACAGGAGCGCCGTGAAGCCGATGCCGAGCATCAGGGCATAACCGATGCCGCGCTGAAAAACCGCCCCCACGCGATGCAGATCGCCCGCCCCCAGGAAATGCGAGGTCTTGACCTGGACGCCCATCAGCAGCCCCATCGAGGTCAGGGCCGGCACCCAGTGCAGCGCCTGCGCCAGGGTTAGGTAACCCAGTTCGGCGGAACTGTGCTGGCCGACCACAATGGTATCCATCAGCGCCATCAGCATGACGCCGACACGCGAAGCGATCACCGGCCACGACAGGCGAAAAAGGGCGGCAAACGCCGCCCTCATTTGAGGCTCAATCCGGGTGATCAGGCTTTTCATCGGCGCTCTGTAGCCGAATTTGTGATCACGTTCAATCATCCAGTCTGAAGATGACGCCCGCGGAAAGAGCGGCCAGGCGGTCGATACGCGCGTCTAAAACCAAAGACACGCCGCCCGAAAATTGCGCCTTCCGCTACATCAAGCCGCTTTGGAAGCCGCCGCCTTGAGACTGTGCAGGCGCTCGGCCACCAGGAAGCTGAGTTCCAGCGCCTGATCGGCGTTCAGGCGCGGATCGCAGTGCGTATGGTAGCGGTCGCGCAGGTCTTCCTCGGAAAGCGCGAAGGCGCCGCCGGTGCATTCCGTCACGTTCTGGCCGGTCATTTCGAGGTGCATGCCGCCGGGATGGACGCCTTCCGACGCCGCGATATCGACGAAGGCGCGCACTTCCGACAGGATGCGGTCGAATGGGCGGGTCTTATAGCCGTTATTGGCCTTGACGACATTGCCGTGCATCGGGTCGATCGACCAGATGACCGGAGAGCCGTGCCTTTTCGTGGCGGCCATCAGGCGCGGCAGGCGCTCGGCCACCTTGTCGGAGCCGAAGCGGCCGATCACGGTCAGGCGGCCCGGAATACCTTCCGGATTGAGCGCATCGATCAGGCGCAGCAGGTCGTCCGGCTCGATGGTCGGGCCGGCCTTGACGCCGATCGGGTTCTTGATGCCCTTCATGTAGTTGACGTGGGCGCCATCGAGCTGGCGGGTGCGCTCACCGATCCACAGCATATGGGCCGAGGTGTCGTACCAGTCGCCGCTGGTGGAATCGACGCGGGTCATGGCCTGCTCGTAATTGAGCAGCAGGGCCTCGTGCGAGGTGAAGAAATCGACCTGGCGGATTTCCGGCTGGCGGTCGGGCGTGATGCCGATGGCCGACATGAAGCTCAGGGTTTCGGAAATCTTGTCGGCCAGGGCGCGGTAACGTTCACCCTGCGGTGAACCGGAAACGAAACCCAGCGTCCACTTGTGGATGTTGTACAGGTCCGCATAGCCGCCTTGCGCGAAGGCGCGCAGCAGGTTCAAGGTCGCCGACGACTGGTGATAGGCCTTGATCAGACGCGACGGATCAGGAATGCGCGCTTCCGGCGTGAATTCCATGCCGTTGATATTGTCGCCGCGATAGCTGGGCAGGGTCACCCCGCCGATGGTTTCGATCGCCGACGAGCGCGGCTTGCCGAATTGCCCGGCGATGCGCCCCACCTTGACCACCGGCTTGCCGCCGGCGAAGGTCAGGATAACCGCCATCTGCAGGATCAGCCGAAAGCTGTCACGGATATTATCGGCCGAGAATTCCTTAAAGGATTCAGCGCAATCCCCCCCCTGCAGCAGGAAACCGTTGCCCTCCGCCACCTTGCCGAGCGCCGAGGTCAGGCGGCGGGCTTCACCGGCGAAAACCAGCGGCGGCAATTGCGACAATTCGCTTTCAACAGCATTGAGAGCCTGGCTATCCGGGTAATCATCCGGAATGTGCAGGGCTGGCAGGGCGCGCCAGTCTTGGGGGGACCATGTTTTTTTCATTGTTCTATTTAAACTCTAAACCAGCCAAACTCAACACTGAAACCGGACGAGATACATATAGGCCGGAAATTTTGTCTGTAAAGTCCGGCACTTGTAGTTAAAATCGTAACTTTATGCTTTCCCGCGCCGCCTTGATCGCCAGAATGGCCGCCATGACCGCGAAAGCGCCAAGGCAATAGAACCACGCCCGCCACAGTCCGTAGCTGATAGTGCCGATAACCAGGAAACAGGTCGCCTGCGCCATCAGATAGGGGCGGAAACGCACGGCGAGATTACCTTCGGCCGGGGCATGGCTGTTGTGATCCAGCGCCCGCAATTCGTCCGCCGGCGCCCTCTCCTCGGTGATTTCACCCCTGACGCTCATATTCCAGAACAGCCAGAACCAGAAAGCCGCCAACAGCAGCAGCCCCGGAATGCCCAGTTCCAGCCAGGCTTGCAGGGCCATGTCATGCGGATGATTGGGGATCATCGGATCGAACTGGCGGGAGGTTTCATACCCCCAGCCCCAGAGCGGCTTTTCCAGTGCGCGGGAGACGGTGAAGGTCCAGATATCGATGCGCGCCGCCCAGGAAGGCAGCAGGTCGGTCTTGATCTTCAGCGCCAGGCCGCTCCGCATCAGGCCGTAGATAATGGCCGGGAACAGCAGCATGGGGACCAGGCTCAAAACGGCCATCACCCGCTCCGGTGCCAGCGTTTTCAGGGCGCGCGGCCAAAGACGCGGCCAGTATTTCACCGCAAAGAACACCGCCGTGGACGCCGCCAGCGCCAGCAGGTGGGCATTGGTATCACTGGCAATGGCCGCCGCGATCAGGGCCACGGCCGTCACGGCCACAATGAGGCGTTGCCCCCGCGCCGCCTGGACCATGACCAGCGGCCAGAACATCATCAACAGAGCACAGTTGGTATTGGCGAACCCGACGATCAGCATGTTGTCGCGGCTATGGGAGACGTTGGCGCTCAACATCTGGCGCAGCCCAAAATGGCTGACCGCCTCCATGAACTGCACCACCGCCAGTCCGGTCAGGATATAGACAAACCATTTGAACAGGGCGTAAGCGCGCGCGTCACCGAGCGACCGCGCCGCAAAAATACTCGCCCAGGCGATCACCCACAACACCATCGGCACGGTGATGGTGACATCGCCGGTGATAACCAGTTGCGACCCTTTATAGGCCTCGCCCAGGGGCACGCCACGCGCCACCGCCTCGGCGAAATCCGAACGCAGCAAGCCCAGCAGAAGCAGCAGGGCCGTCAGGGCGATAAAGGGCGCGAAGGCCTTCCAGGAACCGCGCGGCAGAAACAGATGGCCAAGGCTCAACAGGCCGATCAGCAGCAGCAGCGCCGGCAGGCCGGTGGTCGAGACATAGGCCCACAGGCCGAAAACCGTCAGCCCGCCATAGAGCACCCATGAGGCGTAACCCTCCCTGATGCGCCGCCACAGGCTTTTGTTACGATCGGCGCTCAACAGCCCCAGTGTGTCGGTCATGCCCTTTTGTCTTTCAGTGTCACCAGTTCCTCGGCGGCCGTCGGGTGGACGGCGCAGGTGGCGTCCCATTGCGCCTTGGTCAGTTTCGCCTTTACGGCGATGCCGGCCAACTGGATGATCTCGCCCGCCTCCCCGCCGACAATATGGACGCCCAGCACAATATCGCTCTTTCGATCAACAATCAGTTTCATGAAAATGCGGCTTTCACCTTGGATAAAGGCCGTTTTCATCGAGCGGAAGCGCGTCTGATAAACGTCGCAGGCGATGCCCTTCTCAGCGGCTTCCGCCTCGGTCAGTCCCACTGTGCCGATCTGCGGCTGCGAGAAGACCGCCGTGGGGATATTTTCGTAATCGAAGGCGGTCGGATTATCCTTGAACGCCGTCTCGACAAAGGCGATCGCCTCACGAATCGCCACCGGCGTCAGATTGGCGCGGTTGGTGACATCGCCGATGGCGTAGACGTGTTTGTGGCTGGTGCGCGAGAACTTATCGACCGGAACGGCGCCGTGCACATCGGGCGTGATGCCGATGGCGTCGAGGTTCAGGCCCTCGGTCTTGGGCTTGCGGCCGGACGCATAGAGCACCTGATCGGCCAGCATGGTCGTGCCGTCATTGAGGCTGATTTCCATACCTGTATCGGTCTTTTTCAGCGCCACCGGATCGATCTGGGTGCGCACCTTGATGCCGCGCAGGGCCATTTCGCTGGCCAGGTGATCGCGCACATCGTCATCGAAGCCGCGCAGGATCTTCTGGCCGCGATAGAGCAGAGTCACATCGACGCCCAGGCCGTGCATGATGCCGGCGAATTCGACCGCGATATAGCCGCCGCCGACAATGGCCAGCGATTTCGGCAATTCCGGCAGGTTGAACATCTCGTTCGAGGTCAGACCATATTCGGCCACGCCGGGGCAGTGCTGCGGCAGGAAGGGCCAGCCGCCGACGGCGATCAGGATATTCCTCGCCGAAACAATGCGTTCTCCGCCCTGCTTCGTGGTCAGGATGAGATGATGCTCATCCTTGAAGGCGGCGTGGGCGGCGATGACCTCGACCCCGGCCTTGACCAGATTGGCGGTATAAATCTGCGACAAACGCGTCAGTTCGGCATTATTTGTGTCGCGGAATTTGTTCCAGTCGAAAACGCCGGTGCTGGCTTCGCTCCAGCCGAAGCCCTGTGCGTAATGCACCTGCTCGGAAACCTCCGAGGCATAGACCATGAACTTCTTCGGCACACAGCCGCGCAGCACGCAAGTGCCGCCGGGGCGATCCTCCTCGGCGACAGCCACCTTAAAGCCCAGTTGCGCCGCCAGACGCGCCGCGCGCACCCCGCCGGAACCGGCGCCGATAACAAAGAGGTCGTAGTCGTACTTTTCCATCTCAACCTTTTGCGCGCATCCGCCGCGGTGCAGGCCCCTCATCCGGCCTGTCGGCCACCTTCTCCCCGTATACGGGGAGAAGGGACAGATGGCACGGCTTATATGAAGCCCCCTCTCCCCGCTTGTGGGGAGAGGGCTGGGATGAGGGGCCACCCCGGCTTAAACAGTTACGGATGCAGAACCGTCACGCCGTCCGGCCCGCCGATCAGGGCGACATCCGCCAGATCGAGGAACAGGCCGTGATCGACCACGCCGGTCAGCGATTTCAGTTCATGCGCCAGCCCGGCAGGTTCGTGAATCGCCCCGCAAGCCACGTCGAAGATAAGATTACCGCCGTCGGTAATCCAGTAAGGTGAGTCAGGATTGGGGCCTTTTTTGCGCACCTTCGGCATCATATTGATATCGAACTCGACCAGCACGTCGGAAATCCGGTTGACCGTCCCTTTCCAGGCGAACGGCTCGACCTCGATCGGCAGCGGGAACTTGCCCAGCAGCGGCACATTCTTGGCGGCGTCGGCGATGACGATGCACGACTTCGCCTGCTCCCAGGTCAGCTTCTCGCGCAAAAGCGCCGCGCCGCCGCCCTTGATCAGGGCAAGGCCAGGCCCGACTTCATCCGCGCCGTCAACACACAGGTCCAACGTCCCGACATCATTGATATCCCTGATCACCAGGCCCAGGCTTTCGGCCAGTTGCGTCGTCTGGACCGAAGTCGAGACGAGCGTCAGCTTCATGCCCGCCCTGACCTTTTCCGCCACGGCCCTGACGAACCAGGCCGCCGTCGAACCGGTGCCGAGGCCGACCTTCATGCCGTCCTTCACATAGTCTGCAGCCGCATCGCCGACCTGTTTTTTCTGTTCGTCAGCGGTCATTTTCTGGCTGCCTTTTCTGCTGCTTTTCTCTCACGGAAAGCCGTCGCCCAGCCCGCCTTTTCAATCTGTTGCGCGCGCTCGAAGGCCAGCGCGCCCGGCGCGACATCCGAGGTGATCACCGATCCTGAGCCGGTCATGGCGCCATCGCCCACCGTCACCGGCGCCACCAGAGAGGTATTGGAACCGATAAAGGCGCGCTCGCCAATGGTCGTCTTGTATTTGAAATAGCCATCATAATTGCAGAAAATGGTGCCGGCGCCGATATTGCTGCCCGCCCCCACGCTGCCGTCGCCGAGATAGCTCAGATGGTTGGCCTTGGCGCCATCGCCGATGGTCACGTTCTTTACCTCGACGAAATTGCCGATATGCACGTCCCTGCCGATATCCGCCCCCGGCCGCAGGCGGGCATAGGGGCCGATCAGCGCGCCCTCGCCGACCTTCGCGCCTTCCAGATGCGAAAAGGCGCGGATCACCGCCCCGGTCGCCACCGTCACGCCCTCGGCGAAAACGACATTGGGTTCGATGGTCACGCCCGGCGCGATTTGGGTGTCATGCGAAAAAAAGACCGTTTCCGGCGCCGGCATATGGACGCCGTTGCCCATGAAGACCTGGCGCATCCCGTCCTGCCAGACCTTTTCAATCACCGCCAGTTCGGCCTGGCTGTTGGCGCCCAGCACCTCGTTTTCCTGCGCAAAAGTGACGCGCGGCTGCAATCCGCGCGCGCGGGCGAGGCCGACAATATCGGTCAGGTAATATTCACCCTTGGAATTTTCATTCTTCACCTCTGCCAGCAACGCGAACAGCAATTCCCGGTCACAGGCGATAACACCGGAATTGCAGGCCTTGATCTTCAGTTGCTCCGGTGTGCATTCGCGCATCTCGACGATGGCGTTCAAATTGTCGCCATCGAGCACCAGACGGCCATAGGCCGCCGGATCGGCCGCTTCAAAGCCCAGCACCGCCAGATCGGCGTCGAGCGCGAACACCGGCTCCAGCACCCTGGCTGTCATCAGGGGACTGTCGGCATAGGTGACGATGACCTTGCCGTCGAACCCCGCCAGCACCTCGCGCGCCACATTGACCGCGTGGGCCGTGCCCTGAGGCGGGGCCTGCGTCACGATATTTTCCGCGCCCACGCGCCTGGTCGCCGTTTCGCGCACCGTCGGGCTGTGATTACCAACGACCACGATCACTTTCTCGCACCCAACCTCATAAGCCGCATCGATGGCGCGATCGAGCATGGTCCGTCCGCCGATTCTGTGCAGCACCTTGGGGAGCGGACTTTTCATCCGTGTGCCCTGCCCTGCCGCCAGAATAACCGCCGCGCGCCTTGTAACACTCATTTGACGACTCTTTTTTGTTTGCCTGTCTGGCCGATTTAGCCCAAAGCGAACCCGAACGAAACGACAAAACGGCTTTAGGTAAAATGAATCTCGACGGTTACATTCTGGCTTTCGATCTCGACGGTACGCTGGTGGACAGCGCCCCTGACATTATCAATGCCCTGAATGTGGTCCTCCAGGAACAGGGGGTGAAACCCTATCATCTCGATGATGCCCGTCCGCTGATCGGCCGCGGCGCCATGGAACTGCTGCGCCGCGCCTTCGCGCTTGCCGGCGCAACCCTGCCGGCGGATCAGGAAAAGCCCCTGCTTAACCGCCTGCTGGAACACTACGAACAGCATATCAATGACCACAGCGTCATCTATGACGACATGATCGAAGCCCTGGATACGCTCGAATCCGCCGGCGCGCGCTTCGCCGTCTGCACCAACAAGCACAATTACCTGGCGGTCGAACTGATCAATAAACTTGGCCTGTCGCACCGCTTCGGCTCGATCAAGGGCGCGGACGTGGTGCCTCACAAGAAACCCGCCGCCGGTCACCTGCGCGCCTGTGTCGATGAAATGCACGGCGATATGTCAAAGGTCATCATGATCGGCGATTCCGAAACCGACTTTTTGACCGCGAAAGCGGCCGACGTGCCGTGCATCCTGTTCACCCACGGCTACAGCGAACGTCCGCTGGCCGAATTGAACGCGGACGCCCTGCTCGATCATTACCGCGACCTGCCGGCGGCGGTTGAGAGGTGCATAAAATAGAAAAGCCTCTTGCGCCGAGCGTTGGCGCAGGCTAAGACGCCGCTCCCTGCATTGGTTCGGACGCGTAGCTCAGCGGGAGAGCATTCGCTTCACACGCGAAGGGTCACAGGTTCAATCCCTGTCGCGTCCACCATTCCTCGCCAAGTCTTCAAGATTGCCTTCAGCGAAGGCGGACCTTATGCCCTCAAGGCAAACGCCTTGGGGATATCCCCTCGTTCGTCATCACCACGGGCCTGATATGGCCGTCAGGCGCGAACGTCATCCGTTCTATCGCCAGTTCGCGGTGATTGCCGTCTGTCTCGTCCAGAGGGCGGCGGTGATAGACGATGTACCAGTCGTCCGTGCCGGGAATATTGATCACCGAATTATGCCCGGCCCCGCGCGCGATCCGCGTATCCTGCTGGAGTATCTTGCCCTCGCGTTTGAAAGGCCCGAACGGCGTATCGCTCATGGCATATGCCACGCTGTAATCCGGTCCGGTCCATTCGCCTTCCGACCACATCAGGTAATATATGCCGTTGCGCCTGATCATGAACGATCCCTCGACATATTCGGGATCGGGCGTGATTTCCTTATAGGTTTCGCCATCGGGAAACGGCGTCACGCTCATCAGGTCGGGCGCCAGCTTGACCACATTGCAGTGCTTCCAGCCGCCGTAATACATATAATACTGGCCGTCATCGTCGCGGAAAACCATCTGATCGATCGGCTGGGCGCCATTATGGATGCCGCCGATCAAAGGCTTGCCGAGCGCGTCCCTGAAAGGCCCCTGCGGATGATCCGAAACCGCCACGCCGATGCCGCCCAGTTCGCCTTCATGGACATCATTGGCGCCGAAGAAAAGGTAATACCTGCCGTCCTTTTCAATGGCCGACGGCGCCCACAAGGCGTAGGCCGCCCAACTGACATTCTTTACATCGAGCACATGCGGATGCTTTTGCCAGTGCACCAGATCGTCGGATGAGAAGGCGTCCATGAAGGTCTGTTTCAGGAACGGCGACCAGATATCCGGATTGGCGCGAAGCTTCTTTTGGGCATCGCTGAATTCAGCGGATGCCGTTTCATCCGTGGCCCCGGGGGCGGAAAGCGTCGGATATATCCAGTATTGATGATCAAAAACACGGATTTCCGGATCGGCGTACCAGCCGGGAACGATCGGATTGCCGGCCTGGGCCGAGAGCGCCGTCAATCCCCAGATCATCACGGCGGTCAAGGCGGGTTTTCGCATCTGCTGTCCTCTCTTTCGGACAACCATAACAGGCGGCCGCCCATTGACAAGCCGGCGATTTCACATCGCCTCGTCCCTCATTGATCCCTTATCCGCCGCGTGCCACCCTGTCCTGAATGACTCGCACAAGGCCTTGCTGATGTCCGACAAACCACCTTCCGACGATACGACCGCCATCGCCCATGATATCCGCTCACCGATGAACGCCGTCCTGGGGCTGGCCGACCTTCTGGCCATGAGCCGGCCGCTGACGGACCGGCAGGCCAATTTCATACGGACTCTCAAGCTTTCCGCCGAGGCGCTCAATGCGCAGATCAACCAGTGGCTCGGCGCTCACGAACCGCCCGACCTGACGCGGAACAATGACGCGCCGCCCGCGCCCGCCGGATCACCCGCCAGGCCCCGCGTCCTGCTGGTCGATGATTATCCGCCCAATGTGCTGGTCGTCGCCACCTATCTCGAAAAGTTCGGCTATGACTATGATATCGCCGATAACGGAATAGCGGCGATCGGTCTTGCCAAACGCAACCAGTACGTCGCCTGCCTGATGGATGTTCAGATGCACGATATGGACGGCATCGAGGCCACCATGGCGATCCGCGACTTCGAGGCCCAGGCGCGCAAACCGCACCTGCCGATCATCGGCGTCACCGCCCACGCGCTTTCCGGCGACCGCGAACGCTGTCTTGACGCCGGCATGGATGAATATGTCGCCAAGCCGTTCAATCCTTCGGATCTCGAAACCCGTCTGGCGGCCCTCATCGCGGCTTAACCCTCCTGCTGGTCCTCGCGCAGGATTCCTTCCAGTTCCTCGCGTGACAGTTTGGCGAAATTGATCATATCCGGTTCGCTCTCGAAGAATTCGAACGAGCGCTTGAGCGTTTCGATGTCGTGATTGCGGAATTTCTTCGCCCGGCGCTCGATATCGGCCTTGGGATAGCCCAGCGCGATCATGGCGTCACGCGCCAGGGTCAGGGAGGAATCGAGCGTTTCACGATGATAATAATCGGCGCCCGCCCGGTCGAGGTCGAAGGCGTGGCGCCGGTTGCGCGCCCGCGCGAAGACCTTGAGATTGGGGAAGTTCTGCCTGGCCAGCTTGACGATCTCCACGGCGCTGTCGGCGTCATCGACGGCCACCACCAGCATCCGCGCCTCCGCCGCGCCCGCTGAACGCAGCAGGTCGAGCCGCGTGGCGTCACCGAAATAGGCCTTGGAGCCGAACTTGCGCAATAGTTCCACCTGTTCCGGACTTTTTTCCAGAACCGTCACCGGCACACCCTGGCTGACCATGAAGCGGCCGACGATCTGGCCGAAACGGCCGAAGCCCGCGATGATGACACCATTGTGCTCGTCGATTTCGTCATAGTCGCGTTCCGGCAACCGGCTCATGAACATCGGCTGGATGAACCGGCCATAGGCGGCGGTCAGGATCGGCGTCAGGGCGATGGACAGGGCCACCAGCAGGACGAGGAACTTCTGGGTATCCGGATCGATAAGGCGCATTCCGCCGATCAGTTGCAGCAGCACGAAGGCGAACTCACCGCCCTGGCACAGGCCGAAAGCCAGCCCCAGGGCCGGCGCACTGTCCAGTTTGAACAGGCGGCCCAGTCCGAGCAACAGGACGCCCTTCACCACCATGACGCAGACCACGGCGGCGATCAGGCCCGCCGGATGCGCCGCCAGCACGGTGAAATCCATTCCCATCCCGACCGAGATAAAGAACAGGCCCAGCAGCAGCCCCTTGAACGGTTCGATATCCGTCTCGATGGTGCGGCGGTATTCCGAATTGGCCAGAACCACCCCGGCGATAAAGGCGCCCAGCGCCGGCGACACGCCCACCAGTTCCATCAGAATAGTGACGCCGATGACCAGGGCCAGAGAGGCGGCAGTGAAGACCTCGCGCAGGTTGGCGCGGGCAATGGCGCCGAAGACGTAACGCGACAGGTATTTGCCGCTGAAAATCACGCCTGCGATGACCGCCACCACCGCGACAGGTTGCAGCCACGCGGGCCAGTTGGCGATCAGGCTGGTGGTGTGCTCGCCCTCCACCGGCAACACGTTGAGATGCAGGCTCGAAGCCAGCAGCGGAATGATGATCAGGATCGGGATGACGGCGATATCCTGGAACAGCAGGATGGCGAACGAGGTTTCGCCCACCTGCGTATGGGTCAGGTTCTTTTCCCGCAGCATTTGCATGACCAGGGCGGTGGAGGACAGGGCCAGCGCCATGCCGACCGCCAGCGAGGCCTGCCACGAATGGCCGAGCGCGATGCCGGTCATCATCAGGGCCAGAGCAGTCACGCTCACCTGCAAGCCGCCCAACCCTACAATCTGTTTGCGCAGACGCCACAGGATGGCCGGTTCCAGTTCCATGCCGATCAGGAACATCATCATGATCACGCCGAATTCGGCGAAGTGCATGACCTTTTCCGCCTCGCCGATCAGGCCGAGCACGAAGGGGCCTATGATAATGCCGGCGATCAGATAACCAAGCACCGAACCGAGCCTGAAGCGCTGCGCCAGCGGCACGACCACGCAGCCCGCCAGCAGGAAGACGAACACATTGAGTAACAGGTGAATGTCCATGGCGCGCCCTCAGAATCTGCATGGATTACTATCCAGGAAACTGCCCCGGTATGGCAAGACTTAAGTCCCGGCCAAAGACGCAACTTGACAGCCGCCACCGGCATAGGTTCAACTGAAACCATGCCTTCCGATCCTCATCATCCGCTGTTCGATTTCACCGAAGGCGTCTCGCCGCTTGTTATCGCCGCGCCGCATGTCGGCACCCATATTCCGCCCGATATCGCCGCGAAGCTGAACACTACCGGCCTGGCCGTGCGCGAGACGGATTTCCACGTCCACCGGCTGTTCGATTTCGCCCGTGAGCTTGGCGCGACGACGCTCTGGGCCACCCATTCGCGCTATGTCATCGATCTCAACCGCGATCCCGAAGGGCAAAATCTCTATCCCGGCAAGTTCGAGACGGGCCTGTGTCCGGTCAGCGATTTCGACCGGAATCCGATCTATCCCGAAGGTCATACCCCTTGCGCCGCCGAAGTGCTCGACCGGCGCGAACGCTACTGGCGGCCCTATCATGACCGGCTCAGGGCCGCGCTGGACGCCACCGTGGCCCGCCACGGCAAGGCGCTGCTGATCGACGCCCATTCGATTCGCGCCGAGATTCCCAGCCTGTTCGAGGGCCGCCTGCCCGATCTCAATTTCGGCGCCAACAGCGGCCAGACCCTGCGCGGAAATCCACTTAAGACGTTGCAGGATTGGCGAGCAAAAACAGACACCTACAGCCATGTTCTCGATGGCCGCTTCAAGGGTGGCTACACCACGCGCCACTACGGTGTCCAATCGGAACAGATTCAGGCCCTCCAGATTGAAATTGTTCAGGACACTTATCTGGACTTAAGCAAGCCGCATCTGTATGAGGCAAGCATCGCCGCCCCGTTGAGCAACACCCTGCGCCCCCTCATTGAGGCGCTTGTGGCGGCCCTTTAAATCACAGGTGCGCCCATGACCGCTTTCCACCAAATCACCGCAGATCGCGGCAATATCATCGACGGCGCGGGATACGCCAAGGCCTTGCGCGATCGCCTGGCTGTCCATGTCGCCAACCTGAAAGACGCCCACAACCTGACGCCCTGCCTTGTGGTGGTGATCGTCGGCGATGATCCGGCCAGCCAGGTCTACGTCAAATCCAAGGGCGAAATGACCCAGGCGATCGGCATGGAATCGCGGACCATCCGCCTGCCCGACACCACCTCCGAAGACGAACTGCTGAAGATCATCGACGACCTGAACCGCGACAGCGTGGTCAACGGCATTCTGGTTCAGTTACCCCTGCCGAAGCACATGTCGTCGCTGAAAGTGATCGACGCCATCAATCCGGACAAGGATGTCGATGGCTTTCACGTCATCAATGCCGGCAAGCTGGCCGTGGGGCTGGATGGCATCGTGCCGTGTACGCCGCTGGGTTCGCTGATGCTGCTGAAGGATGCCGCCGCAGCCCATGGCGACACCCTGTCCGGCAAGAACGCCGTCATCGTCGGCCGTTCCAACATCGTCGGCAAGCCGATGGCGCAACTGTTGCTGGGTCAGGACTGCACGGTCACCATCGCCCATTCGAAGACCAGAAACCTGGCCGAGGTCTGCCGCGCCGCCGATATCCTGGTGGCCGCCGTCGGCCGTCCGAAGTTCATCGCCGGCGATTGGGTGAAGGATGGGGCTTACGTGATCGATGTCGGCATCAACCGCATCGAGATCGATGGCAAAGGCAAACTGGTCGGAGATGTCGATTTCGACGGCGCGAAAGATCGCGCGCTGGCCATCACCCCTGTACCGAAAGGCGTCGGCCCGATGACCATCGCCTGCCTGCTCAACAACACGATCAAGGCGTTTTGTTTGCAAAACCACTTCCCCGTACCGGAAGGCGTTTAATTTTAGTAAGATACCCCACCACCCCGCCCTTCGGGCGCGGTCCCCCTCCCCGGCAAGCTGAGGAGGTACAAGATAAAGCGATTATACCTCCCCAACTTGTTGGGGAGGGGGACCGCACGAAATTGCGAAGCAATGAGATGTGGTGGTGGGGTATCTTACTTTCTCTTTGAGAGAGCGAATGTCTGGAATTGTCATCATCGGGGCCGGTCATGCCGGCGGGTCGGCGGCGGGTTTCCTGCGGCAGTACGGCTTTGCCGGCCATATCACCCTCGTCGGGGCCGAACCCTACCTGCCCTATCAGCGCCCGCCGCTCTCCAAAGCCTGGCTCAAGGGCGAGGCCTCGCTGGATGATCTCTACCTGCGCGGCGATACCTTCTATGCCGACCAGACCATCGACGCCCACGTCAACACGCAGGCTGTTTCCATCGATCGCGCCGGCAAGACCGTCACCCTGCTGGGCGGCATCACCCTGTCCTACGACCACCTGATCATCGCCACCGGCTCCAAGGCCCACCCCTTCCCGGTTCCCGGCGCCGATCGCGTGCCGCACCATCTGCTGCGCACCCTCGATGACGCCGAAGCGCTGAAAAACGCCCTGCAACCGGGGCACAAGATCGGCCTGATCGGCGCCGGCTATGTCGGCCTCGAAGTCGCCGCCTCGGCCCGTCATCTCGGCTGTGAAGTCACCGTATTCGAGCGCGAAAGCCGCATCCTGTCGCGCGTCGCCTCGCGGGCGTTATCACACTTCTTCACCGAAATGCACATGGGTCGCGGCGTCGGCATCTTCACCGAGGCCCAAATCACCGAACTGTCGCTTGGCGACGGCGACAGGAAGGTGGTCCACCTCGCCGACGGCCGCACCCACGAATTCGACCTGCTGCTGGTCGGCATCGGGGCGCTTGCCAATGATGACCTGGCGCAGGCGGCAGGGATCGAATGTGCGAATGGCATTATGGTCGATGCCGAGGCCCGCACCAGCGATCCGGATATCTTCGCCATCGGCGATGTGACCTCGCGCACCCTGCCGGTTTATGACGGCCGTTTTCGCCTGGAAAGCGTGCCCAATGCGCTCGAACAGGCCAAACAGGCTGCCGCCGCCATTACCGGTTACAAACCGCCGGTCGTGGAAACGCCGTGGTTCTGGTCGGATCAGTATGAATTCAAGCTGCAAATCGCCGGGCTTTTGCGTCCCGACTGCCGCGCCATTGTCCGTGGCGATCCGGCCTCCGGCGCTTTCAGCGTGTTTCACATTGACGCGGCGGGACGGCTGATGACCGCCGAATGCGTCAGCAAACCCGCCGATTTCATGGCCGCCAAACTGCTGATCGCCAAGGGCGTGGCGCTGGACGACGCCATTGCCGACCCGGATGTCTCGCTCAAGCCCTATTTGCAAAAGTAACGATATGGCGGCGCACAATTTGAAGTGACAATCGCCGTTATTTGCGCTTAGGTCTGGCATAAACACACCTCAGCCAAGAGGACTCCATGCCTGCTTCTCCTAAAGTCTTTCCCGACGCCAAAACCGCCCTTGAAAGCCTGGCTTTTGACGGCATGACCGTCATGTCCGGCGGTTTCGGCCTGTGCGGCATCCCCGAAAACCTGATCGCCGCCCTGCGCGATACGGGCGTGAAGGGCTTGACCGTCATTTCCAACAATGCCGGCGTCGATGGCTTCGGCCTCGGCCAGTTGCTGACCTCGCGGCAAATCAAAAAGATGATCTCGTCCTATGTCGGCGAAAACAAGGAATTCGAGCGGCAGTTCCTGGCCGGTGAACTGGAACTGGAGTTCAATCCGCAGGGTACGCTGGCCGAACGCATCCGCGCCGGCGGGGCCGGCATCCCCGGCTTTTATACCGCCACCGGCGTCGGCACAGTGGTGGCCGAAGGCAAGGAAATCAAGAATTTCAATGGCCGTGACTATGTGCTGGAAACCGGCCTCGTCGCCGATCTCTCCATCATCAAGGCCTGGAAGGGCGATGCGCGCGGCAACCTGATCTTCCGCAAGACGGCGCGCAATTTCAATCCGATGATGGCGACCGCCGGCAAGGTCTGCATCGCCGAAGTCGAGGAAATCGTGCCGGTGGGGTCGCTTGATCCCGACAAGATCCACACGCCCGGTATTTTCGTTGATCGCATCGTGCAAGCCACGTTCGAGAAGCGTATCGAACAACGCACCTTGCGCCAGAAGGAAACCGTTTAATGCCCTGGACCAGAGACGACCTCGCAGCACGTGCGGCCAAAGAACTGAAGGACGGCTTCTACGTCAATCTCGGCATAGGCATCCCCACCCTGGTGGCAAACCATATTCCCGCAGGCATGACCGTCACGCTTCAGTCGGAAAACGGTATGCTCGGCATGGGGCCTTTCCCCACCGAGGATGAAATCGACGCCGACCTGATCAATGCCGGTAAGCAGACCATCACCGAACTGCCCGAAACGTCGTTTTTCTCGTCGGCAGACAGTTTCGCCATGATCCGGGGCGGCCATATCAACCTGACCATTCTGGGCGCGATGGAAGTGGCCGAAAACGGCGACATCGCCAACTGGATGATCCCCGGCAAGCTGGTCAAGGGCATGGGCGGCGCCATGGACCTGGTGGCCGGCGTCAAGCGTGTCGTCGTGGTCATGGACCATGCCAACAAACACGGCGAATCCAAGGTTCTGAAGGCCTGCACCCTGCCGCTGACCGGCACGAAGGTGGTCAATCTGATCATCACCAATCTCGGCGTGTTCGAGGTCAAGCCCGATGGTTCGGGCTTGCGCCTGATCGAACTGGCCCCGGACGTAACGCTGGAAGAAATCGCCGCCAAGACTGAAGCGGCTTACGAAGTGGCGCTGGTTTAAGAAGGGTTTTATCCACAGATTGCACAGATTAACACAGATTAAGGAAGAAAGAGGATTAAGGGGAGAAATGGACATGTCTGCGCCCTGCCTGAAGACTAATGCATGTGCGGGGACCGACTTATTCTTGAGCGCTTCGCGCTCTTTTTAAGAGAAGGCGTCCTGCACTGACCTGGCAATCAGGAGATGAACTCCCTTAATCCTCTTTCTTCCTTAATCTGTGTTAATCTGTGCAATCTGTGGATAAATCCTCTTAAAGGCCTTCAACCTTTTGCGAGGCTGACGGTTTCACCATCTCCATCGGCGTTGCTGTCTGCGGGAAAGCCGCCAGCGCCTCCTCGCTGAAATCGATCAAACCGGTCACCACCTGCGTGGTCGCCTCATTATAGCCATCCGCCATCAGAGACATATTGCTCTTGCGGACTGGCACATCGGCGCTGATAAATTTCTGGCCAACCACCATGCGGTCCGACAGGCGGATCAGGCGGGCATCGAGCGCCACCGAAATCGTCGGGCGCTTGTGATCGTAATCCGTCTCGAACTTGCGCACGCTGATATCGAGGCGGAAATTGGCCGCCGTCGGGCCGCGCGGCTCAAGCGTCACCGTCTGGCCGCCGCGCGCGAAACCTGTGGAAATCGCGTCCTTGAACAGACTGGCCGCGCTCGATGTCCAGCGCGCCTCGGCGACATAGGCCACCTCATTGCCCTCCACCGTGACGATACGGTCGCCGGCGCTGGCCTGCGGAAAGGTCACCGTTCCGAAAACGATGCCCGTTGGCGCCCTGCCCGCCACGCCGGCCGTACCAGCGGCCTCGGCCTTCTGCTCCACCAGCTCCGGCGCATAGCCAAAGCGGTAAAGCTGGGCAGGCTTGGTCTTGGGCAGCAGGGTCACGCAGCCCGCCAAGGACGCACTAAGCGCCACGAAAGCGCCAAGCACAGTCACCGTCCTCAGGGTTTTAATCAGCGCACTCATTGGCTCACCTTTCTTTCCTTGGCGACGGGCTTGTTGATCAGGCCCTGCGGACTGGCCTGCACGGAATCGACGAGATCCTTGACCGATTCCGAGGCGTCATTGAGGTTACGCAGGCTTTCCTGCAATTCCGGCAGGGTGGTCGTATTCAGTTGATCCGCCGGCGCCTTCATCGAGTCAGCCAGGCTCGACACATGCTCGGCAGCGTCGGCCAGTTTTTTCGTGGCGGCATTGATCTGGTCGAGTGTTTCCGGCAATTTTTCCGAGGCCACGCCATTGGTCGAATTGGCCAGCTTCGTCACCGCGTCCGCCGCCTCGCCGGCGCTGACGATTGCCGCATGGGCGTCATCGATCATCTGCTCGCGCCCCTTGAGCTGGGCGGTGATGGCTTCGAGATTGTTCAGGCTGTCCGAGAAGGTCTTGATATTCTGGTCCGAAAGCAGCCGGTTGACGCGGTTCAGGCTTTCGTAGGTGTTTTCGATCACCGAACCGGAGCCGGACAACAGCTTACTGAGCGCGCTTTCCTGACTGTGGATCAGCGGCGGCGGCGCGCCCGGTTTGTGCTTGAGCAGCGGCGCATTGGCCGAACCCGGCGAAATCTGCATGTAGAACAGGCCGGTAATGCCCTGCGGCTCCAGCGAAGCGACGGAATCGACGCGCACCGGCGTGCCCTCGTCAAGCTGGACCGTGGCGATGACCTGGTGGGTATTGGCGTTGCCAAGGCGCAGGCCCGTCACTTCCCCGACCTTGATGCCGTTGAAGTGAACCTCCGCCCCCTTGGTCAGGCCATCGACCGGCGTGTTGAACTCGACCTCATAGGTGCCGAAGCTCTTGTTGAAGTCGAACTGGATGAACCAGAAGGCGAAGACGAGCAGCACAAGCGCGAGGGCGAATGTGGCGAGGCCGACCAAGGCATAATGGGCTTGACGTTCCATGATGTGTTCCTAATCCTTCACCCGCCCGCGCGGACCGTGGAAGTATTCGTGTATCCACGGGTGCGTGGATTTTTCCAGTTGCGAGACCGGCCCCTTCTCCACCACATGACGATCGGCCAGCACGGCGATTTCGTCACAGATGGCGTAGAGACTATCAAGATCGTGCGTAATCATAAAGACCGTGAGGTCCAGGCTGCCCGCCAGCTCGCGGATCAGGTTGTCGAAAGCGGCCGCGCCGATGGGGTCGAGACCCGCGGTCGGTTCATCGAGAAACAGCAGTTGCGCATCCAGCGCCAATGCCCGCGCCAGGGCCGTGCGTTTGATCATGCCGCCGGAAAGCTCGGAAGGCGCCAGGTCGGCGGCGGTCAAAGGCAGGCCGGCCATCGACATCTTCAGCAAAGCCACGGCGCGGGCCTCGCGGCGGCTGAGGCGGGTGAATTCCATCATCGGCGCCATGATGTTTTCCGCCACGGTCAGGGTGGAAAACAGCGCGCCGCTCTGGAACAGCACGCCGGTCTTGGCCTGTATCTGCCGGGTTGTGGTTTCGTCGCCTTCATAGAGGCGATGACCAAAGATATGGATATCGCCGGAGGTCGGTTTTTGCAGGCCAAGGATCGAACGCAGCAGCACGGTCTTGCCGGAGCCGGAGCCACCGACAATGCCCAGTATCTCGCCGCGTTTGACGGTCAGGTCGAGATTTTCATGGACGACATTCGAGCCGAAGCTGTTGTTCAGCCCGGTGATCACGATCGGATCGGCGTTTTCATCGTTCAGCGGAGCGAGGACTTTTCTCTTCATCAGAATACGAACCCGTTGAAGAGGATGGCGAAAACGGCATCAATCAGGAAGATCAGGAAGATCGACTGCACCACCGCGGTCGTCACCTGGCGGCCGAGGCTGATCACGTCGTCCTTGACCGTCATGCCGAGGCGGCAGCCGACAATGGCGATGGTGACGGCGAAAACCGGCGTGCGGATCATGCCGACGAACAGGTTGACCGTTGGCACATAATCATAAAGCCGCTGGACGAAGAAGGACGGCCCCAGGCCAAGCGATCCCCAGATGGCCAGCGCCCCGCCGGCCATGCCGGCCAGTATGCCGATAAAGGTGACCAGCGGCGTCATAATGACCAGCGCCACGACGCGCGGCAATACCAGCGCCTCATAAGGATCGATCCCCATGACCCGCATGGCGTCGATTTCCTGGTTCATCTTCATCGAACCGATCTCGGCGGCGAAGGAAGACGCGCTGCGCCCCGCCAGCAGCACCGCCGCGATGACCGGGCCGAATTCGCGCATGACGCCGATACAGACCAGATCGACCGAGAAAACCGCCCCGCCATACTGCTGAAGCGACAAGACCATCAAAAAGGCCAGCACGGCGCCCACGAACATATTGGTGACGACGATGATCGGCAGGGCCTCCAGCCCGGCGCGCTGCATGAGATTGAACATCGCCGCGAAGCGGATGCGCGACGGCCTGACGATCGACAGCACGATCAGGGTCATGACATGCCCCATGAAGATCGACTGGTTGATGAAGCCGCGCCAGAAGGCCGACATGATGCGGCCGAGATGCACCAGCACGTAATAGACCGGATGCAGCCAGAACTTGCGGATTTCCGGATGCTCGCGCGTATAGGTATCCATGTTGGGGCGATTGGCGCCGACCAGGGCATAGAGGCGCGTATAGGCGTCGTTGCCGGGAAACACCTCGCCGTCCAGCTTGTCATTCAGCGCGTAATGCAGGGCGAAGGCCCCGGCGCTGTCCAGCGATTCCAGGCCCTCCGTCGTTACCCGCACCTTGTCGTATTTCTTCAGCGCCGCCTGCATCCGCGCGGCGATTCCTTCCAGACGCGTGACGATCCAGTAACCGCTGAGATTGAGCACGGCGGCGTTCTCACCGCCTTTCGCGGGCGGCGTGATGGTAAATTCGGCCTTGATCGGTCTGGCGGTCGCCCTGTTCATTCTAAGCTAATACTGGCTTCATTCTGATCGCGTGATACGGGATCATACATGCCGCATATTGATAAAATGGCAATAGTGAACGGGAAAAACCGTACAGCACCGTTCACTTTTGTGGCGATTATGTTTCGCCCTGCGCCAGCCGGACCCGGTAAACGCCCTTGAAACCTTCCGGTTCGATCGGCTTGCCCTTGCGCAGGACTTCCAGCCGGCCCTGCCGCGCCAGGCCGACGATCACCGCCCGCACCTTCGGCAGTTCCCGCCGCCAGTTGATGGCGTCTATTGCCTTGGCCACCTCATTGGGGTTAAGGGAGTCACCTTTTCGCACCTGCGATAAGAGAGCGAACAGGGTCTCTTCGACGAGTTGGGACATGGGCATTTTCTCCGGAGTACGATAATGAGCGCCGACGCCAATCAGTATGAAAAAATAACCGAAGGCGAATTCGCCGGCTGGGTGGTGGCGCCCGAAAGCGATACCTTCAACGGCCTGGTCGGCCCCTATTACTACCAGTCGGATGATCCCGCCAATGTCAAAGTGGCCTTCAAGGCGGAAAAGCGCCATCTCAACGGCGGCGGCACCGTGCATGGCGGCTGCCTGCTGACCCTGGCCGACACCTCCCTGTTTATCTTCGCCCTGCCCCATCTGGGCGACGGCGGCGCGGTGACGCTGCAACTGGACTCGCAGTTCCAAAGCCCCGGCCGCGAAGGCGACATTATCGTAGCGACAGGCGAAATCACCCGCGCCGGCAAGTCTGTCATTTTCGGCCGCGGGCAACTGACCTGCGGCGACCGCATTTTGTTGAGCTATTCGGGCATCATGGCGCGCATCGGGGCCAAGCCTTCGGGGGATGCGTGACCTGAGCTTGTGCGCGTGTTATCCGGTGTTAGGGATGAGTCCACAGATTGCACAGATTAACACAGATTAAGTGTTCGGTTTTTGCGGACCACGAATGGACACGAATAAAATTATGTTGAATGGATTCATATTATTGCGAGCAAAGCTCGCGTATTCGTGTTTATTCGTGGTTCCGACAGCTTTACTTAATCTGTGTTAATCCGTGCAATCTGTGGATTCCTCCAACATAACTCAACACAAACGCCACCATCTCCAATTATCCTCAAACGGAGCAAAAACTGACGACCGCTCTCCGACAACCCGATCAGGCCCTGTACATTTCCCAGGCCGCAAGTGGTCGTCTCCGCCGGCGTGTAAAGCGCCCGCGAAAGTGGCGAAACCCACATCTTTTGTGACAGCCGTCTTTATCGCCATCTTTACAAACTTCAACGAATAGTGATCAGTCAGTGACAGCAAAGCCGTTTAGAGTTTACCGCGCACTCTGACAGAAAGACATGCCGATATGAGCCTGGCCGCAGGGCAAACCACGCCCCAGAACGACGCGACCACCCGTCACCTGCTGGTGGTCGATGACGATGACCGCATCCGCACCCTGCTGAAGGAATTCCTGACCCGGCAGGGCTTCCGCGTCACCGCCGCCGCCCATGCCGACGCCGCCAAGCGGATGCTGCAACTGCTCGATTTCGATCTGCTGATCCTCGATGTCATGATGCCGGGCGAGGACGGGTTTTCCCTGTCGAAATGGGTGCGCGCCAATTCCAATGTGCCGATCCTGATCCTGACGGCGCGCGGCCTGCCCGACGACCGCATCATGGGCCTTTCCATCGGCGCCGACGATTACCTCTCCAAGCCGTTCGAGCCACAGGAACTGCTATTGCGCATCGAGGCCATCCTGCGCCGCACCGGCGTCAAGCCCGCCCTGCCGAAATCTATCAATATGGGGCCGTTCAGCTTCGATCTGGAGCGCTCCGAACTGAGCAAGAACGGCGCGCTCGTCCGCCTGACCGAAGCCGAATCGCAACTGCTGAAATACCTTGCCGAACGCGCCAATGTGCCGGTCGATCGCATGGATCTGGCCAAGGACAGCGTGGACACCACCGGCCGCGCCGTCGATGTTCAGGTCACCCGCCTGCGCCGCAAGATCGAGCAGGATCCGAAAAACCCACGCTATCTGCAAACCGTGCGCGGCAAGGGTTACATGCTGGCGCCGGACTGATTTATGGCTCCCGGCGCCCGGCGCAAGCTGCCGAAGATCAAGTTCTGGCCCACCGTCCTGAAGCGTAACTTCCCGCGCACCCTGATGGCGCGCGTCCTGCTGATCATCGTCCTGCCGATCGCCATCATGCAGATCGCCGTCACCTGGGTGTTTTTCGACAAACACTGGGAAACGGTCACCGCCAAGCTTTCGGAAGGGCTTGCCGGCGATATCGCCTGGGCCGTGCGCGCTTACGAGGAACATCCGAGTGAAGCCAATCTGGAACATATCAGCGACCAGGCCGAAAAAAGCATGCAGTTGTCGATCAGCCTCAGAAAAGGCGACAAGCTGCCGGTCAACCGCCGGGAATCGATTTTCCTGGCGCTCAACCGCACCATAGACAAGGCGCTGGGCGACCAACTGGAAGAGGTCTACTGGTTCGACACCACCAAATATCCCGGCTTTGTCGATATCCGCGTCCAGGTCGATCAGGGCGTGCTGCGCTTCATCGCCCCGAAGGACCGCGCCTTCGCCACCACCGGCTACATCTTCATCTTCTGGATGCTGGGCGCCACCCTCATCCTGACCACCATCGCCATGCTGTTCATCCGCAACCAGGTGCGCGCCATCGAACGCCTGTCGCAAGCCGCCGAGCGCTTTGGGCGAGGCGAGGAGGATATCGGCTTCAAGCCCTATGGCGCCACTGAAGTGCGGGCCGCCGCCGAGGCCTTCCTCAAGATGAAGGCGCGCATCCAGCGCCAGATCGAACAACGCACCACCCTGCTCGCCTCTGTCAGCCACGACCTGCGCACACCGCTGACCCGTCTCAAGCTGGAGTTGGCCATGGGCGAGCAGGACGAGGCCAATACGCGGATGAAGCAGGATGTCTCCGAAATGGCCTACATGATCGACGAATACCTGGCCTTCGCGCGCGGCGAAATGGCCGAGAATATCGACAATGTATCGGTCCGCGCCCTGATGGATACGGTCACCGACAGCGTGGCCCGCGCCGGCCACAAGCTGCAAACCGAACGTCTGACCGAGGATCTGCGCGTCAATATCCGCGAAATGGCCGTCCAGCGCGCCCTGACCAACCTGGTGATGAATGGCTTCCACTATGGCAAGCATGTGCGCTTTCATGCCGAGGTGGTCGCCGGTGAAAAGCTGTTGCTGATTATCGATGACGACGGTCCCGGCATCGCGCCGGAAAAGCGCGAGGAAGCGTTCAAGCCGTTCTCCCGGCTGGACGATTCACGCAACCAGAACATCAAGGGCGTGGGCCTCGGTCTTGCCATCGCCCGCGATATCGTGCGCAGTCATGGCGGCGATCTGACGCTCGACACCAGCCCGCAAGGCGGCCTGCGCGCCGCGATCAGCCTGCCGGTTTCTCAAGGGTAAGCAAGCCCCCCACCACCAACGCGCAAGCGCGCGTCGGTCCCCCTCCCCGTAAACGGGGAGGTATAATATGCTTATACTCCCCCGCCAGCGGGGGAGGTGGCATCGCGCAGCGATGACGGAGGGGGGCCGCTAAGTCGTAACTTCCACCCGTTCCCGCGCCACGGCTTCGGCGATCTTGATGCCGTCAATGGCCGCCGACAGGATGCCGCCAGCATAGCCCGCGCCTTCGCCTGCCGGGTAAAGCCCCTGCGTGTTCAGGCTTTGCAGATCCTTGCCGCGGGTGATGCGGATGGGTGACGAGGTGCGCGTCTCGACACCGGTCATCATGGCGTCCGGATGGTCGTAGCGCCTGATCTGGCGGCCGAAGACCGGCAGGGCTTCACGCATGGCCTCAACCGCAAAATCGGGCAGGCATTCGCTGAGGTCGGTCAGGCGGACGCCGGGTTTATACGACGGCAACACCTCGCCGAATTCGGTCGAGGCGCGTCCGGCGAGGAAATCACCAACGGTCTGCCCCGGCGCCTGATAATTCGAACCGCCGGCGACAAAGGCCTGCGCTTCCAGCCGGCGCTGCAATTCGATCCCGGCCAGCGGATGCCCCGGATAATCGCGCTCCGGATCGATACCGACGACAAAGCCGGCATTGGCGTTGAATTCCTTGCGCGAATACTGGCTCATGCCGTTGGTGACCACCCGGCCCGGTTCCGATGCCGCCGCCACGACACGACCGCCGGGGCACATGCAGAAACTGTAGACCGTCCGGCCATTCTTACAGTGATGCGACAGGCTGTAGGCCGCCGCCCCCAGGTCGGGATGGCCGGCGCAGTTGCCGAACCGCGCCTGATCGATCCACGATTGCGGATGCTCGATGCGCACGCCGATGGAAAACGGCTTGGCCTCGATGAAGACGCCGCGATTATGCAGCATCCCGAAGGTATCGCGGGCGCTGTGGCCGACCGCCAGCACCACCTGATCGGCCTCCAGATAACCGCCGTCATGCAGGTGCAGGCCACGCACATGACGCGTACCGTCCGGCGCGGCCTCGATATCGATATCGTCAACGCGCGTCCGCCAGCGGTATTCGCCGCCCAGCGATTCAATGGTTTGCCGCATATGCTCGACCATCGACACCAGCCGGAAGGTGCCGATATGCGGATGCGCCTCGGTCAGGATTTCCGGCGGCGCGCCGGCCTTGACGAACTCGGTCAGAACCTTGCGGCCCAGGTGGCGCGGATCCTTGATCTGGCTGTAGAGCTTGCCATCGGAGAATGTCCCTGCCCCACCCTCGCCGAACTGGACATTGGATTCGGGATTAAGTTCGCTCCGGCGCCACAGCCCCCAGGTATCCTTCGTACGCTCACGCACCACCTTGCCGCGTTCGAGGATGACCGGATTCAGCCCCATCTGCGCCAGGATCAGCGCCGCGAACAGGCCGCAAGGCCCCGCGCCGATCACCACCGGACGGCGCCTTGCGCTATCGGCCGGAGCCTGGCCGATGAATCTATACCCGGTATCCGGCGTCGGCCGGACACCCCGGTCTCCGGCCAGCCGCGCCAGAACGCCGGCCTCGTCCGCCAGCGTCACATCCACCGAATAGATCAGCAGGATCGCCGATTTTTTGCGCGCATCATTGGCCCGGCGGGCGACCTCAAATGACAGAAGGTCTTGCGGTCCGATACTCAGACGTTCGCATATGGCCGCGGACAAGGCCTCTGGCGGGTGATCGAGCGGCAGTTTCAGTTCGGTGATACGAAGCATGGCGCTGCAATAGCCGCAACCCACCCGCTACGCAATTTGAAACCACGAATGAACACGAATAGACACGAACGATTGAAACACTGTTCGGTTACCCTTCACACAAATTTAGCCCAGTTCCCTGGAGCGTTTGTGCGCGGCATCGACAGAGGCCAGGATCAGTTCATCGAGGCCCTCGCCCGGCTTGCACAGGATATTCAGCGCCGCTTCCGTGGTGCCGCCCGGCGAGGCCACTTTTTTGATCAGCGCTTCGGGGTCTTCGCCGGTTTCATCGAGCAGGCGCGCCGCCGAAATCAGTGTGCCGCGCGCCAGATCACGGGCGTGGCTGGAAGACAGGCCATTGGCCTTGCCCGCCTTTTCCAGCGCCCGCACAAAGGCATAGACATAGGCCGGCCCGGACCCGGAAACGGCGGTCGCCGAATTGATCTGGTCCTCGTCGGCCAGTTCGACCGTCTGGGCCATGGGCGCGAACAGGCCGCGCGCCGCATCCATGCCCGCAACCGTGTCGGCATAAAGGCTGGCCACGCCCTTGCCGGTGGCCACGCCGGTGGTCGGCATGACGCGCGCCGTCCGATGACCGGCGAAAGCCTGCTTGAGCTGGGTGGTGGTGACACCGGCCATGACCGAAACGATCACCGCGGCCGTATCGATATTACCGCTGAGAATCTGCGCGACGGCGTACCAGCCCTGGGGCTTGACGGCCAGGATGATGGTTTTCGCCCTGTGCCAGGTTTCGGGTTGCGGATTGAGCTGCGCGCCATCGGCGGCATAGGCCTGCGCTTCATCGCCCGGCTTGAGATCGAGGATCATCACGTCAGACGGCGTGACATGGCCCTGAATGCGAAACCCCTTGAGGATGGAGGAGCCGAGCGCGCCGGCGCCCACAAGAAGGATCGGTTTGGCGAGATTCATTTTTTGCGTATCCTCAGACTGATGCGTCCGTTGTCATTTAGGCTTCACAGCGAAACGGCACAAGCGTTCACAGGCCGCTTTAGTGATGAATTGCCCTTAAGCTTCCCCCCTGGTCTCGAACAGACAGGCGGCGAAGGCGTCGGACGCCGTATTGACGCCCTTGAACCAGAAATCGAAGGCCGGAAAGAAACGATCGACCGCCTCGGCGGCGCTGTTGATCATGTGCGCGCTGGCCATCACCGAGGCGCGTTCCAGCGGATTGAGCGCCACCGTATGGCGGAAAACCACATCATAGACACCCTGACCGTCCGCCGCCTCGGTATCGCGGAAGACCTCGAAATGGCCGAACCAGACATGTGAATTGACCAGGCACAACAGTTCATAAAGTCCTGCCAGCCTGTTTTCAGGCAAAGGGTGCCCGACGCCGCTCTCGACATCGAGCGAACAGCACAGTTGCAGGCATTCGCCCTCCGGCCGCCAGGAGAACCACATTTCATAGGTCCGCCAGTCGCCGGCGAGGGCAAAACCGAGATCGCCTTCCGGCGTGCGCTCGAATTCCAGCCCTTCCTCGGTCAGGATGGATTCCACCATGTCGAGCGGGTCGAACGGGGTATCGCTGTCGAGGGTTTGCGGGGTATTCATATAAACTCGTTCTGTCTGAAAATTTAATCTTGCGGCAGGTCGATGTCCGGCTTTGCGCCCCTGCCCTTCGGCTTGACCGACAGCGCGGCCACCGCCGCGCGCAGTTCGGCCACCTCGGCCCGCAGCGCGTCCAGTTCATCGCGGCGCACCAGGTCCATATCGGCTACGAAGCGGTCGCCCTGCGCCCGGAAAGCCGCCTTGGCCTCTTCACCGGCCGCCTGCGCCAGCGACATGGCGCCCGTGGTCATCTTGGCCAGTTCGTCGAGAAAGGGGTTTTGGCTTTGCATGGCGGGCGCTCCGTAAGAAAATAAGCTGCTGTCTATATAAGCCCTTATCTTATTTCCAACAAACTTTTCATGATTCTGACGCCACCGCCTCTCTTTTGTGGCGACGAGTCACAGGGAAGTTGTTAATAGGCGGATGCCGACTGATCACGGAGACATCCCCGAACATGCCAATGAACATACCGAATATCGATCCGGTCCTGCTGCATCTGGGACCGCTGGAAATCCGCTGGTATGCCCTGGCCTATATCGCGGGCATTGTCGCCGGCTGGCTCTATATATCGGCCCTGGTCAGGAAAGAGGCGCTGTGGGCGCCGCGCCGTCCGCCGGTCGATAATGCGCAACTGGACGACCTGATCCTGTGGATCACGCTCGGCATCATTATCGGCGGCCGCATCGGCTATATCCTGTTTTACGACGCCTCGATCATCTGGAAAGACCCCCTGGAGGTCTTCATGATTCAGCATGGCGGCATGTCCTTCCACGGCGGCTTCACCGGCGTGGCCGTGGCCACCCTGATCTACTGCCGCGCCCAGAAATTCACCTTGCCGCGCATGCTCAATCTCGGCGACCTGCTGGCCTGCGCCGCACCGATCGGGCTGTTTTTCGGCCGCCTCGCCAACTTCATCAATGGCGAGCTATGGGGCCGCGTCACCCATGTGCCGTGGGGCATGGTCTTCTGTAACCAGTATATAGAAAAGCAATATAACGACTTTTGCCCGGCCGGACTGGAGCCGCGTCACCCCAGCCAGCTTTACGAAGCGCTCGGCGAAGGCCTGCTGCTATTCATCCTGTTATGGGTGCTGGCCAATGTCTATCGCAAATTCAACCGTCCCGGCCTGCTGATGGGGACCTTTATCGCCGGCTACGGCATCATCCGCATCCTGCTGGAAAATGTCCGCGAACCGGATGCGCAGATGCTCGGCTTCTTCAAGAACGTCATCACCATGGGGCAACTGCTTTCACTCGTCATGCTGATCGTCGGCGGCTTGCTGATCTGGCGCGCCCTCAAAACGCCCGTGTCCGAGGCCGAACCGGAAGCCGCGCCGGATACCGCCGAACTGGACGGCTGATGTCGCTGAAAGACCGCCTGATCGAACAGATCACGCTCGAAGGCCCGATGCCGGTGGACGCCTATATGGCGCGCTGCCTGACCGATCCGATCGATGGCTACTATACGAAAAACGCCGCCCTCGGCGCGGAAGGGGATTTCATCACCGCGCCGCTGATCTCGCAGATGTTCGGCGAAATGATCGGCGTCTGGGTGGCGCAGACGTGGCTGGCCATGGGTTCGCCTACTCCCTTTCGCCTCGTCGAGATCGGCGGCGGCGACGGCACCCTGATCAGCGATATCCTGCGCGTGGCCGAACGCGTTCCCGGTCTGAGAGAGGCCGCGCGGGTAACGATGGTGGAAATCTCCCCCCTCTTGCGAACCCTGCAATCCCGCCATGTGCCTGAGGCGATTTTCGTGCCTTCGCTGGATGGTGTTCCCGAAGACCTGCCGCTTATCATTATCGCCAATGAATGGCTCGATTGCCTGTCCGCACGCCAGTTCATCCGCACGGATACCGGCTGGTGCGAGCGCTGCATAGGCTTGCAGGACGGCGCCTTGACTTTTGGCCTTATTCCGGCGGGTGAGGATTTTACGCCCCCGTTCGAGGCGGCCATCGGCGATCTGGTGGAAATCTCTCCCGCCCAGACGCGTCAGGCGGAAAACCTGGCCCTGCTCGTCAAAAAGGCCAGCGGCGCGGCCCTGCTGATCGACTACGGCCGCGGCAAGCCCGAATCCGGCGACACCTTGCAGGCGCTATATCGTCACCGGAAACATCATCCGCTCGAAGCCCCCGGCGAACACGACCTGACCGTCTGGGCCGATTTCCCGGCCGTCGCGGCGGCGGCGGCGAACACCGGCGTCAAGGTCAGCCCGATCACCGCCCAGCGCGATTTCCTCGCCCGCCTCGGCATCGAAACCCGCCATTCGGCACTGACCCAACGCAATCGTGATCAGGCCGAAAAACTTCGGCGTCAGTATGACCGGCTCATGGCCCCTGACCAGATGGGCACGCTGTTCAAGGTACTCGGCCTGGCCTTTCCGGGCGGCATTAACCTCTTCGCGCTTGAAGCCGGCGACACCTCCCTGTAAAATATATAGAGGCGCAAAAAGAGCCTCCTTTCCGGCGGACACAAAACCGCCGCAGCTTTCCGCAAAACACAAACACTCCCCGTATGATCGCGGCCGCAAGGTTTTGCGATCATGGTCCTTTTTTACAGTAACAGGTTTCCCTCATGTCCTTGCTGCCCTCACGTATCCTGCACCCGCTCCTCGACCTTGCGCAGATTCAACACGGCTTCTTCACGCGCCATGGTGGCGTTTCGCAGGATATCTACGGCAGCCTCAACCTCGGCCTCGGCTCGAAGGACGATCAGGACGCCGTGATGGAAAACCGCAAGCGCGTGGCGGCGTCTTTCGGCCGGCCGGAAAACTATCTGTTGTCGCTCTATCAGGTCCATTCCAATATCGCGCTGAAGGTCAATGAGCCTTTCACCGGCGACCGCCCGGAAGCCGACGGCCTCGTCACCGCCCGCGCCGGCATTATCCTTTCGGCGCTTTCGGCCGATTGCGCGCCCATCCTGTTCTGCGATCCGCAAAGCCGCGTGGTCGGGTCGTGCCATGCCGGCTGGAAAGGCGCGCTCGGCGGCGTCATCGAATCCACCCTCAGGGCCATGTGCCAGCAAGGGGCCAAGATGGAACGCATCCGCGCCGTCATCGGCCCCTGCATCCAGCAGGCCTCCTATGAGGTCGGGGCCGATTATGAAGCCACTTTTGCGAAGGAAGACCCGGAATCCCGGCCTTTCTTTATCGCCGGCAGTGAAATCGACAAGCGGATGTTCAACCTGCCGGGCTATTGCCAGATGCGCCTGAAACGCGCCGGCATCGCCGAAAGCGCCTCGACCGGCCATGACACCTGCGCCGACAGCGCGCAATTCTATTCCAACCGCCGCGCGGTCAAAACCGGCGAAGCCGATTATGGCCGCCTCATCTCCTGCATCATGATCCGGGCCTGATTTTCTTTCTCATTCATCGCGGGGGAAGATCGGACAGATTCAGGTGAACACCTCATCTCTGATCGTCCCCGGCACAGTTCATGCAGCGGGCGCATGTGTTGCGGCGTCTTGTTACGTGCCGCGCCGCACAGGGCGCTCCTGCCAATTCAGGCTCAGATAGTCACATTTAATATCCGGACCTTCCGTAGTCATCACGGTTTCGCCGCTGGAAGTCAATTTGTGTATCCCGTCCTTTACAGACGCTTCACAAACGATATCCTGGCCTACTTTCCATAATTTGTCCCAAAAGCTTTCTTCTTTGTTGTTCGCTGCGCCGACACACCCGACAACAGCGCCGATAACATCGCCGGTAATATTAGGTGTCGTCTGCGTCGTGTACGCCAGCCTGCGTACCGTGAACCTGTCGTCAACGAACCTGTAACCGGATTGCGGCTGCCAGTGCCCGGCCGTGGCCCCTGCCATTATATGCGTGCAGACAGGGTGCGAACGCCCTGGCCGCCAAACCGCGCGGACATGGGAAGTCGCCTTGAATTCCCTGCTGGAAATGACCGTATAGGGCTGCGGCGGGTTATCATCGTCTGTGAATTCATATCCCGGTTGCGCCAGCCAATCCTGTTCCGTCATTGACGCATAGGCGTTGGGTAAATCTGTCCGGAGACTGCCCGGCACCCAGGTTTTGGCATATGGCCACCAACTGGATTTATCCCGGGCATATCCCGGCGGAAGGTGTTGATGAAAATAATGCAAACCAAAGGCGATAGCGAGGCCCGCGATGACAATGGCGACGCCCTTCCCTCGTTCATAGATTTCAAACGCACCGTAAGCGCTTGCGATGAAAACCCAGGCAACGACACCTAATAGCAGGACATACGAGATGTCACCATGTTGATATGACATTATCTTCCCCCTGAAAGACTTGATATGAATATGAGTGCGACTTACGGTTAAGCCGCCCGCCTCTCCCGCCGTCCGTCTGATCGGCAGAAAAAGAAAGTATTCCGGCTATTTGCCAGCTTTTAACCGTTGGAGGACTTCTTGCGCATCGGCATCGCCTTGAGTGGCGGCTTTCTGGAAAAGTTTAATGGCCTTGGCGCGGTCTTTAGGGACACCCAGACCGTTGTAGTATATCGCCCCAAGACTGTATTGCGCCTCAGCAAGGCCCTGATCGGCGGCTTTTTGATATAGCTCTTTGGCTTTCCCAATGTCCTTGGGAACACCCCCACCTTCTGTATACATGACCCCAAGACTGTATTGCGCTTTGGCATTGCCCTGATCGGCAGCTCTCTGATAAAGCTTGGCGGCCCTGGCAAGGTCTTTGGGAACACCCTGACCATTGTAATACATCACCCCAAGATTGTATTGCGCATTGGCATAACCCTGATCGGCGGCTTTCTGATAAAGCTTGGCGGCCCTGGCAAGGTCTTTGGGAACACCCTGACCGTTGTAATACATCACCCCAAGATTGTATTGCGCCTCAGCAAGACCCTGATCGGCGGCGTCCTGAAAAAGCTCGGCGGCCTTGGCGAGGTTTTTGGGAACACCCTGACCGTTGTAATACGTCAACCCAAGACTGAATTGCGCTTCAGCATTGTTTGCGCTTCCAGCATTCCCTTGGTTGCCAGCCTTTAACCGTTGGAGGGCTTCTTGCGCCTCAGCAAGGCCCTGATCGGCGGCTTTCTGAAAAAGTTCGGTGGCCTTGGCAAGGTCTTTGCGAACACCCTGACCGTTGTAATACATCACCCCAAGATTGTATTGCGCATGGGCATAACCCTGATCGGTGGCTTTCTGATAAAGCTCGGCGGCCCTGGCAAGGTCCTTGGGAACACCCCCGCCTTCTTCATACATCACCCCAAGATTGTATTGCGCAGGGGCATAACCCTGATCGGCGGCTTTCTGATAAAGCTCGGCGGCCTTGGCAAGGTCTTTGCGAACACCCTGACCATTGTAATACATCACCCCAAGATTGTATTGCGCCTCAGCAAGACCCTGATCGGCGGCTTTCTGATAAAGCTCGGTGGCCTTGGCATCGTCCTTGGATACACCCTCACCGTTGTGATACATCATCCCAAGATTGCCTTGCGCCTCAGCAAGGCCCTGATCTGCGGCCCTTTGAAATAGCGCTGCTGCTTTAGCGAGGTCTTTAGGAACACCATCACCGTCGCGGTACATCACCGCAAGATTATATTGCGCTACGGCAATGCCCTGATCGGCGGCCTTTTGAAATAGCGCTGCTGCTTTAGCGAGGTCTTTAGGGACACCATCACCGTCGCGGTACATCACTCCGAGATTATATTGCGCCTCGGCGTCTCCCTGATCGGCAGCTTTCTGATAAAGTTCGACAGCCTTGCTGAAATCTTTTGCATCGTAAGCCGCTTCGGCCTGTTTATCGAGGTCCGCGACACTCGGGGAGCAGGCGCTTAGTGAGACAATTAAAGCACCCATAATAGCGGATGCCTCCAGATACGCCTTACGCATGTCTTCCCCCTTCAAAATACACAATTGCGATGTATTGGAAGCGGTTATGAGGGATGAAAAATCTCAAGTCTATTCAGAATGATATATAATAAAAAACCGTGGTTTTTCTCAAATTCCCTCACCAATCATTTTATCGATATTAATTCCCATTGTTTTATTCTGTAAAAATTGATCAATTGTTATAAATATATTTTGAAATCAATGCGTTACGTGATGGCGCGCATTTGGAGATCGTCAATCAATCCTCCCTGTGTTCCGTGTGGCTTAAAAACCACCGTTTTTGGGAGTACTTCCCTTTGAAAAGAAAGGCGATTTTACATGTTGATTGGCTATGCACGGGTTTCGACCCACGACCAGAATGCGGACCTTCAGATCGATGCGCTGAAAGCCGCCGGGTGCGAACAGGTGTTTGTCGAAACCGCTTCGGGCGGCAAGGCCGGACGCCCCGTGCTGAAAGCCGCGCTGTCCGCCGTGCAAACCGGCGATAGTCTGGTGGTCTGGAAACTGGACCGTCTCGCCCGGTCATTGAAACAGTTGGTCGAGACACTGGAAATGCTTCAGGCGCGCGATGTCGGACTGGTGTCACTGACCGAGGCGATCAACACGGCCAGCGCGGGCGGGCGGCTGGTGCTGCACATGTTCGGCGCCATCGCCGAGTTCGAGCGCACCCTGATCCGCGAACGCACATTAGCCGGTCTGGCCGCCGCCCGCGCCCGGGGCCGTTTCGGCGGCCGCCCAAGGAAGTCGCTCCCATTGGCGGCGTAGTCTGAAAACTTATCCTCCCGTGTTGGCGCAAGGCCATCGCATATGAAGGCGCACTGCTCTTATACCTCCTCCATTTACGAAGATGACAATTTGAGAGGCTGAATAAACTTGTGAACCATAAGCTCCGCCCCCTCTCCCCTTCCTGAAGGGGAGAGGACGGGAGGCAAGCCGCGAAAGCGGCGCAGGCGACCGGGTGAGGGGCACGCAAACCAGCAAAACCACAGGCGGCAGATCGTTTAAGCCCCTCACCCTAACCCTCTCCCCACAGGTGGGGAGAGGGGATTTCCAGCATCGAACTCATATACGATTGCTTTGCGCAAGCCGGGGAGGATCATTTTCCTGGGGGCCGATTTCAATAGCGGTAATGTACGGTAATGAAGGCGGGAGCGGGATGACAGAGTTTGCATCACCCCGCTTCCCCTCTCCTCATGACAATGGGGAGAGGCGTATGGACGAAATTGATGTTATCCCACTCTAAATGCCGCGCGACGCCCAGCTATTTTTAACTTTTCATGACGTTTAGCTCTTGAACCGGCGCTTTCACCTGCTAAAAGCCGCCTCATATGACCAATTCGCCCAAAGCAGCTACGGGAAAACCCACCATGAAATTGCTCTCAGCCAATTCCAACCGGACCCTGGCCCAGAATATCGGTGACTATCTCGACATGCCGCTATGCAAGGCGCGCGTCCAGCGTTTCGCCGATAATGAAATCTTCGTCACCATCGATGAAAACGTGCGCGGCGAGGACGTCTTCATCATCCAGTCGACCAGCTTTCCGGCCAATGACAACCTGATGGAACTGCTGATCTGCATCGACGCCCTGACCCGCGCCTCGGCCAAGCGCATCACCGCCGTCATCCCCTATTTCGGCTATGCCCGCCAGGATCGCAAGACCGGTGGCCGCACCCCGATCTCAGCCAAGCTGGTGGCCAACCTGATCACCCGCGCCGGCGCTCACCGCGTGCTGACCATGGACCTGCATGCCGGGCAAATCCAGGGCTTCTTCGATATCCCGACCGACAACCTGGTCGCCATTCCCTTCATGGCCAAGGACATTCAGGCCAATTACAAGAACGCCGCCGAGCTGATGATCGTATCACCCGATGTCGGCGGCGTGGTCCGCGCCCGCGCCCTGGCCGATCGCCTCGGCGGTGATCTCGCCATCGTCGATAAGCGCCGCCCGCGCGCCGGCGAATCCGAAGTCATGAACATCATCGGCGACGTCTCCGGCCGCGACTGTATCCTGTTCGACGACATCGTTGACTCCGGCGGCACTCTGGTCAACGCCGCGAAAGCCATTCTGGAGCGTGGCGCCACTTCGGTTTCGGCCTATATCAGCCATGGCGTCCTCTCCGGCGAAGCCATGAACCGCATCGATAAGTCCGTGCTGAAGGAACTGGTCATTACGGACTCGATCGAAGCCACCGAAACCATCCGCAACCACCCCAAGGTGCGGATCGTCGGCGTGGCCCCGCTGATCGGCGAAGCGATCCGCCGTATCGCCAATGAAGAATCCGTGTCGAAACTGTTCGATTAAGCCTGTAACCCACGGAAAACTTTTCGTGACGCAGCCGCTTCAAAATACCGCACAATTAACCAAACAATCCATTGTTTTTATTTAATAATTATTAAATTTCGCAACGCGCGCATTAACCCTTTAAGGTGGGCAACGCCATAATTTCGGCGTTTTTGCTGTTGAACACTGCGCCACACGCGTTAAGCCTTTTCTGAGGGAGGCTCCAACGCTTTCGTCACACAATATAAACCATTAGCCGCAGACGGGCGTTTCCCGCTGCGGACGCCTTGGAGTCAAAGGGAAACATGCGCATGAAGCTGGCACTAACCAAGGGCTTTTGCACCAACCTGATCGCCCTTAGCCTTGCCACGACGCTGGCCATGACGCTGGCCGGTTGCGCCACGGATGCGCCGCCACCGCCACCACCGCCGCCACCGGCGCCCGCCGGACCACCGGTCGCGCTGGCTTCTGAAATTTCCGACGCCGCCGCCGTCTATCAGGCCTATATTGAAAAAGCCGCCGCCATGCGGGGCCAGTACGCCGACGGCGCCGCCATCCAGACGCAGCTTGCCTCGGCCGAATCCTACGAGCCGAACCAGCTCGCCCATGGCGCCGTTGCCTATGCCGCCATCGTGGCCATGCAGGAACCCGCCTTTCGTTCGTCATTGCGCACCTATGCCGCCAATGATGTCAGCCGTGCCGACATCAAGGCGAAGCTGATCGCCGATCCGGCCTACGCCGCCGCCATTCCGGGCGCCGACGCCGCCGCCCGCCGCGTCATACTGGCCCTGTCGAGCGATGGTCAGGCCGTCTACAAAGCCGGCGCCGGGGTCAAACAGGCGGCCTACGATATTCAGCACGAGAAATGGTCGAAGGAATTTATCGCCGACCGCGAAGGCCGCCTGGCCCTCGCCAAAACGAATTCGGTGACGCTCGCCAGCGTGCAAACGGATGACAGCGCCAGATTGCTGGCCGCCGCGCTCACCGGCCAGGGCCTGATCACCAGCGCCAACACCGGCCAATCCACCGGTCAGACCACGGTACAGGTCGGCCTGCCGGTTCAGGCGACGCAGCAGACCCCGGTCAATGGCGGCAATCCGGCCCTGATCGCGGACGCCGACGCCACTCCCGTTCCCGCCGAGGCCAGCGCGGCTTCGGCCTCGACCAGCGTGTTCGACCGCCCGGACCTGTTCAATCAGCCCTATACCCATACCGTCAATCGCGCCCTGGCCATCGCGGCCCTGGCCATGCTGGGTGAAGGCGGCGAAAGCAACCTGCCGACCCTGACCAGCCTGCTCGATAATGGCGACGGCCAGCGCTGCCTGCAGATGAGCAAGCTCAATCTCTACCAGTGCCTGGCCGTCGCCAAGCCGCATTACGAGGATGTCTTTTGCGTCGGTCAGCATGTCCTGATGGATACCGGCCAGTGCCTCGGCAAGATGTCGAGCAATGCGCTCAGTTTCGCACCGGTGACGCGCGTCGGCTTCAAGGCGGACGGCACCTCGGCCTATGCCGATCCGAAGCCCTATATCAAGCCGGCGCCGGTGAAGAAGACAAAGAAAAAGGCTTCGGCGAAAAAGAAGAAATAGGCTTAAAGCACAGGGCATGAGACGCAAACCGGCTCATGCCCTGTTCTTTTTGACGCCATGGCCGTATTTACGGGCCGTTGCGGTTGCCTTTCGCAGGATTGTCGTGTATCGGGAGCGCCTCCAGAAATTCGGACCGCCGGGCCAATTGTGGTACCGGCGTATTTCTATTGAGGTTTATGGCCATGGCCGATATCATTCTTGACGTTGAAATTCGTGAACGCACCGGCAGCGGCGGCGCGCGTGAAACCCGCAATGCCGGCAAGGTGCCGGGCATTCTTTACGGTGGTGACAAGGCGCCCGTGCCGATCGCCGTCAGCCTGAACGAATTCAAAAAGGCGCTCTATACCGGTAAGCTGAACGGCCACCTGGTGACGCTGAAGTACGGCAAGGAAACCCAGAAGGTCATCGCCAAGTCGATCGACTTCCATCCGGTCACCGATGTGCCGATCCACTTCGACCTGTATCGCGTCGATGAACACGCCCAGATCAAGATCTCGGTTCCGGTTCACTTCAAGAACCACGAACTGTCGCCCGGCCTGAAGAAGGGCGCCGCGCTGAACGTCGCCATCCACGAACTGGAAATCCTCGTTGCGGCCGACCATATCCCGGAAGACATCATCGTTGACCTGACCGGCCTCGAAATCGGCCAGAGCGTCCATGTCAGCGACCTGAAGCTGCCTTCGGATGTCAAGGCGCATGTCGCCGGCTCGGAAGTCGTGGCGTCGGTCACCGCTTCGGGCGCGTCGAAGAGCGAAGACGCGGCGGAAGCCGCCGCCGCCTCGGAAGACTAATGGGGTTTGGCTCGGCGCCCCCGGGGGGCCGTGCCCCCAAGTCCTTTCCTTTTTCCAATAAAAAAGGCCCGTCCTCTGGACGGGTCTTTTTTATTGGATAGAAGAAGATATGGGGGCATGCCCCCCAAACCCCATTAATCTCAGGAGTGTGCGGTGTATCTGATCGTTGGCCTTGGCAATCCCGGTGCGCAATACGCGAAGAACCGCCACAATATCGGCTTCATGATGATCGACGAACTGATCCGCGGCCCCGCTTTCGGCCCGGAAAAGAAGAACTTCGACGGCATCACCTCCGACGGCCAGATCGAGACGGCAAAAGGCATGGAAAAGGTGCTGGCGCTCAAGCCGCAGACCTTCATGAACCTCTCCGGCCAAAGCGTCCAGAAGGCCATGCAGTTCTACAAGATCAAACCGGAACGCGTCATCGTCTTCCACGATGAACTCGACCTCGCCCCCGGCCGCCTGCGCGTGAAACTGGGCGGCGGCCATGCCGGCCATAACGGCCTGCGCTCGATCATGGCCAATATCGGCCCCAACTTCATGCGCGGCCGCATGGGCATCGGCCATCCCGGCGCCAAGGAAGACGTGCTGAACTGGGTGCTTGGCGATTTCGCCAAGGCGGACCAGGGCTGGCTCAATGCCTTCAATGACGCCTGCGTGCGCGCCCTGCCCCTGTTGCTCTCCGGCCTGCCCGATGCGTCCGAACGCTACACGACCGAGGTGATGCGCCTCGCACCCGCACCCAAGCTCGATACCCGGCAACTAAACGCGCAAAAGGACGGCTAGGACTGGCACACGCGCGAAAAATGCTTTAGGGAACGGCGCAATTTCCGTTTTCTGAAAAGCTTTTTCCATGGCCCTTAAAGTCGCTATCGTCGGTCTGCCCAATGTCGGCAAGTCCACCCTGTTCAACGCCCTGACCCAGACCGCCTCGGCCCAGGCCGCCAACTATCCCTTCTGCACCATCGAACCCAATACCGGCGATGTGGCCGTGCCGGAGCCGCGCCTTGAGGTGCTGGCGAAAATCGTCGGCTCGAAGGAAATCATCCCGGCGCGCATGAACTTCGTCGATATCGCCGGCCTGGTGCGCGGCGCCTCCAAGGGCGAAGGGCTAGGCAACCAGTTCCTCGCCAATATCCGTGATTGTGACGCCATCGCCTTCGTGGCGCGCTGCTTCGTCAATACCGACATCACTCACGTCGAAGGCCGTATCGATCCGCTGTCCGATCTCGAAATCATCGAAACCGAATTGATGCTGGCCGATCTGGAATCGCTGGAAAAGCGCCTGCCGAACCTGGAAAAGCGCGCCAAATCCGGCGGCGACAAGGAAGCCGCCCTCACCGTTTCGCTGATCAATGCGGCGCTGGAGGAACTGCGCAACGGCAAGCCGGCCCGCATCGCCTTCGAGAAGGGCAAGATCAGCAAGGAAGACACCAAGGCGTGGGAGATGCTGCAATTGCTGACCTCCAAACCCGCCCTCTATGTCTGTAATGTCGAGGAAGACGCCGCCGCCACCGGCAACGAACTCTCCACGAAGGTGGCCGAACGCGCCCGCGCCGATCACGCCAACAGCGTCGTCATCTCGGCACAGATCGAATCGGAAATCGCCCTGCTCGATGCCGATGAGCGCACCGAATTCCTCGAAACCCTGGGCCTGGAAGAACCGGGCCTCAATCGCCTGATCCGCGAGGCCTACAAGCTGCTGGGCCTGCAATCCTATTTCACGGTCGGCCCTAAGGAAGCCCGCGCCTGGACCATCCATGTCGGCGACACCGCGCCCCAGGCCGCCGGCGTCATCCATACCGATTTCGAGAAGGGCTTCATCCGCGCCGAAACCATCGCCTATGACGATTTCGTCAAGTTCAACGGCGAAGCCGGCGCCAAGGAAAACGGCAAGTTCCGTCAGGAAGGCAAGGAATATCTCGTCAAGGACGGCGACGTGATGAACTTCCGGTTTAACGTATAGGGCAGCCCCGCTTCCATAACTCAACAGAGTGTGGCGCCACATTCAGCCACTAAAAAGCCCGCCGGATGATCTCCAGCGGGCTTTTCTATTATAGTAAGGTGTTAATGCTTACCGCGCCAGACCTGACGGTATGCTCCATATGTGATCCCCGCCAGCAGCAGCAGGAACAGGATCACCGACACGCCCATCTGCTTGCGCTCGGTGGCGTGCGGGTCGGCGGCCCATTCCAGGAAGGCCGCCACGTCCTGGGCTTCCTGTTTCATGGTCGCCTTGGTGCCGTCGTCATAGCTCACCTTGTCGTCGGCCAGAGGGGGCGGCATGGCCAGGACGCCGCCCAGCGGCACCTTGTGCGCGTCGCCATGCCAGGACGTGCTCAGAGCGCCATGGACATACGGGTTGTAATGCTGCGTCTCGGCCACATCGAGGCCCACCGGAGCCGGTTCGAAACCGGCCAGCATGGAGGCGATATAGTTGGCCCCGCCTTCGCGCGCCTTGGTGATGACCGACAAATCGGGCGGAATAGCGCCGCTGTTCGAGGCCTTGGCCGCTTCGTCGTTCTTGAACGGCGACGGGAAGCGGTCGGAGGTCGTGCCCTTGCGGGTGATCTCGTCCCCGGTATCCGGATCGATTTCGGCGACATCATATTCCGATGCAATCTGCTTCACGATCGGGTTGTCGTTCGGATTCTTGTATTTCGGATCATAAAAGGGACCGCCCTTCTGACCGAGATTGCGGAACGACATCAGGTGCATCGAGTGACAGGCCGAACAGACCTCACGATAGACCTTGTAGCCGCGCTGCAACTGCGCCTGATCGAAAGTGCCGAACGGTCCTTCAAAGCTGAAGTGATGATCTTCCGGTTCCTTGAAGCCTTCGCTGGCGATGGCGCAGGCGCTGTTGGCCAGCGTGAAAACGACGGCCAGACCGGCCACCAGCTTAAGGGTTTTTGTCATAAAAGAAGACATGTGACTTTAGCCCTTCTTCTTGTTGTGTTCGGCCAGGACCGCTTCCGAGATCGAAGCCGGCACGGGCAGCGGGTCTTCCTTCAGGCCGACCCACGGCATGATGATCAGGAAGAAAACGAAATAATAAGCGGTCATCATCAGCGACAGGATAGCCACCGACAGACCGATCGGATTACCATGGCTGTCTTCCCCAATCGAGAAGACCATTTGCGTCGGCAATTGCCCGCCGCACCAGCCAAGACCGAGGCAGGTGATGACGAACAGCACGAAGAACCAGCGCATCACCGGGCGATAACGCATCGACTTGACCTTGGAGGTATCGAGCCACGGCAAGGCGAAGATCAGGGCGATGGCGCCGAACATCAGCATCACGCCAATCAGCTTGGCCGGAATCGGGCCGAGATCGAAGGTCCAGGCGCGCAGGATGGCGTAGAAGGGCAGCATGTACCATTCGGGCACGATATGCGCCGGGGTTTGCAGCGGGTTGGCCTTCACGTAATTGTCGGCATGACCCATGGCGTCCGGCGCGAAGAAGACGAACACCGCGAACACGATCAGGAAAAAGATCATGGCCAGGCCGTCCTTCACCGTGGCGTATGGCGTGAACGGCAGGGTGTCTTCCTTCGACTTGATCTCGACGCCGGTCGGGTTGTTCTGCCCCACCACATGCAGCGCCCAGATATGCAGGACGACAACGCCGGCGATGACGAACGGCAGCAGGTAATGCAGCGAGAAGAAGCGGTTCAGCGTCGGGTTATCGACCGCGAAGCCGCCTTGCAGCCAGGTCAGGATCGACGGGCCGACAACCGGAATGGCGCCGATCAGGTTGGTGATGACGACTGCGCCATAGTAAGACATCTGGCCCCAGGGCAGGACATACCCCATGAAGGCGGTGGCGATCATCAGGAAGTAGATGATGCAGCCGAGCAGCCACAGGACTTCGCGCGGCGCTTTATACGAACCGTAATAAAGGCCGCGGAACATATGGATATAGACGGCGAAGAAGAACATCGACGCGCCGTTGGCGTGGACATAACGCATCAGCCAGCCATAGTTGACATCGCGCATAATGCGCTCAACCGAGTCAAACGCCAGGTCGGCATTGGCCGTATAGTGCATGGCGAGGATAACGCCGGTGAGGATCTGCACACCGAGGCACAGGCTGAGAATGCCGCCGAAGGTCCACCAGTAGTTCAGATTCTTCGGGGTCGGGTAATCGACAAAGCTGTCATAGGCCAGGCGGACGATCGGCAGGCGTGAATCCAGCCACTTTTCAATGCCGGATTTCGGCTCATAGGTCGAGGGATGGTCGCTCATTTAGCCCACCTTGATCTTGGTGTCGGACAGGAAGGTGTACTCAGGTACTTCAAGGTTCTTCGGCGCCGGTCCCTGGCGGATGCGGCCCGACGTATCGTATTCCGAACCGTGACAGGGGCAGAACCAGCCGCCGTAATCACCGGTGCCGAAATTGGGCACGCAACCCAGATGGGTGCAGACGCCGATCAGCACGAGATACTGCTCATGGCCGGCCTTGACGCGTTCGGCATCGGTCTGCGGATCGCGCAGGGTCTTGATATCGACGGCCTGGGCTTCGGCGATTTCCTTCTTGGTGCGGTAACGGACGAACAGGGGCTTGCCGCGCCATTTGACGACCGCCTGCATCCCTTCTTCCACCTTGGAGAGGTCATACTCGATCGAGGCCAGGGCCAGGGTATCCGCCGCCGGATTCATCTGGCCGATCAGCGGCACCACCACCATGGCCGTGGCGCCGGCCGCGCCCGCGCCGGCCGCAATGTAGATAAAGTCACGACGATTCGGATCTTGTCCGACGTCCGCCACAGGTTCGCTCACCTTGCCACCTCTTCGTTTCTCTAGCCGGGCGGACGCTTCGCGCGTCCTGCCAGACTCCCTCAAAAATTCTTAAATCACTCAAGACTGATTCCGTTAACAAAGACACGCTTCGCAACAGGCGCAGGTCGAGAATCCGGCACGTATATTCATACCAACTGCGTCTATAACCACAATTCCGTGACGGATACAAACCGCCAAAACACTTTTCTTGTCTAATTTTCGCCGCAGTCATGGGGCTTTTCCGGCAAATTTCTGCGAATGATTTGCAGCACGGTATTTTGCGCTGGACACCGGCCTGCCTGAGCGGCGAAAACGCCGGCGCTTCGCTTTCTCCTCCGCAAGGGCAAACCTTCATGCGCCTGGCGCTTTACCAGCCGGATATCCCGCAAAACCTTGGCGCCGCCATCCGTTTGAGCGCCGCTTTCGAGATCGATCTCGATGTCATCGAACCGTGCGGCTTTCCACTCGGCGACAAGGCGATCAAACGCGCCGCCATGGATTACGGCCGCTGCGCCAAAGTGTCGCACCATATATCATGGGCAGCCTATCTCGACTTCTTGCAGGCGGAAATGCCGGCGGCCAGGCTGGTGCTCTTCACCACCAAATCGGCCGAACCGGCTTATGAATTCGCTTTCCGCCCGGACGATATCCTGCTGATGGGCCGTGAAAGCGCCGGTGTGCCGGATGAGGTCCATAGCAGGGCCGATGCCCGGCTGTTCATCCCGATCAGCGCCGAGGCCCGTTCGATCAATGTCATCAACGCCGCGTCCATGGCGCTTGGCGAGGCCTTGCGACAGACAGGCGGATTTCCGGTGCGCTGACCGCGACAATCCTGCGTCTTTGCTTATTAAGCCTCCCGGTCTATAGACTGAAAGCAAGATACCCCACCACCACGCCTCAAGAAAGGCGCGGTCCCCCTCCCCAGTAAACTGGGGAGGTACAGATAAAAGCGTTCGTAATTGTACCTCCCCAGTTTACTGGGGAGGGGGACCGCGAGCCGACTCGAAATCCGACACGCAACGAATGGCTCGTGGTGGTGGGGTTTCTGTCTTCCTTTAACGAGTGCCGAAACATGTCCCTTCCCGCCGATCTTTTTACCGAACGCCAGACACAGGCCGCTGCATGGTTCCGCTCCTTGCGTGATTCAATCTGCGCCACTTTCGAGCAACTGGAAGATGAAGCCCCTGCTTCGCTCTACGGCTCCAATGCCGGACGTTTCGAGCGCACGCCGTGGGATCGCCCCGATTCTTCCAGTAAAAATGGGGGCGGCGGCGGCGAAATGTCGATCATGAAGGGCCGCCTGTTCGAGAAGGTCGGCGTGCATATCTCGACCGTCCACGGCAGTTTCTCGCCGGAATTCGCCAAATCGATTCCCGGCGCCGATGTCGATCCGCGCTTCCACGCCACCGGCATTTCGCTGATCGCCCACATGACCAATCCGCATGTACCGGCGGTGCATATGAATACCCGCTTCATCACCACCACCCAAAGCTGGTTCGGCGGCGGCGCCGACCTGACGCCCTTAATGAACGCCGACCGCCATCCCGACGCGCCGGACGCCATCGCCTTCCACAAGGCCTTCAAGGATATCTGCGATGTCGCCGATCCGGCCTATTACGAAAAATTCCGGGCGTGGTGCGAGGAATACTTCTACCTGCCCCATCGCAACGAGCCGCGCGGCGTCGGCGGCATCTTCTACGATCATCTGAACAGCGGCCACCACGCCGCCGATTTCGCCTTCACCCAGGATGTCGGCCGCGCCTTCCTGTCAGTCTATCCGCGGATCGTGCGCGGGCGTTTCAATCAATCATGGACGGAAGACGACCGCGAGGCGCAACTGATCCAGCGCGGCCGCTATGTCGAGTTCAACCTCCTGTATGACCGGGGCACGATTTTCGGTTTGAAAACAGGTGGTTATGTGCCTTCGATCATGTCATCCATGCCGCCTGTGGTGAAGTGGCCGTAGGTCATTTTACGACAAAAAGCAAAAAGCGGTGAAGTGGCCTTAACGCGTGTCCCGCGACTATCTACGGAAATCTATTGACCGGATATAATGCAAAATATCTGGCCAACTCTGATACAAAACCCATATGTAAAATATCAAAACGGGCAAATAATAGAATAAAACCAGAAACTTCTGACGCCTTAGCCGACGGATTAATTCCGCTCCCATTTCCGGTACAACCGGCGAGAAGAACATTTTCCACTCCAGCCAGAACTCTATGGTGTACGCGCCGGATATCTCTCGCCAGGCTTCCGGCACCAACGGATGGTTTTTGCGATTATAGTAGTCGAGGTAGAGCGAGTACAACTTGCTGCGCCAAAACGCGTAAAAGCTTAGTTCTAGGGCAATCATCAGCCCCGCCACAAAAAATGCAAAAATCTGGATATTGTCTACCATAGCGCTCCCACATTGCGCGACGATATTAGCGATATTTTTTTAGTCAAATCACGCAGGCTTTGGTATCATCCTGTCCAGCGCATCTTCATATAAAGCCCGCCAACTTCCAGTTCGTCCAGCATCTGCATAATGCGCTTGTCGCGCGTGTCCTCACGCTTCGCCTGTTCGATCCAGCCAAGATAGTCATTCTGCTGATAAGGCGGACGCGCCTGATAGGCTTCCCACAGGCCGCGATCATACAGCAACCGGCGGATATCATCGGGAATGGGATGGATTTCGCGGGTCAGACGGCTCATATCGCTTGGCATGGCTCCCCTGTAAAGACTTCAAGCCTGCCCGTCACAGCGTCTGCTTTCAACCACCAAAGCTCCGGGCAATTCTCTTCGGTTAGCCGACAGAGCTTATTGGTAAGTTGTGAAAGATGGAAAAGAAAATTGCATAACGTCGGCCAGTTCAATTCACTCACTTCACGAGGATCAAGATCAAATTCGATCATATCCTCTGCGAAGAAGTGACATTTAATGCCAATGCCTGCGATTGAAAAACGCGATGTAACACCGCGTTGTTCCCGCATCGCCAGCATGTCTGCAAATGAAGGCAGTGCTGCCACCCAGATATCGCCACCTGCGAATAACCTGAAATCACCAGCGGTTTCTGAGAGGTCTTTAATTACAACATCCCAATCGGTGGCTGATGTATCGAGGATATAAATATCCCGCCAGCTTCCGTCCCACGCAAAGGTATGAGCCACGCTTTGCCAGGAGGGGCAATCTGTCATTAAGCGCCCAAGAACTTCGAGATCGCGCCCAGCACATCATGGCGGTGGCTTGGCTTCTTCAATGTCTCGACGGCCTGATCCACAAGCACCGGATCGATGCGGATGCCCCGGCGGCTGATCAGCAGGTCGCTGGCGAAGTCCTCGCAGAATTCGGGGTGGCACTGGAAGGACAAACCCTTGCGCTGCGTGTAGTAAAGCGCACCATGCGGCGTGAACTCGGACCCCGCCAGCACGATGGCGTTTTCCGGCTTCCTGACCACCTGATCCTGATGGGTGACCGCGCAGGCGATCCGGACCGCGCCGACACCGGCCAGTTCCTGCCACAGGTCATGCGCCTGCACCTCATACTCATGCAAGCCGATTCCCCAGCCCTTGTCTGATTTTTCGACATGCCCGCCCCAGGCCTGCGCCATGATCTGGTGGCCGAAACAGATGCCGACAACGGGAATTTCGTTATCGAGCGTGCGCAGCCAATCCATCAGGGCGGCAATCCACGGATCGGATTCATACACACCGGCAGGCGAACCGGTAATCACCACGCCCTTCAGGTTTTCATCCTGATCGGGAAGTTCGCCTTGCAATGTCTTGAAAATCTTGAAGGAACGCCCTTCGCCAGACAGCAGGTCAGCGAACATATCGGCATAGGTGCCATAGGTGGCGTCAAGTCCGGCGGGCGGAATACCAGTTTCCAGAATGGCAATGTAATCTTTACGCATACTCATGATCCCCGAATGCGACTCAAGATTTGGCGTCTTTCGCAATTGCGTCAAGGGCCGCTTCAATCACGCTTTGCGAAAAATCATGATTGAGCCATTCGGTTTCCATCCGCTTAAGCGCTTTGCCCACCTCAGGCCCGGCGGTCAGGCCGCGCGCGATCAGGTCGGCGCCCTTGACCGGAAAGATTGGTATTTCAAGCCCTTCCAGCATTCGCATGACATAGGCCACCGCCGCCGCTTCCTTCTTCTGATGCGCGGCCGCCAGATAGACCGCATCTTCCGTAGCCTGACGGCCATGCAGATACATCAGCCGGGCGAATGGCGCATTCTCAGCCAATCCATCCAGCGCCCGTCCAGCATCGCGCAGGCGGTTATACAGGCGCTGTGACCATTTCAAACGCGTCTGGCAGGCATGGAGCGCGGCAGCCGATAGCCCCACGCCACTGTCGATCAAAGCGATCAGGCGGATTTCCGGCGCTTCGGTCAGGCCGATCACCGCCGCCAGTTCCGGCAGGGCCTCATCGCCCGTCTGCCAACCGGGCACGATATGCGGCATGATCCCGTTCGCCTGCATGGTGGTGAAAACCGTCAGCGGTTGCGGCAGACTCAGGGTTTTCAGCACTTCCTGCTGGATGCGTTCGCCGGAAAGACCGTCTATGCCGCCCTTCAGCGCCACACAGGCCGCCAGCGAGTCCGCATCGATCTGTGTCGCATAGCCGGCCGTAAAACGGAAAAAGCGCAGGATACGCAGATAGTCCTCACGGATACGCTGTTCCGCCTCGCCGATAAAACGCACTCTTCCCGCCCGCGCGTCGGCAATCCCCTGCCCCGTCGGATCGTAGACCTGGCCGTCGATATCGGCATAAAGCGCATTGAGGTAGAAATCGCGGCGCAGGGCGTCCTTTTCCCAGTCGGCGGTATATGTCACCACCGCCCGGCGGCCATCCGTCTCGACATCTTCGCGCAGGGAGGTAATTTCATAGGGTTTTCCGTTGATCACCGCCGTGATGGTGCCAAAGGCCTTGCCGGTCGGCACGCTGCGGATACCAGCGGTTTCAAGCGCCGCTTCTGTCTCGTCGGGCGTCAGTTGCGTGGACAGATCGAGATCGCTGACCTCTTTTCCCATCAGCAGATTGCGCACGCAGCCGCCGACAAAACGCACGCAGCCCTTCCCGCCCTTCGCTTCAAGCGCGGAAAAGACGGCGCGAGTCGCGGCCGATTGCATGTCTTCGGATAGTCGGATGATTGTCATATTGAAATCTGGCCATGCACACGGCGCATGTTTAAGACTCGCACATTGGTCATTATAACGCGATACGGCCGAGGCAACAGCCGATGGTGTTGTCTTCATAATTTTGGCCACGGCCTTCCACGTCCGCCCCTCTTCTTTCAATCGGCGCGCTCATGCCGAGAGTACGGCCATAACGGTCGGTACCGAACCGGCGAATAGTCAGCGGGCGGGCGGTCAAGAGCCGTTTCAGCTTGTTGCGGCTGGCGTAGGGATCGCCTTTTACGCACACCCGTCCGCGCCGGCAATGACCAGGCATTTCCGGCGCATCGATGTCGAGCAGACGGATACGTTCATGACCACAGCGGATCGTGTCGCCATCGATGACGACCGGCGTGCAGGTGAGGGCAACGATCAGTAAAAGCATCAGGCGCCGGCGATCACATCGAGCGGCGCGCGCAGTGCCTTAGCCAGTGCTTTCAGGGTATCGACCGTGCCCCGACGCTTACCCTTTTCGATGGATGAAATCTCTGATTGGACAATGCCGCTTTTTTCCGACAGGGCCTTTTGAGACATGCCCCGAAATTCGCGTATGACGGAAATGGGCGATTCGCCTTCCTTGATGCGCACCCATTGCTCGCGCGGCATAGCCAGGTCTTCGCCGCGCGCCTTCGCGGCCATATGATCGTCATAGACCTTCGCGGCCCATGCCTCTTCGGCCTCATCTTCTGCCGCGCCGGCATAGCGGCTGAGATGATTGTATTCATTAAGCGGGACGAGGACGAAAGTTTCGTCCTTGATGGTGATCTGGGGGTGAGTGGTCGCCATTTTGGCCTCCTATTCGTAAATTTCGCGGCGATGGCCGATGTTGATGATGTCGAGAATTTCAAGGCTCTCATTGAAAATTACCCGGTAATCACCCACCCGCAGGCGAAGCACCGGGCGGTTCGTCATTTTCTTGACATCGCCGTGACCAGTCAGGGCGTATACTTCGATGCGGCTTTCAACCCGATCGCGGGTTTCGGGGGTCATCCGATCGAGGGCTTTGTCGGCGGCGGGGTGATAAGCTATCGTTTTCATAACTAAAATTTATCAAATTGCGATATTTTACGCAAGGAAAAAATCGCAAAATGCTAAATAATTTTTCAACAGAAGGAATCCACAGATTACACAGATTGCACAGATTAGGTATGGGCGGCTGGACAAATAATCTGTATATCCGTGTATCGCTGCTTAGGCCTTGATGGGGTCAAACCGCCTTGCAGACCTTGCCGGCGAAGGCGATATCCGGTTGGCTGTAGCGGATCAGCAGGCGGTTGGGGTCCACCGGCCCCGGCAAGGTGATGTTCCGCGCCTTGTCGAAGCCGAACGGCTTGAAATAGCTTTGCGACCCGACCAGCAGCACGGCGCGCAGGCCCTTGTCGAACGCCGCTCCGACGCAGGCGCCAATCAACGCCTTGCCGATGCCCAGCCCGCGATGCGCGTCATCGACGACGATCGGCCCCAGAAAGGCCAGAGGCTCATAGGTGTTGGCGTCGAAATCATGCACAAAGACCGGCCACATGCGCACGCTGCCGATCAGCGCCTCGCCCCGCATGGCCACGAAGCTGAGATCGGGGATAATCCGCGAATGCTCGCGCAGACGCTCGGCGGTCTTGACATAACGCCCCGGCCCGAAGGCATGGTCGGTCAGGTCCAGGATGCGTTGATCAAGGTCCGGCGTCTCAAGACAAATCGTAAAATCCAAAGCCAGTGCATCCAGAGCCAAGTGCCCGATCCTGTTTTACAATAGATACGGCGTCAATACTGGCGGCGAAATAAGACGAATACGCGGCAAGGTCAATGAACCAAGCCGCAATTATTGCGTCCGTTTATTTCGACAGGAAAGCCGTGAAGGCGGCCTGCGCCTCCGGGCGTGTCAACTGGCGGCGGAAAATCGCGCCCTCCGCCCGGATGACCCGCCACAGCTTTTCCGGATCGCGCATCAGGGCCTTGGTGTGGCACAGGCTGGAAGGCGACAACTGCGCCAGCCGGTGCGCCATGGCCATGGCCGACGCCTCCAGCGCCTCACGCGACGCAACCGTATTGATCAGGCCCAACTGGCGGGCCTCTTCGGCGCCTATCACATCGCCCAGCGCCATCCAGGCAAAGGCGCGCTGATGGCCGATGCGCTCCGGCAACAGCAGGGTCGAACCGGCTTCGGGCACCAGCCCCAGTTTCAGGAACGGCAGGCTCAGGCGAATATCATCCGCCGCCACGACCAGATCGCAATGCAGCAGCAGGGTGACGCCGACCCCGGCCGCCTGTCCCTGAACGGCGGCGACCAGAGGCTTGTCGAAAAAGGTGACGGCTTTCAGAAAACGAAAAACCGGCATGTCGTCATGATCGATGCCGTCATCCTGAAAGAGCGGCAAATCCCGCGCGAAATCGGCGATATCGTTGCCGGCGCAGAAATCGGCTCCCTCCGCCGCAATCACCACCACGCGCACGGCCTCATCGGCGGAGGCCCGCGCCAGTCCTTCGGTCAGGGCCGCATACATGGCCTTGGTCAGAGCGTTTTTCTTGACCGGCCGGTTGAGCCTGAGCGTAAGCACGCCGCTATCGATATGGCTGAGAATATCGGTCATTCGGATTCCCTGTTTGGGGCGACCCTAAACGAAGTTGACGTGAACGGCAAGATAAACTCAGGGCGCTTCACCGCCTTGCATTCGCCACACAGGCGCAATAAACTTATTGAAAATTAATTCGTGGCGGGGCAAACCGCGACGGTTCATTCACGGACCGGTACAGGTCTGGAGCAGCGGAGAGTCTCCTAAATGAAAATAACCTTTAATTTCCAAAAGATGGCGCACACAATGCGCGTCTTAGGGGCGCAGAGCCTCGCCATCGCTTTCGGCCTTGCCATCCTTACCGGTACGGGTACGCAAACCGCTTTCGCCGCCGACAAAAAAGCCGAGGCTGCCCCCGCCGGCGAATTCAAGATCGATCCGGCCGTCCAGGCCAAGAGCCTGACCGACATTCCGGCCATCATCGCGCTCGCCAAGGTCGATTGCGATCCGGTTGACGCCTATCTGCTCGGCCCCACGGAATTCGACAAGGACGGCGCCAAGGTCAAGGGCCAGCTTTACGAAGTGGCCTGCAAGGCCGGTCCCGGTTTCATCGTCACCAGCGTTTCCCCCACCGAGGTCGGCCAGGCCTTCACCTGTTCGCTGGCCGCCAAGCTGGCCGCCAGGAACCCCAGCTCCATCCAGTGCGTCCTGCCGGAAAACAAGCCGCATTATGCCTGGCTCACCCCCGTCGTCCAGCCCTACCTGCCCGGCTGCCAGATCAGCGACGCCCGCGTGATCGGCTCGACCTCAAGCGACCCGCTGATCGACCGTTATGAAGTCGGTTGCGGCGCGCAGGCCGGCGGCATCATCGATTACGCGCAACTGGGCGCCAAGGCTCCGACCGAGTTCAAGAGCTGCCTTGTGGTCGCAGGCACCAGTTCCGCCTGCGAATTCACCACCAAGGATCAGATGATGGCCGTTCTGAAGCCGGTCGCCGCCGCGGCCGATAAGGATTGCCAGGTCAACAATGTCCGTTTCGTCGGCGTCAACAAGGAAAACGACGGGATGTTCTATGAGTTCGGCTGCGCCAACAAGCCCGGCTTCATGGTCCTGACCAAGCTGGACAGCACCTTTGAGCGTAATATCCCCTGCGCCAGCGCCGCCGGCCTGGGCGGCTGCACCTTCACCGACGCCGGCGTGGCGGCGGCCGACGCCAAGGGCGCCTATTCGGCGCTACTGGCCAAGGGCGGCTTCCCCTGCACGGTCGATGACTATAATGTCGTCGGCACGCAGGAACAGACCAAGCGCGACTATATCGAGTTCAAGTGCAAGGAACAGCCCTGGGGCCTGATCGGCTTCGTGCCGCAGCCGGGCAGCACCGCCTCCTTGCGCGTCAATGACTGCTTCATCGACCAGACCAACCGCAAGAGCTGCACCTTCGTCACCGAGCCGCAACTGCGCGCCCAGCTCGACAAGCTGATCAAGATCGCCCAGCCGGGCAAGAACTGCGATATCAGCGATGTCCGTTATGTCGGTGAATCGGACGGCATCGAAGGCGCCGTCATCGTCGAAATCGCCTGCGCCAACAAGCGCGGCTATATCGGCATCCTCGCCGCCAATCGCAACAGCCTGACCGATACCGTGCCGTGCACGATCGCCAAATCGCACGGCGATCCGGTCCAGTGCCAGATCCCCAATAACGGCACCTATTCCTCGGCCGATTAATCGGGACGCCCCCTGATCAAGGCCCGCGGGGTTTCTGCCTCGCGGGCCTTTTTCATGCCGATTTGCCACGGTAAGACAGGCTGGCGTCAGGCCAACGCATGGAGACGATGATGAAGATATGGATGGGCGCGGTTTTTGCGGCGCTGGCGGCCTTAGGCGGCTGCGACCGGATAGGCGATCTGCTGGCGGGACCGGAAAAGGGTCCGGCCTATGCCATTCCCGCGCCGTCCGGCAGGGGCGAGGTTCAGCTTTTTCCCGCTTCCGACGGCAAGGCGCCGACGCCTTCCGTGCAGGTCAGACCCGGTGATTGCGGCCAGGCGGCGTGCGAAATCCTGGTTACGAAGCATTGGCGCCCCTTGCCGAAGGAAGCGGCGGCGGGCATGGCCTATCTGTCGGTGATGATGCCGGCCGGCTCCGCCTACAGTCCGGATTTGTGGCGGCCTGTCGGCGCTTCGGGCCGCTATGTGCTGGTCAGCCCCGCCGGTTTCGATGGCGTTCAGCGCGGTCTGTTCGACGGCCTGCGCATCGGCGTGCAGGATGCGACCTTCGCCACCTATTTCACCGCCTATTCGGTCGAAGACGCCGCCATGCTCAAGGCGCGCGGACTGTGCGCGCGTGACATGGCGGTCGATGCCGGCGATCCGCTCAAGGCCGCCTGCGCGCAGAAAGTCGGCAACGACCGCTATGTCCTGCCAGTCAATGGCGAGGTGGTGATCGTGGGGGATAAGGCCTGGCTGCTGCAACGCCGCCCTGACCGTTCGGCCAATCTGGTTGATCTGTTCGCCCTGCCGCGCGGCGCGCCTGTCTGTCTGCCCGGCCTGATCATCGACACCGAAGGCAAGTGGATGGGTACGCCCGATGTGGCCCTGTCGCCGGACCTGTTCGTTTCACGTTCGCGCCCCTCGCCGGAATATGAAGCGCATAAGGAAAAACTGCTGAAGGCCTGCGCCGGCGCCTGAAGCCAGAACCGGGCCTTACAAACTTTCCATGAAACGGCAGGATTCGCCGAGACTCGGCCGCACGATCTCGTCATCGCGCATCACCACCTTGCCGCGGATAATGGTCGCCTTGGGCCAGCCGGTGACTTCCATGCCGTCAAAGGGCGTCCAGCCGGAGCGGGTGCGCATGTCGGCATGGCGCAGGACGCGCTTGTGATTGAGATCGACCAGGGTGACATCGCCGTCATAACCTTCGGCCATGCGGCCCTTGCCGGCCACGCCGAAGACGCGCTGCGCCCCCGCCGAGGTCAGGTCCACCAGCCGCTCCAGCGACAGGCGGCCATTGGCGACGTGATTGAGCATGACCGGCAGCAGGGTCTGCACCCCCGGCATCCCCGAAGGCGACTGCGGATAGGGCTTGGCCTTTTCTTCAAGCGTGTGCGGCGCATGGTCCGATCCCAGCACATCGGCGATACCGCCGGTAATGCCGTGCCACAGGCCCTCGACATGGTATTTATCGCGGATCGGCGGGTTCATCTGCGCCAGGCCCTTCAGGCGTTCATAGGCTTCCGGCGCCTCAAGGGTCAGATGCTGCGGCGTGATCTCGACCGTGGCGATATCCTTGTGGCCGACCAGGAACTCGATCTCCTCGCGGGTCGTGACATGCAGGACATGGATGCGCTTGCCCGCCTCACGCGCCAGACGGACAAGGCGCTGCGTCGATTGAATGGCCGTCTGGGCGTCACGGACGAAATCATGGCTGGTCCAGTCGTTTTCCCGCGCCAGAGGCCGGCGCTCGGCCAGGCGGTATTCGTCCTCACTATGGAAGGTGGCGCGGCGATTGACATTGGCCAGCACCTTGGCCACGCCCTCGTCATCGGCGATCAGCAGCGTGCCCGTCGAAGCCCCCATGAAAACCTTGACGCCGCAGCAACCTTTCAGGCGCTCCAGTTCGCCCAGTTCATGGACGTTTTCGTGCGTACCGCCAACGTAGAACGCATGGTCGCAGTGCATCCGGTGATGGGCGCGCTGAAGCTTGTCGGCGAAGGCTTCCGGATTGGTGGTGGTCGGGTTGGTGTTCGGCATTTCAAACACAGCCACCACCCCGCCCATGACGGCGGCCTGAGAGCCGGTTTCCAGGTCTTCCTTCCATTCCAGCCCCGGTTCACGGAAATGGACCTGCGTATCGATCACGCCCGGCATGGCCAGCAGGCCGGTGGCGTCGAAAATCTCGCCGGCCGAGGCCTGCGCCAGGTCGCCGAAGGCCGCGAACCTGCCGCCGCTGATGCCGATATCGCCCTTGCCGCGCCCCGCATGGTTGATGATGTCAGCATTACGGATGATCAGGTCGAAATTACGGGGCATGGCGGTGTTCCTGGGGAGTCGTTTGCGCCGGACACTAGACCCCGTACCCGCTCACCGCAAGGCCGCACACCGCGAAGTGAAGCGAAACTTCAGCCCGCCATTTCCTTTTCGATCACCGCCGCCACATGATCTATGGTCAGGTCGAGCATATGGCAGACATTCTGCTTCAGCCTGGGATCAACCAACTGAATCTCCTCCAGGCTGCGGGGGCCGCGAATGGCCAGCACATTGCCGCCGATCGGCGCGTCGGCCTCATCCGAAGGTCCGAACAGGCCAAAGGCGGGCATGCCGGCCGCGGCGGCGACATGCAGCCACAACTCGTCATTGCCCACGAACAGCACGGCCTGCCGCATGGCGGCATAGGCATTGAGCGCCGTCACCTCGCCGCTGGCCTCCATCACCTGGGCGCGCGGCGTGGCCATGCGCAGGGCCTGCAAGGTGTCGCGCTCACTCTCCCAGCCAATGATCAGCAGGCGGTGGCTGGCGAAAGGCCCCTCCTCCCGCATCAGCCGCGTCGCCAGCACGGCGAAACGTTCCGTCGGCCAGCGGCGGCCGATCCAGCCGGCGCCGGGCGCCATCACGATCAGCGGCGCGGCTTCGCGGCCATTGTCGATCAGGGTGCGCACCAGCGCTTCGCGGCGCGGCGAGACGCGCAGGCGCGGCATGATCTCCAGCGGATCGAGCTTCAGCTTGGCGGCGATCTGTTCCAGTACGCCGGCGGGGTCGTTCGGATTGAGGGTAAAGCGCGTCTTCGCCTTCATCATGCGCGAAATCAGGGTCGGGCCGATATCGACGCACAGCCCCCATTGGCGCCGGCTCAGTTCACTCAGGCCGTGCAGGGATTTCAATTTAAATAAGGCGCCATCGAAGGCTTGTATCTCGGCGATCAAGTCGTCATCTTGATAGAGCGCCGCCGCTTCCCGCGTCGTCGCCAGCGTAATCCGGGCATGGGGAATTTCCTGTTTCAGGCGCGCGATCACACCGCTCAGGGCCAGGGCCTTGGCGGGATCGCACAGGGCCAGCAGCAAAATCGGAAATTCACCTGTCATGCGCCATACTTAATTCCTGAGACGATCATAACAAGACCCATCATGACCACAGTTTCCATCACCGCCCTGCCGCACCGCGCCCTGATCGCCGTTTCCGGCCCGGACTGGGCCAGCTTCCTGAAAGGCCTTTGCACCGCCCATATCGACGAGATCGTCGAGGAAACGGCAAGGGGGGCGTTTCATAAACCGCATTACGGGGCTTTTTTGCGGCCCCAGGGTAAAATGATCTGTGATGTCCAGCTTCACGCCGTGTCCGCCGACGAAATCCGGCTGGATGTGCCCCTGTCCGAACGCGATGAACTGCTGGCCAAACTCAACATGTACAGATTGCGCGCCAAGGTAACGATCTTGGCGCTGGATCATCCGGTTTATGTCGCTTTCGGCGGTGGATTGCCCGACGGCTTCATGGCTGACCCACGCGCATCCATCATTGATGCGCCATTCGGCTTCGCTTATGCGCCGCAAGCCGAAACCGCCTCGCCCGATGACTGGCGGGCGTTTCGCTATGCGCACAGCCTCGCCGAGGCCGGCACGGATTTCGGACCGGATGACCTCTACGCCATCGACGCCAATCTCGACCTGCTGGCCGCCATCGATTTCCACAAAGGCTGCTATGTCGGCCAGGAACTGACCTCGCGCATGAAACGGCGCGGCCAGATCAAGAATCGCATCATCGGCTTTCGCTATGAAGGTCATGCGCCTGAGGCCGGTGCGGAAATACTCAATATTGACAAACGCGCCGGTGAGGTGCTGGCCGCCACGCAAGGCTATGGTTTGGCCCTGATGCGTATCGACCGCCGCGAGGGTGATCTTTCCACTGACGGCAAGCCTGTCACCCTGAACATCCCGGCCTGGATCGCGCCGGCCCTGCCCGCAATCATCACCGAATAAAAGGACCGCCTCCATGTGCGACAAGGCACGCTGCCCCTGGCCCAAGGCCGATCCGCTTTACTGCGCCTATCATGACGAGGAATGGGGCGTGCCCGAATACGATCCGCGCGCCCTGTGGGAAAAGCTGGTGCTCGACGGTTTCCAGGCCGGATTGTCGTGGATCACCATCCTGCGCAAGCGTGACGCCTTCCGCGCCGCTTTCGCCGGCTTCGATCCGGAAAAGGTGGCCCGTTTCGGTGAGGCCGATATCGCGCGCCTGCTGAACGATTCCGGCATTGTCCGCTCCCGCGCCAAGATCGTCTCCGCCGTCGAAAGCGCCCGGATCACGCTCGATCTGCGCGAAAAAGGCACGAATTTCACCGATTTCATATGGGCCATCCAGGATCATAGGCCGGTGACCAACCATTATCGCTGGGGAGACATCCCGACCGAAACAAAAACATCACAAGAACTGGCTAAATTACTGAAAAGCAAGGGTTACAAATTTTGCGGCCCGGTCATTGTCTACGCCTTCATGCAGGCCGTCGGCATGGTCAATGATCATACGGTCGAGTGTTTCCGCCATGCCGAGGTTGCAGGCCTGAAGAAAACCGGTTAGCTTTTCGCAACAACAGGATTGGGGGAATTGCCATGCCTTTGATGTTTCAGCCTCTGGCGCGCTATTTCGACTTTCAGGGTCGTTCGCGCCGCAGCGAGTTCTGGCTGTGGTTCCTGTTCCAGGTCATTGTCAGCATCGGCTTCAGCATTCTGAAAAACATCTTCGAGCCGAGCAATCCGTTCGGCATCGTGTTTGCTTTGCAAATACTCTTCTCCCTTGCCATTCTCATTCCCAATATCGCCGTGGCCGTCCGCCGCTTCCACGATATCAACCGCACAGGCTGGTGGTATGTCTTTCCACTCGCGGTAACGGTCGTCGCCGTTATCGTCTATTTATCGGTCCATGGCGCCGTCTTCATCAACGACATCAAGAATTTCGCCGCGCTTGGCCCCAATCCTTCGCCGGATCAGGCCATGGCCGCCATGGCCGTCCTGATCAGCCCGTTCCTGTGGATTTATCTGCCTGCTATTGCCGCCTCTATTGTCACACTGGTCCTCAACATACTCGACGGCACACCCGGCCCGAACCGTTTCGGCCCTGACCCGAAAGGCCGCGGCAGCGACACCAGCGTTTTCTAAACCAATCGAATACATAAAACCAATCGAATACCGGGGGTTTCTTCGATGTCCAACGTACCTTTGATCTTCCAGCCGCTGGTCAAATATGTCGATTTCCAGGGCCGCGCCCGGCGGTCCGAATTCTGGCTGTGGGTGCTGTTCCGCATTGCTGTCGGCGCCGTGCTCGGTACGGTCAGCATATCCGTGCTCGTGAACGGGATGAATTTTCAAAATCCCGATCCGGCGCAATTCATGAGCCGGTATTTTTCCGTCATGCCGATCATGCAACTGGTCAATCTGGCCCTTCTTCTGCCCACTATCGCCGTCGCCGTACGCCGCCTGCATGATATCAACCGCACCGGCTGGTGGGTCATCATGCCTTTCGTGGTCGCTTTCGTCGGCATGATTCTGTTCCTTATCTTCGCCGGTACGCAGCTCTTTTCGGCCATAAGCACCGGCGGCAACATGACCGATGAACAAGGCCTGAAATTCGCCTTCGGCATGTTCGGTTCACTGTTCCTGTTCATTTTTCTGCCTATCCTGATCGCCGAGATCGTCATGCTGGTCTTCTACGTTACCGACGGCACGCCGACGACCAACCGTTTCGGCGCCGATCCGAAAGGCCGCGGCATCCAGGCGGCCCCCGAAACCGTATTTTGATTTACAGTCCGCGAGACAAAGGCGGCAAATCATCGTAAGAGCGGAGTCATGGCCGATTTCAGCTTTGAATCCACTCTTTTGGGCCGCATCTGCGGCGTCGATGAAGCCGGGCGCGGTCCCTGCGCCGGTCCCTTGTGCGTGGCGGCCGTCATTCTCGATCCGGCGCGCATCCCCGAAGGCATAGACGATTCCAAGGCCCTGACCGAAAAACGCCGCTTTGAACTCGAACCGCTGATCAAGGACGCCGCCCTCTGCTGGTCGGTGATCACCATGACGGTCGAGGAAATCGACTGCCTGAATATCCTGGCCGCCACCATGGAAGGCATGAAGCGCGCGGTGGAGGCTCTCACCCCTTGCGCCGACCACGCCCTGATCGACGGCAACCGCTGTCCGAAACTGGCCATTCCCTCCACAGCCGTGATCGGCGGCGACGCCCGCTCGCTCTCCATCGCCGCCGCCTCGATCCTTGCCAAGACAGCGCGCGACCGGATCATGATCGAAATGGATATCGTCTACCCGGTCTACGGCTTCAAGAAGCACAAGGGCTACCAGGCCGCCGGTCATCTGGAAGCCCTGCGCTTACACGGTCCCTCGCCAATCCACCGCACAAGCTGGGCGACGATACGCGAACTGAATTTCAGCGCAACGGTTTAAGCAAGCCCCCACCATCCCGCCTCAAGAGCGGGGAAGTATAAGATAGAGGGGGTATCTTGCTTCCAACAGAACAAAACGGAATCAAAACTGCGCCCTTTTCGACTCACCCTCAGAAAAGTGAATCCGCCGATTCCGCAACGTGGTTAATTTAACCATCCGTTAACCGCGAAACGATTCTAGTCATTGGATTCAGGGACTTAACCGCCCTCCCAGTGTCAGAAGGATCTTCGTCTTGCGCAAATCGACCGCCCTCAAAATCCCGTCCGTTCCGCAAGCGCCGCTCAAGCTCGACACTATCCACCTGGGCGAGTGCGTCGAGGTGTTGAAGACCCTGCCGGACGCCTCGGTCGATCTCGTCTTCGCCGATCCGCCCTATAACCTCCAACTCGGCGGCGACCTGCTGCGCCCGGACAATTCCAGGGTCGATGCCGTCGATGACGAATGGGACCAGTTTGCATCGTTCGAGGCCTATGACAAATTCACCCGCGAATGGATGCGCGAATGCCGCCGCGTATTGAAGGATGACGGCGCCATCTGGGTCATCGGCTCCTACCACAATATTTTCCGCCTCGGCGTCGCCATGCAGGACATGGGCTTCTGGGTGATGAACGATGTCATCTGGCGCAAGGCCAATCCGATGCCGAATTTCAAGGGCACCCGCTTCACCAACGCCCACGAAACCCTGATCTGGGCCACCAAGGCCAAGGGCCAGAAACGCTACACTTTCAATTACGACGCCCTCAAGGCCTTCAACGAAGACACCCAGATGCGTTCCGACTGGTCGATCCCGCTGTGCACCGGCGATGAGCGCCTGAAGGACGAGAACGGCAACAAGGCCCACCCGACGCAAAAACCGGAGGCCCTGCTCTACCGTGTGCTGCTGGCCTGCACAAAGCCCGGCCATGTCGTGCTCGATCCCTTCTTCGGCACCGGCACCACCGGCGCGGCCGCCAAACGCCTGGGCCGCCATTTCATCGGCATCGAGCGCGAGGACGCCTATCGCAAGGTGGCCAGCGAGCGCATCGCCCGCGTCACCCCCGCCACGGCCGAAGACCTCAAGGTCATGGGATCGAAAAAGGCCGAGCCGCGCGTACCCTTCGGCGCCGTGGTCGAGGCGGGGCTGCTGCAGCCGGGCGATATTCTCTATACGCCGAAGGGCGACAGATGCGCCCGCGTCCGCGCCGATGGCTCATTGGTATATGGCGAACTGACCGGCTCGATCCACAAGATGGGCGCCATGATGGAACAGGCCCCCGCCTGCAACGGCTGGACCTACTGGCGCTTCAAGACCGACGCCGGCCTCAAGCCGATCGATGACCTGCGCTCGCGCATCCGCGCCGATATGAACTAGGGGCAAGCGACTGAAATCATGGATTTTAAAGCGCGGGCGGCGACGTTCGCGCTTTTTTTTCGCCGCAGATTCCGCGTGACAAAAGACAGGTCGCCGCATACCCTGATCAAAACGGGGGGAATGTCATGCCGAAATTCATAAATTGTCTGCTGGCCGGCCTGACGGCCACCCTGCTGGCGAATGCGCCGGCCGCACACGCCCTGTCGAAATCGGACGCAACGCCTGAAGCCGCGCAAACCACGAAACAGGCGCGCCAGCGTGTGCTGTTCCAGCAGGCGCTGGCCAAACTCAATGAGAAAAATTATGAAGCCGCGGAAATCGAATTCAGCTTCCTGATAGCGGATGCCGATTATCCCCTGCTGTCGGCCGGACAAAAATATTTGCTGCACGCCTTGCTCGCAAAAGCGCAATCCGAGCGCGGCAAAAATGACGAGGCCTACGCCAACCTGATTCTGGCGGCCGACGCCGCGCCCGAAGCCCGCGACAATTTTTACTGGTATCTGCTGTGGGATGTCAGCACCCGGTTGAAGAAATATGGCGACGCCATAGACGCCATGACGGCGCTGACGAACGCTGACCCCAAAAACACGAATTATTATTACCTGCCCTATGTCGCCCAGACGGTATATTACGCCCAAACCCTGCCGGATGGCCAGGACCGGCGGGAAAAGGCGCTCATGGCCCTCTGGAAAGCCGGATACAAGCCCTCAGGCTTTTACACGGCCGAAAACCTGTGGTTCAGCCTGTTCGAGATCAAAGCCGCCCGCGGCGATACAGAACAGGCCAGGGAAATCGCCAAAACCTTCGTTCTGCCGGGCACCTACATCGCCATGCGCATCGATAAGCGTTATCGCGCCTACACGGAAGCCGATCCGGCGCATTTCAATCTGAAAGCCCTGACGGACAAGCAAATCGAAAGCAGCCGCGCCAAGGTCAGGACGCATCCGCGTCAGGTTGAAGGGATCGTTCAACTGATGCTGATTCTGATCAGCGCCAATCGCCCGTCCGAAGCGCTGGCCCTGGGGGATGACGCCATTGCGCGCGCCGCCGCCACACCGGCCGGCAAGCCCGCTTTCGACGATATGGACGACCAATGGCACTGGCTCCTGAACACACGCACCCGTGCGCTGGAACAACTGGGCCGCGACGCCGAAAGCGAGGCCTCGCAGATCAAATCGCGGGATGAATCCCTGGCGCAGAAGCGGGATACAGTCAGCCAGAGGATCAATCTCGGCGATTTTTATTATGAACATGACCGCCCCCAGGAGGCGCTCGCCCAGGTCAGTGACATGGCCGAGGGCAGTTCGAGCGCTTACGGCCTCATGGCGGCCGAGGAGGTCCGCGCCTGCGCCTATGCCCAGTTGAACGACCGGGACAATCTGGCGAAATCGCTTGATTATGTTCGCGCTCATGCCGCGGACGGCTATGGACCGGCGCGGCTGGCCCTGTTGTGCGCCAACGATCTCGACGGACTGGCGGCGATCACCATCTCCAGGCTTGACGATCCGTTGCAACGGAACGCAACCTTGCGCCTCTGGCAAAACTATCGGCCCGAAGCCTATCCCACCGCCTTCGACAAGGAACTGGCGCGGAGGGCGGACGCCTTCGTGACACGGGCGGATGTCAAGGCCGCCATAGAACGCAACGGTTACATCGACACCTACGACACGCCTCGCCCAGGTAATTAGGTGGCGAACAGTCCGGGCGCGGCGGCCCTCACTTTCAGGGCCTTGGCGAAGACCGTCGGCAGGGCTTTTTCACCGACAGGCATAAGCTGGAAGCTGTTGTTCCGGCGCAGGAAATCGCGCAATGCCTCGTCAGAAAGTTGCGCGCGCCAGACCTCTTGCGTCAGGGCGAAATGGGTGAAGACATGCTCGTAAACGCCGGAGGCCTCGAAAGCGGCCGATATCGGCGGCGTCACTTCTTCCGTGCTGTAAGGTTCCGAACGCCAGTCGGTGTGCGGCAGTCCCAGCATTCCGCCGAGCAATCCCTTGTCCGCCCGGCGCTCCACCACAACGCAATCACCGGCCTGGATGACAAACACCACGCCGTAGCGGCGCGGCTTGGGGGCCTTGGCCAGCTTGACCGGGAACCGTTCCTGCTCGCCGCGCGCCCGCGCCAGGCAGGCTTCGGCCAAGGGGCATTCGCCGCAGGCCGGCGATTTCGGCCGGCAGATCAGCGTCGCCATATCCATCAGGGCCTGAGGCCAGTCACCGGCGCGATCTTCGCTAACCCATTGCGCCGCGGCTTCGCGCACCTGCGGCTTGCCGGCGGGCATCGGCGTCTCTAAGGCATAGAGCCGCGTCATGATGCGTTCGATATTGCCATCGACCACATTGGCCGCATGGCCGAAGGCAATGGCCGCCACCGCCGCAGAGGTATAGGGGCCGAAGCCCGGCAATTTCAGCAATTCCGCTTCATCGGCCGGAAAGACGCCGCCATGATCGCGCACCACCGTCCGGGCGCATTCCAGCAGCTTGCGGGCGCGGGCGTAATAGCCGAGGCCGGCCCATTCGGCCATTACGCGGCCATCTTCGGCGGCGGCCAGATCACGCACCGTCGGCCACAGAGCCAGAAATTTTTCATAGTAAGGCGCGGCGTGCGGCACGGTCGTCTGCTGGAGCATGACCTCGGACAGCCAGACGCGGTAAGGATCGCGCGCCCCCCGCCTCCCGGAATCGCGCCATGGCAGTTTGCGGCCATGCGCATCATACCAGGCCAGCAGACCGGCTCTTAAGGAGGCGACAACGGCCCTGTCCTTCATTATAATCCCGCTCATGAAACGTCCGCTGCCATCCCTTGAAGACTCGCTCCGCATCCTGCGCACCACGCGCACGAAGCGCATGCCCAAGGCGCCGCCGCCGGTTACCCGGCAGGTTCAGCCCCTGCTGAAAAGCCTGCAAGCGCGGTTTGAGCAGATGGATGACGGGTCTGGCAAGCTGAAAAACCGCTGGACCGAGATCGCCGGCGAAAGCCTCGCCAGACTCTGCGAGCCTGTCCGCATCATCAAGGGCCGCGCCCATGGCGCAGGCGCGCTGGAAATCCGCGTGATGGGGGCCTATGCGCCACTGGTCCAGCACCAGTCGGCCACTCTGATCGACCGGATCAACCTGTTTCTCGGCGCAAAAACCATCGACAAACTGCGGATCATCCAGGGACCGCTGACCCAGCCGCCGAAAAAACAGCAGTACGCCCGGCCGAAGCCCCTTTCGGCGCAGGAAGAACTGGCGCTCCAGCAATCCCTGAGCGATGTCGATGACGACAAGCTGAAAAAGTCTCTGCTCCAGCTTGGCCGCTCCATTCTCAAGCGCGAAAACATGAAGCGTTAAGGCGCAATAATCGGCAAAACGAAAATGCCATATTTACAGCGCAATCGAACGCTTTAAAAAGGCACGGACACAGGGCGCGAGTCTCCCTCACCACACACCATCTTTTGGGGCTAAACATGCAAATTCCTGTCGGCAAAACCCTTCGCGTGACCGGCGCGGCCGCCTTCATGGGGCTGGTCCTGCTGGCTGCGGGCTGCAACAAGACCGGTTCCACCGGCGCCGTCTCCCCTGACGAAATGTCGATGGGCCAGGCCACGGCCCCGGTCACCGTCATCGAATACGCCTCGGTCGCCTGCCCGATCTGCGGCCATGTCAACGAAACGGTCATGCCGGAATTCAAGGCCAAATATGTCGATACCGGCAAGGTGCGCTACGTCTACCGCCCGATGATGACCGGCAACCCCGCCGTCGCCGCCGCCGGTCACCTGCTGGCCGAGTGCGCCGGCAAGGACAAGTATTTCAGCGTGGTCGATCAGGTCATGCGCTCCCAGCAAGCGATGGGCGGCGAGGAAACCGGCTACGCCAATGCCCGTCCGGTGCTGTTCAGCATCGGCCAGTCGCTCGGCATGTCGGAAGACGCCTTCAATAAATGCATCACCGATGAAAAAGGCTTGCAGCGTCTGAATGACCTGAACCAGCAATATATGACCAGGGATGGTGTCAACGGCACCCCGACCTTCCTGATCAACGGCAAGAAGCTCGACCGCATCCCGCTGAATATCGGCGATTTCGACACGGCCCTGAAGCCCTACCTCGGCAAGTAACCCTTATCCCAGCAAGCGAGACCCTGAAAATGACCTCCAGACGGATATTCATGACCCTGGCCGCCGCAACCCTCCTGCTGGCCGGTTGCGGCAAGACGGTCAAGCCGGTCGAAGGCGATATGAGCCTGGGCGCAGGCGAAAACGCCAGGGTGACCCTGATCGAATACGCCTCGGTGACCTGCGCCCACTGCGCCGAATTCAACAAGGATGTCATGCCCGAACTGATGGCCAAGTACATCACGCCCGGCAAGATCCGCTATGTCTACCGCGAATTCCTGACCGAACCGCGAGATGTCTCGGCCGCCGGCATCCTGCTGGCGCGCTGTTCCGGCAAGGAAAACTACTTCAAGGTGATCGACGAGATCATGAAGGCGCAGGGCGAGATGTTCGGCGACGGCACCACCACCAATGCCCTGCCGGTGCTCAAGCGCATCGGGGCGTCGGTCGGTATCGATGAAAAAGCGTTCAATGCCTGCGTCACCGATGAAAAGGCCCTGACGCGCATCCAGGATAATGTCGATAAATACCTGAAGGAAGACGGCATCACCGGCACCCCCACCTTTTTTATCAACGGCAAGCGTTTCGAGCGCAAGACCGGCACCATCGCCGATTTCGACGAGGCCTTCGCCCCGCTGCTGGCGGGCAAGTAAATCATGATCCGGCGTATCGCGGCTGTATTCCTGGCCTTGTCTTTTCTGAGCGCGCCGGCCATGGCCAGGGCGGCCGTCAAGCCTGTTGCGGCGAAAATTTCGGCGCTCGTCGCCCCCTCCGATCCGGGCCTGCTGCCGGATATGACGCTCGGCAATCCCAAGGCCGGGATCACGGTGATCGAATACGCCTCCGCCGCCTGTCCGCATTGCGCCGCCTGGAAGACCGAGAACTGGGCCGGTTTCCAGGCGAAATACCTCGCCACCGGCAAGGTGCGCTATATTTTCCGCGAAGTCCTGACCAATCCGCAGCAATACGCCCTGTCGGCCTTCCTGATCGGTCGCTGCGCCGTGGCGCAAAGCGGGAATCCGGCGGATTCCACACCCTATTTCACCGTGGTCAACGCCTTTTTCGCCGGCCAGGCGGAATATTTCCGCACCCAACAGATCGGTTCGGTCATGGCCGATGTCACCGCCAAAACCGGCATGACCACGCCCGCCATGCAGGCCTGCGTCTCCGATGAACCGGACTTCACCGCCTTCATGAAGACCATGCGCGCCCATATGGAAAAGGACGGCGTAACCAGCACCCCGACTTTTTTCGTCAACGGCAAGCGCGTCGATGGCCATGAAATGAAGGATCTGGACGCGGCGATCGCGGCGGAGAAGTAATTTAAGTAAGATACCCCACCACCGCATCTAGCCGCTTCGCGTCGTCGTGCGGTCCCCCTCCCCGAACAAGTCGGGGAGGTACAAGAAAAACCTTATACCTCCCCAGTTTACTGGGGAGGGGGACCGCGCCTCTCTTGAGGCGTGGTGGTGGGGGTTCTTACTTTTCTCAAACACAAAAACTTCCACAGGAATTAACCCTGTCTTGTGCGAAGTGTCTTGACGCCCGCCATTCTGCTATGAAGGTGGAGGAATCGGCTTTGCGCGCCAAAAAGGCGAATTGGGTTCATCCTTGCACTTTCAGAAGATCAAGCTTTCGGGATTCAAGTCCTTCGTCGATGCGACCGAGTTTCGCATCGATCCGGGCCTGACCGGCATTGTCGGGCCGAACGGCTGCGGCAAGTCGAACCTGCTGGAAGCCCTGCGCTGGGTGATGGGCGCCACTTCCGCCAAGGCCATGCGCGGCTCCGGCATGGATGACGTCATCTTCGCCGGCTCTGACAAGCGCCCGTCGCGCAACTGGGCCGAGGTGACGCTGACCATCGACAATTCCGAACGCCTGGCGCCGCAGCCCTTTACCGACCAGCCGGTGCTCGATGTCGCCCGCCGTATCGATCGCGGCGCCGGCTCTTCCTACAAGATCAATGGCAAGGAAGTCCGCGCCCGCGACGTGCAGCTTCTGTTTGCCGATGCCTCCACCGGCGCCAATTCACCGGCCCTCGTCCGCCAGGGACAGATTTCCGAACTGATCGCCGCCAAGCCGCAGAACCGCCGGCGCGTGCTTGAAGAGGCCGGCGGGGTTTCCGGCCTGCACACCCGCCGCCATGAGGCGGAACTGCGGCTTTCCGCCGCCGAATCAAACCTGTCGCGTCTCGATGATATCGCCCGCGAACTGGATTCGGCCCTCTCCCGCCTCAAGCGCGAAGCGCGTCAGGCGGATAAATATAAGAAGATTTCCGCCGAAATCCGCGCCCTGCAAAAAGCTATTTTACATGCCAAGTGGCTGGAGGTGCGCGCCCTGCTCGAAGGCGCGGTCAACGACATGCAGGCACAGTCGGGCCGCGTCGAAACGACCACCCGCGCCGCCGCCGTGGCGCAGACCGCGGCGCTTAAGGCCGCGGAGGCCATCAATCCCCTGCGCGAGGAAGAGGCTGTCGCCGCCACGGTCAATCACCGGCTGAACATCGAGAAAGAGCGCCTCGACCTGGAGGAAAAGCAGGTCGCCGCCGAGATCGAACGCCTGAAAGGCGATATCGCCCGCCTGCGCAGTGATTTTCAGCGCGAAGTCGATCTGTCGGCCGATGGCTCGATGCAGGTCGAGCGTCTGCGATCAGGCCTTGCCCGGGTACAGGAAGAGATTGCTGCCGCCCCTTCGCGCGAGCCTGAACTGAAAGCCGCTGTCGATACCGCCGAGGCCGAACGCATCATGGCTGATCAGGCGATTGAGACCATTGCCGCCGAGCAAGCAGCGCAGGTCGAGCGCCAGCGGCTGGAGGCGTCGCGTCTGGGCGAAGCCAAGTCACGCTTCGACCGCCTGAGCCAGCAACTGCAAACCGCGCAAAATGATCGCAAGGCCTTGGGTACATTCGATTATAGCGCGCTTGATGGCCTGAAGGCGCAGGCCGCCACAGCCCAGACCGATCTGGAAGCCGCCCGCAAGGCCGCCGAGGCACTGGAAACCGCCCGTCCAGCGCTTGCAAATGCCGAGGCACAGGCGCGCAAGGCGATGCGCGAGATCGAGGACCAGTTGGGCCGCCTGACCGCCGAGGCGCGCGGCCTGTCGCAGATACTGACGACCGTGCGCAAGGAAGGCGCGCCCGTCCTGGACGCGGTGCGGCCGGACAAGGGCTACGAACTGGCCCTGGCGGCCGCGCTAGGCGATGACCTCAACCTCAGCCTGTCGAAGAAAGACGTGCAGACCGCCCAATCGTCAGCACCATTGGCTTTCTGGAGCGAGGATTTCGAGAGCAAAGCCAAACAGATCGATATCGCGGCGCTTGGCGTCGCGCCCCTGAGCGCGTCGGTGAAAGCGCCGGCGGCGCTCTCCTTGCGCCTGTCCACCATCGGCGTGGTGTCGCAGGCTGATGGCGATCGCCTGCAAGGCCAGCTCCCTATTGGTGCGCGTCTCGTCTCCAAAGAAGGCGATCTGTGGCGCTGGGATGGTCTGATCGTCCGCGCCAAAGCGCCCAAACCGGCTGCTGTCCGTCTGGCCCAGCGCACCCGTCATGACGAACTCGAAACCGAGATCGACGGCCTGAAACCGAAGCTGGAAGAGGCGAGACAGGCGCAATCCACCGCCGCCGAGGCCCAGCGCGGCCATGAAGACACTCTGCGCAACGCCCGCAATCGCCTGCCCGATCTGGAGCGCACCCTGCGCACCCGCCAGAACGATCTGGATGCCCGTCTGCGCGCCCAGACTCAATATGAAGCGCGTCTGGAAGCGCTGGAAGCCACCCTTACCCGCCTGACCAACGAACATGCAGAGGCGAAAACAGCCTATGAAACCGTGCTGGCCTCGCAGTCCGCCGCGCTCGACAACGAGGCCATGAAGACACGTCTGAACGCGGCCCGCGCCCTGGCCGACAGCCACCGTCAGGCGGTCATGCGCGCCCGCGCCGATCTCGATCAGGACGCCCGCGACCGTCAGGCCCGCGAAGCCCGCGAACGCACCCTGACCCGCGAACTGACCGACTGGAGCCGCCGCGCGCAGGATTCCGGCGCCCGCCTGCTCAAGCTGGAAAAGGATCAGGCTGTCGCGCAAGCCGCCTTAGAGGCCGCGCAATCGGCGCCGCGTGAATTTGAAAGCAAGCGCATCGCCCTGGTCGATTCGCTGCAAACCGCCGAAAAGCGCCTCAATGAAGCCCGCGAGAAACTGAACCTCGCCGAATCCGAACGCCGTGACGCCGATATCGATGTCCGCGCCCGCGAACAGGAAGCCTCCGCCGCCCGTGAGGAACGCGCCGGTGCGGCCGCCCGCCTGGAAGCCATCCAGGGCAAGGCTGCCGAGATCGAGGCCGTCATCCTCGACCAGACCGGGGGCACGCCCGACGATCTCGGCAAGCGCCTCAAGGAAGAAGCCATCGCCACCCCGACGGACGCATCGGGCGCCGAATCGCTGCTGTCCGGCCTGGAGCGCGAACGCGACCAGTTGGGCGCCGTCAACCTGCGCGCCGAGGAAGAGGCCAGCGAATACGAAGGCCGGCTGGATACGCTTTCCAGGGAGCGCGCCGACCTGACCACGGCCATCGCCAAGCTGCGCGACGGCATTGACGAACTGAACGCCGAAGGCCGTGAACGCCTGCTCGCCGCCTTCGAGATCATCAACGAGCACTTCAAGACCCTGTTCGTCACCCTGTTCGACGGCGGTTCGGCCGAACTGCGCCTGGTCGAATCGGATGATCCATTGGAAGCCGGTCTGGAAATCTACGCCTGTCCGCCGGGCAAGCGCCTCTCGACCATGAGCCTGATGTCCGGCGGCGAGCAGGCCCTGACCGCCACGGCGCTGATTTTCGGCGTCTTCCTCGCCAATCCGGCGCCCGTCTGCGTGCTTGACGAAGTGGACGCGCCGCTCGATGACGCCAATGTCGATCGCTATTGCCGTCTGCTGGCCGAGATGCGCGAACGGACAAAGACGCGCTTCATCGCCATCACCCACAATCCGGTCACCATGTCGCGCATGGACCGTCTGTTCGGTGTCACCATGTCGGAACGCGGCGTGTCGCAACTGGTCAGCGTCGATCTGTCACAGGCGGAGGCCCTGGTTGCGGAACATGTGGCTTAAGCCGCATGTTCCGCAACCAGAGCTTCCTCATTTTTCTTAAAAGAAGAGACGCGCATTGTGCTCAAGAAGCGAAGCGTTAGCACGCCTACAGCCTGCGCGGCAAGCGGTCGCCCTTGCCAGATTTCACGACGAAATCTGGAAATCTGAGTTTATTCGGAAACTTATCACTTCAAAGCCGATTTGTAATGACGGGCAACTCCTGCTTAGACAGGCAAATATAGTGGCGACGCCGGTTTTCTGTCCCGCGATAAACTTTCCCGATTTGCCCCCGACAGCGCTGTTTCTTATTTATTTTCAAACAACTCCACTTTGTCGCCTGCAATTGCTTGACCTTTGGGTGTCTCTTGAGTAGGTTCCGCGCCGTTCTTAGCCGGAATAACGATCCCTGTTATTCCGCCTGCCAGGTGCTGAACGTGACAGATGAACCACCCGATAAGTCCTCGGATCAAGACGAACTGAACGATCTTGACAGGCGGCTGAAAGCGATCGAGGCGCGCAAGCGCAAGACGCACGATGTCAGCGGCGAGGTCGGCGCTAATCAGGGCTATCAGGCCCTGGGAGAGCTGCTCGGGGGGATTCTCGGCGGTCTGGGGCTTGGCTGGCTCAGTGACCAGTATCTTCACACCCGACCGTTCGGGGTGATCATCGGCGCTATTCTGGGCATGATTGTGGCGGTCTATGCGATTGTCCGGTCCGGCCAGAAGAAATAGGCTTGCGGTTTGAATTCGCCCGTCGGTTTTCCGGCTTTCGGGCACATGAAATTGTCTAAAGAGGTTTTGGGGCTTATGGCCGATCCGTTACACCAGTTTAAGATCGAAAAGATCGTCGAGCTTCCCGCGTTCAACGTCGGCGGCCTGCCGGTCGATCTGTCGATCACCAATTCCGTACTGGCCATGCTGATCGCGGTCGGCCTGACCTGCCTGTTCTTTTTCCTGACCACCGCCCGCGCCAGCATCATCCCCGGCCGTGGCCAGGTCATGGCGGAAAGCGTCTTCGGCCTGATCGACGACATGACCGATTCGATCATCGGCCATGACGGCAAGCAGTTCCTCCCTTACGTGCTGACCCTGTTCCTGTTCATCCTGAGCTGCAATCTGCTCGGCATGTTCACCTATTTTACCGCCACCTCGCAGATCGCCGTCACCATGACGCTTGCCGCCCTGACCATCCTGCTGGTCCTGGCCGTCGGATTCATCCGCAACGGGCTGGGCTTCTTCAAGATGTTCGTGCCGTCGGGCGTGCCCTGGTATATCCTGATCGTGCTGGTGCCGATCGAGGTCATCGCCTTCGTCATGCGCCCCGTGACCCTTACGCTGCGGTTGTTCGGCAATATGCTGGGCGGCCACATCGTCATGAAGGTCTTCGCCGGCTTCATCGTCACCGGCCTGACCCTGGGCGGCCTGGGCGCGCTGATCGGCGTCCTGTCGATGGGCACCATCATCGCCCTGACAACCCTCGAATTCCTGGTCGCTTACCTGCAAGCCTTCGTGTTCGCGGTTCTGGCCTGCGTCTATCTCAGTGATGTGGTCAATATCGGCCACCACTAGGTTCTTCTTTAATCTGTCCCTTTCCAAACTCGGAGTTTACACCCCATGGACGTTCAATCTGCAACCCTCATCGCTGGCGGCCTCAAGTATATCGGCGCCGGTCTGGCGACCCTCGGCATGATCGGCGCCGGTATCGGCCTCGGCATCCTGTTCGGCAACTACTATGTCGGCGCCCTGCGCAACCCTTCGGCCGCCAAGACCCAGCAGACCAACCTCTTCATCGGCATGGCGCTGACCGAAGCCCTCGGCATCTTCGCCTTCGTTATCGCGCTGCTGATCCTCTTCAACGCGCCCAGCCTGTAATTGAACACTTGCTTACGGCGCGGGCCAAAACTTTCACTAAAAAGCCCGCGCCGGTCACAGGTTTTCAGGAATAAGATATGACAACCGCTACCTCACCAGAGGCCACCCTATCTGCTGACGACGCTTCCGGCGCTTCGTTCTCGGCCACGCCGAGCGTCACCACGGTTGCGACCCTGGTGCCGGGTCAGGCCGTCGCCGAAACGCATGAGCTTGCCTCTCACGCGACGACTGAAACGGTCGGCGCCGAAGGCCATCATGACGCCAAGGAAGGCGGCCTGCCGCAGTTGGACACCAACCAGTGGGCCGGCCAGATGGTCTGGCTCGTGGTTATCTTCGCCGTCTTCCTGCTGCTGATGTCGAAGGTCTTCGTGCCGCGTCTGCGCAAGGTCATCGACACGCGCGGCGCCACCATCGCCGAAGACCTGGCCAATGCCCGCGCCAACCGCGACGAGGCCGAGGCCCAGGCGAAACAGGCCGCTACCGAGACTGCCGAAGCCCATGCCGCGGCCCGCAAACTGGCGGCCGAGGCCCTGGCCCGTTCCAATGCCGAAGTGGCCGCCGCCACTGCCGCAGAGGACGAAAAGCTCGGCAAGCGCCTCGGTGAAGCCGAAACCCGCATCCGCGCGCAGCGTGACGAGGCCATGGGCCATGTCAGCGATATCGCGTCGGAAACGGCGTCGCTTCTGGTTCAAAAGCTGACCGGCAAGGCGGCCACCGCCGCCGCGCTCAAGTCCGCGCTCGGAAAGGTATAAGGCAGATGGAAATGCTTACCGAAGCCGAATTCTGGGTCCGCGCCGCCCTGGTCATCTTCCTTCTCATCCTGTTCGTCGCCAAGGTGCCGGGCAAGATGTGGACCTCGCTGGGCGATACCGGCAAGGCCGTCCGCGCCGAACTCGACGAGGCCGTCCGCATCCGTCAGGAAGCGACCGACCTCCTCAACAGCATCAAGGCCCAGCGCCTCGCTTCCGAAGCCAAGGCGCGCGAACTGATCGCCTTCGCCGAGGAAGAAGCCACCCGCATGGCCGCCGATGCCCGCGTCAAGCTGGAAGAAACGATCAGGCGCCGCGAAGAACTGGCCGAGCGCAAAATCGCCCAGGCCGAAGCCAACGCCACGGCCGATGTCAAGTCCGCCGCCGCCGACCTGGCCGCGCAACTGGCCGAGCAGGTTCTGCTCGATCAGGTCGCCAAGGCCAAGACGGATACGCAGATCGACAAGGCCATCGGCCAACTCGAAGGGCGCTTCAACTAAACCGCCGCAAGCGACGGCTTCAAAGGGTCTGGCGCCTGTGGCTCCAGGCCCTTTTCCATTTCCGGAATCGCGTAAACGGCGCTTCAGGCGCGTCTTGCCCCGGCATTGCCCCATTGGGCAATCAACCAGACAACCACGGCCAGAATCAGGACATATGCGACTTCAATCAGGGAGGGCAACAGGACGCCCCAATGCGTCGGATGCACCTGGTACGCCATGAAATTGGTCAGGCCTGTATAAGCCACGCCAAGCAGGCCCGCCACGACAGCGATTATACCCAAGGTCGATAACAAACCGGAACGCGCGCCGCCATTCAGTTTGCGCAAGGCCGCCAGGAGCACGGCAAGAAGGCCTGCGGCGATCATGATCAGGACCAGAAGCTTGACCACAACGCTCGCGCCCTGGAAGACATTCCACGGTGTCGCATACGCCAGAGTTCCCAGAATATAGTTCATTTTTCCCCTCCCCTCGCCGCCAATATGCGGCGCATCCGACGAGGTTAACACGAAAATCCAGAACAGCAAAAAAGCCCTCCGGCAAACCGAAGGGCTTTTCAACTCATTTGCCGTTTTTAGACCGCCCGCGGTTTGCGGAGAAATCGGCGGCGGATACCGACCAACTGGCCCCGCCCCCTTAATATCATGCGTTCGAACTTGAGCACCTGTTGCCAGAAGATCGACACCACCTGCGGATTGCGGCGCAGCAGTTTGCGCAGCGGCATGACCCAGTTCGGATGGCGGCGCTTGAGGTGGATGAACTGGCGGCGCGCCCAGTAGGCGTTGCGCAGGATCAGCATCAGCCCGACCAGGATCAGGAAATAGTGGCCGGGAATGATGATCAGCAGGAAGCCCGCCCCCAGGCAGACAAAACCGAGCGCGATCATCAGCCAGCCAAGCACCTTCTTCGAGAAGCGCTTGGCGGCGCGCTTCACGGAGCGCGCCCAGGCCTTCAGATCGCGCTTGGCGTCAGGCTTGGGGGCGATCACTGATTTCCGGGGCGCGGGCGCGCCGTCTTCACTCGACATCTTGCTTATCCGGACGCTTTGGCCGCGCCCCACCGATTCTGAATTTTTGCAACGCAACATAGCGTCCTTGGCCTCATATGGAGAGGCATTGGGGCAATGTAAAGGCGCCTGCTGAATATCCGATGAATGTGGAGAAAATTTAATTTCCCCTGCGTTATTCGGGCATCAGGCGGCGTCTTCGGAAGTGCGGGACAGCCGGTTCCCGAAGATCGATTTCACGCCCTGCTTTACCCCCTGGCGCGAGCTTTTCATAAAGCGGAAGCGACGGGGCATCAGGCCGCGCTCGACGCGCAGGCCCTGCAACCAGACGAGCGAAACGACCTTGGCGCCCGGCCTCAGCATGGCGCGCACCGGCCCCAGCCAGCGCGGATGCGCCCTGACCTGCTTCATGAACTGGCGCTTGATCCAGGTCGAGCTGCGCAGCAGCAGGATCAGGCCGAACAGCACGAACGGCACACCGACCGGTCCCGGCAAGGGCGCCAGGACGACGCCGAAGGCCATCAGGACCATGCCTGACAGGCTCATAAGCAGTTTAAGCAGAATAGCCATTTGTCTCGTTCGGGCGCATTCCGCCCGCCTTGTTAAGCGCCACAATCTTATCCGACCGCCTCAGGGAGCGGCCTTGACGCCTATATAGGGAGGGTGGGATCAAGAAACGATGCGGCGTCCTGCCACATAAGACCATTTCGCCATCACTTAATATGACAGCAGTTTGCGCGGCTTGTGAGCGGGCCGCGTTTCCGGCCGCGGCGCGGGCCGGCGATTGCGCAGGATCGCCCGCACATCATGGCGGAACCGGTACATGAAGCGGCGATGCTTGGGCAGCAGGCGGCGCTCCAGACGCAGGGCGTGCAGCCACATGAGAGCGATGATCTTGGCGCCCGGCCGCAGCAGGGCGCGCACCGGCCTCAGCACCTTCGGATGCGCGCGGACCAGCTTCATGAACCGGCGCTTCACCCACATCGAGCTTCTCAGCAGGATAATCAGCCCCAGCAGCATGACCGGCACGCCGAAAGGCCCCGGCAGCGGCGTAATCACCACACCCACCGCCATCAGAACCACGCCCAGCGCGGTCATCAGCAATTTCAGCACCACAGTCATGATACGAAGATGGGATGGACCGCATAGGAAGTCCATCCCATCTTCGCTTCCCGCGCGATAAAAAGTGGTTAGCGCGGCTTTAAGTATAGGCCAACCCTACGTGAAGGACAGGCGTGGCGCACGAGCGGCGCGGGTCTCATCCAGACGCTTGGCAGGCGCCAGATAGGGCGCACCCTTGAAGCGGGCCACATCGCCATTTTTCGCCGCCTCAGCCAGGGCGCGCAGCACGGCGATAAAGCCGTCCAGTTCGTCCTTCGATTCCGTCTCGGTCGGCTCGATCAGCATCGCCCCGTGGACCACCAGCGGGAAGTACATGGTCATCGGGTGGAAGCCCTCGTCGATCATCGCCTTGGCGAAATCGAGCGTGGTCACGCCGGTGCCTTCCAGCCAGGCGTCATCGAACAGCGCCTCGTGCATGCACGGCCCTTCCGGGAACGGCACGCTCATCAAATCCTGCAGGCTGGCCTTGATGTAGTTGGCGTTGAGCACGGCGTCCTCGGCGACCTGGCGGAGGCCGTCCGAACCATGACTCAGCATGTAGGTCAGGGCGCGGATAAACATGCCCATCTGGCCGTGGAAGGCGCACATGCGACCAAAATTGGCGCTCGATGCCGCCTCGTCGTGTTCCAGCATATCGAAGCCCGAACCAGTGGAAACAACCCAAGGCTTGGGCGCATAGGCGGCCAGCGCTTCGGACAGCACCACAGGCCCCGCGCCCGGACCGCCGCCGCCGTGCGGCGTCGAGAAGGTCTTGTGCAGATTGATGTGCATGGCGTCAACGCCGAGATCACCGGGACGGACGCGGCCGACGATGGCGTTGAAATTGGCGCCGTCGCAATAGAAATAAGCCCCGGCCTCATGCGTGACGCGGGCGATCTCGATGATATCGCGCTCGAACAGGCCGCAGGTATTGGGATTGGTCACCATGATCGCGGCGACATCCGGGCCAAGCTTCGAGGCCAGATCGGCGACATCGACGCGGCCGTCGGCGGTCTGGGCCACCTCCCTGACGCTGTAGCCCACAAAGGCGGCGGTGGCGGGATTGGTGCCGTGGGCCGAAGTCGGCACCAGCACGGTGCGGCGATGGCCCTGCCCCTTGGCCTCGTGCGCGGCCTTGATGGCCAATAGACCGCACAGCTCGCCGTGCGCGCCGGCTTTCGGCGTCATGGCGACCGCGGGCATGCCGGTGAGCACCTTGAGCCAATGCGCCAGCATATCCATCAGGGCCAGCGCGCCCTGCACGGTCGAAACCGGCTGGAGCGGATGGATATCGCCCAGGCCCGCCACACGCGCCATCTTCTCGTTAAGGCGCGGATTGTGCTTCATGGTGCAGGAGCCGAGCGGATAAAGCGCCAGATCGATGGCGTGGTTCTTCTGGCTCAGGCGCACATAATGGCGCATGGCCTCCGGTTCGGTCAGGCCGGGCAGCGACAGGTCGTCACGCAGCAGGCCGTCGAGGTCGGACGCGTTGATCTCGATATCGGCGAAATCGACGCCGGTGCGGCTGTAATCGTCCTTCTCGAAGATCAGCTTTTCCGATTGCAGCAGGCCCTTGCCACCCAGCAGCGTCCTGAACGAGGTGGCTTCGACGGTGATCTCAGGGGCCGAGGGGCGACCAACATTATTCATGCTCATTGGGCGACCTCCTTGAGCGTAGCGACAAGGGTGGCGATATCGGCGTCCGAAACGGTTTCGGTGACGGCGACGATCAGGTGGTTCTCGAAGCCCGGCTCATTTTGCAGACGGGCAAACGGCACGCCACCGAGTACATTCCTGGCCGCCAGGGCCTCGACCACGCCAATGGCCGGTTTCGCCAGCTTCACCGTGAATTCATTGAAGAAACGCGGGGTGACGATTTCAAAACCGGCCGCAGCCAGTTGATCACGGGCGGCATGCGCCTTGGCGTAATTGATCTTCGCCACGCGCTTCAGGCCGGTCTGGCCCAGCAGGCTCATGTGGATGCTGAAGGCCAGCGCGCAAAGCCCTGAATTGGTGCAGATATTCGAGGTCGCCTTATCGCGGCGGATATGCTGCTCACGGGTCGAAAGCGTCAGCACGAAGCCGCGCTCGCCATCGGCATCGGCCGTTTCGCCGCACAGGCGGCCCGGAAGCTGGCGGAGGTATTTTTCCTTCGCCGCGAACAGGCCGACATAGGGACCGCCATAGGACAAAGGCACCCCGATCGACTGCCCTTCGACGGCCACGACATCGGCGCCCATCTCGCCGGGCGATTTCAGCAGGCCCAGCGACATGACCTCGGTAACAACCACGATCAGCAGCGCGCCGGCGGCCTGCGCGGCTTCGGCGATCTTTGTCACGTCCGTGGCGGTGCCGAAGACATTCGGTGTTTGCACGACCACGCAGGCGGTATTGGCGTCGATATGTTGCAGCACATCGGCTTCGTCATCGATGGCGACGGCGCAGGCTTCGGTTTCGATGCCGACGGCATGGGCCAGCGTCTCCACCGTTTCGCGGTAATGCGGATGCAACCCGCCGGAAAGCACGGCCTTGTTGCGTTTGGTGACACGGGTCGCCATCAGCACACCTTCAGCGGCGGCGGTCGAACCGTCATAAAGCGAGGCATTGGCCACATATTTTTCGTTTTTTGGCATTCCAGTCAGTAGGCGCGCGACCTGCGACTGGAACTCGAACAGCACCTGAAGCGTACCCTGCGCGATTTCCGGCTGGTAGGGCGTATAGCTGGTCAGGAATTCCGAGCGCTGGATGATATGATCGACCGTCGCCGGAATATGGTGGCGATAGGCCCCCGCGCCGACAAAGAACGGCGCCTTCGATGGCGACACATTCCGCGCGGCAAAGACATTCAGTTGCGCCTCGACTTCCAGTTCACCGGCAAAGCCCGGCAAATCGACCGTACCGCTGCGGCGAGCCTTTTCCGGCACATCGACAAACAGGGCATCGATCGAATCGACGCCGATCTTTTCCAGCATGACGGCGCGGTCATTCGCGCTCAGGGGGAGATATCTCATTCTGTACTTTCCAGACCAACAGAGTGCCCCCTCCACCACTTCGTGGTCCCCCTCCCCCGCTAACGCAGGGGAGGATGAGAGGGTTTATACTTATCCTCCCCTGCGTTAGCGGGGGAGGTGTCGCGGCGCAGTCCGCGACGGAGGGGGCATTTCCCCGTAAATTACAGCGTCGCCAGATAGGCTTCGTAAGCGGCGCGGTCCATCAGGGCATCCAGCTCTGAGGCATCAGCCAGCCTGATCTTTGCGATCCAGCCGCCGGCTTCCGGCACGGCGTTGATGGTTTCCGGCGAGGACGACAGCAGGTCATTGGCTTCGATCACCTCGCCCGACACCGGCGCATAGACATCCGACGCCGCCTTGACGCTTTCGACCACGGCGAAGCTGTCGCCGGTCTTCACGACCTTGCCGACCTCCGGCACTTCAACGAAAACAACATCGCCCAGCGCTTCGGCGGCATAGAGCGTGATGCCGACAAAGGCTTCATTGCCGGTGATATCGACCCATTCGTGGTCCTTGGTGAATTTCATGGTTTTAACCTTTCGGCTTGCGGTGATAGCCATTGGCCACGAAGGGCAAGGCCACGATTTCAGCGGCGTATTGACGGCCGCGGGTTTCCAGTTTCAGCTTCGTGCCGATAGCCGACGATGCCGGCGGCACATAGCCCATGGCGATCGAATAGCCGAGGCTCGGCGACGGCACGCCGGAGGTGACGACACCCAGTTCCGCGCCGTTTTCCGAGAGAATTTTCGCGCCTTCACGGGCCGGCGGGCCTTCGAGCACGCGGATAGCGACACGGACACGATCAAGCGCGCCATCGAGCTGCGCCTTCAGACGGCCGATCCCCTTGATATCGCCGCGCGCCAGACGGGACTTGTTCATGGCAGAACCGAGATTGGCTTCCGCCAGCGTATAACCGGCGTCCATTTCATGACCATAGAGCGGCATGCCGGCTTCCAGGCGCAGGGAATCGCGGGCGCCCAGACCGATCGGACGGACATGCGGATTGCTCAGGAGTTCGTCCCACAGGTCGCCGACGCGCGCCGCCGGGAAGCTGATCTCGAAACCGTCCTCACCGGTATAGCCGGAGCGCGAGATATAGGCGACTTCCTCCAGAAGCTGAAAGGTGCCGCATTCCATGAAGTACATCTCGCAGGCCGCCGGACAAAGCGCCTTCATCACGTCCCTGGCCCTGGGGCCTTGCAGCGCCAGCAGCGCGCGATCCGTCAGCACCTCGAATTCGACATCTCCAAGTTCTTTGGCGGCGCCGGCTTCGTCATTGGCGATAAAATCGGCAATGATATCGAAATCCTGATCCTTACAGGCAGCATTGACCACCAGCATGAAGCCCGCGGCTTCGGGGCGCGACACCATCCAGTCATCGAGAATGCCGCCGTCTTCGCCCAGCAGCAGCGAATATTTTTGCCTGCCCTGCGGCAGGATGGCGAAATCGGTCGGGGTCAGGGCCTCCAGCACGGCCACCGCGCCCTCGCCGGTCAGGCGCGCCTGGCCCATGTGCGATACATCGAACAGGCCTGCCTCGGCGCGGGTCCACTTGTGCTCGGCCAGCACGCCTTCATACTTCACCGGCATATTGTAGCCGGCGAAAGGCACCATCTGGCCGCCAAGCGCCACATGACGATCGAAAAGCGGGGTGGATTGCAGGGAATCGCTGATAATCTGGTTTTCGGACATGGGGACTCGCAGACGGTTTTGACTTCGTTCTGCCCCCGCTGTCCCTTTTGGCCTGAGAGATTTGCTCCTTCGGCGAGGGCCTATCTGACGCCTCATGTTTATCCAAAAAGTGGCGACCACTTTTTGGCATGAGGCTCAAAACCCTACTTTCCAGCGTTTTAATGCGGCTTGCGGTCCTTTTGCCTGAGCGTTTCCGGGGCGGTTGCGCCTTCGGCGGTGTGAGCGTCACACTCTCTCCCGCGAGTCTTTCCGCTTGTGCGTTAGGCGGCGTTAAGAGTCAAGATTGTTTCAAGCCTATGCCCCATAACCCACAGCAAAGGCCCGGCTTGAGACAGATACCGAATTATTCGAGGGATCTTTCGTATTGGCGAACGCATAACCATCCGCTTGATAAACAGGTCCGAAATTCAGTCCTTTCGCGGCTGCGGCACGGCAAAATCCTGCCACGTCAGCCACATCGAACACCAGCTTAACCAGGGCCTGACCTTCCTTTTGCGACTTTGCGGCCGGATGAAGCAAAATCGCAATACCCCCCGCCACCGGCACAAGCTCTACAATCCTGTCTCCCGGTAGCTGTCTGGCGACATAGCCGAAATGTTCACCGTAGAAAGTGACCATTTCGGGAATGCGCCTGGTGTAGATAATAATGCGGTTAAGCGGAGCCGGCATTGGCGCCTATCCTTTCAGCCAATGCACCAGCCAGAAGACCAGCAGCGCCGTAATCCCGATCATCAGGCCGCCCAGAACCAGCATCACCGTCAGACTGGTCAGTTTTTGCGTCAGGGGGATCGGCTCGTAACTATAGGCATCCGCCGGCCAGACCTTGGTCTTCACCAGCGTCTTCAATTCGCCAACGGTAAAATCCCGGTAGACCAGACACTTGTCCGGCCACAGCCACCAGAAAGGCGACACCTTCTGTTCCGCCGGCGGCCTGACGCCATGGATCGCCAGCAGGGTCATCATGTCATCGATATAGAAGTCCGTCTCGGCGTCGTCATCGAGATCGCCCAGCACCCAGGCGTCATCGCCCCTGGCCTCGAAAGCTGCCAGACATTCCGGCGACAGGCGCGTTTCCAGCAGGTCGTGCAGACCCTTCTCGAACGGTTTAACCATTATTGACGATAAGCTTCAGATGACTTTTGACGCGCACCCGCGGCGGGTCATAGATTTCCGGCCGCGCCACTTTTTCGCCGCGCCTGAGGAAGCGCTGTTTGTATTTGGCCATTTCCGGCAAGAGCGACGCCTCCAGATGATGGGTTTGGATTTCAACGCATTGATCGGCGATGCGTTCGATATGGCGATTATGATAGCGCCCCGGCGGCGTGACAAGCACCAGTTTTTTCTTCGGGAAGCGTTCCTTGAGATAACGCGCCGTCGCGGCATGGTCGCCATCCGCCGTCACCAAGTAGCAGACATCGAACAGGTCGTCCTCGGCATCGGCGGCAATCGAAAGCGCCAGATTGACATCACCCTGTTTTTCAACGGCAATCTGCCATTTATGGCCGCAGGCATTGCAGCCATCCATCGAATGGATGAAGTGCCCCATGCGGCAGATAACGCCCTGCCCTTCCAGCGCCTTGCGGTAATCCTCATGACGTTGCAGCCTGGAGCGGCTGGTGGGCGAAAAGGCCGAGCACCACACCACGCGTTTGACGGCTTCGGATTTCGGTGCGATGGCCCGGCCCAGCGACTTGAGATTCAGCCATTTGAGATAGGGGCGCTTGTAGGTATCGACGGCGTGATAGAGGTTGAAACCGTCATAATAGAAGGCGGCGCGCTTGCGGAAAAACGGCCAGACAAAACCGCCTCCCGTTCCTGTCCCGCGCCCCTCAGACATACTCAAAGCCCACCCGTTAACGTTCTGGTAACAATAAAGCTCAGTTACGGACGTTTGTCAGCAGGTTTGTTTTGGAGAGAAAAAAAGAGAAGAAACCCTACCACCACGCCTCAAGAGAGGCGCGGTCCCCCTCCCCGGCATAGCCAGGGAGGTATAGGTAGAGCGATACTTTTCCTGTACCTCCCCAACTTGTTTGGGGAGGGGGACCGACGTGCTCTTGCACGTTGGTGGTGGGGTTTCTTACTAAATCACATCTGTTCCGGCGCGCTAAGGCCCATAAGATCAAGGCCCAGTTCAAGCTGCTTCAGGGTGAGGCTGACCAGTCCCAGCCGCGAAGCCTTGAGCACGGCATCCTCACCCACCAGCACGGGACAAGCCGCATAAAACTTCGAGAACCCTTGCGCCAGCCGATAGACATGATCGGCCAGGATATTCGGCGCCCGCTTGAGATAGGTTTCCTTCAGCGCATTATCGAAGCCATCCAGCAACAACACCAGTTCACGCTCGGCGGGTTCCGTGACGGTAATCTCGCCAGCGGTCAGTCCCTGCTCGCCCGCCTTGCGCAGGATCGATTTCATCCGCACCGCCTGATAGAGCAGGTAAGGCCCGGTCTTGCCCTCGAAGCTCATGAAGCGGTCGAGATCGAAAATGTAGTTGGTCAGCCGGTGATTGCTGAGTTCGGCGAATTTCAGCGCCGCCACGGCCACCTTGTGCGCGGTATCGGCAAAGGCCGCTTCCGAAAGCCCCTCGCCCAGACCGGCCTCATGCAGGCGCGCATTGGCCTTCTCGACCGCTTGCGAAATCAGGTCATGCAGTTTGAGCGTACCGCCGTCGCGGGTTTTGAAGGGCTTGCCGTCCGCGCCATTGACCGTGCCATTGGCGGCGTGTTCGAGATGGCCCGCCTCGGCATAGCCGGCCAGATAAGCGGCGCGGAACACCTGCTCGAAGTGATCCGACTGGCGCTGATCCACGATATAAAGCGTCAGGTCCGGCTGATATTCGGTCTTGCGCTGGACAATCGTGGCCAGATCGGTCGTGCCGTACATCGAGGAACCTTCGGAAGAGACGACCAGCAGCGGCGGCACCTCCTTCTTGTCGTCGTCCTTCGCCACGCGGACGATCTGCGCCCCCTGATCGGCTTCGAGCAGCCCCTCGGCTTTCAGGTCGGCAATCATGCCCTCGATATAGGGATCGGCGTCGCTCTCGCCCTTCCACCAATCAAAGGTGACACCGAGCGCGCCATAATCGCGGATCAGGGCTTCGCGGCTGACCGTAACGAAATGCGACCACAGGGCGCGATAGCCCTTACGGCCCTGTTGGAGTTCGCGGGTCGCCGCCTTGGCGCGATTGCGGTAGCCCTCGTCTTCCTTGCCCTTGTTCGAGGCCATCGGATAGAGCCGCTCCAGGTCTTCCAGCGTCACCGGCGCTTCTGTCGGATAGTCACCGGTAAAGGCCTCATCGAAATAGGGCAGATCAGGCTGTTCATCGGAAACAGCCGTGATCAGCAGCCCCATCTGATAGCCCCAGTCACCAAAGTGGGCATCGCCCATGACTTCATCGCCCATGAAACGGAAGATGCGCTTGAGAGATTCGCCGATCACCGCCGTGCGCAGGTGGCCGACGTGCATTGGTTTGGCGACATTCGGGCCGCCGAAATCGATGATGATCCTGCGTTTTTCCGCCACCTTTGGCGCGCCGAGACGCGCATCCGCCGCCAGCATATTGGCGCGATCCGACAGGGCGTTATGCGACAGGGTAAAGTTGAGGAACCCCGGCCCGGCGATTTCCAGCTTGTCGAGCCGGTCATCATTATCAAAATGGTTGATGATTTTGGTCGCCACCTCGCGCGGATTGGCTTTGGCCGCCTTGGCCACCATCAATGCGCCGTTACACTGGAAATCGGCCAGGTCGGGACGATCCGAAGCGTTCACACGACCGGCCGCGGCGTCGAAGCCCTCCGCCACGAAGGCGGAGGCTGTGCTGTCGCTCAGGTTCGTCTTGAAATCGTGAGAATCGATGAAGGCTTCGGTATAGGCAGGCATGGCGGTATCCGGGAAAAACTCCCGTTCACATACGCATCCCGCGCATCCGTGACAAGAACCTTATTGAGCGGCCTTTTGTTCCACCGGCGAAACATAGCGGAAATGCTTGCCCTCGCGGTTGAACTCGGCCATCTGCGGCGTCATGTCGAAACCGATCAGCACCTCGAAATTCGCGCCGGAAACGGTGATATCCTTGCGCGGAATATAGATGCCTTCCAGACGCGTATTGACATCGACGCGCTGCTGGCCTTCGGCGAAGGTCACCGGCAGCTCGAATTCCTGCTTGGCCAGCACTGTCTTGTCGCGTTCGGTGACGGCGACCCAGTAGTGATAGACATTGCTCTGGCCTTCCGCCTGCGGCCCGCGGCCGAGCGAGAAGCTGATATCCATGCCAACCTGAATCGGCTCCGTGCCCTGATAGGCGCATTCCGACTGGATGCCGTTGATTTCGCCGGTCCACATGGCGCTGGCGGTCGTCTGGACATTGTTCCTGAACTGGTGATAGCGCGCCGCATCATACAGCACCTTGACGAAAGGGCACGGCCCTTCGGCTTTCAGCTTCTTGAGGTTCAGCGAGCGGTTGCCCCACTCTTCGTCCTTCTTTTCACGGGCGGCCGCCGTTTCCTGATCGTCCTGACCGCCACGGCCACGGCTCTGCGCCGAGGCCAGGCTCGTCAGACCGGCGCTCAGGAACACACCCAGGCAGACCCCGGCCCAAACACGACGGGTCAGAATACGGCGCATAACAACTGACATAGGCGTGAAGATCCCCAATAGCGAATAATGTGTGCGAGGCGGCATCAGGCGAAGCGCACCGTTTGAGGATGTGTAGCGCCTTGATATCACTTTTCAAAGGGTTTTATGGAGCACTTGCGGCCAAAGTGCGGCGGAAGGCCGACAGGTGTGATATCTGGACGGCGCTCCGGATTATCAGTGGCGAAATTCACCGAAAAGACTTATGTGAGCCTCATGAATACCCCTGCCCTGCCCCTGAAGGTTTATCTCGCCACGCCGCGCGGCTTCTGCGCCGGTGTCGATCGCGCCATCCAGATCGTCGAGCGCGCCATCGAACGCTACGGGGCGCCGGTCTATGTCCGCCACGAGATTGTCCATAACAAGCATGTGGTGGATCGCCTGAAAGAACTGGGCGCCGTGTTCGTCAAGGAACTCGACCAGTGCCCGCCGGACCGCCCGGTGGTTTTCTCGGCGCATGGCGTACCCAAATCGGTGCCGGCCAGCGCCCGCGACCGCCGGATGTTCTATCTCGACGCCACCTGCCCGCTGGTTTCCAAGGTCCATGTCGAGGCCGAACGCCATCATAACGAAGGCCGCGAGATCATCCTGATCGGCCACGCCGGCCATCCCGAGGTCATCGGCACCATGGGGCAATTGCCCGAAGGCACGGTCAGGCTGATCGAAACGGTCGAGCAGGCGCGGGAATTTATCCCCGCCGACCCGGATAATCTCGCCTTCGTCACCCAGACCACCCTATCGGTCGATGACACGGCGGAAATCGTCGGCGCTTTGAAGGCGCGCTTCCCGCAGATCAGGGTGCCGCACAAGGAAGACATCTGCTACGCCACCACCAACCGCCAGGAAGCGGTCAAGCAGGTGTCGGCCGATTGCGACCTGGTGCTGGTGATCGGTTCGGCCAAATCGTCCAATTCGCAAAGACTGGTCGAGGTCGCCCTGCGTGCCGGAGCGAAGGCCGCCTATCTGGTCGATGACGCCAGCCATGTTGACTGGACATGGCTGGATGGCGTCGCGGTGCTGGGCATTTCCGCCGGAGCCTCGGCGCCGGAAAACCTGATCGAGGAACTGGTAGCCGCCGTCGCCGCCCGCTTCGACGCCGAGGTGATCGAGAACAACGGCGTACGCGAAACCGTCACCTTCAAGCTGCCGAAGGCCGTCGCCTGAGCATGACCGAACGCACCCACGTCACCCTCTATACGGACGGCGCCTGCAAGGGCAACCCCGGCCCCGGCGGCTGGGGCTGCATCCTGATGTCCGGCCTGCACGAAAAGGAACTCTACGGCTACGATCCCAGCACCACCAATAACCGCATGGAACTGATGGCGGCCATCGCTGGTCTGGAAGCGCTGAAAAAGCCCTGCGAGGTCAAGCTCTATATCGACAGCCAGTACGTTTTGAAGGGCATGACCGAGTGGATCAGAGGCTGGAAGGCGCGCGGCTGGAAAACCGCCGACAAGAAGCCGGTGAAGAACGATGACCTGTGGATCCGGCTCGACGCCGCCGCGAAGCCGCACAAAATCAAGTGGATCTGGGTCAAGGGCCATGCCGGCAATGAACTAAACGAACGCGCCGACCAGTTGGCCAACAAGGGCATCGAGGAAGCGCGGGCAAGGGCTTAACCTGCGCGCCTGATTATATTTCCCATTCTTTAACCTCTGTTAGTCTTGCCGTGGCATGATCGGCGCCGACAGAATGTCGCCGGACGAAAACCGAGGTTCAGGAATGAACTCCATAAACACCAATATCGGGGCCATGATCGCCCTGCAAAACCTGAACGCCATCAATGCGGCGCTTCAGACGACGCAGAACCGTATCTCCACGGGCCTGAAGGTCGCCAGCGCCAAGGATGACGGCGCCACCTGGGCCATAGCCCAGCAGCAGCGCTCGACCGTCTCATCGCTCGACGCCGTGAAAGAGTCTCTGTCGCGCAATTCGTCGGTGATCGATGTCGCCTTGACCGCCGGGGAATCGGTATCCGACCTGCTCACCCAATTGCGCGAACGCGCCCTGGAAGCTTCGGACACCTCAATCGATTCCACCGCCCGCCGCGCCCTGAATGACGATTTCATCGCCATCCGCAACCAGATCACCAAGACCCTGGCCAATGCCGGGTTCAACGGCATCAACCTGCTCAATGGCTCCAAAACCTCGATCGCCGCCCTGGCGAATGCCGAAGGCACCAGCCGCCTGACCGTGGACGCGCAGAACATGTCGCTCGGCGGCGCCATCGTGACCCTGAGCGCGAACGCCAGCTTCACCACCGCCACCGCGGCGGCGAACCTGCTCTCCGCGCTCGACACCTCGATCAATAATGTGTCCATCGCCCTGGGGCGGCTCGGCACCTCGTCGAAATCGCTGGATACGCACCTGACCTTCATCGGCAAGCTTCAGGATACGATCACCGCCGGAATCGGCCGGCTGGTCGATGCCGATATGGCAAAGGAAAGCGCCCGGCTCCAGTCCCTTCAGGTCAGGCAGCAACTGGCCATTCAGATGCTGTCCATCTCGGCGCAGTCCCAGTCATGGGTGCTCAGTCTGTTCCGTTGACACTCTAATCGCCGAAATCGAAGATATCGCCGAAATCAAAGCCCCTCTTTTTCTTTTTCGGCGCGTAGGCGAAATCGCGGCCTTCGTAACGCCGGTCATGATCATCATCGCGCCGGGCGCGCGGTTGGGCCGGCGGCGGCAAGGGGATATCCCGGTCGTCCTTCGACAGCGCGATCAGCTTTTCCAATTCGCCACGATCCAGCCACACCCCCTGACACTGAGTGCAGACATCGATCAGTATGCCTTCGCGGATGACTTCACGGAATGATCCCTTGCAAACAGGGCAAATCAAGGCGGACATGGGCGCTCCTTCGATTACACATCCTCCTGACATGGAACTGTAAAATGCAAAGTCAATGGATGCGCATCAGATCGTCTTCATATCCCGTTTGAAGCGCCGCCAGTTGCGGACATAATGCGCCGCCGAGTGTGTCAGCCTGCCAATCTGCTCCGGCGTCAGTTCGCGCGCCACCCGCGCCGGCTGGCCGATCAGCAGCACGCCGTCAGGATATTCTTTCCCCTCCGGCACCAGAGCGCCCGCCCCTACGATGGTGTTCCTGCCGATCTTCGCCCGCGCCAGGATCACCGCGCCGATGCCGATTAGGCTGTTGTCGCCGATTTCGCAGCTATGGATCATCGCCTTGTGGCCCACCGTCACGTCATCGCCGATGGTCAGCGGCAGGCCATCGTCGGAATGCAGCACCGCGCCATCCTGAATATTGGTGCGCGCGCCGATGGTGACGGGATCATTGTCACCACGAATGACCGCGCAGAACCACACGCTGCTGTCCTCGCCCAGGGTCACGTCACCGATGATATCGGCCGATGGCGCAATCCAGAACCGGTCTTCCGCCGGCAGTTTCGGCGTCTTGTTTCCGAGCGTGTAAATGGCCATTTGCGCCGCCTTTCCGATTTGATCCCTTTATGACGCTTTTGCGAAATTATTGAAAGTGAACGGCGGGATTAAGATATCGCTAACCATCCTCGGCGAATCTGATAGCGTCGTTACAGGACAGGGACTCACAGGTGCGCCCCTGTCTCAGTCCGGCATCAGACTTAAGGTTTAGCCTTAGAGGTAACAGTGGCAATTCGGGTAGCGTTTCCGTCCCTTGCTTCTCCTCCACCGCCCCAAAATGGCGATGACGGCCTCTCCGGCGACGGCCGAATTTCTACCTTCCATCGTGTATCCCTACCGCAAAGGCGAGCCATTTCCGGCGTCGCCTTTTTTCATGTTCTTTTCAAGGAAGCCCACCATGACCAAGCGAGCCGCTAAACGTTTCATGCGCGAAGGCAATCTGGATGCGGAGCAATTCGCGCCCGATACGAAGGTGCGCCGGCTGAATGTTCATGGCGCCGGCGTCAATGGCGGCTGGTCCCCCGCCAACGAGGAGCGCACGCAATCCTACGTCAAGACCATCAAGCCGAAATCCGAAGGCCAGGCGGCGCTGATGGCCGCCATCGATGAAAAGAACCTCGTCCTGGCGCTTGGTCCGGCCGGCACCGGCAAGACCTACCTGGCTATTTCCAAGGCGGTCGAAGCGCTGGAAGCCGGCAAGGTCGGGCGCATCGTGCTCTCCCGTCCCGCCGTCGAGGCCGGGGAATCGATCGGCTTCCTGCCCGGCGACATGGAGGACAAGCTGGCCCCTTACCTGCGCCCGCTTTACGACGCCCTCACCGACCGCCTCAGCATGAAGCGTGTCAAGGCGCTGATGGCGGAAGGCCTGATCGAGATCGCCCCGGTCGGCTACATGCGCGGCCGCACGCTCAACAACGCCTTCGTGGTCATCGACGAGGCGCAGAACTGCACCTATGTCCAGCTCAAGATGCTGCTGACGCGCCTGGGCTGGAACTCGACCATGGTGGTTACCGGCGACCCGCACCAGAGCGACCTGCTGCCGGGCATTTCCGGCCTGGCCGAAGTGGCTGACAAGTTCGAGGCGGTCGAGACGATCCAGGTGGTCCGCCTGAAGGACAAGGACATCGTGCGCCATCCGCTGGTGGCGCAGATGCTGGGCGTTCTGTAGGCGCAGGAACGACGCTCAAGACGAAACGGCGGGTTCCGGCCCGCCGTTTATCAAAAAAGCGGCGAGGTCACCCCCGCCGCTTTTCTTTTGCCTGTTTCGTCGGTTCTTAGAACGACTTGGTGAGACGCAGGTAGAATTGACGGCCGATATAGCCGGAATAATACTGGCTGCCGAACGGATAGTTGCCGATACGGGTGGCCGAACCACTATAGAGGCCACCACCGATATAGGGCGGGGTCTTGTCGAGCAGGTTGACGACGCCGGCAATGACTTCCCAGGTCTTGGCGTTATAGCGGACCGTGAAATCATGCGTGAAGTAATCCGGCACATCGACGCGATAGGTCACAGGCGTGCCATAGGCGTCGGTGCCCGTGCCGTCTTCGCCGGCAAAGCCGTAATTGGTGGACGCCTGGGCATAGTGAACCGTCCAGGTATAGGTCCAGTCCTGGTGCGTGAACCGGCTCTGGACATCGCCGACCCACTTCGGATCGCTGATCAGGCCGTTATAGTCGTCAAACGAATCATCCGGGAAGACCTGCGCCTTGTCATACGAGGTATAGGTGATCTGCGACGAGACGTTCAGGCTGCCGAAGTTGAACTCCTTGGTGTAATCGATAGTGAAATCGATACCCGCCGTCTTTTCGGTCGGGATGTTGCGGTAAGAGGCGTCAACCGTCAGGATTCTGCCGAAATCGGCCGATCCCACCGTATCATCGCGCTCGAACAGATCACAATAACCAGGGCGCGAACGGAAATAATCACTGTAGTAGCACTGGCTGACAACGCTGGTGGTGGACAGGATCTGGTTCTCAACCTTGATGCGCCAGAAATCCATGGCGAACTTGAAGCCGGTATCCGGCGGCGTCAGCACAAAGCCGAACGAAACCGCCTGGGAATCTTCCGGCTCCAGATTCAGGCCGCCGGATCTGGTGATCTGGACGCCCGCACCCAGACCGGCGTAATCCGGCGCAATCCCGTCCGCCGCGCAATTGTCACGCAGGGTCGGGTTTGGATTGAGGAAGTTACCATCCGGGTCCGTCGCGCCCCAGTTGATGCAGGGATCGACCTGCCCTTGAGACAAGAAGGAGGTTTGCCTGTTCAGGTACAGTTCAAACAGGCCGGGCGCCCGGAATGAGGTGCCGCTGGTGGCGCGCAGACGCAGGATATTATCAACAGCCCAGTCAAGCCCCAACTTGTAGGTCCAGGCCGACCCCACCGTATCATAATCCGAATAACGTCCGGACATATCAATGGTCAGATCCTCGAAGAAGGGCTTGCCCTTGACGACCGGGATTTCAAATTCGCCATAGACTTCTTTGACCGTATCCTCGCCTTTGGTGATGCCGGCGGTCAGTTGCCCCCACGAATTCGCATTCTGGCTGAATTCGCCGGGTACGTCATTGATCTTGTCCCGGCGCAGCGTGACGCCGAAGGCCGAGGACAGCGGACCGGCGGGCAACTCGAACAGGTCACCGGTGAGCGTGGCTTCAAAGATGTCCTGATCATAGGTCGTCTTGCCGGTTTCCGACAGGAAATAGTAATTGGCCATATCCTGCGGGAATTGTCCGCCTTCCAGGATAGCGGCGTTGAAGACATCGAGCGGGACGCAGCCCGCCGGCGCATCCGGCCCGCAAGGCACACCGCCATTCAGCAGGTGATAATCAATCTGATCCGTCGCCGTACCGGCTTCAACCCGATCGTTCGGAATAATATCCGAGGTATACTTGCCGTCGCTGCGCGACATGGACAGATAGGCATCCCACGACCACTTGCCGATTTCGCCACGCGCGCCGCCAAGGGCGCGGAAGACCTTGACATCCTGCTTCGAGTCGGACGGCACCGCCATGTAAGGCTCGGCCATCAGGCCCAGGCCGCCAAAGGCCGGCGCGAACGGATTGACAGCCGAATCTTCGTGATAGCGCGGAAAGAAGGTCCGCCAGGCGTGCTGTTCGGACTTGCGCTGGTTGATCAGCAGTTCGCCGTAAAATTCGACGCCATCCGCCCAGGCCGGACGATAGCTGCCCGAAGAGAACAGGGTCAGCGTCTTGACCGGCGAAATAATGCTCTGGCTTTCCAGGCGCTTGTTATTGAAATCACGCGATTCCAGCGGAATGAAACCCCAGCCGTTGATGCCTTCGGGGCTGGTGACGCCCGGCTGAATCGAACGCGACGCGTAATAGCCGGCAAAACCATAATAATCATAATAGATCTGCGGATAATAGGTGCCGACATACCCATTGGTGGCGGTGCCATAGCACTTATAGGTGCCGGTATTGGTGTCGATCAGGTCGGCGCGGGTGCCGTCAGCGTTGAAATAGTTGTTGGCCGGGCAGGAAAACGCATCGCGGTCTCCGGCCGTCAGTTCCTTCAGTTCATAGCCGCTCAACGATATCATGATGTCGCCGCGATCGAAGGTCTTGCCCCACAGGCCGGTCACTTCATAGCTGTCGCCGCCCGTATGTTCGCTGACCTTGGTGGTGGCGGAAAGTTCGATGCCGTCCGTGTTCTTGCGGGTGATGATATTGACAACCCCGGCAACGGCGTCGGAGCCGTAAATCGACGAGGCGCCGTCCTTCAGGATTTCATAGCGCGACACCACCGAATCCGGAATGGTGTTCAGGTCAACGGCGGCGACCGTACCGCCGACGCCGGCGGGCGGCATCCGGTGGCCGTTAAGCAGCACCAGCGAACGCTGGGAACCCAGGCCGCGCAGCGAGACGGTGTTGATCCCTTCCCCGCCATTGACCACATAGCCGGTGAAGGTGTTGTTGATCTGGCCGGAGCCGCTGGCGATGGACGAATTTTGCAGCACTTCGGCGGCGCTGACCATGCCCGAAAGGCTGGACTTTTCCGCCGTAATGATCTGGACCGGCGACGGCGCGTTGAATTCGCTGCGGCGGATACGCGACCCCGTAATGACGATTTCAGTCGGCTCATCCGCAGGCGTTGCTTCCGGCGTGGCCGGCGTATCTGCCGCATCCGTCGTATCGGCGGGCGGAGTGGTTTCCTGCGCAACGGCAATAGCCGGCAGGCCCACGGCCAGGGTCGTCAGAATGGTGCCTGTCAGCAGCCATTTGCGCGTCAAATTCGTCGATTTCGGCATGAAAAACTCCCATCGTGAGCGGTATTTGCACTTTCCCGACACTATCTCGTCACAATTTAGACGCAATAACAAAATGGTTGCATCCTAAACTTAAGCGCCAAAGTGTGATCACTTTGCCGCACAAAACAAGCCCCCGCAAACAGTTGCGGGGGCTTGTCCACTACAGGATGTTAATCTTCTGCGGTTGATTGATACCTAATCGATCAGGCCGCACTTCGGGCTTTTCAGGAAATCGACAATATAGCCCAGCGTTTCCTCGTGCCATTCGACATGCCAGGGCAAGGTATGCCACATGCCCTTGATCTCATGGTATTCCACATCCTTGCCGGCCGATTTCATCGCCGCGTAGAACATGCGGGAGTGGTCGGTATCCGCCTGGCGGTCATGATCGCCGTGATAAAGCATGATGGGGATATTGGCCTTATCGACATTCTTGAGCGGGTCCATCCCTTTGACCGTATGGCCCTGGATGTCGCGCTGGATATGGCTGCCGCCCCACAGGTTGCCGATCCGGTCGAGACTGGAAACGCCGGCGCCGGCGATAGCGCATTTGTATGGACTGTTCGGCCGGACGCTGGCCGCGATCGCCGCGAACCCGCCATAGGAATAACCGAATATGGCCATGCGTTTCGGATCGGCGATTCCTCTTGAGACCATATAGGCGGCGGCGTCGTCATTGTCGTCCGACATCTTCAGCCCCCATTGTTCATCGCCGGCGACCCAGAGCTTATGCCCCCACCCTTCGGACCCGCGATACTCCGGCTGAATGACGGCGATCCCGCGCGTCGCCAGGAACTGAGTCCAACTGGCCGGATCCCAGCCGCCTTCATCGCGCGACCATGGCCCGCCATGCGGCAGGACGATCAGGGGCACCGGCCCCTTATCCGGCGTCCAGCCCGGCGGGTAAGTGATATAGGCCGGAATATCGAGACCGTCGCGCGCCTTGTAGGTAACGAATTCGGCCTTGCCCAGCGTGGCCGGATCGACCCAGGGCTTGGAACTGCCGAGCGGCAGCATCTTGCCGTCCTTGTAAAGGAAATACTGCGGCGGCAATGCCGCACCCTCAACTGTCACAACCCCTGTTTCACGGGTTGCGCTATTGGTCGAGATATAAACATTCTGGCCAGGAAAACGCGCCTGAATGGATTTCTGCACCGCCGCCCATTTCTCGTCAAGATAGCTGACTGTCGGACTCGGCCCATTCACCACGACGGAAAATATGTGCGTTTTATGCGCGGCGTGATCGATATTGAACCTGACCGCCGGGATATCGTACTTATCGCTGGCGAATAAGGGTTCCGCGGAAAATTTTTGCGCCTTTATATCGTAATCATAGATGGCGAGATGATCGGTTGTCAGATTGGAAGCCACAACCAACTGATTGGGATCGGTGTCATAGCCCAGAATGCTGATTTTCTTGCGGTCCTTCAGCACATAGCTGAGTGGCGCCTGATAAACCCACTGACCGCTTGCCTTATCCTTGATGAATATCTTGTACCAGTATTCACCATTGACCGGATCAACCTGTTCCTTGATCATCGGTTCGCCGGTTTCAAGATCGACGCCCGTTGACAGGTAATTGAATTCCGAACTGCCGGTCGCCACAGTTCGCGTCTTCCCCGTCTTTGTGTCCAGTTCGAATATCTTCTGCACGAACGAAGTCGGATCGACCGTGGACATCAGCACCTTGCTGTTATCGTAAAGATCACTGTTAAAAATGGTGGCTGAGATGCCCCGCTCCATGGCGTCGCGCACATCCTTGTTGAGCGTGCCGGTCAGGCGAAAAGGCTCCTCGATGTTACGCCCATCTATATCGGCATAATAGAGCTTGTTGGTGAAATCCAGGCGGCCATTTATGATCAGCGGCTGCTCGGTCAAGAAGAATATCTTGTCGGAGGTGAAGAACCCCACCTGAATGATCCGGTTGGTTTCGGACGGAATCCAGATCGGCTTCTTGCTCAGGTCCGATGTATCCCAGATCGAAATGACCGGCCACTTCTGGCCCTTGACGGCGATAAGCGCGGCAATGTGCTTGCCGTCCGGCGCTATGACGACATCGGTTATGGCGTCATAGCGCGCCACCGCCTCGATCGACAGCGGCTCGGCCGGCGGCGTATAGGCGGCCTGGGCGATACCGACGCTCCCCGCCAGCAGTCCGATGGACAGGGCGGCAACGGCGGTGGATTTCATCAGGATTTCAAGAGAATTGAACGATCCGCGGGTCATGGGACAACACTCCGGTAAATTTTGTAACAAGGTGGCCATGACATAAAGCCGCCGTCAACCCGTTTGTGGCGGATTGACGGTTCTTTTGCGGCGCCTTACCGATTTGTAATGCAGCCGCGTCTACCGGCTTTTGGTAAAAACCCAGGTCGTTTTGGCCGGTACGGTCACAATCAACTTCCCGCTTTCACTGGCTATCGGCGGCGGCGGCGTCTCACCCACCACATGCAGGGACTGGACAAACCGCCCCTCCCCGACCGTGGCGCTTAAGGATTGCGGCGCATCCGAGAGATTAACCAGCACCGCCGCCTCATCGTCCGAACCGGTGCGCGTGAAAACCAGCGCCGGATCACCGGCATTGGACTGCACAATCATTTCACCCGTGCCGAAAACCGGATGATCACGGCGCAGCGTGTAGAGGGCGCGGTAATATTCGAGCAGGGAATTGGGATCGCCCGCTTCGATAGCCACATTCTGGCTGGCGACATTGATCGCCACGTCGCGGTATGGCTTGCCGGTGGTGAAGCCCGCCGTGCGCGGATAACCCGTCCAGCTCATCGGCGAGCGGATGCCGGGATCGTTGAAAACCCCGCCATTGCTCATGCCGATTTCCTCGCCGTAATAGGCAAACGGCGTCGATGAGGCCAGGATCGAGATCGCCGCCGACAGCTTGTAATCGGCCGTATCATTGACGCCGAACTGGTTCATCAGCCGGTCGCCGACATAGGCGTCATGGCTTTGCAGGGCCAGCGGCATTAAATCCCGGTTGGGATTGGCGAGTTGTTTGACCAGCGGCGCCTGGAGCGCGCCCTTTTTGGCGCTGTCGATAATCGCCCCCTGCACACCGTAGGCAAAAGCGCTGCACGCTTTCACATACATATCCGCGCCTTCGGAAGCCTCGCAGATCATGTAACGGTTATCGTACTCATCGAGCGTCCGGCGCAGCTTCGCCACGATGCCCGGATTGGCGGGATTGTTGAAATAGGCTTTCGGGCCGTCCTCGATCAGCATGGTCACCGCATCGAGCCGGAAGCCGTCCACGCCCTTGTTCATCCAGAAGCGCATGGTGTCCTGGAGATAGGCGATGACCTTCGGGTTTTTCAGGTTCATATCCGGCATGGAATCCGAGAAGACCCCGTAGTAGAGGCCGACCCCGCCCGGCACGGTCTTCGACACCGGCTTCCATGGGTCATTGTAAAAAGCGCCGCTCACGCCACGCATCTTTTCATTGTACCAGCCGGGGTTCTTATCGGCGAAGACATACCAGTCGCGGTAAGGGCTGGCTTTCGATCTGGCCGCATCCTGAAAGATGGCGTTGCCGCTGCCGGAATGATTGACGACAAAATCGAGGATGACGCCGATACCGCGCTTGTGGGCCTCCTGCACGAAGCGCTCGAAATCGGCCATGGTGCCGTAATCGGGATTGACGGCGCGATAATCATTGACCGCATAGCCATGGTCGCCGTCCTCGGAAGGCATCATCGGCATCAGCCAGATGCCGGTCACGCCGAGGTCATGCAGATAGTCGAGCTGCGAGGTCAGGCCGTTGAAGTCCCCCACCCCGTCGCCGTCGCTGTCCTTGTAGGAGCGGACAAAGATTTCCATAAAGGCGGCGGTGCGGTTCCAGTCCTTCGGCAGGGCGCTGGCCTTGGCCGTTACGGCCACCGGAGAGACATCGATCCGATTTGGGATCCCCGCCTGGGCGGCCGTGGACAGAGCCAGCACGGATATGGCGGCGCCCAGCGCCAAACGCTTTAAAGACATGATCAGCTCCCTTTGTTTTCCGCAAGGTGACACCTTGGCTGCCGCATGGAAAGCTGAATACGTATGCGGGAATTACCGCTCCCTGATCCGCACGTCGCGCCAGTTGGGCTGAAACGACCACACCCGGGCGCCATGAGCGGTGACCGTCAGATGACGTTCGTCCTGCCAGCGCACCGACAGACGCACAGGCCTGTCAGGGTTCGACGCATCGAAAACCGCCACAGCCGTCCCGCCCTTCAGCATCCCCTGCGTGCGCCGCAACAGCACCTCCTGCACCGGCGACGCCCCCAGGCAATCCTTGTTGACGATTTCCGCCTGATAGCGCCCCGCCGGGGAGACGATCATATCGACATGCGCCTCCGTACATAGTCCCAGCCGGTTGCAGCCCGGCAGGATCAATCCGCACAGGGGGGCAGCGATAATGACAAGCCTGAGCGTCAGGATGCGCATGGTTTGCGTCGGCTTTCCGCGCGGACAAGTTGCCGCAAAGGTAAACTTACGCCGAAAGCGTTAACAAATTTCCACACATGTGGAAAAGTCAGCGCCGCCTTGCGGATACGTTTTTATACATCCCTTACAAGTCACGCGAAAACCCGTATTTATTCGCCATTCGCTCCATCGCATCTTCTGTGGATAAAGGAGCGCGCACCATGGATATCTATGCCTATATCGTCCGCGATCACCGCAAACTGGCCGGCCTGATGGATGACCTGCTGTCGATCCGGCTGCCCGCCGTGCGGCAAACCCTGTTCGACCAGATAAAGACCGAACTGTCCGCGCACAGCGACTCCGAGGAACGCACCTTCTACGCCACCCTTGAGCGCGCCACCCAGACCCAGGAAATGAACGAAAAACTCGAACATTCCGAACACGAGCACCACGAAATCAAGACCCTGCTGCATGTGCTCGGCCGGATGTCGATCAGCAGCGAGGAATGGATGGAAAAATTCGGCGAACTGAAATTCGCCGTCGAACATCACGTCGCCAAGGAGGAAGGCGAGATATTCCCCCGCGCCAAGGAGGTTATCTCACCGCTCGACGCCCATCGCCTGGCCTTGCAGATGGACGCGCTGAAACAACAGATCCTGGCGGATCAGAACGCCACGGCGGTTATCTATTTATAGATCGACCGCCGCAGCACGACCGGCAGGCACAGCAGATAGAGCGCCGCGCCGATGATCCAGACAAGGCCCGGCATAATCTCCCGCGACAGGAAATAGATATTCAGCATCAGCACCGGCCCGATAATCGCCGCGAGGCCTTGCAGGCTGGCGATAACGCCCTGAAGCTGCCCCTGGCGATCCTCATCGACCTGCTTGGAAATCACCGCCATCAATATGCTGGGGCCTATGCCGCCAAGGCTCAAAAGCGGGATCAGCGCCCAGATGAACGCGCCTTTCGTCGCCAGACCCAATGCGACATAGCAGCTCATGTCAGCGAAAACGCCCAGCAATAATCCTCCCCGTTCGCCCAGCCGCTTCGTCACCGGTCCGACCAGGAAGGCTTGCGCCAGGGCGTGAAACAGGCCGAACAGGGTCAGGGACAAGCCGACGGTCAGGCCCTGCCAGTTGTAGCGCTGCTCGACATAGAGCACCCAGACGCTGCCGGCGATCTCGCCGATAATGGCGAACAGGCCGCCCGCCAGCAGCAGGCCGGCAATGCCCCTGAACACTACGATCCCGGTCAGCGGCGCCAGCGGATTGAGCTTTTCGGTGCTCGGCGCCACCGCGCGCGATTCCGGCATGACGAACAGGCACATCAGCAGGTTGACGGCAGCCAGCGCCGCCGCCGCCGCGAACGGCCACATCAGGCCCGCCTCGCGCAGCATCCCGCCCGCCGCCGGTCCCAGGATAAAGCCTATGCCCATACAGGCGTTCAGTTGGCCGAAGCGCTTCGCCCGCTCATCGGGTGAAGAAATATCGGTCAGATAGGCCGTGGCCACCGACATGTTGGAACCGGTGATTCCGGCAATGGCGCGGGCGGCGAACAGGCCCCATAGCGGCGGCAAACAGGCCATGACCGCATAGTTCACCGCCGTGCCGACCAGCGAAATCGTCAGGACCGGCTTGCGGCCGATGCGGTCGCTCCAGCCGCCCAGCAAAGGCGCGCACAGGAACTGCATCAGGGCGTAGAGCGACAGAAACAACCCGTAGGCCATGCCGGCGCTCGCGCCAGCCAAATGCCCGCTCGAATCGTTGGCGCCGAACAGGTCGGGCAGCACGGGCAGCACCAGGCCGATGCCCGCCATATCGAGCATGACGGTCAGATAGACGGTAAAAAGCGGCAAACGGGCGGTTTTCATAAAATTTATCACTGATAAGTTATTTATCGGTGATAAGGATTACTTTCCGGCAAGTCAAGGTGAAAATGAAACTCGACAAATCCACGATCATCGACGCCGCGCTCGACCTGCTGAATGAAGCGGGCATCGACGCCCTGTCCACCCGCGCGCTGGCGCAAAGACTGGGCGTGCAGCAGCCGGCGCTTTACTGGCATTTCAAAAACAAGCGCGCCCTCCTCGATGCGATGAACGCCGAATTGCTCACGCGTTACGACGCGTGCGTCCCCCTGCCTGGTGAAACCTGGCAGTCCTTTGTCCGCCGCAATGTCAGTGCGTTTCGTCATGCCCTGCTCAGTGTCCGCGACGGCGCGCGCCTTCACGCCGGTACCGAAGCCGACCCGGACAATCTGGAAAAGATCGAAGCCATGGCGGCCTTCATGGCCAATCAGGGGCTGTCACCCGCCGACATCATGAGCCTGAATATCGCTACCAGCCGCTATGCCGTCGGCTGTGTGCTGGAGGAGCAGAGCGAACCACCATCCGTCGAGCGAACCCTCGCGCTCGACACCCGCGCCCGCGCCTATCCGACCGTGGCGGCCGGCATCGCCAGTTACCGGAACAACAGCGCGGAAACGCATTTCCTGTTTGGGCTGGATTTACTGATCGCCGGCTTTGAAACGCTACAGACGGCCGACTGATTACGCCTGCGCCGGTTTCGCAAACAACTTTGCCAGCGCCCAATAGCCGAGAGCGGCGATGAAAAAGGCCGGCAGGGTCGCGCCAAGGGCCGGCAACAGATTGAGGCAGGCATAATAGGCCGCCACACCCGCCGTCCAGGCCGCGAAGGCGCTGAGATGAACGCCATGGGTGAAACCATAGGCACCGTCGAGGCGACTGATATCCCCGGCCGCGATCCGGCGCTTGCGGATCAGGAAGTGATCGACCAGCAGCACGCCATAGAGCGGGGTGAACACCGAGCCGATCATATAGAGGAAACTCGTGAACTCGGCCATCGGCACCAACAGGGCGATGCCTGTACACAGCACGCCGAAGCCGATCACCAGATGGCGGATGCGAAAACGCAGCAGGCTGCCTAAGGAAGTCGCCGCCGAGAAGATATCGGCAAAGACATTATCCGTTTCATCGATCAGGATCAGCAGCAGCGCCAGGCCGCCGCCGGTCGTGGCCAGTGCCGACAGCAGCATCTGGTCCGGATCGCCCGCCGCCATCAGGGCATAGGCCGCCCCCAGCGAGAAAAACCAGATGTTGGCCAGCAGGTAGCCGATGGCCGATCCCTTGAAAACCGCGCCGGGCGACTGGCCGAAGCGGGCATAGTCGGCGATCAGGGGCAGCCACGACAGCGGCATGGCGATGACCAGATCGATGCCGCCGCCAAGCGACAGCGAGCCGTCGCCCCTGCGCGCGAAGGCCCTGGCCAGATCGTGGTCGGCCAGCAGGGCATAGGTCATCCATGCCGCCCCGGCCAGCAGCAGCCAGATGCCCCAATGGCGCAGGAAGCGGCGGATGAAACTCAGCGGCCCCAGTATGGCCAGGCCGGTGGCCGCCACGCCGAATACCAGGGTCCACAGGACCGGCAGGGTGAAATGGAAGGTGTTGGCCGAAAGCGTATTGGCGGCGTCGCGCATGGCGATGATCTCGAACGCGCCCCAGCCGACAAGCTGGATGACATTGAGCACCGCCGCCACCGATGCGCCGCGGATGCCGAGCGCCGGCCTGAGCGCGCCCATGGTGGACAAGCCCGTATCGGCCCCGACCACGCCCGCCAGCCCCAGCAGCGCCGCGCCCGCCGCGCTGCCGATGACGATGGCGGCCAGTCCCTCGCCCAAAGACAGGCCCGGCACCAGATAGGCCCCCGCCTGGAGCACCAGAAGGCCGATCCCCAGCGAGAACCACAGCGAAAAGGCGTCACGCAGGGTCAGGGCGCGCTTTTCAGCGGGCACCGGCACGAGCGGATCATAGGCGTCCTGGTCGGAAATATCTGTCATGGGGGCAAGAGTCCGGGTTCTGGAATCAGGGAAAGCCTCACCCTTAGCAGACTTGCAGCCACTGGCGCAGGGAGGAAAACCTAATTATTCCCCCCGATCAGGTCGCCAAGGCCGCCGAGCACCGAGCCTTCGCCACGGTTCGGCCCGCCGCCGCCGATGGCCGCGCCGATACGTCCGGCCAGACGGGCGAACGGCAGGGACTGCACCCACACCTTGCCGGGGCCGGTCAGTTGCGCGAAGAACACCCCTTCCCCGCCGAAAATCATGCTTTTGACCCCGCCCGCCTGGACCAGATCGAAATCGACCGTATCCGTAAAGGCCGCCACGCAGCCGGTATCGACGTGAAGCTGCTCACCGGCCTTCAGTTCACGCTCTATCACCATGCCGCCGAACTGGACGAACACCCAGCCGTCGCCTTCGAGTTTCTGCATGATGAAACCCTCGCCGCCGAACAGGCCGGTCATGATGCGCTTCTGGAAGGCGATGCCGAGCGACACCCCCTTGGCGGCCGCCAGGAAGGCGTCCTTCTGGCAGATCAGCCGCCCGCCGACATCCGACAGCTTGATCGGCACGATGGCCCCTGGCACCGGCGCTGAAAAAGCGACCCGCGCCTTGCCATGGCCATTATGGGTAAAGACGGTCGTGAACAGGCTCTCCCCGGTGATCAGCCGCTTGCCGGCGCCGAGCAGCGCGCCCATGAAGCCGCCGCCCTGCGCGCCCGAACCGTCGCCGAACACCGTGGTCATGCCGACAGGAGCGTCCTTCCACACCATGGCCCCGGCCTCGGCAATGGCGCTTTCACCGGGATCGAGTTCGATCTCGACGAACTGCAGTTCCTGGCCCTTGATCTCGAAATCGATATCGTCGGCAATGCCGGATTGGCGGTGATGGGTGACGGGAACGGACGGCAGCATGGAAACCTCTCTGGTGATGGTCTTGAAAATGTAGCGACGCCCGCGCCGATGTGAAGGGCCTTTGCGGAAGAAAGTGCGCCGGCCCGGCCTGTCGGCGTAAACCTTGCCGAAACGTCGGCCTTGAAGTACGATTTCCGCAAGCATTCAGGGACATGCACGACCTTTGGGGAATATATGTCGTTTTCGGTGGGGCCAGGGCGGCCGGGGAAGCTATGCCAATGATGTCGCGCGCCAGATCCGGCCTCCTGCCAGTGCTGTCGCTGCCCGTGCTGTCGCTGGCCTGCCTGGTCCTGGCCGCCCTCTCCCTGGCGGCCTGCGGCAATCCCCACAGCCCGCCTGAAAATGTCGCCAGGACTCCCGCCTCGGGAAGGGCCTTCGCCCACGCCACGCTCCGCCGGATGCCAGACGCCGCCCGCCAGGCCTTCAGGGACAAGCTCAGGGCCGAAAGCACCCGGCTTGACGCCGAATTGAGGACTATTCTGATCTCTGGCCTGACCTCTGGCCCACCGGATCAGTTCGGCCGCATGGCGATGTATGTCCAGGCCCGAAAAGCCAACCTTCAGGAACTGAAACGCCGGATAGCGATCGAAAACGGCTTGCTGGCGCAGGTCGATCCGGAGCATGTCGATTTCAGCGGAGCCGATGCCGGCAGCGCCCTGACGCACGCCCAGGAGATCACCACCCGCCGCACCGTCATCGCCCAGGCGATACTGATGGCCGGCGTCGAGCAAAGGTTTTTGCGCCGCGCCCTCGCCACCAGTCCGGTTCTGCGAGAGGCCAGCCAGCGCCAGGACGACGCCCGGGCTTCCGGGAACGCCGGCACCATCTCCTACTATATCGACGAGATGAAAAAGGAACCCTGCCTCTTTATTTCGCCGCAAGCCGCGAAGCCACCGCCCATTTCCCTGCGCGGCGTCGCCCCCGGCATGAACCGGCGCACGGTTCTGGATACCCTGTGCGCCGCTGAAAACGGCGAGGTCCGCATTCAGGCCCAGGCCACCGCCCGGACCTTCGCCCCCGACGGCCTCAGGCTTGGCGCCCGGCTGCTGGCCTGGGAAGCTTACCGGAGAGGACAGGCCTACAGCCCCGATTTTGCCGGCGTCAACGCCTGGCTGGCTCAACCGGAAAGCATCGAAACGCTCAACGCCCTGGCCAGGCCCTACCTCAAAACCACGCGCTTCTGCCTGCATTGCGCCGGCGCCGGTCATGAGCAGAACAACAGCCTGAGCGTCCAATACGCCCCCGAAGGCACGGTGGTGGCCATCAAAAGCTTCCAGCGCTTCACCGACAGCGACGCTCTTGATTCCAGCGGCCGCCCCCTGCTGGCGGATCACGCAAGCCCGCGCCCCCTGAACACCGTGCTCGATCCGCTGCGCAATCAGTTCGGCGCGCCCTCCTTCGTTTTCAGGAACGTGGCGGCCTGGGTCTATCCCGACAGCGAAACCGCCCTGCAACCGGAAATCTGGTCGGTGCAACCGTCGCTGGATGGCGTATCGCAAGAGATCCGGCTCAACACTTCCAGCTTTGATATCGCCGCCGGCCCCATCGAAGCCGGCACGCCGGGCTTCACGGCGTTCTACAGGGCGCTGTCGGCCCATCCGACCCCGGCGACCTATTGCGTTTCGAAATACGCCTATGACGGCCTGGACGCGCACTGGCCGCTGAAGGCGGTCTATGCCGACCGCTACGGCGCCCGCCCCTATGATCCGGTCGCCGCCGCGCCCGGCGAAACAGACCATTGCGGCGTGATCGTCTATGCCGTGATGGACGTGACCGCCGATGATGCTCACGGCGCCTACACCAATGACAGCACACCGGTTTACAGCCTGACCCTCTCGATCCTCAACACCGCGCGGCTGTCGGATATGCACAGGCGCGAGGCCCGAACCCTTATCAACCGGATAAGGGCGCCGGTCGCACAGCCGCCCGCCAGACCGGTCACCCTGCGAAGATAAACTTTTCCGTCTTGACCCCTGCCCTATTCCGCCTATGCTTCGCACAGTTCACCGGGGTGTCCGCGCGTAAAGGCGGGCTGAGACGAAGGTCTAGTCCTTCAAACCCGCCGAACCTGATCCGGGTCATGCCGGCGAAGGGAGTTGGATACGCTAAACACAATTAGCGCCCGCAATCTGCGCGCATGATCCCTCTTAATTTGCGAGGGATATAATGAATAAACCTGTCATCCAAAAGACCATCAAGGTCGAGAATTCCCCCATCCCCGGCTCGCGCAAAGTCTATGAACCCGGCGTCCGTTTTCCCGATATCCGCGTGCCTTTCCGCGAGGTGGCGCTGCACGAAAGCGCCAATGAGCCGCCGGTGACCATCTACGATTCGTCCGGCCCCTATACCGACGCCAGCTTTACGCCCGATATCGCCAAGGGCCTGCCGCGCCTGCGCGAACAGTGGATCGTCAATCGCGGCGATGTCGAATATATCGAGGCGCGCGAAGTGAAGCCGGAGGACAACGGCAATGTCTCCGAAGGCGCGCTGGCGCCGCAATTCCCCAACCTGCCGAAAGTCCTGCGCGCCAGGAACGGCCAGTCGGTCACCCAGTTTGAATATGCCCGCGCCGGCATCATCACGCCGGAAATGGAATATATCGCCATTCGTGAAAACCTGCGCCGGAAAGAACAGGCCGAAACAATCCGCGACGGTGAGGATTTCGGGGCCAGCATCCCCGATTATGTGACGCCGGAATTTGTCCGCGACGAAGTGGCGCGCGGCCGGGCCATTATCCCTGCCAATATCAACCATCCCGAAGTCGAACCGATGATCATTGGTCGCAACTTCCTGGTCAAGATCAACGCCAATATCGGCAATTCGGCCGTCACCTCTTCGATGGAAGAGGAAGTGGAAAAGATGGTCTGGGCCATTCGCTGGGGCGCGGATAATGTCATGGACCTCTCCACAGGCCGCAATATCCACAATATCCGCGAATGGATCATCCGCAATTCGCCGGCCCCCATCGGCACCGTGCCGATCTACCAGGCGCTGGAAAAGGTGAACGGCGTGGCCGAAGACCTGACCTGGGAAGTCTACCGCGACACCCTGATCGAGCAGGCGCAACAGGGCGTCGATTACTTCACCATCCATGCCGGCGTGCGGCTGGCCTATGTCCACCTGACGGCAAAGCGCGTCACCGGCATCGTGTCACGCGGCGGCTCGATCATGGCCAAGTGGTGCCTGGCGCACCACAAGGAAAACTTCCTCTATACCCACTTCGAGGACATCTGCGACATTATGCGCGCCTATGATGTGTCGTTCTCGCTCGGTGACGGTCTGCGCCCCGGCTCGATCGCTGACGCCAATGACGCCGCCCAGTTCGCCGAACTGGAAACGCTCGGCGAACTGACGCAAATCGCCTGGAAAAAGGGCTGCCAGGTGATGATCGAAGGCCCCGGCCATGTGCCGATGCACAAGATCAAGGCCAATATGGACAAGCAGCTCAAAACCTGCGGCGAGGCGCCCTTCTATACGCTTGGGCCACTCACCACCGATATCGCGCCAGGCTATGACCATATCACTTCGGGGATCGGCGCGGCCATGATCGGCTGGTTCGGCACCTCCATGCTGTGCTACGTCACACCCAAGGAACATCTGGGCCTGCCCAACCGCGACGATGTGAAAACCGGGGTGATCACCTACAAAATCTCGGCCCACGCCGCCGACCTCGCCAAGGGTCACCCCGGCGCGCAAGCCTGGGACGACGCCATGAGCCGCGCCCGCTTCGAATTCCGCTGGCACGACCAGTTCAATCTGGCGCTCGATCCCGAAACCGCCCGCGCCTTCCATGACGAGACCCTGCCAAAGGAAGCCCACAAGACGGCGCACTTCTGCTCGATGTGCGGCCCCAAATTCTGTTCGATGAAGATCAGCCAGGAAGTGCGGGATTATTCCGCCGCCATGACCGATAACGAACGCGCTGATATTGAAAACGGCATGGCCGACATGTCGCAAAAATTCCGTGCCCTCGGCTCGGAGATCGACGTTGTGACGAATTAATAATAATTGCGGGGGCCAACGCCCCCGCAATTATTATTAATTTTATTTAAAATTGTATAATGGAAATTTAACTCTCATTGCCGGAACAAAACAATTACTCTTAACTAAAATATCTCTATAATGAACATTTATATCAACAATTTCATTAATATTATAATTTCTTACAAGCTCACTTAACCTTTTCACCAACAGTATTGGGTATGCTAACATAGAATGATCCGGATCAAATGCATACAAATGCAAATCATCACAACAATACTCTTGCACATGCAGACGTTCTTTTCCGATAATACTTGAAAATTCTGACGGACTTTCCGGATCTACGTACGGGGCAGTTCTGTATGATATTTCCGACCTTTTATCTTCAATCCACTTTAAAGGACACAAACCTGATATTTGCTGCGATAAAACTAAGTCGTTCTTATAATTTTGACGAAACAACTCAAAGGCAACTGTATGGCTATTTCCCGCGCGCTTCTTAGCACTTTCCCCTGGCTTAGCTTCTAAAGTGAAAGGGGAGCGTCCAATGTAAAAAATTGCAATTTTGTGCAGCATGAGCATTGCTCTAACGCTATAAAATCCAGAATAATATAGTTTAACTTTAGCCCACGAAAATCGATAGTCAGATATGCCCGCTATGCCCTCAACTAAGCTCGCCATGGCGATTTGAGCGAGTGAGATAACGTCACTGATAAGCGCTGCTTCTAATTGAGATGCTTCAATGTGTGAAATCGGTTGAAAAACCGAACCAGTAACTTGACCGGCTTGAGAAATTCTAAGTGCCAACAAATCCGAATGTATCATTAGAATTCATATTCGTCTGCGCTTTCACCACTCACGAAGCTATCATCAAGTGATTTAAACACATAGCGTTGAGCCTCAGTACCGCCTTTACCAGAAAGTTCCTTTTGAAATATTAGACCTGACTGAGGAATTTGAAGAGCCTCTCTAATTGTTACGTCGGAGAATGACTTCTTTTTCACACAGTAAGGAACAATTCGTTTGCCCAAAAAGTCCATGGCTCCTGAGAACCCAGCAGCATACATAAAAACATTCTGCCTATCATACCAAGTATCTCCATAGACATTACGTATTGCGTTAAAGAAATTTACAATTGCTTTTGATTGATTTTCTAGAGTTGAAAGACCCACTTGGTCAAAAATTCCATTAGGTTCTATCAGTGGCTTTATAGCCGAAACAACCGTTGATAAAGCTACCCCTCCTTTACGTGGAGATTCACCAGGGAATTTTATCATATTGAAATACGGCGCTCCTGATTCATTTAACTCAACAGCAATATCTCTGGCGCGCGCAGCCGCTTGATCAACAATTTGATCATCGGCAATTTCATACAAATCAAAAACCAAGCTGCGATGAACGGGTTTTTGCTCTGTGTTAATAGCTAAAAAAATGTCGGCACATTCTTTCGTGGACAGCCCCACATAAATTGCAACCGGAAGCTCATAATTTGCAAATTCGACGTTTTCGGCAATAGCTTCCTTTAGCCCTGCAACACGGTGCTGACCATCAATTAGCTGAGCTGAGTTTGGCTCTATCTCAAACGAAAGAACTTTGCTCTCTTCATCTATAGCAATGTTCTCCTTAACCCAATTCATCACAATAGAATTTGGAAAACTACCGCCATTAATAGCGAAATCTTTAATATTTGAAATACGACGTGTATTTAGCACACGCTGTACAGCGCCTTTTTCTTGATCCCTTCCTCTTACTGAAGCATAAGATACCTCTGTAACTACGGAAGCAGGTAAATTTGTCAAATAAAAATCCCTTCCCTGCTGACGGATCTTAATGAAAGGATGATTGGCAGCCATTTTTTTAGTCCCCTGAGTCGAGCTGGATGATGCTATTAGCTCAAATGGATTAAGGCAAGATTTGATAAGCACCTTAATTGCATTTCATTAACTGATAGGTATTTTTACATACGGATGCAGCATAATCTGAATATAGAAGCCATATAGCTGCGATCGCAACTTGTAATTTCTCCTGGTAGCGTCTATATAGCTTCCATCAACACCGATATCTCCGGCGCTTCGGCTTTACGACTCCGCGCCCGGATGAGTTTTCTCACATTATCTCCGTCGATCGCCGTGCAGTTATAAGCGGCGCGTCCGGCTATTGAATTCCAATTGCCTAACAAGAAACAGACCGCGCGGATAAAACCGCCGGCAAAGGATTATTATGCATACCCACACCAAAACCCATACCCAAATCCAGCCGACGCATATGCGTCCTGACCTGCGCCTTATCGCCCGCAAGGCGAACCCTGTCGCCCTACCCGTCGGTTTCAGCCGTCGTGAATTGCAGCGCCTTGTCGCCGATATGATCGACTAGAGACGGTCACGCGCGGCGACGGCCGTGGCTGCACGGATGCAGGATCATCAATATGCGCGGCGCCTCGGGATTATGCGGCAGGGGGGAGCCGCATTCGGCGTAGAGCCAGTCTCCCACGGCAAAAATCAACGGTTTCAGCCGCTTGCGGATCACCAGTTGCGGGCGCAAATCGCCCTCAAGCTCCACCCAGCAGCAATCGATCAACCTATCCAGTGGAAATTGGGCCATACGCTTAAACTCACCACGGCCAGGCGTTTCCCTGTCAGGCCGCGCGCAAAAACCCGCCTTCTGGTGAGTTGGTCGCTGTTGTTCAATCTTTGTTCCGAAATTTGGCAGACTGTCAATTCACAAATCGGCCGCACTGCGATGTTGCGATTGGAAGCCGGAAGTGATGACTCTGCATCGAGAACCTTGCTATGCTGGCGGCAACCATAACATATGCCACGGCCCGACATGAAATCCCCGCACGATCACGCCCTGAGGCAGCCCCTCAGCGACCTGATGCACGAACGCACCCTGCCGATTTACAAGACGCCGGTCGCGGTGCGCAGTTGGGTCTATCTGGTCAGTGATGAACAGCGCCATGCGGAGGCAGAGTGGATCAACCGCCTTGAAGCCGGAGCACCCGACCGCTGGCGGCTGGCTCAGTCCGATGAGACCAGCGGCCGTATCTGGGAGCGTCACGGCGAATTCTCGACCTGGCTGAAATACGATACTGATATTTCCCTTTCCGCCGCCACCAAGGCCGATCTCGGCTTCTGCAAGATCCGCACAGCCGATTTCGACTGGCTGACCGGTGCGCCGGGCGAGGTCTTTCGCAGCATCGAAATTTCAGTCCTGCCCCATGAGCCGAAACCGGCGCAGTTGCAGAAGGCCATCGACCTGACTCAGGCCGTCTGTTGCGATGTCTTCGATGGCGCCGCACGCATCTGGAGCGACTTCAGAATGCACGAAGGCGGCGCCGGCCGCATCTATGTGCAGGACAAGGGGCTTGAGAACGACGAAGCCTCGCGCCTACTGCAAACCCTGATCGAGATCGGTCACTATCGCAAACTGGCCCTGTTGGGGTTCCCCGTGGCGCGCAACCTAATGGCCTGGCTGAAGGACGCCGAGGCGCGGCTGGCCGACCTGACCTCCGACATGGCTAGCCAGAGCGCCTCGCAGGAGCAGCTTCTCGAACGCCTGATGGCGCTTTCGGCCGAAGTCGAGGCGCGCGTCAACGCCGTCCGCTTCCGCCAGGGCGCCACCGAAGCCTATGCCCGCCTGACCGAAGACCGGTTGGTCAGTCTGCGCGAAACCCGCGTCGCCGGCTTTTCGACCATGCGGGAATTCATCGAGCGCCGCCTGCAACCCGCCATGCGGACCTGCGAGGCGGCTTCCCGGCGGCTGGATGATATTTCGGCGCGCATCGGCCGTGTCAGCGATCTGCTGCGGGCGCGGATATCGATCTCGCTGGAGGTGCAGAACCAGAGCCTGCTCAGGAGCATGAATATCCGCTCCCGTTTGCAGATGAAGCTGTCGGCGCTGGTCGAAGGCCTGTCGGTCTTCGCGGTAGGCTATTATATCTTCAGCCTGGTCAAGTACATGATCGATCCCCTGCTCGACCCGCACCTGGCGCATCTGCTCTATGGTCCGGTCATCGCGGCGATCCTCGTCCTGGCCTGGCTGTTCATCCATCACCGCAAGAAAAGCATCGGCCATTCGGAGACATAAATCTGACTTTCCGCCTTCCCCTTCCCGCGCCCAGCCGATAAGGAAGGCGCAAACCTCCGTCTGAGAATATGAGTCGATGCCCCATCCTGAACTTCTAAGTGGTCTTGCTGATATTGCCGGCAATTACGAGGCTGTTTTCTGCGATATCTGGGGCGTCATCCATAATGGCCGCCAGCATTTCCCGACCGCCTACGAGGCCCTGCGCGAATTCAAGGCGAAGCACGGCCCGGTCATCCTGATCTCCAATTCGCCGCGCCCACGCGACAGCCTGATCGAACAACTGGCCAGCCTGGGGATCATGGCGGACGGCTTTTCCGATGTCATTTCCTCCGGCGACGCCACGCGTGAATATCTGAGGCAGTTCGCGGGTCAGGGCGCCGCCTGGAAACTCGGCCCCGAACGCGATAATGTCATCTATGAGGGCATCGATATCGACCTTTCCGGTACGCCCGAAACCGCGGCCTTCATCTCCTGCACCGGCCCGTTCGATGATGAGAATGATGTGCTGGAACAGTATCAGCACGCCTTCACCCTGGCGGCGCAGCGCAAGCTCGTGATGATCTGCGCCAATCCGGACAAGGTGGTCCAGCGCGGCGACAAGATCATCATGTGCGCCGGTTCGCTGGCCGATCTCTATGCCTCGCTCGGCGGCCCGGTCATCATGGCCGGCAAGCCCTACGCGCCGATCTATGAACTGTGCTACCAGGCGCTGGAAAGGATCATCGGCAAGCCGCACGACAAATCCCGCATCGTCGCCATCGGCGACGGTCTGCCGACCGATGTGCTGGGCGCCAATGGCCAGGGCCTCGATCTGGTCTTCATCGCCGCCGGCATCCACGCGGCGGAGGCCACCGACGCCGGCGGCAGGCTCGATCCGCTGCGGCTGAAGGCGGTGCTGGATACCCAGATGGCGAATGCAAAATATGTGGCTGATGCTTTACGCTGGAAAGTCTAAAGCACTTTCCGGTAAACGATGAAGCCTGATTTCCGGGCGATTTTGTCATACAGCTTTTGCGCCACGCGGTTGCTCTCATGGGTATGCCAGTAGACCCGCGCCGTGCCGGCCTGCTTCGCCGCCGCATAGACCGCTGCGATCAAACGGTGCGCTATGCCCCGCCCCCGATGCGCCTCCAGAGTAAAAAGGTCTTGCAGATAGCAACTCTGTTCGATCGCCGAGGTTGAGCGGTGGAAGAGGTAATGGGCCAGCCCGACGAGTTCGCCATCCTTTATCGCCACGGCGGCAAACATCGGCTCGACCGGATCGAGAAACCGCGCCCAGGTCGTTTCCGTAACGATATCGGGCAGCGCCGTCGCACCGGAGCGGCCGTAAAAGGCGTTATAGGCCAGCCAGAGCGGCAGCCATCCCGCATGGTCTTCCGGCATGACCGGGCGGATAAGAAAATCGGACATGCCTTGTCATAACACCCGCGGCTGAAAAGAAAAACGCCCGACAGCCATCCGGCCATCGGGCGTTTTCACCATCACAAATGTCTTGTCACCGGCGTCTTGCCGCGCTTAGTGACCGCTTTGCTTATTCGGCTTAGTCGAACAGGGCGTCGATATCGTCCTGCGAATTGGTCTTGCCCATGTCTTCTTCAGGGATATCGAACATCGAATCGATATCCGCCTGGGAGTTGCTTTCCGCCTTGGCGGCTGCCTGGGGCGCAGGGGCCGGAGCGGGCTTTGGCGCGGGCTTGGGTGCAGCCGACTTGGGTTCGGGCCTGGGTTCGGGCGCTTTCGCAACCGGCGCGGGCGTCGGCGCAGGCTTGGGCGCCGGCTTGGGTTCTGGCGCCTTGGGTTCTGGCGCCTTGGGTTCTGGCGCCTTGGCGGCCAAGGCGTCAGGCTTTACCGGCGCTTCGTCGAACCCGGTGTCGAACATGGCGTCGATGGCGTCCTGCTTGGTTTCCGGGCCGCCGATGGCGGGACCGTTCAGCAGCAGGTCATGGCGGCGCTTTTCCTCGGCGCTCATCTCCTGCGGCGCCGAATCCTCGACACCGAGCGTATTGGCCAGCTTGCCGACGCGTTCCTCGATCTGCTTGAGGACGTTGACGACCTTCGACACGCGCTGGCCGGTGATATCCTGGAACGAGCAGGCCTCGAAAATCTTCATGACCTCATCATCGACCGCCGCCTTGTAAGCGTTGGCGTCACCGCCGAACTGGTCGATCGAGAAGCCCATCATGGCTTCGGCGGAGTTCATGATATTGTGGGTGGCGTTTTCGGTGTCGCGGGTGATGGCTTCCAGTTCCGCGCCGGCCGTGGGGATGCGTTCCTGCGAAATGTCGTGAGGGCGCATTTCGCGGATTTCTTCCTTGGCCTTGGCGATATAGCCGGCGATGATGCTGAATTCTTCCGAGCGGCGCTTGTCCAGTTGCTGGAAAAAGCCGCGCATCAGCGCCACAAGCGCTTCGGATTGCTGCATCAGGTTGATGAGCTTCGGCTCAAGCTCGCCGACCATGGCGGGATCGAACCCGTCCGGCGCGTAGCCTTCGTCTGTTTTTGATGCTGGCAGGGCCATGGTAATCCTACTTTTTAGACGAGACGTGTCTTGGGAAACGATTTTGCACGCGCCAGGGTTTAGAAATCACCGAGAACGGCGGTGATCTTTTGCTTGAGAGTCGCCGCGTTGAAAGGTTTAACAATGTAATTGTTAACGCCGGCTTTCTTGGCCGCGATGACGTTTTCCGTCTTGCTTTCGGCGGTGACCATGATGAACGGCGTGCGCTTCAGGCCGTCATCGGCGCGAACCTTGAGCAGCAGTTCGTAGCCCGTCATCGGCTCCATGTTCCAGTCCGAGATGACCAGGCCATAGGAACTCTTCTTCATCTTGTCGAGCGCCTCGGTGCCGTCCGACGCCTCTTCGACATTTTCAAAGCCAAGCTGCTTCAGCAGGTTGGAGATAATACGCAGCATGGTCTTGTAATCATCAACTACCAAGACCGGCATGGACATATCGATGGCCATGTAACGCCCCACTTTTTCTAAGCGAGCCTAGCAATGCGCAGGCCCTTCCTTCTATACGAAAGCAGACTATCGCTCAGACGATAAAATCAGGTTAAGAGCGTTTGCAAATTTTATTGTTATATTTCAACGATATATCCTCTATTAACCACGATTTATAGTGAAAATTCCGTTGCGGATTTCATTTTTTGTGCCGACTTGGCACGGTTTTGAACCTGAAAAAGCCTTGGCAAGGCCTATCGGCGTGAACTAGAGCAGAAGAATGACAAACGCCTTCTATCTTGACGAACTGTCGCTGGAACAGACCGCCTCGCGCGCCTTCACCGTCGATGACGCCGCCATCCGCGCCTTCGCCGATGTTTCGACCGACCACAATCCCGTTCACGTCGATGAGGATTTCGCCGCGAAGTCGCCTTTCAAGGGGCGGATCGCCCATGGCATGTTGCTCGGCGCCTATATCTCGGCCACGCTCGCCGGCGATCTGCCCGGCCGCGGTTCGATCTATGTCTCGCAGACGCTCGATTTCAAGCGCGCCGTCCGTCCCGGCGACGAAGTGACCATAGAGGTCACCGTCAAGGCGATCGACTTGAAATCGGGCCACGTCACGCTCTCGACCCTTGCCAAGGTGCGAAACAAGACCATGTTGAGCGGAACCGCCGTGGTTATCGCTCCCAAGAGGCCTGCATAATTTCTGTGACCGCCCTCCTGCCCCGCTCCATCAAGGTCATTACGCTCGGCGTGGATGCAGATCGCGCTCTGCAAGCCGATGCCGGTCTGCCGGCCGGCGCCGGCGCGGCCATAGGCAGTTTCGACGGCGTGCATATCGGCCACCAGCATGTGATCGAATCGGCCATTGCGGCGGCGAAGGCCCGGGGCACCCCCTCGGCGGTGATCTGTTTCGACCCGCATCCGCAGAGCTTCTTCCATAAGGACGGCGCGCCTTTCCGGCTGATGAGGCTGTCACAGCAATTGCGCGCCTTTGAGAACCTGGGCGTCGATTACGCCTTCGTCCTCCGTTTCGACGCCCATCTGTCGTCCCTGACCGCCGGGGATTTCGCCCGTCTGATCCTGCATGACCATCTCAAGCTGTCGCATGTCTCGGCGGGTTTCGATTTCCAGTTCGGCAAACGCGGCGGCGGCCATGCGAAAGACCTGGCGGCCTTTGGCAAGCAGATGAGCTTCACCACCGACATCCTGCCCTGCCAGACCGATACGGCCGGCCACAAGCTGTCCTCCTCGGCCGTGCGCGACGCCCTGCTGGCCGGTGACGCGAAACTGGCGGCGGAAATTCTCGGCCGTCCGCAGGCCTATCTCGGCGAGGTCATCCACGGCGCCAAACAAGGCCGAACCATCGATTTCCCCACGCTGAACATCACTCTTGGCGATTACCAGCGTCCGCGCTACGGGGTCTATATCACCCAGACCACCCTGCCCGACGGCCGGGTGATCAACGGCGTCAGCAATATCGGCGTCCGCCCGACGGTCGGCGGCGATATCGAACTGCTGGAAACCTATCTGTTCGATTTCAACGAGGAGATTTACGGCCAGGAGGTCGAGACCGCCCTGCTCGACTTCATCCGCCCGGAAGCGAAGTTCGATTCCTTTGAAGATATGAAGCTGGAAATCCAGAACGACGCCGCCAAGGCGCGAGCTTTCTTTCAGAAGAAGTAGAATCCACAGATTGCACAGATTAACACAGATTAAGAGGGCGCTACCGCGCCCATCATTCCCCTTGGCCGCGACAGGATTATGGCCGATCAGTTTGATGCGCTGACGCGCGTTACTTAATCTGTGTTAATCTGTGCAATCTGTGGATAAACCTTCTTAAATCCGCCTGACCGGCTGACGCAGGATTGTCCGCAGTTTCGCCGGTTCGGTCTTGCGCGGATCGCTGAGATATATCTCGTGATGCTTGCCAGTCTCGACCAGGCCATTGGCCGGCAGCCATTCCTCATGCAGGTGCTTCAGTACAGGCCCCTCGTCATCATACGGTCCGACATGCAGAATCTGCGCGCATAGACCCTCCTCCAGCGTTTCCAGCCGCACCTTTTCCAGCCCCGGCAGCCCCTTCTTCATCACCACCTCGCTCAGGGCGGCGCACAGGTGACTTTTCTCGATCCAGTCCGGTTGCAAAATCATCAGGGTCCATAACCATTTCGACTTTTCACGCGTAACAAAGGTCTTCATATCCTTCGCCCACCACAGCCCTTCGAGCGGCCCCACCACATAGTCACGGTCAAAGGCGCGCTTGCTCATGAATTTCAGGGTGTAAGAGAGTGAATAGAGCGCCTCGATGGCCTGCTGATATTCTGGCGCCGTATTGGGATCACCTTTGCCGTCGAACATCAGGTATTGCAGCGGCGGCGCCTCGACCAGGGCAAAATCCTTCACCGGCGCGCTGTACAGCGACTTATATTCCACTTTCAGATCGATCTTGCTCACGGCACAGCCTCCTGTTTCCCGCAGCCTATGCCCGCCGAAAGCCAAAAACTGCCAGCAGAGGCACACTTTTCGGAAAGTGCTCTAGGCAATTCCGGGGTGCTCTGTTAAAGCCAGAAGCATGTTGATGTCAGGGCCTTGCACCATACGAATTTGACGCCCGGCACGCGGTTCATGCGCCCGTGCCGGGAGGTTTTTCCGCGCCCTGTTACAGACACCTTTTTATAAGACCTGAGAGTCATGTCCGATCCCTATACCCAGCCTGCTCCCGTCGCGCGCGATTACCGCGAGACGGTCTTCCTGCCCGAAACCGATTTCCCCATGCGCGCCGGCCTGCCCAAGGCCGAGCCGGAACTGCTGAAAAAATGGGAAGAGGCCGATCTCTACCACGCCGTCCGCAAGGCGCGTCAGGCCGCTGGCGCCCCGCTGTTCGTGCTGCATGACGGCCCGCCCTACGCCAATGGCAATATCCATATCGGCCATGCGCTCAACAAGATCCTGAAGGATTTCGTCGTCCGCTCGAAGTTCCTGACCGGCCATGATGTCGATTATGTGCCGGGCTGGGATTGTCACGGTCTGCCGATCGAATGGAAGATCGAGGAAGAGTTCCGCTCGAAAGGCCGCAAGAAGGACGAGGTGCCCGCCGCCGAATTCCGCAAGGCCTGCCGCGAATACGCCGCCAAATGGATTGAGAGCCAGCGCGAGGAATTCAAACGCCTGGGCGTGCTCGGAGACTGGCAGAACCGTTACGCCACCATGGATTTCTCCACCGAAGCCAAGGTGACCGCCGAATTCCACAAGTTCCTGATGTCGGGCCAGTTCTATCGCGGCTCCAAGCCGGTGATGTGGTCACCGGTCGAACGCACGGCGCTGGCCGACGCCGAGATCGAATACCATCCGCATGTATCGCCGACCATCTGGGTGAAGTTCCCGATCCAGCCCGGCGATTGGGGCGACGCCAATGCGGCCTTCGAGCATCTGCAAGACGCGTCGGTTGTTATCTGGACCACCACGCCGTGGACCATTCCGGCCAACCGCGCCGTCAGTTTCAACCCGAAGGTGGCTTACTTCGTTTATGAAATTACAGGCGTAAAAACCGAAGAAGATTTGGGTTTTGCCCCTTGGGTTAAGGTGGGCGACAAGCTTCTTCTGGCCGAAAAACTGGCCGAGGGCGTTTTGCAGGCAGCCAATGCCACCTCATGGAAACAGGTTATCGATGTGCCGGCGGAAGTGCTGGGCGGGCTGGTCCTGAGCCATCCCCTCGCCGCGCTCGATGCCGGTTACAGTTTCGACGTGCCGATGCTGGCCGGCGATCACGTCACCGACGACGCCGGCACCGGCTTTGTCCATACCGCGCCCGGCCATGGCGCGGACGACTATAATGTCTGGCTGAAATCGGGCCGCTCGCTCGATTCGATCCCCGATACGGTCGATCCGGACGGCGCCTATTACCCCATGGTGCCGCTCTTCGCCGGCCTGAAGGTGCTGGAAACCGAAGGCAAGAAGGCCGGTAAGTTCGGTGACGCCAACCCGGCGGTGATGAACAAACTAATCGAGGCCGGCAATCTGCTGGCGCGCGGCCGGGTCGAGCATTCCTATCCGCACTCGTGGCGTTCCAAGGCGCCGGTTATCTTCCGCAATACCCCGCAGTGGTTCATTCGCATGGATGGTGACGACTCGCTTCGGGATAAAGCCATGGCCGCCATCGCCGCCACCGCCTTCTATCCCGACCAGGGCCGCAACCGCATCGGCGGCATGGTCGAAACGCGTCCGGACTGGCTGATCAGCCGCCAGCGCAACTGGGGTACGCCCCTGGCCATGTTCATCGACAAGAAGTCCGGCGAGCCGCTGAAGGACGAAGCCGTCAACGCCCGCATCGTCAAGATGATCGCGGATGGCGGCGCCGACGCCTGGTTCACCCGCCCGGACAGCGATTTTCTGGGTAACGGCTATAATCCGGACGATTACGAGAAGGTCACTGACATCCTCGATGTCTGGTTCGATTCCGGCTGCACCCACGCCTTCACCCTGGAGGACCGCGCCGACACGCACTGGCCGGCCGATCTCTATCTCGAAGGCTCCGACCAGCACCGCGGCTGGTTCCAGTCGAGCTTGCTGGAAAGCTGCGGCACGCGCGGCCGCGCGCCTTACGAAGCCGTCCTGACCCACGGTTTCGTGCTCGACGAGAACGGCGAGAAGATGTCGAAATCCAAGGGCAACACCACCGCTCCGCAGGATGTCGCCAAGGAGTCCGGCGTTGAGATCCTGCGCCTGTGGGTCGCCTTCGCCGACTATTCCGAAGACCTGCGCATCGGCAAGCAGATCATCCAGACCACGGTCGATGCCTACCGCAAGCTGCGCAATACGATGCGCTATCTGCTGGGCGCTTTGAATGGCTATACCGACGCCGAAGCGGTCGATTATGCCGACATGCCTTCGCTGGAACGCTATATCCTCAACGAGGTCCATGCGCTTGATGCGAAGGTGCGCGCCGCCTATGCGGTCTATGATTTCGCCGCCGTGGTCCGCCCGGTCGCCGATTTCTGCATCCAGACGCTTTCCGCGCTCTATTTCGATATCCGCAAGGACAGCCTCTATTGCGATGCCCCCTCGTCGCTCAAGCGCCGCGCCTGCCGCACGGTGATGAACAGCCTGTTCGAGCGCCTGACCCTGTGGCTGGGGCCGATCCTGACCTTTACCTGCGAGGAAGCCTGGGCCAGCCGCGGCAATGCGCAAGCCAACCTGTTCCGCGTGCTCGAAGAGGCGCCCGCCGAATGGCACAACCTGGCCGAACACGACCGCTGGCAGAAGATCGAAACCGTCCTTTCGGTCGTCACCGCCGCGCTGGAGGAAAAGCGCCGCGACAAGGTGATCGGTTCGGCCCTCGAAGCCGCGCCGGTGGTCCATATCGCCGACAACGCCCTCTGGGAGGCCATGCAGGGAATCGACGCCGCCGAGGTGTTCCGCACCTCTCAGGCCGCCTTGAGCCTCGATCCGGCGCCGGCCGATTCTTTCAAGCTGGAAGGATTAGCCATGATCGCCGTCGTCTTCGCCCGCGCCGAAGGCCGCAAATGCGCCCGTTCGTGGCGCATTCTCCCGGAAGTCGGCAGCGATCCGCGCTATCCCGATCTTTCCCTGCGCGACGCCGAAGCGGTGGCCGCCTATGACGAAACCCATGTCGGATAAGCCTTTTATGGACAAGCTTCGCGCGCACTTCACCCCGCTATACACCTCGCTCGGCCTGAAAGGACTGGGACTGGCGGCCGCTATTCTGGTGTTCGATCAGTTGACCAAGCTAGGCGTACTCTACGGATTAAATCTTCAGGCCATCGGCGATCAGGTCAATATTTTGCCCTTCTTTTCGCTGACTATGGTGCATAACCAAGGCATCAGCTTCGGCCTCCTGACCTCAGGAGGCCTTGGCCGGTGGCTGCTGGTGCTGTTTCAGTTCGGCATGGGGCTGCTCATCCTGGATTGGATCCGCGCCCAGGCCTCTCCCTGGCTGGGCTATAGCCTGGGCCTGATCGCCGGCGGGGCCATCGGCAACGGCATCGACCGGCTCCGGCTGGGCTATGTCGTCGATTTTCTCGACTTTTCGGGTACGCATGTGTTCCCGTGGGTCTTCAATATCGCCGACAGCGCGATCTGTATCGGGGTGGCTTTGCTGGTCTGGCATTTCGTCCGCGCCGACCTGACGGCCAAACACAAGGACGCTGCTTAACGCTTGGCAGCGACAGATAAAACAAGTATCACTTCCCCACGGTTCGGCGTGGTTAAAACACCGGATGGGGACATTGGAGCAAATGATGAAGTCGGTTAAGATTGCGGCGGGTCTGTTGATCGTGGCGGGTGTCGCCCTTTCGGGGTGCCAGTCCACCAAGAACGCCCTGGGCCTGAACAAGGTCGTGCCCGATGAATTCCGCGTGGTCACCAAGGCGCCGCTGGTCGTGCCGCCCGATTACGCCCTGCGTCCGCCCGCCCCCGGCGAGCCGCGCCCGCAGGAACTGCAACCGGAAAGCGCCGCCCGCCAGGCCCTGCTCGGCCAGCGCGACGCCACCAACCGCTCCCCCGGTGAAGCCGCCCTGGTTGCCCGGATGGGCGCGGCGAAGGCCGATCCGCTGGCCCGTTACGTGGTTGACGACGAATTCGGCGACCTGACCTACAAGGAACCCTCTTTCGCCGACAAGGTGATGTTCTGGAAGAAGCCGGCCGAGGCCTCGGAAGCCGCCACGGCCGCCAATGCCAATGCCGTCGCCGGCAATACTCCCGTGCCGGTCGATGCCGCCGCCGAACAGGCGCGCCTTAAGGCCCTGGTCGGCGATCAACCGATCATCATCACGCAAAAGCCGGACCGCAAGTTCAAGCTGCCGGGCCTGTAAAACCAGATTACCGATAATTTACTTGTGAGATCAGGTGAAAAGGCGTTCCTTCGGAGCGCCTTTTTCCTTGCCCGCTAAAATCAGGAGAGTCCCATGGTATCGCAGCGTATCCTCTGTCTGGCTATGGCGCTTTCACTGGCCGGGCCGGGCCAGGCCGTCCTGGCCGCCGAAGCGCCCGCCGTTACGCCGGAATGCGCCGCCGACGCGCCGCTCGACACCCGGGTCGAGGCCGTTCTGGCGAAAACCGACCGTCCGGAAAAGCAGCGCGCCAATGACGCCAACCGCCTGAGCGAAACCCGCTTTGTGCTCGATCATATCAAACCGGGCGATCATGTGCTCGATATGGGCGCCGGCGGCGGTTATGCCTCCTACCTGCTGTCGGCGGCGGTCTGCACCGGCAGCGTCGATTCGCAGAACCCGCCGAAATGGGTGGAAGGCTTCAAGATGGAACCGGCCCGGCAGGCGCTGACCTCAGCACGCCCGAACGTCCATTCGGTCACCGCCGATTTCGCCAGATTGCCGGCGCCGGCGACGCCTTACGACGCCATCTTTATCGGCACCATCTATCACGACACCTATAATGAAGACGGCCATGACGCGGTGGCCATGGACAAGGCTTTGCTGGCGGCGCTTAAACCCGGCGGGCTGGTCATCCTGACCGACCACAAAACGGCCGACGGCGCGGGCGCATCGGCGACCAATACGCTCCACCGGATCGACAAGGCGCAGGTTCTGAGCGATTTCAAGGCCGCCGGTTTTGAACTGGTGGAAGATAGCGATGCCCTGACCAATCCAGCGGATGATCACTCAAAGAACGTGTTCGATCCGTCCATCCGCGGCCACACCGACCGCATGGCTTTGGTGTTCCGGCGACCTTTGCAGCAATAAGATTTACCACGGATAAGGCACGGATGCCGCTGCGCGGCTTATCCGTGGTCAAACCTTAACAGTAACAAGACACAAACGCCGACTCCCGCTATAAAAGCCGGATGTCGAATATTCAGCGCCTCCCCCAGGATACAATTAACAGAATCGCCGCTGGCGAAGTGGTCGAGCGCCCCGCCTCGGCGGTGAAAGAACTGGTGGAAAACGCCATCGACGCCGGCGCGACCCAGATCGATATCCGCGCCGATCTTGGCGGCCTGTCGCGCATCCTGATCGAGGACAACGGCTCCGGCATGGGTGAAGAAGACCTGAAGCTGGCTATCGAACGCCACGCCACCTCCAAGTTGAAGCCGCAGGCCGACGGCACCTGGGATCTGCTGCATATCAAGACGCTCGGTTTTCGCGGCGAGGCCCTGCCCTCCATGGGGTCCGTGGCGCGGCTCGATATCACCTCCAAACCGCACGGCTCTCACGCGCGCAATATCCGCGTCGATGGCGGCGTAATCGCCCCCGTCCGTCCCGCGGCTTTTGGCGGCGAACACGGTACGCGCATCGAACTGACCGACCTGTTCTACGCCACCCCTGCCCGGTTGAAATTCATGAAGTCCGAGCGCGCGGAAAACATGGCCATCGCCGAAGAGGTCAAACGCCAGGCCATGGCGCACGAAAATGTCGGCTTCACGTTGGAACTGGACGGCAAGAAGCAACTGAAGCTCTATGCCGAACCCGCCGGTTTCGAGGGCCGCCTGAAACGCCTCGCCGCCCTGCTGGGCAATGATTTTTCCGACAATGCCCTGCTGATCGACCAGGGCCGCGAGGGCGTACATCTCACGGGTTATGCCGGCCTGCCGACCTTCTCACGCGGCAATGCGGCGCATCAGTATCTCTTCGTCAATAACCGTCCGGTGCGCGACAAGCTGCTGGCCGGGAGCTTACGTGCCGCCTATGCCGACTTCCTGGCGCGCGACCGCCATCCGCTGGCCGCGCTGTTTGTCGAGATCGATCCGCAGGAACTGGATGTCAACGTCCACCCGGCCAAGACCGAAGTGCGCTTCCGTGATCCGAACCTGGTGCGCGGCCTGATCATCGGCGCCCTGAAACACGCCCTCGCCTCCGCCGGCCATCGCACCGCCACCACCGTGGCGCACCAAACCATCAGCGCCTTCCAGCCCCAGGCGGTGCAGCCCTTGCTCGGCCTGAACCGGCCCTATAATCCGGTCTCGCCGTCGCAGATCGCGGCGGTGCGGCCCTATATGGCGCCTTACCTGCCGGAAGCCACGCCTTTTTCGCCGACGGCCCGCGTGGAGGCCGAACCTTTTTACGGCGAGACGCCCGGCGTGGCCGAAACCTATGCGCCCGATATCATGGAACTGCCGCCGGAGGTTCAGGCCCCAACCCAGGCCCCAACCCAGGCCGAGGCCTTCCCCTTGGGCGCGGCGCGGGCGCAACTGCATGAAACCTACGTCATCGCCCAGACGGCGGATGGGCTGGTGATTGTCGATCAGCACGCCGCCCATGAGCGTCTGGTCTATGAACAGATGAAACTGGCCATGGCTGCGGGCAATGTACAGAGCCAGAGCCTGCTGATCCCCGAAATTGTCGATCTGGAACGCGAAGAAGTCAGCCGCCTGATGGCGCGCCAGGCCGATCTGCAATCCATGGGTCTGGGCGTCGAAGCCTTCGGCCCGACCAGTGTCCTGGTGCGCGACCTCCCCACCCTGCTCGGCGATTGCGATATTTCAGGCCTGGTGCGCGATCTGGTGGACGACCTGACCGAACATGGCGAACTGCTGGCGCTGAAGGAGCGGATGGCGGAAATCTGCGGCGATCACGCCTGCCGGCACAGCGTCCGCTCCGGCCGCCGCCTGACCGGTGAGGAAATGAACGCCCTGCTGCGCCAGATGGAGGCCACGCCCCATTCCGGCCAGTGCAATCATGGCCGCCCGACCTATGTCGAATTGAAGCTCAAGGATATCGAAAAGCTGTTTGGGCGTCGTTGATTATTGGGCTAAAACGACCACCGGGGCGCTGCGATCCTGTCGCGCGCCCCGGCAATGCCCCCGCCCTTTGACTGTTTTCCGGGCGATACTCAATAAAAAAGCCCGCAACCCACCGATTGCAGACTCCGGAATTCTAGTGCGTCAGGTTCAGGATGATCAAACCAAGGCCCATGACCACGCCCCAGACCTGAACGCTGAGACCCGCCACCAGAAGCAGTTTCAAACCTTCGGAGCGGCGCTTCGTGGCGCGCGGACTTACGGCTTGTGCAGTTTGAATTTCCATCACCTTGACCCCTAATTTAGTAATAGTCTGCTCAGGCTGTCAGCAATTTTCATGCCTCGTTTCGTGGGCTGGCTCACTGTTCATGCCTTGTTAATGACATATTGGGGATAAGAGTTAAGAACCGTCAATAGATAATTTTTAACCCTGCGTTAAATATACCACTCACCCGATTTTTATTGATTTTTTATTTATTTAAATCAGCACCTTACGAATTAAAAATTTTTTGTTGCAGAAACAGGATCTGCGCCGCGCCATAGGTTTTTACGTTGATTTTTTGCCACACACCTGTGACAAAATCATCCTCATCCGCCGCCCGTTCAAAGACGATTATGGCATTTTCTGACAACCAGTTCCCGCTGATCAGCGCATCCAAAGCCTTCTCTCCCAGGCCTTTGCGATAGGGCGGATCGAGAAAAACGAGGTTAAATGCCTCCGCCTGAGAACCGGGACGCGTGCCCAGTTGGGTGGCGTCCCGTCTGTGGACGCGGGTTGTGCCAAAAAGACCGAAGGTTTCCACATTGTCCCGGATTGCGCCACGCGCCGCCTCGTCGGTTTCAACGAACAGGCAGAAGCCCGCGCCGCGCGACAGGGCCTCGAAACCGAGCGCCCCCGAACCGGCAAACACATCCATGACGCGGGCGCCTTCGAGATTGGGCGCCCACTCGGCATGAGCCAGGATATTGAAGATGGCCTCACGGGCGCGATCGGAAGTCGGACGGGTATTCCGCCCGTCCGGCGTCACCAGCGCGCGGCCCTTGAATGTACCCCCGACGATCCGCATCGCGCCCGCCCTTAGCTGTCACGACGCGGCTTGAAGCCTGGCCGGGCCGCGTTCGGCCTGCCGCCGGGGCGCGGCCCACCGGGCTTGCCGCCACGCGGCGCGCCCTTGAAGCCGCCGGCAGACGGACGATCGCCATAGGCCTTGCGTTCGCCGCCTTCGCGCGACGTATAGTCACGCTTCGGGCCGCGGCTTTCGCCGTCACGCGCCGCATAAGGTTTTTTGAAGGCCGGACGATCGCCGCGTTCGGGGCGTTCGGGGCGTGGCGTCCACTTCTTTTCACGCCCCTGACCGCCAAACTCACGTTTGGCGCGTTCATAGGCGCCGGCTTCACCGGCCGGAATGCCATCCTGATCGCGCTTTACATAGGGCTTCCTGAATGAACGATCGCCCTGGGAACCTTCGTTTCGGGAACGGTCACCAAAGTCGCGCTTCGGGCGATCATAGGCCTTGCGCTCGCCCTCTTCACGCGCGGCGTAAGGTTTCTTGAAAGCCGGACGATCGCCACGCTCGGCCCGCTCCGGACGCGGAGTCCATTTTTTCTCACCGAACGGCTTGTTGTCGCCGAATTCACGGCGTGGCGTGAATTCGCGCGACGGACGGCGGTCGCGGGACTCGCCATCGCCTTCAAAGCGCGGGCGCTCATCGAAATCGCGGTCCCTGTAATCGCGCTTTTCAAACTCGGTGCGCGGTTTCCATTCCTTCGGTTTATCGCCGAATTTCTTGTCGCCGAAGCCCTTCTTCTCGAAGCGATCGCCACCACCGCGACGCCCCGCCGGAGCGGCGGCGTCACGCGCGGCCGGACGGCTGCGTGTCTGCGAAGCGCCTTCCGGCGGCAGGTTCCTCAGCGGCACGATATCGGCCAGCATCTCGCGGATCACGCGCGGCCCAACCTCTTCCACCTCGCCCGGCTCCAGATTGCCGAGCTGGAACGGGCCATAGGCCAGGCGGATCAGGCGGTTGACCTTCAGGCCGATCGATTCCAGCACCTTGCGGACTTCGCGGTTCTTGCCTTCGGTGATCGAAACCGTGACCCAGCAATTGGCGCGGCCATCGGCCTTTTCGGCCACCTTGTCGAGCGTCGCTTCCATCGGGCCATAGATGACGCCATCGACCGTGGTGCCGTCCTTCAACGCATCCAGGCGCGCCTGGGTGGTGTGGCCAAGGGCGCGGGCGCGATAGCGGCGCACCCAACCGGCCGATGGCAGTTCCAGGGCGCGCGCCAGTTCGCCGTCATTGGTCAGCAGCAGCAGGCCTTCGGAATTGAGATCGAGGCGGCCGACCTTCAGCACACGCGGCAGGTCGGTGGGCAGTTTGTCGAAAACAGTGGGGCGGCCGGAAGGGTCACGTTCGGTCGTCACCAGGCCGACCGGCTTGTGATAACGCCACAGGCGCGTGGGTTCGGCCTTGCCGACCACCTGGCCATCGACGGTGATGACATCCGTGGCCTTGACCAGAACGGCGGGGGTTTCAAGGATGCGGCCATTGACGGCGATCTTGCCAAGACCGATCAGGCGCTCGATTTCGCGGCGCGAGGCCAGGCCGGCGCGCGCCAGCACCTTGGCGATGCGTTCGCCGGTGGCGATCTTGTCGTCTTTCTTGGGGGCCTTCTTCGGACGCTCCGGCTTCTTGCCGGCGGCTTCCTTGGCGTCGCGCATGTCCTGCGGCATATAACGGTGACCGTCGGCGATCTCCTGCAATTCCTTCGCGGCCTGGATTTCCTGCGGCGTCGGCTCGCGTTCGGAGTCATTGTGAGGCTCGTTACGCTCTCCAGCGTTACTGTCTTGGGTCACTGTGTATCTTTCTAAATTTGCTTGACGCTTAAGCGCCGTAACGTCTTTAAGTCCTTATGGAAGACGATATTGACCTGATGCGTATGGCGCTGGCGCAGGCGCGTGAGGCGGCCCTGGCCGGCGAGGTGCCGATAGGCGCTCTAATCTACGATCCGTCAAGTAAAACTGTTGTAACAAGCGCGGGAAATGCGCCGATTTCGTTACATGACGCCACGGCGCACGCCGAAATCCGCGCCCTGCGCGCCGCCGGTGCGGCGCTTGGCAATTACCGCCTGACCGACTTGTGGCTCTATGTCACGCTCGAACCCTGCGCCATGTGCGCCGGCGCCATCAGCCATGCCCGCATCGGCCGGGTGATCTATGGCGCGCCCGATCCGAAAGGCGGCGCCATCGCCCACGGGCCGAAATTCTTCGCGCAACCGACCTGTCACTGGAGGCCGGAAGTCACCGAAGGCGTACTGGCCGGGGAAAGCGCCGATATGCTCAAGGGTTTCTTCAGGACGCGACGCAGGGCAAACAATAGGGAAACCACGAACGAAGACGAATAAACGGTTTCAAAAAGCGCCGGCGGCATGGGGCCAATGGCGCCTCTCATATCGACCCGTTGAACGGCCGTAACGAAAAGGTTGTCAGTCCGCCCGTCATCCCATACGGATAACCGGTCAGATGTTATTCGCCAAGGAGCCTTCACATGACTGGCAACCGTTTCGACCTCGGTTCCGTACAGTCTTTCATCAACGAGGTGATGCGCGAAGCCGGCATCCTCTGGGCCAGGCTCAATGAACACCCGGACATGATGGCCAATATCGGCTGGGCCGCCGCCATTTTCGCCATCACCCTCGTGCTTTCCGGCATGGCTTCGAACGCCGTCAAGCGCGCCTCGCGGCGGCTGATACACAAGGAGGCCGACCGCACCCTGCTGGAATTCTTCTCCCAGGTGGTGCGCTGGCTGGTCCTGGCCATGGGGCTGGTGGTGGTGCTCAATCGCCTGGGCGTCCAGACGGCCTCCCTGCTGACCGTGCTGGGCGCGGCGTCGCTCGCCATCGGCCTGTCTTTGCAGGGCACGCTCGGCAATGTGGCGGCGGGCCTGATGATCCTGTTCAACAAGCCTTACCGGATCGGCGATACGGTTCATATCGGCGAGGTCAGGGGCACGGTGCATCGCCTCGGCCTGTTCGCCACCGAGATCAACAACAGTGACAATATCCGGGTCTATGTCCCCAACACCACGGTTTTCAGCAACGAAATCTACAACATCACCACCAATGCGGCGCTGAAGATCGAGGTGCTGGTCGGCGTGACCTATGATGCCGACCTGAACCAGGTGCTGGATATCCTGCGCGATGTCACCATGCGGCAGCCGGAGCGCCTGAGCACGCATGACCCGGTGATCGGCCTGACCGAATTCGGCGCCAGCGCCATTACCGCGCGAGTATCCGTGTGGGTCATGCCGGCGCATGGCAACAGCGCCCGCACCAGCCTGATGATCGACATCAAGAAAGCCTTCGATGCGGCGGGGATCGAAATCCCCTATCCGCATCAGGTAAGCCTGAACAAGTAGGTCAGAATTTGTAACGCAGGCCGAGTTCGACCACCGGATAGGTCTTGAAGTCGTCGATGTCGTCCTGAAGGCTCTGGCGTTCGGTTTCCAGCGCCGCCTGGACTTCCGGCAGGTCAGCATAGATGCTGTCGGAGGTCAGGGTCACGCGCGACCTGCCCTGGAAATAGGCGCCGGCTTCCAGATTGATCTCGACCGACCCGATCGGCCAGCGCGCGCCGATGCCGAGATAGGGCACGGTGTCGTCGAACGTGGCGCGGCCATTGAGTGTGCCGACCTGGGCCTCGGTGAGCGACACGCCGCCGACGGTGATGGTCCCGTTGGCGCGGCCCGTGGCCACGATCTTGTTGTCATTCTTGTAAACGCCGGCGGTGAGGTAAAGCGGGCCGGTTTCGCTGAAACGGTAATCCAGTTGCGCGCCGTATGAGGCCAGTTTCAGGTCGCCGTCATAACGGATGTCGTCGCTGGTGTCGTCATAGCCGAAATTGGCGCCATTGGCGATGGCGCGCACGGTGAAGTGCGGACTGAGCTTCAGGCCGAATTCGGCGCCAAGCCCCAGGGTGCCGGCGCGCGCGCCGACAAAATCAGGCTCGACGGCCTGGGCCGTGGCGGGCAGAACGGCGATCGCGCCCAGCAGGGCGGCGGCGGTAAACAGATGACGCATGGCGTAGCTTTCCCAAACTGGGTGGTTTTCGGACAGCGTAGGAATACCGCTGTCTGTTCACAAATTGATTTGAGAGGCCGGATTATTAGGAGATGGTAAAATAAGTCTGAACATAATCAGAACTGGTCGACGATCCGGGTGTCGCTGCTGAGTTGGTCACGGTGTATCTCTCGGACCAGTGAAAAATATGTCGCCGTCGATATGAATAACACGGGCAGGCCGATAGCCGAAAGAATGACCGGGACCATTCCCATATCGGCGCCCATACGGCCGGCGATGCTCGTTGCGACACCGCCGATGATCGTGCACAGCCACCAGACAGCCAAACGTGGCGTTCCCTTTGGGTAGACGCCATTGATCCGCCCCTTCCCGGCAATCCAGATATCGCGCAGAACCTCATAGGGTTTGAACAGATTGGCTATGGGTACGAAATACCAGCCCACCGCCCATCCCGGCGTAAAATCGATGGACGGCCTGATTATCTTCGCGTTTCCGGCCGTTCCGTATAGCCAAAAAAGAGTCACTATGCCTGAAATCAGATAGGTGGCCACATAAAGCAACCCCGCCAGGCTTGTCGCTATGGTCAGCCCGTCCGTGGTCAGCGCGTCGCCGGCAGAGTCAAAATCAACCACCCTGTCTAAAACAATCATGCCGATATAGCAGAGCCAATAAAGCGCCAGTCCCGCCAATCTGGCGATAATCAGCATCAGGGTCCAGAAGGTCAGCGTTTTCAACGGCTTGAAAACGCGAGCGGATGATTTGTTTGATTGCGTCATTTTGCCCCCCCGGCAGTCACTTGAAAATCAACTCAGTCCCTTGCGGCCGATGTCGTAGAAGCGCTGCGCCCGCTGCTCGACCAGTTGATCGGCGGACAGGAAGCTCATGGCCTGCAATTCCTTTTCCAGCACATTGCCGAGCGCTTCAATCATGGCTTCGGGATGGGAATGCGCGCCGCCGGCCGGTTCCTCGACGATGCGGTCAACAATGCCCATCTTGAGCAGGTCCGGCGCGGTGATCTTCATCTGGTCGGCGGCATCCCTGGCGCGCGACCCGTCATGCCACAGGATCGAGGCCGCGCCTTCGGGCGAAATCACCGAATAGATGGAGTGTTCGAGAATCAGCACACGATTGGCGGCGGCCAGGGCAATAGCGCCGCCGGAACCGCCTTCGCCGGTCACCGTGGCGATGATCGGCACACGCAGGGTCAGGCCTTTTTCGGTCGAACGGGCGATGGCCTCGGCCTGGCCGCGTTCCTCGGCGCCGATGCCGGGATAAGCGCCGGCGGTATCGACAAAGGTCAGGACCGGCAGGCCGAATTGCTCGGCCATTTCCATCAGGCGGACCGCCTTGCGGTAGCCTTCCGGGCGGGCCATGCCGAAATTGTGCTTCAGGCGCGTGGCGGTGTCGAAGCCCTTTTCATGGCCCATGACCACGACCGATTGTCCCCGGAAACGGCCCAGCCCGCCGACGATCGCCTGATCGTCACCGAACTTGCGGTCGCCGCGCAGTTCAACGAAATCCTCGATCAGACCGCTGATATAATCGACCAGGTGCGGACGTTCGGGATGGCGGGCGACCATCGTCTTTTGCCAGGGATCGAGACGGGAATAGGTCTCGCGGCGCAGGACTTCGGTGCGCTGGCGCAGGGCGTCCAGTTCGATATCGAGATTCGCGCCTCCGCTTTGCGACAGGGCGGAAAGCTCCTCGATCTTGGCTTCCAGGTCCGCGATCGGACGTTCGAATTCGAGATAATGTCGCATCAGGCCGCTCTTGAATGCCCCAACTGAACGCGCGAGGCGTTAAAAACCAATATCGAATAAGGGCACCACCCTTAAAGGCCATACCTTTTAGAAGAGTGGCCGTTTAACAGCAAGTCGTCATCCGTCAAAGGGGATTTTTCATGATGCCCATGCCAGGCCGATACGCACAGCCGCCTGATGAAGACGGCGGTCCCGCGTCCATAAGGCAGCATCCGGTGTCAGGGCGGTGGCTGCCAAAAGATGGACATCAACAAAACTAAGCCCCAATCCCGATAGTTTGTGCTGCTCCAGGAAGATCATAAATTCTGTATGACTCGCCACCAAGGCTTGCGGCATTTCACGCATGGCGCGAACAACCGGATGCACACCCCGTAACGTGCCAACAACCAGTTCGCCGACAATAAAAGGATGGCTGAGAACTTCAGCTTCATCAAGATGGTGCGTCAATTGTGAACTGGAGCTGCGAAAGTGGTCAACCCAGACAGAACTATCGACCAGAATCATGCAGGCCTGCGCCGAGGGGCAGCGGCAATATCAGGCATGGTGCCGCCAAGACGCGCCAGGCGTCGTGAAGCCTCCCTGGCAATCAGAGCCTTTAGCGCCTCGCGGATAAGCGCGGATTTTTCCTTGATGCCGGTATATTCTTCGGCATCCGCCAGCAGGTCATCATCCAGAACAACGGTCGTGCGCATAGGCCACCTCCATTCAGGCACGATTTTATCATCATTTGATGATCAATTCAATGCTTCCGAGCCAGCGGATGATGGCTTTCCACCACCTCGCGCAGGCGTTCGCCAGCCACATGGGTATAGATCTGCGTGGTAGAGATATCGGCATGGCCGAGCAGGGTCTGGACCGTGCGCAGGTCGGCCCCGCCTTCGAGCAGGTGAGTCGCAAAGGCATGGCGCAGGACGTGCGGCGACACCCGCGCCGGATCGATACCGGCATTGAGCGCCGCTTCATCGAGCAACTGTCCGACCCGCCGCCGGGTCAGGTGCCCATCGACGCCACGTGAGGCGAACAGAAAGGGATTGTTTTTATCCCCCACCGGCACGAAGGCCGAACGGATTTCGAGATATTCTTTAATGGCGGCGCGGGCGGAAGGATTAAGCGGCACCAGTCGCTCCACGCCCCCCTTACCCTTGATGATCAGATAGGCCGGATCGCGCTGCACGGCATCGAGCCGCAAGCCGACCAGTTCGGAAATGCGCATCCCCGACGCATAGGCCATCTCGATCAGGCATTCCAACCGCACCGCCTGATGCGGGTTCTTCTCCGCGCAGGCGGCGATCAGCGAATCGACCTCAGGGCGGGACAGGATTTTCGGCAGGCTCAGGCCCTTTTTGGCGGCGGCGATCTTGCGGCTGGGATCGGCGCCCATCAGGTTTTCGGCCACGCAAAAACGATAGAACTGCCGCACCGCCGACCGTTTGCGCTGGGTGGTCGCCGCCGACAGGCCGCGTTCGCTCAATATCGTGAAATAGCGCGCCAGATCGTTTTCGCTCAGTTCCAGCAGGCCCGTATGCGTCACATTCAGGGAGCCGGCCAGATCAGCCAGGTCGCGGCCATAGGCTTCCAGGGTCGGCCTGGCGGCATTGCGCTCCACCGCCATCATTTGCAGGAACTGTTTTACGGGATCGAATCTGGAACTCATAAGCTTAACTCTGGCAAAGTCCCCCTAATATCGTGTAAAGCAGGCAAATGACCGCCCAGCCCGAGCCTTCCGCCGCCGATCCGAATGTGCGCCCCGTCTTTAACCTGCCGAAAACCGTTGCGCTTGTCGGCCTGATGGGCGTTGGCAAGACCACCATTGGCCGCCGCCTGGCCGATTATTTCGGCTTGCCCTTTGTCGATGCCGACGAGGAGATCGAAAAGGCCGCCGGCATGACTATCGCCGACATCTTCGCCAACTACGGCGAAAAGGGGTTTCGGGACGGCGAACAGCGCGTCATCGCCCGCCTGCTCGAAGGCGAACCACGCATTCTGGCCACCGGCGGCGGCGCCCTGACTCATCCGCTGACCCGTGAAAACCTCAAAGCGAAGGCCATCACCCTGTGGCTGAAAACCGATATCAAGGTGCTGGCCAAACGCGTCGCCAACCGCCCTCACCGCCCCCTGCTCAAAGACCGGAACCCGATCGAAGTGCTCAAAGAACACGTCAAGACCCGTTACCCCCTGTATGAAATCGCCGATATCACCGTCGATACCGGCGATCAGTCGCACATCAAGGCGCTCGACCAGGTGGTGAACGCCCTGCACGCCCATGTCACAGGTGCGAAATGAGCGATATAAAGCGCATCCCCGTTTCCGGCGAAGGCTTCAAGGCCTATGAGGTCATTGTCGGGCAAGGCCTGCTGACCGAGACGGAGAAGTGGGTCGGTCCGTTCCTGACCAACAAACGCGTGGTCATGGTGACGGATTCCAATGTCGGCCCGCTTCATGCCGACCGCATTCTGGCGCAATTCGAGGCGACGGGCCACAAGACGCACAAGATCGTGGTGCCCGCCGGCGAGGAAAGCAAATCCTATGACGGCCTGAAGTTCGTCGTCGATGCCCTGCTCGACTGCGGCCTCGATCGCAAGGATGTGGTGATCGCGCTCGGCGGCGGGGTCATCGGCGACCTGACCGGTTTCGCTTGCGCCATCTATATGCGCGGCATCGATTTCATCCAGATCCCGACCACCGTCCTGGCCCAGGTCGATTCCTCGGTCGGTGGCAAGACGGCCATCGACCACGAAAAGGGCAAGAACCTGATCGGCGCCTTCTGGCAGCCGCGCCTGGTGCTGTGCGATCTCGATATCCTGAAAACCCTGCCGGCGCGCGAAATCCGCTGCGGCTATGCCGAAATCATCAAGTATGGCCTGCTCGGCGACAAGGTGTTCTTCGAGTGGCTTGAAGCCAATGACGACAAGGTGCTGGCGCTGGAGCCGGCGGCCATTCTCCACGCGGTTGCGCGTTCGGTGGAGATGAAGGCCGAGATCGTCGCCGCCGATGAACGCGAAGGCGGGCAACGCGCTCTGCTCAATCTGGGCCACACCTTCGGCCATGCGCTGGAGGCGGAGGTCGGCTTCGGGGATGCCCTGCTGCACGGTGAGGCTGTCGCCATCGGCATGGCCCAGGCCTTCCGCTACAGCGCGCTTAATGGTGAATGCACCGAAGGGGACTCCGATCGCGCCGTGGCGGCTATCGCCCACGCCGGTCTGCCGACCCGCATGAGCGACATCAGAAACGCGCCTTTCGACGCCGAACGCCTGATCACCCATATGGGCCACGACAAGAAGGCCGAGGGAGGCACACTGACCTTCGTTCTGGTCGGCGGCATCGGCCGCGCCTTCGTGGCGAAAAAGGTGTCGGCGGAATCCATAGCTGAATTCCTCATAATGGACGGCGCGCAATCTGCTTCGCGTGCAACGGCGGACTTATAATCGGCATAGTGCAGGCAGATTGCATTTATGCGCTCAGAGGCCGCGCAGGCTCGCCGCATTAAGCGGCGGCGGCGGTCGTTCTTGCCAACGCTCAGGCGTTGGAATTGTTCAGGTGTCCCATGCTGCTCGCCTCCCTGCTCACCCTGATCCCGATCCTGTTCGTTATCCTGGGGCTGTCGGCGCTGTTCAGCGCCGGCGAAACCTCGCTCACCGCCGCCTCGCGCGGGCGGATGCACCAGCTTGAACGCGACGGCAACAAAGCCGCCAAACGCGTCAACAAGCTGCTGACCAATCAGGAAAAGATGATCGGCGCCATCCTGCTGTTGCAGAACGTGCTGAATATCGGCGCCTCGGCCCTGGCCACCATCTCGATCGACCGGGCCATACCCGGTCCGTGGGGCGCGGCGATTTCCACCGTCTTCATGACCGTCATGGTGCTGGTCTTCGCCGAAGTCCTGCCCAAGACGCTCGCCATCATGCGGCCCGACGATACGGCGCGTTTCATGTCGCGGCCCGTCATGTGGATCGTTATCGCCTTCGGACCGCTGATCAACGCCGTGCAGTGGTTCGTGCGCGCGGTGCTGGGCCTGTTCGGCGTCAGGCTGTCGATGGAGGTCGATGTGCTGGCCGCGCACGAGGAAATCCGCGGCGCGGTGGAATATCACCACGATGAAGGCGCGGTGCAAAGCGACGACCGCAATATGTTCCGCGGCCTGCTCGACCTGGCGGAACTCGATGTCAGCCAGATCATGGTCCACCGCAAGTCGATCGACATGATCGACGCCGACCTGCCGACCGACCGGATCGTCGATATCGCCCTTGGCTTCAGCCACACCCGTGTGCCGCTTTACAAGGACAACACGGAGAACATCATCGGCATCCTGCATGCCCGCGACCTGATGGCCGCCGTGATCCACGCCAAGGGCGATATCGCCCGCGTCGATGTCATGGCCATCGTGCGCGAGCCGTGGTTCATACCCGACACCACCAACCTGAAGGACCAACTGGCCGAATTCCGCCGCAAGAAAGCCCACTTCGCCCTGGTGGTCGATGAATACGGCGCCTTGCAGGGCCTGGTGACGCTGGAAGATATCCTGGAAGAGATCGTTGGCGAGATCGATGACGAGCACGATGCCGTTCTGACCGCCCTGCGCCGCCAGGCGGACGGCTCGATCCATGTCGATGGCGACCTGGCGATCCGCGACCTCAACCGCGCCATGGACTGGGAACTGCCGGATGAAGACGCGGTGACCATCGCCGGCCTGGTCATCCACGAGGCCCGCACCATACCGGAACCGGGCCAGACCTTCATCTTCTACGGCCGCAAGTTCCAGATCATGCGCCGCCAGCGCAATCAGATCACGGCGATCAAGATTTCACCGGTTTAAGATTGAACCACGAATACACACGAATAAACACGAATGAGTGCTTTTACGTTGGCGTTTTACCGTTTTCTATTCGTGTGCATTCGTGGTTCAATAGTACGTGCCAATCAATCTAAAAAAGCCCGCCGGATCGCTCCGGCGGGCTTTTCATATTTACGAATATCAAGACTATTCGGCGGTCGTCTCTTCCGGTTCGTCCTTGCCCTGGGCATGGAACAAAGGCGAGATCATCTTGCCGAAGAAGTGCGATATCTGGTCGATGACCGTATAGCTGGCCGGCACGAACAGCAGTGACAGCAGGGTCGAGGTAATCAGGCCGCCGATCACCGTCACCGCCATGGGCTGGCGGAAGGCGTCGTTGCCGATGGCGACCGGAATCATGCCGGCGCCCATGGCGACCGTGGTCATGATGATCGGGCGCGCGCGCTTGCGGGCGGCTTCCATCAGGGCCTCCGTCCGCGGCAGTCCCTCCTTCATCGACACCATGGCGTATTCGACCAGCAGGATCGAATTCTTGGCCGCGATCCCGACCAGCATAATCAGGCCGATATAGGTCGGCATGCTCAGACTCATCCGGCAAAAGATCAGGGCGATGAAGGCGCCGCCGAAACACAGGGGCAAGGCCAGCAGGATGGTGACCGGATGGCTGAACGATCCGAACAGCAATACCAGCACCACATACATCAAAGCGATCCCGGTCAGGATGGCGGCGATGAAGTTCGGCACCATTTCCAGGAAGTCCTCGGTATTCGGGTTGGGCACGATGCGGATGCCGGGGATTTCGCCCGCCTTGATCTTCTTCATCGTCGGCGTCGCCATGACCGCGGCGTCGGCCGTGCCGTTGGGCACGCCGTTCAGGTCGCCGTTGACCGTGGCCGAACGGGTGCGGTCGATCCGGTTGATCTGGATCGGGCCGGCGCCGAAGCTGATATTGGCCACCGCCGTCAGCGGCACGGACACGCCGGAACGCGTCGGCACCATCAGGGTATTGAGGTTGTTGATGTCATAACGGGCATCGGCCTTCAGCAGGACCCGGATCGGGATCTGGCGGTCGCCGTCATTATACTTGGCGAGAATCTGATCGATATCGCCCATGGTGGCCACGCGCGCCGCCGAGGAAATCGTCTCGGTCGAAACCCCCATTAGCGCCGCCTGGTCGGGCTTGGGCGTGATGACGACTTCCGGCTGGGTCAGGTTGTCCTCGGAATGGACGTTGGTCAGTTCCTTGAGCGCCGCCATTTCCCGCAGCAACTGCTGCGAGGTGGAAGCCAGCAACTGCTCGTTATCCGACGCCAGGATATAGGCCACGCCGGTGCCGCCGCCGCCATCCTGGCCGAAGCTGCTGTGGATGCCGGGATACCTGGCCAGCGTTTTTGAGAAGCCCTGCTCGAACTGGGTTTGCGAGAGCTTGCGTTCCGCCTTCGGCACCAAATTGACCGTGATCGTGGCGCTTTCCATGTTCATCACGGCATAGGTGCTGCGAACCTCCTTGTGCGTCTTCAGGTCGGCAATGATCCGCTTGACCACGCCGTCGGTTTCCTGAAGCGGCGTTCCCGGCGTCAGTTTCAGGCTCATCACCGACATCGACTGGTCGTCGGCCGGGATATTATCCTGCGGAATGGTGCTCAACAGGGCGATGGAACCGACAAAGAAGGCGAAGCCGCCCAGGATGATGGCCCAGCGCGCGCCAAGCAACGAGGTTCTGAGCTTGCGGAAAAGCGTGATGGTGCCGAACAGCAGCCCCAGGCCGATCAGCGCCATGACGCCGCCGGTGATCATGCCGGGCATGGTCGGCTGGACCATGGCCGGATGCGGGCCGGCCGCGCCCGGCGCCGGATGCGGCAGAAAACCGCCCGCCGCCATGCCGAAGACCGCCAGGGTCACCAGCAGGCCCAGTTCAAGGGCCACCCAGCGCGATTTGATATAGGGCTTCGAGATCAGGATCGTCAGGACAAGGCCGATGACCAGCACGATCCCGCCAATGGCGGCGACGGCCATATGATCTTTCGTCAGGCCGTTGATCAGGAGGACGGTGGCGATGATCACGGCATGGAAAAAGATATACCAGCGCCATTTGACATGGCCTTCCAGCGTCCAGTGCAGCAGTTTCTGATAGCCGTCCATCCAGAACGGCTTGTCATGATCGTGCTTCGGATTGGCGCGCAGAAGATAGGCGCCCATCAGGGGCGTCAGGGTTCGCGCCACCACCAGCGAGAAGAAGACGCTGACACACGAGGCGATGGCGAAGCTCTTGAAGAACTGGCCGACGATACCCGGCATAAAGCCGGTCGGGGCGAAAACGGCGATCAGGGTCGCGGTCGTCGCCACGACGGCCAGGCCGATCTCGTCAGCCGCCTCGATAGCCGCCTGATAGGGCTTCTTGCCTTCGCGCATATGCCGGACGATGTTCTCGATCTCGACAATGGCGTCATCGACCAGAATCCCAACCGTCAATGACAAGGCCAGCAGGGTCACGATATTGAACGACTGGTTGAGCAGGTGCATGACATAGAAGGTCGGCAACAGCGACATCGGCATGGCGACGGCGGAAACCAGGGTGGCCCGCCAGTCGCGCAGGAACAGCCAGACCACGAACACGGCGAGCGCCGCGCCGATGATCAGGGCCTCCATCGAGGTGTCGAAACTGCGCTGCACTTCCTTGACGGAAGACGCCACCTCTTCGATCTGCACGTTCGGATTGGAGGCTTTCAGCGCCTCTATGGCCGCCCGCACCCCTTCGGCGACATGGACTTCGGACGTGCCGCGGGTACGCTGGATATTGAAGCCGACGACCTCATTGCCGTTGAACCGGGCGCGGGTGCGCGGCTCCGACCAGGTGTCGCTGACCACGGCGATATCGCCCAGGCGCACGGTGCCGCCATTGGAGAGCGTAATGCGCGTATCGGACAGTTGCCGGACGCTGCTGGCGCCGCCGACGGTCCGGATGGTCTGTTCGGAACTGCCGGCATTGAAGCGGCCGCCCGGCATGTTGACGTTGAAATTGCGCAGTTGCTGGCTGATATCGCCCGCCGTCACACCCTGCGCCGCCAGTTTGGCGGGATCGAGTTCAATGCGGATTTCGCGGTCCACGCCGCCGTCACGCGTCAGTTGCGACACGCCCTTGACGCCGAGAACCTTCTTGGCGACATCGTTATCGACATACCAGCTCAGATCTTCCGGCGTCATGTTGGCGGCGCGGATGGTATAGGTCAGCAAGGGCTGGCCCGACGCGTTCTCGACACGCGACACGATCGGATCGAGCACGTCCGACGGCAGGTTGGCCCTGACCCCGGCCACGGCGTTGCGGACATCGTTCGTCGCCTTCTCCAGGTCGGTTTCGAGCTGGAAGGTGATGACGGTGGTCGATGCGCCTTCGTTGACGATGGACTGAATATGGCGGACGCCGCCAAGACCCGACACGGAATCCTCGACGATCCGCGTCACCTGATTCTGCAACTCGGTCGGCGCGGCGCCCGAACGGACGACGGTGACGACGACGATCGGGAAATCGATATCGGGCCAGTTGTTGATGCGCGTCTGGGCGAAGCCGAGAATGCCGGCGATCGTCATGACGACGAAGAAGACCAGAGTCGGGATGGGGTTGCGGATCGACCAGGAGGAAATCTGGAAGCCGCCACTGCCTTGAGCGGTCGCCATGATCAGTGCTCTCCGCCGGTTTGCGGGGCGTCGGCCGTCGCCTTGACCAGATCGCCGTCATTGAGGAAGCCGGCGCCGGTCGTGACCACGCGGTCACCGGCGGCGAGGCCTTCCCTGACGATGACCTCCTTGCCGCCGGCCGTTGTGCCGGTCAGCACCTTGCGCAGGTGCGCCTTCTTATCCGTGCCGATGACAAAGACCTGCGGCTGGTTTTCATGATAGACGACGGCCGCCTGCGGTATGAGCAGCACACTTTGCGAACCGGCGTCGATCGTGCCCGAAGCGAACATGCCGGGACGCAGGCCCGACGCCCACGGTACGCTGACGCGGGCGTAGCCAAGCCGCGTGGCCGGATCGACCATCGGCGTGACGATGCGCACCGAACCGCTGACCGGACCGGTCGATTCGCTGGTCACCGTCACCGGCATGCCGGGGGAAATATTGTGCAGGTCGTTTTCGACCACCTGCATGTTCAGTTCGATGCGGCCGTCGCGGACGATGCGGAACAGTTCGGCGCCCTGCGAGATATTCTGGCCCAGAACCGCCGTGCGATGGGTGACGATGCCGGAAACCGGGGCGCGGACGGTGGCCATGTTGAGCTGGGTCTGGGCCGTCTGCATCGCCGCCTCGGTGGTCAGTTTCGAGGCTTCGGCGTTATCGAGCGCGGCGGCCGACAGATAGCCCTGCTGGAACAGGGTCTGGGCGCGCTGGTAAGCCTTGTTCGACTGGTTGTAGCTGGCCTGGGCCTGTTTGAACTGGGCCTGGAGCAGCACGTCGTTCATTTTCAGCAGCGGCTGGCCCTGCGTGACGGTCTGGCCTTCGTCGGCCAGCAGGGCCACGGCGGTCAGGCCGCCCGTTTCCGCGCCGACGGCGACCTCCTGCCAGGCGCTGATCGTACCGGTGCCGACCACCTGGACCGGGGCCGTATCCTGGCGCGCGACGGCGAAATTGACGACCGCCGCATGGGGTTCGGCCTTGCCGTCATCCTTCTTCTTGCCGCAGCCGCTGACGCCCGCGCCGATCACCAGCGCCGCGACCGCCGCCGTCACCGCGACCGCCCGCGAACCGGTTTTCAGAGTTCCCCAAATCATGCCCATTGATCCTGCTTTTTCTTGCGTCGCTCCGGCGAACGCCGTTGTTTCTTGTATTGCACTCTGCTGTGCGCCCCGTTGCCTGTCAACGAAAGGCGACATTACAAATCATTCACGAACGCGCGTCTCCGGGCGCTCACCGCTTCCGCATGACACCGTTCGCTTTGCTATAGCACAAACAGGCAGGAAACTGTCAGTAGCTAAAACGCAGGCAATGCTTGAAAAGACAGTCAACCGGGGTGATAAGACAGCAGGCCCATTGCTTATTCACGCCGGCGCCGTCAGGCTGCGGCGACCAATCGAGGGAGGATGTCATGAGGTGGCAAGGCGGACGCAGGAGCGGCGTCGAGGATCGCCGCGGCGGCGGGGGCGGCATGGGGCCTGTGGCCGGTGGCGGCGGACTTGTGCTCGTGGTCGTGGCCCTGATCGGCTATTTCGTCTTCGGCGTCGATCCGCAGACCATCATGAGCGCCGGTTCGAGTCTTGGCGGCCAGACCGCGCCGGCTGCGGACGTTCAGGCCAGCACCGGTACGCCCGATGATGAGGCGGGCCAGTTCGCCGATGTCGTCCACACCTCGGCCAACGATACGTGGCAGGCGGTTTTCCAGTCGGAAGGCCAGCGCTATCGTCCCTCCACCATCGTGCTCTATACCCAGGGCACGCAAACCGGCTGCGGTTTCGGCGAAGCGGCGATGGGGCCTTTCTACTGCCCCGCCGATGAGAAGGTCTATATCGATCTCGATTTCTTCCGCACCCTCGACAGCCAGCTTGGCGCGCCCGGCGATTTCGCCAAGGCCTATGTCATCGCCCACGAGGTCGGTCACCATATCCAGAAGCTGGAGGGCACAAGCGAAGCCGTCAGCCGCCAGGAACAGCGCCTGAGCAAGACCGGCGCCAACGCCCTCTCCGTCAAGCTGGAGCTTCAGGCCGATTGCTATGCCGGCGTCTGGGCCAAGCGCGCCAACGACAAGGAGCACTGGATCGAGGCCGGCGATATCGACGAGGCCCTGGGCGCCGCCACGGCGGTGGGCGACGATACGCTTCAGGAAAAAGCGCAGGGCCGCGTGGTGCCGGACAGCTTCACCCATGGCTCGGCGGCGCAACGGACGCAATGGTTCAAGGCCGGTTTCCGCGCGGGTAATCCGGCGGACTGCGACACCTTCGGCTAGGCCGGATCAACGTTCAGCGTATTTCTGGCTGCTACCCATCTTATACCGCCCCGTTTACGGGGCGGGGGACCGCACGACCGTAGGGAGATGCGGTGGTGGGGGCTTCCGGCTTATGTACGTCCACAGGTCAGGATTGGATTACAGACCTGCCGATTTCATGTGATCGGAAGCGCAAGCTTTCTTTGACGGCGATGCCCCCACCACCGCATCTCCCTACGGTCGTGCGGTCCCCCGCCCCACAAGTGGGGAGGTATAGGTTGCTGAACATCGAACCGGCCTAACGCGCCTCGATTGCTGGCAGGCTGTCGATCGGCTCGATGGTGATGTTGCGGAAGAAGGTTTCCGCCCCCTCCGATTGCAACTGGATCGCGCCGTGCGTCAGCGGCTCGCACGGAGCGCTTTCGCTGGCCTTGTCGCAAATGCCCCAGACCTCCATCACCGGCACGCCATTGACCACATGAACGGCGTGATTGGCGTAAACATAGAGATCGAGCGTGTTCCACTCGCCGATCGGCTTGTCGGCATTGTGATGGCTCTCGACATTCCACAGGGCGGTATTGCCGACGGCCTTGCCAAGCGGCGCGCCCGCCATGAAGCGCTGCTTCGGATCGATGATCGTCGGGTCGATGGCCACGCTGGTATTGATTTCCAGCCCATCACCCACCGGCACCACCATGCCGACGCTGCCGGCCATGATCTCGAACTCGACCGACCGCGCCCATGTGCCCCAGACCGCGCCGGGCGCCCCATGGGTATGATACAGCAGGCCGTTATTGCCCGGTTCATTCAGGCGCGGCGCATAGCGCTTTTCGCCCCATTTATATTCGAGGCGCAGATGGTAATTGCTGAAATCGCCCTTGCGGACCAAACTGCCCCACGTCTCGCCGCTGATATGCAGGGCCGGCGCGCCGTCTACCATCACCACGGTGAAAATATCGCCCTTGCCCGCCACGCCGATCGGCGCATCATGGTCTTTCAGATAGGTCTGCGCCGGATCCCTGTAACCCAGCCAGGCCCTCCAGTCGTCGAGATCCTTGCCGTTGAACAGCGTCACGGCCGGCCCGGTGGCCTTTGGGATATTCTTAAGCACAAGGGTTTGCGGCTGAAAGACCGGCGCTTCCGCTTGCGCCGTCCCCATTCCGGACAGCAAGGCAAGCACGCCCATAGCAACGATTTTCAACATGTCTCTTCCCAACTTTTTATGATTTCGGCGTATGGTAATCGATTACATGCCGGTGCGTCAAGGCACGGCCATCTACCAGAAAATGATATTGGAAATCGGGTTTAGTGAAATTTCGCCAGCACCGCGCCGGCCTTGAGCCTGACGCCATCGCCGGTCACGTAATCCCCCGGCTTCATGCCCGCCGGACAATCGCCCAGCCGCTTGCCGTCGGTGACCGTCACCTGATTGCCGTGCCCGGCGAAAGCGGGCGAATATCGTGTCTCGACCGTTTGGTGGAAGGCCTCATTGCCGATGATATCGACGTGGATATGCGAGGTCAGGGTGGTGTCATTGACCATGCAGACCGTATCGATATCGGCCCCGTCATCGCTCTTGGTGACCGAACGCGCCGAACATTCGAGGCGGGCCATTTCCGGTTTTCCGGGCAGGTCATGACCGATCAGGGCCAGCTTTTCCCCCTGCGCGTCGTTGACGCAGATTTTCGCCACCGACCGTCCGCCCAGTTGCGGCAGGGTCTGAGTCAGTTGCCACAATCCGGCTCTCTGCCCCAACCGGCTGACCTTATAGGCCGGCGCGCTTTCCGAACTTGCGGCGGCACTGGCCTCAGCGCTCTGCGCCGCACCCGCCGAAACCGCCGCCGAAAGGCCCGCGCCATCCTCGACAAACGGCGTGCGCGGTTTTTCAGGCTTGTCGCAGGCCGTCACCATCAGGCAGATCAGGCCGAAACCAATAACAGAACCCCCGATCGTCTTCATTGCGATTGCGCACCTTCACCGGAAACACTGGCACCAGAGATATCAGCGCCTTCACCACCGGCCAGGTCCGGTGAATAGCTGGCATAGGCCGCGGCCTCTTCGGCCGTCAGGCTGGCGGCCGGACTTTCGTTGGCCTGGGCCTCATCGCCGGGCCGCGGACTGCAACCGCTTATAGCGCAGATCACCAGGCTGGTCGAGAATATGTAGACTAATGGTTTCATCCTGTACCTTCGCAAACCCCTTCAGACCATAATCACGGGATTATAAAGACGAAATTCGGAAATAACGCTACCGCATTTCCGGCGGACAAATGCCCCGCGTCAGCCGGCGCCGGGATTATCGGGCAGTTTCCAGTCGATCGGCGCATAACCTTTGGAAACCAGGAAGTCATTGGCGCGCGAAAACGGCCTGGTGCCGAAAAAGCCATTGTGCGCCGACAGCGGCGACGGGTGAACCGACTTGATGACCAGATGTTTCGAGGTATCGACGAAGGCCGCTTTTTTCTGCGCATAGCTGCCCCACAGGATGAACACCACCGGCTGCGGCAGATCGTTGACCGCGCGGATCACCGCGTCGGTGAATTTCTCCCAGCCCTTGCCCTGATGCGCCGCCGCCATGCCCATTTCAACGGTCAAAACACTGTTGAGCAGCAGCACGCCCTGCCTGGCCCAGTGCTCCAGAAACCCGTGGCGCGCCGGCGCAATACCGAGATCGTTTTGCAGTTCCTTGTAGATATTGACGAGCGACGGCGGAATGCGCACGCCCGGCTTCACCGAAAACGACAGGCCATGCGCCTGGCCTTCGCCATGGTAGGGATCCTGACCCAAAATCACCACGCGCACCTTTTCCGGCGGCGTCAGGTCGAGCGCACGGAAGTAATCGCCGCCTTTGGGGAAGATGCGCTTGCCGGCATTGCGCTGCGCCTGAAGAAAGGCTTTCAGGTCCGCCATGTAAGGCTTGGAAAATTCCGGCGCCAGCAGGGCCTTCCAGTCCTCGTCGAGCTTGATATCGGTCATGCCGTCATCCCGCCGCGACTCTATTCATATGTCAAGCCTTCACGACCTGGTGCAGGTGCCGGTGATCTTGCCCATCACATGAAGCGTCGTATCCTGCCCGGCCGTGGCTACCGTGATGTCGCCACCGAAGGACTGGCCGTCCTTTGCGATTGCAATCGAGCCGGCGCCCCTGACGGCGGCGCAATCGGTGGTCCACGAAACAATCCCGTCCGCTTCGCTGAATTGCTGGCCGTCGCATTGCGGCCCCGTCACCGCCACCGGCGGGGCCTTCAGGTCTTCCGCATTGGCGCACAGGCTGGCGGTTGTTGTGGTCGGGGTCTGACCGGCGACGGTCGTCACGGTGGTGATCTCCCACAGCGAATCCGGCCCCGGCAAAACCGGCGCGTCGCTCACCCGCGGCGGGGTATCGGCCACGGCCGCCGTTGCCGGGGCCGGTTCGGCGTCAGGCGTCACCTGATCGATAAAGGCCGGGGATGCGACGCCGAACAGAAAACCGGCGGCGGCGGTGAAGGTCAGGGCAATCGTCGGACTCATGGCCGAACTCCCGCAAACACGGCGGCCCGATGACGGACCGCCGCAAAATGCCCCGCGATGCAGCCCCGCGCCAGCTTAGGCGCAGGGCCTGTAAATATTCAATTCTATACGGTGCACTTGTCTATCGCGTGGCCTTCCACCTTCGTCGAGGTCAGGCCGGTGCTCGAACGCACGATGCCTTCGCCTTCAAAAGACTTGTCATTATGCGAAAACGTCCAGGTGCCGTTCCCCTGCGTCTGTTCGCAGGTTCCGGACCATTTCAGCGTGTCCTCTTCCCGGCTGAAGGTCGGCGCAGGGCATTGCGCGCCCGTCAGCGCTTTCGGCGGACTTTGCAGGTCGCTGTCCCCCATGCAGATATAGGTGGTTGTGTCTTCCGCCGACGCGCCCTCCGCCGCGGTGTGGATATCCACCTCGTAGGTGTAGCCTTTTTCGGCCAGCGCGCTCGAAGCCAGGCCGAAGCTGCCGGCGATGCACAAGGCGGCGGCTGCGATATATGCGTTTTTACGGATCATGATGATACTCCTCTGAATTTGGCTTCCCTGCCGATCAGACGGAAACGCCCTCTCAGCCCTCAATGCGACAGATTATAAAATCAATCCAGAGAAATGCAAATTTCCCGACCTGAAATCAAATACATAAAATCAATATTTCATAAACTCTTTAATGAATACAGTTTAAATTTCCAAAATCAATATACTGAAAATTTTACATATCTATTATTTATTTTTGACTTAGTTTCATCAAATATTTTTTCATTAAAAAAATATACATATCACCGTTCAACAAAATCTAACATATTTGTGAAGGGCGTCGCGGCGCCACGAAACCGGTCTTTACGCACAACCTCAATTCCGGACCAGCCGACCGCATGCGGATGCGGCGGTCGCGGGTTTTTACTGCACCATTGCCGCCGGCGTCTTCGCCGCGATCGTAGCCTCATACTGCGCGTGTTCGGCGTCACGCTCCGTCTTCCAGGCTTTGAGCAGCACGGCCCGGCGCCTGGGGTAACGGTTTTCCAGCGGCGTCCACGAAACGATCCGATCCGCCCGCAGATGCCGGAAAGCCTGGCGCATCTCGCACCACACCACCACCATGCGGATATGCTCGAAGAAACCGAGCGCGATCGGCCAGACCACGCGATCGGTCGTCACCTCCTTGAGATCGGTATAGCGCACCTCCACCCGGCATTCGCTGCGGATCGAGGCGCGGATATCGCCGAGATCGATCCGGCTCGGCGGCGTGGACCAGCTCGGCACCACCAGCAGGCCGGAGGTTTCGATCTCATCGGCCAGATCCTTCGGCAGGACGGCGACAATCTTGGTCAGGGCGTTCTGCGCCGCATAGCCCAGCCGGGCATCGCCGCGATCCGCCACCCAGCGCACGCCCAGCACCAGAGCCTCCAGTTCTTCCTGTGACAGCATCAGCGGCGGCAGCATATAGCCCGGCCGCAAAACATAGCCGACCCCCGGCTCGCCTTCGATATGCGCGCCCTGGGCCTGGAGCGCGCCGATATCGCGGTAAAGCGTGCGCAGGGAAATATCGAGTTCGCGCGCCAGTTCGGCGCCCGAAACGGGATAGCGGTGACGGCGCAGCAGTTGCAGCAGATCAAGCAGGCGGGTGGCGCGCGACATGGGGGCGTCCTTTGGTCAGGTGGTTTCTCAGGTACGCGGCACTGATCACCTTCTAATATCCACCTCATGCCAAGTTCTGTCAGCATAATTCCGGCGAAGTCGCAAAAATTGCGAACGCTTGACGACGGCGCGGCTCGATGATGTCGATACTTCTCCCGCGATCAGGCCCACAATCAAGGCACCGTGAATTGACGCCGATCTTTACGCGGACGTAAATAGCCCGTGACTTGACCTTGATGGTTTCAATTGATACCGTCAAGCAAAACAGACAGGGATATCGCCATGACCACTGCATCCGCCGGCGCGAGGTTTCGCGCCGCTCTGGCCGCCGAAGCGCCGCTCCAGGTCATAGGCGCGATCAATGCCAACCACGCCCTGCTGGCGAAACGCGCCGGCTATCGCGCCATCTATCTCAGCGGCGGCGGCGTGGCGGCCGGATCGCTGGGGATGCCCGACCTCGGCCTGAATACGCTCGATGACGTGCTGATCGATATCCGCCGCATCACCGATGTCTGCGATTTGCCACTGATGGTCGATATCGATACCGGCTTCGGCCCCTCAGCCTTCAATATCGGGCGCACAGTCAAGGCGCTGATCAAATTCGGCGCCGCCGCCTGCCATATCGAGGATCAGGTCGGCGCCAAGCGCTGCGGCCACCGGCCCGGCAAGGAAATCGTCTCCACGGATGAAATGGTCGATCGCGTGAAAGCCGCCGCCGATGCCAAAACCGACCCGGACTTCTTTCTGATCGCCCGCACCGACGCCATTGCGGTCGAGGGCGTGGACGCCGCCATCGAACGCGCCATCAAATGCGTCGAAGCCGGGGCTGACGGCATATTCGCCGAGGCCGCCTACGATCTCGATACCTACCGCCGCTTTGTCGATGCCGTGAAGGCGCCGGTGCTGGCCAATATCACCGAATTCGGCAAAACGCCGCTCTTTACACGCGAGGAACTGGCCTCGGCCGGGGTCGCCATTCAGCTTTACCCGCTGTCGGCCTTCCGCGCCATGAACAAGGCCGCGGAAAATGTCTACACGGCCATCCGCCGGGACGGCCATCAACGCAACGTGCTCGATACCATGCAGACCCGCGAGGAACTGTACGACCGTATTGGTTACTACGCTTTTGAGGAGCGCCTCGACGCGCTTTTCAACACAAATAAGCAAAAATAGGAAATGCCCAATGGAAGGAGATACACCAACAGGCTTTAAGCCCAAGAAATCCGTGGCGCTTTCGGGTCAGATCGCCGGCAATACGGCCCTGTGCACGGTCGGCCGCGCCGGCAATGACCTGGCCTATCGTGGCTACGATATCCTTGATCTGGCCGCCGCTTCCGAATTTGAGGAAATCGCCTATCTGCTGATTCACGGAAAGCTGCCCAATGCCAGCGAACTCAGCGCCTACAAAACCCGGCTGAAATCCCTGCGCGGCCTGCCCGCCACGCTCAAGGCCGTGCTGGAAAGCCTGCCCTATTCCACCCACCCGATGGACGTTCTGCGCACTGGTGTTTCGGTGCTGGGTTGCCAGTCGGCGGAACGCGAGGATCACAATCATCCCGGTGCACGCGACATCGCCGACAAGCTGCTGGCGTCGCTCGGCTCCATGCTGCTCTACTGGTATCAGTTCAGTCATAACGGCAAGCGCATCGAGGTCGAAACCGACGACGACTCGATCGGCGGTCACTTCCTGCATATGCTCCACGGCAAACCGCCGCCGTTTTCGTGGGTGGACGCCATGCACACCTCGCTGATCCTTTATGCCGAGCATGAATTCAACGCCTCGACCTTCGCCGCCCGCGTCATCGCAGGCACAGGGTCTGATTTCTATTCCTGCATTATCGGCGGCATCGGCGCCCTGCGCGGCCCCAAGCACGGCGGCGCCAACGAGGTCGCCTTTGATATCCAGAAGCGCTACGACAGCCCGGACGAGGCCGAGGCGGATATCCGCGCCCGCGTCGAGCGCAAGGAGGTCATTATCGGCTTCGGCCACCCGGTCTATACCGTTTCCGATCCGCGCAATGTGGTGATCAAGGAGGTGGCGCGCCGCCTTTCCGCCGGGCAGAACTCTATGAAAATGTTCAACATCGCCGAGCGGCTGGAAAGCGTGATGTGGGACGCCAGGCGCATGTTCCCTAATCTCGACTGGTTCTCGGCGGTCAGCTACCACATGATGGGCGTGCCGACCGACATGTTCACGCCCCTGTTCGTCATGTCGCGCACCGCCGGCTGGTCGGCCCATATCATCGAACAGCGTCAGGACGGCAAGATCATCCGCCCCAATGCCAACTATACCGGCCCGGAAAACCGCCCATTCGTCGCCTTGAAGGACCGTCCGTAACCCTTGTCATGGCACTCCGTGACAGAAGGGGCCGCCCCCTCCACCGCGTTGCAGGGGAGGAACTTAAAGAGAAAGCCCGCCATGTCCGCCCATATTCCAAACGAACGCCCGGCGCCGGATACGGTTCTCACCGATATCGCCGATTACGTGCTGAATTACGAAATCACCTCCGCTCTCGCCTATGAAACGGCGCGCAACTGCCTGATCGACACCCTTGGCTGCGGACTGGAGGCGCTTGATTACCCCGCCTGCACCAAGCTGATGGGACCGATCGTGCCCGGCACCATCGTGCCTGATGGCGCGAAAGTGCCCGGCACGCAGTTCCAGCTCGATCCGGTTCAGGCGGCCTTCAATATCGGCGCCATGATCCGCTGGCTCGATTTCAACGACACCTGGCTGGCGGCCGAATGGGGCCACCCGTCGGATAATCTCGGCGGCATCCTGGCTACCGCCGACTGGCTGTCGCGTACCGCCGTCGCCGCCGGGCGCAAGCCGTTGCTGATGCGCGATGTCCTGACCGCCATGATCAAGGCGCACGAAATCCAGGGCTGCCTGGCGCTGGAAAACAGCTTCAACAAGGTCGGTCTCGATCATGTGGTGCTGGTCAAGGTCGCCTCCACCGCCGTGGTGGCGCGGATGCTGGGCCTGACGCGTGACGAGATCGTCAATGCCGTTTCGCTCGCCTGGGTCGATGGCCAGTCCTTACGCACCTATCGCCATTCGCCCAATACCGGCTCGCGCAAGTCGTGGGCCGCCGGCGACGCCACGGCGCGCGGCGTCCGGCTGGCCCTGATGGCGCAAAAAGGCGAGATGGGTTATCCATCGGTGCTGACCGCCAAAACCTGGGGGTTCTACGATGTGCTTTTCAAGGGCCGGCCGTTCGAATTCCAGCGCCCTTACGGCAGCTATGTGATGGAACATATCCTGTTCAAGATCAGCTTCCCGGCCGAATTCCATTCCCAGACCGCTGTCGAGGCGGCGATGCGGCTGCATCACCAACTGGCCGCGCTCGGCAGGACGGCCGGGGATATCCGGCGCATCACCATCCGCACACACGAGGCCTGCCTCCGCATCATCGATAAAAAGGGCAGACTCGATAATCCCGCCGACCGTGACCACTGCATCCAGTACATGGTCGCCGTGCCGCTGATCTTCGGCCGCCTGACCGCCGCCGATTACGAGGACGGCGTGGCCGCCGATCCGCGCATCGACAGCTTGCGCGACAAGATCACCTGCGTCGAAAATCCGCGCTTTACCGCCGACTATCACGATCCGGAAAAGCGCTCGATCGCCAACGCCCTGACCATCGAACTCAACGACGGCACAGTGCTGGATGAGATCGCGGTCGAATATCCGATCGGCCACAAACGCCGCCGCGCTGACGGCATTCCGCTGCTGGAGGCCAAGTTCCGCACCAACCTGGCCCGGCGTTTCCCCGCGAAGCAGCAGGCGGCTATCCTCAAGGTCAGCCTCGACCAGGCCGCGCTGGAGGCCATGCCGGTCCATGCGTATGTCGATCTGTACTGAATATCGATCCGGCCATGCCATCCGGTGGGGGTAACCAGAACGATGCGCCCGATGCGCTAACTTTTCCGAAACAGCCGCCCGCGCCATTAAGACTTTCCCGGAAGGGGCGCAAGCTCTATACCCCTGTCATGCTTATCAGACCCGCCGCCTCCGCCGATCATGACGCCATATGGACCATCATCGAACCCATTATCCGCGCCGGCGAAACCTACGCCCTGCCGCGTGACTGGGATCGGGAAACCGCTCTTGCCTACTGGTTCGCCCCGCCGCATCAGGTTTATGTCGCGTCAGACAATGGTGAGATTCTGGCTCACTATTTCCTGACGCCAAACAGACCCGGCGGCGGCGCCCATGTCGCCAATTGCGGGTTCATGGTGTCGCCCAAAGCCACGGGCAGAGGCGTGGCCAGCGTGATGTGCACCCATGCCCTGGAAACAGCCAGGGCGCAGGGCTTTCGCGCCATGCAATTCAACTTCGTCGTCAGCACCAATGACCGCGCCGTCGCCCTGTGGCAACGTTTCGGCTTCGATATCGCCGGCCGCCTGCCCGGCGCATTCGACCATCCGCGCCTTGGTTATGTCGATGCTTTTGTGATGTATAAGGCGCTTTGATCACATGCGGTCAAATTTTCGGTAAACCGGGATGCCGCGGAAGTGAGCAGGTGTTAGTTGGCGTATGCCTTTTCGTATGAAAGACTCCGATCTCAGGGTTTTCAGGAGCGACAGTCATGACCATTACTCTTTTCAATGAGGCGGCGCGCAAGGCGTTCGTCGATCAGCATATGGCCGCTTTCAGGGCCGGCCTGCGCGAAGGCCGCATAGCGCGGGAAAAGCTGCAGGTCAGGATCGAATCCATGACCTCGGTGCGTTTCGGCGAGGACGACAGAATCGCCCTGCGTGATTACCTGCGCAAGCTGTCATGGATGTACCGCAAAGGCGAGATCGATGAACGCACCACGCAGCAGGGCCTGAACAAAATCGTCATGGCCGCCGCCGCCAACAGCCCCGAGGTCCTGAACTATATCCGGGCCTGAGGGCTGCGCCCGGTATCAGGCGCCCCTTCTGATCCGCTCCATCATATAGGAAAAATCCTGCGCCGCGTGACCCTGGCTGCACAGCGCCTCATAAAGCGCATGGGCCTTGGCGCCCAGCGGCGTATCGGCGTCGGATTGCGCCGCCGCCTGCATGGCCAGCGTCAGGTCTTTCAGCATCAGGCTCGCGGCGAAACCCGGTTGGTAATCATTATTGGCCGGCGAGGCCGGCACCGGCCCCGGCACGGGACAATAGCTGGTCATCGACCAGTTCTGGCCCGACGCTTTAGAGGCGATATCGAAAAACACCTGATCCTTTAGGCCGAGTTTTTCCGCCAGGGCGAAGGCCTCGCAGGTGCCGATCATGGTGATGGCCAGCAGCATGTTGTTGCACAGCTTGGCCACCTGTCCGGCCCCGGCCTCACCGGCATGGATCACCGTCCTGCCCATCTGTTTCAGGATCGGCTCGGCCAGATCGAAAGCCGCCTTCGCGCCGCCGCACATAAAGGTGAGCGTACCGGCCCTGGCGCCGGTGACGCCGCCGGAGACGGGCGCGTCGATCATCCGATAACCGGCGCGCCCCGCCTGCGCGGCCACCTGGCGGGCGGTTTCGACATCGATGGTCGAGCAATCGATCAGGATCGCCGTTTTCGGCGCGATGCCGAACACCTCGCCATGGACCGACAATACCTGCTGTCCGGCGGGCAGCATGGTCACCACCGCCTCCGCGCCGTCACAGGCGCCGGCCAGTGAGGCCGCGCCGAGGCAGCCGTCAGCCACGGCCTGCGCCATCGCGGCTTCGCTAAGGTCGAAGGCGCGCACCTCATGTCCGGCCCTGACCAGATTGACCGCCATGCCCCATCCCATATGGCCCAGGCCGATAAACGCGATTTTCATAGCTGAAGCTCCTCCGTGACCGGCGCGAACATCGATTCCACCATTGACGGCGACACAGCGGCCGGAGCCTCCGGCGACCATTTCGGCGCATGGTCCTTGTCCTCGATCACCGCCCGCACCCCTTCGGAAAAATCATGCGTGCGGATGATATGGCAGGCGATGCGGTATTCCATCCGCATGATATCCGCGAAGGATGTCATCTTTGCGCCACGCCGCAATTGTTCGAGCGACACCGCCAGGGAGAGCGGCGAGCGCGTCTTCAGGATATCGGCTTGAGCCGTTGCCCAGTCGTCATCGGCCATTTTCAGCGCCAGGCAGATATCGGTAATCGTAGGGCGCGAAAAGCAATGATTGATTATATCGAGATGTTCGGCATAAGCCGGCATAGGCGGCGCTTCCGCGTAATCGGACAGGACTGCATCCGGCATCTCGCCCGTCAGAATCCGCGCCTTTACCTCCGGCAGCTTTTCAGAAGCCACAAAGTGCGTGGCGATGCCAGCCGCCAGCACATCCTTTCCCTTCAACCGCGCGCCGGTCAGGGCCAGCCAGATACCGAGTTCGCCCTCCAGTCGCGGCAGGAACCACGCGCCGCCGACATCGGGGAACAGGCCGATGCCGCTTTCAGGCATGGCGAACAGGGTCTGTTCGGTAGCGATGCGGTGCGAGCCGTGTATCGAAATGCCGACGCCGCCGCCCATGGTCACACCGTCGAGGAAAGCGATATAGGGCTTTGGGAAGCGCTTGATCTGGTTGTTGAGGGTATATTCGATACGGAAGAACGCTTCGCCTGCCTTGCCATCCACGCGGCCACTTTCAGCCACCATGCGGATATCGCCGCCGGCGCAGAAGCCGCGCGTCCCCTCGGCATGGTCGATTAGCAGCAGTCTTACACTGTCGTCGCTGGCCCATGCCGTCAGGGCTTCGCTCATTAATCGGCACATGTCGGTGTTAAGCGCGTGAAGGGCCTGCGGGCGGTTGAGCGTGATCCGGCCGATACCGTTCTCGATGCGGATAATGATGTCCATCACTGATCCTTCAGCATGTCGCGCGCGATGATGATGCGCATGATTTCATTGGCGCCTTCCAGTATCTGATGCACCCGCAGGTCGCGCACGATCCGCTCGACGCCATAATCATGCAGGTAACCATAGCCACCGTGGATTTGCAGCGCCTCATTGGCCACTTTCGAGCCGGCGTCGGTAACGAAACGCTTGGCCATGGCGCACCATTTCGTGGCGTCCGGCGTACCGGCATCGAGCCGCGCCGCCGCCTCATAGAGCATGGCGCGGGCCGCCTGCAATTCGGTTTCCATATCGGCCAGCTTGAACTGCGTCACCTGGAACGCGTTGAGAGGCTTGCCGAACTGGTTGCGTTCGGCCGCATATTGCCGGGCGCGATCCAGCGCGTCCTGCGCGCCGCCGAGCGAACAGGCGGCGATATTGAGCCGGCCGCCATCCAGCCCCTTCATGGCGAATTTGAAACCCTCGCCTTCCGCGCCGATACGGTTTTGCGCGGGGATGCGTACATTATCGAACATCACCTGCCGGGTCGGCTGGGCGTTCCAGCCCATCTTCTTCTCATTGGCGCCGAAACCGAGTCCCGGCGTCTCCTTCGGCACAACGAAGGCCGATATGCTCTCGCCGGTTTTCGCCATCACGACATGGATATCCGATACGCCTGCGCCGGAAATGAACGCTTTCGAACCATTGAGCACATAGGTTTCCCCCTCCCGTTCGGCGCGTGTTTTCATGGCGGCGGCGTCGGAACCGGAACCGGGTTCGGTCAGGCAGTAGCTGGCGATCAGCTCCATGCCGGTCAGGCGCGGCACGAAGCGCGCGCGCAAATCGGTCGAACCGAAACTATCAATCATCCAGGTACACATATTATGGATCGACAGAAACGCCGCTGTAGCGATGCAGCCACGTGACAACTGCTCGAAAATCAGCACAGCATCGAGCCGCGACATACCCGAACCACCGTGCTCTTCCTGGGTGTAGATGGCCGCAAAGCCCAGCCCCGCCGCCTCGCGCATCACATCGACAGGAAAGTGTTTGCGTGCATCCCAATCCCCGGCAAAAGGTCGCAGCTTGTCATAGGCGAAACGCTGCGCCGCCTCCTGGATCATCAATTGGTCGTCGTTGAGCATTGTGGTCCCTGTACATTTAAGAAACCCCACCACCACATCCGCATCGGCGGTCCGATCACGCTTCGCGTTCGTGCGGTCCCCCTCCCCGGCATAGCCGGGGAGGGGGACCATTGCGCAGCAATGGTGGTGGGGTTTCTTGCTTTCTTATTCTTCTAACTCGTCGGAATAATAAACGCCTGATCGCCGATATCGCCAACCGGCCAGCGCTGGGTGACCGTCTTGACCTTGGTGTAGAAGCGCACACCATCCTCGCCATACTGGTTCATATCCCCGAAGGCCGACCGCTTCCAGCCGCCGAACGAATGATAGGCAACCGGCACCGGAATCGGCACATTGATCCCCACCATGCCGACATTGACCCTGGCGGCAAATTCCCGCGCCGCCAGACCGTTGCGCGTGAAAATCGCCACGCCGTTGCCATAGGCGTGTTGCGAGGGCAGCGCCGCCGCTTCTTCCAGCGTTTCGGCGCGGACGACCTGCAAGACCGGGCCGAAAATCTCATCCTGATAGGTCTTCATACCCGGCTTCACCTGATCAAACAGGGTCGGCCCGATAAAGAAGCCCTCTTCATGACCTTGCAGTTTCAGGCCGCGGCCATCGAGCAGAAGCTTTGCGCCCTCATCGACGCCCATCTGGATATAGTTTTCGATCTTGGCCTTATGGGCGGCGGAAATCACCGGCCCGTAATGCGCCCCGGCATCTGTCGAAACGCCCACTTTCAGATGGCGCGCCGCGTCGATCATCCGCTCGACAAAGGCAGCCGCCGTCTTCCGGCCCACCGGCACGGCCACCGGCAGGGCCATGCAGCGCTCGCCGGCCGAACCGTAGGCCGCCCCGACGATATCCTTCACCACCTGGTCGAGATCGGCATCCGGCATGATGATGCCATGGTTCTTGGCGCCGCCCATGGCCTGGACGCGTTTGCCATGCGCCGCACCGGTGGCGTAGATATATTGCGCGATATCCGACGAACCGACGAACGACACCGCCCTGATATCCGGATGAGTGATCAGAGCATCGACCGCCAACTTATCACCGTGGACGACCTGAAACACGCCCTCCGGCAAACCGGCTTGAATCAATAATTGCCCCAGGCGCACCGGCACCGATGGGTCTTTCTCCGAAGGCTTGAGGATAAAGGCATTGCCGCAGGCCAGGGCCACCGCCGACATCCACAGCGGAATCATGGCCGGAAAGTTGAACGGCGTGATTCCGGCCACCACACCCAAAGGCTGGCGCAGCGAATAGACATCGATCCCCGGCCCCGCCCCTTCGGTATAATCGCCCTTCAGCAGGTGCGGAATGCCACAGGCGAATTCGACCACTTCCAGCCCGCGCTGCACATCGCCTTTTGAATCGGCTATGACCTTGCCGTGCTCGCAGGACAGCAGATGCGCCAGTTCCTCCATGTTCTGCTCGATCAACGCCTTGAAGGCAAACATAACCCGCGCCCGGCGCTGCGGATTCATCGCCGCCCAGCCGATTTGCGCCTTCACGGCCTTTTGCACAGCGTCATCGATTTCTGCCGCCGAGGCCAGCGGCACGTGTGCCTGAACCTGGCCGGTATTGGGGTCGTAGACATCGCCGAAGCGACCAGATGCGCCATTCACCGCCTTGCCGTTAATAAAGTGGGAAATCTCGCGCATTGCCAGTTATCCTTGTTACGCGGCCTCAGTCATCTTGCCCTTGGCCTTTGCAGCGGTGATCTTATCCCGCGCCATCGAATCGGCAACCACATTTGTGATCACATTCGTGCTTTTCGCCTGGGCGAAGATATCCCTCAGGCGCGGGCCGATGGCGTCGATCTGTCCCAGTATATGCGCCTCGTCATTGTGGCCGGAGATTTCCCCCGCCACCATGATGATGCCGCCGGCATTGATCACATAATCCGGCGCGTAAAGGATGCCGCGCTGCCCCAGGATCACGCCGGACTGCGGCGTCAATAATTGATTATTGGCCGCGCCGGCAACGACGGCCGCTTGCAGACGCCGCGCCACATCCTCGCTGATCGTGCCGCCGAGCGCGCACGGCGCCACCACATCGACCGGCTGCAACAGGATGTCATCCACCGATACGCTTTCGGCGCCGAACCGGTCGCAGATGTCCTTCACGCGATCAGCCTGAATATCGGCCACCACCAATTTGGCGCCAAGATTGAACAGTTCCTCGCACAGATAGCCGCCGACATGGCCCAGCCCCTGCACGGCCACCTTCAGCCCCGCGAGGTCGGACCGGTCGAGCCTGGCCTTGACCGCCGCCTCGATGCCGACGCGCACACCGCGCGCCGTGAAAGGCGACGGATCACCGCCGCTCTTGCCCGCCGTCGCATCCAGTCCCGACACGTAACCGGTGGTCCGCGCCACCACCTTCATGTCGGCGACCGAAATCCCGACATCCTCGGCGGTGATATACCGGCCATCGAGACTATCGACGGCGCGGCCGAAGGCTTCCAGAACGGCTTCGCGCCTTTCCGCCGGCACAGGCCCCAGGATCACCGCCTTGCCGCCGCCCATCGGCAGATCGGCCATGGCGTTCTTGTAGCTCATCCCGCGCGACAGACGCAGCGCATCCCCCAGCGCGCTCACCCCGCTGTCATAAGCCCACAGGCGGCAGCCCCCCGCCGCCGCGCCCAGCGCCGTGGAATGAACGGCGATGATCGCTTTCAGGCCGGAAGCCGCGTCCGCCACCATAAGAACTTTTTCGTGGGCGTCGTAATCGGGGTGGTCAAACATCTGGCGTTTCCTTGCAGTCAGTTATTGCTCTTGCAGCCTTATCGGGCAGCCTTATCGGGAAGATTGAGGGCCGCCGGGATCAGGGCGCCGCCTAGCGCGCCAATCCCGGCGAAATCGGCACGCGTGCCTGCCTGTCCGCTCCTGGGCGGCGCCTGTCCTCCACGCACCGGGCGGAGACTCCCGGCCGCCGGAACCGGCGCCTGTTTATCCGCTAAGGTCACATGCGTGCGCATAGGCGGGCCGTCCCTGTCATTATATCGTTGCGATGGAGACTAGGGCCGTTCCGGGAGAAAGTGTTTCCGAACTGAGCGCACAAAGACATTGGCTCAGGTGAAACTATCTGCGATAATCGGCGAACTTAGAAAAAAATTTTTCGACAGGGCAAAAGGACGCAATGAACAAGAACAAACCCGGCCAGGCTCTGGACGAAATAGACCGCAAGATCCTGCGGCTGCTGCGTGAAAACGCCCATATGACGACCCAGGAAGTGGCGGATAGGGTCGGGCTGTCGCAAACCCCCTGCTGGTCGCGCATCAAGCGGCTGGAGGATACGGGCATCATCGCCGGTTATGTCGCCCTGCTCGATCCGGAAAAGATCGGCCGGCCGCTGTCGGTCATCGTCGAGGTCAATCTCGATCAGCATGACGACGAGAAGATCGAGACCTTTTCCCGGCACCTGGCGCAATTGCCCGAAGTGACCGACGCTTATCTCACTACCGGCGAATATGATTACGTCATCATCGCCGCGGTCGAGAATACCGAGGATTACGAGGGTTTCCTGCGCAAGCGGCTGCTGAAATTTCCCGGCATCCGCCACGCCCGCTCGACCTTTTGCCTGCGCCGCCTGAAACGCGATCCGTCACCGTCCCTGTAAGCGTATTTTACCTTTGATCTTCCCTCAAGGGTTGATTTGAGCTACCCTGCGTCCGCGTTCATCGCCGCAGCAGAAAGCCGACGCCCATGCCCCCTTCCGTCCGTCTCTTCCTTGTCTCCGCCCTGACGGCTTCCAGCCTCGCGGCCTGTTCCACCCTGTCAGGCAGCGCCCCCGCGGCCGCTTCGGGCGAACCGCCGAAAACCCTGGTCGGCACCTGGCAACTGGTCCGGTTTCAGCCGAATGACGCCGCCGCGCCGGTGGAACCCGATGCGCCCGACAGATACGAACTCAGTTTCCTGAGCAACGGACGTGCCGCCATGAAGGTGGATTGCAACCGCGCCACCGCCATCTGGGAAATGACGCCGACCGACGGCACCCACGGTCACCTGACCTTCGGCCCCCTTGCCATGACCCGCATGGCCTGCCTGACGCCCGGCCTCGATACCAAATGGGAACTCAACGCCCATTCCGTGGCCGATTATACGGTGGATGGCGATACCCTGACGCTCGGCCTCGAAGGCGGAAAAGGCGTCTACACCTGGGCGCGCAAGAAAGATTAGGCCTTCGCCACGGTTTCAAGCGCCAGGGCGTGGAGCGGACCACTGAGCAGGTCCGCCAGCGCCCGGTTGACCAACTGATGCTGGCGCACACGCGGCAGACCGTTGAAAGCTGCCGATACGATACGCGCCCGGTAATGATCGCCGTCACCGGCCAGGTCGGTGATGGTCACCTCGGCATCCGGAAAGGCCGCTTCGATGCGGGCCTGAAGATCGCTTTGCGCTATGGCCATGAACAGGCTCCTGTAAAAAATCCTGGTCGCCTTTAGCCCCTTTCTCCGAACTTGGGTAGGCCTGTGGCGCATTTGCATCTAAATTGCTGCGCTGCACATAAATTTTATCCGGGCGCTTGACGTTTATCTGCCGTTGCGTAATTTGACTGCGCGCTCAAGGATGAGCGCACACTCGGCCGGATTCGCCAATGGGGGCGCCGCCAGCCAATACCAGACAATGACGTCTCAAGGCATGACCGCATAACGCGGCGGCTCTGGGGCGTTTTTTTATGTCCAAATTCATTCGCCGCTTACGGTTAAACCGGATCCGTTCTCCTGCAACGCGTAATTAACCTAATCCGTTTACCCTCCGCACTCTGTATCAAGGAGCCTCCCACTATGCGTACCCCTACTCGCCGGACACACCAGACCTTCATCGCCGCAGCCAGCCTGATGGCCCTGACCTTTGCCGCGCCAGCCCTCGCCCAGCAGGTGCCGCCGGAGGTGCAGGCGAAAATCGACGCCATGCAGGCGCAGATCGACGCCCAGCAAGCCATGCTGAACGATCTCAAGGCGCAGGTCGCCGGCCAGTCTCACGCCCCGGCCGCCGCGACGGCGCCCGTTTCCGCAATTGCTCCCGCCAAGCCCGCCGCACCGGCCATCGCCATCAAGAACGGCTCGCCTTCGATCGCCACCAGCGACGGCGCCTTCACCTTCAGCGTCAAGGGCCTGTTTCAGGCCGACGCCGCCACTTACGATCAGGACAGCGATCTGCCCGCCGCCGTCAGCGCGCGCGACCTGAACAGCGGCGCCAATATCCGCCGCGCCCGCGTCATTTTCGGCGGCAAGATGTTCAGCAATTTCGATTATAACCTGACCTTCGAGTTCGGCGGTTCCGGCGCGGAGGATGTCGGCCGCGTCCACGAAGCCTGGATTCAGTATTCCGGCTTCAAATCCGCCAAGTTCCGCGTCGGTGAATTCGGCCCCAGCGTCGGCCTGGCCGATTCCGGTTCGCAGAGCGCCGCGCCTTTCCTTGAGCGCCCTTCGGCGGCCGATGTCGCCCGTGGCTTCGGCGGCGGCGACACCCGCATGGGCGTGGCGGCCTTCAACGCCACCGACCGTTATCTGTGGTCTCTGGCCCTGACCGGCAACACCGTCTCCTCGCTGAATACAGCGGCCTCCGATTTCAACAAGATCAATAATGACGAGCAGTTCGGCGTGGCCGCGCGCATCGCCGGCACCCCGTTCAAAGGCGAACATTCGCTTGTTCATGTCGGTCTGAACTATTCCGGCATCATCAATCCGGCCGATACCGGTGCAGCCAGTACCCCGCGCTATCCGGTGCGCCTGCGCGATCGCCCCGAACTGCGCGTTGACGCCACCCGCCTGGTCGATACCGGCGCCATCAATGCTGGTTCGGCGGCGGCCACCGGCGTCGAATTCGGCGCGCAATACAATAACCTGTTCATGCAGAGCGAGGCCTTCGACTACCGGATCGAGCGCCTGAACGCCGCCGCCGGCGTCACCAACCCGAAATTTTCCGGCTGGTATGTCGAAGGCGGCTGGGTGCTGACCGGAGAACGCCGTAAATACAACACCGCCAAGGCGGCCTTCGACGGCATCACCCCCTTCGTCAATTTCGACCCGGCCGCCGGCCACTGGGGGGCCTTCGAACTGGTGGCGCGTTATTCGACGCTCGACCTGAACTATCACGACACCGCCGCCCTGACGGCGGACCGTGTGCTCGGCGGCCAGCAGGATATCACCGCGCTCGGCCTCAACTGGCAGCTCAATCCCGGCGTCCGCTTCAGCTTCCAGGGGCAGAGCGTCAAGGTCGATCGCCTGAATGCCGCCGGCGACCAGATCGGCCAGGATTACACCACCTTCGCCGTCCGCAGCCAGTTCGGCTTCTGATCCGGCGGGCGCTTGCCCTTGCCAGTCGCCGATAATTAAAGAATTATTGGCGACTGGAGTTGGCTAAAATTATTCCCCTTCCCCAATCAAGAGAACCGCGATGACCTCAAAGATCACGCTCCACAAGCGCGCCTTCATGCTGGCGGCGCTGTGCTGCCTTCCCCTCTCCGCCCCCGCCTTCGCCGGCGATGTCCAGGTGGCCGTCGCCGCCAATTTCACCGAACCGGCGAAGGAAATCGCTGCCGCCTTCGAGAAACAGACCGGCGATCATGTCATCATGAGCTTCGGCCCCTCCGGCGGCTTCTACAGCCAGATCCGGCAGGGCGCGCCGTTTGAGGTCTTCCTCAGCGCCGACGCCGAACGTCCCGCGAAACTCGAAAGCGAAGGTTTCGGCGTCAGGGGCAGCCGTTTCGTCTATGCCTACGGCACGCTCGTCCTGTGGAGCGCCACGCCGGGCTTCGTCGATGACAAGGGCGCGGTGCTGAAAACCGGCCATTTCCAGCATATCGCCATCGCCGATCCGGCGGCCGCACCCTACGGCCTGGCGGCGGTCGAAACCCTGAAAAAGCAGGGTCTTTACGACACCCTGTCGCCGAAGATCGTCAAGGGCAGTTCCATCGCCCAGGCCCATGGCTTCGTCGCCACCGGCGCGGCCGAACTGGGCTTTGTCGCCCTGTCGCAGGTCTTCAAGGCCAATAAGGGGTCGCGCTGGATCGTGCCCGCCGCCGACTATACGCCGATCGACCAGCAGGCCATCCTGCTCGCGCCCGGCGCCAACGATCCGGCGGCGAAAGCCTATATCGCCTTCCTTAAGAGCAATGAAGCCGTCAGGATCATCAAGGCCTACGGCTACGACGTGCGCTGACGGCCAATGACGGATATCGGCGGCGCCATTCATGTTACCCTGACGCTCGCGGCGGTCACCACGCTCTGCCTGCTGGTGATCGCCACGCCGATCGGCTGGTGGCTGTCAAGGCGCGGCACGCTTTTCAAGGATATCGTCACCGCCATCATCGCCCTGCCGATCGTGCTGCCGCCGACCGTGTTGGGTTTCTACCTGCTCGTCGCCATGGGACCGAAAAGTCCGCTGATGGAACTGCTACACCCCTTCGGCATCCGCACGCTCAACTTCTCCTTCGCCGGACTGGTGATCGGCTCCATCGTCTATTCGCTGCCCTTTGCCGTACAGCCGATCCGCAACGCCTTTGAAAGCCTGGGCCAGCGGCCGTTCGACGTGGCGGCCACCCTGCGCGCTTCGCCTGCAGACGCCTTTTTCGCGGTCGCCCTGCCCATGGCGCGCAAGGGGTTCCTGACCGCCGCCTTGCTCGTCTTCGCCCATACGGTGGGCGAATTCGGCGTGGTGCTGATGATCGGCGGCGCCATTCCCGGCAAGACGGAGGTCGTCTCAATCCGCATCTGGCAACTGGTGGAGCAACTCGACTGGCCAAACGCCCACCGGTTGGCGGGCGGCCTGCTGGTCTTCGCCTTCGCCGCGCTTCTCGCCCTGCTGCTGATCGATCGCCGCTGGAGCCGGAAACATGCCTGAAAGCGCAAAAATTGAGGTGTCACTTAAGGGATCAGCCGGCGGCTTCACGCTCGACGCCGCCTTTTCGGTGCCGGCTCAGGGCGTCACCGCCATCTGGGGGCCATCCGGTTCGGGCAAGACGACGCTGCTGCGCGCCATCGCCGGACTGACACGTCTGGAAGGGCATGTACGGATCGGCGGCGACCTCTGGCAGGACGCCGGGTCTTTCGTGCCGGTTCATAAACGCCGCGTCGGTTACGTTTTCCAGGAAGCCTCCCTGCTGCCGCATCTGTCGGTACGCGGCAACCTCGATTTCGCCCTGAAAAGAAACGGCGGCCATGCGGTCGATGCCCACCTGATCGAGCGGCTGAAACTCCAGCCCCTGCTCCACCGCTCCATCCACAAGCTTTCAGGCGGCGAGCGCCAGCGCGTGGCCCTGGCCCGGACGCTGATGAGCGCGCCCGAAATCCTGTTGATGGATGAACCCCTGTCCAGCCTCGACGGCGAGGCCAGGGCCGAGATCGTGCCCATGATCGCGGCGCTTTCGCGCGATACCGGCCTGCCGGTTCTCTATGTCAGCCATGACGCTTACGAGGTCGAGCGCCTGGCCGATCGGATCTTGCGCATCAACAGGGGCCGGATCATCGATGCGCCGGAAGCCCTCTTCGATACAAGCCTTGACGGCCTGAGCGAAGCGCAAATCCGCACCCTGGCGGAAGCCGCCCTGAAGGCCGGGATCAAGGTTTAGAGCGCCGCTCTGATTGAATCAGACCGGCGCTCTAAACCTTTGCTTTGTCGCTCTTCCTTATCCAAAAAGTGAAGTCACTTTTTGGGGAAACGCTTTAGCTGACGAACTGCTCGGCCAGCACCCGCTCGTCATAGCCGTTTCCGGCGTCGAACAGCAGGGTCGCCTTGAGGTCTTCGGCCTCGGCGATATCGACGCTGACGACATCGCGCACATCGTAGGTATCGGCCGCCGCGCTGATCGGGCGTTTCTCGACCTCCAGCGCCTCGATCCGCACCTGCGCCGTATGCGGCAAAATGGCGCCACGCCAGCGCCGGGGACGGAAAGCGCTGATCGGCGTCAGGGCCAGGGCCTTGGCGGTGAGCGGAATGATCGGCCCGTGCGCCGACAGGTTATAGGCCGTGGACCCCGCCGGCGTCGCCACCATGACGCCATCGCAGATCAGTTCGTCCAGCCGCACCTTGCCGTCGATCAGGATACGCAGCTTGGCGCCCTGGTGCGACATGCGCAGCAGCGACACCTCGTTGAAGGCCAGCGCCCGGTGTTCCTTGCCGGCGCGGGTGCGCGCGGTCATGCTCAACGGGCTGATCAGGGTGCTTTCGCTCTTGAGGATGCGCTCCATCAGATCGGCCTCGGCATAGTCATTGAGCAGGAAGCCGACGCTGCCGCGATTCATGCCGAAGATCGGAATCTGGTCCTTCAGGTACTTATGCACGGTCTGCAACAGGAAGCCGTCGCCGCCCAGCGCCACGACCACATCGGGATTGGCGGCAGAACCATAGCGTTCTTTAAGCCGGGCGCAGGCTTCCTGTGCTTCGGGACGGTCTGAGGCGGTAAAATCGAGGCGAAGTGACATCAGGGCCGTTTGACGGTTAGGTTTGAGCCTATCTAAGCCGGTTTTTACCGATAAGTCTAAAGAATTCAGTGCGCCCGATCGATCAGCACGGCTAATCTGCGCCGCGCTTCGGCGGGCGGCAGACCGAAAACCGACAAAACCAGCGGCCGGTGGCCCTCGCTCATTCGCGGCGCCGCCTCATAGGCGCCCTGCCAGACCGACAATACATGCAGGAAGACGGCGCGATCCAGTTTCGCCGCGCACAGGGCCAGCGCCAGGGGAACGGCCGATTCCGAGGCCAGAACCCGGCTCAGGCCCGCCGCATCCAGCCTCAGCCGCCGCGCCATTTCGCGGACAAATCCCGCCGCCTCACCGCCGCGCAACAGGGCGACCAGCTTGAGATCGCCATGGCCCGCGCTCCCGCTGCGTTCCATCCGCAAGCGCGCCTGGGCGACGGGCAGGCCCTCGTGCGCCAGAACGGCCGTGCGGATACCGGCGCTTTCCTGCGCCCGGCGGGCGAAAGAAAGCTGATCTTCCTCATCGAACGACAGGGCCGGATTACCGATAAGCGCGGCCATCACATCATCATCGTGCGTGCGGATCAGCGCCTTGATCACGCGCCCGTCGAGGCCGGGCCGGGCCGCGATCAGCCGGTGATGCGCCGCGCCGGTGGCGGCGGTCAGCGCCAGCAGGGCTTCCGGAGTCAGCGCCGGCAGGGTGGCGCGCAACAGAGGCGCGGCCAGATCGACCGGCAGGCGGCACAGGCGCACCACAAGATCCTCGTCCGAACGGATCAGGTCCGCCACATCCCGGCCGGACGGGGATGCGATTTCGCAAACCGGCGGGCGCGCCGCCAGGGCCAGGCCGCCGCCGGGAAATTCGCGCGGCGGCGCGCCCGCCGGTTTCGCCACGGTCAGGCGCGCCTCCACGGGCTTCGGTTCCGGTAAACAGGCGGAGGGTAAGGCGGACAAGGGCGTTTATTATCCTGAAACGGCCGCAATCAGGAGAGATTCGGGTAAACGGAGTCTGACGAAACAGGGTGAAGACTTGCTTAATGGATATGGCCGGTGATCCCGCAAGACACCGGTGGCTCAACCCCAAGTTTGCGTAACCGCATTATGTTTTCAAATTCGGCCGGATATTAATCTTGTCTCAATCGACGTTGGATAGACTTGCCTCCTGTTCAGTGTACCCACAAAAAGGACATCCATGTCCGATACGTCTCAGGAAACCCCCAGGGCACAGATATTCCGTCCGGCCGATGCCGGGGCCGACGCCATGCCCCGCAGCGTGACCGCCGGACGCGAAGACCTGATTATCGAGCATGACGATGCGGTCGAAATCATCGAACGCCTGCGTGAAACCCATGTCGATATCACGGGCCACGCCTTTCTTCTGAAGCTCGATACCCTGATCGTCCGTCTTGGCGTCAAATGGGAAGGCAAGCAGGAACAGGTTTTCGACCACCTGAAGACGGCTTTCGAGCGCGTTCACCCCGAACCGAACTGGTGCATTCCGGTCAATCAGGACTGCTGGCTGGGCATGCTGCCTGAATCCGGTTCGCGCAAGGCCGCCCTGTTCATGGCCGAAACCTGGCGCGAACTGTGCAGTTTCTTTGTCGGCGACATGTCGGCGCTGGAAATTCCGCTTTATGACGTGCTGGCTGAGGATGTTGACCGCATTTCATTGAAAAAGGTGGATCTCGCCACCTATTTCCCTGCGGGGGATGCCGAAAGCGCCCCGATCAAGGCCCGCAACCGGGCGCCCGCCGAGGAAGACGCCCGGGCTGACGGCGCGTCAGCCGGCCAGCGCCCGCTTATCGTCGCCACCAGCCTTTCCCATGCCGGACGCAATCTCAAGGTGGCCAGCGCCGTGGAACCTTTGTTCGAGATGAAGAAGATGGTCCTGATCGGCCACCGTCTTGAATCCATGGTGATGGAAAACCTCGACAACACCCTGCTTGACCGCAAGGCCCTGGCCAATCTCGATTGGGGCCTGCGCGAAATGGTCGATATCCTGAATATCGACCAGGGCCTGAAACTGCTGAAACTGCGCAGCCCCGAACAGCGCAAGATGATGATGGTGGTCCCCGCCGCCTTCTCGACCTTCGCCTCGGCGCGGGCGCGGCAGAAGATCACCCAGGAGGTGCAGAAGGCCGCCAACGAAATGGGCCTGAAGGTGCTGTTCGAGGTGCGCGGCCTCGATGGCGTGCCGCCGCATCGCGTGCTGGAAATCGTCTCCCTGATCAAGCCCTTCTGCATGACGGTGGTCGGTTCGGTCAGTCCCGACCGCAAGGTCATCGCCGCCCTGGCGAAATGCGGCCTGTCGGGGGTCTGCGTCGAATATGACGGCGCCAAGCGCGACGAGGATAATCTGCGCGATTATCTGGGTGGTCTGGCCGCCACGGCCAAGGTTTCCGCCGGCGCCTGCATGGTCCAGGGCTTCGACAATTACCGCCAGATGGCCGTGGCCCGTCTCGCCGGCGTCACCCATGCCAGTATGCGCACCGCCGCCCTGATCTCGCCCCGGGCGCCCGCCGCCGCCATGACGGAAGACGCCGGAAGCTGAACTTCCGGCGCCGGATTTCCTGTATTCGAAAAGCCCTAAGCCGCCGAGCGGTTCAATGCGTCACCGGCCGTTTCGGCGGCGCGGCTCCAGCGCCGTCCTTTGCTGTCCCGGTCCAGACGTTCGTAGAGATAGATCAGGTCTTCGCGCGGCGCGAAAGGCGCCTGCGTCAGGAAGCGCTCGATCAGGCGTTCCTGCATCTGGAGCGGATCGAGATGACCGGCCTCGGCCTGAAGCGCATGATAGATTTCGACCGCGATGCGGAAGGTCTGGAACATGCGGGCCGGCAGGCCGGCGCGGTCATAGATGGCGCGCAACCCCAGGGCGCCGGCGTCATGCACCATCAGCCAGGTCCGCTCATGCGGCACGCCGGACAGTTCGGCAAGGGCGTGTTCAAAGAAGCCGATATGTCCCCGCGCCAGCGCCCGCAGAATCAGCGAAGGCGTCAGGCGGCCCGAAATCATCAGGTGATGCGCCAGGCCTTGCGGGTCGAAGCTGGCCCCGGCCTGATCGGCCATATCGACCGTGGCGCGTTCCTGCGTGGCGTTAACGATTTCAACCGCCGTTTCAGGCGAGATGGCGTGTTGCGAAATCAATTGCTCGCGCAAGGCGGCGCTGACGATATTGACCAGACGTTCGCTGACCGAAACCGGCAGAATCTTGCGGTTGACCAGGACGCTGTGCAGCACTTCCGAAGCGCCGAAACGATCCATGACGCGGTTCATGCCGTCTTCGGAAAACCGCGCATTGTCGTTGGCGCAAGCGATCACCACCGCCTCCTCGGCGCCGTTATCGGCCAGGGACAGGGTGACGACCTCGGACAAATGCTCGCGTTTGGCGATGGCGACCTGACGGACCGGCCCGCCCGAACGGATGATATCGATCAGGTCTTCGTCGGTGAACAGCGGCGAATGGGTCAGGACGGGCGCCGAAACGGTGATCGCATCCTGAGCCAGTTTCATGGCGACATCATGCGGCAGCAGGTCGGATGTCCGCAGGGTGACGGCCAGGGCGCGGCGCACCAGTTCGGCGGCGTCCTTCGCCAGCATGCGGATGATTTCCTGCGCGGCGCGGCGTTCGCCCTCGCTCAGTCCGCCGCGTTCCATGGCGCGGCAGACCTTGTGCGTGGCGACGGCCCGGTCATCGGCGTTTTCGCTGCGCACCAGACGCTGGATATCCAGGTCGGAAAGGCTTGCGCGCTGGGTAAGAATATTGCCGGCAGTCATGATGGCGAATCCCTGAAAAGGCTTGAAAATACAGTGTCGCGCCGGAATCCTAATGAAATCTTTATCAACAGGGTTGCCACGGCGTTTACCCTGCGAAACAGGACAAAAAGCGGTCCGCGCCACAGCCCGAGACAATGCCGGCAAGGATTCCGCCGCTTTTTCATCCATCGCAAAACCACATCAAAAATTTATGCGCGCTTTCCCAGGTTAAGGTAACCGGGCGGCAAGAAAGACCTGTTAACCTCACGCGCATGAACGCGTTTAGCCCAAATCTGTCCCGCGAGCCTGCCCCGCTTCCGCGCAGCGCGTCACGCGATTCCGTCGTGCTCGATTACGGCCTGGTCGCGCAGTGGCGGCTGGCGCCTTACGCGCTCGGCTTCTTCGGCATCGGCCTGCCCCTGTTCCTGTGGACGGCGCGCGTCTCCCTGCCCGTCTGGCTGATGGGCTTCTTCATGTTGCTGTTCCTCGTCAACTGGACCGTTTTCATGATGATGAAGGGCCAGGTGGCGCGGCGCATGACGCCCATGCCCGTGCCGGACGCCGCCATCCGCCGCAACCTGATCCGCGAACGCCTGTGGCGGCAATGGCTGGCCGGTGGCTTGTGGACCCTGACCCTGCTGGCCATATCGCTCAACATCGGCACAGGCCCTCACACCGCCACTCTGCTGCTGATCTGCGCCGGCGCGGCGGTCGGCATCCTCTTTTTCAGCGCGCCGGTGCTGATATTCCTGCTGACTCTCGGTCCCCTGGCCGCCGCCGGACCGATTTTCGCCCTGTACCGGCTCGATTCCAGCGGCGAACTGGCCCAGCCGATGATGGGGGGCATGGCCCTCGCGCTCGCCATGGCCTTTATCCTCAACCGGCACATGCAGGAGCACTACCTGCTGGAAAACGCCCAACTCGACGCCGCGCTGGAACGCGAAGCCATCCGCGCCGACAGCGACGCGCTTAACCAGGCCAGGATGGCGCTGATGGAAACCCTGTCGCGCGAGGTGCAGACCGGCCTGAAGGGCGTGGAGCACAACCTGCTGCAAGGCCTGACGCACCTGACGCGCGCGCCGGCGCCGCGTCAGTATGTCGATGCCGCCCTGGCCGAAATCGCCCACCTGCAAACCATCCTGGTCACCACGCTCGATAACGATACGGCCGCCGCCGGCGGGATTGAGATCGATTTGCAGCCGCTCGATATCGATTTGCTGGCCCAGCGCCTGATGACGCAATTCGCCGACCTGGCCCGCAGCAAGGGGCTTGCCTTCACCTACAATATGCAGGCCCTGCCGAAGACCGGCGCCGTGCGAGGCGATGAGCATCGCGTCGAGCAGATTCTGGCGCATCTGTTGAGCAACGCCCTGCTTTACACCCGGCAGGGACGGGTTGAGTTGAAGCTGGTCCCTTTGCCCGAAGGGTATCTGCGCATCGAGGTGGTCGATTCCGGTCCCGGCCTCAGTGAAAAGGAGCTGGCCCTGGCCTTCGCGCCGCATTGCCGCATTCCGCGCACCTCATCGGGCCATTCCGGCGCCGGCCTGGGCCTCAGCCTGTCGCGCTCCTTAAGCGAACTGATGGGCGGGCGCACCGGCGCGGAAAGCACGCTCGATGTCGGCTCGAAATTCTGGCTGGACCTGCCCTATGACCGCCATGCCGAAACGCCGCCCCGCCCGGCCGAACCCGAAGACTCCGAAGCGGCGCCCGATCACGCCCTGCGTATCCTGCTGATCGCCGATGACAGCCTGCGCGCGGCGCAACTGCGCGACGTACTGGAGCATCAGGGGCATAAATGCCTGACCTCGACCACCCGCGAACGCGCCCTGGCCCTGGCCAGGAAAGCGCCGGTGGACGCCTGCCTGATCAGCACCGGCGCCTTCGAGGCTTTGGATGAGGCGGCCAACCGCGCAAAACTGGCCGCCTGGCTTGACAGCCTGCGCGGCACACAGGCCGACGCCCCGCTCAATATCCTGGCGCTCCTGCCCGATGGCCAGCAGGCCGAAGCCTTGCAGGAGCTGGGGGTGCGCGTCCTGCTCATGCCGCTGAACCGTGAGGCGCTGGTGCGCGCCCTGGCCCACACGGCGCAGCCTTAACCAAGCAAATTGCCGAAGGCCTCGCCGAAGCCGCCCGGCTTCTTGTCTCCGTCGCCCTCATCATCCGGCCCGAAGGCGGACAACAGTTGCGTGGCGAACAGCAGGCCCTGCTGGCCGTCATCGCCGCCGAAAACCATGTTCATGACCGCCTGATCGGCCTTCACCTTGTCCCAGCGCGCCGCCAGCAGGGTATTGCCGCTGTTATTCTCGATCGGGTCCAGTTGGCGGACGGTTACCGTTTCGGAACCGCCGGTGCGCGTCAGGTTGGCAAGAACATCGGTGACGTTCAGCGCATGGCCATGCGTGTAGAAGATACCGCGGTTGGCCCGCGCCGCCGACGGGAACAGGTTTGCGGCGATGGCATTAGGGCGATTCCGGCTGGCCTCGATCAGGTCCGCCGCGCCATCCGGCCCCAGAAAATGCGCCGCGTAAAGCTCACCCTGCGTCGGGTCGCGGCCGATGCGCCCCTTGAGATAGGCGGCATGGCCGGCGGTCAGTTCCGCCCCCATGACGGCGCTGGCGTTGGCGTCGTAACGCAGCCCCAGCACCTCTTTGCGCGCCGCCGGGTTATTGACGTGGTAGCGCCCGTCGCGGCCCCTGCTGATCTGGTCGGCATAGGCGCCGTAGCCATGCCTGGCGCCATGGTTTTTGACCACACCCAGCCAGGTCTGCTCGATGAACTGAAACAGGCCGGCCGCCGAAGAGGTCGGCGCCCTGGCATGGGGATTGAGCGCGCTTTCGCGCTTCGCGGTCTTGACGAGATAGTTGAAATCCACGCCGGTGGAGTCGGCGGCGCGTTGCAGCGCGCCCATGACGCCGGTTCCGGCGTGGCGCGCGTTGTTTACGCCCCGGCTCAACTGATCCGTCATCTGGCTCAGTATATTCGGATCAATGGCTTGAGGAATATAGGTACGCATCAATACACCTTTGCAGACCGGCAGATTTTGCCGCCCACATAGTTAATATGCGTTTAACGATTTTCAAAAACGATCCGGTCTGTAGACGCCGCCGTCCAGGCGCTCCCGTCCCTCGACCAGGGCCAGAATGATCCGCGCCGCCAGGGGCGCGAAGACATAGCCGTTGCGCCGCATTCCGGTGGCGATCAGCACGCCGGACGCCGGATCGCGGCCGATCAGCGGCCAGCCGTCAGGCGTCGAAGCGCGGATGCCGGTGCGCGGCACAGCCTTGTCCAGGTCAAGATCGGGGAAAAGCGCCCGCGCCCGGCGTTTCAGATCGGCGACGATATCCGGCTCGATAGCAAGGTCCGCCTGCCCCGACTGCATGGTGGCGCCGAAACGGGCGCCATCCGTGCGGGTCGCCAGATATCCGGCCGCGCCGCGCATAACCACCGGCGGGCGATCCGCCGGCACATCGAGCAGATGCCCCTTGATCGGCGACAGATTCGACACGCCCAACCGATGGCTGTCATACCCGGCGGCGATGACGATTTCGTCCGCCGTCACTTCGCCGATCTGCGCGACATGCACCCGGCCGGCCTCCACACGCTCCACCGTTCCCCGCACCATAACACCCTCAAGCGCGCGGAAATGCGCCTCGAAAGCCTCAAGCAGGATCATGGCCGATACATTGCCATCACCTGCCACGCGCACAGCCGACAGGTCCGCCTGCACGCCAAGCCCGTGACGTAGATCATCGGAAATGGCTGTGAGTTCCGCGCCGGTACGGCGAAGGCTTTCGGGCGGTCCCTCCTCCCCCTCTGGCCAGACAAAATAACTATGTCCTTCAAGAACTTCGGGCCACAGAAAACGCAGACTTTGCGGCCACAACGGCATCAGATCCCGCCAAGCCTGCTGCGCCGCTTTCAGCCTTTGGAAACCGAGGGCCGGATCGGATTCGTACATCGCCTCCATGGCCGGCGCCACCATGCCGGCCGCAATTCCTGACGCGATATTTTCCGGCGCATCGCGGGCGATCAGGGTCACCTTATGCCCGCTGCCCTGCAAGGCGACCGCTATGGTCAGGCCGGTGATACCGCCGCCGACAATAATGACCGACCGTGAGGGAGAAGATTGCGTCATAGGGACGACCTACGCGATTCCGCCTGCGCTGGCCATGCGGCAATCTGACAATTTGGGGAATAAACCGCGATGGTACCGTCTACTGGTTTCGAACCAGTTACCTCCAGAGCCACAATCTGGCGCTCTACCAAGTGAGCTAAGACGGCACGCTATCGCAAGGGGGCATCCTCTAATATGGCCGGCCCGCTCAATCAAGCCCCTAAAGCGGGAAAATCAACTTTTCCGCAGAATTCAGCCCAGCACCCAGTTATATACGAATTTTTTGTGATCGCCTTCCCGAAGACCATCTTTGACAGACGCTGGCGTAACATGGACATACTTCATGAATGCGGCCTTTGTCGCCATGCCAAAGCCATATCCAACGGGTGTTTCCTCCAGGATATCGCAGGCCATGATCGTACCGTCCTGATGGAATGTACAATCCAGCGCCGCCCGCCCACCTTTTCCACTTTCGATACCTCTTACGGGATAATACTGAACCATCTGCTGCCCAGTTGGATAGGTCCAGTCACCCCCAACAATCTCATGCACAGGCTCTTCAGCGTGAACACTTCCACAGCACAGCCATATAGCTGTGCAGGCTCCCAAAATATATTTCATCCCCACTTCCTTCTCTATTTATATCCCTTCGCCGCGATATAATCCTGCAAGTCCTTGATGCGCGTCTTGTCGGACGGGTGGGTCGAGAGGAATTCCGGCGGCGCGCCCGAATTCTGCGCCATCATGTTCTGCCACACCTCGACGGCGGCGCTGGGGCGATAGCCGGCTTTCGCCATCAGATCGACGCCGATACGATCGGCCTCCGACTCATGCTTGCGCGAATAGGGCAGCAGGATGCCCAATTGCGCGCCAAGCCCGCCATAGCTCGAAATCGCCTTTTGCACATTGCCTGAGGTGGCCCCCGTCGCCACCTGCAAGGCCCCTTGCGCCGCCATCTGTTGCGAGGCGCGTTCGGCGGCGTGCTTGCCGAGAACGTGCGCCGTTTCATGGCCGATCACCGCCGCCAATTGGTCATCGGTCTTCACCACCTTGAACAGGCCGGTATTGATGCCGACCTTCTTGCCCGGAATGACGAAGGCGTTGGGCTGGGCATCCTCGAACAGCACATATTCCCATCCGGCCGCCCCCAGGCCCGACGCGGCGGCAATGCGCGCCCCGACCGTCTGGATGCGTTTGTTGAGCGCCGGGTCTTTCGATATTTTCGCCGTCTTGAGCTGTTGCTGCCAGGCCGCCAGAGCGCTTTGCTCCAGAGCCGCGTCATCGACCAGCAGAAATTGCGAGCGGCCAAGCGTTGCGTTGGTTTCACAGCCATTCAGAGCGAAACCGCCCGCCAGAAACGCCAGTCCGAGCACGGACAATTTCAGATAACGCATTACGATCTCCCTCAGATTTCATGCCGTCAAAGCCACATTTCGCCACCCTAACCTGTGATCGATAAAAATAACATGGCAATTTTGCCCACGAAAAAGCGCCCCGGACAGGTATCCGGGGCACTTTGACAGGTTTACTGGCCGAAGCCGGATCGACATTCATCGACCTTTGCCGACTTTGCCGATTTTAAGAAAAGGGAATCCACAGATTACACAGATTACACAGATTTTTCAGCGCCTTACTGGCTGATTTCCGCGCAGGCTTTTCCATAATGGATTGGCGCTTCGCGCCGAAAATCATCTATTGTGATGCGGGGAATAGCATTCAAAGACACTGAAAAATCTGTGTAATCTGTGTAATCTGTGGATTCCCTTATCCTTTACCTTTCTGGAGCTAGCCACGCGCGGCTAAGTCAAATCCTGAAGGTCGATCCGTCCTAGTTCAGTTGCCACTTCACCGTGGTGCGCAGAACGGAGCCGATCTTGACATCGCCCTGGCTGGTATCGACCCGGCCCTTGGCCTGGACCATCCGGACCGTCGCCTTGCCGAACCCGTAATTGCCGGGAATTTCGGACAGGGCCGTGCAGCGGACATGTCCCGCCTTATCCAGCACCGTGCATTCCACGGTCGCCGTCCCTTCCACCTCATCATTAGCGGCGCGATCCGGATAATATTGCGCCAGCGCATCGGAATCGGGGAAACGGGTCCAGCGCGCCTTGACATAGGGATCAGCGGGCGCGGCGGAAGAGGACGTGCCGCCGGCGGCCGGACTTAATATGGGAGGCGTGAGCGACCTTTCCGTTATGGTGTTGCTCACCTGCGCCGGATTTACGGGGAGCGTCTCCACTTTAGCCGGCGGCTGATTGGCCGGCGGATGCACAACAACATGGCTGACCGGCGGCGATTGCGGTGTTGGCGGCGGCGGCTTCGGCAGGTCGATGATCTCCACCGTCGAAGGTCGCGGCTCTGGCGGATTATCTACAAAAGCGGTTGTGAAGGTCTGGTTGAAGAAATAGTACAACAGAGCGAGATACAGCAGAACAGCAAACAATATGCCCCAGTAAAAGGAAGACGGAAGTTTCTTCGATTTCGGCGCGTCAAATATAGGTGAATGAAAGCTGTGAACAGCGTCTATCATAATAAATCTCCTCCATGATTACAACATCACGCAGAAGGGATTACAGCCCCGCCCCGGCAAAACGCATCACCGATACAATGCTGTACGCACCTGCATCAACGAGTATATCTGTTTTACTCTTCTTTCTCTTGGTATCAGAGTACTCCCGTTTTAAATTTGACGCAATTGTCAAATTGAAATCCATTCGCAATTTTCTTTCCGCGAGGGTCAAGCATGAAAAAACGCCCCGAACCAGGTTCGGGGCGTTTTCTGATTTGGACCAATGAATGATCTTAGCCCGGCAGGGTCCACTTGTAGGTGAACTTGCGCCGGTCACCGTCACGCAACTGACCGCCGACCGAAGACGGGTCAACGCGCGCGTAGCGGATGAAGGCCTTGACCGTCGCCGAAGCAAAGCCATAGCCTTTCGGGCTTTCGCTGATCACATCGCACGAGGTCACCTTGCCCGAAGAATTGACGGCGCAGTCGATTGTGACCGTACCTTCAACTTCATCGTTGAGCGCCCTGTCCGGATAGAGATCCGCCAGAACGTCACCGCTCGGATAGCGCCACTTGCCCGCCACATAGTGCGGTCCCGGCGGGGCCACGGGCGGCGGAACATCCTGGTTCATCACCTTCGGCGGCTCCTTGTATTCCACATGCTTTTCCTGCGGAACAGGCGGCACGGGAATGGGCGGCGGCGGCGTTATGCTCGGAACCGGCGGCGTTTCACGCGGCTGGACCACGGGCGGCGGCGGCGCCTTCGGAGGCGGCGGCGGAGGCGGAGGCGGCGGAGGCGGCGGAGGCGGCGCGACCAGATCGACGTTCACCTTCTCATCCGTAAACTTTTCCGCCTTCAGCTCAAACTTCGCCTGAAGGAAATAGTACGCGACACCAATGTGCAGCGCGGCGGCGACACCGATACCGATCCAGAGAGAACCAGAGTTCTTCTTCTCCGGCGGATCAAGAATAGGGTCCCGTTTCCTATGGGGTGTTTCTTCCATAAATTCAGACCCTCTTACTTAGCGTCGTCTTCACCCTGAAGGGCGACACTGTAGAAACCATTGTCCTGCAGCTTGTTCATCACCTTCATGAATTCGGCGTAGCGGGTGCCTTTGTCACAACGGATGAAAATACGCTCTTCATCGGGGTTACGTGCACCGATAGCCTTCTTGAGGTCATCCCCAAGGGTATCGAGCGACGAAGGTTCGTTACCGACATACACATTGCCGCTTTTTTGCAGCGAGATATAAACCGGCTTCGGCGGGTTGGCGATCGGCTTGGCGACCGCCGGGGGCAGCTTCACTTCTACCGACACAGTGGCGAGCGGCGCCGCCACCATGAAGATAATCAGCAGAACCAGCATGACGTCGACGAACGGCGTAACGTTGATTTCCGCATTGGCCTCGACGTGAAACTTCGAGCCGCCACCACCTGATAGCTTGGCTCCCATATCAGTTACGCCCCTTTGTCGAGTTGACGCGACAGGGAGTTGATCAGTTCGGAGACGAATTGTTCCGAACGGATGCCGTAGTTGGAGATGGAGGTGTTGAAGATGTTGTACATGACAACGGCCGGGATAGCGGCGATCAGGCCGAGGCCGGTAGCCATAAGGGCTTCAGCGATACCCGGCGCGACGACGGCCAGGTTGGTCGTGTGCGACTGGGCGATCGAGATGAAGGAGTTCATGATGCCGTAAACCGTACCGAACAGACCGATGAAGGGCGAGGTCGAACCGACCGAGGCCAGGAAGGACAGGCCACCCGACAGGCGCTTGGCCAGACCGGCTTGCACAGCGGCGACCGAAGCCTGGGCGCGGTGCAGAACGGTGTCGCGGTGCTCACCGGAGATTTGCAGGCCGGCCTGCTTCGAGAGCTGGACTTCTTCGGTGGCGACGGCCGCCATGTCGGCCAGCGGGTTGCCGGCGAATTCGTCCGAAACCGAGATGCGGTTGATGTCGGCGATCGAACGGGCGCCGCGATAGGCTTCGAGATAGTTCGTGGTGACGCGGTTCAGCGACGAGAAGTCCATCAGCTTCATGATCAGCAGGACCCAGGAGATGACCGAGCAGATGGCCAGCAGCGCCATGACCAGCTTAACGACGACGGTCGCGCCCATGAACATGGATACGAAGTCAACATTGGCGGCGTGGGGCGCGGCGGCGGTTGACGCGCTGTCATCCGTGGCGGCTTCGTCAGCGGCCGGAGCGGCGGCGTCGGCAGGCGCGGCGACCGAAGCCTCCGCCGAGGTGGGGGCCGCAGCCGTGGCGGCCATGGCGGGAGCGCTCATCAGCAGGGCGGCTGCGCCAAGCAGAGCGATGAGCGGATTAGATTTCTTGTGTTCGAGCATTTTTCGCCAATTCCTGAATATGGACTTCACCCACCGAAGGGTTGACCAAGGACTAAAGGGGAAGCGTTTACCCCATGTTAAAAACAACAGACGCGCAAAAGACCGCGGGCGTAAAGCCCTCGGCCCCAACGAGTCCCCGTGTCCCGACATAGTAAGTACGAAATCTGACGTCCGTATCATACAGTGCCGGAGCACAAACTCTGCCATTATGAACCAAAGCGATTCAAAAGGCGACCTCTTTGTTACAGGCTGTTACACCCGTGACCCAAGCGGTTTGGGCCTAAATGATCCGGCAACGCCTTAAACGTCAAGGTGTCAGTTACAGACTTTTCACGCCGCCGCGATCTGTAAAAGCTGCGCCTTACCAAAGTATGAAATAAAAGTTCAAACATGTCCGATAGTTAATCTTTTTCGGCGATCGCAAAAAAATTTGCCGCCTGGTCAAAAAAAAATTCGGCCACGCATCCGCTTAATCACAAAAAACACCTTAAAGGCGAAATTTGATTTCCGGTTGCAACCATCGGACACGCCACCTTGATGTTAGCGCTCCCAAAAACAGCGTTATAAGGGATTGCCGACTCGTGCGCCCAACCGGCCGACCTGTTCCGCATAGCGGGAAGGCGGCCTACATTATCATAAAACGGCCCGTTAAAGTAGAATTCGGCCCTGTCCTGCTGTCAGCGCCCTGTCTGCAAAGAGGGCCTGTGATAAAATTACATTTCCCCCGGCCTGACACTCCGGGCGGAAAGGCATGCTACATTCAACACGCAAGATTTTTGCGCGGTTTTGGGTAAATCTTCGAGAACGCCGCGCCGTTTTCACAGTTTCACCGATAGTCCGGCAGCATATCCCTCTCTCCCTGGCCTAAGCTGCCCTTACCGTTCCCGGACCGACACCATGTATAGCTCACTCGAATCGCGCGCCCTCGCCTCAGGCACAGGCGGTCTTCTCACCATCGATCTTGGTGCGCTGACGGCCAATTACCGCCAATTATCGGTCCTGGCCGGAAACGCCCGGACCGGCGCGGTGGTCAAGGCCGATGCCTATGGATTGGGCGCGGTGCGGGTGTCGGCGGCTTTATATGCGGCCGGTTGCCGCCATTTCCTCGTCGCCCAGGCGCGGGAAGCGTTTGATTTGCGTCCGCACCTGCCGGCCGACGCGGCGCTTTACGTGCTGAACGGCCTCCCCGAAGGCAGCGAAACGGCCTGCGCCGATCAGGACATCATCCCTGTACTCAATTCGCCCCGGCAGGTCGAACGCTGGGCGGAGACGGCAACCGCGCGCGGGCGGCGCCTGCCCGCCGTGGCGCAGTTCGATACCGGCATGGCGCGGCTGGGCCTTTCTCCCGGAGAGACGCGCCGTCTCGCCGCTTCGCCGGAGCGCCTGGCCGCGCTGGAGATAAGGTTCATCATGAGCCATCTCGCCTGCGCCGATACACCGGATAATGCCGCCAATGGCGATCAACTGGCGCGAATGCGCGAGATCATGGCGCTGTTTCCCGGCGTTCCGGTCAGTTTCGCCAATTCCGGCGGCATTTTTATCGGCGACGGTTTCCTGCAAGCGCTGACGCGCCCCGGCATCGCGCTTTATGGCGGCGCACCCAATGACGCCGGTCCGAACCCCATGCGGCCGGTCGTCAGCCTGCATGTCGCCGTCATCCAGACGCGCGCCGTGCCCGCCGGCACGAAAATCGGTTATGGCGGCGCCTATACCGCCCCGCATGACCTGCGGCTGGCGACCCTCAGCGCCGGCTATGCCGATGGCCTGCCACGCGTTTTGAGCCAGCACGGCGCGGCGTGGTTCGGCGATATCCGCCTGCCGATCGTCGGGCGGATATCGATGGACAGCCTGATGCTCGATATCAGCGCCCTGCCCCATGACCTGCCCGCCGGCAGCTTTGTCGAGCTGATCGGCCCGCACCAGCCGATCGACGCCATCGCCGCCGATGCGGGCACCATCTCCTATGAAATCCTGACGGCGCTCGGCCGCCGATTTTACCGCGAATATGTGGGGATTTAGTTTTTTGTTTTACGCGCTTTTTAATCCAAAAAGTGCGTCACACTTTTTGGAAAGCGCTTGAATGAAGATCGTCATCCTCGGCGCCGGCGTGATCGGCGTCACCACCGCCTGGTATCTGGCGCAAGCCGGCCATAAGGTCACCGTCATCGATCGCCAGCCCGGCGCCGCGCTGGAAACCAGCTTCGCCAATGCCGGCGAGGTGTCGCCCGGCTATGCCTCGCCCTGGGCCGCGCCCGGCATCCCGCAAAAGGCGCTGAAGTGGCTGTTCATGAAGAACGCGCCGCTGATCATCCGCCCGACGCTCGATCCCGCCACTGTGCGCTGGATGCTGTCCATGCTGCGCAATTGCACGCAGGCCCGTTACGCGGTCAATAAGGGCCGCATGGTGCGCATCGCCGAATATTCGCGCGACTGCCTGATGCGCCTGCGCGCCGAGACCGGCATCCGGTACGACCAGCGGACGCAAGGCACGCTTCAGGTCTTCCGCAGTCAGAAACAGCTCGACGGGATCGGCAAGGATGTCGAGGTGCTGAAGGCCGGCGGCGTACCGTTCGAGATTCTCGACGCCGCCGGTTGCGCCCGCGCCGAACCCGGCATTGACGCTGGCAAGATCGTCGGCGGCCTGCGCCTGCCTCATGATGAAACCGGCGATTGCTACAAGTTCACCACCGCCCTGGCCGCCCTGGCGGAAGCTTCGGGTGTGCGCTTTATCTATAATGTCGATATCCGGCGCTTGCGGCATGAAGGGCGGCGCATCGCGGCCATCGAAACCGGTCAGGGGGATTACGAAGCCGGCCTTTTTATCGGCGCGCTCGGCAGCTACACGCCGCAACTGGTGAAACCGCTGGGCCTCGACCTGCCGGTCTATCCGGTCAAGGGCTATTCGATCACCATTCCCATCATCAACGAGGCCCGCGCGCCGGTTTCGACCGTGATGGACGAGAGCTACAAGGTGGCCATCACCCGGTTGGGCGACCGCATCCGCATCGGCGGCATGGCTGAAATCGCCCGCTTCAACACCGACCTGCCACCGGCCCGCCAGGCCACGCTCGTCCAGTCGGTCGAAGCCCTGTTCGGCGGCGCCGGCGATCAGTCACAGGCGCGGTTCTGGTGCGGCCTGCGGCCTATGACGCCCGACGGCACGCCGGTGATCGGCCGCACGCGCTATGACAATTTCTGGCTGAATACCGGCCACGGCACGCTCGGCTGGACCATGGCCTGCGGATCGGCGCGCGTGTTGTCGGATATGATCAGCGGCGTCAGGCCGGAGATCGAAACCGCCGACCTGTCGATAGACCGTTATTAATCAGGATGCGCCACCACCAGCAGCATGGTCGCCACGGACTTGCCGGGATTTGAGATGGCGTGGGGCACATCCACCACATAACGCGCCGTTTCGCCCTGGCGGAGCTTTTTTTCTTCCGCCCCCGCCCGCACCACTACCGAGCCTGACAGCACGGACAGATGTTCCCTGGCGCCCGGTTCATGGGCGTCGGACGTCAATGCCCCGCCCGGCTGGATAATCAGTTCATACCATTCGAACTTCCCGGCCAGTTCGATCGGCCCCAGGATGCGCAGTTCGTTCTTGCCTTCGGGGTTGATCAGCGAAGGCGTCTCATGCGCCGCCACCACGGTAATGCTGGGCGCGGTCCGTTCAGAACGCCCGCCGGCCAGGAAATCGGTGATCGAAACCCCCAACGCATTGGACAGCCGCCACAGCACGGCCACGGTCGGGTTGGTGGTATTGCGTTCGATCTGCGACAGCATCGACTTTGACACCCCCGCCCGTTTCGACAGTTCGTCAAGCGACAGCTTCCGCCCCTGGCGCAGGGCCTGCAATGTGGCGCCTATGGCGGGCGGGCCTTCGATTGCAGGAGGGTTGGCGATAACCGGATTGGACATGCGTATTGTTCTTTTTCAAATTATCCGTTATAGCGGACTTAAGATCGATATATTGCACATTGTTCGATTTAACGGCCAGCCTAGTCCAAAGAGGTTTTCATGTCGAGCCAATCCCATAATGATGTCGCCGCCTTTTACGACGGCGTGAATGAGACGCTCGCGGCGACTCGCCAGGCGGGCCTGTTCAAATCCGAACGGGTGATCGCCACACCGCAGGGCGCGCTGGTCCGTTTGTCGGACGGTCAACAGTTGATCAATATGTGCGCCAACAATTATCTCGGCCTGTCGTCGCATCCCGAGGTCATCGCCGCGGCCCACAAGGCGCTGGATGCGCGCGGGTTCGGCCTCAGTTCGGTGCGCTTCATCTGCGGCACCCAGGACGGCCACAAGACGCTGGAACAGCGGCTGGCCCATTTTCTCGGCACCGAGGACACAATTCTCTACGGTTCGGCCTTCGACGCCAACGGTGGTTTGTTTGAGACTCTGTTGACCGACGCCGATGCCGTGATCAGCGACGAACTGAACCACGCATCAATCATTGACGGCATCCGCCTGTCGAAGGCCCGGCGCTATCGCTACAAGAATAATGACATGGCTGATCTGGAGCGCCGCCTTCAGGAATCCGCCGGGGCGCGGCACAGGCTGGTTTTTACCGATGGCGTCTTCTCCATGGACGGCATCATCGCCCGGCTGGATGAGATTCGCGCCCTGTGCGATCGGTATGGCGCCCTGCTCGGCGTGGACGACAGCCATGCGTCGGGCTTCCTGGGCGCGCGCGGACGCGGCACCCATGAATTGCGCGGCCTCTTCGGAAAGGTCGATATCATCACCGGTACGCTCGGCAAGGCGCTCGGCGGCGCTTCGGGCGGCTTTACGGCGGGCCGGAAAGAGGTGGTCGAACTGCTGCGCCAGCGCTCGCGGCCCTATCTGTTCTCCAACACGGTCGCGCCAATGATCGTCGGCGCCACGCTCGCCGTGCTCGACCTGCTGGAGCACGACACCACCCTGCGCGATCGGCTGGAACGGAACGCCACACGTTTCCGCAAGGGCATGACCGAACTGGGTTTCGAGCTGAAGCCGGGCGAACACCCGATCATCCCGGTCATGACTCACGAGGCAGAGACGGCGCAGACGCTCTCCGCCCGCCTGCTGGAACTGGGTGTCTATGCGGTCGGCTTCTTTTACCCGGTCGTGCCGAAGGGCGAGGCGCGCATCCGCGTCCAGATCAGCGCCGCCCATACCGAGGCTGAACTGGACAAGGCCCTTGAGGCCTTCGCCACCGCCGGCCGTGAACTGGGACTGATCTGATGCCGCCCAGAATTCTCATTATCGGCGCCAATGGCCAGCTTGGCAGCGAACTGGCTATAGCGCTTGTTGAAAAATACGGCGCGGCTCAGGTCGTCACCAGTGATATCGCCCCGGCAAAATCCGGTACGCTTAAACACGAAATCCTTGACGCCACCGATGCCGAAGCGCTGCGCCGTGTCGTTGTCGAAAATGGCGTGACCCAGATCTATCACCTCGCCGCCGCGCTTTCCGCCACTGGCGAGAAAAAGCCTCTATGGGCGTGGAACCTGAATATGAGCAGTTTGCTCAATGTGCTTGAATTGGCAGCAGAATTGAACCTGCGCATCTTCTGGCCCAGTTCCATCGCCGTCTTTGGCGCCACCACGCCCGCCGATCACACACCCCAAAAGACCATCATCGAGCCGGAGACTGTCTATGGCGTTTCCAAACAGGCCGGCGAAGGCTGGTGCCGCTGGTATCACAAGACCCACGGCGTCGATGTGCGCAGTCTGCGCTATCCCGGCCTGATCTCCTGGAAGACTCCGCCCGGCGGCGGCACCACCGATTACGCCATCGACATCTTCCGGGCGGCCGCAAGCGGCGAAACCTATACCTGCTTCCTTGACGCCAATGAAACCCTGCCAATGATGTACATGGCCGACGCCCTCCGCGCCACCATCGAACTGATGGAGGCGCCGGCCGAAGCCATTACCGAACATGGCAGTTATAATGTGGCCGGTGTCAGCTTTTCGCCGGCGGAGATCGCGGCGGAAATCACCCGCCAGTCACCCGGCTTCCGCATCGAATACGCGCCCGATTACCGCCAGGCCATCGCCGCCGCCTGGCCCGATTCGCTTGATGACAGCCAGGCGGCCCGGGACTGGGGCTGGCGCGCCGAATACGGCCTGGCGCGACTGACCCGTGAAATGCTGGCGGGCATGAAACGCCAAACTCCCGCGACGCCCTGCCAAATGGCAAAATAATTTTTACAATTCATGAGCTTATTCGGAAAACTGAATATCAGACTTGAATTCAACTCATTCTGGGTGACGCCGCTGGATTTCGCCAATGACGAACGCTTCTGTAATCTCCTCAAGGCGTATCAGGCGATCGTGCATGATTGTCTCCGTGAAAGCGCGATGGCGAGACAAAATTAAGGCGGCGCTAAAAGCGCATTCCAGCCCCATGGACAACACGCACATCTCACAATCTGCGCCGCAAACCATATGGTTCCCTGATGCGTGTTTTGCGACCCTCACGTTAAGGAGCCAGTCATGATTACCGCAGACGAAACCCAGATTGCCAGGGCGCAGATGGCCGCCCTTCTCCTCGCCTTCCGCCTGGAGGACCGCAATGACGACCTGCCGCTCGATATCATTGAAATGATCGCCCGTCGGATGCGTCGCCAAGAGGATATTGACGTATTTGAACTAGGGATTTTCGTTCGCGCCAACCTGATCTGCTTCGCGCAGGGCACCCTGTCCTTCCCCGATATCCATACCCGCTTCATGGCCGCCGCCCTGGCCGCCTCAATCGGTCCCGCCGAATTTGCCGAAACCCTGCATATCGGCACGCGCGGCTGCCGGCTTTAACTCAACCGCCACAGGCCTGCCCCATGCGCCGGCACCGAGGCCGTAAACCGCCCGCTGACAGCGCCCCGTTCGGCGCGGGTCCACAAATCGCGCACCTTCGCTTTTTTCAGCCCTAAAATGCCGAGATCGAAACTGAGTTCGGCGGCGTTCGGCGTGGTGTTGAACAGGGCCAGGTAATGGTCGCCGTTTTCCGCCCGCGCCGTCCAGACGCGCTGTCCGTCCCTGAGGAAGTGCGGCTGGTTATCATGGCTCATCTGGTTGACCGCCAGCACCTCGTCATTGGTCAGGAGATCAAGCGTCGGCTGATCGAGATAACGCAGATCGCCGCCCATGATCAGCGGCGAACGCGCGATCGACCACAGGGTCATCAGGGTTTTCTGCTCCGCCGGCGTGAATTTCGTATCGCGGTCTCCCAGCGCCAGCCGGCCCAGCGGCAGCATGTCGGCATCCGGCCAGCCGCCGGGGGCGCGGTGTGCGTTCCAGTTTTCCAGGCGGGTGAACTGGGCTTCGAGCAGCGGCCATTCGTCCCAGAAATCATCGCTGATCCGCCACATCTGGGCATATTTCCGCACATGACCGGCGCGCGCCACCGGGGTTTCGCCGGGGGACAGGCTGAGGACGATGGGACGCCCGGCTTTTTGGATCGCCGCATGCGCCGCCTCGATTTCCGGCGCATGGGCATCGTAGGGCCGGCTCATATCGTCCATCTTGACGAAATCGACGCTCCATGCGGCATAGAGCGCGAATACGCTGTCATAATAGGCCTGCGCCCCCGGCTTCGTCATATCGACGCCGTACATGTCCGGGTTCCACGGACAGGTGCTTTCCGTATCGGCGATATCCCGCGCATGAAATTCGGTGCCGAAAACCGGCAGGTTTTGCGCCACGGCCAGGCGTGGAATGCCGCGCATCAGATGGATGCCGAATTGCAGCCCAAGCGCATGCACCTGGTCGGCGATCGGCCCGAATCCCTTGCCGTCCGCCGCGGAGGGGAACCGGTTCGGCGCCGGCAGCAGGCGGCCGTAACCATCCATGGTCGGAACCGGTTTGGCGGCGTAGGCATAGCTGGTGGCGCCGGGTTCGTACCATTGGATATCGATGGTGAAAACCGTATAGCCATGCGGTTTCAGCTTATCGGCCATGATTTGCGCCGTTTCCAGCGCCTGGCCCTCATTGATGGTGGTGGCGAAGCTGTTCCAGCTATTCCAGCCCATCGGCGGCCTTGGCGCCAGGCCCGCCGCCGGCGCGGCGGTCGAAACAGCGGTTGCGCCCAGCAAGGGTAAGGCGCCCAGGCCGGCCATCAGATTGCGGCGGTTGGCGGTAAGGGTCATGGCTTCGCTCCCGTTTTTATTGTCTGAGTAATAACAGCCCCGCCGCGAAAATCCAGCCCTTCCGGCGCCTTAACGGACATTTTATGGAGCTTTCGGGGCATCGGCATAATAACCTTACGGACAGGCGCGTAGAGTGGCGCAGGCCGTCAATTGAAAATGGCGCAAAATCAATGCGTTGACCTGAAGGGTCCGCAGTTTCCCGACATCAAGGAGCGAACCATGGCTACGACCGGATCTTCCCAGACATCGCAGGATAAAGGCGCCGGAAAGGTCAGAAAAGGCGCCGCGCCGCGCATCCGGCGCGACAATGACAGGGATGACGAACGAAATCCGGCGACACGCCAGGAAAGCCGCGACCGCAACGAACACCGGCATTTTCACGCCGGCGATGCACGGGATATCGAGCGCTCGCAATCTTCCGCCCGCGCGCAAAAACGCGAAAAAGGCTGGGAAGATAACGACGCCGGCCGCAAGGATCGTTTCGCCGGCGCCGGAGGGGAACGCGAATATAATCATTCCGACACGTCGCATTACAATGACGATAACCGGACCTACCAATCGTTTACGGCCAGCGGCGGCAATCGCTCGGGCAGCGGCCGCGCCCGTGGCCGCTATGAGCAGATGGGCCACGGTGCCAATCGCCGCCCGGATGACGGTTACGGCGATCCGGTGGATGAGGTGGACCGCCGCTATCTCAGCGACGCCCGCGCCAGAGGAACTGCCAGTGAACGTCATTGGCACCGGCAGGAAGACGATGGCGGGCGCTATGACGGCAACCGCGCCGAACGCGACCGCTACGCACTGAACGACCGCCAGAATGGCTGGCAGGCGAATATGCGCGTCGAGAACCGGGGCGATGACCGTCCTCACCCCGATAACCGCCGCTTTCACAACAACTGGCGTGACCGGCAATGGCGGGAAACGGCCTATCGCGGCCATGATCGCATGAGCGGCGAATGGCGGCCCAATGACGATTGGCGCAACGAACAGCGCAATGGCAGCGAATACGACCGCGCCCGCGATTCCTACGGCAATTCGCGCTTCCGTGACGACGATTACGGCTACCGCACCTCACGCGGCCATGACCGGGATTACGGACGCGAGGACGACCGCGACGACCCGCGCCAGCCGCGCGGCTATACGGCCACGTCTGAACAGGATTTCGATGACCGCAATCCATCGCGTGAATGGGCGCGCGGCCGGGATCGTCATCATTGAAAGACAGCGGACGGCTGTCCGTCCGCCGGAGCAGGAGGACACTATGCACGTCAAGGATATTATGAGTATGGAGTTTCATCTCGCCACGCCGCAGACGACCCTGCGTGACGCCGCGGAAATGATGCGCGATGGCGATTTCGGTTATCTGCCGGTCGGCGACGGCATCAAGCTGAAAGGCGCCGTGACCGACCGCGATCTCGTTATTCGCGCCATGGCGGCGGGATTGGGGCCGGAAACGCCGTTAAGCGACATCATGTCGGAAACGATCGTCTATTGCTTCGAGGATGACGACCTGCGCGAAGCCGCCGACATGATGAAGCGCGAACAAATCCGCCGCCTGGCGGTGCTGAACGACAGCAAGCGTATGGTGGGCATCATTACCCTTGGCGATATCGCCCGCGCCGACGAACAAAGACTGGCCGGTGAAATCGAACTTCAGGTGGCGCAAATATAGAACGGTCCGCGTCAGGATTTGCCCCTGATGCCGGCCATTATGTGACCAAGTGAGGCACATGCCTCTTATACCTCCCCGCCTGCGGCAGGGCTATCGCATATGGCTTTTAGAATAACTTTTAGAATAACTTTTCTTCCCCCTCTCCCCTCAATGAGGGGAGAGGGGGAAGGCATCTCAACGCCAAAAGCCATATGCGATAGCCCTGCCGCAGGCGGGGAGAGGGACCGCGCCGAAGGCGGGGCAGTGGGGGCCTTCACTTCGATCAGTCATTCTGCTGGCTGTAACACGACAATAAAGCCTGGGCAGCTTGTATTGAAGGCACAAGCAAGCCCCCTACCACCATCCATGCAACCGGGGAATTTAAGGCGCTTCTTCGGAAGACGGGGCCGAGACATCCGCCATAGCCGCGGATTCCGGGGTCTTGATCTCTTTGAGTTCAAATTTTTTGGACAGGAAATAATATGTGCCGCCCAGATAAATCAGGCCGACGGTCACAATTATACCGAACACGATCAGGAACGCCGTCAGGCAACCATTTTGTTTTTTCATGATATTCCCCTCCGATGAAGCTAATATAGCATAATGACCCGCCGCCTGCTCGATGAAATTGCCGCCTGCACCGCCTGCGCCGCACATTTGCCGCTGGGGCCAAGGCCGGTGGTGCAGGCGTCCGATTCGCGGGCGAAAATCCTGATCGTCGGCCAGGCGCCGGGCACGAAGGTCCATGCGTCCGGCATTCCCTGGGACGACGCCTCAGGTCTACGCCTGCGCGACTGGCTGGGCGTGACGCCGCAGCAGTTTTACGATCCGTCGCTGTTCGCCATCGTCCCCATGGGCCTTTGCTATCCGGGCAGAGGGAAAGGCGGCGACAATCCCCCGCGCCCCGAATGCGCGCCCTTATGGCACGATCGCCTGCGGGCCACCCTGCCGGATATCAGGCTCACCCTTTTGATCGGCGCCTACGCGCAGGCGCATTATCTCGGCAACCGGCGCAAGCCGACATTGGGCGAAACCGTCCGCGCCTGGCGGGACTATATCGACGGCGGCTATCTGCCGCTCGTCCATCCCTCGCCGCGCAACCACATCTGGCTGAAACGCAATCCGTGGTTCGAAGCGGAGATCGTACCGTATCTCCGCGAACATGTCGCCGGCTGGCTGGTTTAGAACCAGCCTGTCGAATCTGCGCGCCAGTCCGGCCGGTTCGTGTTAAAAAGGCGGCGATCTTGAGATTTTGCCGCCATTCGTCCCATGTTTGATACCGCGCAGCGCTACCAGTTCGAGGATTTCGTTACCGACACCCGCCAGGCAGGCGCGGACGCGGATCTGTTTCGCCTGTTGAAACGCGCCGTGGCGCAGCACGGCTATGACCGCCTCAGCCTGTGGGTGATCGATGATCCCGACCTGCCCCAGCGGGTGCATGGCCGCGGCGTCCTGCATAATTTTCCCGAAGAACTGCGCGACTATTACAAGGAAAACAATTGCGATTCCTACGATCCGGTCATGCAGGCGCTGAAGACCCGGACCGCCAGCCTGGACTGGGAAGACCACGAGCGGCATTCAAACTACAGGCCCGTCCAGACACGGCTTTACAATGTGGCGCGCGAAGGCGGCCTGCATAATGGCGTATCGACGCCGGTATGGGGACGTACCGGCCTGATCGCCAGCCTGGGCCTGGCTTCCGCCGAACGGCGCGACGCCACCCACCCGGCGACAGGCGCCAACCTTGACCTGATCGCCGCCCTGACGGCGCAGTTTTACCTCAGCTACAAGCGGCTGAACGCCCAGGCGCCTTCGCCGCGCGCCCGGGCGGCGGGCGTCACGCCGAAAGAAGCCGAAATCCTCAGTTGGGTGGCCGCCGGCAAAACCGATGCGGAAATCGCCGTCATCCTCAATATCAGCCGCAATACGGTCGATACCCATATGCGCCACATCTTCGCCCGTCTGGATGCGCACAACCGCGTCACGGCGGTCGTCAGGGCAATCGCCGAAGGCCTTATCCGGCCGTGAAAGCGGCAGTCACGCATTCTCGTGATAGCGCGAAATAAAGCGATATGATTGGCTGAAGCCGGACAGGCAGGGCGGGCACAAATGGTTATCATGCCGTTCCGGCTGCTCAGGCTTTATATAAATCAAGAGGCACCGCTCCGCATTGGAGCTTGCGCCGGGGGGCACAGGAGGCCAAACTTGTCCGCACATACGGGAGGCAACCTATGTGCGGACAATTTGAGGCGCGGCCATACCTCAATTTTTTGAAAAACACCCTGCATCTGCCGGACCTGCCGGATCAGGTCGAATTTGGCCATACGTCAAGAGTCGCGCCGACCGATGGCGCGCCGATCGTTATCGAAAATCCGGGAACCGGCCGCCTGGAAGTCATTCCGGCGCGCTTCGGCTTAATTCCGCACTGGTATTCGGGAGCGCTGAAGGACTGGAAGGCGTCCACCTTCAATGCCCGTCTGGATACCGCAGCAGAGAAGCCGGTGTTCAAGGGCGCATGGAAATACCGCCACGCCCTGGTGCCGGCCGATTGTTTTCATGAATGGTCAGGTGCGAAAAATGCCCGGCAAAAATGGCGGATCACGCGTGGCGACAACCAGCCGCTGGCCTTCGCCGGATTGTGGGACTGCGCCAACCTGTTGGAAGGCGAGATACGGAGCTTTACCCTACTGACCCGCGATGCCGGTGCGGATATGTCGGCCATTCATGACCGGGAGCCGGTGGTTCTGCATCCCGATCAGTGGGAACCGTGGCTGCGACGAAAACCGGTCGATCTGACTGAAAGCGCGCCGCTCAAACTGACTGTGGAGGCACCCGCCCCTGTTGGTATCAGTGGCGAACTGTTTTGAAGACAGAGTGATCCACAGATCAGCCAGATAAGCACAGATGAAGACAAGGCGCATGATACTTTATCTGTGCTTATCTGGCTGATCTGTGGATCACTTGTTTTCTACATCTCACCAAAGAACTCGCGCTGGGAGCGTTCCAGTTCTTCGACATAGCGGCGGTTGACGTATTTTTCCGTCAATAGGCCCAGCAGCTTGTGATCCTCGTCCACCACCGCCAGGTCATCGACGCCGAAATGCTCGAAAACCCGCATAATGGCCGAAATATCCATATCCGGCCGGACATAGACCTCGGTCTGGCGGGCCAGTTGGCTCAGGGGCGTCAGGGTTTCCTGCGAATCGATCCAGGCTTCGGCGGTCAGCACCATGCCGCGATAATCGCCCCTGTCATCCACCAGCAGCACGCGCGAGGTGGACCCCAGCGGCACCTGTTCGCGCATGGCGGCCACGCTGGTATCGTCCGGCAGGGTCGTATGGTTCTTGCGCATCAGGTGCGTGGCCGTCAGCGCCTTGACCCAGCCGATATCGCGGGCGGTACGCACCGTTTCGCCGCGCAGGTGCAGGCGCCAGGTAGAAAACGAATAACCGAAGCGTTCGCGGATGATAGCGCTCGAACACAGGGCCGCCGTCACCACCGCCGCCGTCAGGTTGAAATCGTGGGTCACCTCCAGCACCATCAGCGACATGGTCATCGGTCCGCCGACAATAGCCACGGCCAGCGCCGCCATGCCGACCAGCGAGGCATTGAGGATATCGAGATCGGCGGCGGGATATATCTGGTTGACGATCTGGGCGAAGGCCGCGCCGAGCAGCGATCCCAGGAACAACGAGGCGAAGAACAGGCCGCCGCGGAACCCGAAGGCCAGCGAAATCACCGAGGCGCACAGTTTCAGCGCGAAGACCGCCAGCAAGGTGATGACCATGGCCTGCTGCGCCATATACAGGTGCATGGCGCCATGGCCGGAACTGATCGCCTGCGGGGCGGCCCACGCCACCGGAATCAGGAAAAAGCCGCCGATCAGCGGCCGCCAGATATCGCCGATCGGCAATTTGCGCACCACCCCCTCCACGCTGGCCACCAGCCGGATAATGACGATGCCGACGCCGGCGCACAGCGCGCCCAGAACGGCATAGAGCAGGTAGCCGCTGATTTCGATGGTTTGTCCCACGGTCGAGGCGATGACGAACGGCTCTATGTTCATCAGTTGCGCCGCCAGGACCGCCATCAGCGAAGCCGCCGCCACCGGCGCCAGCGCCGCCACGGTATAGCCGCCGAGCACCAGTTCGAAGGCATAGAAGGCGCCGGCCAATGGCGCGCCGAAAGCCGCCCCGATCGCCGATCCCGCGCCGGCGCCCACCAGCGTTCTCAGCGAAACCCGTTTGAGATCAAGCCACTGGCCGATTTTGGAGGCAAAGCCGCCACCCAACTGGGCATAGGCGGCTTCCAGCCCGACCGAAGCGCCAAAGCCATTCGACAGGAAGGTCTGGAACGACACGATCAGGCTGTCGCGCAGCGGAATGCGGCCGCCGTAAAGCGCGTTGGCCTCAACCACATCGATCGGCTGACGGGTGCGGCGCGGAAAGATGAAGCGCACCAGTCCCAGCGCCGCTCCGCCGAGCGGCAGGGCGATCAGATGCCAGGGTTCGATATCCGGCAGGGCGCTGAGACGCAGGTCGGGTGAGAAACCGTATAGCATGGATTGCAGCAGATGCGCGAAATGGCCGAGCAGCGCCGCCATCACCCCGGCGACCAGGCCGACGCCTCCCGCCAGGACGATGAACCAGACTTCCGATCCCTGAAGATGGCGCTTGATCAGGGCCACGCCGCGCAATACCGGCCGCTTGACGGCCTTTCCCAGAATAAAATCACTCAGATGGGCATTCGGCAATGACATGGAATCTGGGGCTGGCGGTTTACCGGGACATACCTCACCCTATGCCCGCTTCGTGGTCTTGTGAAGACAAATCGCGCTAAGTTTTTGTTTTATCGCGCATCTTATCCAAAAAGGACATTACACTTTATTGAGGTGCGCTTTCAGATCAATATGATGCGCATTTACCTGTCTTCCATGAATATCTCACGGATAGCCCGGGTCCACGGCAGGCAAAGCGCCAGCGCCACACTGAGCAGACCCACCGGCAGCCAGACCGCCGCATGGCCGAAAGCCTGGGTCGAAATCGCCCCCAGCAGCGCGCCGCCGATGAAGCAAACGCACAGGCAGAGGAAGAACAGGGCTTCCCGCCGGCTTTCGTGCCCTTTACCGAAAACGAGCCAGGCCATTGTGGCGCTGGCGAAACGGCGCAGATTGGAACTGGTGGTCACCGAGGTATAGGCGAATTCGTCCATGCGCGTGAAGGCCGTCGCCTGCAAGGCCGCCACGAAGGCAATGCCGGTCACCACCAGCGTATTGGGCACGCTTTTCGGCAGGAAGGCGACGACGATAAGAAAGACAATCTCCAGTCCCAGCGACAGGCGCGCCGGCGACGGCACCAGATTGCGCAGCGGTTCTTCCTTGCAGGCGTGCGCCACGGCGATCCCGCACAGATAGGCGACGATTGGCGCGGCGAACGGCAGGCTGCCGGCCACCTCGCCCTTCGCCAGCCTGACGACCAGCAGGACGATATTACCGGTCATGGCATTGGCGAAAACGCCATCGTAACCCACATAGGTGAAGGCGTCGAGCATCCCGGCCGCCGTGATCAGCAGGACCGCCACCGGCAAGGTGCGTTCGGGCTTTTTACCGGCGAGAAGATTTAGGCCATCCTTGCTCATGCCGCCATTTAGGGCGAAGCGCGATCAGGCCGCAAGCAGGATGTGCAGCGCCTTTTTGGCAACGTCGAAAACGGACGGATCCTGCTGCATCTGGGCGGTCAGGGCCGCGCCCTGGAACAGCAAGCCGATCTGGCGTCCCGTCTCGCGGGGATTTTTCAGGTCCGCCTTCTCACATAATTCGATAAACCGGCCCTCGACATAAACCGAAGCGCCCCTGCCATGCGCGGCAATGCCTGCGTGCTTGCCGATATATTCCTGCCCCGCCTTCATGGCCAGGCAGCCCCGGCAGGCGGTCTGTTCCATCATTTCGCGGCGGACATCGAAAAGCGCGGCGATCTGTTGGCGCGGATCATCGCTGCGGGCCAGCGCCGGCTGGAAGAGAAAGGCGTCAGTATCCTCGCCATACTGCTCCAGCACCGCCTCGATGAGGTCTTCCTTGCTGGGGAAGTATTTGTAGAGGGTGCGCTTGGAAATGCCGCTGTTCGCCATGACCGTATCGATGCCGGTGGCGTGAAAGCCGCCGTCATAGAAGGCGTCACAGGCCTGCGCGATGATCTCCTGCTTCTTGGCTGTATCAGCCATTTCAAAATCTCCTTGTCTCCAAATTTCCAAAGGAAATTTGGCAAGGCCGACGGCCGTCCGAACTGATGCGAGGAGCCATGCGGCGCTTGAGCTGAAAAAAGATAGCGCATCCGCTTGACAATGTAAACCGATCTGTTTACCTACAGCGATGTAAACAGATCGGTTTACATATTTAAAAACGCCTCACGTTTATCCAAAAAGTGGCAATCCACTTTTTGGCGCGAGGCGCATCCGCCGCCTGAAACCGACGGTTATTCAAAAAGGAAGTTCGTCATGTCTTACTCAAATCAAACCGTCCTCGTTTCCGGCGCAAACCGCGGCATCGGCGCCGCCACTGTCCGCGAACTGCTGAAAACCAATGTGAAGAAAATCTATGCCGGGGCGCGCCGCCTTGAGTCTCTGCCTGATTTTGCTGACGCCCGTGTTGTGCCGCTGCAACTCGACATCACCGACCAGGCTTCGGTCGATGCCGCTGTCAAAAGAGCTGCCGATACCGATATTCTGCTCAATAATGCCGGCACCGCTGTCTTCGCCAACTTCATCGAAAGCCCGATCGAACTGATCAACGGCGACATGGACACCAACTATTACGGCACCCTGCGCATAATCCGCGCCTTCACGCCGGTGTTTGAAGTCCGCAAGTCCGGCACCATCGCCAATGTGGTCAGTGTCGTCGGCCTGACCTCGGCGCCAGGCCTGGCCGGCTATTCGGCTTCCAAGGCCGCCCTGCAATCCCTGACCCAGACCCTGCGCATCACACTGAAAGGCTCAGGCATCAAGGTGCTCGGCATCTATCCCGGCCCGATCGACACCGATATGGCCAGGGACATCCCGTTGGACAAGACATCGCCGGAACACGCCGCCGAACAGATCGTCAGGGGTATCGCGGCGGGCGAAACCTATATCTTCCCCGACCCGGTGGCGCTGCAAATCGGCCAACTCTGGGCCACGGACGGCAAAACGCTTGATACCGCGCTTGCTGGTGAAGGTTAAAGGACAAAGGCCGGATGCACCCCCGGCCTTTGTTATTTTAAGGGTATCCACAGATAAGCCAGATAAGCACAGATGGCGCTTTGCGCCTTTCAATGCGTAGTCCTGTTCAGAGTAGGCCATTTGATTATGAAATCTGTGCTTATCTGGCTTATCTGTGGATCAACCTTTCTTAGAAAAACACTGGCGGCGGGCGATCCAAATCCATTTCACGGCTGATCTGTATGAGATCACGTTCCTCGCCATGCAGCCGTATCGCCGTCAGGATACCGGTGTAATAAACGCCGGTATCGATGCCGATTCGCCAGCGCGTATTGACCGGCACCTTATGCGGTGAGTGACCGTGGACCACGACATATTCACACGCCTTATCCGCCCGCAGGAAACGTCCGCGGATATACATAAAGGTAGCGCCGTCCTGCTCGGTCAGCGGCCGGTCGGGATCGACGCCGGCATGGACAAACAGATAGTCATCTGCCTGAAAAGATGACGGCATGGCCCGCAGCAATTCCAGATGCGCCGGATCGATCCTGGCCGCGAACCGGCGGCTGACCTCTTCCCAGATTTCAGCCGATTTCGCCATATAGGGCATAACCACGCCGTAGGAATCCAGCGTCGCCGCCCCGCCCCAGTCGCGCCAGGTATCGCCGAATTCCGGTTCATCGAGGAAGCGCAGCAGGGCCTCTTCATGATTGCCCATCAGCGCCGCCACATCGCACCACTCCGCCGATTGCAAAAGGCGGACACGCTCCAATACCTGCCGAGAGGCCGGGCCGCGATCGATATAATCCCCCAGAAGCACAATACGCGGGCGCTCGCCCAGGGCTTTCGCATCGGCGCGGATACGGTCGATCATCCGCTCGAACAGGTCGTCATAGCCATGAATATCGCCGATGGCATAGGTCAATTGTGCGATGCGGGAGGTCATGCGCCCTATATAAGCAGGATACAGACATTTTCAAAGGAAAGTCTTGATCACGCCACGCGATGCCGCAGCGCACAAAAATATTTGCCGCCCCCTCTGGACATCGCCCGGCGCAAGGTTTATGGCCTCCCATTGAATGGGAACCCATACAATGTCGGATACATCCAGCCAGACGCGGATCGTCATGGATTCGCTGCGCCGCATCGTGCAGGCCCTGCGCGAATCCACGCGCCAGAGCGAGCAGGCAAGCGGCCCGACGCCGGCGCAACTCCTGATCCTGAAGCGGATCGAGGCGCGGGATGGCCTGTCGGTCAATGAACTGGCCGCCCTCGCCTTCACGCACCAGAGCACGGTGTCCGAAATCGTCAGCCGCCTGGAAGCGCGCGGCCTGGTCCGCCGTGAACGCGCCGCCGCCGATGGCCGCCGCGTCGAAGTTCACCTGACGGACGAAGGCCGAGCGGCGCTGGAAACCAGCCCATCCAGCGCCCATGAAAAACTGATGCAGGCGGTCGGTTCCCTGCCGCCGCAAACCCTGTCCGATCTGGCCGGAGGCCTCGACGCCCTGATCCACGCCGCCCGCCTGTCCGACCAGCCCGCCGCCTTTTTCTTTGAAGAACAAAAGTGACCCATATGAGTAACGACCTGAAAAACGCCTCCACCACACCCGGCTTGCCGCTATCGCTCGGCATCGGCCCGGTTCTGGAAAAGGCCGATGTCGAACGCCACCCGCGCGCGCTCGATCGCCGCAGCCTGTTGGTCGGCGCCCTGTGCATCGGCCTGGCCCTGGTGATGACGCCGATCGCGCGCGGCCTGATGGCGCTGATCGGCCTGATCACCAACCTGGCCTTTTATCAGCGCGTGTCGTTCGATCTCGTTTCCCTTGATGGTCATGGCCTCGGCCTTTTCGTCATCGCCGTGCCGGTGATCGGTTCGCTGCTCGTCGGCCTGATGGCGCGCTATGGCGCCAAGGCGATCCGCGGCCATGGCATCCCCGAAGCCATGGAGCAGATCCTGACCAATGACAGCCGCATTCCGGTGCGGATGACCTTCCTGAAGCCGCTGTCCGCCGCCATCGCCATCGGCACCGGCGGGCCTTTTGGGGCGGAAGGTCCGATCATCGCCACCGGCGGCGCGCTTGGCTCACTGATCGGTCAGTTGATCCGCGTCACCGCCCATGAGCGCAAAACCCTGCTGGCGGCAGGCGCGGCGGCCGGCATGACCGCCATTTTCGGCACGCCGTTTTCCGCCATCCTGCTGGCCATCGAACTGCTGGTGTTCGAGTTCCGCCCGCGCTCCTTCATCCCCATCGCCCTGGCGGCCCTGACCGCCATCACCCTGCGTCCCTTCCTGTTCGGCACGGAACTGCTGTTCCATATCGCCCCCTTCGCCCCCGCCTCGTCCGAGGCCCTGGTCGCCTATGCGGCGCTGGGCGCCGTGCTCGGCCTGTTCGCCGTCATCATCGCCAAATCGACCTATATCATCGAAGACCTGTTCGAGCGCCTGCCGATCCATTGGATGTGGTGGCCGGCCATCGGCGGCCTGGTCGTCGGCGGCGTCGGGTTTTTCGCGCCGCAGACCATGGGCGTGGGCTACGCCAATATCGACCGTATCCTGAGCGGCGATTTCCTCGGCACCACCCTGCTCGTCTTCTGCCTGCTGAAATTCGTTTCGTGGTCGATCGCGCTGGGCAGCGGCACCTCCGGCGGCACGCTCGCCCCCATCTTCACCATCGGCGGCGGACTGGGCGTGCTGACGGCGCAGGTGTTCAAGGCCGCCCTGCCGGTGCTCGATATCGACCTGCGCATGGCCGGGCTGGTCGGCATGGCCGCCTGCTTCGCCGGCGCGTCGCGCGCCCTGTTCGCCTCGGTCCTGTTCGCGCTGGAGATCACCCAGCAGTTCAATACCCTGCTGCCCCTGCTGGCCGGGTGCTGCACCGCCTTCATGGTGTCGGCCTTCGTGATGAAGACCACCATCATGACCGAGAAGCTGGTCCGGCGCGGCCATCATGTGCCATCGGAATACATGGCCCGCACGGGCGCCCGCCGCCCGCAAACCCCGGCGCAGTCCTGATGTTGCCAATGTAGCAACATTTTAATGTCGATAAAAACCTCGAAGCTTATGAATTTTAAGCTTTATTTTTGCCGAATTGTGCGTATCCCTAAGCCAAAACCATAAGGGCAAGGGCACATGGACGCCAAGATATTTCTCGACAGACGCGGAGTTTGGGCTTTTTGGCTTGGCTGCGCCATGGTGACGGTCGGCGTGCTTCTCCACCTGCCGATGTTCTGGATGGGCAAGGACATGGGCTTCGTCCTAGCCGGGATGCCGATGGACAACGGCATGTTGTTCGGCATGTTCCTGATCGTGGCCGGTATTTTCGTTTCCGCCTATGGCCTGCTGCCCCGGGCGGTGGGCGAACAGGTCAGGTCGGCCACGCGCATCACGGTCGCCGCGCCGGAAGACGCCAAACTCGGTCCGGCCCACGTCCTGCTGATGGTGGTCCTGGTGGTGGCCCTGATCATCGACGTGATGAAACCGGCGGCGCTCGGCTTCGTCATGCCGGGCCTGATCAAGGAATACGGCGTCACCGCGGCTCAGGCCTCCGGCGTACCCTTCTTCGCCCTGGTCGGCACGGTCTGCGGCTCGATCCTGTGGGGCGTCGTCGCCGATATCTATGGCCGCAAGGCGTCGATCCTGCTGTCGGCGGTGGTCTTCGTCGGCACCTCGATCTGCGGCGCCATGCCCTCGCTGATATGGAACGAGATCATGTGCTTCCTGATGGGCGCCGGCGCCGGCGGCATGCTGCCCGTCACCTACGCCCTGCTGGCCGAAACCATGCCGTCGCGCCATCGCGGCTGGGCGCTGGTTCTGGTCGGCGGCCTGGGCGCGGTCGGCGGCTATTTCGCCGCTTCGGGTTTCTCTTACCTGCTGGTGCCGACCTGGAGCTGGCGCATCATGTGGCTGATCAACCTGCCGACCGGCCTGCTGCTGGTTTTCATGGGCGGGCTGATCCCGGAATCGGCCAAGTTCCTGCTGGCGCGCGGCCGCGAGGACGAGGCGCACAAGATCATGGCGCGCTTCGGCACGGTCAGCCACAAACTGGCGGAAAACGAAGAAGACACGGACGACACCTTCGCCCACCACCACGCCAAACACGACGGCACCGAGCCAAAACTGTGGACAGGCGGCCTGATCGGCAAGACCGCCGCCCTGACCATTTCGGCGCTCGCCTGGGGCCTGATCAATTTCGGTCTGCTGCTGTGGCTGCCCAACGATCTGGTCAGCAAGGGCTATTCGATGGAGCTTTCCTCGAAGCTGCTGGCGGAATCGGCGCTGATCGCTTTCCCGACCGTTTTCCTGTGCACCTTCATGTACAGCCAGTGGAGCACCAAATGGTCGCTGGCCACCATGCTGACGGTCACCTTCGCCGGCCTGGCCTGGGTGCTGCTGCTCGAAGGCCATGCGGGGGGAAGCCCCGTCTTCCCTGTCGCCCTGCTGATCATCGGCTCGAACGGCATTCTCGCCATTCTTCTGCCCTATGCCTCGGAAAGCTACCCGCTGAAGGTGCGCGGCCGGGCCACCGGCTGGATCGCCGCCTGCACCAAGGCCGGCGGCGTCATGGCGCAAACCCTGAGCATCCTGGCGCTGGTGCCGCCGCTGGGCATCGCGTCCGGCATAATCATCGTGCCGATCCTGACCGCCCTGGGTTTGTTTGTCCGCTTCGGCACCGAAACCAAGGGGCTGGACCTGCGCGAACTGGAAAAGAGCCACAAGTAGCTGGCGCAATCGCCCGACCTGACTTAATGTAATTCAAAATAAGAATTACATTGGGGAGTGACATGCGTCTCAATCTGAAGGCGGTCGTGATCGCCAGTTTGGCCGGGCTTCTGTTCGGCTTCGATACGGCGGTGATTTCCGGCGTCACCCACGCCCTGCGTGATGTGTACCAGCTTGACGATCAGGGGCTTGGCCTTGCCGTTTCCGTGGCGTTGTGGGGCACCTTTTTTGGCGCGCTGTTCATGGGACGGCTGGGCGACGCCATCGGCGGACGCGACGCCCTGCGGGTGATCGGCCTGATGTATGTGGCCTCCTCCATCGGCTGCGCGTTGTCGCCGTCTCTCTCGCTGTTTGTCGTTTCACGGTTTATTCTTGGTCTCGCCATCGGCGGCTCGTCGGTATTGGCCCCGGTTTATATTTCCGAGATCGTCCCGGCCGAACGGCGCGGCGCGCTGGTGGGGCTATTCCAGTTCAATATCGTCTTCGGCATATTGCTGGCCTATCTGAGCAACTATCTCGTCGGCCGGTTCATCACCGGCGATGACGCCTGGCGCTGGAAACTGGGCCTGGCCGCCTTGCCCGCCGGCGTCTTTTTCCTGCTGTTGTTCACCATCGGCCAGAGCGCGCGCTGGCTGGTCGCCAAGGGCCGGATGGAAGAGGCTCTTCACGGCCTGAAGCAACTCGGCATCAGCGAACCTGTCGCCATGATCGCCGATTTCAAGCAATCGGATATCGGCCAGGGCAGATTAAGCTGGGCGAAACACAAGAAGCCGATCATTTTCGCCATCCTGTTGGCCCTGTTCAACCAGTTCACCGGCATCAACGCCATCCTCTACTATCTTAACGACATCTTCGCCGCCGCCGGTTTCAGCGCGGTTTCGGCCGACCTGCAAAGCGTGGCCGTGGGCGGCGCCAACCTGGCCGCGACATTGCTGAGCATGGCGCTGATCGACCGCTTCGGCCGCAAGAAACTGCTGACCACCGGGGCTGTCGGCATGGTGGCGGCGCTGGCCGGCGTCACTACCATTATGGCCACCGGCCAGGGACAGGGTTATCTGCTGGCCCTGCTGATCCTGTTTATCGTTTCCTTCGCCGCCAGCCAGGGCGCGGTGATCTGGGTCTATCTGGCGGAAATCTTCCCCACCCCGGTACGGGCGCGCGGGCAATCCCTCGGCAGCGCCACCCATTGGATCGTCAACGCCATCATCTCAGCCGTTTTCCCGTTGGTGGCGGCCCACACCAAGGCTTTGCCGTTCGCCGTTTTCGCGGTGGCGACGCTGATCCAGTTCGTAGTGATCTCGAAATTCTTCCCGGAAACGAAGGGCGTTGAACTTGAGGATATGGAAAAGGAAATTCAGGGCAATTAATAGCCAAAATGATCATTCCCTGTTATTCTGCGTTTAGCATGGAGACCCTCATGAATGTATCCCTGACACCCGAACTGGAAGCCTTTGTGGAAACACGGGTGAAAAGCGGCTTCTACACCAGCGCAAGCGAGGTCATCCGCGAAGGGCTGCGCCTGCTGGCCGAACAGGATAGCTTGAAGCAGAAACGCATGGCCTTGCTCGACGCTGAAATCGACAAAGGACTGGCGTCATTGCAGGCGGGTAAATTGCATTCCGGCCAAAGGGCTTACGACGAACTGGTGGCTCGACGCGAAACCTATACCGGCTAGGCGTCATGAATTTCATTCTGTCGGATGATGCCCGCGATGATCTGATCCAGATTCAGGATTATATCGCCACTGACAGCCCGCGTCAGGCGGCCCGCGTCATCGACGATATCTTTGCGATGTTCGACAAACTCTCGATCAATCCGCGAATGGGCCATATCCGGGAAGACCTTACGTCAAGACCCGTTCGCTTTTTCAGTGTCCACGCCTATCTGATCGTTTATGATGCCGCAAGCGACCCCTTGGCGGTTGTCCGGGTTCTAAGCGGCTACAGGGATGTCGCTGCCATTCTGGAATAGGTTTCTGATGCCCGATACGTCACTCGATGCCTTTGTTGTCGGCCTGCCCAAGGCCGAACTGCATCTGCATATCGAAGGGTCGCTGGAACCGGAACTGATGTTCGAACTGGCTCGGCGCAACAACATCGCCCTGCCCTATGACAGCATAGAGGCCCTGCGCGCCGCCTATGATTTCTCCAATTTGCAGGATTTCCTCGATATCTATTACCAGGGCGCCGATGTCCTGCGCACCGAAGCGGATTTCTACGATCTCGCCATGGCCTATTTCCGCCGGGCGGCGGCCGATAATGTCCGTCACGCCGAAATCTTCTTTGATCCGCAGACCCATACCGACCGCGGCATCCCCTATGCCCATGTCATCGAAGGGCTGAACCGTGCGGCGCAGGATGCCGAAGCCCTGGGGCTATCAGTCGGGCTGATCCATAGCTTCCTGCGTCACCTCTCCGAAGAAGCCGCCTTCGAGAGCCTGGCGATGGCCGTGCCATATCTCGACCGGATCATTGGCGTCGGCCTCGACTCATCGGAGGTCGGTCATCCGCCGTCAAAATTCGCCAATGTCTTCGCCAGGGCGCGTGAACTCGGCCTGAAGCTTTGCGCCCATGCCGGTGAGGAAGGCCCTCCGGCTTATGTTTATGAAGCGCTGGATGTGCTGCATATCGACCGCATCGATCATGGCAACCGGTCGCTGGAAGACCCTGTTCTGGTTGATCATATCGTGCGCGAAGGCCTGACGCTGACCGTCTGCCCCCTTTCCAATCACAAGCTCTGCGTCGTGAAGAACCTGAACGACCATCCGATCCCGGATATGCTGAAAAAGGGTCTGCGCGCCACCATCAATTCCGATGACCCGGCCTATTTCGGCGGCTATGTGAACGACAACTTCCTCAGCCTGACCCGCCGGGGCCTGATCGATCGTGAAGACTGCCTGACCCTGGCGCGTAATTCGATCACCGGGTCGTTCCTCAGCGATGGGCGCAAAGCGGATCTAATCGCTGAAATAGAGGCGTTCGCGGCGAAACACTGATGGTTGCGGCACAGCCACCGCCGGCAGATCATCCGTCAGTTCCGGGCGCCCATCTTCAAAAACCGGCCCGCGCGGCAGCGGCGAATACGACCGCCGCGTCACAGGTTGCGGCGCTTCCGTAAACAGCGTGCCGAAGGCCGCGCTCAGGGCCACCACCAGACAGCCGCCCGCGAGCAGGCAAAGCGCCAGGCGCAGACTGCCGGGATCGCGGTTTTCATGATAGAGGCCGCAAAGCACCGCGAAACCAACGAGATACGCTATCAGGCCGCCCGCAACCGGACGATGAGGCGCAATCCGCCGCGCCAGCAGCGAGGTGAAGAGATAAAGCCCTTGCAGATAGATATGCAGGCCGATGATCCACCCCGCGGCGCGCCAGGCATCGGCCCAGTAAAGCCCCCAGTCGCCATCCATGAAATTCTGCGTCATGAAGGCGGCGTCGGCGAGATTATTGCCCAGGGTTTCGCGCATACCGGCGACGAAAGCCGTGAAATCGATATAACTTCCGGGCGATACCGGCAGCAGGAACTTCACAGCCAGCAGCAGGGCGATCGCCAACTGCCACTCGATCAGCCTTTCACCCAGCCAGATGAGAAAATGCCTGAAGGTCATAACGCCGGTTCCGGTAATCGCCGGAGAGTATAGTCGTGACGGCGCTCAAACGCCATAACGCTCATGTCCGGCGGTTCACGCGTCCGCCTCAGCGCGTCGCATCTTCCATGCCGTTGCCCACGGCGGTGATGTCCTTGCCGATCCCCTGAATGGTATGGCAGGCGGAAAGCATCGGCAGGAGGGCGATAACAGCGATCAGGGCAAGACGTTTCATGTGATATTCCTCAGACTGGACAGACTGCGAGCCTGACTCGCAATTGCGGCGAATTTACGGGAAATACGGCCTGATGCAAACAGCGAAAAGATCCATGACGCAAACGCCATGGACCCTGATCGTGCCGGGCGGCGGCGCCCTATTCGCTGGCGGCGCTTTCCATGCCCTTGCCAACGGCGGTCACATCCTCGCCGGCGCCCTGGATGGTATGGCAGGCGGCCAGGATCGGCAGGAGGGCGATAACGGTAAACAGTGCAATGCGCTTCATATCGGTTTGTCCTCTCAGATTTGGTGACGCCAGGCGCCACATGAGGATAAGGATCGGGGTTTGCGCGTAAGGATTCAATGAGTGCGCCTAATGGATAAAATCATGGCGGCATCCGGTCCCGATGGCGCGCGGCGGCGTAACCGGCTATGAAGCGCATATGAAAGACCCGATCGTCATTATCGGCGCCGGCCCGGCAGGGTTGATGGCCGCGGAAATCCTCAGCGCCGCCGGATTGCGCGTAGATATTTATGACCGCATGCCCTCAGTGGCGCGCAAGTTCCTGATGGCTGGGCGTGGCGGATTGAACCTGACCCATTCCGAACCGTTCGAGCGCTTCGTGACGCGCTACGGCAAACGCGCGCCGCTGCTGAGACCGGCGCTTGAGGCCTTTACGCCGAAAGACCTGCGCGCCTGGGCCGATGGCCTGGGGGCGGAGAGTTTTGTCGGTTCGTCGGGCCGGGTGTTTCCGAAAGCGATGAAGGCCTCTCCCTTGCTGCGCGCCTGGCTGAAACGGCTGGAGGCGCGGGGCGTCCGGCTGCATACCCGCCATGACTGGCGCGGCTGGGCCAAAGAAGACTCAAGCGATACGCTTTTGTTCAATGACGATGTGCGGGTAACCCCGACGGTGACAATCCTCGCGCTCGGCGGCGCAAGCTGGCCCAGGCTCGGCGGTGACGGCGGCTGGGCGTCCCTGCTGGCGGACAAGGGCGTTGAGGTCGCGCCCTTCCAGCCGGCCAATGTTGGTTTCCTGACGAACTGGAGCGCGCATTTCTCCGACAGGTTCGCCGGTGAGCCATTGAAGAATATCGCCGTCACATTCGCCGGTCGTGAGGTAAAGGGCGAACTGATGCTTACCCGCGCCGGGCTGGAAGGCGGCGCGATTTACGCCCTCAGCGCCGCCCTGCGCGACGCCATCACCAAAGACGGCCACGCCGATCTGCTCATCGATCTGCGCCCCGACCTGAGCGTGGATCAGGTGATCAACAAACTGAAACGGGCCTCGCCCAAGGACAGTCAGTCGAACCGCCTGCGCAAGGCGCTGAACCTCTCGCCGGCGGCGGTCGCCCTGGTTCATGAAACAAAAGCCGGCGATATCAAGGCCGTGACGGTTCGCCTGACCGACGCGCAGGGGCTGGAGCGGGCCATTTCCTCGGCGGGCGGCATCCGCTTCGAGGCCCTGACGCCGGATTTCGAATTGAAAGCCTTGCCCGGCGTCTATGCCGTGGGCGAGATGCTCGACTGGGAAGCCCCCACGGGCGGCTATCTGCTGCAAGCCTGTTTCTCGACGGCAGTGGCGGCGGCGCGGGCTATATTGGAAAAATAAGACACCCTCCCCGCCTCTGATAGGATGGTGGGTTTCTGACTTACGTCATTCCGCAAACCGCCTTTACGCCCGCGCCATCCTTTGCCACTATGCCATCACAGGACCAGACGGGGATGGCCAGATGCTCAACAAACGCGAACTGCTGATAACCCTGAGCGCCGTGATGGCCGCCGGTGGCGCCAAAGCAGATGTCAAATCAGGCCGTCCGCCGATATCCGAGCGCAGGTTCGTCAGTCCCGCTATCGAACAGGTCATCACCCGAACCAAAAAGAAGCTGAAGGACAAGTCCCTCGCCACGCTGTTCGAGACCTGCTTCCCCAATACGCTCGACACTACAGTCACGACCTCCGTCATCAACGGTAAGTTGGACACCTTCATCATCACCGGTGATATCGACGCCATGTGGCTGCGCGATTCCTCGGCCCAGGTCTGGCCCTACCTGCCCTACGCCGCCAAGGACAAGGCCCTGATTCAGCTTTTCCAGGGATTGATCGGCCGGCAGGCGCGCTGTCTCCTGATCGATCCCTACGCCAACGCCTTCATGCGCGATCCGACGGCAAAATCGAACCTGGAATGGTCGCAGGCGGACGATACCGAGATGAAGCCGGGCGTCGCCGAACGCAAATGGGAGATCGACAGTCTGTGCTATCCGATCCGCCTCGCCCACGGCTACTGGAAGGCGACCGGCGACACCACGCCCTTCGATGCCGAATGGCGGCAAGCCATGCGGACCATGGTCGATACGTTCAAAACCCAGCAGCGCAAGACCGATCCCGGCCCTTACCGCTTCATGCGCAAGGCGACCTCTTCCAATGAAATGATGCCGCTGAATGGTTTTGGCGCGCCCACGAAAAAGGTCGGGCTGATCCATTCCGGTTTCCGCCCTTCGGATGACGCCTGCGTCCTGCCTTTCCTTATCCCCTCCAACCTGTTCGCCGCCGTTTCCTTGCGGCAACTGGCGGAAATGTCGGCCCTCGGTTTCGACGCCGCCTTCCGAACGGAATGCCTCGCCCTGGCCGATGAGATCGGCGCCGCCGCCGCGCAATATGGCAAGCACCGGATGCCGGACGGCACGATTGTCTGGGCCTATGAGGCCGATGGTTTCGGCAATACGCTTTTCATGGACGACGCCAATGTGCCAAGCCTGCTCGGTCTGCCCTATCTCGATATTTGCGAGACGGCCGATCCGTTGTATCAGGCCACCCGCGCCGCCGTCTGGAGTGACGCCAATCCCTATTTCTTCAAGGGCGCGGCGGCGGAAGGCATAGGCGGCCCGCATATCGGCATGGACATGATCTGGCCGATGTCGCTGATCATGCGGGCGCTGACCAGTGATGACGAGGTGGAAATCCTCGCCTCTCTCAATACCCTGAAAACGACCACCGCCGATACCGGCTTCATGCACGAAAGCTTCAACAAGGACGATCCGGCGAAATTCACCCGGCCGTGGTTCGCCTGGGCCAATACGCTGTTTGGCGAACTGGTGCTTGACATTACCCGGCGCAAGCCGAAACTGATGTAATATGATTTCCCGTCGTTCATTACTGGCTTCTACCGCCGCCGCGGGATTTGCCTCCACCATGCCCCGCCTGACCCATGCGCAAATCACCGGTCTGAGCCAATATGCCGATCCGATGATCGGCACCGGCGGCCACGGCCATGTCTATCCCGGCGCCAGCGTGCCCTTCGGCATGATCCAGCTTTCGCCCGATACCGATAACGCCCGCTGGGACGCCTGCTCCGGCTATTATTACGACGACAGGACCCTGCTGGGCTTTTCACACACCCACCTTTCCGGCACCGGCGCCTCGGACATGCTCGACCTCTTGGTAGTGCCGGCCATCGGCGAGGTGCGCATCAAGCCGGGCACCCTGGCCGATCCGGAAGGCAGCTACCGCACGGCGATGAGCCACGACCGCGAGCAATCCCGTCCCGGCTATTACAGCCTCGTCCTGCCCGAAAACGGCATCCGCGCCGAACTGACGGCCTCGGCGCGCGCCGGCCTGCACCGCTATACCTTTCCAGAGGGCAAGAATGCCCATCTGCTGATCGACTGGGCGCATGGTTTCCGCAATTACGACGGCAGCGCCACGCGGATTATCGCTTCCTCGATCGAATTGCGCGACGAGCAGGTGCTGGTCGGTTCGCGGCAGGTCCGGCAGTGGGCGCAGGGTCGCTATATCCATTTCGCCATGAAGCTGTCGCAGCCGGCGGATTCGATGACCTTTTACAAGGACGATACCGAGATTACCGGCGCGACCAATTATGAAGGGCAGTCGCTGAAGGTCGCCCTGCATTTCGGGCAAGGGCTGAAGGGGCCGCTTCTGGTCAAGGTGGGGCTATCGGCGGTCGATATCGCCGGGGCGCTGAAGAATCTCGATGAAGACGGGCTGGGCTTCGATTTCGAGGCCATGGCCGCGCAGGCGAAGGCGCAATGGGACGCACATCTGTCACCGATCGAGATCACCACCGATAATGCCGACCAGCGCGCCATCTTCTATACCGCGCTCTATCATGCCCAACTGGCCCCGACCCTGTTTTGCGATGTGGACGGGCGCTATCGCGGCATGGACAAGCAGGTGCATCAGCTTGAACCCGGCAAGGCCAATTACAGCACCTACAGCCTGTGGGATACCTACCGCGCCCTGCATCCGCTGATGACGATCATCGACCCTGCACGCGCTGCCGCCTTCGCGCAAAACCTGATCGAACAGGGCGAGCAGAGTCCCGCCGGGCCGGTGATCTGGCCGCTGCAAGGCGTCGAGACCTTCTGCATGATCGGCTGGCATTCGGCGGTGGTCATCGCCGAAGCCATCCAGAAAGGCCTGCCGGTAGACGCCAAACGCGCCTGGACGCTCTACCGCAAACTGGCCTTCGAGCGTAATACGCCGGGCCTGAACGCCTATCGCGGCAAGGGGTATATCGCCTGCGATCAGGAAGATCAGTCAGTCTCAAAAACGCTGGAATACGCCTATGACGACTGGGCCATGTCGCATATCGCCCAGGCCGCCGGTGATAATATCAGCGCCGGGCTTTTACGCGAACGCTCGCGCAATTACCGCAATGTCTTCGATGCGAAAACGCAGTTCTGCCGTCCGCGCCTGACGAATGGCCAGTGGGCCTTGCCCTTCGATCCGCGCAGCATGGGTTATAATTCAAAGCACTGGTGGGACTATACCGAGAGCAATGCCTGGCAGGCCACCTTCCTGAACCAGCACGATCTCTACGGCCATATCGGCCTGTTCGGCGGTGATGCGGCCTTCGAGGCCAAGCTCGACGCCCTGTTCAATGCCCCCTCCGACCTGCCGCCGGATGCCCCGCCCGACATGACCGGTATGATCGGGCAATATGTTCATGGCAACGAACCGAGCCACCATATCGCCTACCTCTATGCCTATGCAGGGGCACATTACAAAACGCAGGCCCGCATCCGCGAGATACTGAAAGCACAGTACCGCGCCGCGCCGGACGGCATGGCGGGCAATGAGGACTGCGGCCAGATGAGCGCCTGGTATATCCTGTCGGCGCTGGGTTTCTACCCGGTCGATCCGGTCGGCGGGGTCTACGTCTTCGGCTCGCCGCTATTCCCGCGGGCACGGATCGCCCTGCCCAAAGGCCGCACGCTTATCATTCGCGCCGAGGGGACGGAGACAAAGCCCTATATCGAGCGTGTCACCTGGCAAGGCCGGCCACATTCACGCTCATGGATCAGCCATACCGATTTGATGCAGGGCGGCGAACTGGCGTTTTACATGTCGGATAAACCTAATCCGGCGTTCGGTTTCGATATTGCCGACCGGCCGCCGTCGTTTCAGTTCAGCTAGTGCCGCCTCGGATGCTTGACCATAATGCGGCAGGGGTGTTACCTCTGCCGCATGTGGTTGGACGAGGCTAAAAAAGTTCAGGTTTTTGAGGGCGTTGACCGGCAGGTCTTCGAGCGCGATATCCTGCCGTTCCAGCGCCCCGCCATCCTGAAAGGCGCCGCCCGCCACTGGCCGGCCGTGGCAAAAGCAGCAGAGGGCGCGGAGGTTCTGTGCAACTATTTCAGCGCCCATGCCAATGAACAGAAGATCGTCTTCCTGTCGGCGAAACCGGAGATCGACGGCCGTTACAGTTTCAGCGACGACCTGCGCAGCCTCAATCACCAGCAGCGGCAACTGCCCTTTTCGGTGATCGCCGGTCTGCTTCTGCGCGACCGTGATGATGACAGCGCGCCGACCCACTATGCCGGCGGGGTGCCGGTGCAGCACATCATGCCTGGCGTTTTAGCTGAAAACACGCTCGACCTGATGCCGCCTGATAAACCGCGCCAGATTTCACTGTGGATCGGTAACAAGACGCGCACGGCGGCGCACTGGGATTTGCCGCAAAATCTGGCCTGCGTGGTGGCCGGCAAACGCCGCTTCACTCTCTTCCCGATCGACCAGATCGATAATCTCTATATCACCCCCCTCGACCTGACTCTGGCCGGACAGCCCACCAGCCTGGTCGATTTCTACAAGCCGGATTTCGACGCCTTTCCGAAATTCGCCGACGCTATCCCCCATGCCGAGGTCGCCGACCTCGATCCGGGCGATGTGCTCTACCTGCCGAGCCTGTGGTTCCATCATGTTGAATCATTGGAAAATTTCGGCGCCATGATCAATTTCTGGTGGCGCGAGGGGCCGGCCTACCTCAACCGTTCGACGCCCCTGACCACCCTGATGCACGGCCTGCTCACCCTGCGCGACCTGCCGCTGGAAGAACGTCTGCGCTGGCGCACCCTGTTCGATCATTATCTCTTTCAGCCCGAAGGGGAAGCCGTGGCGCATATTCCCGTCCATGCCCGCGGCCTGTTCGGCGCCATGACGCCGGAGATCGAAAAGCAACTCAAGGCGTATGTGGCCCAAACGCTTTCCCGCTAGCCGCCTCTATTGAGCCAGGCCAAGAATCCCCCTACACATAACGGATCAGTGCGCATGAAAGAGCTTCCTTGACCGCATCGCCCCATCCGCTTGTTCTCAAGGGCCGTCAGGCATTTCAGGCCGGTGATGTTTCCGGCGCCCTCAGCCTGTGCGGGATGCGGCTGAACGAAGCGCCCAGCGATGGCGATGCCCTGGAACTGAAGGCGGTTATTCAATCGGCGCGCCAGGATTTCCACGCCGCCGAAGCCACCATGCGGCAAGCTATCGCCCATGACCCGGCCAGCGCCTGGGCCTTCAATGATCTGACGCAACTGCTGCATTCGCAGGGGCGCAAGGCGGAGGCCGAAACAGCGGCGCGCGAAGCCCTGATCGCGCGGCCTGAAGACCCGCAGGCTCATCTGCAACTGGCGGTCATCCTTGGCGAAAAGGATGACCTGCCCGCCGCCGAATTTCATAACCGCCGCGCCCTTGAACTGGCTGGCCCGCACCCGCAGATCCTCGTCAATCTCGGCCTGACCCTCTATAATCAGGGCCGGATCGACGAGAGCCTGCCCGCCCTGCTGGAGGCCCACAAACTTCAGCCGGACCTGGCCCAGATCATGGCGCATATTTCCCGCGCCTATGAAGCCAAGCGCGACATGGCCGACGCCTATATCTGGCTGGAACGCGCCGAAGCGCTCGGCAAACGCACCGGCGAAGACTTTACCCTTTTGCGGGCGCTTTACCTGCGCCATGCCGACCAGCCGAGACAGGCGCTGGACCTTATCGAGCAATCGAAGGATGCGCCGGGCGCGCCCGCCCTGCTCGAACGCGCCGTGTTGCTCGACAAGCTGGGGCGTCATGATGAGGCCATGCAGGGCTTCATCACCGCCAAGACGCGTCTGGCCGAAGATATGGGCGTGCGTTACGACGCGGCCAAGGTGACCGCCGAATTCGCCGCACTGAAAGCTTTTTTCACGGCGGAAACCTTTGTCCGCCTGCCGAAAGCCAGCGTGCGCAAGGATACGCCGCAGCCGATCTTTATCCTCGGTTTCCCGCGTTCGGGCACCACCATGATCGAGCAGATGCTGACCGCCCATCCCGATGTCAGCGCCGGCGGCGAACTGCCTTTTGTGCATGAATGGCAAAAACTGATTGACGACCTGCTGCCCGGTGACGCGCCCTTTCCGCAGCGCCTGGCGCAAACCCAGGCCGCAGATTTCCATCATATCCCCGGCCTGTTGCGCGACTATTATCTCGGCCGTGCCGAAACCTATGGCCTATTAGGCGAGAACAAGCGCTTCTTTACCGACAAGATGCCGCTGAATGATGTCCACCTGCCGCTGATCCGGCTGGCCTTCCCTGAGGCGGCGGTTATCCGCATGATCCGCCATCCGCTCGATGTCGCCGTCTCCATGCTGTCGCATAACCTGACGCACGGCTATAATGCCGGTTACCAACTGGAGACGATCATCGCCCATATGGCGGCCATGCACGACCTCAACAGCCACTATGACACGGCGCTTGGCCATCCGGCGCTGAACCTGAAATACGAACAGTTCGTGGCGGAACAGCGCGGCCATACCCTGCGCGTACTGGGCCATATCGAACTGGGTTTCCACGAGGCTTGCCTGCGTTTCCACACCAATCCGCGCCATGCGCCCACACCTTCCTACGCGCAGGTGTCGAAGCCGCTCAATGATCGCTCGATCGGTAGATGGAAGCCGTATCAGCGCTTCTTCGCGCCTTTCATCGATGAGGTCGGCCCGGTGATCGAAGCGCTGGGGTATGAAAAGTAAGCAAGAAACCCCACCACCACCGCGCAAGGGCGCGGCGGTCCCCCTCCCCAACAAGTTGGGGAGGCATAAAGATTACTTATACCTCCCCGGCTATGCCGGGGAGGGGGACCGCACGAAGCCGAAGGCTGAGATGTGGTGGTGGGGTATCTTGCTTATTTCGGTGACAGACGGATATCCTTCAGCGCCCATTGTACCGGTGGGGCTTTTTGCGCGAAGGTCAGGCAGAGATCGTGCTGGCCCGGCGTGGCCGGCAATTCTCCGCGCAGTTCATTCGCGCCGCCGCGCCGGAGCATCTTGCCAAGCGGCAGGGCGGCGACAAGCGGACCGTCGCAGCTATCGAGATGGATATTGAACTCGCCCTCAGGCGTTGCCGGCGTATCGACCTTGACCGGATCAGGATGATTGCCAAGCTGGAAATTGAACGGGAAATCGGCGACATGGACCGTGACATCGAAGCCCTTCGAGGTATCGGCCTTGCGCCACATCCAGCAGGGATTGAGGATATCCACCAGGATCACCGCGCGGTCACCCTTGAAATCCGTACTGTCGTCTTCGAGATTCAGCACCAGCTTGCCGGCGCAGGTTTCCAGTTGCTGGCTGACGCGTGTTTCCAGCAGCGGACGAGTCAACAGGTCGCTTTTCGGCTGGCCCAGCGGCTGGCCGTTGAGGAAGGTTTGCGTCGTCAGTTGCGTGCCCAGCGGCAGGGTCAGCGGCTCAGTGTAAACCGGCGATTTGGCGGTGGGCGCCGGGCCACCAGTGGCGTAACGCACCTCGCCCAGTTCCAGGTCCTTGCTTAAAGTCGCCGTCACCTTGGCCGCGCCGGCCGGGGCCAGCGACAATTGCGCATCGAACGGCGTCTGATCATAGCGGATGCCCAGCGCTGTCAGACGATCCAGATCGGCGGGCAGGCGTTCGATAAAGCCTGACCACGACCGCATCTCCGGCGCGCTCCAGCCGATTTCGGCGAAAGCCACCATGCGCGGAAAGACCTGCCGTTCCACACGCTCATCGGTACGGGCGTGTTCGGTCCAGATATTGCCCTGAAGCCCAAGGATATGCTTGCGGGCCTCCGGCGCGATTTCATCCGGTGCCGGATTGAAATCATAGGCGTCCTTCAGGGTGATGATCTGGCCGCGCCCCGGCGGTTCGTCGGGCGATCCGCTCTGGCGGTGATTGAGATAGAGCACCGGCGCCGGCGACAGCACCGTATCGTGGCCCAGCTTCGCCGCCGCTACCGCGCCATCGATGCCGCGCCAACTCATCACCGTGGCGTCGGGTGCGATGCCGCCTTCGAGGATCTCATCCCAGCCGATCAGCCGCCGGCCCTTTTCCGTCAGATGCTGGCCGACACGACCGATGAACCAGCTTTGCAGTTCCATTTCGTTCTTAAGGCCGAGCGCCTTCATCTTCGCCTGGATTTCGGGGCTGGCCTCCCATTGCGGCTTGATCGCCTCGTCACCGCCGACATGGATATATGGGCTGGGAAAGATATCCATCACCTCGTCAAGCACCGTATCAATGAAGGTAAAGGTGCTGTCTTTCACGTTGTAGAGATTGGGATAGACACCCCAGTCCGACAGCCCCTGCTTCGGCGCCGTGCCTTCGGTCCCTAGTTCGGGATAAGCGGTGATGGCAGCGGTGGCATGGCCCGGCACGTCGATTTCCGGCACAACGGTGATATTGCGCGCCGCCGCATAAGCAACGATATCGCGCGCCTGATCCTGGGTGTAGAAACCGCCATACATCAGCGGCTTGCCCCGGCTATCCACGCCCGCCGCGCCGGCTTCCTGACGGAAGGCGGTTTTGGCGGTCAGATCGAGATAGGCCTTGATTTCCAGCCGCCACCCCTGGTCATCGGTCAGGTGCCATTGCAGGATATTCAGTTTCTGCGAGGCCATGCCGTCGATAATGCGTTTGATCTCTTCCGGCGACTGAAAATGGCGGACGGAATCGATCATCAGGCCACGCCATTTGAAACGCGGCGTGTCGAAAATACTGACAGCAGGCAGGTCCACCTGGCCTTTGGAAGCATCCGGTGTCGCCAGTTGCCACAAGGTGACCGCGCCATAGAAAATTCCCGCACGGCTGACGGCGCCGATGGTTACGCCCTCATTTGAAACGCTGAGATGATAGGCTTCGTTATCTTCGGCCACCAAAGTCTGGATGCGATTAAGCCGGATGACTTTTTCGCCCTCGGTCGGCGCGGCCTCGCTGATTTCCAGGGTCAGGCCGCGCGTGGCCTTCAAAGTATCGCGCAGCCAGGTGGCGACCCCCATCAGTTCGGCATCGCCGGCGGGCACATATATCCGCGTTGCATCGCTGAGGCTGAATGCGCCCTCCCCCACCGTCATCTGCGCCGGTATTGGCGTCAACGCAGGTGCGGCCCACGCGGGCATGGCGGCCAGGCCCATCAGGCAGGTGGACAGGATCAAGGCTTTGCGAAAGCTGAACGTCATGGCGTTTCCTCTGGATTATCGTGCAGGTTGCCTGCTTCATAAAAAAGAGCAAGCCCCGGTGTGGAAGCTTGCTCTGAGAAAACCTGCCGGATGGGTCAGGAAATGGAACGCAGGCTTGAGGAAAGTGGTCTTCGCGCCGGAGGCCAAGCCGTTCAATGAACAGCGCACACGCACATTGGAAAATCCGGCAACCACGCCCTGCAACCATTGGGAAAACTGACCTTCCCAACAGGCGAACCGCACCGGCCGACGCTTAAGCAGCCGCCACGGCAATCAGGAAACAGGTGCGGGAACGGCGCGAACCGCTCCCGCTTCAGGCTTTAGTACTTGATGCGCGCACCAACATACCAGGATTGGCCGTTGTCATAATAAGCACGCGGGATGCTCGGATTGCCGACGAAGTAGTAGAGCTTTTCGTGCAGCAGATTCTGGGCATCGAGAGTCAGAGCAATATGGCTGGTCAGGTTATAGCTGAACGAGCCATCGAGCGTACCGAAGTCGTCCTGCCACATGGCGGTGCCGCGGTCGGTGCCGGACTTGAACTTCGAGCGGAAGTTATAGGCCAGGCGGGCGCTGACCAGATCGTTTTCAAAATAACCCGTCAGGTTGTAGGTATATTTTGAATTGCCGTCCATAGGCTCACCGTCAGCACCTATACCATCAGCGTAGGTGGCATTGGCGATGAAGCCGAAGCCGGCACCGATCGGCTGTTGCAGGCTGAGTTCAACGCCCTTGACATCGCCCTTGCCGCCATTGACCGGTCCCTGCATCTGGAACACGGCGCCATTCGGGTTTTGCTGATCGACAAAGGTGCCTTCAAAGACATCCGTCGTGATGTAGTTATCGAAATCGATCTTGAAAGCGGTGACCGACAAAAGGGCCGCCGGAGCATAATACCATTCGACGCCGCCATTGAACTGCCAGGCCTTGTACGGATCAAGGTCGGGGTTGCCGCCCGCCGTGCCGGTGTGGTTGGCGTCATTCAGCGAATAGGCGCCGGCCAGTTGCGCATAACCGGGACGCGTCATGACTTCAGCCGCCGAAGCCCGGAAGACAACATTGTCGCTCGCCTTGAGGATCAGGTTGGCGCTGGGCAGGAAATCCCAGTAGTCATGCGCCGAATCGATTTCCATATAAGGACCGAAAACGCTCGGCGTGGTTGGGGCGCCAACCGGCACATTGGTCGTGTACTGGATCGAGGTCGTCTTGGTGTGGACGGCGCGCATACCGATATTGGCGCGCCAGTTGTCGCCAGCCAGGTGCGTCATGGCGTAGTAGGCGTCCGTCGTTTCCTTGACGGCGAAGCTGGCCGGCGCATAGAAACCGAATATACGGCCGCCGTTATGCGTGTTTTCGTAGTCATAGATGGCATCGGCGCTGCCGTAGGAATAGCCTGGAATGTCACCGACATCATCGGCATAGTCCGAAGGCGTTACATCGCCGGTGAATATGGTGCCAAGATCAATGTTCGATGTCTGGCTGTTGGCGCCGTTACCGCCCCAGGAATAGGCAATGAAGTCCATGTCGCGCTGGTGATCGGTGTAGCGGGCGCCGAACTTGACGTCCTTGAAGAGGCCGGCGTCAAGCGCATAGGTGAAGTCAACCTTTGCATAGGTTTCCTTGTCCGGAGACTTGACATTGGCGCCCCACGACCAGTTGAACCTGTTGTTCAGATAGGCAGCCGAGGTCGGATCGGTTGGCAGTTCCGGATAAGAAACCATGCTGGTCGGGGTGCCCAGCTTGAAGGAAGCCCCCGTGGTGTCCCAATAGGATTCCCATGCGGCGGAATCGTCCGTAACACCTTCACCGGCTGTATAGCCGAGTTGCGCCTTGACGGTCAGCCGGTCAGTGGCTTGCCAGGTGGCGTCAAAGTTCAGGTTATAGGAGTTGGAATGCGCCCGGCGGACGATATCGTCCTGAACGATCGAACCGAAAGGCTGGCCCGCCGCGTGAGATTCGACCGAGGCCGCCGCCACCTGCGCCTGAGTCCAGGTGCCGGAGGTCATATAGGTGGTGCCGTCCACATCTGCGGTCGTGAAGACGACCGGCGTATAAGGCGCTGTATAAATCGTACTGCCCGGTGTGGCAGCCTCCGCCAGCTTGGAACCCCAGAACATGAAGTTATGGTTGTTGTTGTCAGCTTTCAGGTTGGTGTAAAGGCCCGAAACCACGACTTCGAGGGTATCGGATGGTTTCCACTGGATATTGAAGTTGGCGCCGGTCCGTTCGCGCTTTTGTGTGAAATAGGACGAACCGATCAGCGACGGCATGTAGACCGTCTTGCCGGTATTATTGAAATTGGCAATCGGGCTGTAGCCGAGAACTTCCTGACCATCACGGCGGAATTCACGCTCTTCGTAATAAGCGCCGACGAGGATGCCAAAGGTGCGCGAATCGTTCTTCCACGAATACATGCCCGAAACGTTCGGCGTGGTCTTGCCAGGCAGCGAGGCGTAGAGCGCCTGAGCCGAAGCGGCGAAGGTGTTTGCCGGCAGATCGAGCGGCTTGCGCACATGGACATCGACCGTGCCGCCGATCCCACCTTCGGCCAGATCGGCCGATGACGATTTGATGATTTCAATGGTGCCGACCACTTCCGACGGCAGCATGGTGTAGTTGAACGAACGGCCGCCGGCCTGCTGGTCCTGAACGAACCAGTCGCCGGTCGCCATGTTGTGGCCGTCCATCAGGGTCAGGTTGAGGTTCGGATCGGTGCCGCGAATCGAGATGTGCTCGTTTTCACCGAAACCGCCGGCGGCGGCCGAACCGGTGACGACGTTGACGCCGGTGGCGCGTGACAGCGAGTCGGCGACGTTCTTGTCGGGGAACTTGCCGACGTCTTCAGCCGTGATGACTTCCGACACGCTGTCGGCATTGCGCTTTTGCTTCAGCGCCGATTGCAGCGATTTGCGGATGCCGGTGATGATGACGGTGGTGTCGTCGGACGGCGCGGCCCCGTCCGCCGCGTCCTGGGCGTAGGCTTGAGCGCCCATGGACAGGCCGAGGGCCAGGGTGGCCGCCGCGCTGGTCATGAGAATATGGCGTTTGAATTTCATCTGTGTAACTTCCCTATTATGCAGTGTGCCGCCCGCGGCAGGGCGAACCCTAAACCTTGATACTGCCGCACTTCTTATTGGACAGGGCCGAATTGAAAACCATTACAATACCAAATGGCACCAATATCATACCTGACGCTGCATAACTGCTACTCCCGGCCTCGCAAAACTGTCAACTTGTAATCGCATAGATATACAATTGGGCTATTCTTGTGCGGGAAATGTTACAAATTTATCGCATATTTTGTATGATAATTTGAATAAAATCGTATATTTTCCATAGAATTTATTATTTGTGCCGGAATTTTGCGAAGACCGATTGCATTTTGGATTTAATTCAGACATACCACTTATATAAATTGGTATTACAGGGGAACAAGCCATGCCGAACGAAACTGTACAGGCCGCAAATGCGCCAAACAAAACACCCCAAAAAACGCCCTGGGGCGCCGTGCTGCTTTTCTGCATGTTGTTCTTTATCTTCGGCTTCGTGACCTGGCTGAACGGCCCGCTGATCACCTTCGTCAAGCTGGCCTTCAATCTGACTGATGTTGAAGCCTTTCTGGTGCCATCGGTATTTTACCTTTCCTATTTCTTCCTTTCGATTCCCGCCGCCTTCATCCTGCGCAAAACCGGTATGAAGCAGGGCATGGCGCTGGGCCTCTTTATAATGGCGGTCGGCGCCGCCGGTTTCGGTCAGTTCGCCACCATGCGGATATTTCCGGGCGCGCTGACCTCATTGTTCATTATCGGCGCGGGCGTCTCGCTGTTGCAGACCGCTTCCAATCCGTACATTTCAGTGCTTGGTCCGATCGAGAGCGGCGCCCAGCGCATCGCCGTCATGGGGATATTCAACAAGTTCGCCGGTTTCCTGGCCCCAATCGTAGTCGGCGCCTTCATCCTGCACGGCATGAGCGATTTCGACGCCAGCGTGAAAGCCGCCGCCGATCCGGCTGCGAAGGAAGCGATCCTCAACGCCTTCGCCGCCCGCATCCATACGCCTTACCTGATGATGGCCGGCCTGCTCGCCATTCTCGCTGTCTTCACCTGGTTTTCCCCCCTGCCGGCGCTTGGCGACGACGCCAACCCCGATAATGGCCAGGGCAACAAGTTCGCCTATATCCAGATGTTCTTCGGTTTCCTCGCCATCTTCTTCTATGTCGGGGTCGAGGTCATGGCCGGCGACGCCATCACCACTTACGCCAACGGTTTCGGCCTGCCGCTCGATCAGACCAAGTACTTCACCTCCGCCACCCTGATCGCCATGCTGGTCGGTTATGTCGCCGGCATAGTCCTGATCCCGCGCTTCGTGAAACAGGAAAAGTACCTGATCTTTTCAGCCATCCTGGGCGTGATCCTGACCATTGGCGCCTTCCTGACCCAGGGCTATGTCTCGGTCGGCTTTGTCGCCGCGCTCGGTTTCGCCAACGCCATGATGTGGCCGGCTATCTTCCCGCTTGGTGTCCGGGGCCTGGGCAAACTGACCGAGCTGGGCGGCGCCCTGCTGGTCATGGGCATCGCCGGCGGCGCGGTCGTGCCGCAACTCTTCGCCCATCTCAAGGAAACCTACAACTTCCAGCTCGTGTTCCTCTGTCTGATGGCGCCCTGCTACGCCTATATCCTGTTCTTCGGCCTGTTCGCCGGCCGCAAGATCAGGCCCGCCGCCACCGCACCGGTGCCCGCCGATATTTGAAAAGCCGCCCCCTCACCGATACCCGAGTCCGTTGAACCTAACCGTGTTATGTTGCCTCTTATGACTTCTTCCGATCCCCGTTTGCAGCTTTTCGCCGGTGTTGACGGCGGCGGCACCAAATGCCGCGTCCGTCTGCGCAATGCCGAAGGTGAACTGCTGGGCGAAGCTGAAGGCGGTCCCGCCAATATCCGGCTGGGCCTGAACATGGTGTGGGCCAACATACTGGGCGCGCTCGACCAGGCGCTGGTCCAGGCCGGACACACCTCCGGCGACTGGGGCAGGATCAGCATCGGCCTTGGCCTCGCCGGCATTGCCTCGCTGGAAGACGCCGAACGCACGATCAAGGCCGGGCCACCTTTCGGCCGCTGCGATGCGTCTTCGGATGCCCACACCGCCTGTCTGGGCGCCTTTTCCGGCCGTGACGGCGGCATCCTGATCTCCGGCACCGGCAGCAATGCCTATGCCTGGGTGGGGCAAAAGGGCACCCAGATCGGCGGCTGGGGCTTCGAGGTCTGCGACAACGGTTCGGCGGCGGATCTTGGCCGCATGGCGATCCGCGCCGCGCTGGAAGGCCAGGATGGACTGGCCCCCGATACGGAGTTCACCCGCGCCCTCATCCGCCATTTCGGCGGCCATCCGTCGGAAATCGTGCACTGGGTGACCACCGCCAAGCCGCGCGACTATGGCGCCCTGGCGCCTCTGGTCATGTCGTTCGCCAATGCCGGCGACACGGTTGCTGTAAGCCTGGTTCAGCGCGCGGCCGACGATCTGGCGCGCTATATCAACCGCCTGCACGCCATCGGCGCGGCGCAAGTCTGTCTTGTCGGCGGCATGGCCCCCATCTTCCGGCCATGGATCGATCCGCAGGCCCGCGCCCTGCTGGCCGAAGCCGAACACGATGCGCTGGAGGGTGGTCTGCTTATGGCCCACGGCGTCAGCAACGGCCTGAACCAGACAGTGAGCGTATAATGGCCGATACCCGCCACACGATTCACCTGCTGCTCGAAGTCGTGGTCGATACGGCGGCGGGCCTGCGCGCCGCCGCCGATAACGGCGCCGACCGCATCGAACTGTGCGCGGCGCTTGCGGAAGGCGGCCTGACACCTTCCGTCGGCCTGATGAAACTGGCGGCGGAAACGGGCTGCCCGACGCGCGCCATGATCCGGCCGCGCGCCGGCGATTTCACCTACACGGCGGACGAACTGCATATCATGCACCACGACATCGTGGCCGCGGCCGCGTGCGGACTCGAAGGCGTTGTGCTGGGGGCCAACCAGACTTCGGGTGTGCTCGACAAAGCCGCGCTGAAAGGCATGGTGATGCACGCCAAGGCGCACGGCCTGACCGTCACCCTGCATCGCGGCTTCGATCTCGCGCCCGATCCGCGGGAGGCGCTGGAAACCGCCATATCCCTCGGCATCGACACCATTCTGACATCCGGCGGCGGCAAGACCGCGGCGGAAGGTGTCGAAGGTCTGGCCGCGTTGGTCAAGCAGGCGGCGGGCCGGATCGAAATCCTGGCGGGCAAGGGCGTCACAGCGGAGAATGTCGGAGCCATCCTGATATCGGGCGTCACGTCCGTCCATGCCTCATGCGGCGCGCCTTTACCGGCCCATGACAACCGCGCCTTCGCGCTCGGCTATGTCAGCGCCGGAATGCGCGACACCGACGGCCGCGCGGTGGCCCATTTGAAATCCATACTGTCCGGAAAGGGCAGCCAGTCATGAGCCTCCACTCCAAATCATATATCGCTATGAAGGTGCCTGATATGTCGTTTGCCGAAACCATTGGCCGCCTGACCAAGGACGATCCCGCGCCGCTGTACCTGCAATTGCAGCGCCATCTGCGCGACGCCATCCAGAGCCGCCAACTGCATCAGGACGACGCCATTCCGCCGGAGCGTGACCTGGCCGAGGATTTCGATGTCTCGCGCATCACCGTGCGTAAGGCCATCGACGGCCTGGTGTCCGAAGGGCTGCTGACCCGCCGCCGTGGGGCCGGCACCTTTGTCGCCTCGCGCGTCGAAAAGAGCTTTTCCAAACTGTCGTCCTTCTCGGAGGACATGATCTCGCGCGGCCGCAAGCCCCATTCGGAATGGGTGTCGAAATCGGCCGGCGCGGTGACGCCGGAGGAATCCCTGTCACTGGGCCTCTCCCCCGGCGCGCTGGTCTACCGCTTCCATCGCGTCCGTTACGCCGACAATACCACCATGGCGCTCGAATATTCGACCATCCCCGGCTACTGCCTCAGCTCGCCCGAGGCCGTCACCAGTTCGCTTTATGACGCGCTGGAAAGGACCGGCCACCGCCCGGTGCGCGCCCTGCAACGCCTGCGCGCCGTCGCTTTCCTGCCGGAGCAGGCCGAACGCCTCGGCGTCAAGCCGGGCGACCCCGGTCTTTTCATCGAGCGCCGCGGCTTCCTCCAGGATGGCCGCGCCGCCGAATTCACCCAGTCCTATTATCGCGGAGACGCCTACGATGTGGTCGCCGAACTCAACGATATAAGCTGATACTTTCAAGGAATAATCATGCCATCCACGCTTATCCAACCGCAGATCGACGCCGAAAAGACGTTGATGTTTTCCGAAGCCGCTGAAGGCGGCGCGGCGGTTGAACGTTTCCTCACGCACAACAGGGCCGCGCTGGCCCGCCTCGGCGCGCGCCTGAAGGCCAGCCCGCCGCGTTCGGTCACCACCGTGGCCCGCGGCTCCTCCGATCACGCCGCCACCTATGGCAAGTACCTGATCGAAACCCTGACCGGTGTGCCGACCTCGACCGCCGCCATGTCCGTCTCCTCCATCTACGCCGCGCCGGTCGTGGCCCAGAATTCGCTGTGCATCGCCATTTCGCAGTCGGGCCGCTCGCCGGACCTGCTGACGACCGTCGAGGCCCATCGCAAGGCCGGCGCCTATGTGGTGGCCCTGGTCAATGACGAAGCCTCTCCATTGGCCGCCCTCGCCGATGAATTGCTGCCGCTGTGCGCCGGGCCGGAAAAATCCGTGGCCGCCACCAAGTCCTATATCGCCTCGCTCGGCGGGCTGGCCGCCATTGCCGCGGCGTGGTCGGGCGACAAAGCTCTGACGGACGGCCTGCGCGATCTGCCGGCGCAATTGCAGGCCGCCTTCGCGCTGGACTGGACGCCTGCCCTGCCCGTGCTTCAATCGGCGCGCAACCTGTTCGTCATCGGCCGGGGCTACAGCTTCGCCGCCGCCCAGGAAGCGGCGCTGAAGCTCAAGGAAACCTGCGCCCTGCATGCCGAGGCCTTTTCCTCCGCCGAGGTCAAGCACGGCCCCATGGCCATTATCAATGACGGCTTCCCGATCATCGGTTTCGCCACCTCGGATACCGCCGGTGACGGTGTGCGCGAGGCGGCGCAGGAATTCGCGGCGCGCGGCGCGTCCGTGCTGCTGGCCAATCCGGCGGGCGGGATCGACACCACCCTCCATCTGCCCGCGCTTCTGAGCGTGCCGGCGCTGGAACCGATCCTGCAAATCCAGAGCTTCTACCGCCTGGCCAACAGCCTGTCCGTGGCGCGCGGCCTTGATCCCGACAGCCCCCCCCACCTTAATAAAGTCACGAAAACAGTATGACCGCCACAAGCTTCATCAATGCGCAGATCGCCACGCCCGACGGCCGGCTGGTCACAGGTACGCTAACCTGCGAAGGCGAAACCATCACGGCGGTCGGTGACCATGCCGCCACCGGCGAGGTGATCGATCTTCAGGGGGGCTATCTGCTGCCCGGCTTCATCGATACCCAGGTCAATGGCGGCGGTGGCGTCCTGTTCAATGACGAGACGACTGCCGAAGGAATCGCCGCCATCGGCGCCGCCCATCGCAAATACGGCACCACCGCCTTCCTGCCGACCCTGATCAGCGACGAACTGAGCGTGATCGACGCCGCCATGCGCGCCACCGAAGACGCCATCGCGCAGGGTGTGCCGGGCGTGCTCGGCATCCATATCGAGGGGCCGTTTATCAGTAAGCAGCGCAAGGGCATCCACAATCCGGAAATGTTCCGCACGCTCGATGCCGAATCCAAGGCCCTGCTGAAAAGCCTGAAACGCGGCAAGACGTTGGTGACCCTGGCGCCGGAAAACTGCACGCCGGAGGATATCGCCGAACTGGCGGCGGCGGGCGTGATCCTGGCCGCCGGCCATACCAACGCCACCTATGAAACGACCGTCGAGGCGCTCAAGGCGGGCATTACCGGCTTTACCCACCTGTTCAACGCCATGTCGCCGCTGACCCACCGCGCGCCGGGCGTGGTCGGGGCCGCGCTGGAAAACCTGACCAGCTATTCCGGCATCATCGCCGATGGCCACCATGTCGACTGGGCGCCCCTGCGCATCGCGCTGCGCACCCGCCCGATCAACCGTTTCATGCTGGTGACCGACGCCATGCCGACCGTCGGCTCCGAAACCAAGACCTTCGTGCTTAACGGCCAGACCATTACCGTGCGTGACGGCGTTTGCGTCGGGCCGGACGGCACACTGGCCGGTTCCGATCTCGATATGGCGACGGCTGTGCGTAATACGGTCGAACACATCGGCCGCACCCTGCCGGAAGCGGCCCTCATGGCCGCCACCGCCCCGGCGCGTTTCCTGGGGCTTGGCGCGTCACGCGGCTCACTGGCTGTCGGCCAGCGCGCGGATATCGTGTGGATGGACGCGGATTTGCAGGTCAGGGGTGTTTTTATCGGCGCCAAGTCGGATGAGACTGTGGCTGTGTCGGCTTAGATTGAAGGTTTACCACGGATAAAGGCACGGATGATGCGCAAGCGCATCTACACGGATAAAGGCACGGATTTCAGGGTAATTCCTAGAAGCCGGAATCATTGTCAGCGACAGATCGACGGCAAAGCCGTCATTCAGAGCAGCGTGTCAAACCGAAATGCCGACGGATAATGTATCGGCCAATGCAGCCCATAAAATCCGTGCCTTAATCCGTGTAGCCGCGCAGCGGCATCCGCGCCTTATTCGTGGTAATCTTTACTTATCTAAAACACTCAGGCGATGATATCCGGGCGGATCTTGTCTTCGATCTTGGATATCTGATCGCGCAGGGCCAGTTTCTTGCGCTTGAGGCGGGCGATCAGGATCTGGTCCGGCAAGGGCACGATTTCCAGCGCGCTGATCGAATCGTCGAGATCCTTGTGTTCCTGCTTCAGCAGGGCGCATTCATTGCGCAGCGCCACCACTTCGCCGTCGATCGGCAATTCGCGGATGCGCGGTTCGAGATCATCCGCCTGAGCCGGCGCCTCTTCCGGCACAAGGCCGATATAGCTATGTTCGCCTTCCAGGCGCTGCGCGATGCGGCGCTCGATATCCTTGTCCGTATCCGCTTTCCCCGTCTGCTCATCCGATTTGACCAGATGCAGATGGATGTTGCTGTCGTCGTGCATGAGCCGCCGACTCCTCTCAGACTTAAGGGTTTGAAGCTAAAGGACAAACGGAGGCGCGAAAGCCGCCCGCTGTTAAGGGTTATACTGCAAAAAGCGCCCTTCTGAAAGGGCTTCGATCAACCGCGCCAATCCGGTTTCCGGCATGGTTCCGCCCCATTCCCGGGAAACGGTGCGTAGATTCGTCATCGCCAGGCCGCTAAGATTATAATTTATAACGGGTTTTCCCACCACCTCCAGCGTGGCGAGTTTCGTCATCAGCGCCCGCTCGGCTTCCAGTTCGATGGCTTTTATTTTGTCGTGCAAGGGCAGACGCGTCGCTTCATCCCCCTCCGTCAATTGCGTTTTCAATCGCCGCCGCAAGGCGCGCAGCGGCACGATCAGGTCATCCGACCAGTTGCGCGCCAGGGCCGCCGCTTTTTTGGCCGGCGATTCGCCCAGTTCAATCCCCCGGCCAGCCAGCCAGGCCGCCCACAACAACAGCGGCACGTTCTGGCCATCCTCATCCTGCAAGCTGAGACAAGCCCCGGCCACGCCGTCTCCGCCATAGGCCCTGACCGCCCAATCCCAAAGGCTCATGGCCCAAAAAGTCACAGACTGATATCCTCGCCCCAGCGCGTCATCGGCGCATCGATATCGAACAGGGCGAGACTGCGCGCCACGCTCTGGCGCACCATCTCGTCAAGGCTTTGCGGCCTGGTGTAGAAGGCCGGCATGGGCGGGGCAATAATCGCTCCCATCTCGGTCACCGCCGCCATGGATCGCAGATGGCCCAGATGCAGCGGGCTTTCGCGCACCATCAGAACCAGCCGGCGGCGTTCCTTGAGGCAGACATCGGCGGCGCGGCTGACCAGCGAAGAGGTGACGCCCGTGGTAATTTCGCCGAGCGTCTTCACCGAGCACGGCGCGATCAGCATACCCAGGGTCTGGAAAGACCCCGAAGCGATCGCCGCGCCGATATCGGCCGGCTTATAAACCACATCGGCCAGCGCCTGAACATCGCCCGGCGATAGCTCCGTCTCCGCTTCCAGTGACAGCGCCGCCGCCTTGGATACGACCAGATGCGTTTCGATGTCCGCCGCTTTCAGCATCTCCAGCGCGCGGATACCGTAAACGGCCCCGGACGCGCCGCTTATGGCGACAATAAGACGTTGATTGGGTTTCATTTTATCATTCGCCATAAGGTGAGAACATTTAACGCATCCTATACTATAATTCTCTCGTTACCGTGATCAAATGAAACGGATTGTGATTCTACTTTGCAATTATAGAGGTGTTCCCTGAAGGGGTCCGGACAATGGGGTCCGGCGAGAGAGACTGAAGGATACTGCCTTATGACCATTGAAGCGAGAGTTCGTGAACTCGACCAACGTCATCAATCCCTCAAATCGATCATTGCCCGCGAAGAACGAAGCCCCTCGGTGGATTCCCTATACCTGAAGGAACTCAAGCGGAAGAAACTCAAACTCAAGGAAGAGATTGAGCGCATCAAGACCATTCAGCGACAGGACGTTCTGGAAACGCTCCAGTAGCCTGGCAGCGTAAACCAGAAGACTTCTGACTGCGCCAGGTTCGAGCGGCGCACAGAAAAAAGCCTCCGGAAAACCACAGGGTTCCGGAGGCTTTTTTCTGTGACCATGCGTCGAATTAGCCCATCTTCACGGTACGGATGGAAAAGGATGAGGCCAGTTTGGAGACGCCGGGCATGATCGACAGCACGTCGCGGTGGACATCCTCATATGACAGGCTTTCGCGCAGGACGATCTTCAGCAGGTAATCCGCTTCGCCCGACATCAGGTGGCATTCCTCGATGGCCGTGCAGGCCAGGGCCGCCTTCTCGAACTTCTCGAAGGTTTCGCGGCGCTGGTCGGTGAGCGTGACATGCACGAACACGGTGCCCTGCTTGCCCTGGACATTCTCGGCGATCACGGCGCGATAGCCGGTGATCACCCCCTTCTGCTCCAGAATCTTCACCCGGCGATGCGCGGCGGAAGGCGAAAGCCCCACCGCTTCGCCAAGATCGGCGGAGGTGGCGCGGGCATCGTTACGCAGGACCTTGATCAGTTCGCGGTCGAAGGAATCAAGATCGGAAAATTTATCGCTGACTGCCATGCTTTTGAGAATATATTCACCGACTTGCCAGATCAAGCGGCAAATTTTCAAAAAACGCCATATCAAACAGGATCATATTAAATGAAACATATTCCGCCCGAACACCATGGGCCACGGCGCCGCAGAAGGCGGATAAGCCGCTTGATTGCAGTCTTATTGGCCTGATTATTTTCTTGGCGTTTCTGGAATTGTGCAACATAGTCTCTATCTAGGGACAGGAATGCCTTGGATTAATGGGGAAAGCGATGGCCCGGACCGTCCGGATACGCCGCATCGGCGTTGATGAACTGGAAATTGTACGCGAACTGGCCCAGATCATCTGGCCGAAATGCTATCGCAACATTATCGGTCCCGATCGTGTGGACGCCATGCTGGCGGTGCTTTATGCCACGGACAATCTCGAACGCGAAATGCTTGCGGACGGCCACGTCTTCTGGGTCGCGCGCGTCAACGGACTGGATGTCGGTTATGCCTCCGCCTATACGGATGGCGGCCGTTTGTGGCTGAAAAAGCTGTATGTCCGTGATGAATTCCGCGGGCTTGGCCTTGGCAAGGCGCTGATCGAGGCGGCGCTTGGTCATTTTACCGCTGAAGAACTGGCGCTTTACGTTAATAAAGACAATACGCCGGCGATAAATTATTATTTGCGTTCAGGTTTTCAGGTCGAAGCGGAAGTGCCCGTACAGATGGGGCCTTATGAATTTACCGATTACGTCATGCAAAGAACGCTATAAATTAGCTTTCTGGTAATAAATGACAGCGCTGGCCGCATATCCAACCTTACCTTTCGTTAACTATACACGCGTCGCGGGAATCCACACCCCGTAACAAGCCTGTTACCGCCCATTTAACAACTTAACCGCGCACATCTTCCGTGTTAATCTCTCCTAATGTTTGATTAAAAACAGAGGCGACATGAAATCCGCCCTATTTTCGTGCAATTTACAGAGTCAAATCAACCGACCTGGGGAAGCCTTATCTCTCACCTGAAGCCATGGAGCCACACCATGACCCTGACCCCGCAAACCCGCCCGATCAGCGTTTCCGAACTCGATACCGTGCGCGATCTCGCCATGCAGATATGGCCGAAATCCTACCGCGCCAGCGTTCTGCCCGATCAGATAGACAGGCTTGTCAGCCAGACCTTCGACCCGGACAGGCTTGAAGCCGACATCATGCAGCGCGGCCACGTCTATTTCGTCATACGCGCCGGCCGCGTCGATGTCGGCTTCTGTTCGGCGCATCTCGAAGGCACCCGCATCTGGATCACCAAACTGTGCGTTCTGGCCGATTTTCGCGGCTTTGGCCTTGGCAAGGCGCTGATCCGCGCCGCGCAGGATTATTTCGCGCCGGCCGAGGATGTCGTCATGTGCATTCACAAGGACCATGATCCGGCGGTCAATTTCTGCCTGCGCAGCGGCTTCAAGATCGCCCGCGAAATTCCCTCCGATCTTGGCGGCCTGACGGACTATGTTATGCACAAGCCCATGCCGCAATCTCAAAACCTCACTCAGATGTGCGCCGCCTGATGCAATAACCGTTCGATATCCGGCCCGCCGAAAAAGACCTGCCATGTCCATACCAGCAGGCCATGCAGGATGACGGCGGGCCATATCGATCCCGTGCGGTAACGCATCAGCGCGCAACCGGTCCCCAGAATGCCTGCGCACAGCAGAAAGACCGGCCGAAGAAATAGCGTAGCGCCCGGAAGCAAAACCAGCGCCTCGAAAACATGCCAGCCGATAAAGATGAGGACCGAAAAACCGATCCAAAGGACGGGCCGGCGGGTTTCTCCCCGGTCGGGTATCAGAAGGCCCCGAAAAACCAGTTCCTCGGTAAGGGCCGGAATGCACATGACGCCAGGCAGACGCAACGGCCAGCCAGCAAGTCGCGGCTGCCAGGCCAACAGTCCGCCAAAGGCGGATATCACACCGATCAGCAAAAGACTCAGCCCCCCGATAAAGCAACACCGCATCCAGCCGTTTGTATCCGGCCATGTCAGGAGTGCGCGCTTCAGGCGGTTGAGCATTTTGTCAGCTTACACCTTTCTGCGCAGGGCGTGAACCGCCAGCCAGATCATCAGCAATGCGCCCAACACGTCGAGCACGACCTTGCCGTAGAAATCGAAGCCGCCATCCTGAAAGGCGAGGAACATCAGCGCGCAATTGCCCCAGACCATGCTGTAGCTCATGGCGATCATGTGGCCGGTCGTCCATCGCGGCGAGGCCAGCCAGCGCGGTACGAAGGCCAGCATCACAACGGCCAGTCCCAGCCCCGCCGCCACGGGAACGGCTGGCGGTATTTGCGGCGCGATGCCCAGTGCCAAGGCGAGCAGTCCAAAAATCGTGGCGCTGGTCAGCACGCCCAGTACAGCCAGAACGACCGGGTGCGGTGGCGTCAGCGATTTGGCGGGCGTGGCCAGGATACGGCGCGCCGGTCCCAGCGCCAGCAGCAGCACGGCGGCCAGCGCCACGGCCCCAGTCACGGCCAGATTCACCGGCAGGACATAGGGCGGCAAGTGAAAGCCCATCGGCCGCGCCACCATGTTCCAGCCATACCACGCGGCATAGCAGGCCGGCAGGAAGAGCACCAGCAACGGGATCATGCCCTGGATATTGAGCCAGCTTTCCGCCCGCCGTTTTGGAAAGATCATCTCGCACAGCGCCACCGGGATCAGCACGACGAAGATCGCTTCATACAAGACCGCCCAGATGAAATAGACATAATTGAAACCGAACGCACGCGCATATTCGACGCCTTTCAGCTTAACAACCAGCGAGGCGAATGACGTCTGCTGAATCAGCAGTTCCTCCGCCATGGACAACGCCACGGCCAGCAGCACCAGATTGAACCCGCCCAGCCGGAACCGCCGCACGAAATAGCGCGCGAACACCGCGCCACTCCCCCAGATCAGCATCTCGATCGGAAAGACGAAGGCCGACGACACGCGCGTGGCGCCCGGCAAAAGCTCGGCGATCAGAGGTGCCAGGACCAGAAGGCTCAGGGCGGGCAGCATTCTGTAAAACCAGGATTTTTTCTCAAGTTTTTCAGCTTCGGACATGGAATTTTCTTTCATTTTAATAAAATCTCACATATAAATATCTTATGTCTAAGATAAATACAATCCACAATCCTGGCCGCAACCTCGGCCGCGAACTGGCGACAGCCGTCATCACCTTTCACGAAACCGTGGCGCGCCGCTTCAGCATGAGCGCGGCGGAAAGCCGTTGCCTGGGGGTATTGAATGATCTGGAGGTGGCGACGCCGGGCCAGTTGGCGCAGGCCACCGGCCTGACCACCGGCGCCATTACGGGCATTATCGACCGCCTGGAAAAGGCCGGTTACGCCAGACGCGAACCCAACCCGAACGACCGCCGCAGCCTGTTGATCCACATCCGCCAGTCGGAAAAAATCGCGCAGTTGCTGGGACCGGTCTTCGGTTCGCTCGCCGCCGCCATGGCGGATATGTCCAGCCGGTATACGCCCGAGCAACTGGCGGTCATCGACCGGTATCTCACCCAGACCATCGATGTGCTCAAAGCGGAAACCGAAAGGCTCAAGGCGCGCTAATCCGTCTTTAACCGGCTTGAAATCGCCGCCGCCTCTTTTGCCGCCCTTTAAATTGCGCTAAGAAGGGCTACATAAGGACGGTGTGGGGGGCGCGTTTTGGCTGTCTTCCGCGCATCAGGCAACAAAGGAGCGCCTTTCATGACATTTTCCCGTTTTCTGGGTTCGCGTATTGTCGGTCTTGCCGTCGCCGCCGGGCTGGCGTTGAGCCTTGCCGGTTGCGGAGTCAACAATATCCCCACCAGGGAAGAACAGGCCAAGCAATCCTGGGCCGATGTCCAGAACGCCTATCAGAACCGCGCCGACCTGATCCCCAACCTCGTCGCCACAGTCAAGGGCGCGGCCGCCCACGAAGAGGGCACACTGACGGCCGTGGTCGAGGCCCGCGCCAAGGCGACTTCGGTGACCGTGGACGCCTCGACGATCAGCGATCCGGCCAAGTTCAGGCAGTTCCAGCAATCGCAGGACGGCCTGTCCTCGGCGCTTGGCCGCCTGATGGTCATCCAGGAGCAGTACCCGAACCTGAAAGCCAACGAAAACTTCCTGACCCTGCAAAGCCAGATCGAGGGCGTCAACAATCGCATCACCGTGGCCCGCCGTGATTATAACGCCGCCGCCACGCAGTATAACCTTAGCTTGCGCACCTTCCCCAGCGTGATCTGGGCCAAGACGCTCTATGGCTCCAGCAAGCCGATGGAACTCTTCACCGCCCAGGCCGGCGCCGAGACCGCGCCTGTCGTCAGCTTCGACAAGCCGGCCGCTCCGGCTGCCGCGCCCGCGCCCGCGCCGGCCTCGAACTAAATAGCCAGTAAGGCCACCCGGAATGAACCGTTTTCTCAGGTCTCCAAAATCGACAGGTTTTGGCAAGGGCGACCGCCCGCCCGAGCCTATGCGAGGAGCCTGCGCGGCACCTGAGCGCATAAGAAAAGATGAAACTGGCAAACCTTGGTTTGCCAGTTTCATGGTGGCCTTTATTGCGCTCGCTTTTGCGCTATTTGGCGGCTCGGCTTTTGCCGAACCGAAATATCCCGACCTGAACAACCAGCGCGTCGTCGATGATGCGCACCTGCTCTCCGACGCCACCAAGGCTGACCTGACGCTCAAGCTCAAGGGGCTGGAAGACGCCACCACCGACCAGGTGGTCGTCGTTACGGTGCCCGATTTGCAGGGCTATGATATCGCCGACTACGGCTATCAGCTTGGCCGTCACTGGGGCATTGGCCAGAAAGCCGGCGGCCCGGCGGCTTCCAACGGCCAGACCTACAAGGATAATGGCATTTTGCTGATTGTGGCGCCCAATGAGCGCAAGGTCCGCATCGAGGTCGGTTATGGCCTTGAGCCGGTAATGACCGACGCCATGTCCTCCCTCATCATCCAGCGCGCCATCCTGCCGCAGTTCAAGGCCGGCGATTACGAAGCCGGCATCGTGGCGGGCACGGACCAGATCATCGCGCAACTCTCTCAGGATCGCGGCGTCTCCATTCAGAAGGCCCAGGAAGCGCAAGCCGCGGCGGATCAGGGCGCCCACGGAAAAGACGGCATTCCCTTCCCCCTGCTGATCTTTATCATCATCATCTTCATCATGTTCTCGCGCGGCTGGCTGCCATGGTTCCTGCTGGGTTCCGTACTGGGCGGCGGTGGACGTGGCGGCGGTTGGGGCGGCGGTGGCGGCTTTGGCGGCGGGGGTGGCTTCAGCGGCGGCGGCGGTTCGTTCGGCGGCGGCGGCAGTTCGGGAAGCTGGTAATATGACCTTGAAAATAGACCACAGCCGCATCAACGCGGCCATCGCAAAGGCCGAACTGAATACCTCCGGCGAGATCACCTGCGTCGTCAAATCCAAGGCGCTTGATTACGGCGAAACGCCGCTTGGCTGGGCGGCGGTGGCGGCCCTTATCGCGCCCTTGCTGATCTCGACCTTCGGCGCCTTGCCGCACGAATGGCTGGAGCCGCTGCTCACCGGCCTGTTCGGCTGGAACGGCATTGGCGTCAGCGGGGATTTCGCCTCCTGGGAAATCCTGATCAGTTACGGCTTTTTGCAGATTATCGTTTTCGCCGCCGTCTACGCGCTGATCCGTTTCACCGGCCTGAAACTTTTCCTGACGCCGAAAGCCACACGCAACCGCAAGGCTCATCAGAAGGCCATGGAACAGTTCTACGCCCGTGGCCTGCATCTGACGCAGGGACAGACCGGAGTGATGATCTTCTGCGCCCTGGAGGAGCATTTCGTCGATGTCATCGCCGATCAGGGCATCTACGCCAAGGTTGACAAGGCCGTATGGAACGACACTGTGGCCGCCCTGCTCACGCATGTGAAAAATGGCGACCTGACCGGCGGCTTCGAGGCGGCGGTTGAAAAATGCGGCGAGGCCCTGGCGGCGCACTTCCCGCCGGGCGAGGACAATCCCAACGAACTGCCGGATGTGCTGATCGAGATTTAGGCATTTCTCTCTGGTCTTGTGGAAGAAAGACGGCTAAAGACGCCGCCCTTCTCCTCAAAGGCTTCCTGCTATGCGTCCCTATTGCGGTATTGACTTCGGCACCTCCAATTCCGCTGTCTGCGTCGGCAATGGTGACCGGCTGCAACTGGTGCCAATTGAAGGCCAATCCGTCACCCTGCCCTCGGCCATCTTCTTCAATTTCGAGACGGACCGGCCGACCATTGGCCGCGAGGCCATCGCGCAATATCTCGATGGTTATGAAGGCCGGCTGATGCGGGCGCTGAAATCGATCCTGGGGTCGCGCCTGATCGGCGAAACGACGCAGATCGGCACCGGCCGCAAGGATTTCCGCTCGATTATCGGCCTTTATATCGCCGCGTTGAAACAGCGCGCCGAACGATACGCCGGAGAGACAATAGAGGATGTGGTGCTGGGCCGCCCGGTACATTTCGTCGATGGCGATGAGATGGCCGATGCCCGTGCCGAAGCTGAACTGCGCGGTATTGCCGAGGCGCAGGGCTTCAAAAGCATCAGCTTTGAATACGAACCCCTGGCCGCGGCGCGCGACTATGCGCAGGCGCTCGACCGCGAGGAGATCGTGCTGGTGGTCGATATCGGCGGCGGCACGTCCGACTTCTCGGTGCTGCGTCTCGGCACTGGAAAGCGGGAGATTCTCGCCAATGCCGGCGTCCATATCGGCGGCACCGATTTCGACACCCGTCTTAGCCTGGAAACCGCCATGCGCGATCTCGGCTATCGCGGACGCCTGAAAAACGGCAATGAGATGTCGAGCCAGCCCTATGTGCAACTGGCGACCTGGCATCTGATCAACTTCCTCTATACGCAGAAGGCCATGACCTCCCTGCGCCAGACCCACTATCTGTCGGGCGAACGCGAAAAGACCGCGCGCCTGCTGGAGGTGATCGAGCGCCAGGCCGGTCACGATATCGCCAACCGTATCGAAAAGGCCAAGATCGCGCTTTCCGACGCCGAGACAACCACGGCCGATTTCACGGCCATCGATCCCGACTGGCAACTCGACATTAGCCGTGAAACCCTGGCCACCAGTATTGAAAAGGAAGTGGCAAAGGTCGTCGCTACAGCGCTGGAAACCATCACCGAGCGGGCGGGATTGGCGCCTGAGGCCATCCAGACCCTGTTCATGACCGGCGGCTCGACCGCCCTGCCCGGCTTTGAAGCGGTCATGCAATCGGCCTTCCCGGCGGCGCGGATGCACTATGGCGACCGATTTTCCTCCGTCGCCAACGGCTTGGGACTAGCGGCGAAAGAACGGTTTGGCGGTTGACGCAGACACGACATCATCGCAGAACTGCGACATGAGCAATGGTAATCTGACGATCACGGGCTACCGTATTTCAGCAGCCACGTATAACAGCTTTTTTGCGGTATATTTGCGCCGCAACCTTCTCAGGTTGCCTCGCTTCCTATGGGCCTGTGCCTATACACTGCTGCTCATGCTGATAACGGCTTCAACGCACCACTTCAAAGTGGATGTGTGGGACATAATCACAATGTCCGTTTTTTCATTTGCTACTATTTACGTGCTGATTCCGTTCGGAGCCTATTTTGTCGGCATCATCCAATTCGCAACAGGCAAAATGCCAAAGGTCACCCATACCATAAACATAACCGAAGAAGCCGCAACCAAATCTTCTCCACTGGCGACCATAACCGTACCTTGGTCAGCCCTCCACGCTGTTGACCAGAGCAAACGCGCGATTTTCTTTTTCACAAATCGCAGTTGCGCAATTATGATCCCAAAATCAGCATTCGCCTCACAGCAAGCGGCGCATGACTTTTTATCCACGGCACAAGCTTACTGGCAACACGCCCACGCTTGAACGGCAATCAAAAATTCTTGCATTTCCATCTTGCGCGCCTACCTGCATCAATGTATCAGCACAATAACACACTACTACGGTGATACAGTGGCGCTCAACGACGGCAAAATCAGCAAGCAGGATTCCGACGCGCTCGCCGAAGCGCTGCTCGGCCTGGAAACGATCGAGGAAGTCAAAGCCTTTCTCGACGACCTGTGCACGCCATCGGAACTGCGCGCCTTTGCCGAGCGTTTCAAGGTGGCTCGACTGCTCGATGCTGGCGACCTGAGCTACCGTGAAATTTCCGAACGCACTGGCGCCTCGACCACCACTGTCACCCGCGTGGCGCGTTTCCTGCGGGAAATGCCGCATCAGGGTTACCGGCGCGTGCTGGACAAATGGAAGACGAAGTAAGAAACCCCCTCCGGCGGGACAAGCCCGCCACCTCCCTCATAACGAAGTTACCGCTATGCAGGGGAGGAGATTATAGAGATTGTTATGACTGACCGCTCCCAAAGAAACGAAAGACTTCGCATTGCTGTTCAGAAGTCCGGCCGCCTGGCCGACCGTTCCGCCGAACTGATCTCCGGCGCCGGCCTGCGCATCCTCAAGGGCGCCAACGAACTGCTGTACCGCATTGAAAACCAGCCCATCGATCTGCTGCGCGTGCGTGACGACGATATCCCGACCTTCGTGGCCGACGGCGTGGCCGAACTGGGTATTGTTGGCTACAACGTCCTGGCCGAGCACTTCCCGGACCGCGATCTCGAAGAGATGATCGTCCAGCGCCTCGGCTTCGGTTCGTGCACGCTCAAGATCGCCGTGCCGAACGAGGTCGATTACACCGGCCCGCAATGGCTGGAAGGCAAGCGCATCGCCACCTCTTACCCCAATATCCTGGGCAAGTGGCTGAAGGACCACGGCGTCACGGCGGAGATCGTCGAGATGCGCGGTGCGGTCGAGGTCGCTCCGCGCATGAAGATCGCCCACGCCATCTGCGATCTGGTTTCGACCGGCGCGACCCTGGAAGCCAATGGCATGAAGGCGACCGATCTGGTGCTGAAATCAGAAGCCGTGCTGATCAAGGCGCCCCATGCCCCGCCGGCGGAACTGGCCCACACCTATGACATGCTGCTGCGCCGTTTCGATGGCGTGACGGCCAGCACCGGCGCGAAATACGTTATGATGAATGCCCCCAAAGCGCATCTTGACGAGATCATTCGCATGATCCCCGGCGCCGACGCCCCGACCATCATGCCGCTGGCGGGCCGGGAGGATGCGGTCGCGGTCCATGCGGTCTGCCAGGAAAACGTGTTCTGGGACACGCTCGACAAGCTGAAAACGGCGGGGGCCTCGGCGATTCTGGTCCTGCCGATCGAGAAGATGATGAAGTGATTTAAGTAAGATACCCCACCACCACGCCGCAAGAGCGGCGCGGTCCCCCTCCCCGGTAAAACCGGGGAGGTACAAAAAAGAAGTAATTCTCTTGTACCTCCCCGACTTGTCGGGGAGGGGGACCGCACGAACCGCAAAGCGGTGAGATGTGGTGGTGGGGGATCTTGCTTTCTTTGGTGAAAACGATGAAGACCTTTGTCTGGAAAAATCTGAACGTCGCCGAACGCAAGGCTGCCCTGGCCCGGCCGGAGAACCGCCGCGATGCGCGCGTTGCCGATACCGTCCGCGCCATCTTTGACGATGTGGACGCGCGTGGTTTTGCCGCCGTCTCCGACTGGTCGGTAAAGCTGGACGGCCATGCCCCGCGCCATGTGAAACTCGACAGCGCCACCATCGACACCGCCCGCGCCGGACTGGCCGCCGAAGACCTCGCCGCCATGGAACTGGCGGTCGAAAACGTCCGCGCCTTCCAGCAGGCCGAACGGCCGGCGGATGGCCCGCTGATCGCGCCGAAACCGGGCCTGAGCCTGCAACGCGTCTATCGCCCGATCACCACCGCCGGCCTCTACATCCCCGGCGGCACTGCCCCCCTGTTTTCGACCCTGATCATGACCGCCGTGCCGGCGCTTGTGGCCGGTGTGCCCAATCGCGTCTGCGTCATGCCGCCGGCGCGCGACGGCTCGATCCATCCGATGATGATCGCTACCGCCGCCGCTTCGGGACTGGAAGACATGTGGCTGGTCGGCGGTGCGCACGCCATCGCCGGTCTGGCGCTGGGCGCTTTTGAAAACACGCCGCCCGCCGACAAGCTGTTCGGCCCCGGCAACAAGTACGTCGCCGAAGCCAAGCGGCTGGCCACCGAACGCGTCTCCGGACTGGCCATCGACATGCCCGCCGGCCCTTCCGAACTGCTGGTCATCGCCGACGACACCGCCCATGTGAAACGGGTCGCCGCCGACCTGCTCAGTCAGGCCGAACACGATGCCGACGCCCAGGTGATCCTGGTCGCGCTTTCGGCCGAAATCGCCGCGAAGATCGCCGCCGAAGTGGAGGTGCAAGTCTCCCGTCTGCCCCGTGAAACCATCGCCCGCGCCTCGCTGGAACAGGCCCGCCTGTTCGTCGTGTCGTCGCCGGAAGAGGCGGCTGAAGTCTCCAATCTGTACGGGCCGGAGCACCTGGCCATTCAGGTGGCCGATGTCGATGCGCTGATCCCGCAACTGACCGCCGCCGGCACCATCTTCGCCGGAACCTATGCCGCCGAAACCTTCGGTGACTACGCCGCCGGCCCCAGCCACGTCCTGCCGACCGATGGCGCGGCGCGCGCGTGGGACGGCATCACGGTGCGGTCCTTCCTGACCAGCTTCGTGGTTCAGAAGGCGACCCGCGAAGGCGCCGCCGCCATTGCCCCCGCCGCCGCTCGTCTGGCGCGCCTTGAGGGCCTGGAAGCCCACGCGCTGGCGGCTGATTTCCGGTTGGAGGTGTAAATGATGAAAGTAAGAAACCCCACCACCGCTTCGCTCCGCTCACGGTCCCCCTCCCCGACAAGTCGGGGAGGTATAAGAAAATATGTCCTGTCATACCTCCCCATCTCCGATGGGGAGGGGGACCGCGCGCCTCTTGGCGCGGGGTGGTGGGGTGTCTTGCTTTCAAAGAAAGCTTTCGCTTATGTTTAACTCGCCCTTCTCTTCCCTGAACGCCTCCGGCGCGGCGCTGGAATCCCTGCCGCCGTCGCTGGAGCCGCTGCGCGAGCGCATGGCCGACTATTACGGCGTCGAGGCGCACCAGTTGATGGTGACACGCGGCGCGTCGCACGCCATGGAAATCCTGATGCGCCGTCTGCGCGTCCATGGCCACGAATTCCTGTGGGCCAATAACGACCATTATCTCGAAAATCTGTGCGGGGTCTATAATCTAACCATCCGCAAGCCGCCGGAAAACGGTCCGCTCACAAAAGGCGGCGGCTTCTATCTCGTCCACAATCCGCGCCAGACCGATGGCAAGGCCTGGGATATCACCGCCGCGCGCGCCCTGGCGGTCGATCTCTTCCCGACGCTTCTGGTGATCGATGAGAGCTATTTCGACGCCTGCACGGCCGCTTCCCTGGTCGAACTGGCGGTCGATGAGCCGAACGTGGTGGTGCTGAAAAGCCTGTCCTACCTGTTCGGCATGGCCGGGGCGCGTGTCGGCGCCTTGATCGCCAATACCAAGACCCTGCAAGGCCTGCTGAAATTCTGCGAACCGCACCCCTTGCCGACGCCCTCCGTCCGCGCCGCCGAGGCCGCCCTGTCGCCGTCGCGGGCGTTGACCGTACAATCGCGCATCGATCTGATCCGCGCCGAGCAGGCGCGCGTGCGCGAGGCGCTGTCACAATCGAAGCCACTGGAAAGCTTTGATCTCAATGACGGCCCCTTCATGCTGCTGCGCCCCAGGGCGCTGCTGCAAACCCAGACGGCGCTCAAGCGCCTGGGCCTCAGCCCGCAGGTGACCCCCACCGGCCTGCTGCTGGCGCTCGGCGACATCGCTACCAATAACCGCATCCTGCGCGCCCTCGATGTCGCTCCGGCGGACAAGGCCCCGCGCACCGGCGAAATTCTGCGCGACACCAAGGAAACCAGGATTTCGGTGCAGGTCAATCTCGATCAGCCCAGGCCGGTGAAGGTCCATACCGGGGTCGGCTTCTTCGATCACATGCTCGATCAGGTGGCGACGCACGGCGGTTTCTCGCTGCAACTGGCCTGCCAGGGCGATCTCGAAATCGATGCGCACCATACGGTGGAAGACTGCATGCTGGCCTTCGGTCAGGCGCTGAAGCAGGCGCTCGGCGATCGTGCCGGCATGGCGCGTTTTGGCTTCGTGCTGCCGATGGATGAAACGGAGGCCAAGGTGTCGATCGATCTCGGCGGCCGTCCGTTCTGCGTTTTCAAAGGCGAGTTCCAGTCCACGCACATCGGCGATTACCAGACCGAAATGACCGCTCATGCCTTCCGCTCGCTGTCGGAGACGCTCGGCGCGTCGATCCATGTCGAGGTCAGCGGCGGCAACGACCACCACAAGACGGAAGCCTGCTTCAAGGCGCTCGGCCGCGCCCTGCGTCAGGCCACCCGCATCGAAGGCGACGCCCTGCCCTCCACCAAGGGAATGCTGGCATAATGATTACGGTCATTGAAATCGGCTGCGCCAATACCGCTTCGGTCCTGTTTGCTCTGGAACGGCTGGGCGCGGAAGCCTGCTTGAGTTCCGATCCTTTGGAAATCGCGGCGGCGTCGAAAGTGGTGCTGCCCGGCGTCGGGGCGGCGGGCTTTGCCATGTCGCGCATCCGTGAACTGGGCCTTTATGACGCCATTCGTGCGCTAAAGGTGCCGTTGCTCGGCGTTTGCCTTGGCCAGCAACTGCTGTTTGAAGGCTCGGAAGAAGGCGATGTTGCATGCCTGGGCCTGATCCCCGGCCGGGTAACGAAGATGACCGCCACACCGGATATGGTCGTGCCGCATATGGGGTGGAACCAGCTTGAGGTGATCAAGGCCGATCCGCTGACCGCAGGCGTAAAGGACGGTGATTTCGCTTATTTCGTCCATAGCTTTGTCTGTCCGGTCAATGACTATACACTGGCCACCAGCGCCTATGGCCAGCCCTTCGCCGCCATGGTGCGCAAGGACAATGTGTTCGGCTGCCAGTTCCATCCGGAACGTTCCTCCGCCACCGGGGCGCAGATTTTGAAGAATTTTGTAGACCTATGATCCTTTATCCCGCCATCGACCTGATCAACGGTGAATGCGTCCGCCTCGCGCAGGGGCGTTTTGACGCCGTGACGAAATACGATTCCGATCCGTTCAAGCGCCTGGCCCTGTTCAATGAAGAGTTCGCCCAATGGGTCCATATCGTTGACCTTGATGGCGCCAGGGCCGGTTCGCCGCAACAGCATGAATTGATCGGCCAACTCGCCAGGGCCTCGCGCGCGAAAATTCAGACCGGCGGTGGTGTCCGTACCCGCGAACACGTCCAGACCTTGCTGGATCAGGGAGTTTCGGCGGTCGTGGTCGGCTCGGCGGCGGTGAAGAACCCGGAAGAGGTACGCGGCTGGCTGCGTGATTTCGGCAAGGACCGCATCACCTTGGCGCTTGACGTTATCCCTACCGCCAGCGGTGATTTCGATGCCGCCCTGCATGGCTGGGTCGAAGGGTCCGGCATTTCGCTGTGGGACGTGCTGGATTACTATCCCTTCGGCGTGGCCCAGCGGATTCTGGTCACCGATGTGTCGCGTGATGGCATGTTGATGGGGCCGAACATGGACCTGATGCGCGCTCTGCGCCAGAAGCGCCCGGACCTCGAAATTCAGGCCTCCGGCGGCGTGAAATCCGTCGAAGACCTGTATGATCTCAAGGCCTTGGGTGTTCACGGCGCTATTGTCGGCAAGGCGATTTACGAAGGTCTCATCGATCTGAAAGCAGCCCTTAATGTTGGCTAGACGCATCATCCCCTGTCTCGATGTCAAGGACGGCAAGGTCGTCAAGGGCGTGCAGTTCGTCGGCCACGAAATCCTCGGCGATGCCGTGGACATGGCCCTGCGCTATCGTGATGAAGGCGCGGACGAGCTGGTGCTGTACGATATCACCGCCTCCGCCGAAGGCCGCACCGTCGATTATAACTGGGTGCGCGATATCGCCCGCGCCCTCGATATTCCCTTCTGCGTCGCCGGTGGCATTCGCTCCGCCGAACAAGCGGTGAAGTGCCTGAACAGCGGCGCCGACAAGGTGTCGATCAATTCGCCCGCCCTGGAACGGCCCGACCTGATCAACGAACTGGCCGAAATGGCTGGTTCGCAATGCGTCGTCGTCGGCATCGACAGCCGCGAAATGGACAATGATTATTATGTCCACCAATACAGCGGCGATCCCGACAAGATCCGTCAGGCGGGCCGCCGCACGCTTGACTGGGTGGTAGAAGCCAAGAATCGCGGCGCCGGTGAAATCGTTCTTAACTGCATGAATCAGGACGGTGTGCGTAAAGGCTATGATATCAGGCAGTTACGTCTGGTTCGTGATCTGATAGATATACCGCTTGTCGCTTCCGGCGGCGCCGGTGCGCCTGAGCATTTCGCGGACGTTTTCGACCAGGCGGATGTCTCAGGCGCGCTGGCCGCCAGCGTGTTCCACAAGAAAATCATTGCCATTCCGGATTTGAAGCGTGATCTTCGCGCCGCCGGAATTGCGGTGAGATTGTAGAAAAGGCCCCCACCACCACGCCTTCGGCGCGGTCCCCCGCCCCACAAGTGGGGCGGTATGAACGAAATGGCTGCCTCTCTTATACTCCCCCACTCGTGGGGGAGGTGGCATCGCCTCTTCGGCGATGACGGTGGGGGGCCTTCACAAGAAGAACAACACACCATGCCCGACGCTCACAAACTGCCCAATCCGCTCACCGTCGCCGATATCGAAAAGATCGATTTCGCCAAGGGCGACGGCCTTGTCCCCGCCGTGGTGCAGGACGCCGACACGCTCCAGGTGCTGATGCTCGGCTATATGAACGCCGAGGCGCTGAAAGCCACCTTGCAAGGCGGTCTTGTCACCTTCTGGTCACGCTCGAAAAACCGTCTATGGCAAAAGGGGGAAACCTCCGGCGACACGCTCGAACTCGACCGCATCCTGGCCGATTGCGACGAGGACGCCCTGCTTGTTTATGCCCGCCCGAACGGCCCAACCTGCCACACGAAGACCACCTCCTGCTTCGGCCATGAAGACGCCCCCGGCATCGGCTTCATGGGGCACCTGGCGCAGGTGGTGAAAACGCGCGCCAAGGCCTCGCCGGCCGACAGCTACACCGCCCGCCTGATGCACAAAGGCATAGCCAAGATCGCCCAAAAGGTTGGCGAGGAAGGCCTGGAGACCGCGCTGGCCGGCCGCGCCGGCGATCTCGACGAACTGCATAACGAGGCCGCCGACCTGCTCTATCATCTCGAAGTCTTGCTGATGGCGCGCGATACGAAACTTGAAAACGTATTGGAAATCCTGCGCGAACGTCACAAAGGCTGATTTACAGATCACGCCTTTTGTGATCAATTGACGGTCGCATTCCGGGGCGCCTCGCCATTATGGCCAAACATCATATTCTTGTCGGCGCCAACGCCATGTTTTCGCCGCGCGGCCGCATCAACCGCCTGCAATTCATGCTGAATTTCTGGGCTTGCCAGATTTTCATTTTCATCATCTGGTTCGGCATAGCCATCCTGCCGGACGCCCTCAGCGACGAATGGGCCGCCCGACTCAACCAGCCCCTGAACTGGCTGACCATGGTGCTGACTGTCCTGCTCTATTTCGCGCTGTTCTGCCTGTGCGCCACGCGCCTGCATGATGTCGGCTTTCCCGCATGGATTGGTCTGGTCCTGTTCGCCGGTTTTATTCCCGGCCTGATCATAAGCATCGGCAGCGACGCCATCGAGACTGCGGGGCTGACCGATATGGTGAGCTTCGTCGCCTTCCTCGGTAATCTGGCGGTTCTGGTGCTTGGCGTCGCGCTATCGGTCTGGCCGGGACAGCCAGGAGAAAATATATACGGACCTTCACCGGACGCCGTATAATAAATAGGCCAGGCGCAATTGCGCAATATGAACTAATCAAAGGGGGACTAAAAATGAGCAGTCACTATTTTCCTTTAGGAATCAAAGATATCTTCAATGCCCGCGGGCGCATTAATCGCATGACCTTTTTCATGTATGGCGCGGTACTTGAAATTATCCGCACTGTCGTTAGCTACGCCTTCATGTTTGTCCTGCTCAGTTTGCCCGAAAGCGGCGATCAGAGCGTAGTCACAGCGCTCTATTCAGCTTACGGCCTGTTTCTTCTGGTCTATGCCTGGGGTCTTTTCTGCATTGCCGCCAAGCGGTTGCACGATTTGAACCTGCCCGCGCTGATCGCCGCCATCGGCGTCTGCCTATGGGCGCTGCGTATCCTGATCGATAGCGGCTTATCAATTCCCTTACCAGCGCCCCTCCTGACCCTGGCAGCGCTCGCTTTCGGCCTATGCCTTTTGCTCATTCCGGGCACCAAGGGCGCCAATCGCTATGGCGTCCACGCGTTGCGTCCGGAACGCATCCGTGCCCACGACCTGTCTGGTGACCTCGACGCCTAATCCTGTAAGTTGCGGCCAATCGCGCGGCGGATAAGCAGTCGCTGTTCCGGCTCCATATTACCCAGAATACCGCGCAGTTCCGGCGCCAGATGATCACTTCTCTCGCCGCTGAAAACCAGGTGATCGAACATCGCCTTCCACGCCTTGTTCTGATCCGCCGGCAGATCGCGCAAGCCCAGCATGGCCAGCATCAGCACCAGCATCGGCGCGCCCATTTCCGCGCCCACCGTATTCCACCAGTAATTGACCTGCACATTGAGGTCGTCAGCCGATAAGACATGGTGCCACCACATATAGGGCACATAGAGGCCATCCCCCGGTTCAAGCTCCGCAACCGTGGCCGCGTCAAGCGCTTCGCGGAAACGCGGATGGGCGTCGAAATCCGGATTTTCCAGCGAGGCCATCGAGGTCGGCACACCGGATATCGTCGCCTCCAGCGGCCCCATATAGAGGTTTTTCGACTGCTCCGGCGGAAAGAGGACAAAGCGCTTACGGCCCGCCACCATGCAGACCAAATTATAATTGATGTCGAAATGGGTCTGGGTCACGGCGCGGTTGCCGATCCAGATGCGCGGCTCCGCTCCCGGTACGGTCAGGGGATTTTCCGCCTTGAAACGGGGCATGTAATCTTTCAGCGCCGCGGACTGGATATAGATGCGCTCGGCATCGGCCTGTCCTCTCAATTCGTTCAGGCGATCGAGCGTCATTTTCAGGGGAATGGCCGCGCGCTGGAAATTGAAGACAGAGGAATCGTCGCCGTAAAAATACTTGCCATCACCGCCCGGCGCCTGGCGAAAGGTTTCGGCGGGCTTTCCGGAATCGCACGTTTTCAGGTAATCGATCAGTTCCGCCGGTGAACGCTTCGCCCGCTCCACGGCCGGCCATGTTTTCACCAGCCCCTTGAGGATTACCGGCGCACCCCTTCCGGTCAGCAGGGCCGCCGCCTCATCGGGGCGGACATCGTGCCTGATTTCGACGGACGGAAAGCGCATGAATCCTCGCAAAGAAGGTCGTGATAAAGCAAAGCCGGATCAGCGACAACCTCTTTACAGGACGCCGCGCCGGACATAGCCTCAGGCGGCCGGGAACTTGTCATGACCAGATTTCTGTTATCACCCAGGGGCCGGATCAGCGGCACGCAGTTCTCTTCCAGTCTCGCCGGCCTCATGCTGGTCATGATTGTAACCGGCTTCGTCCTTGGCGCCATACCTTGGCTCAATGGCCCGATCATCCTGAGCGCTTGCTGGATCTTGCTGGCCTGGCCTTTGTCATGCCTGTTGATCAAGCGGCTGCATGATACCGGCCGCTCCGCCCGCTGGCTGTGGCTGCTGGCGCCGCAGGCCGCATTGGCGCTGATCTCGCTCGCCATGGGCGGTTTCCTGCCCGCCTTTTTGCTGTGGCTGATGACCCTGCTGGGCGTCCTGGCCAACCTGTCGTGCTGGAGCCTGCTGTTTTTCCTGGCGCTGAAACCCGGCGATCTGGGAGATAACGCCTACGGTCCCGATCCGCACACCGCCCCCCGGCGTGACCCGAATACCGCAGACCGGGCATAATCGTCGCGCCGCGATTGCCGCCGTGCGCGATTCGAGTCATGTCTGCTGTCAATAATTGGCGCACCTGTCATTTAAGGCGGCGGCGCAACGGTTATCGTACTCAAAGGCCTCAATCCGTGTCCTGGTTGTTCAATCTGCTCAGTGGACTGGTCGCCGTGCTGATTTCGGCGGCCCTGCTGCATTTCGGCGGCGCGCCCGAAGCCACGCCTCAGGACCAGACGCCGGCCGCGCAATCCGACCATACCCGGATGCCGGATGCGACGCCGGCGGAAGACGAAGCCTCCCGTCACGGCTGAATTCGCCCTGCCCTCACGTCCTGACAAGCAGAAGATTGACAAAAAGCTTTGCGAAAATCGTAAGTTGACGTAGCTTTCTCCTGCCGGGAGAACCTGCCTGTTTCCTGGAAAATGCGTCGCATGGCTGAAAAAACGGCCTCGGGATACGATTGCCTCAGGATACGATTGAATGAAACCACCCCGCGCCCCGCTCAAGTCCGCCGAACCGAAAACAAATATCTTCGGCCGCGCCAAGCTGCGGCCGCTTTTCGACGAGCCGGAAGCCACGGCGGAAATGACGCCGGCGGTGGAAAACGCAGAAGATATTCTCGAAACGCCTTTCGATACCCCCCCCCATGAGGCCACGGATATCCGTCCCCAAACGGCTGCACAACCAAATTCTGAACCCGAAACCGAACCGGAAACCGTCCCCGAAGCTCCTATTGCTGACGCCACTCTGGATATTCCCGAAACCATGGCCGAACTGAAGCCGCCGCCTGAAATCACGCCGCCGGCAAAAACAGACAAGACGCCGGAGAAACCGGCCCGCGCCGTCAGTCCGCGCAAAACCAGGGCGGAAAAGATCGAGCGCCGGGACGCGCCGTCCTCCGCCCTGCTGTGGGGGCTGGCCACGTTCGCCAGCCTGCTGTGGGCCTGCGGGCTGGCCGCTTTCGCGCTGGGGGCGCAAAGCGACCTGACGGCCATGACCTACGAACCGTTCCGCATCGTCGTCCTGGTCTGCCTGGCCCTTTTCCCGGCCGGGCTTATTTTCGCCAGCGCCTTCGCCTTGCGCAACGCCGCCATCCTGTCGCGCCAGGCCGATCGCGCCGCGCAACTGGCGAACACGCTGACGGCGCCCGCCGCTTCCGCCGCCGCCCAGACCGGCGACCTGGTGGCCGCCCTGCGCGAACAGGTCGATCACGCCGTCCGCGCCGTCCGCCTGGCCCACGCCGATGTCACCGAACTGAGCGCCCGGCTGAAAGCCGAAACCGACCGCCTGGCCGAAGCCGCCACCGGCGCCCGCGCGGCGGCGCAGAGCATCACCCAATCCCTGTCGCACGAACGCGAGAGCATGAACGCGCTTAGTCAATCGCTGGCCCTCCAGTCCAGCAGCATTATCGAAGCCGTCGATCGTCAGGCGCGCATGGTAGCCGACGCCTCCGACCTGGCCCAGACGCAATTGCGCGAAGCCGAGGCCAGCCTGGCCGCCTCGACCGGCGCCATCGTCAGCGCCGCCGCCGACGTGGCCGATGTTACCCGCACCGCCGCCGAAGACCTCGACCGCCAGACCGTGCGTCTGGAAACCGCCGGTTCCGGCGTCACCGATCAGGTGCGCAGCGTCGAGGAAGGCCTGTCGCAGCAGCGCGCCGAACTGGTTTCGACCGCCCTTTCCCTGCGCGCCGATCAGGAAGATTTCGCCGTCCATATCGAAAATCAGCGCGCCCAACTGACCGAAGCCCTGTCGATCACCCGCGTCGCCACGGTCGATCTGGGTGAAACCTCGGCGCGCGGCATCGACGTGCTGCGCGATATCGTCGTTTCGGCGCAAGAGCATTTCCAGGCCGTTCATGGCGCTGCCGAGAACGAGCGGACGGCCTTCGAGACGCGTATCCACGCCACCCTCTCCAATATCTCGATGATGGCTGCGGATGCGCGCGACGATCTGGTCGAGGAAACCCGCCGGGCGCTGGAACAGCTCAATGCCTCGGCCGAGGACGCCAAACGCGCCGCCGACCAGGCTTCGCAAACGGCGCAGATGCGCGTCGATCGCCTCAATGAATCGATCTTCGAGGCCAGCAAGAAGGCCGATGAGGTCTTCGACACGCGCTTCGCCGCCGCCCGCCGCCTGATCGAGGAATCCGCCGATCTGATCGGCGAGGCCGGCGACCAGACGGCGCAGAAGCTCGATGCCAGCTTCGCCCATACGCGTCAGACCATCGCCGAGGTCAACGAGGCGCTGAACGACCTGGCCAGCGGCGCCGATCAGCTTCCCACCATCGCCCAGGCGCGCATCGTCGAAATCCGCCAGAGCGTGGAGGGCGGCATCAACGCCATGCTGGAAGCCGCCCGCAAGGCGTCGCAGGAAACCGAGGCCGTCGATACCGCCTTCCAGGAACGGGTGAAGCGCAATTACGACATGCTGACCGAGGCCGTGCGGCTGATGGGCGTTATCTCCGGCGATCAATCCCTGCCGCAAACCCCGGAACCGGCGCCGCGCGAACGTGATCATGGGCGCGGCCTGGCGTCTTCGCGCAGAGCGTCCGAACCGCCGGCCGCGTCGGCGCAGCCCTCCGTCACCCGCGCCCGCCTGTTGCCGTTGAGCGTCCCGGCGTCGGAACGCGCGTCACCCGCACCGCGCGAGTCCCGTCCAGACAACCGTTCGGCCCGTTCGGTTCAGGACGGCTGGTCATGGCGCGAATTGCTGGGCGGCATGGAAGGCCGTGACAAGCCCGCCGCCCCGGCTGCCGCGCCGCAAACCGCCGCCGAACCGCCGCACGATCCGGAATTCGACAACCTGGACGACCTGATGATCGCCGAGGTCAGCGCCATGGGGGTCGATGCCGCGTCGTTACTCAGCCGCGCCCGCATAGAGGAAGTCATCGGCGCCATCATGGCCGAGGATAACGAAGGCGCGCGTCTGGTGGTCCGCCGCGTGGCGCCCGCCGCCATCCGCCGTCTGGGCCGCCGCCTGTTGTCGGATACCCCGTTGCGGCAACAGGCCAATGACTTCGCCACCGCCTATGACCAACAGATCAATATGGCCCTGCTCGCCAAAGACGTGACCAGGGAACTGAATGAGGTGCTCGGCAGCGACGCCGGCCGCGCCTACCTGTTGCTCGACGCCGCCCTCAGCGATTTGATTTAATCCGCATCTACGAATGGGCACGAATAGAAAACCATCCTTCTATTCGTGTCTATTCGTGGTCTTGTTTTTAAAAGGCCTTACGCGTGAAACTCACCTTACGTCAGGAAACCTTCCCGATCGCCGGGCGCTTCACCATTGCGCGCGGCTCGAAGACCGAGGCGCGTGTACTTTATGCGGAACTTGAAGATCAGGGCCATGTCGGGCGTGGCGAATCCGTGCCCTATGCGCGCTATGGCGAAAGCATCGAACAATCTCTGGCCGAAATCGAGGCCGTGCGCGACCGTATCGAAGCCGGTTTGAATTTCAGCGATCTGCATGACCTTCTGCCTGCCGGCGCGGCGCGCAACGCGATTGACTGCGCCCTGTGGGATCTGAACGCCAGGATCACCGGCATCCCCGCCTGGCGAACCGCCGGATTGAAACGCCTCGATCCGCTGAAAACCGCCTATACCCTGAGCCTGGACACGCCCGAAGCCATGGGCGCCCAGGCCGCCGCCAATGCCCGCCGTCCCCTGCTCAAACTCAAGATCGGCGGCCCGGATGACCTTGACCGCATAGAGGCCGTGCGGGCAAACGCGCCGAAAGCCCGCCTGATCGTCGATGGCAATGAAGGCCTGTCATTTGACGACCTGCGACGCACCGCCCCGGATATGAAGACGCTCGATGTCAGGCTGATCGAGCAGCCGCTCAAGGTTTCCGAAGACGAGCAGTTGCTGGGTTATGATTGCCCGGTGCCTGTGTGCGCCGACGAAAGCCTGCACACCCGCACCGAACTGGACCGCTGCGCGCGGCTATACAGCTTCGTCAATATCAAGCTGGACAAGACCGGCGGCCTGACCGAGGCCCTGGCCCTGAAAGCCGCCGCGATCGAGGCCGGTCTGGGGATCATGGTCGGCTGCATGGTGGCGACATCGCTTTCCATGGCCCCGGCGATGATCGTGGCCCAAGGCGCGGATTTCGTTGATCTCGACGGGCCGTTATTGCTGGCCCGCGACCGCGAGCACGGACTGGAAATTACCGGCTCAATCCTGCATCCCGCCACGCCGGCATTGTGGGGGTAGCATTTGCAATCCTTGATGGAGCGGGTTATCTGCGTGTATAAGCCCGACCGGTTTGTCAGCTTTCCGTGCCGCCGGTTCGTTATAGCTGCCATATTTCAGGAGGCGTAATGTCTACGTTCAAGCCAGGTTTTCTCTTAGCGGTAACGGGCTTGCTTCTCTGCAGCCTGTCAGGCGTAGCGCTTGCGCAAGATGGTCCTGGCTCGTCGCCATTAGTTGTGGCGCCCGTGGCGAACGGGGTGTTGGCGTCGGGGACAAATCACGACCTTTGGTTTCAAACCGTCGATGGTTCGGACGCATGGCGGCGCGTACCTCTCAGCAAAACGGCGGCATTGGACAAGTTGATCTGCGCTGGTGACGCTTCCGGCGTTTGCATTATCAGCTATCATGATGTGAACGGGCCGCACACGGACATATACCAGACCCAGACAGGCGCGCTTGGCCCCTTCCCTATCTCAGCGCCTTATATTTCAGCTTTTCCGTCGCGCGATCACCTCTATTACCTGGCGCTGGGAGAGGATCAAAAAAGCTGGGATTTAATGGGCTATAACTTCGCCGATTTAAGCGCGCGTTTTGTTGGTACGGTCAAACCTGAGGAGGGCCTGTCTTTCGTGCCTGTTGACGGTCAACTCACCCCTCTGGCCTTCAAAGACAATATAGCTCGTCAAGTGGCTGTCAGCCCCGCTTTTCCCCCATTTAAACTGGGACGAAGTGATGGCGAGATATTTACAAATGATAGTCTTTTGCTTCCTGATGACTGGATGGTTCAAACCGAAGTGCTGCCGGGACAAAGGGTGATCCTGACCGCGCAGCTTCATAAAGTGCAGACCCCTGAAGGCGCAAAGGTTGTTCTTTCGCCAGGCGAACATGCGATTGTCGCCATGCCGGTAAACGGTGAATGGATATTCAACTCGAACAACGTGGCAATGAACGTCAACGAAGATATTGTCGCCGAACTGTCTGGACCGCACACACATGGCATCGGCGTTTTGTGCCGGAAAGCCGACGGCCAGACGGGTTTTCAATCCGTTGCCGATTTCGCTCCTTTCGAAACGATGCAGATACTTGGCCTGACGACGGGGCAGGGCTTTGTCATAATTCGGTATGATCTCGGACATTCGGCGAAGTTTGCGTACTTGTCCTTGAAAGGCGCCCCCGGTTACAAATCGCGCACTTGCGCCGACACACAGGCGACGTTGACGGATCTGGATATCCCGCAAACCAATAATGCCGACAAAATAGATATTACCGCTGGGTACGCTACACGGCCGGACGGGACGCAAATCCCGTACCTGATCGCCGCACCGAAAGGCGTGCCTATCGAGCATGTGCTGATCGACGTTTACGGCGCTTATGGCAAATCACGGGACTTCCCCTACATAACGGGAAGCATTCCGACCGATTTGGAGCAAACGCATACTGCCCTAGTCTATCCGGTCGTTCGCGGTGACGGTAATTTAGGGTACGCCTATGGCGTCGCCTCCGCGGCGCCGAACCGTGACAAGGCCGTCGAAGATGTGACCGCGGTGGCCCGCGCCGTCAGCGCTTCCTTCCCCGGCCTCAAAGCCAAACCTACGGTGCGCGGTTCCAGCGCCGGGGGGTGGCTGGCCATGGCGGCGGCGCTGGCGCATCCTGATATGTTCTCGGGCGCAATTGGATATTCCGGCATGTATGAACTTTCGGGTAGTCCGCAAACGACCGCGAGCTTTCGGTTCTTCGAAGATGCTGACGACCTTAGTCAGCGTAGCGCGGCGATTCAAACGGCTTGTCCCCATCTTCAATTTCGTTTCCTTCATGCCCGAAACGACAATATCGCGCCTTATCCGCAAGCTGTCGCTTTCGCCGACAAGCTGAAAGCGGCGGGCTGTCCGGTGGATTTTGAAACCTTCGATACGGGTGGGCATAGCATCGAGATCACCTTTGACCATGCGGACGACGCCAAACGGCGCGAACACGCCTATTTTGATCCGTTTTAAGTGTGGTGACGATTCCGCGTCGATACCCTGCATGATCAATGTAACCGCGCAGCAGCATCCGGGGCTGTAGCTACACCCTTACCGTCATCAACCGCGAACGCTGACTATATAGCCACACGGCGCATCCCAACCCCAATCCGGCCGCGCCCGCCATCACGCCATAGCCTTTCGCGGCGAAGACCGTATAGATCACTCCAGAAACGATCGTTCCCATGCCCATCATGACGCCGTTGGCATAGGCGGCATTGACCGTCTGGCCCAGGCTTTCGTATCCCTTCGGCGTCAGACGCTGCACCAGTTCAAGCCCGGCCAGATAGGTGGCGGCGAAGGACAAAGCATGCAGGCATTGCAGCGGATAGAGCGCCCACAGCGGCGGTGAAAACGCCATCACGCCCCACCGCACCACGGCGAACACACCGGCGATGACCAGCATCCGCCACGGGCCAAATTTGCGCCTGATCCCCTCGCCCAGCCCCATGAAAGCGACCTCGGCCACCACGCCGACCGCCCACAGATAGCCGCAGGTACTGGAAGACAGGCCGCGCTCCTTCCAGATGATGGTCGAGAAGGCATAATAGAAACTGTGCGACGCCTGTAGGCAGCCAACGGCGATCAGCAGCCACAGGAACCCTTCATCGCGCATCAGCACTTTCAGCCGGTTAAAGCCCGCGCCGGTCGTCCCCATCGGCGCATGTCCGGGCCGCACCAGGCCGCCCAGCAGGTAACGCCCGCCCAGCGCCGACAGCAGGCCCGCCCCCACCAGCCAGACCAGGATCAGGTCGGTCGGCGCGATTACCAGCAGGAAACCCAGCACGATATTGGTGATGATAAAGGCGCTGGAGCCTATCGCGCGCGGAATGGCGTAGGCGAAATTTTCCAGGCGCGACAACTGAATGGTCATGGCGTCGTTCAGCGGCGCGATATTGGTCATGCAACTGAAGGCGAGCGTATACAGGACCAGATAAAGCGAAAAGCGCGCCACCGGAAACAGGCCGCCCGTCGCCATCAGGGCGTAGAACAGCGCCCCACAACAGGCCAGTCCGATCAGTGGGGTGCGGTACAGGCGAAAACCATCGGCCCACAAACCGCTGACCGGTCCGGTCACGGCGCGCAGCAGCAATGGCGCGGCCAGGATCAGCCCGATTTGGCCGGCGTTCATGCCATGGGTTTTCAGCCACAGCGGCATAAACGGCAGGGAAGCGCCCGTGCCGGCATAAACCAGGGCGTAGAATATGGCCTGGCGGCGCAGGGTTGTGAGCGGGAAAAGGGTTGTGAGCGCGGGCATTTTACGTCTTAGTGATATCCAGCCATTTGCCCATAGACCTCAAGATGATGACCGATTCAGTAAACCCCAGGAAAAACGCGCCGATGCGCGGCCTTTACCCCGATATCGAGCCTTATGACAGCGGTCATATGCCTACAGACGGCAAACACAAGATTTATTATGAGCAAAGCGGCAATCCCCAGGGCCTGCCGGTCGTGGTGTTGCATGGCGGTCCAGGCGGCGGCACCTCGCCCAACCTGCGCAGCTACTTCAATCCGGATGGCTATCGCATCATCCTGCTCGATCAGCGCGGCTGCGGGAAATCGACGCCCCACGCCTCGGAAGACATTTCACTGGAGGACAACACCACCTGGCATCTGGTCGCCGATATCGAGGCCCTGCGCCAGAAGCTCGGCATCGATAAGTGGGTGGTTTTCGGCGGTTCGTGGGGATCGACGCTTTCCCTGGCCTATGCCCTTACCCACCCCGAACACGTCAGCGGCCTGATCCTGCGCGGCATCTTCCTGGTGCGCAAACCCGAACTCGATTGGTTCTATCAGTCGGGCGCCAGCCATATCTATCCCGATATCTGGGAGAAGTTCATCGCCCCGATCCCCGAAACCGAACGTAACGATCTCTTGTCAGCCTATGTGAAACGCCTGAACGGCCCCGACCGCGCGGAAAGCATACGCTGCGCCCTGGCCTGGAGCGGCTGGGAAGGCGATACCCTGTCGATTGACGGCCCTTCGGAAACAGCCTCGAAATTTTCCGACCCCGCCTTCGCCCTGGCCTTCGCGCGGATCGAGAGTTGGTATTTCAGGAATGGCGGTTTCTTTGAGAGCGAAAACTGGGTGCTGGAAAATATCAGCCGTATTCGTCATATCCCCGGCTGGATCATCCAGGGCCGTTATGATGTGGTGACGCCGATGACGACCGCCTGGGATTTGAAAAAGGCCTGGCCGGAAGCGCGCTTCAACCTCGTGAAAAAGGCCGGCCATTCCTCCAGCGATCCGGGCATTCTCGAAGGTCTGGTGGCAGCGGCCGATGAGGCGCTGGTAGCCCTGAGCTAAGGCGTAACCGGCGTCGTGCGGCCGGTCATGGCGCCATTGGCGACCGGATCGGCGGCGGCGGGCCTGGTGTCGTCCGCGCCGGGCTTATCCGGCGGACCTGACGGCGCGATCAGGATGGCGGCGATGACCAGCCCGATGATCACGAAAATCACCACCGCCACCCACAGGGCGCGCCGGCTTTCGGTCTTGCTGACTGGCAGTTCGGACGGTGACATGGGCTGACACTGCCCGCTCCGGCATAAAAAATCAGCGCTGAAAACCGTCGTCCGGGGAATCGAAGACTATTCAAATCTTTGGAAGATGGAGGCCTGCCTCGGCAGTTCCTGATAGCGGTGGACCTTGACGCCCAACACCAGGCCAAAACCGGTCATCACCATCAGCATGGCCGATCCCCCATAGGAAACCAGCGGCATCGGCACGCCGACCACCGGAAACAGGCCCATAACCATCGCGCCATTGATCAGCACGTAAAGCGCGAAGGTGGCCGTGGCTCCCGCCGCCGCCAGACGGCCGAAATGCGAGTGCGATAGCGAAGCCATGCGCAGCGCCATCAGGATAATCAGCGCGTAGAGCAGGAAGATGACAAAGCCGCCGGCGAAGCCCAACTCCTCACAGACCGCCGCCATGATGAAATCGGTATGCTTTTCCGGCAGAAAGTTGAGCTGGCTTTGCGAGCCAAGGCCCAACCCCTTGCCGAGCAGGCCGCCGGACCCCATGGCGATCTTCGATTGCAGGATATGATAGCCATCTCCCGAAGGATCGCCTTCCGGATTGAGGAAGGTCAGGATGCGCTTCTTCTGATAGTCGTGCAGCACATATTGAAAGGCCAGCCAGACGATCGGCACCATAGCCGCCGCCGCACCGGCGATGATCTTCCAGTTCAGCCCCGCCAGGATCATCACCGAAGCGCCGGTCAGCGAAATCAGCACGGCGGTGCCGAGATCGGGCTGGTGCATGACGAGCGTCGCCGGCACGCCGATCATGGCGGCCGGGATCAGCAGCTTCCATGACAGGTTGGCGTCCTTGGCCGAGCATTCATGGTAAAAACGCGCCAAGGCCAGCACGATGGCCAGCTTCATGAATTCGGACGGCTGGAAGGAGATTGGCCCCAGACTCAGCCACCGCTGCGCACCCATGCGGACGTCTCCCACCGCTTCGACGGCGACCAGCATCAACAGCGAAGCCCCATAAAACCAATAAGCCCCCATCAGCCAGACACGCAGATCGACCAGGGCCAGTGCGCACATCATGACCAGGCAGACGCTGAAAAAAATCAGTTGCTTATAGGCCCACGGGTCCCATTTCATACCGCCGACACTATAGAGCAGCAGAATACCTATGCCGGTCAGGGCGCATAAAAGCCCAACGAACAGCCAGTCAATCTGGGCGATCTTACTTTCGTAGCGATCGCGTTGTCCAGGACGGGAAAGAGCGGAATCGACCATGGGGTTACCTATGTGTTCTGATCGTCGGCCGGCAGCGGCACGACATCCGGATCGGACGGCGGCGCGGTATCCGCCTGTACGGGTTTATCGATCAGGTCCGCCGGATTGACGCCGACGATGCGCTTCTGGATTTCGGGGTCTTTCAGCAGGGCCATGCGCATCACCTCGCGCGCCTTGGGAGCCGCCGAAGACCCACCGAAACCGCCATGCTGGACCAGGACGCTCATGGCGTAACGCGGCGCGTCCGCCGGGGCGAAAGCGACGAACCAGGCATGGTCGCGCTTTTCCCAGTCACCGGTCGCGCCGTGCTGCCCGCGGCTGCCGACATCATAGGTATGCGGTTGGGCGGTGCCGGTCTTACCCGCCATCATGATCGGGCCAAGATTGAGCTGGGCATTGCCGCCGGTGGCGCCGCGTATCTTGGCGGCCACCACATCGGCCATGGCGGCGCGGACAAAGGCGATATTTTCCGGCTTGAAGGGCAATTGCGGCGGATTCAGGTCTTCCTTGTAAGGCTTGCCGCCGATCGATTTGACCAGACGCGGATTGACCGCCTTGCCACCATTGGCCAGCCGCGAAACCATGACGCAAAGCTGGAGCGGATTGAGGTTCGTGGCCCCCTGTCCGATGCCGAAACTGGGCGTTTCGCCCGGCCACCACTTCGTATTGGCCGGATTGCGTTTGGCGTAATATTCCTTTTTCCACTGAGTCGTCGGCACAAGTCCGGCGCGCTGGCCGCTGATGCCGATGTCGAAAATCTCACCCAGTCCGAAGCGGTGCGCCACCTCGGCCACCTTGTCAGGGCCGCCCATGGACAGGGCGCATTGGTAGAAATAGATGTCGCACGAGGTGACGATGGCCTGATGCAGGTTCAGCGCGCCATGGGCGGCGTCACAGCCCCAGGAACGCCCGCCCCAATACCAGTGCCGGTTACAGACGAAAACCGTATTCGGGTCGAAGCCGTTTTCCAGCGCCGCCAGGGCGGTCATGGTCTTGAAGGTCGAACCCGGTGGGAAGGTGGCGCTTAAGGCCTTGTCGAGCAAGGGGATATGGTCGTAATCGGCCAGCAGCTTATAGGCATCCGTGGAGATACCGGAAACGAACAGGTTGGGATCGAAACCCGGCGAAGAGGTCATGCACAGCACGTCGCCGTTCTGGATATCCATCATGACAACGGAGCCGGATTCCTGACCAAAAACCTCGACAGCGCGCTGTTGCAGATCGGCGTCGATGGTCAGGACAATATCCTTGCCGGGGACCGGTTCGATGGAGCCGTCGCCATCCTCGGCCACCACCCGGCCGCGCGCATCAACCTCGACCTTCTTGCCCCCCGCCGTGCCGCGCAGGTCCTTGTCGAAGCCGCGCTCGATCCCCGTCTTGCCGATGCGGAAACTGGGATGGTGCAAAAGGTTCAGGTCGCTTTCCGACGCTTCCTTCTCGTTCTCCAGGTCTTTCTGGTTGATCTTCGACACATAACCGACGACATGCGAAAAGGCGCCGCCGTAATAATAGGCGCGCATCTCGTCCATATCGGCCACCACGCCGGGAATATCGTTGGCGTAGAGGCTGACCCTGGAAAAGTCCTCCCAACTCAGGTCGGACGCGATGATGGTCGGCACCGAGCGCTGGTTCTGGTTGATGTCGCGCAGGATGCGGCGGCGGCTGGAAAGGGTCTGCGGCAGGACGTAGGACACCTGATCGAGCGTATCGTCGATATTCTTGACTTCATTCGTCTCGATCATCACACGGAAGGACGCCCGGTTGCCGGCGATCAGCTTGCCGTTACGGTCGTAGATATTGCCGCGTGGCGGCGGAATCAGGCGGAAATTGAACTGGTTGGCCGCCGAAAGCTTCCGATACTTGCCGCCCTGAACGATCTGCAAATGCGCCAGCCGGCCGGTCAGGGCGAACATGCCGAAAGCCACCAGCCCGCCCATCAGGAAGATGCGGCGCGTGAACATGCCCTGGCGTTCGTTGACATCGGTAAAGACAAGTGAAGGTTCTGCCATCTTCCCCTTCCTTACATAAACCGGACGTCGGAATGGACGTACTTTTCAAGCAGCATCAGCACGAATGGAAACAGCAGGGTAGTGGCGAAGGCCTGCTCGACCACGCCCCACAGGCGGACGACTGCGCCGGTATCGATGAGGGTCAGCAGGACGCATATGCTGAAAAAGACCAGTTCGGTGAGCAGGAACAGGCCGAACAGCACCATCCATTCCTGGCCGATCAGATAGGTCCGCGCCAGGGCCAGCCCGCCATAGACCAGCACCAGGCTGAAGGTCCAGAAACCGAGCGGCGCCCCCCAGAAGAAATCCAGAAAAAAGCCCAGCGCTCCCAGGACGAAGGGCGCGATATAGGAAGGCCGGATCAGCGGCCAGGCAAAGGCCAGGATAAAGGGCGACACCGGCTCCGGCAGATAGAAACCGAAGGGCTGGAAGGCGGTGGCCAGAACAATGGTCAGGCCCACGCTCATCAGAGCGGGCGCCAGAATCCAGTCCCATGGCGTGATGATCCGGGAAGCCATGCCGGCGCGGACGCCGCGATTGATCACCGTGCCGCCGAAGCCGCGCTTTTTCAGACCGAGCATCCCCGGCATCTTCATCAGTTTTGTCCCGATGGTTCGGTCACCGGCGTCGCCGGCGGCACATAGGGCTTCAACTGCGGCGTCACCGGCGCGGCGGCCGATGAAGACGCAGCGGTAACCGGTTTGGGCGCAACCGACCGTGGAGCGGCGGAACTTGATGCGGCCGCGTCCGGCGCAACAGGTTTGGGCTTGGGCTTCGCCACGGCCGATGCAGGCGCGGCGGCCGGTTTGGCGGACGCCGCGGCCACGGATGATTTCGAAGCGCCGGCGCTGGAAGAAGCCGCGGGCCGGACCGGCGGCGGCAACACATCACTGATCGGCGGCGTGCGCAGGATCGTGTCGGCATTGGGCAGTTGCGAGAAATCCTTGAACAGCAGCACCTTGACGAAATCGATCGCCGAACGGTTGGAATAAAGCCGGACGCGCCAGACATTATCGACGCCCTTGACCGCCTCGCCCACCGGCAGGCCGCGCGGGAAGACGCCGCCATCGCCCGATGACAGGATCTGATCGCCGACCCTGACGCTATCCTTGCCGCGCACGAAATCGAGCTTGGGATAACCACCGCCGTCACCGCTCATCATGGCGCGGGCGTCGGAGCGCAGGATCATCACCGGCACATGGCTGGTCACATCGGTCACCATCAGCACCCGGCTGACATCGGGCGACACGCCGACGATGCGTCCGACAAGCCCCTGGTCGGTGATGACCGGATTGCCGAAGGAAATTTTCTTGTTCGAACCCGCGTCGATCAGGCGGTTATTGGCGAAAGGCCCGCGCGACACAGCGACCGAACGCGCCGTCACCGTCTCGACCGGCGGTTCGGTGCGCAAGTTGAGCAGCCGCTCATAACGGGTATTGATGTCTTTTTCTTCGATATAAAGGTCGCGGTACTGCGTCAGTTCGGCAACCTTCATCTTCAGCTTGCGATTTTCCCGGACGGCGAAGAAATAATCGTCGAACCAGTTGGTGCCGTCGCCGATCTTGTGAACCGGATAGGCCAGCACCTTGTCGGGGAAGCCAGCCACGGTATCGAAACCGGCGCGATTGGCGTAGCCCGACGCTTCGACCTCCTCGCGGCGATCGCCCAGGAACAAAAGCGCGGCCACGACGCAGACCAGCGCGACCACCCCCATCACCGCCCAGGTCATCGGCAGTTTCAGGTGCTCGAAGTGTCCAGTCTTGTCCCCGTAGGCCACGCTACAATTTCCTTAGTGCCGGACGCCAGTATAACCAATAATATCGCCGGCCGCTTACGACATGGTGGCGTCAAGAATGCCCTTCATCCAGCGCGGATGCTCAAGCACGCGGCCGCAGCCGATGGCGACGCAGGACAGCGGATCTTCGGCCACCGACACCGGCAGGCCGGTCTGGTCGCGGATTTCGATGTCGAGGCCGCGCAGCAACGCGCCGCCGCCGGTCAGCATGATGCCTTTGTCGGCAATATCAGCGGCCAGTTCAGGCGGGGTCGCTTCCAGGGCCACCTTAACGGCGTCGATGATCTGCGCTACCGGTTCGGCCAGGGCTTCCGCCGCCTGGCGCTCGGAGATACGCACCTCGCGCGGCACGCCCTGCATCAGGTCGCGGCCCTTGACATCGATCGCCAGGCCCTCGCCATCGTGCGGCACGCGGGCGGTGCCGATGTCCTTCTTGATGCGCTCGGCGGTGGTTTCACCGATCAGGAGGTTATGGTTGCGGCGCATGAAGTTGGTGATGGCTTCGTCCATCTTGTCACCGCCGACGCGGACCGACTTGGAATAGACGATACCCGACAGGGACAGCACGGCCACTTCCGTGGTGCCGCCGCCGATATCGACCACCATCGAACCGGTCGGTTCGTGGATCGGCAGGCCGGCGCCGATAGCGGCGGCCATGGGTTCATCGAGCAGACCGACGCGGCGCGCCGAGGCGTTGAGGCAGGAATCGTTAATCGCGCGGCGCTCAACGGCGGTGGCGCCCGAAGGCACGCAGACGATGACCTTGGGATTCACGAAACCCTTGCGGTTATGCACCTTGCGGATGAAATACTTGATCATTTCCTCGGCGACTTCAAAATCGGCGATCACCCCGTCACGCATCGGGCGAATGGCTTCCATGTGGCCCGGCGTGCGGCCCAGCATCTGCTTGGCCTCGATGCCCACGGCATGAACCAGCTTGCGTCCCCCGACATTACGCAGCGCCACGACCGACGGCTCGTTCAGCACGATGCCCCGGCCCTTCATGTAGATCAGCGTATTGGCCGTGCCAAGGTCGATGGCGATGTCGTTGGAAAATCCGCCGAAGAAGGTCTTGAGCATTGAGATAAACTACCTTGGTCTTGAAGTTGGCGCTTGGCGAGGCCGGTTTTGTTTACAGTGGGGCGTACCCCGTAAGGTGTAAGGAAGGCATTTTGGGGGCAATCCGTGCAGCGCCTGTGGAACAAGGCCGGATCGCCTTGAATCAACAGGTTTCACGCCCGGAAAATCCTCACTTGCCCTTATTGGAATCATATTTCAAGGGGGTTGCGAAAAAAGATAGTTTCACCCTACAAGCGAAATAGTTAACCACCTGTTTTCAAAGAAGAACCGTGGTTTAAATCACCGCCCGATCACGTAAAATGTCATCTGCTTTGCGCTCAGGCCGCGCGGGCCTACGCGCAAACGTGCGCGGCGGGCAGTCGCCCTTGCCAAGGCCTGAAGGCCTTGGAATCCTGAAGATCTTGGGATCCTGAAAGGCCTTGGAATATTGATGTGAACTTGAGCGCCGTAGCGTTCGGAAGAATATGGCTATCGGATCAAGCGGGCATTCCGGATCCGTCCGTTGCTTAAAGCTATTTTATTCCGGGTTTTTCTGCCGGTTCTTCGCCGCCTCATACATCTTGCGGGCCATCAGCATCAGGCCGAGCCACGCGGCCGCGATGGCGGCCATCACAAGCCCCATCTTCCAGTTGCCACCCTTCACCGAGGCGAAGGACGACCCGAACATGGCGACCAGGGCGGTTTTCGGGATGGTTCCGAGCGCGCAACCGGCGATAAAAGGCAGGAAAGGCGCGCGCGACGTGCCGAACGCCATGTTGACGACGATGAACGGCGCCGAGGGGATATTGCGGATGATGAACGAGGCCGAAAAGGCGTTGCGGCCGATATATTCGCTCAACCGCCCGACATGGTTGCCGCCGAGCCGCTTCATGACGCCCGCCCCAGCGAACCGCCCCATATAGAAGGTCATGGCTGCCGAAACCACCGTGGCGACCCAACTGTAAAAACCGCCCCACCACGGCCCGAAAGCCACCACGCAGGCCGCGATCAGCACGAACTGCGGCGCGCCGAACAGGGCCGACACGCAGAAAACCACCGTGACGATCACCACCGCCATCGGCGAATGGCGATACTGCTCCATCCACAGTTCGAGGTTTTGGAGGATTGCCTGCCCCCAGGCCGATTTGCCAATCAGGAAAACCACCACGACCAGCGCCAGCAGCACTAGGCTGCCCCACAGGGCGCGCACAGCCTTGGCGTCCATATGCAGGAAGAGGCCCGTCGCGCTTCGCCATAAATGTTGTAATCGGGTGTGCATTATCCGCTGTATGTCGTCAAAGCCCTGCTTCGGGCAAGTAAATAAGCTGCAAAATCGCGTTTTTAGAAACAGTTGAAACCGGTTCCGCGGCCAAACGCCCACAGCCCTCCAGATTCGGAGAGAAATTCACCGATAATGGGCGATGACCGTTGGACAAATGAATGCGGGCGAGTAAAGAGAAGCCCTGCATTTTCCCCCGGTTCCTTATCGGGAACCACATTCCACCTGTGAGCACCCCTATGGCCGACTTCTCCGAATCCGATACCCTCAAACGCGTAAAACCTTCCCCGACTCTCGCCGTCTCCGCCAAGGCGCGTGAACTGGCCCGCGCCGGCAAGAAGGTCATCGGCCTCTCCGCCGGCGAGCCGGATTTCGACACCCCGGAAAATATCTGCGACGCCGCCATCAAGGCGATCAAGCGCGGCGAAACCCGCTATACCGACGTTGACGGCATCCCTGAACTGAAGGCCGCCATCGTCGAGAAGTTCAAGCGCGAGAACGGCCTGGAATACAAGACCACGCAGGTTTCCGTCTCCCCCGGCGGCAAGCCGGTCATCTATAACGCCTTCATGGCTTCGCTGAACGCCGGCGACGAAGTGATCGTGCCCGCGCCTTACTGGGTATCCTACCCCGATATGGTCCTGCTGGCCGGCGGCACCCCCGTCTTCGCCGTGGCCGGTATGGAAACCGGCTTCAAGCTGACGCCGGAAACCCTGGAAGCCGCCATCACGCCCAAGACCAGGTGGCTGATCCTCAATTCACCGTCCAACCCGACCGGCGCCGTCTATACCGCCGACGACCTGAAGGCGCTGGGCGAGGTGCTGAAGCGCCATCCGCAGGTGTGGATACTGACCGACGACATGTACGAGCACCTGCTGTTCGATGGTTTCAAATACGCCACCATCGCCCAGGTGGTGCCGGAGCTTTACGATCGCACGCTCACCATGAACGGCGTGTCGAAAGCCTATTCGATGACCGGCTGGCGCATCGGTTACTGCGCCGGGCCTGAGCCGCTGATCAAGGCGATGTCCAAGATCATCTCGCAATCGACCTCCAACCCCTGCTCGATCGCGCAATGGGCCGCCGTGGAGGCGCTGAACGGCACGCAGGACTTCATCCAGCCGCGCGCGGCCGCCTTCCAGAAGCGCCGTGATCTCGTTGTCGCCATGCTGAACAACGCCGAAGGCATCACCTGCCCCAAGCCGGAAGGCGCCTTCTATGTCTATCCGTCGGTCGCCGGCTGCATCGGCAAGACCGCGCCTTCGGGCAAGGTCATCACCAGCGACGAGGATTTTGCCGGCGAACTGCTGCAAACCGAGGAAGTGGCCGTGGTTCATGGCGCGGCCTTCGGCCTGTCGCCGTTCTTCCGCATTTCCTACGCCACGTCGGAAGCGGTCCTGACCGAAGCCTGCTCGCGTATCCAGCGCTTCTGCGCCAGCCTGAAGTAAGCCTTTCAGGCACAGCACAAGATATTACCGGCGCGGCGGAATTTTTCGCCGCGCCGTTTTTCATACGCGCAAGGCCGTTCCGCGGGCCGGCAGCATAAACTTGCGCTTGCCCTCTTCCCGAAAACAAGGCAAGCAAGGCTCAAATGACGGGTTTCTGGCAGATAACATGGCTGATTCCGCCGGGATTGCTGCTGGGCGCCCTGGCCGCTTCGGCGTTTGTCAGCGCCCTGCTCAGTCTGCTGGTCATCAAGGGCGGCCCGGTCGATAATCCGCGTGAACGCGGCGCGCACAGCGCCCCCACCCCCACCAGCGGCGGCCTGGCCATCATGGCCGCCTCCGCCCTGGTCATCGGTCTGGTTTTGTGTTTTTACGGCGCGGCCATTCCGGGAAGCTGGCGCGACGGCCTGATCCTCTTCGGTTTCGCCAGCCTGATGGGCGTTTGCGGCGCGATCGACGATGTGGCCGACCTGCCGGCCAGTTGGCGGCTGGCCTTTCAGATCGGCCTGTGCCTGGTCTTCGCCTGGTTCTACCGCGTGACCACGCTCGATTTCGGCCCCGGCCTGATCGTACCGCTTCATCCCTTCGTCGGTTTGCTCGGCAGTGCCGCCTGGCTGATCCTGACCCTCAACACCATCAATTTCATGGACGGCTCCAATGGCCTGGCGGTCGGCGCCCAGACCATCGCCATGCTGATCCTGGCCGGCCTGATCCTGCTGATGGCGCCATTCAGCCTGTTCAGCGCCTATCTCGGCGTCATCCTGCTGATCTGCGTCTGTGTCGCCGGCGCCCATCTCGGTTTCGCGCCGTTCAACCTGCCGCCCGGACGGCCACAAAAGGCGAAAGCTTTCCAGGGCGACGCCGGCTCCATGTTCGCCGGCGCCCTGATCGGCGGCGCCACCCTGATCGTCAAGGCCTACGGCACTGGCTCGGTCTGGTTCGGCGGTTTTCTGCTGGCGCCGCTGCTGGTCGATGTCGTGCTGACCCTGATCACGCGCGCGCGCAAAAAGCGGAATGTCTTCAAACCGCACAAGGAACATCTCTATCAGATATGGCTGCAACGCCGCGACGCCTCACACGGGCGGCTGGCCCTGCGCGTCTGGGGATTGTGCCTGTTCTCCAGCCTGATCGGGGTCGGCGCGTGGTTCGTGGACCGGATCTGTCACAGCGATATCCGCTTCTTCGTGCTCGTGGCGCTCATCATCGCCTATTCCGCCGGCTGGACGCTTCTGCGCCGGAAATTGCTCAGGCGCCCCCTTCTAAAGTAAACCTATAAGGCTGCCTTATAGTTCATCCTCATCCGGACGTTTGCGGTTCGATTTAACAGTGGAACGGATCGCCTTGCCCGCCAGACGCCTTTTCACCGCGCCTTTTGTCGGTTTGGTGGCGATGCGTGGCGGCGGCGGCGGTTCGGCGGCCTTGCGCACCAGTTCGACGAAGCGCGCCTCGGCCGCCCGGCGGTTCATTTCCTGCGTCCTGTGCGTCTGGATGAACAGCACAAGCACGCCTTCATTGGTGACCCGCCGCCCACCCAGCCTGATCAGCCGCTGCTTGACATCATAGGGAATGGTCAGGTTTTCAAAGATCGAGAAGCGCAGTTCGACAGCGGTCGAAACCTTGTTGACATTCTGACCGCCCGCGCCCGAAGACCGCACGAAGGTTTCGTGCAGTTCCTCATCGGGGACCAAAATGCGGGGCGTGATAAAAACCATGAGCGCAGATAGCAAAAAGCCGCCCGCCTGGAAACAGACGGACGGCTTGAAAATATGGCGGGCACCTTAGGACGGATCGACCTTCAGGATTTGACTTAGCCGCGCGTGGCTAGCTCCAGAAAGGTAAAGGATAAGGGAATCCACAGATTACACAGATTACACAGATTTTTCAGTGTCTTTGAATGCTATTCCCGGCATCACAATAGATGATTTTCGGCGCGAAGCGCCAATCCGTTAAGGGAAAGCCTGCGCGGAAATCAGCCAGTAAGGCGCTGAAAAATCTGTGTAATCTGTGTAATCTGTGGATTCCCTTTTCTTAAATCGGCAAAGTCGGCAAAGTCGGCAAAGTCGGCAAAGTCGGCAAAGGTCGATGAATGTCGATCAGTCCTAGTTCAGAGACGCCTTGATCATCCACAGATGCTTTTCGTGGGCGGTCAGGCGGGTGGTGCAGAGATCGGCGGTCGAAACGTCACCGGCATCTTCAGAGGCCTTCACCGCCGCTTTCAGGGTGGCGACGACCGTGGCGTGGTCTTTGGCCAGGTCCTTCAGCATGTCCTGGGCCGAAGCGGTGGGGTCGCCGTCCTTGATCGAGGTCAGGTTGCCGAAAGCGTCGGCGCCCATCGGCGCGGTCTGGCCGAGGGCGCGGATACGCTCGGCGATCTCGTCGATCGAGGTCCAGATTTCATTATACTGCTCTTCCAGCAACAGGTGCAGGCCGCGGAAATTCGGGCCGACGACATTCCAGTGATACCCATGGGTCTTCTGGTAAATGGTGAAGGTGTCCGCCAGAACCTTGGACAGTTCCAGGCCTACCTTCTTGCTGTTGTCAACGCCGGATTCGCTCATGATATTATCTCCTCAGACAGGGGTTCCGTATGTGATGGGTCACATATGAGAATACCACCATAAAGATACAATGAGGGAGTCGGGTCCAGTCGAATATTTCCTGTGAAACCTGCTTTGCGTCATTTCGACAAGGTGGAACTGTCATAAAACGTGATAGTCCGTGAGCGCAAAGAGGTTGCAATGCGCCATCATCGGATTATTTTATACATACCTTATGCTGAAAATGAGCATAAGTATTTTGGAGAGAAACGATGGCCGATACGGCTGCCCCCCTTGAGTTCACCCCGGCGGTCGAAGCCGGAACGGCGGACATCTATGCCCGCCTGCAAGGCAAGGTATCGCCGCTGGAATGGCAGCTTCAGGCCCCGCTGATCCATGCGATCAATGCGCTCAAGGCCGAGATGAACGCCGTCATTCTGGCGCACAACTATATGACGCCGGATATCTTCCACGGCGTGGGTGATTATGTCGGTGACAGCCTGGGCCTGGCCCGTGAAGCCGCCAAGTCATCGGCCGATATCATCGTGCAGGGCGGCGTCCACTTCATGGCCGAGACTTCGAAGATCCTCGCCCCGCAAAAGACCGTGCTGATCCCCGACATGCGCGCCGGCTGCTCACTGGCCTCGTCGGTCACCGGCGAACAGGTGCGCCTGATCAAGCAAAAATATCCCGGCCTGCCGGTCGTCACCTATGTCAACACCACCGCCGATGTGAAGGCCGAAACCGACATCTGCTGCACCTCGGCCAATGCCGTGCAGGTGGTCGAGCATATCGCCGCCGAATGGGGCGTCGATACGGTTATCATGCTGCCGGACCAGTTCCTGGCCAAGAACGTGGCGCGTCAGACCGATATCAAGATCATTGCCTGGGCCGGCGCGTGTGAGGTGCATGAGCGCTTCGACGCGCAGGATATCGCCGATGTCCGCGCCGCCCATCCCGGCGCTGTGGTTCTGGCGCACCCGGAATGCCCGCCGGAGGTTATCGCTGCCTCGGATTTCACCGGTTCGACCACGGCGATGAGCGATTACGTCACTAAAAACAAGCCGAAACAGGTGGTGCTGATCACCGAATGCTCGATGGCCGATAATGTCACCGCCGAAGCGCCCGGTGTCGAATTCCTGCGCCCGTGCAACCTGTGCCCGCACATGAAGCGCATCACCTTGCAGGGCATTTATGACTCCTTGCGCTTCCATCAGTATGAAGTAACGGTCGATCCGGAACTGATCCCGCGCGCCGCCCTGGCTGTCCAGCGCATGATCGATATGCCGCCGCTGAAAACGCCCGCCCGCTACGATATGATCAAGGCCAGGCATCATGTCGATGTCGAGATGATTTCGTAAGATTATCGGTCATGCCAACGGTTCAGGATTTTCGTGAATATATAAGATACACGAAGGCCAAGGCTGCGGACCAGGGCCTTCAGGCAGTCGAGTTGAATGCTGAAGGCATACACCAATGCAAGGCTGATCCTTCGATTGGCTTCCGCGATATCGAACTATGTCGGGAAGCCATGCGGGCAGAAGCTCAAGAAGATGATGAGATATTGACGCCCAGGAATGGTGTGCCAACAAACCTTACTATTCGCTACAAACTAACGTAACGCCCCCTCCGGCGGGACTTCGCCCGCCACCTCCCCCGTACGCTGCGCTACAGGGGAGGATAAGACGTATTCTCTTTCTTTTCCCGCCCCGTTTACGGGGAGGGGGGACCACGAAGTGGTGGGAGGGGGATCGTCACAGACGCAGCAGGAGGCCATAGTGGCCACAGAAACCTATATCCATAATGGCCCGCTGGTGATCGGCGCCGGTCTTGCGGGCTTAAGCGTCGCGCTTAATACCGCGCCTCACAAGACGCTCGTCCTTGCCCCTGTGGCGCTGGGTGTCGCCTGTTCGTCGGCCTGGGCGCAGGGCGGGATCGCCGCGGCGCTTTCCCCCGATGATTCCCCGAAAGCCCATGCGACCGACACCATTAATGCCGGCGCCGGGATTGTCGATGAACTGGCGGCCAAGACCCTGACTGAAGCTGGCCCGCAAACCGTTCAGCGGTTAAAAGCAATGGGCGCGCCTTTCGATCATAAACCAGACGGCTCCTTCGTGCTTAACCGCGAAGCCGCGCACGGGCTGGCCCGCGTGGCGCGCGTCGGCGGCGATCTCGCCGGTAAGGCCATTCTCGAAGCCGTTGTTCACCAGGCGCTCAATGCCCCAAACATTGAAATCTGGGAGCGCGCCCATGCCCTCGGCCTGATCAAATCAGAAAACGGCGCGGTCATCGGCGCGCTGATTCAACATGCCGACAAGCTGGTCGAGGTCTTCGCACCGGTCGTTATCCTGGCCAGCGGCGGCTCGGGCGGATTGTTCGCCGTCACCACCAATCCGGCCAATCTGCGCGGCGAAGGCATGGCCATGGCGGCGCTGGCGGGGGCCGAAATCGCCGATCCGGAATTTATCCAGTTCCACCCGACCGCACTGAAATTCGGCCTTGACCCGGCGCCGCTGGCGACCGAGGCCCTTCGCGGCGAAGGCGCTACCCTGATCGACAAAAACGGCCACCGCTTTGTCTTCGGCGACCACCCCGATGGCGAACTGGCCCCACGCGATATCGTCGCCCGCGCCGTCCACAAGGCGGACCAAAACGGCGGGGCCTTCCTCGATGCGCGCACGGCGATCGGCGAACACTTCCCGGCCGAGTTCCCCACGGTCTTTGCCTCGTGCATGAGCCAGGGCGTCGATCCGCGCACCATGCCCATGCCGGTCGCGCCCGCCGCCCACTATCATATGGGCGGCATCAAGACCGATATCTTCGGCCGGACCTCGCTGAAAGGCCTCTATGCCGTCGGTGAATGCGCCTGTACCGGCGTTCACGGCGCCAACCGCCTGGCTTCCAATAGCCTGTTAGAGGCCGCCGCCTTCGGTGAACGCGTCGGCAAGGCCGCCACCGCCAGTCTGAACGGCAGTTTCACGCCGGAAACCGCCACCGCCGTTCGCCCTGCCCTGCCCCCCAGCCTCGGCGAAAGCGACCTGAGCGCCTTACGCGACGCCATGGCCCGCGAGGCAGGCGTGGTCCGCGATGAAGCCGGCCTGACCCGCCTGCTGGACCTGATTACCGGCCTCGATGCGCGTTATCCGGGCGCGCTCGCCCTGGTCAGCGCGCGCCTGATCGCAACTTGCGCCTTGCATCGGCGCGAGAGTCGCGGTTCTCATTACCGCAGCGACTATCCGCAAAGCGATGCGGCCGGTGCGCGGACCTTCACAAACTGGGCCAAAGTCCAGACCGAAACATATGGGGAGTTGAGTACATGTACCTCACCGGATTGCCTGACCTCCTGATCGAACCGATCATCCGCGACGCCCTGAAAGAAGATCTGGGGCTGGCCGGAGACGTGACGGCCTCGGCGGTCGTGCCGCCCAAGGCGCGCTTCAAGGCCGAGTTCCGCGCCCGCGGCACGGGCATTTCCGCCGGCATCGATTGCGCCCGGATCGCCATGAGCCTGATGGACCCGCAAATCCGCTTTGAAACTTTGCTGCCTGATGGCAGTCCGGTGAAAAAAGGCGATGTCATCGCGCGCATCGAAGGCAATGCCCGCGCCATACTGGCCGCCGAACGCGTGGCGCTCAATCTTTTGTGCCACCTTTCCGGCGTCGCTTCCCTGACAGCGGATTATGTCGGCGCGATCGAGGGCCTGAAAAGCAAGATCGTCTGCACCCGCAAGACCTTGCCGGGCCTGCGCGCCCTGCAAAAACATGCCGTCAAGTGCGGCGGCGGCTATAGTCACCGCTACGGTCTTGATGACGCCATCCTGATCAAGGATAACCATATCGCTATCTGCGGCGGGGTGGGGCCTGCCATGGAACGCGCCAAGGCCGGAGTGGGCCACACCATGAAGATCGAGATCGAGGTGGACAGCATCGCCCAACTCAAACAGGCCCTGCCCTACGGCCCCGATGTGCTGCTGCTCGATAATTTCTCATTGGATATGTATGCAGAGGCCGTGAAACTGGCCGGCGGCAAGGCGATCCTGGAAGCCTCCGGCGGGGTCAATATGGAGACGGTGCGCGCCATCGCCGAAACCGGCGTGGATGTCATCTCGGTCGGCGCTTTGACGCATAGCGCCCCCAATTTCGACATCGGTCTGGACGCGGTTTGACAATTTAGCGGCTTTTCAGCGCTTAGATACCGCCCTTGACGAAGGAGAGCCGCGACACCCGCTGACTGAGCGGCTTATCGACCAGCGCGTCGAACACAAAGGCCACGGCAATGGCCACAACAACACCTGTGCACCATAGTCCCCATTGCGCCGGCGCGTTCAGCCCGAAATGCGCGATCAGTTTCGGGCTAAGGCCGAACCACACCGCGCCGACCAGCGAATGGGTCAGGAACAAGGCGAAAGAGGCGCGGCCCATGCGGTGGGTGACGATGTTTTCATGGAAGGTCACCCCGCCCGAAACGGCCAATACCACACCCAGCAGGACAAGGATCACGCTGTCGATCACGGCGTTGCGCGGCAGCAGGCACAGGAGGCTGATGCCCAGGAAAGAACCGGTCATGCCGAGCCAGAAAACCGTTTTGGATACTCTGAGACCGGCGGTCATGCGCTCGATCAGATTGCCGAGCAGGAACAGCGGCACGGCGCGCAGCAGCCCCCAGGTGAACGGCAGATCGACCAGGGCATGATGCGCCACCCCCAGGGCCAGGCCATGCGCGGCCAGCAGGACCACCACCGACAGGCCGATCATCACCGGCAGGGCGCGCCTGTAGACATAGGGAATATAGACGCTGAACAGGCCGTAGCAGACCAGCAGGACCGATAGGGTCCAGGTCGGGGTGTTCCACGATTCCGCGTGCATCATGCCCCAGCCATGGACCAGAAACGCCTGGGCGAAGAAATCCGCCGCGCCATATTTTTCGGCATGATTGGGCGCGAAACCGGCCGCCGTCGCCGCGATTATGAACGCACCAAACGCCAGCAAAACCAGGATATGCGAGGGCCACAACCGGGCGAACCGGCGCAGGAAAAAGTGCGTGCGGCGCATATGCGAGGTCACCAGCCGCTGGCCATAGGCGCGCGACAGGATATAGCCGGACAGGAACAGGAAGAAATCGGTCGCCAGCCAGCCCTGTTTGAAAACCGGAAACAGGGTGGCGAAATCGACCGGCGCAGTGCTGCCATAATGGAACAGCAGGATGAAGCTGGCGGCCAGAAAGCGCAGCACGTCGAGGCTGGCGCCGCCGGCCCTCGGGTGGGCGTCCGGCGCATGATGGCTGTTCAGAATGGCAAAAGAGAAAGGTTTCACGACCATGATTATAAGGCGAGGTCGTTAAAATTTTGAGGTATGGAAGAAAGTAAGATACCCCACCACCAACGCGCAAGAGCGCATCGCCCCCCTCCCCGAACAAGTCGGAGAGGTACAGGATTATAAATTACTATTTCGCCGGCGTTACGGGTTTCGGCACTTCACGTTTGATGCCTGCCTTCTGGCTCGGTTTCATGAATTTGACCAGGACGCGCTGGCCGATCAGGAACGGCGTGTTGTCGGCCGAAACCACGACCTCGACCACGCGTTCGTCTGACGCCTCGTTGCCGCCGTCCGATTTCAGCTTGCGGGCGCCGAAGGTGGCGGCGATGCGCATCACCTTGCCAACATAGACCTTGGACGGATCGGCCTCCGGCACGATTTCCGCTTCCTGGCCGATCTTGACATCGGGAATGGAGCTTTCGACGATTTCCGAGCGGATGATGTGCGGAATGGCCGGCTCCAGGTCGAACATGGTGGAGACGTTGAGCGTCGAAGCGCCGGCGCCGGGATTGGCGTAACGGCGGATGATCTTGCCATCCATCGGCGCGCGGATGATGGTCAGATCCTGCTGGTATTCGGCCTGGGCCAGTTGCGCACGGGCCACGGCCACGGCGGCCCGCTGCGCCGCCAGGGTGGCATTGGCGCTGTCGATGGCGTCATGCGCCTGATCAAGCTTTTGCTGGGCCACGAAATTGCTGGGGGCCAGTTCCTTCAGGCGGTCGTATTCGCGCTGGGCCGTGCGGAGTTGAACTTCGGTCAGGGCGATCGCCGACTGGGCCTGATTGACCGAGGCGCGGGCGTTATTGACCGCCAGAAGGGTATCCTCGTCTTCCTGGCGGGCGAGAATCTGGCCCTTGGTGACCTTATCCCCTTCCTGCACGAAGACCTGATCGACGATGCCGGCGCGGCGGGCGGCGACCTCGATCACCCCGCCCTCGACATCGACCTTGCCGGCGGCAATGGCGGCATAGGGTGACGGCGGCGCCTTGACCTCCGCCGCCTTGCCGCCGGGCGCGCCCGGTTTCTGACAGGCGGAAAGCGACAGGCCGGAGAGGGCCAGAAGGCCGAAAGCGATGGCGGTTGAAGCGGCGAATTTACGAGACATCAGGTTTCTCTGTTTTAAAATTAAGCGATGACGGGCGGTTCGGCGACCATGGTGTCGCTGAGTATCTTTCCGTCTTCCATGTGAATGACGCGATCGGCATAGGTTTCGAGGCGTGGATCGTGGGTCACGACGACCACCGCCGCCCCGCGTTCCTTGGCCGCCTGGTGCAGCAGTTTGATGACCACCTGGCCGCTGACCGAATCGAGCGCCGAGGTCGGTTCGTCGGCGAAGATCAGTTGCGGCATCTTGGACAGGGCGCGGGCGATGGCGACTCGCTGCTTTTCCCCGCCGGAGAGTTCCGACGGTTTCTGCCTGAGGCGATGTTCGAGGCCCACCGATCCCAGCACCGCGACAGCGCGTTTATGCGCTTCGCCATGCGGCACCTTCTGGTATTTCAGCACCTGCTCGACCTGTTCGGTGGCATTGAGCGCCGGGAACAGGTTGAAACCCTGAAAAATGAAGCCGCAGTGATCGAGGCGGAACTTGTCGATCTTGCCGCGTTTCTTCTTCCACAGGTTTTCGCCGAGCGCCATGACCTCGCCCTCATCGGGCTTCATCAGGCCCGAAAGCGCCGCGATCAGGGTCGATTTGCCCGAACCGGACGGCCCCATGACCATGGTGACCTGACCGTGATAGGCGGTGAAATCGACCCCCTTGAGCACGGCCTGCTTCACCTTGCCGATCTTGTAGCTCTTGCCGAGGTTTGTGGCTTGTAAGGCGAGTTTACCGGTCATCGCAGCAGGTCCGCAGGCTGGCTTTTCTTGAGGACGCCGAGCGAGAACAGGCCCGACAGGATGGCGATCAGCATCAGGCCGATGGTGACCGGGATAACGATGAACAGCGGGAAATCCATCGGCACCGCGGCCGAATGCGCCGCGAAGCCGACGAGGCCGGTCAGGATGGCGGTCACGATCAGGCCCGCGACCCCGACCCAGAAACTCAGTTCCATGATGATCAGACGCAAGGATCCCATGGAGACGCCAAGGGCGCGCAGGGAGGCGAACTCTTTGATATTGGCCATGATGGCGCCTTGCAGGGTCTGCCAGGTGATGACGATGCCGATAAAGATGCCGACCAGGACCGCGAAGCCGATCATCATCGAAATGCCGCCTTCCTTGAGCATGGATTTCTGGCTGGCCTTTGAAAGCGCCTCGCGGGTCCAGGCCTTATACTGGCCATGCGCCATGACGTTCAGTTCCGACGCCACCTGGTCCGCCTTGGTCGGATCCTTGAGCTTGACCACCAGCGGCCCGACGCGCGGACCTTCATCAACGACATAGATCAGCTTGCCGGTCTGGTAGGACACGAAAACCTGCGAATTGAACATGGACGGGTAGCCATCCACAACCGGACCGACTGTGACGGTGCGGCCGTTCATCTTGGCCTTGTCGCCCACCTTGACGCCAAGCTTATTGAGGCTGGAGCGGTCGAGCACAACGGTGAAGGGCTGTTGCAGCGCCTCGATGACCTCATCGCTGAAATCGGTCGGCAGGGTCACGGCGCCTTTGACCGGATCGACCACCACCACCTGTACGCCGTCGCCCTTGGCCGGCTGGCCGTCCTTCGGAAAATTAGACCAGAAGGCCCAGCTTCCGTTCAGCGGCTGAACTTCGGCCACGTCCGGATGCTGGTAGATGGTGGGAATGAGGCGGCGCGGCTGGCCGGAATTATTGCCGAACAGGCCCTCGGCCTGTGGCGGCAGGATCATGACCTGGGCCGGGGATTTATCCACCGTGGCGGTGAAGGACTTGGCCATGCCCATGAACATGCCGGACATGGCAAGCACGAGCAGGCCGGCGACGGCCAGGGCGATGACGGCCGCCATATACCGTCGCCATTCATATAGCAGGGTCGATAAAGCTAGGGACATATTACCACTTCTAGGTGCGCAATGCACGATAAGGGCAACATCTATAAGTTTTCGATAAAGGTCTAATTAAATCGGCGTAACATAGGTTGCAGATGCGACCTGTTGTGCTGAAGCCGCGCCCGCGAGCCTGTCCGTTTCCGGACAACGGCGGGCCTAGATATCCTTCCAGGCCGCGATAAAATAGGCGATACCGGTCCACAGGGAGATGATCGCCGCGATCCATACCAGCGCGTAGCCGGTCATCAGCACCGCGCCCGAACTGTGCGGTTGCAGGCCAAAAGCCGACCAGGCGTCGGCGAACAGGAGCACACCCAACGCGATAAGCTGGATGGTCGTCTTGATCTTGCCAAGGAAACTGACCGGCACCCTGACGCCCTTGGCCGCAGCCGTTTCCCGCAGGGCGCTGACGGCGAATTCGCGGAACAGGATGAAGGCCGCCGGCAGGGCGAACCACGGATCGCCGGAATGGATGGCGAAGACGCCGAGGATGGTGCCGCACACCAGTATCTTGTCGGCGATCGGATCGAGAATGGCGCCCAACTGGCTTTCGGCGTGCAACCTGCGCGCCAGTATGCCGTCGAACAGGTCCGTCAGGGCGGCGATGATAAAGACATAGACGCTCCAGCGCTGCATTGCGAACAGCCTGTCCACCTGCACGTCCAGGAAAGGGATGCCGCCCGCCATACCGGCCAGCAGGACAAATATCACCACGCCGAACACCAGGCGCACGCCGGTCAGGAGATTAGGGATCGGATTGACTTTCTCGCCGGTCATGCTGGCCTTACCTTGAAATACGCAGTTCGGCGCATACTAGACAAGAACCCGCGGCGCGCCAAAGCCTTTTATCGCCCCCGGCGCGCAATCGTCAGCCTCACCAGTTCCACATGGTCCCGTCCTGCAAACGCGCCACGGGCAGTTGCATGGGCTGGTAAGGATATTTCGCCGCCAGCGCCTCGTCGATATCGACGCCGTGCCCCGGCGTGTCGCCGACCTTGAGATAACCATCGGCGAAGCGGTAATCATGCGGGAAGACCGCATCGGTTTCCGGCGTGTGGCGCATATATTCCTGGATGCCGAAATTGGGCGCCCAGGTATCGAAATGCAGGGCCGCGCCCATGCACACCGGCGACAGGTCGGTGGCGCCGTGCGAACCGGTGCGCACCTGATACATCGAAGCCAGATCGGCGATGCGCCTGAGATGGGTGATGCCGCCGGCGTGAACCACCGTGGTGCGGATATAGTCTATAAGCTGGTTCTGGATCAGATCCTTGCAGTCCCAGATGGTGTTGAAGATTTCACCGACGGCCAGCGGCGTGGTGGTGTGCTGGCGGATCAGCCGGAAAGCCTCCTGGTTTTCGGCCGGGGTCGCGTCCTCCATCCAGAACAGGCGGAAGGGTTCGAGATCCCTGCCGAGACGGCCCGCCTCGATCGGCGTCAGGCGGTGGTGGACATCGTGCAGCAGTTCGATGCCGAAACCGTGGACCTCACGCAGTTTCCCGAACAGCTTCGGGGCGAAATTGAGATAAGAACTGGTGTTCCACAGGGTTTCGGTCGGCAGGGTGCCGTCAGCGGGTTCGTAATACATATCGCCCTTGCCAACGCCATAGGCGCCCTTGACGCCGGGAATGCCCGACTGGGCGCGGATCGCCTTATAACCCAGGCTCATATAGCGCCCGACCTCATCGACCGTATGCTCGATATCGGTCCCATTGGCGTGGCCATAGACCAGAACGCCATCGCGTGAGCGGCCGCCCAGCAACTGATAAAGCGGCATCCCCGCCAGTTTGGCCTTGATGTCCCACAGGGCGGTATCGACCGCCGCGATCGCCGACATGGTGACTGGCCCACGCCGCCAGTAGGCGCCGCGATAGAGGAACTGCCAGATATCCTCGATGCGCTGGGCGTCCTTGCCGATCAGGTTGGGGATGACGTGATCTTCGAGATAGGACACGACCGACAGTTCGCGGCCATTCAGCGTGGCGTCGCCGATGCCATAAATGCCCTGATCGGTCTCGATCTTCAGGGTCACGAAATTGCGCCCTGGCGAGGTGACGATGACGCGGGCGGAGCGAATGATAGCGGAAAGCGGGGCTGAGGGCATGGGACGCTCTTTTTATCTGATAAATTTATCTGACCAATATTGCATAAAGCCGCACCGGAAGCAAGACATTCCGGTCGCCTATCCGGCCAGCCCGGCGCGTCCGCGCAGACGCGCCGTTTCGTTGCGCGCCTGGGTGATGGCGTCGGTTTCGGTGACGATCAGCAGGTTTTCGATCACCCGGCCGAGGTGATCGCGCATGGCGGTGCGCGCCGCCTCCGGGTCGCGCGCCGCGATGGCGTCAAGGATGGCGCGGTGATCGTCGATCCGCGGCTTGACCCCGGCGGAACGGGAGCGCCGCAGCATTTCCATGGTCAGGGGCGATCGTTCGCGCACCTCCCACAGGGTCTTGACCACCAGCAGCAGGGCGTCGTTCTGCGTGGCGCCGGCGATGCCGAGATGAAAGTCACGGTCGGCGGCCTCGTCATGGATCAGGGTTTCGCCGGCGTTGTTTTCGTCGATCATCCGGCTGAGGATTTGCTCCAGTCCGGCGATCTCCGCGTCAGACGCCATGCTGGCCGCGATGGCTGCCGTCTCACCCTCGATCACGCGCCGCGCCGCCGTCAATTCAAACGCGCCGATATCCAGTGCGCTGGTGGTCAGGCCATCCGCCGGCGGGGCCGTAACATAGACGCCGGAGCCACGCCGCGCCGCAACCAGGCCGAGGATTTCCATGCCGATCATAGCTTCACGGATGGTCAGGCGGCTAACCTGGAAGCGCTCGACCAGAACCCGTTCCGGCGGCAGGCGGTCGCCTTCGCGGAACCGTCCTTCGGCGATATCCGCCTGCAAGGCCGCGATAATATTCTGATACAGTTTCTGATTATCCGCCGCCATAGACACAAGTTTCCCGCTGCCGTCGCAATACCGATTCCGCGAATATATCAGACCACTGTATGCGATACAGTCAAATTCATTGCGAAATCGCCGGACACTGATAGCATCCGGATGATCCACAATCACCGGCCTGACGGGAAAGGACAGCACATGGTCCTGCACATCAAACGTATCTACGATCCGCCGGAAGCGCAGGACGGCCAGCGCATCCTGGTCGATCGCATCTGGCCGCGCGGCCTGACCAGGGAAAAGGCGGCGGTCGATACCTGGCTGAAGACCGTGGCGCCGACGACCGAACTGCGCAAATGGTTCAATCACGATCCGGCGCTCTGGACGGAATTTCGAGTACGCTACGCCCGCGAACTGGACGCCAATCCCGAAGCGGTGAAGGCGTTGCGCGATCTGGTGAAAAAGGGAAAGACCACCCTGCTTTTCGCGGCGCACGATCCAGTGCACAATAACGCCGCCGCCCTCGCCGATTATCTCGACCTTAGCCGATAAACAGCAGGGCCGGCTTTTCGATCAGCCGCTTGAGCCTCTGGACGTATGACGCCGCATCAAAGCCGTCGATAATCCGATGATCGAAGGAGGATGACAGGTTCATCAGGGTGCGGATCACCACCTGGCCATCCCGCACCACCGGCCGCTCGACCAGCTTGTTAGGCCCCAGGATCGCCACTTCCGGCGCATTGATCACCGGCGTCGCCGCGATACCGCCGAGCGTGCCGAGGCTGGTCAGGGTGATCGTCGAACCGCTTAAATCTTCACGGCCGGCCGTGCCGTCACGCGCCGCCTTGGTGACGCGCGCCAGTTCGCGGGCACAGCCCCACAGATCGAGGCTTTCCACATGGCGGACCACAGGCACGACCAGACCGTTCGTCGTCTGGGTAGCGATGCCGATATGAACGGCGTCATAGGTGCGCAGGACACCGGCCTCGTCATCATAACGCGCATTCACATTAGGGAAGTCCGCCCGCAGTTTCACCACCGCCTGCATGAAGAAGGGCAAAAGCGTCAACTTGGACTGATCGGCTTTGCGGTTATCGTTCAGTTCCCCGCGCAAGGCTTCCAGTCCGGTCAGGTCGAATTCCTCGACATAGGCGAAATGCGGAATATTGCGCTTGGCGGTCTGCATCTTCTCGGCGATCTTGCGGCGCAGGCCGACGATACGGATTTCAGTCACGCCATCGGATTTGACCGGCGCAGACGCCTCGCCATAAGCATCCAGATCATCCGGCAGGATGCGCCCTTCTGGTCCGGTTCCCGTAACAGATGACAGGGCAACGCCCATTTCATCGGCACGGTGACGTGTGGCCGGCGCCGCCAGAGGGGCAGACTTCCCCGCCGCTGCCGGCTTTTCAACCCGTTTCGATGGTGTTTCAGGCTTGGCAGCAGAGGCCTCCGCGGCTTCGCCATGGCCCGCCACATCCAGTTCCACCAGCACCGAACCAACGGGCGCGAATTCGCCGATTTCGCCATGGATGGCCAGTACCTTGCCGGTCACCGGCGAGGTGATTTCGACCGACGCCTTGTCGGTCAGCATATCGACCAGCGGCGCGTCTTCCTGCACCACATCCCCGGCCTTGACATACCAGGCGCCGATTTCGGCCTCGGCCACGCCTTCGCCGACATCGGGCAGACGGAAGAGATAGAGGCCCATATCAGTTCTCCATGGCGGAATTGAGCGCCCTTATGATACGGGCAGGTCCGGGGAAATAGTCCCATTCAAAGGCGTGCGGATAAGGTGTATCCCAGCCGCAAACCCGGCCGATTGGCGCCTTCAGGTGATAGAAACAGCGTTCCTGTATCAAGGCGGAAAGCTCGCCCCCGAAGCCGCCGAAACGCGAAGCTTCATGGACAATAACACAACGCCCGGTCTTTTTCACCGAGGCGGTGATGGTGTCGATATCGAGCGGCACGATCGAGCGCAGGTCGATCAGTTCGGCGTCGAGGCCGCTTTCCTCGATAGCCGACAGCGCCACATGCACCATAGTGCCGTAGGCCAGCAACGTCACGTCGCTGCCCGGCCGGGTGATCGCCGCCTTGCCGAGCGGCACGGTATAATGGCCTTCCGGCACCTCGGCGTCCTTGTGACCCGCCCAGGTTTTCATCGCCTGATCGGGGCGGCCATCGAACGGGCCATTGTAGATACGCTTCGGCTCCAGGAAGACCACCGGGTCGTCGCATTCGATGGCGGAAATCAGCAGGCCCTTGGCGTCATAGGGATTGGAGGGGATGACCGTTTTCAGCCCGGTGATATGGGCGAAGATGGCTTCCGGCGACTGGCTGTGGGTCTGACCACCGAAGATGCCGCCGCCATAGGGTGAGCGCACGGTCAGCGGCGCCCAGAATTCGCCATTGGAACGGTAGCGCAGGCGCGCCGCTTCGGAAACAAGCTGATCGAAAGCGGGCAGGATATAGTCGGCGAACTGAATCTCCACCACCGGCCGCAGACCGTAAGCCCCCATGCCGATGGCCGCGGCGATGATGCCGCCCTCGCTGATCGGGGCATCGAAGCAGCGCGTCAGGCCGTGCTTTTCCTGAAGCTTGTCGGTAACGCGGAAAACGCCGCCGAAATAGCCGACATCCTCGCCAAAGATCAGGGTATCGGGATCGCTGGCAAGGGTGATATCGAGCGCGTTATTGAGCGCCTGGATCATGTTCATGCTGGCCATATCAGAGTCCCAGCTCCTTGCGTTGCTCGATGACGCGCCAGTCGGGTTCCTTGAAAACGCCCTCGAACATCTCAGCCGCGGATGGCTTTGACTTGCCGAGCGTGCCCACCGCCTCGCCTTCGCGGACAGCCGCATTGATGGCTTCGGTGAGTTCAGCGGTCAGGACGTCATGACGCGCCTCGTCCCATTCGCCGATGACGGTCAGATGCGCTTTCAGACGCACGATAGGATCGCCCAACGGCCAGTGGACCGGCTCATCGATCGGGCGGTACTTGGTCGGATCGTCGCTGGTCGAGTGGCCTGCGGCGCGATAGGTGAAGAATTCGATCAGGGTGGAGCCGAGATTGGCGTGGGCGCGTTCGGCGGCCCATTGGGTGGCGGCGCAGACGGCCAGGAAATCGTTGCCGTCAACACGCAGGCCCGGAATGCCGTAGCCGATGGCCTTGGCGGCGAAGGTGGTGTCACGCGGATTGGCGATGCCGGCGAAGGTCGAGATCGCCCACTGGTTATTGGTGACGCACAGGATCGCCGGCGCACGGTAGACGCCGGCAAAGGTCAGGGCCTCGTGGAAATCGCCCTCGGCGGTCGTGCCCTCGCCGACATAACCGAGCGCGATCTTGTCGTCATTCCTGTAGGCCGAGGCCATCGCCCAGCCGACCGCATGACCGAAGCGGCTGCCGAGATTGCCCGAAAGCGAATAGAAGCCGTATTCCCGCGCCGAATAAAGCACCGGCAACTGGCGGCCTTTCAGCGGGTCTTTTTCGTTGGAAAATATCTGGTGGACGAGATTGATCAGCGGGTAGTCCCGCGCCATCAGCCAGCTCAGGACACGGTAGGTCGGGAAGCACATGTCGCCCTGCCCCAGCATCAAGGATTGCGCCGCACCGATGGCCTCCTCGCCGGTCGATTTCATATAGAAGCTGGTCTTGCCCTGGCGTTGAAGGCGGAACAGCTTGTCATCGAAGAGGCGCGTCAGCAGCATGGCGCGCAGGCCCTTGCGCAGCACGTCCGGGGAGATATCCGGCGCCCACGGCCCCACGGCACAGTCGTTTTCATCGAGCACGCGCACCAATGAGAACGGCATGTCGCGCATATCGGCTTCGCAGCCCAGCGGTTCCGGCCGGCGTACCGATCCGGCTTCGGGCACGATCAGGCCATCGAAATTGACAGGCTCCCCCGGCCGCGCCTGCGGCTTGGGGATATGGAGCTGGAGACGCTTATCATCCGGCATGTGACCGCACTCCCTGTGTCGGCTTTTTTGTCAGCTTGCCACGGAGAGCAGAGTAAAATCTTCCTTTCTTTGCTGAAAACCGCTCAAAAACGAAATCGTTATCCTGCGGAGGCCGCGGAAGACAGAAAAACTATCCTGCGCGTCATATGGATCGCCTCCAGAAAGGCTTCATCGTGGCTGACCACCAGAAGCGCGCCGTCATAGGCGCGCAAACCGGCTTCGACCGCCTCGATGGAGTCGATATCGAGATGGTTGGCCGGCTCGTCGAGGATCAGCAGTTCCGGCGGCGCGGTTCCGCCCAGAACACAGGCCAGTCCGGCGCGCAACATCTGTCCGCCACTGAGAGTAGACACAGGTTGCAGGGCCGCATCCGCCCGGAACATGAACCGCGCCAGGGCGGCCCTGCAGCTATTTTCATCGGATCGCGGATGCAGGCGGCGAAAATTATCGCGGATCGACAGGGCCGGATCAAGCAGGCTCACCGACTGGTCCAGCAGGGCGTAGCGGTCCGTCACCCGCACCTTACCCGCCCATGGCTGAATCCCGCCGGTCATCAGCTTAAGCAGGGTTGTCTTGCCGGTGCCGTTTGGTCCGGTGATGGCGACGCGTTCGGGACCGGTCAGGGTCAGGGAGAAATCGCGGATGACCGCCCGATCCTGATAACCCGCCGTCACCCCGTCGATCTGCAAAACCGTCCGGCTGGCCGGCAATCCGGTCGGCGGCACGAAGACCGACAAGGGCTGAAGAATTTCGATCCGCTCGCGCGCATCGGTCGCCGCTGTCATGGCCTCATGGCGTTGCCGTTCCGCCAGGCGGGCATTGTCACCGCCGGTATTTTCGCTGCGGTTCTTACGGGCGCCCAGCAGGATATGCGGGGCATCACCCTTCGCGGCCTTTTTCCGCCCCATGCTGTCCTTGCGGGCCTTGCGTTCGGCCGCTGTCTGCGCGGCGCGGGCGGCGGTATCGACGCGTTTTTCGGCGTCGGCCAGATCAGCCTGCGCCGACGCCAGTTCCAACGTCTTGCGGGCGCGATAATGACTCCAATTGCCGCCGTAACGCGTGGCGCCGAGCGTGGTCAGTTCGACAATGGCATCCATGCTTTCCAGCAGTTCGCGGTCATGGCTGACGACGATGGCCCCGCCGCGCCAGCCCGTCAGCAGGTCGAGCACTGCTTGACGACCCTCACGATCGAGATTGTTGGTCGGTTCATCGAGCAGCAGAACATCCGGCTCGGAAAAAACCAAAGCCGCCAAACCGGCGCGGGTTCGTTGCCCGCCGGACAGGGCAGCCAGCCGCGTTTCCGGCGTGGCCTCCAGTCCGACACGGGTCAGCGCGGCTGTCATCCGCGCCTCCAGGGACCAATCGGCGGCCTCGAAATCCGCCATCGTGGCTTCACCGGATTCAGCGCGGTTCAGGATCGCCAAAGCTTCCGTAACGCCAAACAGATCGGCCACGGTCTCCGCCGCACCGGTCTGAACCATCTGGCGCAGGACACCCAGCGAACCGGCAACGGAAATATGCCCCGTCTGGAGCGGCAGAACGCCGGATATCAGGTTAAGCAGGGTCGTCTTGCCTGTGCCGTTGCGGCCGACAAGCCCGGTGCGTTCGGCGCCGAAGGTCAGGTCAAGATGGGAAAACAGCGTGCGGTCGTCAATCGACCACGACAGGTCGGACAGAATAACAGACATGGATATGGATTTCCTCGGAGGTCAACAAAAGGCGTTTGTCTCTGAGTGTTGAAATCACATGCGTCGGCTTATCCTGTTCGGTGGCTGTCGGGCTGATTTAGGCGGTCAGGCCCGGTTTTGCAAGACTGACCTCGATAGAAAGCTCTGCCTCCTGACCGGGTTTGAAGGTCACCGCGTCACCGGCAAGCTTCACCGTCCTGCCGCCAAGCCTGACGTTTTTCACCTTCATGCCCTTCGGCAGACGCAGGCTCAACTGCACCTCTTGGGGCCGCCCTTCACCATGGAAATTAACCCGGCCACTGACCTTTTCACCGCCGCCTTGCAGAACCAGATCGACCTTGCCCCAGCGGGTCGGCGCGCCATCGATGCGGATCGGCCGGCCGGAGGCGAACCAGTCGCGCGGGATGGCCTTGCCAAGATAAAGCGTCTCGCTGTCCGAGGCCTCGAACACCAGCATCCAGCGGACAAGCTTCGGGATAGTCAATTGCGCCGGGATGCAATAGAGCGGCAGGTCGCCATCGATGCCCGTCACTTCGCCAGCCACCCAGGTGCCGGGGGTATGCGAATGATAGCGGTGCGAATGCAGGAACAGCAGATATTCCTCGATGCGGCCCGAACGCAGAAGCTGCTGGGCATAGCCGTAGGAGATAAAGCCCAGTTGACTGCGTGAGGTTTCGTTGGCCGGGGCAATGTTGGCCACCACGCCGATACAGGTGCCGCCATGGCCACGCACGCCGTCGATCACCGTTTGCGCCAGATCGTCCGGCAGGACATCGGCGTGCAGCATTTCGGCATAGACGCGGTGCGCCCAGCCCTGTTCGGTGCGCTGCTTTTTCTCGCGCGCCTCGGCATAGGCTTCGCGGTGGGTCAGTTTCGCGCCCGGCAGAACGGCGACATAGGCCGGGGTCAGGTCCTTGCGGACATTGGCGCGCAGGGTCTTTACCAACTGTGCCTGAAGCTGATCAGCCCGGCGATTCCAATCGGCGGCAAAGCCCGCCTGATCCGGCGCGATCACCGGCCAGACGCGGGCGATATCGCGCCAGCCGCGCACGGCGAAGGCCGAATTGTTCCAGTACGGCTTCCACCACAGGCTCGGATCGGGATGCAGGCAGGCATCGGATTCGCTCCAGCCGTCGATCAGGCCGAAACCGGCGTCATCAGCCGGCTTTTTCAGGCTGAGATCGTGCATCTCCGTCAGGGTGGCGGCGGTATTGGCAATCTTGCCGGCGTGGGCGCGCAGGGTGGCGACATCGCCGGTATAGGCGAAATAGCGCGCCAGCAGACTGAGGGTCAGTCCGAATTGCGGCGTTTCCGGTCCACGCATATTGATCATGCCGTCCGGCGCGGTGAACGCATTGAAATAGTTGTCGAGCACCGCCTTCGCCTGATCGAAACGGCCCCATTCGAGATTGGCATAAAGCGATGAGGTCAAGATATCCTGGAAGCCGTCATATTCCGGGCCGAAATAATCACGATCGACCACGCCGTACTTCGGATAGACGCCTTGCGGACGCGTCATCAGTTCCTTGGCGAAGGCATGGCTGACCATATCGCCCAAAGCTGTATCGGGGATCGTTAGAGCGCACTGGTCCTTCACCTCATCCTGCCAGTAGGCGGCGAAATCGAACAGACCTTTGTAGAAATCGGCGGCGGAAGGCTCCATGCGGCGCGGCGGATAAGGCGCATAGGAATAGCCGAAGGCCGTCTTCACCGGCTGGCCGTTATCATACTGGATCGTGCGGTGCCAGGTCTGGACCAGCAGGGCGTCCGGCGCTTTGACATCGGCGAAGACCAATAGATCATAATAGCGCGTCGGCGACACCTCGATGATCTTGTGAATCGCCGGCAGCCAGCCGCCGAGCATCCCTTCCCAGCGCTTTTTCGCCATCTCGTCGCCCTGCAATTCCGGGAAGGCGTGTTCCGGGCGATAACCACGGGTGCGGCCATTGGGGAAGACCGGCATGGTATCGCCCTGTTGGCGGGTGCCGACAAAATTGGTCCAGGCCATGCGGGTGTAAAGGCCTTCCGGCGTATAGTTCCAACCCGCTGGCGGCGCGGCCCGGCGCACCTCTTCCGGATCGGGATCGCCGCCGCCGGCCAGCAGTTTGTCGGCCAGCAGATCGGCATCCGCCAGGCAGATGTCTTTCAGCGCCAGACCGAGGTAGGAGGGCTTGATATCGTCGAAACAGGCTTCCAGCCGCTTGGTCAAAGCCAATGCCCGGTCGCCGTTTACAAACGTGATGACGCCATCGCGCCTGGTTTGATCTTCATAAACCGTCCAGCCATCGAACGCCGCCAGTTTCGCATGGCCCGTCACCGGCGCATCGCCCGCCGATATGAATTTCGGTCCGGCCGGCGCCGCCCTGGCAAAAGCAGGTGTTGTTACGGCGGCGACGGTGGAACCGGTGAGAAAGGCGCGGCGGTCGAAACGAACGGACATGAAAGGCTCCTTGACGTCAAAAAAATGGCGTCGCCGGCCTTCGCCGACGACGCCTGGGGTACGCTTACACAATCACACGCTTAGAATGCCGTGGACAGGCCGAGGAAGAACATCCGGCCCAGCGGATCGTAGGTGCTGGGGAAGGTGTTGCCATTGCCGTTCTGGACCAGCAGGCCACCCATGATGGCGGGCGGATCCTTGTCGAACAGGTTGTTGACACCGGCGCGCAGGACGAGGCCATGCGGCAGGTTCTTGGTCAAAGCCAGATCGATGTAGTTATAGGCTTCGATCTCAGCGTTACGCGTCGATTTGGTGCCGGTCAGGTACTGGTCGTCGGTGTTGGTTGCCAGTTCGGCCTTGCCGAAATAGCGCCAGTTGACTGAAACCGTGGTGGGCGCCCAGACATTTTCACCCGGAACAACCCAGGTAGTGCGCAGGTTGTGGCGCCACTTCGGCTTGGGCTGACCACAGGCGCCGCCGAACAGGCCGGTGCAATCGTAGGAGCCGAGGCCCGGAAGCACTTCGGTTTCCAGCGAGTTCAGGTAGGTGCCGACCAGCGAGAAATTCAGACTGCCGTAATCGTGGCCGAAGACCTGTTCCGTTTCCAGGTTGTATGTCGCGCTGACATCGACGCCGGTGGTTTCAAGATAGCCGGTGTTGATGTTGGTGTTGATGACGTAGCCCCCCAGTGCCTTGTTGTAGCCGAACAGGGCGCCGGTCTGCGGGTTACGCACGATCAGGCCGCAGTAGAACGAGTCGCCGGTATTGACGCACTGGCTGACGGCAACCTGGGGATCGACTGTGCCGATATAACCTTCGATACGGATCTTGTAGTAATCCAGGCTGACAGCGAGCGGCAGGCCGCGCGGCGTGAAGACCAGGCCATAGGTCGTCGTCTTGGCTTCTTCCGGATTGAGGTCCGGATTACCGCCGCCGAGACCGGAGCCAGTGTCGGCCGGCGTAGGTTCGATATGACCGTACCAGGCCGCGGTGACGCCGGTGCGGGCGCATTCATCCAGCGATTTGGCCGGGGTTGGGCCGGCGCAGGGATCGATCAGGCCAACGTTACCGACTTGCTGCGAGGCGAACAGTTCGCTGACATTGGCGGCACGCATGGCCTTGTTGTAGCTGGCGCGGAAAAGGATGTCGTTTGTAGGCGCATAGCGGGCTTCAACCTTATAGGTTTCAGTCTTCTTTTCTTCACCCTTGGCCGTCGGGGATTCCGAATTATAGGTCGAATTGCGGTAACCGAACGACGTATTCAGAGACTTGATACCCGGCTTGTCGCTGACGATCGGTACTTCCACTTCGGTGAAATATTCGTCGGCCCAGATCTTGCCATGGGCTTCCGGAATCTCGGCATCCAGTTGGGTCTGGTCGCGCTTCTCGTCGATGGCTTCCTTGCGGCTTTCCACACCCAGGACGATGGCTACGCCGTCATCCGCCCAGGGCGAGGTGATGCCATACTTGCCCAGGTCACCGCTGACGAAGGCGTTGAAGACATTGATGCTTTGTTCGTTGCGCGTGAAAGTCGGCGCGTAGATGAATTCGAGGCCTTCAGCCGACGGTCCGTTGGCGCTGAAGACGTCGATCGGCTTACACCCTTTCGACTGATCGATACAGACCGCCGTACCGTTGTCCATCACCGCCATCAGCGCCTGCCCCGCCAGGTCCTGATTGATGTCGTTCTGATAGTTGAACTGACCGATCGTGGTGGCATACATATAGCTGGCGTCGTAGCTCCAGGCGTCGTTGATGGCGCCGCGGAAGCCGCCGGCCAGACGATAATCCGTGTGACGCATGTCGTTGCGACGGCCAGGGCCGGTAGCGGCGCGATAAACGACCTGGGTTTGCGCAACGGCGTCCGTGCCATAGGCCGCGCCGCAGAGGATGGCGCCCTGTTGCGCGCTCAGGAACGGGTTGTCGCAATTGACATCGAAGGCGCGGCCGGCCCAGATGGCCGAAGGTGCCACCTGGCTGACCGAGTGGTCGTCCATGAACATGAAGCTGCCATAGGCCTCGACGTGCTCATTGACCTTGTAATTGGCGAAGGCGCCGGCATTGTAACGCTCGGAATTACGCAGGGTATAGTTGTCCGGAGCGTAATTGTAATTGAACGAGGCGTCGTTCAGCACCCAAGTCTTCGAGCCATCCTTGGAGTTGGCGTAATCCGTGTTCTTGCCCGGAGAATCGACTTCCGTGCCATCCGCCATCGTCACTGTCAAAGGACGGAAACGGCCGAAGGCGTGTGAGCTGGAACCGCCGCAACGGAAGGTCGAGCCATCCGGGTCATTGAATTCGAGTGCGCAGGTCGAATAGTCGCGCGCGTCCTGGCGCACAGCTTCCATCTTGCGATAGCCGAAATAGCCGGTGACATTGCCCTTGCCGTCTTCGAGGTTGGAACCGAACGCAATGTTGAAATCGTACTTCTGGCCGTCCCAGACGTTTTCCTTGGCCGGGGTGATGCCCGCCGCGGTCTGGATACCGCGCAGGTAATCGTCATCATTGGTATGCTGGTAAATGCTGTATTGCGAATCGAACTTTATACCGTTCAGACGCTTGCGCATGATGAAGTTGACGACGCCGGACATGGCGTCCGAACCGTAAACCGACGAGGCGCCACCGGTCAGAACGTCGGTGCGCTCCACCAGCGACGATGGAATAAAGTTGAGGTCAACGCCGAGCGTCGGCAGGAAGCGCTGGCCATCGATCAGGACCAGCGAGCGGTTGCCGCCGAGGCTGCGCAGGTTGACGCCCGCCGTACCATCAGAATTGTTAGATTGGTTTTCGTTGTTGCCGGCTTCGATCTGCGGCAGCGCCTTCAGCACTGAATCTACGGCGATCGCGCCCTGCAGCTTGACCTCCTTGGTGTCCACTGTGGTGATCGGCGAGGCGCTCTTCAGATTGGGACGACGGATACGCGTACCGGTAACGACAACCGTGGTGGCTTGTGCGTCATCGGCCACAGGTGCCGCGTCCTGCGCAAAGGCCGGCGTGATGGCGAAAGCGGAACCGAGTGCCGTCAGGGCGACCCCGGTCATGATCAGCGCCCTCTTGTTTATTTTCATTGTTAAATCCCTTTTTGCAAGCGCCAAACAAATTACCCGTTTGAAGGGCTGCATTCCGCAGAACCGCCGCAATTTGACGCTGGGAAAAAACAATCACCACTTTTACAATACGTCAATTATAAATTATACGATTGCGTCACATAAAGTATACGATATTGTCTGATTTCCGCTATGTGAGACTTTTATGTCATGCTGGAAATCATGATTTCCACTTTGCATTACAAAGGAGGCGCCTATCATGGGCTGCATAGCCGGCCTTCCCGCTTCCGGCGAAACCCAACTAACAACTTTCCCCGCACAGGCTTATTATGAACTCCATTAGCGTTTTCGAGTCCGTCACACCGGAGGATTTTGCCGCGCAGATTCACGCCGTTAAACAACCGGCGGTGATCAAGGGTGTTATCAATGCCTGGCCGGCGGTCCGATTTGCCGCCCGGTCCGATGAGGCTCTGGTCGATTATCTGAAAGGTCACGCTAATGGCGAGTTGGTCGGCGTTTACCTGGGCGCGCCCGAGATTCGCGGCAACTTCTTCTACGGCGCCAATACCCGCAGCGAGAACTTCCGCCACGGCCCGGCGCCGCTATCGATGGCGCTCGATCGGCTGATGACGGCGCGCGCCGATGCAAACCCACAATCGATATATGTACAATCTGCCCCGATAAAGAAGCATATGCCGGGCTTTGCCGATGAAAACCAACTGTCCCTTTTGCCGGAGGTCGAGCCGCGCATCTGGATCGGCAACCAGACGGTCACCCGCGCCCACTACGATCTGAATCACAATATCGCCTGCGTGGTGGCCGGCCGCCGGCGTTTTCATCTGTTTCCGCCGGCGCAACTGGTCAATCTCTATCCCGGTCCGTTCGATCGCACCATCGGCGGCGTGCCGGTCAGCATGGTCAATGCGGAAAACCCTGACCTTGAGCGCTATCCCCGGTTTGCCGAAGCGCAAAAGGCCATGCTGACCGTCGAACTGGAAGCGGGTGATGCGCTCTATATTCCTTACGGCTGGTGGCACCAGGTCCATTCGCTGTCGCGTTTCAATGTGCTGGTCAATTACTGGTGGGACGATGCGCCAAAGGCCGCGGCAGGGGGTTACGAGGCCCTGTTCCACGCCATTCTGGCCATCCGCGACATGCCCGAAGGCCATCAGGCGCTGTGGCAGACGCTGTTCGACTATTATGCCTTTACCGGCGGCGGCGATCCGCTGGCTCACCTGACGGACGAAGATAAAGGCTCGCTCGGCCCGCTGACGCCCGAAAGGGTCCGGCAGATCAAGGCGTTCCTGCGCAAATCGCTGGAACCGTAAGCGCCGGGGTTTCCCTTCGGTCAAAAATGCGCTAGGCGCAGATACCCAGGAAAGCCGGAAAACGAAATGACAAACCACCAAGCCCCGCTCAATTCGCCGTTCAAGGTGCTGATCGCCAGCCTGGCCGGCACGACCATCGAATTCTTCGACTTCTATGTCTATGCCACGGCGGCGGTGCTGGTCTTCCCGACCCTGTTCTTCCCGTCCAGCGACCCGACTTCGGCGATGCTGCAATCCTTCGCCACCTTCTCGATCGCTTTTTTCGCCCGCCCGGTCGGCGCGGTCGTCTTCGGTCACTTTGGCGATCGCATCGGCCGCAAGGCCACGCTGGTGGCCGCGCTCCTGACCATGGGCATTTCCACCGTGGTGATCGGCTTCCTGCCCGGCTTCAACCAGATCGGCGTATGGGCGCCGCTGCTGCTGTCCATCTGCCGCTTCGGCCAGGGCTTCGGACTGGGCGGCGAATGGGGCGGCGCGGTCCTGCTGGCCACCGAAAACGCTCCCGAAGGCAAGCGTTCATGGTACGGCATGTTCCCGCAACTGGGCGCGCCGGTCGGGCTGTTTCTCTCCTCCGGCATTTTCTGGGTGCTGCTGCATTTCATCTCGCAGGATGCGCTCCTGAACTGGGGCTGGCGCATCCCCTTCATTTCGTCGATCGTACTGATCGCGGTCGGGCTGTGGATGCGGCTGTCGATTACCGAAACGCCCGAATTCCAGAAGGCCATAGACAGCGAGGCACGCGTCCGGGTGCCGCTGGGCGAGATTTTCCGCCGCCACAAGCGCAGCCTGTTCCTCGGCACCTTCGTCGCCCTGGTCACCTTCGTGCTGTTCTATATCAGCACCGCCTATCTGATGTCGTATAATGTCAAGGTCCGGCACATTCCGTTCCTCGACGCCCTGGCGATCCAGATCTTCAGCTCCATTTCGTTCGGCATCTTCATTCCGCTGTCGGCCTGGCTGGCGGAACGCTTCGGCCGCCGCGAAGTGCTGATCGGCACGACCGTTCTGATCGGCGCCTTTTCCTTCCTGCTGCCGGTCCTGATGGGCGGCAGCGAAGCCGGCATCTTCGTGTTCGCCATCGTCGCTATGGCGCTGATGGGCATGACCTACGCTCCCATCGGCACAGCGCTCGCCGCCCCCTTCCCCACCAGCGTGCGCTATACCGGCGCATCGATGACCTTCAATCTGGCCGGGATTGTCGGCGCATCGCTGGCGCCCTACGCCGCGACCTGGCTGCAGGCGCATTACGGCCTGGCCTATGTCGGTTATTACCTGCTGGCGGCGGCGGTGATCACCCTGCTCTGCATCCTGGCCTCGCGCAAGAACGAGGTCTGAAAAAGCCCCGCAGCGTTTCCAATGCGGGGCTTTTCCTTTAAGCGGTTGTGCCGGCAGCCGCGGCGGTGAACAGCTTGACACCGAACACCGGTCCGGCGGTCTTGCCTTCCTTCGGGTCGAACTTGATCGTCACCTTGGCCTTGCCCTTGGTCAGCTCCAGCGGGATCGGATAATCGACATCGATCCAGGCGCCGGGCTGGCGGCCGGTCAGACGTTCGTGGGCGATCGCCACGCCATCGACCAGAATATCGAAGACGCGGTTGTTTTCCGAACCCCAGTAGGTCGCTTGCAGGATCAGCGGCCCCATTTCCCTGCCGTCGCGCTGGGTCTTCATCTCGAAGGAGAAGAAACCAAGCGTGCGGGCGTCACGGCCCTGACGGCCACGATAAACAACGGGGTATGAGATTTCCGATTGCAGATTGTGGTCACGTTCGGGCTGCATTTCGCCGAGGTGCATGACATCGACCGAGCGCGCCGCCTCGTCCTTGAGCCGCGCCTGTTCGGCCCGGTAGGCCACCTGCGCCTCGGCCCATTCGGCGTCATTGTACTTGCTGAAATAAACAGCGTTGCGGCGGGTATATTGCGCGTAGAAAGGCTTGAAGGTCATATCGCCCGGACGACCGATGCCGTTTGTCCGATAGACCGCCTGCTCGACCGACACCGGCGTGAAACCGGCCAGCAAATCAGCCCCCACCAGCGCCGGCGCATCGCCTTCCCAATTCTCCTCGGCGCTCCCCAGGTCGGCGGCCATGACCATCGGGCCACGCATGAGGGCCACCACCTTCTCGTCACCGGCGGCGTGCTCGAAACGCAGATCCAGCGGCAGGTCGAGCGTCACCACATCGCCCGCGCGCCACTTGCGGCGGACCAGAGCATAGCCTTTCGATGTGGCCGCCATCGCCGGCTTGCCGTTGACGAGCACTTTCGAGCTTGCGGCCCAACCCGGAATACGCAGGGCGACAGTGAAGGTTCTCGCGCCGGAAAGCTGGCTGACCTTGAAAGCGATATTCCCCTCATAGGGATATTTGGTATTCAGCTCAAAAGCCGCCTTTTGCGCCGTCCAGTTCAGTTTCGACGGGATATAGAGATTGACGAACAGGGTATCGTCCTTTTCCCAGTAGATCGAATCCCCATGCTTGGAATGGCTTTCGATACCGGAGAGCACACAGCACCAGAAATCGCTATCCGGTGAGGAAAATTCGCGCGCCGTACCCGACATCAGCGGCATCATGTAGGTGAACATGCCGGTTTCCGGATTCTGATGCGACAAAATGTGATTCAGATGGGCGCGTTCATAATAGTCGAAATAAGACCCTTCCGGCGACCAACTATAAAGATGCCGCGTCAGTTTCAGCATATTGTAGGTGTTACAGCTTTCGCAGGTCTGCTCGGTAATATGCTGGGCGATGGTGTCCGGCTCGAAGAAATATTCGCGGTCGGCATTGCCGCCGATGGCGAAACTGTGATGCTGGGTCACACGCTGCCAGAAAAAGGCTGCGGCCTTGCCGTCATCGGCCCTGCCGGTCAGTTCATGCAGGCGCGCCAGGCCCACGACCTTCGGCACCTGGGTATTGGCGTGATTATTGGCCAGTTTATCCTCGCCCGCCTTCATCGGATCGAGCATGCGGCGATCATAGATTTTTTCGGAAAGCGCCAGCCAGCGCGGGTCCTGTGTGCGGCTGTAAAGCTCGGCGAAGCTCTCATTCAGGCCGCCATATTCACAGTTCAACAGCTTTTGAGTCTGCGCGTCATCAAGTGCGGCGAAGACCTTTTCGATATAACCGCCAAAACCGACGGCCACCGCGATGGCTTTTGTGTTGCCGCAGTATTTATCGGCGTCGAGCAAACCGGCGAACAGCTTGTGCAGGCTGTAAAGCGGCGACCAGGCGCCATTGAGGTCGAAACCAGCCGAGCGGATATCGCCCGCCATCACTTCCAGAAAGATTTCCTTGCCATTGACGAGCGAACCGTCCTTTCGCTTGCGCATGATGGCGCCCGTATAACCGTCGCCCTGTGCGGCCTGGACCTTCACCAGTTCATCGACGATATAGTTGACTCGGTTCAGGCATTCGACATTGCCGGTCTGGGCATACATCAGGGAGAGCGCGCTGAGATAATGGCCCAGCCCCTCGCCGGCGATCGTATCGGATTCCCAGCCGCCATAGATCTCGCCCTTGACCGGCAGACCGGCAAATTTATGATAGTTATGCAGGAAGCGGTCCGGCGACAGGAACATCAGGTATTTGCTATTGACCTCGACCGCATTCAGGAAGGGCGACGGCAGGAGACGCACATCGCTCATCGGCACCGCCTGCGCCACTGACGGCAGGGTCACGCCCTTGTCCCCCGCACAGGCGGCGCCGCCGATTGTCGTCAGAAGCGCACCGCCAGCCACGCCGCGCAGCAGGAAACGGCGGTCCAGGGCGGTCAAATCTGGCAGTATCGGGCGGGTCATTTCATAGCCTCGTTATGTGAATCCGGGAGTTGCGTCACAATAATTATACTGTATACAATTGGCTGGCAATACATATAAATGTGAGGTTACGTTGATGAAACCCCTGCTGCACGCCACCGCCCTTGCCGTCGTCCTGGCCTCACTTAGCGCCCTGCCCGCCTTGGCCGACAGCGCGACGGATCAAAAGTTCGAGTCCATATACAAGGCCGAATGGGACTGGCGCAGCCAGCAGGAAGCCGCAAACGAAGACAGCCCTTCCGGCGAGGTGGCGGCGCATCTGCCGGACGTTTCCGAAAAAGCGCAACAGGCCAAGCTGGCCCGATGGCAGGACGTGCTGAAGCAACTCGACGGCATCGACGTGAAGGCGCTCTCGCCTAAGGACGCCGAGGACTATCAGGTCTACCGCTTCCAGATCGAAACCCTGATCGCCGATCAGAAATTCAAGGTCTACCAGCGCCCCCTGAGCGGCGACACGTCCTTCTGGGGCGACCTGGCCGGCATGGCGCGCGGCAGCTTCCACAGCGAAACCGATTACCGCAACTATATCGCGCAGCTCAACGACATGCCGCGCTACTTCAAGGACAATACCGACAATATGCGCGCCGGCCTGAAGCGGGGCTTCACCCTGCCGCAGATTTCGCTGCAAGGCCGTGACGCCACCATCACCAGCGTGATCGATGCCAAATCGATCGAAGACAATATCTATTATACACCGTTCAAGTCGCTGCCGGCCACCATCCCCGCCGCCAAACAGACCGAACTGCGCAAACTGGCCGCTGACGCCATCACCAGATCGGTTCTGCCGGCGCACAAGACCCTGCTGAAATTCATGCGCGACGAATATATGCCGGGCGCCACCAAATCCATCGCCGCCTACGATCTGCCCGACGGTAAGGCCTTCTACCAGTCGCAGGTGCGCGAATACGCCACGACCGACATGACGCCGGAGCAGATTCATCAGATCGGCCTCGATGAAGTGGCCAAGATCAAGGCGGAAATGCTGGCCATCAAGGAACAGGTCGGCTTCAAGGGCGACCTGCCGGCGTTTAACGATTTCCTGCGTACCGATCCACAGTTCTATGTCACCACCCCTCAGGCCCTGCTCGACCGCGCCGCCTGGACCGCCAAGGAATTTGACGGCAAGGCCGCGCAATATTTCGGCCGTCTGCCCCGTTCGCGCTTCGGCATCATTCCCGTGCCCGACGATATCGCCCCCTTCTACACCGGTGGCCGCGGCGGCCCCGGCGTCTATCTGGTCAATACCTGGAACCTGCCCGCGCGTCCGCTTTATTCCTTGCCGGCCCTGACCCTGCATGAATCGGCGCCCGGCCACGCTTTCCAGATGCCGCTGGCCGCCGAAAATAAAGATCTGCCGCCTTTCCGTCAGTTCACCTACATCTCAGCCTATGGCGAGGGCTGGGCGCTCTATTCCGAACGCCTGGGCGTCGAGATGGACATGTATCACACACCTTACGAAACTTACGGCATGTTGAGCTACCAGATGTGGCGCGCCTGCCGGCTGGTGGTCGATACAGGCATCCACGCCAAGGGCTGGACGCGCGAACAGGCGCAAAACTACCTGCTGGAAAACACCGCGCTCTCCAGGCATGAAGTGACCACGGAAGTGGATCGCTATATCGCCTGGCCAGGTCAGGCGTTAAGTTATTATCTCGGTGAAATGGCCATCTGGAAGGCCCGCCATAAGGCCGAAGCCGCGCTCGGTGAAAAGTTCGATCTGCGCCAGTTCCATGACGCCGTGCTGCAACTGGGTTCGGTGCCGCTGCCGGTTCTGGAGGCGCGTGTGGACCGCTTTATCGCCGAAGGTGGCAAAGGCCCTTACGCCGACGAGGAATAAACATGAAACACGGACTGCTGGCCATCACCCTGGCCCTGTGTCTGTCATCCAGCCCCGTGCTGGCGACGGACGCCGACCGCGCCGTCATGGCCAGGGCGGAAATCCCGTCTTTCGACGCCCGCACGATCATGACGCCGCCGGCCTGGCTGAACCTCGATCCGTTTTACCGGAAATATGCCGATGCCGGCGGCATCCCCATCATCGGCTCACAGAATGTACCCGATACCGGCATCCTCGTGGCGCGCGACATCGTGCTCTACATGCTGTCCGAGCGCCCGGATATCCGCGACCAGTTGATCCGCAACGGCGCCCGCATCGGCATCATGGCAATCGATGAAACCACCACGGATATCCCCGAACAACGCGACTGGAAGAAGCCGGCCATCGATGATCCGCGCTTGTCGAAATGCGATGTGCGCGACTATGCCAAAACCATCGGCCTGCAAAGCGACCGCGATTACTGGGCGCAGCGGGCGCGCGGCATGGGCGGCACCTACACCACCGGCGCGGCGGAAAATATCATGGGCGTCCCCGGCACGCGCTATTACGGCGAAAATATCCTGGTCCACGAGTTCTCGCACAGCATTTTCGAAGCTATCCGCAGCATTGATCCGGCGCTTGAGGCGCGTGTCGAAACCGCCTACGCCCATGCCAGGGAAAAGCGCCTGTGGCAGGGCGCCTATATGGCCAATACGCTCGATGAATACTGGGCCGAGGGCACGCAGTTCTGGTTCAATTCCAACAAGGCCTACATCACCGACACCCTGACGGTGGTCAATGCCGACGACTTCCAGGCGCACGACCCGGAATTCTACGCCATCCTGTCAGAGGTCTACCGCTGGGACCACCGCATCCCGGCCGACGCCTACTACATGCACCCCGCCCGCATGAACAGCGCCCATATCCACCTCGACGACACCGGCAAGGCCAAGGACGACTGTTTCTCCTGAAGCGATCAGAATCCGATCCGTGCCATAGTCTCCGGCTTGACGCGGCTCTCGTCGCGCAGACGCTCAAGAATGGCTTCCGCATCCGATACTGGCGCATGACGCAACTGACGCGCCACTACGGCGAAATCACCGGGCGTCAGGTTGCGCAATCCCGACAACCCCGCCGGCGCCGGCATGGCGAAAAAGCGCTCGAAGGCGCGCCGCAGACGCTCCGGGCCAAGCGGCTTCAGGTCGAGCTTGAAGACGAAACGGCGCAGGGTGGCCGGATCGAGTTGGCCCGGATGATTGGTCGCGGCCACCACCGGCAACGGATGCCGGTCCAGCCAGGTCAGCATTTCGTTCACCTGACCGACTTCCCATGAAGCCCGCGCCCGCGTGCGGTCGAACAACAGGGACTCCGCCTCGTCAAACAACAGAACGCCTTCCTGCCGCCGCGCCTCTTCAAAAGCCCGGGCGATATTCTGTTCGGTTTCCCCAACCCATTTCGATAACAGATCGGACGCCCGGCGCACCAGTAGCGGCCGGTCAAGCATACGCGCCAGGTGATGCGCCAGGGCCGTCTTGCCGGTGCCCGGCGCTCCCGTCAGCAACAAGGAGACATCCAGCGCGTCTGGATCGCGGCCAGACGCCTGAAGGCTGTCAAACAGGGTCTCCAGCGAGCGATCGGCTTCATAAAGGTCCATATCCAGATCGCCAGGCCCTGCCGGCGGCAATTCTCCATCACGCAGGGCGCGCACCAGCGATGTGGCCGCCCGCGCGCCGCAATCCGTTTCGCCCGCCAAACGCGCCGCCCTCACCGCCACGCGCAACACGCTGGCCGTTTCCGGCGCCTGATCGACCAACCGGCTCATCGCCTCATTCGGCTGACCGCCCTCGTCCTTTGCGATCCGTCCGAGAATACGATGCGCCGCCTGGCGCGGCGGCAGGTCGAGCCTGAGGATAAAGCTCATCCGCCGCAGGATGGCGTCATCCACATTGCCGACGGCATTGGTGACCCAGATAACCGGCGCCGCATTGCTTTCCAGTATCCGGTTGACGAACACCTTGCTGCCTTCCCGTTGCGAGAACCAGTCCCCGCGTGACCGCTGGGCGCCGCCGATCAGATCTTCCATCTCGTCAAACAGCAGGACGGCACCGCTGCGATCGCCCAACACCCGCTGCGCCAGGAGGAGCGCCAGCACACGGTCGCTCCGCGTCGGCTCTTCCCCATCTTCATCGGCTTCACCGATACCATGCAGCGGGCACCCCGCCGCCGCGGCCAGGATACGCGCCAGTTCCGTCTTGCCGCTGCCCGGCGGGCCGTGGATCAGGATGTTGACGCCATGCGCCCGCTCGCGCGCCGCGCCTTCGAGCAACCGCACCAGAAAACCGGCATCGCGGACATGGGCAAAATCGGACAGGTCAAGGTTCGACACCTGACACCTGCCGGCCAGGGCCTCCGCCAGCGCATCAGCGGCTGGTTGACGATCGAGAACCCGCGCCAATGGCCAGCGGATTTCCACAGGATTGTCATGCCGCGCCCGCACCCCGAACGCAATCAGGCCCAGTTTCAGGACATCGCTGCACCGGACCCGGCGGGCCGCTTCTCCGGCCTCCACCCCCGCCAGTTCACCCAGCACAGCCGGAAAATCACGCATATCGTCCCCAACCACGCCCAGCAGACCGGCCAGACGCGGCAGGCGATCGCAAGCGATCATCAGGGTCAGCAGCCGGGCATCGAACGGCGCAAAATGCAGCAACCGCCCCAATTCGTCGGCGAGGTCGAGCACCTGCGGGCGCGGTTCCTGCGGCGCGGGCGCGCTTTCCAGGCATGTCAGGAAATGCGCCCAGTTCGTTTCCGTCCTGGTCGCCGTTTTCTTCGCGGCCTTCCCTTTGAAGGCCCCCGCCTCTCCCCGCAGCCACGCGTCATTGGTTTCGGCCCACGTCATCAGCCGCTGCGCAGGGTCTGAAGCCGGCGCGATGTCGCGCGCGATCCGGAGCATCAGGCTCCGGACGATAGAATGTTCAGTCATTGTCTTGTCTTCGTCTGTTTTTCGGCGAGCGCGCGCCCGTGCGCGCATCCCGCGATGTTCCGTTCAGTTATTCAGAACCAGATGTGGCCCGGGCGTTCCCGCCCCGCCACGGCGCCGGAGCGGCGCTTAGACGAAGGGCAGGATCGCGGCGGGCTTGAGGCCCCGACTGTTATTCGATCCCAGCAATTCATATTCTCCATCTGGCCGCGCATATCGCGGCATGGCCGAATCTATAGTTAATTCCGCAACAATATACAAGTCACATCAACCAATATACCACACACCGTTGCCATAAAACAACATCACGATAATGGCCCCTCCTATGCGTATCGGGAAACGCTGACGGTTTGACAAAGCGATTTGGCGCATAGTAAGGGTAATTGTCTGACATTTTGCAGAGACAAAAAATGCCCCTCTTCAACCGCCGTCGTTTCCTAACCACATCCGCAGGTGCCGGTCTGATGCTCCCTACTCTCGCGCAGGCGGCTGACACCGCATCGAAAATTGTCAATCCGCTGGTGCTTCAGCGCGCCGATCCGCAGATTTTCAGGCACGATGACGGCTATTACTACATGATGGCCTCGGTGCCGGAATACGACCGGTTGGCCATCCGCCGCGCCCGCACCCTGGCTGGACTATCAACAGCGGAAGAGGCCGTGGTCTGGCGCCGCCCCGAAAGTGGAAAGATGGCCGGCTATATCTGGGCGCCGGAACTGCACCATTTCGACGGCCAGTGGCATATCTATTTCGCCGCCGGCAATGGCGATGACAAGTTCCACATCCGCACCTATGTACTTTCATGCACGGACGCCAATCCTTTGACCGGTCAGTGGAGCCTGACCGGCCAACTCGAAACGCCATGGGATACCTTTACCCTGGATTCAACGACCTTCGTTCATCGTGGCGTGCGCTATCTGTGCTGGGCGCAACACGAACCGGGAATCGACACCAACAGCAATCTCTACCTGGCCCCCCTGGCCACGCCGACCACGCTCGCCGCCAAACCCGCCCGCCTGACCGTGCCGACCTATGACTGGGAAACGATCGGCTTCAAGGTCAATGAAGGCCCGGCCATGCTGGCGCGCAACGGCCGGCTGTTCCTGACCTATTCGGCCGCCGCCACCGATTATCATTACTGCATGGGCCTGCTGACCGCGCGTGACGACGCCGATATCATGGATCCGGCGGCGTGGTCCAAATCACCGGAACCGGTATTCAGGAGTTCGCCGGCACACAACGTTTGGGGGCCAGGCCACAACAGCTTCACGGTCGATGAAAACGGGCGTGATATGCTGGTCTATCACGCCCGCGACTATAAGGATATTCAGGGCGATCCCTTGTTCGATCCGAACCGCCACACCCGCATCCAGCCGATCAACTATACGACGGACGGCGTGCCCGATTTCGGCGAACCGGCCGCCAACGGACCACTCTAAACCCGGTCGATCGCCTCCTGCGGTTCAGTAAACCACTTCGCGCCGTTTTCGGTGACGTACATATGGTCTTCCAGCCGGACGCCAAAGGTATCCGGCACCACGATCATCGGTTCGTTGGAGAAACACATGCCCGGCGCCAGCGGCGTTGTGTCGCCGCGCACCAGAAAGGCCGGTTCGTGAATGCTCAGGCCGATGCCGTGGCCCGTGCGATGCGGCGTGCCCGGCAGATTGTAGTCAGGCCCCAGGCCATGCTTTTCCAGCACGGCGCGCGCGGCATAGTCCACCGCTTCGCACGGCAGGCCAATTTCGACTCGCGCGAAGGCGGCAGCCTGTGCTTCTTTTTCGATATCCCAGATGCGTTGATATTCCGGTTTGGGCTGGCCAAAAATATAGGTGCGGGTGATGTCTGAGGTATAGCCCTGAACATAACAGCCGGTATCGACCAGCACCAGATCGCCCTCCTTCAGGCGCTGCTCACCGGGCAAACCGTGCGGAAAAGCCGTGCCGCGCCCGAACTGGGTGATGACGAAAGAATTGCCCGACGCGCCCAGCCTGCGGTGCGCCGTCTCGATAAAGGTGTTCACTTCCTTCGTGGTGATCCCTTCATAAAGCATCCGCGCCGTGGCTTTGTGGACAAGAATAGTCATGTCCTTGGCCTGTTGCATCAGGGCCAGTTCCGCCGCCGACTTGTACATGCGGCAACCGTTGATGACCGATGACGCTTCCCTGATCTCCAGACCGGTTTCGCGGCCCAGGCGGCTGACCATCTCGAACGACATGGCCGGATCAACGGCGATCACTTTTGCACCCCAGTCCTTCATCGCCTGGCCGATCAGGGCATGCGGACTTTCATGCTCCTGCCACAGGCGGAATTCAGCGGTGATCTTCATATCGGCTTCGAGCGATCCCAACTCGAAGAACGGACAGATCATCAGCGGATCCCCGGTGACAGACAGCAACATCCCGACCAGCCGTTCGGAGGCCCCCCAGGGTACGCCGGCGAAATAGTTGAGGCTGGCCCCGGCCCCAACCAGCAGGGCATCGGCGCCCATGTCGCGCGTCAGCCTGCGCGCCTTCTCGATCCGCGCCAGACGCTCGGCGACGGTAATGGCCGGCGCCTGATGGGCATAGACCGACAGTTTGGCCAGTTCGGCTTCGGGGGTGGATGAACCGATCATGGTGTATTCCTTACTTGAAACGAGACAGATCGAAGGCCGCGGGCGCCTCGCCGCCCTTGATCATGCCGGCGACGATTTCACCGGTGACCGCCGCGAGCGTCAAGCCCAGATGTTGGTGGCCGAAGGCATAATAAAGATTGCGGGCGCGCGCCGACCAGCCGATTGCGGGCAGATAATCCGGCAGAGTCGGCCGTGTGCCGATCCATTCTTTACCCCTACCTTTAAACGGCAGGCCAAGTTCATCGACATGCCGGCGCAGGCGCGCCCACTTGCGCGAATCCGGCGCGGCATCGGCCCGGTTGAACTCCACGAAACTGGCGGCGCGCAGCCCGCTTTCAAAGCCGGTCATGATCATCGAGCGATCCTCGAAGACCACCGGCGGAAAGCCTTCCGGCCAGCCATGATCCGGCGTCTGGATATGATAACCGCGCTCGGCGATCATCGGCACGGTTTCGCCCATGCTTTCCAGCAGAGCCTTGGAACCGATGCCCGCGGCCACCACGACCGCATCCGCCGTCAGAGGTTCGCCCCCCGAAAGCAGGATCACCACACGATCCTCATGCACAACCAGCCGTTCCACGCGTTCGCGCAAATAGCGTCCACCGCGTTCAATAAACCGTTCGCGCAGCGCTTCCAGCATCCGCCGGGTGTCGGCGATCTGCGCCGTGCCGGTAAAACGAATCGCGCCATGGATTTTCCGGCTGGTCAGCGCCGATAGTTGCGCCATTTCCTCATCTGTCGCCGGTCGCACGGTAGCGGTACCGGTATCGGTGGCGGACCAGGATTTAGCCCCCCTGGCGGCGCTTTCCGGTGTCTCCCACACGACGAAATGGCCGTCTTCGCACAAAAGGTCCGGCACACCGATATCGGACACGCGCCGCCGCCATGCCGCCATGGCTTCGTTCAGCAACCCTTTCAAAGCCATCTTGCCATGCGCGAACCGCTTTGGCTGCGCGGCAGCCAACAGACGCAATGAAAACGGCAGCCAGGCAAAAAACCCTTGCAGCGGCAGGGAAAGCGCTCCCCCACGCATGAACCACCGACGCCAGGCGGATGTCACGGTCGCCATGGAGGCCAGCGGCTCGACCTGCTCGGTGGCGATATGGCCGGCATTGCCATAGGAGGCCGATGTTTCACTGCCGATATCGCACACGGTCACCTGCCAGCCTTCCGCCTGAAGCTGAAGCGCGATATTCAGACCGACCACGCCGCCACCGATTACCAAACTATTCCGAGGCGCCGCCATCGTCCGTCATCATCCTTGTTGCCATAAATCATCGCATATAGTATACGGTATATATTCTGACGCAAGCTCCAGGAGCACTTATATGACCATCGATTGGCGGGGCGTATTTCCGGCCGTAACGACGCAATTCACCGAAGACCTTTCAATCGATTATGCCGAAACGCAACGCGTTGTCGATGACCTGATCAGGGACGGGGTGACCGGGATCATCGCCA